>ENA-OQAB01000001-OQAB01000001.1-human-gut-metagenome-genome-assembly--contig:-NODE-1-length-469499-cov-37.081950_pt1 | contig 469499 bp, 408 predicted proteins | sample MGYA00242490_ERZ504517 | MGnify/ENA primary metagenome ERZ504517 (study PRJEB26092, sample SAMD00036298) | human gut metagenome | host: Homo sapiens | study: EMG produced TPA metagenomics assembly of...
TCCTCGCGTATCATCGAATTAAACCACATGTTCCTCCGCTTGTGCGGGCCCCCGTCAATTCCTTTGAGTTTCACCGTTGCCGGCGTACTCCCCAGGTGGAATACTTAACGCTTTCGCTTGGCCGCTTACTGTATATCGCAAACAGCGAGTATTCATCGTTTACTGTGTGGACTACCAGGGTATCTAATCCTGTTTGATACCCACACTTTCGAGCATCAGCGTCAGTTACAGTCCAGCAAGCTGCCTTCGCAATCGGAGTTCTTCGTGATATCTAAGCATTTCACCGCTACACCACGAATTCCGCCTGCCTCTACTGTACTCAAGACACCCAGTATCAACTGCAATTTTACGGTTGAGCCGCAAACTTTCACAACTGACTTAAGCGTCCGCCTACGCTCCCTTTAAACCCAATAAATCCGGATAACGCTCGGATCCTCCGTATTACCGCGGCTGCTGGCACGGAGTTAGCCGATCCTTATTCATACGGTACATACAAAAAGGCACACGTGCCTCACTTTATTCCCGTATAAAAGAAGTTTACAACCCATAGGGCAGTCATCCTTCACGCTACTTGGCTGGTTCAGACTCTCGTCCATTGACCAATATTCCTCACTGCTGCCTCCCGTAGGAGTTTGGACCGTGTCTCAGTTCCAATGTGGGGGACCTTCCTCTCAGAACCCCTATCCATCGAAGGCTTGGTGGGCCGTTACCCCGCCAACAACCTAATGGAACGCATCCCCATCGATGACCGAAATCCTTTAATAGTTCTACCATGCGGAAGAACTATGCCATCGGGTATTAATCTTTCTTTCGAAAGGCTATCCCCGAGTCATCGGCAGGTTGGATACGTGTTACTCACCCGTGCGCCGGTCGCCATCAAACTTAGCAAGCTAAGTTCATGCTGCCCCTCGACTTGCATGTGTTAAGCCTGTAGCTAGCGTTCATCCTGAGCCAGGATCAAACTCTTCATTGTAAAAGTATCTTGACTGCGCAAATTAAAAATTAAAGTGCGACAGCTTAATTATCTGTTCAGGACGCTCGAATTCAAAAAGTTTATCTTTACCTAATCTATATAGAATAGGTATTGACGGTTCTTTTGTTTTACCCAGGTACGACGCGCCTTAATCATTAGTTTCCAATTATTAATTTGCGAAGCACCTGCTCTTGTACTACTTGTATTGTTTATGTAAATCTGTTCAAAGATCGCTCGTTTCACGATTGCTGTTCTTTTCAGAAAGCGGATGCAAAGGTAAGAACTTTAAAGCATATCTTCCAAATATTTTCGGAAGTTTTTTTCATTTTTTCTCTTTCCTGTATTTTCAAATCCTTTAAACAAGGATAAGAAAAGCAAAACAAGAAAAGTTCTTTTTCTTTGCGAGTCGGACTGCAAAGATAAGGAGAATTATTAATAAGTTCCAAATGTTTTTCGAAAAATATTTTTATCTCTTTTTATTTCTCTGTGTCACCTTCCACACTTCTGTTTCAGTATTTCAATCTTACCACTTTCCTTCTCTTGGAAAGCGGGTGCAAAGGTATAGGATTTAGCAATACAAGCCAAACATATCTATCATTTTTTTTAATAAAAATGAAACTTTTTTGTAACTTACTGATTCATAAATGCATTTCGCATGAACAATTTTGAAGAAAGGAAAAAGAGAGAAAATAACTATACATTATATATATACGTGCGCGCGAAGAGCACGAAGAAAGAGAATAAAAACATTTTATAAGCATGCCGGATTGGGTGGTGGCGGTTCTGTCAGTATAGTCGCCGCATCAAAGCAGGGACATTGTTTCACCCACTCTTCCGGCTCTATCTCCCCGTTATGGTTCAGGTCGGGGCTCAGGTCGCGGTGACCGCAAAGCCGGGAACCGGGATAATCCTTCAGCAGCAGCAACACAAGCACACGCAGGGAGTGCTTTTGAAAAAGGGTGCGTGTATCGGCAGGGCGACCGCACTCGTCAAGACCGCCTTCGTAGCAGACACCGATGCTACCTGCATTCCAACCCCGGACATGGGCACCAGGCAGGGACAAGGGACGCAGGGACTTGATGTCACCGTTCTTGCGGATATAAAAATGATAACCTGCGCCGGAGAAGCCCCGGCGCAGGTGGTCTGTCGTCAAGTCGTGCTCCGTATAGCAGCGGTCGCAGCGGGTGGCGGAACAATGGACGACGATAAGATTGATGAATCTCATGAGAATTAAAAATTAGAAATTAAAATTAAAAGTGAAGGAAACCCGCTACACTGTCATGGCATGGGCGCTCAGGGCACCAATAAGCGCGGAGGCTACAGCGATTATCACTTTCAGAATCTTATCCCAAACAGATGATTTTGTACTCATAAAATTAAGGATTAATGGTTAAGAATTAATGGTTAAGGATTAGTGATTAAGGATTAAGGGCTAATGATTAATGGTTAATCATTAGGGATTGATTAGCGATAAGCGATTTGCTTGTGTTCATTAACCATTAATCACTAACCCTTAATCATTCCTTCTTTATCCCAGCGGATTTTCGCCCTGGTCGCCGTCGTCGCCGGAGCCGCCTCCGGAACCACCGCCTTGATTGCCGCCGCCGGAGCCGCCCTCCTCGGGCTTGTCGAGCACAAAGCCCACATTCGCCGGGCTGCGGGTCACGGCGGTACTGCCGTTCACCAGCTTCAGCTCCTTGTCGGGGATAAAGCGGATATTCACCTTCGAGATATTGCGCACCGTACATTTGTCCGAGGCCTCCATGCCGGGACAGCGGAACGTCATGTGGAAAGTGCCCAGCTGGTTCAGCTTCACCTTGTCGCCATTGGCAAGGTTGCCTTGAATCTCCTCCACCAGGGCTTCGATGACGTGCTTCACGTCGCCCTTCGTCATGGCACAGTTTTTCTGAATGGAGGCGGCAAGGACATCGATGTCCACGGTGCCGCAGGTCTTGGGTTTCTGACGGAGATAGTACAACATGGGCGAAGCCGGGTTGCTCACGATTTTACGGCGCTGGAAGCGCTCTACAATTACATCCATAAATTTAAAAAGTTAAGGTTTAAGTTAAGAAAAATGAGTTATAAGAGAGAAGTGGGTAAGGGAAGGGATAGGGCGCCCGAATCAATGATTATTCCTTTTCTTAAGCACATTACAAAGATACAACATTAAGAAGCGGAAGTCAAGTGTTTTGCCATTTTTTTTACTACAAAAAACACGGAGACACAGAGTTTTTCAAGCAATAAGAAAAATCTCCGTGTCTTTGTGTCTCTGTATTCTATAAATTTCCATCCATCACTTTGCATTCCTCGTCAGCCACTCCAATGGTGGTATGTAGTCCACCAGTTTTGTCATGCTTTGGTTATGATGGAAATAGACTTCACCGGTTTTGCCATTACGGTGCTTGGCTATGATGACGATACCCAGGCCATCGGTGGGATAAGTACTCTTCTTATCGACGGTCTTGCCGTAGAGGGCAGGGCGGCAAAGCAGCATTACCATATCCGCATCCTGCTCTATGGCGCCGCTCTCGCGCAGGTTGCTCAGGGTGGGGCGATGGTCTATGCTACCGTCGCTCGCCCGGTTCAGCTGACTCAGCAGCAGTACGGGGATATCCAGCTCCTTGGCCAGCAGCTTTGCCTTGCGGCTTGCCTGCGCCACTTCCTGCTCGCGGTTGCGGTTTTTCTGGTCACTCCTCATGTCACATAGTTGCAGATAGTCCACAATCACCATGTCACAGCGATTCTTGCTCTTCAGCAGGCGGGCGGAAGAACGCACGCGGTCCATGCTCGTCATCGGATGGTCGTCTATCAGTATGGGCAACCGCGACAACTCGGCAGACGCCTCATGCACCTGCCTCACCTCGCCGGGTGTGAGCTGACCGCTACGCAGGTGTTGCGGGTCTACCCCCTCCGTAGCTGCAAGCAGCCAGCGGTCTCCCAGGCGCTCGCCTTGCATTTCGAGGCTGAAGACCACCACATGACGCCCCGCCATGGCAGCGGCACGGGCTAGGTGGAGGGCAAAGGCCGTCTTCCCCACCGACGGACGGGCAGCAAGGATGTTCAAGTCGCCGCGCTGCCAGCCCGCCGTAACGTGGTCCAGAGCGTCAAAACCCGTAGGGATACCCGTAATGCCGTTGCATCCGTGCTCCATACGCTGCTCCACCTCGGCCAGCGTGTCGTCCATCAGCCGGTCTATGGAGCGAAGGTGGTCGGCTACGCCGCTCTCGTCCTCCAGCCCCTCCAGCAGTCGATGGGCTTCCACCAGGATGTCGTCAATATCCATCGACTCGTCGGCACTGAACGCCAGCAGTTGCTGGAATCCCGTACGCATGATACGCCGCGTGTGCAATTGCCTAAGGATGAGCGCATGATACTCCAGATGAGCACTGGAGCTGACCTTCGAGCTGATGCGTAACAGTTCGTAAGGCCCGCCCACGGCATCGAGTTTGCCACGGGCTGCCAGTTCGTTCTTCAGCGTGATGGTATCTATGGACTTCGCGCTGCGATACATCGATTGCAGGGCGACAAAAATTTCCAGATTCTTCTCCTCGTAGAACATCTCGGGACGAAGTTTGTCCGCCACCAGAGGCATGGCAGCGCGCTCTATCATGCAGGCACCGATGACAGCTTCTTCGAGGTCACTGTCGTGGGAAAAAGTAGTTTCAGTCATCATATTCATTTTCAAAAGATTTGTCCGCCAGATAGGTGGCGGCTTGTTTACAATATTTTTGGTTGTTCAGATGGTCGTAATATTCGTCGATGTTGTCCAGTGCCCGCTGTTTCTCGCCTGCCGTCAATTTTTTCCATTCGCGACGGGCCCGGCCGATGTTTACCTTGGGATGCTCGGTGATGTCATGAAACTTTTCCCAGAAGATGCAGAAGTCCTCTCCCACCCCAGCCACCGGCGCTGCCTTCTTCTTCCGCGGGGCTGCTTTAGGACGGGCATTGCCAGTAAGGAAATCATAATCGGGGATACGGATGTGCATCACGTAGGGGTTGGCCACCCGCTCCACGATGCCGGCGTCGAACATCTTGTTGAAGAAGTAGCGCGTACGGTTGCGAGGCCACCCCAATATCTCCATCCAGCGGGCCAGGGAAAGTACGGACTCGCCACGTACACAGTCGAAAAGGTGTCCCCTGACGTTGCAGGTCACCGTGCTGTAGTTGACGTGTGTCAGCACAAAGACAAAGGCTTCGAAGGCATCGGCGGCTTTCTCTCCGGTTTTCATATTCATTTGTTCCTCAAACAAGGCTTTGGGGAAGAGGAGATAGCCTTTCTTCAGCATCTCCGTTGTCATGGGTCTCATTTCTTTTTCCATTTTTGTCTATTCTTAATTCGATAATGCGACAAAGGTAAGGGACCAGCCAGGGGGATACAAATAAGCAGTTAGAATCGGCTAAAAATTAATGAAATACATAAGGTGGCGAGAGAGGGTTTCACCTCATCCTCCACCACCCTATATAATAATATACTAAAATAATCAGAATGTATTAGAAATACATTCTCTATTTCGCATATTTTTTAGAGACCAGAAGATACGGATTTTTCACGGCCATATCCTTCACGTGGTCGGGCATCCCCCAGTAGCTCAGGAGGATGCCTATCTGTACGGGGGTGAGGTGGGCAGTCCTGGCGGTATAGCCCTGGTCCGTCAGATCCTTCAGCAGGCAAGCGTGTTCCGCAATGGAACGGCGCAGGGCCTTTACGGCCGAGCAGGCATACGCGTAGTTTGGGTAATAGGCCACTGCCACATCTGCAATGCGATGGCATCCCTCGAGCAGCCATTCAAAACTTTGTTCTTTTATCATTTTGCATATATTTATTAATAAAACATGTTGCAAAGTTAGAATGGGAGGGAAAACTGGGAAAGTTCGAGTGGCAATAAGAAAACTTGCTCAAGAAAAATGAATGTGTCAAAACGGTTGATGACACACCCTCACTGTCTTATTGATAAAAGCAACACTTTCATACTATAATAGGGAAGCACACATTTTGCGTATTTCATGTAACTTATCGGTCAGCGATTTTTCTTTAAGAGAGACAGCCATATTATATCTCGCCTGCCTATTAACGAGGAGTTCCGCACTAATCCCTAAGGCTGCTTCTACCATAAGAGCGAAGTCACTGGTTACGTTCCCTCTCCCTCTTGAAGTACCCCAGCACCGTGGCCGGTGTGAGACAGCAGCGTTCTACGCTTTTCAGGCGGCTCTGAAAAGTATATCGGGAGCATAGCACAAGGCAGAACCAAGTATAGTTCAAGCTACGGTGCAAGCGGTGCTGAAGGTGGTCGAAAAACGGGAAACACGGGCAAAGAAGCTAGCGATACGCTCGCGGGGGACAAAACGGGAAGGCTGTGCGGCAGCATTACGGGAGCGCTTGGCGGTACGTTCCATCTGTGCAAGGGTATACTCCAGTTGCTCGATGTCATTGCGGGTGTTCTCCATGGTTTGTTCCAATTTCTCGCGTCGTGCCTGCTGCTTGGTATATCGTTCTTTTCTGTCAGCGATTCGGTTTTTGAGGTCTTCTGCGGTGAGGTTTATTCCTTTGTTCTGGATTGATTTCATTATAAACGTCTGTTTTATAGTTGTTTGTCTGTATATAAGTTCACGAAAACACATCATCCGTCTGCACCGAATGCATAATGCATAAAGGGCAAACGGATGATATATCAGGAGCAAATGTACGATGAATATTGCAGATAAAGTTCTTAATGACCATTAAGTCTTGTTATAAAACATGATATTATCTACTGCAAATTTGGAGATTATCAGAAAACACGTATCTTTGCAATGTGTTTTTCATAGTATTAGATTTAAGGTTAACAAAAGATTGGCTGTCTGGGATAGATAGCCTTTTTTTATGCCCGCACCATTCGATTCATCCAATTAGTATCAATTCACTTTATACAACTTTTTAACCCACCAAAAGTGTTTTTAAACCCCAAAAGTTGTAGATTATAAATACTATGTTTATATTTGCAACATGAAAAAAGCGCTCGAGAAAATGTAGTATCTACAACTCGTCTGTGAAGTGGGTGGCGGTTGTGATATAGACAGCGTTCATAAGACAAACAAGCAAGCAATCTACAACAATAAAAATATGAAAGTTAGACTTATGACGAAAGTTAGTGCTGCAACCCTCATTTCAGCAATTGCCTGCAGCATATTCACGGGATGTACCGAAAAAGACCTATACAATCCCGAACGTGGAAAAACAGAACTAAAGCCGGAGAGCGAATACTTTGACTTTGCAACAACAGCCCAGGTAGCTTTTGACGTGAATTATGGAAAAATCGCAGGAGGCGCATTAATAGAGGTGTTTACAGAAGACCCCATCACCTATCAGACAAACAACCTCTACTCCATCAACGGCGAAGCGGTTTTTAAAATCTTTGCAGATGCAGACGGACGCTTCACCGGCAACGTAGAACTGCCCAAAGCGACAGAAAAGGTATATATCATCTCACAAAGCTGGGGAGCCCCCATGTATGTGGAAGCGGATGTGGAAAACGGCAAAGTGGTGGTAGATATGACCGAGGACAATGCCAACACTCGCTCAGCTGCCATGACACGTGCAAAATCCAACCTGACTATCGACCTAAAGGACAGGAAGGAACGGGTATACTCCATCGTTGGATGGAGACAAGCTCACGGTGAGATTACTGATAATAATGACATTGTAACTAAGGGAAATTTCAACAACGGAACTTTAAAGCAGTTGCAACGCACGCTGTGGAAAGGCCATGACAGCAAACCCAACAATCTGGACAACAGAGATTTGGTGAGAGACACAAAGCACGTGAACACCACCATTGCCCAAGCATATATCAACAACCAGGGACAACACGTAACGATTACCGATGCAGAACTGTATCTGACCTTCCTGACCGAACGTGCCGGTTACCTGACTTCCATCGGCTATTATTACTACAAGACCAATGAAGTTCCCAACAGCCCTGACAAGGTAGACAAATTCATTATCATTCCCAATGCATCCATTGCAGGGGACGACCCATATACCAAACGGTTTGGAGGTGGTAACAAATATTCCCTATATGACGCTCCCATAGAAAAGAATACAAAAATACAACTTCTGTATCGAGACGAAAACGGTAACGTCTCCACCAAATTCCCGGCAGGATATACCATAGGATATTTCATCATCCCCGATGGATATACCCCCTATGAAGGTATCGACTACTCTATAAATTATATATATTCCAATAAAGAATGGAACAAGATATATGCAGACCAACAAGCCCGCTTTATCTCCCTCTCCGCCAGCAACGGCACGGTAGTCTATGGAGTAGAAGATGGCAATGATACCAGCTACGAAGACATACTGTTCTGTATCGATGCTAACCCCAATGAAGCCATTCAAGACCCGGACCGCCCGGTCATAGACCCGGAAGAGCCTACGGTGACGAGCTCTGAAACAACCTACCGCACGTATGCCTACGAAGACATCTGGCCCAATGGCGGTGACTATGACTTGAACGACGTGATTATCGAACACAAACGGGCCATTTCATTCAACAGCAACAATTATGTGCTGAAGGTGGAAGACACCTTTGTACCCGTACAGAAAAGTGGTGCCGCCACATACTCCAACGCATTTGCCGTGCAATATGTGGCCAGCCAGCGAGGCAGCATAGAACTGCCTGCCGGAGCAGTCGATGAAACAGAGACCTCTTCTGTCATCCTATTCCCCGATGCAAAGTCTGTGCAGGGCAACGAATTTACCGTAACCCGTACATTTGCAGACAACACATTGCCTAAGAAGAATCTGGAAACCGACTTGAACCCGTTCATCATTGCCCAGTATACAGCCGAAGCCGACAACCGGACAGAAGTGCATCTGCCCAAGAAGAAAGCGACCGGTAAAGCCAACTCAGAGCAAATCGGAGCCGAAGACGATGCCTACTACATCAACAAGGACGGCAAATATCCATTCGCCATCATGCTGCCGGCCACAACCGGCACGGAAGGCCCCATCCGGTTCACTCCGGCAAAGGAAACCGTACGCATCGACCTGGAGTATCCCGATTTCGCCAAATGGGTAGAGTCCAATGGTGCCACCAATAATGATTGGTATCTCTACTACCAGTCGTCCAAAGAGTGAAATCCTACGACATTCTTTAAAGAAGAGCCGCGCAATAGTTGCATTTGCACGGCTTTTTTCATGCATGAGCATTACCGTTATGAAATTATTTTTTCTACATTTGCATCCGTTAAAAGGAAACAAAACCGTATCAGGCTGAAAAACATGAGGAATACATCACCCGCCGCACCTACCATCCGCTTCCGCCGCTGGAGCAGAAAAGCCTACGCTGCATTTGCCAGCATAGGGCGGTGTGTCACCATCGGTTGCCTGCGCAAAAGCGTGGCAGACAGCTCTCTGTCCAAACAGAAGACTGCGGGAACCGCCGGACATGCCGGATGCGGGGAAGAGAGTACCTGGAAAGGAGAAACGGAAGGAAGGGAAACCGACACCGGCATTCCGCTGGGTAGCAGCAGCGCCCTGACAAGTATCCTCACGGAGCCGGGAACGAACCGGCACATTCTTTTTGAAACACAATTCATCCGCCCCTGCGGGAATACGGGCAGACAAGACACATATAGCCTGAAACAAAAGAGAACAAGAGGTACGGATTACCGGAAGCCATGCAGCAGAATGACGAGCTGCACCGCCCCGGCAATCCGTACCTCTGTCTTTATCCATGAACATAACCCAAGAAAGATATGACCCTACAGAAATTAAAGGAACAAGTGCTGCGCGGCAGCCACATCAGTAAGGAAGAAGCCGAATGGCTGGCTGTGCAACCCGACAAGGAAGCGCTATACGAAGCTGCCCACGAGATAACCCGGGGCCTGGCCTCGGAGGAGTTTGACATGTGCTCCATCATTAATGCCAAGTCCGGACGATGCCCGGAAAACTGCAAGTGGTGTGCACAGTCGTCGCACTACAAAACCCAGGCAGACGTGTACGACCTGGTGGACAAAGAAGAATGCCTGCGGCATGCCCGGCATAATGAAGCCCAGGGCGTGGCACGTTTCTCGCTGGTGACCAGTGGACGGAAGCCCTCCTCCAGAAACATGGAGAAACTGTGCGAAGCCGCCCGGCACATGCGCCGGCACTCGTCCATCCAGTTGTGCGCATCACTGGGACTGCTCAACGAAGACGAAATGCGGGCACTGCACGACGCAGGCATCACCCGCTATCACTGCAACCTGGAGACAGCCCCCTCCTACTTTCCCCAACTGTGCAGCACGCACACGCAGGAAGAGAAGCTGCGCACCCTGCAAGCCGCCCGCAACGTAGGCATGGACATCTGCAGCGGCGGCATCATCGGTATGGGCGAGAGCATGGAGCAACGTATCGAATTCGCCTTCACACTGCGCGAGCTGGAAGTACAGTCCATCCCCATCAACCTCCTGAGCCCCATCCCCGGCACACCGCTGGAACGGCAGGCACCACTCAGCGAGGAGGAAATACTGACCACCATCGCCCTCTTCCGCTTCATCAACCCGACAGCTTTCCTCCGCTTTGCCGGAGGACGCTCGCAACTGAGCAAGGAGGCCGTGAAGCAAGCGCTGCACATCGGCATCAACTCTGCCATCGTGGGCGACCTGCTGACAACGCTCGGCTCGAAAGTGTCGGAAGACAAGGTACTGATAGAAGATGCCGGATACCGGTTCTGCGGCTCGCAGTTCGACAGAGAGCACCTATGGCACCCCTATACCTCCACAACCAACCCGCTACCGGTGTACAAGGTGAAGCATGCCGAAGGCGCCACCATCACCCTGGAAAGCGGAGAAACACTCGTAGAGGGAATGTCGTCGTGGTGGTGCGCCGTCCACGGGTACAACCACCCTACGCTGAACCGGGCGGCAGAGAAACAGCTGGGCAAGATGTCGCATGTGATGTTCGGAGGGCTGACACACGACCCTGCCATTGAACTGGGCCAGTTGCTGCTACCGCTTGTCCCGCCGTCCATGCAGAAGATATTCTATGCCGACTCGGGCTCGGTGGCAGTAGAGGTAGCCTTGAAAATGGCCGTGCAGTACTGGTATGGCAAGGGAAAGGCGAAGAAGAACAATTTTGTGACTATCCGTTCGGGCTATCACGGGGATACATGGAATGCCATGTCTGTCTGCGACCCGGTGACGGGCATGCATTCGCTGTTCGGGGCATCATTGCCGGTGCGCTATTTCGTGCCGCAGCCGCGCTCGCGCTTCCATGGCGAATGGGATGAACGGGATACGGTGGAACTGCGGAAACTGGTAGAGGAGCATCACGAGGAACTGGCAGCGCTTATCCTCGAACCTGTGGTGCAGGGCGCTGGCGGCATGTGGTTCTACCACCCCCAGTACCTGCGCGAAGCGGCACAGATATGCAAGGAACATGGCCTGCTGCTGATATTCGATGAGATAGCCACGGGCTTCGGACGGACGGGAAAACTCTTTGCCTGGGAGCACGCGGGTGTAGAACCGGACATCATGTGCATAGGAAAGGCCATAACGGGCGGATACATGACGCTGTCTGCCGTACTGACGACGAATGAAGTGGCGGATACCATCTCCAACCATACACCGGAGGTGTTTATGCACGGACCCACCTTTATGGGGAATCCACTGGCATGCGCCGTAGCGTGTGCTTCGGTGAAGCTGCTGACCTCGCCCGAATACGACTGGCAAGGCAAGGTGACTCGCATCAGCCGGCAACTGCAAGAAGAGCTTGAACCGGCACGCCGATTACCGCAAGTGACGGATGTACGTGTGCTGGGAGCCATCGGGGTGATTGAGACAAAAAAGCCCGTAGACATGGCGTGGATGCAAAAACGCTTCGTTGAGGAGGGAATCTGGGTACGCCCGTTCGGAAGATTGGTATACCTGATGCCTCCGTTCATTATAGAGCCGGAACAGTTGAGGAAGCTGACGGGAGGGTTGATGAAAATTATACAGGAAATGAATTGAGAGGATAAAGGGAAAATTATTATATCAAGAATTTATGAACGTAACTAACTATATGCAGCAAGAGCTGCAAACATTGAAAGAACACAGCAACCTGCGCCGCCTGCCGCAACTGACACACGAGGGACGCACGGTTGTAGCCGATGGCCGGCATATGCTGAACCTTTCGTCCAACGATTACCTGGGCCTGGCTGCCGACCGCCAGCTGAAGGAAGAATTCCTGCAGGCACTGACACCGGACACCTTCCTGCCGACTTCCTCCTCCTCCCGCCTGCTGACGGGGAACTTCGGAATTTACGAAGAGCTGGAGACGGAACTCGCCACACTTTTCGGCACAGAGACAGCACTGGTGCTCAATAGCGGCTATCATGCCAATATGGGGATTCTACCCGCCGTGAGCGATGCACAAACCCTGATACTGGCAGACAAGCTGGTGCATGCCAGCATTATCGACGGCATCCGCCTATCCACCGCACGCTGCATCCGCTTCCGCCACAACGACCTGGTACAACTGGAACGCCTGCTGGAACAACACCATGCAACATTCCGGCAATTGATTATCGTCACAGAAAGCATCTTCAGCATGGACGGTGACCAAGCCGACCTCACGGCATTGGTGCGTTTGAAAAAAAGATACTCCAACGTACTGCTCTATGTGGACGAAGCCCATGCATTCGGCGTAAGGGGACTGCGCGGCCTGGGCTGCGCCGAAGAAACCGGATGTATCCGGGATATAGATTTCCTCGTGGGCACCTTCGGCAAGGCGGCTGCGTCTGCCGGTGCATACATCGCCTGCTGCCGGACGATACGCGAGTATCTCGTCAACCGGATGCGAACCCTCATCTTCACCACGGCATTGCCTCCGACAAGTATTGCCTGGACACTGTTTATCGTACGGAAACTTGCCAGAATGCAGGACCACCGCGAGCATCTGGCAAGAATCAGCCGGACACTGCGCGAAGCATTACAAGCCAAGGGGTACGGATGCCCCAGCGCAAGCCATATCGTCCCACTGATTATCGGCCCCAGTGCCGACACCGTGCTGTGCGCAGAGTTGCTGCAGAGGCATGGCTTTTATGCACTGCCGGTACGCCCGCCCACGGTGCCCGAAGGGACATCACGTATCCGCTTCTCGCTGACAGCGGACATTACAGAACAAGAGATAGAAGAAATAATTAAATATATATAGTATAAGAAAATTCATCACATATATTATTATGAAACAAGTTTACATCATCAAAAAAAATAATCCCAAGCTGCTACTGTTCTTCGCAGGATGGGCAGCCGACGAAACACCCTTTAAACAATATTGCCCCCAAGGCATGGACTACATGATTTGCTATGACTACCGCACGCTCGATTTCGATACCTCCATCCTGGAGCAATACCGGCAAGTGAACGTAGTGGCATGGTCCATGGGCGTATGGGCAGCTCCCATCGCACTGGCTTCCGTGCCCAAGGAGAAACTGCTGCTTATAGCTTTCAATGGTACCATTACCCCTATCGGTGACACAGATGGAATTCCCGAAAAGACCTTCCGAGACACCTTGAGCGGACTGACTCCCGCCTCGCTCCAGAAGTTCATGCGCCGCATGTGCAAAGACAGCAATGCCTACAAAGCCTTCCTTGCCATCACTCCCCGCCGGGACTTCAACGAAATTAAGGAAGAGCTGGAACTCATTGAGAAAAAATACACCCAAATGAGAGGGATAACCATCGATGAAAACGGCAATTATATCTACTCCAATGATGACGAGATGGATGCCTATGTAAACGATAAATACCAATACATCGATTATGACTACGCTTTCATAGGCGTCAACGACCGCATCTTCCCTTTAGAAAATATGAAACTAAATTTCGATTACATGTTCGATGACGACAAACTGATTGTTGCAGACTGCGCCCACTATGACGAACCAATGTTCCGCTTCTTGCTGCAAGACATGTGGTCGATGCCCATTGACGATTTTCTAAGCCATCTGAGAGAACTGGATACATAACAAAAGGATTGAAAAAAATGACAGATACCCCTACACACCCCATAGACAAAGAACTTGTAGCAAAACGCTTCTCCTACTCGCGAAGCACCTACGACCGCGAAGCCAGCGTGCAACGGCAAGTAGCCGAAAAAATGATGCGCCTACTGACCGATGCCCTGCTTTCCGCAGGCATACCCCGTCCGCAACTTCCTACACACTTCCGCCACATCGTAGAGCTTGGTTGCGGAACGGGCAGCTACTCGCGCATGTTGCTGAACACCTTGCAACCGGAAACGCTGTTGCTGAACGACCTCTGCCGGGATATGGAGGAATGCGTCAGGGAGCTATGCACTACGCGCACTCCCCGCGTCAGCTTCTTGCCGGGTGATGCCGAAGCTCTCGACTTCCCCAGAGAAACCGACCTGATAACCTCGTGCTCCACCCTGCAATGGTTCAACGACCCAGGTGCTTTCCTCACCCGCTGCCACCAAGCACTGGTGGCAGACGGCCTGCTTGCCTTCAGCACCTTCGGCACCACAAACATGCACGAAATACGCCAACTGACGGGGCATGGGCTGGACTATCTCTCCGTTGAGGAGCTGCAAGCCCTGCTGTCTCCCCACTTCGATATTCTCCATGCCGAGGAAGAGGTAGTAACCCTGCCCTTCCCCACCCCTCAGGCAGTGCTGAAGCATCTGAAGCAAACCGGAGTGACGGGAACGGAAAAAAGGATGTGGACGCGTAGCCGCCTGCAATCCTTTTGTGAAGAATACACAATCCGGTTCAGTGATGCCGCAGGCAACGTAAGCCTGACCTATCACCCTATTTATATCATCGCACGAAAAAAGACAAAATAATGGAAACAAAAAACATCTACTTCATCAGCGGCATTGATACAGATGCCGGAAAAAGCTATTGCACCGCCTGGTATGCCCGTGAGCTTATACAACGCGGCCTGCGCGTCATCACCCAAAAGTTCATCCAGACCGGCAACACCGGCCATTCCGAGGACATCGACCTGCACCGCCGCCTCACCGGAACTGGCTACCTGCCGGAAGACAAAGAGGGGCTGACCATGCCCGAGATATTCTCCTACCCCTGCTCCCCCCACCTCGCCGCCCGCATAGACAAGCGCCCGATAGACTTCGAAAAAATAGAGCATGCCACCAGGGAACTTTCCCATCGCTATGATACCGTGCTCGTAGAAGGCGCCGGCGGTCTGATGGTTCCCCTTACCGAAGATTTCCTGACGATAGACTACATTGCGGAGAAGCAGTACCCGCTTATCTTTGTCACCTCCGGAAAGCTGGGCAGCATCAACCACACCCTGCTGAGCTTCGAAGCCATCAAGAACCGGGACATCGCGCTCGATACGGTACTCTACAACCTCTATCCCACGGTAGAGGACAAGACTATCCAGGAAGACACGATGAAATACATCAAGCAGTATTTGTCCAAGCACTTTCCCGGAACAAAGTTTGAGGTAGTGCCGGAAATTGTGTAAATTTGCAGCACATAAACGTCCTACTGCACATGGAAGCATTTACATTAGATTCAACTGAAATTATCGTACTCGCTACGGCGGGTGGTCTGTTCCTTATTCAAATTATCTACTACCTCTGTCTCTACAACCGTATTCATGCGCGCAGCCGTGCCGTGAAGCAGGGAGACACGCACTTCACCCAGGAACTGCCCCCCATATCCGTCATCATCTGCGCCCGCGAGGAATCCGAGAATCTGCGCCGCAACCTGGGCGCCGTGCTGGAGCAGGACTATCCCCAATTTGAAGTCATCGTCATTAACGACGGCAACACCGATGAGAGCGAGGATTACCTGACCATCCTCGAGGAGAAATATCCCCATCTCTACCACAGCTTCGTACCCGATTCCTCCCGTTACATCAGCCGCAAGAAGCTGGCCGTAACGCTTGGAATCAAGGCCAGCAAATATGACTGGCTGGTGTTCACCAATGCCAACTGCATGCCCCAAAGCAACCAATGGCTGCGACTGATGGCACGCAACTTCACATCACGTACCCAAGTGGTGCTGGGATACAGCGGCTACGAACGCGGCAAAGGCTGGCTGCACAAACGGGCGGCATTCGACAATCTGTTCACTTCCATGCGCTATCTGGGATTTGCCCTGGCAGGCAGCCCCTACATGGGCATCGGGCGTAACCTGGCCTACCGGAAGGAACTCTTCTACCAACAGAAAGGATTCTCCGCACACCTCAACCTGCAACGGGGAGACGACGATTTGTTCATCAACCACGTGGCTACCCCGGAGAACACGCGGGTGGAAACGGATGCCAATGCCATTGTGCGCATGCAGCCGCTTCTGCGTGCCAAGGACTGGAAAGAAGAGAAAATAGGCTACGCCTCCACAGCACGGCTGTATCATGGAATGCAACGCTGGCTGGCCGGTTTTGAGACCTTGACCCGCCTGGCATTCCACGCATCCTGGATAGCCGCGATGGTCATCGGCATTCTGCACTTCCACTGGCTGGCAGCAGGCGTCGCTTTCCTTTTGTTCCTGCTCCGTTTCACCATGCAGGCCGTCATCGTGAACAAGACCGCCCGCGACCTGGAAGAACAGCGCAGATATTACTTCACACTACCGGCTTTCGACCTATTGCAGCCGATACAGTCTTTGCGTTGGAAATGGTACTGTCTGTTCCGCAAGAAAAGCGGTTTTCTGAGAAAGTGATTCTCTTATTCGTAACGGATGGAAGTTGCCGGATGGATGCGTGTAATCAAGAATGAAGGGGCCAGCAACATCAGGACCGAAGCCAGCAATGTGCCGGCATTCAGCAGCAGGAACAGCCAGATATTGAAAGATACCGGAACAGTAGCCATGTAATAGGTTTCAGGGTCGAGCTTGAACAAGCCGGACCAGCGCTGCACGAAATAGAACGCAAGGCCGATTATGTTCCCCCAAAGCATGCCTTTCCCAATGAGGAAGACCGAAAACCAAAGGAAGACTTTACGGATGGTAAAGTTATTGGCTCCCAAAGACTTCAGCACGCCTATCATGGAGGTACGCTCTATGATGATAATCAGCAGGCCGGATACCATGGTGAACCCCGCCACTCCAATCATCAGAATGAGAATGACCCAGATGTTGACATCCAAGATGCCCAGCCAGGCAAAGATTTGGGGATTGAGCTGCTCTACATTGCGGACGCAATACTCGGCACCATAGCGGTCGGGATTCTCGTCCGTATCGACAGCTATCTCATAGGTGGTTTCTTCCAGCTTGTCATAATCGCGTATTTCCAGCTCCACACCGCTCACCTGGTCCGGCTCCCAGTTGTTCAGGCGATTCACCAAATAGAGGTCGGTAAGCAGGAATAGGTTGTCGTATTCGGAGAAGTTGGTTTGGTAGATACCTACAATCTTCAGGCGGCGAGCACGCACATCGTCCTGGATGAAGTAGGTGTCTATCTTGTCACCAAGTTTCAATTGCAGCTTGTTGGCAAGAGACTTTGAGATGACTACGCGGTTGGACGAAGCGGAATCGCTGAATTGCGGAAACTCCCCCTCCAGCAGATGGCGGTGGAAAAAGGTGCTGTCATACTCCTGCCCCACACCTTTCAGCACCATTCCCTGAAAGGCATCGGCGGTCTTTATCATCCCCGGCTTGGTGGAGTAGCGTTGTACATGCTTCACTTCGGGATAATCGGAAAGCGCAGCCATCATGCTGTCGCCCACCACCACCGGGCGCGTCTCATAAGAGCGTGCAGCATCCAGGTTGCCTATCTGGATATGGGCACCGAAACCCACGATTTTATCCCTTACCTCGCTCTTGAAGCCAACAATGACGGACACGGCAATAATCATCACCGCCAGTCCGAGAGCAATACCCACCATGGCAATAAGGACAGCCGGACGGGAAACTTGCTTGCCCGGCTCCGAGTTGCGATAAATGCGCAACGCTATAAAGCGAGATAAGTTCATAAATTAATCCCTAATCCTTCATTTCTCTTCCCGGATAGGCTTCCAATGCTTTTTGCAATACAAACAAGGCGCGGTTCAAGTCGTCTTTCTTCAGTACGTATGCGATACGCACTTCGTTGCGACCGGAACCCGGCGTAGTATAGAATCCGGACGCAGGCGCCATGAATACCGTCTGTCCCTCGTATTCGAACTCCGACAGACACCAGGCACAGAACTTGTCCGAATCATCTACTGGAAGCTTTGCCACCGTATAGAATGCTCCCATCGGGATGGGCGAATATACGCCCGGTATACGGTTCAATCCGTCAATCAGGCATTTACGGCGTTCTACATATTCATCGTATGTGTCGCGCAGATAATCCTCACCGGCATCCAGCGATGCTTCTGCGGCAATCTGGCCTATCAACGGAGGACTGAGACGCGCCTGGCAGAACTTCATGACAGCATCCCGGATTTCCTTGTTCTTCGTTATCAGGGCACCGATGCGGATGCCGCACTCCGAATAGCGCTTGGACACGGAATCAATCAGCACCACATTGTTCTCAATGCCCTCCAGATGGCAGGCAGAGATATAGGGAGAACCCGTATAAATAAATTCACGGTACACCTCGTCCGAGAAGAGGAACAAATCGTACTTCTTCACAAGGTCGCGAATCTGGTTCATTTCACGGCGTGTATAGAGGTAACCCGTAGGATTGTTGGGATTGCAAATCAAAATAGCACGCGTGCGCTCGTTAATCAACTCCTCGAACTTCTCTACCTTGGGCAACGAGAAACCCTCTTCGATGGTCGTGGCAATGGTGCGTATCTTGGCTCCGGCAGAGATGGCAAACGCCATATAATTGGCATAGGCCGGCTCGGGAACAATGATTTCATCCCCCGGATTGAGGCAAGCCAGGAAAGAGAACAACACCGCCTCCGAGCCGCCGGAAGTGATGATGATGTCGTCTGCAGTCAGATTGATATTGTACTTTGCATAGTAACCCACCAACTTCTCTCGGTAACTGCGATATCCCGCACTGGGACTGTATTCCAGAACTTTCCGGTCGATGTTCCGTATCGCTTCAATCGCGACTTCCGGAGTAGGCAGGTCGGGTTGACCGATGTTCAGGTGAAATACATGTATACCCCTCTGCTTGGCAGCATCTGCCAGAGGAGCCAGTTTTCTGATAGGAGATGCGGGCATCTCCATTCCGCGAATAGATATTGTTGGCATGAGGTTTATTTACTATTTGACGATTTATGATTTACTATTTAATAGAGTATTTATAGGTGATATTGCTATCACTTTATCATTAAAGTTGCAAATGTAGCGAATTATTTGAAACCAAAAGGAAGGCAAGACCATAAAAACTTTAAAAAACTTATCTATCGTAAAAACTCTATGATATGTAAACAGAAACTTGTATCTTTGAAAAAGCAAACGAGCCAAGTAGAATCAATTGTAAATAGTAAATAGTCAAATAGTAAATAACACCATGGTCATCAACCTTATAACTTTTGCTTCCATACTGCATAAACAAGCATCAGTCCGTAGCTCCCACGAAGTGATATTGACTGAATTGGAAAAATACTTTACCGTCAACTTCATTGATTACAAAGACATAGACAAGTTATCACCCGATGACTTCAGTATTATATTCATTGCCACCGGAGGTGTGGAACGGCTGGTAATCCAGCATTTCGAATCCCTTCCCCGCCCCGCCATCCTCTTGGCAGACGGCATGCAGAACTCACTGGCCGCCGCTCTCGAAATATCTTCCTGGCTGCGCGGCCGGGGAATGAAAAGCGAGATTCTTCACGGAGAGCTCCCCGAGACCATCAAGCGTATTTTTGTCCTGCACAGCAATTTCGTGGCACAACGCAGCCTTTTCGGCATGCGCATCGGCGTAATGGGCACTCCGTCCAGCTGGCTCGTTGCCAGCAATGTGGATTATCTGCTTGCCAAACGCCGCTGGGGTATCGAGTACACAGACGTCTCATTGGACCGCATTTATGAATACTACGGACAGATAACGGACGACGAGGTGGGCGAAGCATGCGCCGGACTGGCAGGAAAAGCGCTTGCCTGCCGAGAGGCAAGCCCCGAAGACATGATAAAAGCCATGCGGCTGTATCGAGCCATCAAGAGGATTGTAGAGGAAGAGCGACTGAGCGCCATTACCCTCAGCTGCTTCCGCCTGATAGACCAAACGGGAACCACCGGCTGCCTTGCCCTTGCCTTGCTGAACGACGAAGGAATCATTGCCGGATGTGAAGGCGATTTGCAATCCGTCTTCACCATGCTGGCCGTAAAAGTGCTGACGGGGAAAAACTCCTTCATGGCCAATCCTTCCATGATAAATGCCCGTACCAATGAAATCATATTGGCACACTGCACCATCGGCATCGCACAAACGGAGCAGTTCATCATACGCAACCATTTTGAGACGGAAAGCGGCATCGGTATTCAGGGAATCCTGCCGACGGGAGATGTAACCATCGTAAAATGCGGAAGCGAAAGCCTGGACGAATATTACTTGAGCACCGGCACGCTTGTTGAGAATACAAACTACATCAATATGTGCCGCACCCAAGTGCGGATAAAAATGAACTCCCCTGCCGACTATTTCCTCAAGACACCGCTGGGCAACCACCACATCATGCTGTATGGCAATTACGAGGATATATTGGAAGAGTTCCTGCAAGCCAATGCCTGCAAACGGATTGAATGATTACTCGTTCGCATCCGGTATCACCACCTCGAAACGCGTTCCTTTTCCCAACTCTGAGGAGACCGAGATAGAACCATGCAGGCGGTCTACGATGGTCTGGCAAATGCTCAGCCCCAAACCGGCGCCCTGCGTAAAGCTGTCTTCTTTGTAAAAGCGTTCGAAGATATGTTTCTGGGCGTCTTCAGAGATACCGCTTCCCGTGTCTTCGACAAAGATGGTGGTATATCCTTCCCGGTTCGTGACATAGCCGAAGGTGATGCTGCCCGTTACCGTGAATTTCTTGGCATTGTTTATCAAGTTGTTCACGACCTGCTTCAAGCGGACGGAATCGGTGATGACCAATTTGTCTTCCCCTTCCGGAATCTCTATACGCAGCTCTACATCCCGAGGCATACTCAGACGCTGGGATTCATGGACCTCCTGCATGATAAACGCCAGGTTGAATGCTCCGAACTTAAAGTCCATCGTGCCCGATTCTATGCGCGAGAGGTCCAGAATATCGTTTATCAACGCCAGCAGCAATGTACAGTTGATGTTGATTGTTTCGACGAACTGCTTTACCTCTTCCGGAGAAAAAGCGTCCAAATCCTTCAACAAATCCGAGAAGCCGACAATGGCATTCAAAGGGGTGCGTATCTCATGGCTCATATTGGCAAGAAACGCAGATTTGAGCTTGTCGGCCTGCAAGGCACGGTCACGTGCGGCAATCAAGGCCTCTTCCGTATCCTTGTAACGCTGGATGCTCTGGCATACTCCCAATACCATGTATGGGGTATCAACCGTCAGTCCGTCATAAGCGGTACTGCGGAACTCCCACCATTCATAGCTCCCATCCGCACTCTTCAACCGGAAACTCATCCGTGAATTGATTTCATTGCCCAACAGAATGGCATCAAAATTCCTGCGCGTATGCAGCAAGTCTTCCGGATGTATAAGGGTGTCCATCTCATCACGTGCCAGCAAGTCCGTATCATCGGTATACCCGAAACGGCGCAGCAATCCACCCGGGAAATGGAAACGGTTCATATGCATGTTGTACTGCCACGGATAAATGGAGCTTTCCTCCACCGCCATATTGAAGAAGCGTCTCTGCATCTCTTCTTCGGAGATATTGCGGCATACAATCGCCATTCCCGTCATCTTTTCATTGGCAAAGATAGGTACTACCTCGCCGGAAACGGGGAAATACGTTCCCTGATGGTTTTCCTGCATGAAGGCTTTCTCCGGAATAGAAATAGGTCTCTTTCCGGTACGTACTTTCTTCAACAAGTCCTGCAGGATGTTTTCTCCATTCATGTAAATCCTGAAAATGGAGCCGGCCATCTGCCCTTCATAGAAACGGGACGTATAGGTTTCGGAAGAAAGTCCCAACATCTGTAACAACGGACGGTTGACAAAATGGATGCGCAGGTCGGTATCATACGTAATCAAGCCGTCGCGAATGGAACAGAAGATATTGTCGAACTCGTCGCGCTGCTCCACCAGGCGGTGCTGTATCAACAAGCGGGTCTGGGCATGTATGCGCTTACGCGACTCCCTGCGGTTGGCACGGAAAAGCCAGGCAACCAGCAGCACCAATGCCCCGACAATCAGCGAATAGAACAGAATGAACCAGACACGGTAACGCTCCATCAACGGTATATTCAAAATGATGCCCTTGCTCTCCGCACGGTTCGTGTCCACACGGAAAAACTGCAACTGTTTGTAATCGAACAGCAACTTGCCCCCAAAGTCCTTTACTTCCAATGAGGCGGGTGACTTGCCCTTCAAAATACTTGCAGCCTGCCGGCCGGCAGCAAAAGCATCCTCTCCGGGAACGGCATCATACACACACAGAACACCGTTCGTCATAGCCAGGTTCTGGCTGGTAAACACGGGGGCCTTCAACTTCAAGGAAAGAAAGGGAATCCATTTGGGAGCAATGACAATATGCTTGTAGGCATTGTAGTCATAGCAAATGGAAGTGATGATAGAGTTCAAGGACTTGGCCTGCACATTCAGCACTTTCAACTCATGCTCCGGATAGTTGCTCTTTATGCGTTCCCAGGATTCCTCCACAGCCTTAACCCCTTTAAGGCTCAGGAAACTGCTGTCGGACAGACAGACCAACTCCCTGCGGGAAGGAAACATGCGGACAGCCGCATCCAGCAAGACATCGAAATCCGTTTTCGAAACATAGCCGGAGACGTTGGGCATTCTTTCAAAGACTCTCTCATCCGGGTATTTGATACCCGAAACCACTACCGGTATCTGATAAGGCAGGGAATCACCGCAATGGGTCAATGTGAAGAAAGCCTCATCGCTGGAGGTCACAATCAAGTCCGTTTTCCGTTGCCTGGCACGCTCGCAGATGCGGCGCATGATGAAGCACTCGGAAGCGAAAGACCAGTAATCGGCATTCAGATATTCAGTAGTGATATTGGCTTTAACTCCTCCCTTGTCCAGTCCGTTCTCCAAATTTTCTGTCAGAAGGCTGTGCCAAGGAGTATTTTTTGTATAGGACTGTATGAAAAGTACATTGTACGTACGTTCCGTAGCCGAAAGTGTTCCCGACATCAACCACAACAAGCCTGCAAGCAATGGAAAGAAAAGGCGTTTCATCATAATATAGATTTTGTATACTCAACGCAAAACTCTTATTCGTCACGCAAATATACAAGTTATATTGAGAATGAGCACAGATTACTCAAAAAAAACTCACTCATCGTGCAATGCTTCGGCAGGCTGCACCTTCATGGCCCGTGAAGCCGGATACCAGATTCCTGCAATCACCATCAATGCCATCAATATCCAGACAATAAAAACACATATGACAAATCTCCCCCAAGTGGCATCCGTGGCTTCCGTAAAAGTGACATCCGCCATAACCATATTGCTACATATCATCAAAGCGGGGATGGAAGCAAGTGCCAACAGCAGCAACCCTTCACCCAGCAATTGCCAGCGTATTCTTCCGCGGCTGCTGCCCATGGCCATGCGCAAAGCAATCTCGCTGCGACGGTGGCGGGTACGGAACCAGAAAGTTCCCATCAGCCCGATGAATACATTGAAAACGAAGAATACTACAATGAGCCTTGCACTGCGAATGTATGGAGTTATTCCTTCAGCAGCATCCCGTTCTATTTTCTGTTCTTTGTAGCTCTGTATATCGAAAAGATAGAATGGAGTGACCTGCAACTGCGATGTCATATCCTGATAAAAACAGGCTGCAAAATTATCCGTATCCGCCTCCGGGCGTATCCGTAGGGAAATGAACGGAAGGTACTGGTCCTTATAAAACCAACCGGGGAAAGGAGTCAGTACAAAAGGCCCGTAACGGGCATAATCATCCGTCTTCTGCAAAGCACAGACTGCGGAAACACGGTAACGAAGACCTCCATTGTAATAATCCAGGAACTCGCGACCCACCGCCTCGGCACTTGTCAGGAAAAGGCTGTCTGCCAAATCACGGGTCACCACGGCAGGCAGAGGGCTGGCAGTGGGGTTCCAATCCATGATATTCCCCTGCAACAGTGGAATGCGCATGACATCGAAATATTCGGGAGACACATAGCGTACAGTAGTCTCGACAACATGCACACTGTCCGTTGTATAACCCTGATAAACACGCCCTCGGGTATAAGTATCGGTACCCAACCACATGGCAGCACTTTCCACAGCAGGATATTGCCTGATACGCCGGAGCACCTCTTCCATTGGTTTGAACCAGAAGGTCTGCAGGCTGTCTTCCGACGTGCACGGCACTATCTGTGTGGGATTACAGGAAATCCTTATCTTATAGACATGCTCCAAATCATACCCCTTAGGTTGCCGTTCTGCATGGGCAAAGCCATAGAGTACATCCACACAATACCACATCAATGTAAATACAATCAACAGCTCGGCAAACAGCCAGCCATTACTGCGGCGCTGGTTCCATATCTGGTGTAAAATAGAATGTATCATACTCGTTACTGTTTTTTAATTAGGATTCGTTTATCCGCTCATTCTCCGCCAAGAACCTCGGCTATGGGGCGGCGGGTGGCATGCCAGGCAGGAATAAACACAGAAAGCAGGTTGAACAACAGACACACCACCAATACAGCCACGAAAACCGCGGGACGGAGGAAGAGCCAGACGCTTACATCAAAATTCGTTCCGGGAGCACCATCGCCAAGCATCCAGTCCTTGCCCAGCCATAGGAATATGCACGAAAAGAGAAAACCGAGCAATGCGCCGGCAAATGCCAAGGCCAGGTTCTCGCGGAGCAACTGCACCATCAAGGTAGAACGGCTGGCACCGTATGCTTTCCTTACCGCAAGCTCAGCCATGCGACGGGACATTTGCGAAGATATAAGTCCACTGACATTGATGGCGGGTACAATCAGCAATATCAGACCCAGGATTATGCAAGTTACGGCAGGACTCATCGTGTCATTACGGAAGAACTGCCGTTCCGTATAAGTGCTGAAATCGGGAAGTTCCAGTTTATATTCGGTCAGTGTCTCGTTGAAGCGGGCAAGCGACTGCTCTATCTGCCGCTTGAGTTCCTCTCTGCCGACACCGGGCTTGACAAGGGCCACAGCCTCGAAATCTCCCCGTAGCCCTTCACTGCCCAGACCGGAATCCCGGGTGGAATAAGGCATCCACAACTCTCCATAGGCAAATGTGAACAGAGAGCTCACGTCCTTAGTGACCCCGACAATGCGCTTAGGGCGAAAGTTGACAAAATAATTTTTGCCAATGGCTGCTTCGGCAGACCCGAAAGCTTCGCGGGCAAGCTGTTCGCCTATAACCACGACATCCCGGCAAGCATCGAACTCTTCGGTACTGAAAAGACGGCCCGCCACAAGAGGGATATCGTAGACACGCCAATAGTTCAAATCCACCTGACGAACCGTACGGCGCATTCCCCGCACGGGCGAATCCCCACAGTATCTAAGATAGGTAGGTCCCAGATAGGTGACAAGTTCCGCACCCGGAAGTTCTGCAAAAATAGCGTTGACAGCCCGATAAGACATGCCCGTATTGGAATTGCTGTGGTCGGACTTGCGGTAAGAGTATCCATAAGAAGAATATACCATGCTACTGCGGTGCGACTCGGGAGCCAAGTCAGCCGTCTGGATGTCATACACCATGTAAATGACCATGACAAAGGTTATACTCACTGCCGTACCGATGACGGAAACAGCACTGAAAAAGGGATTCTGGCGGATAAGAGCTAAAATTTGTTCCATAGCTTTCTATTCATCGTGCAATGCTTCGGCAGGCTGCACCTTCATCGCCTTGCGGGCGGGAATACCTATACCGATGACAATCATTAGGGTAATCAGCACAAAGCTGATGGCAGCACAGAGCAGCAGGCGGTCCCACTCCAACGTCGTACCGTTCCTCCAGGAATTCAACTCCAGGTGTGCAAGATTATAATCGATGAGCAATGCAACGGGGGTGACAATTGCCAACAACAATATCCCTTCACTAAGCAGCCGGCTGAAGATGGCACGGTCTGTCGCTCCATGCGCTTTGTGCAGTGCTATCTCCGAACGGCGTTGCTGCGTACGGAACCAGAATGTTCCGAGCAAGCCGAGGAAAATGTTCAGCAGTAGGAATCCCATACCCATCACATAGTTACGGATGTCATTGGTCCATGCCTGCTGGTAGTTGCGACGAATATCCTTGAAAGAACGTATCTCCGAAATGAAGATATTGCCTATGCGGAACTGGCTCTCACTGTCTGCCTTCAGCCTCTCAATGAAGTCATTGTCCTGCCCTTCACGGACGCGGACACAAAGTTCGAGACCGATATAGTAGAAACTCTGCTTCACCATCATGGAATATGAGCTTCGCGCCTGGTCATAATCGTGATAGCGTACATTTTGCAGTGCAGCACCCAGCCGGTAGGTCTTCGTAGTATCACCAAAAAGATAGAACCGCTGGCCTACGAGATCTGTCATCCGGCGGTCGTATTTCCGGTAGAGGTTATCCGAAGCCATAAACTCCCCGCGCTCCAACATTTCAGCCAATTGTTCGGGTGTCTCGCCACGCGTGCCCCGATAGCGGAATACACGGGGAAAGTCCGGTGTCACTAACCTGCGGATGGTCCAACCGGGAGAACGCAAAGTGTCATAGCTTACTTCAGCGCCTGAATTGCTTCCGTTGTAAGGATATGAATTCTGCGAAAGGCTGACCGCTTCTATCTCCGGCCGACGACGCAGACGCTCCAACAACTCGGCTATGTCATCGTGGGTCTGCTGAGAGGTATGCCCGGCTATGTAGTCGGGACTTTTGGGTGTCAGTTCCCCCAACTCTATAAGGTAGCAGTGCTCTATATTAAAGCCTCTCGGCTCCAGATAGGTGGCGGCGCGCGTGTAGAGATAGTCTACCACGTACCACATCACTACACTCACTACCAATAACTCCAACACCAACCATAGGTTTGAGAGCCATTCATTCTTTATCTGTGTAAGAAGTTTCTTAGTCATTTTCTTCAATGATTAATGTTTTGTGATGGAGTTATTTATGCAAACGTCCGCCCAATGCATTTACAATCCCTATTCTTGATGCACGCCATGCGGGAATACCGGAACTTAGTAAGTTCAGCACAAAGCAGAACAACAACGCCCAGCCAAAGGTGGAGCCATGCAGCAATATGCTTGCATCCACTGCCGGAGGACTCAGCGTCTGGCTGAATTCCTGCGCAAACAGCAGTGTATTTCCCAAATAAGCGAATGCTACACTCAGCAACAATCCCATCACCCCTGCCAGCAATGTCACCACCAGATTTTCTGCAATGATTTGCCCCATCAGTTCCAGTCTCGTTGAACCGAATGCCCGGCGCACACCAATCTCTGCCACACGCTGGCGCAGACGGCTCTGCGTCATCGAGCTGAGGTTGATGGCAGGAACAATCAGTAGAATGATGAAGATAATGAGACGCTGCCTGCGTGCCTGGTCCACGTCCGGTTCGATGTTGGCAGCCATTCCTGCGGCATTTTTCTCCTGGTCATAAGGACGGTTACGGTAAATCAACGAATAACCATTCTCGCCAATTACAGTGTCGTACTCCTGACGGCGGCGTTCCGTCTCCTCACGAATAGCGGGAAAATCATCACGGCTTTTCGCCAGAATGGTAACGCTCATCATCCCCATATGCTCATCACTCCATGTGCTTTTCGTTATCTCAGTAGAAGTATAGGGCACCCATACCTGCGCATAGGCAGTGTTGGCCAAAGTAGAAACATCCTTCACTACACCGGACACTGTATAAGGAGCATGGTTCAAAAGGAATTCGCGACCAACAGCCTCCGTTGTCTGGAATAACCTGCGCGCTACACTTTCCGTAATTACCGCTACGGGTAGTCCGGCATCGAATGTAGCCTGGTCATAAGGTTTCCCGGCAACAAAAGAGAAATCAAACACACGCCAGAAAGTATCATCTGTCTGCAACAGGTCGATACCCGTTGCAGGTTGTCCCGGCAGATTCACGGGGGTAGAAATGACCATACAGGTATAAATCGTTACTGCTTCGGGGGTCTTCAGCGATTTGAAGCACTCAAGCGCAGTCTTTATCCCCATCGGTCCGTTGGAACTGTTTCCCTCTCCCCAGCTTTTGTTGGTGATGCTCATATAATGCACATGTAGAAAGCGGTCGCGGTTGCTCTCCGGAGCAAACGGAGCTACCTTCACCTGCTGCATCATCACCACCAGCATGATGAGGAAGATGGCAAGTGCCGTACCGGCTATGCTGACGGCACTAATCATCGGTTGCTGCCGCAACTGTGCCCAGGCTTGTGTGAAGTATTGCTTTATCATATTGATATTTACGATTAGACGATTTACTATTTACGATTGGTGTTACCGCTACTCAACGGCCCACCTTCAGGTTACATGTATTCACTCCGCCTATGCCTCCTTTAGAAATGTCAGCATGCCCGGCAGTTCCGCTCAAAGTGACGTCACCCACACCACTCATTCTGGCAGTCAAATAATCGCAGACTACATGAATATCGGCGCTACCTACTCCGCGCAAAGCAACTTTCAGCTCGTCACACGTCAAATCGGATACATTCACTTCACCCACTCCCTTTACTTCAAATGACACCTCATCCAGTTTCAAGGGCTTCTCACAATTGAACTCCCCTACACCGGTAAACTCCACCTTCTTCAAATCAGGAGCCGAAATCCAAATGGTCACGCCATCTTTCTGATTTCTCATGCTCTTGTTTTTCCTATCCTTGAAGCCTATCAGCAGACAGCCGTCCTTCACTGTGGTTTCTGTATTCTTCACGTGCTTCTCCTTACCTTCAATCTTGAAAGAATAAGTGTCACTCTGTGTAAAATAAATTGTTCCCACAGACGTTATCTCAATGGACGAAAAGGCATCCACTTTGCGCACTTCACTCACTTTGGTATCTTGTGCATAAACACTCAGCATACCTACAAATGTCAATATCAATGCAATGATAATACCTACTATATTAGTTTTCATTTTTCTTCTTTTTTATTGTTAATCCTCTATTGTTTTTCATACTACTCTTCATGCAACGCCTCTGCCGGCTCAATCTTCATAGCCTGCCGTGCCGGAAACCATATTCCAATCACTACCATCAGAGCTATCAGTAACCAAGCCCCTAGAGAACCTGCAAGGAAGCGTATCACACTCCACTCTATCGGCCAAGTGGATATGAGAGAGGTACGTCCTATAGTAAATTCCGCCATCCCCACATTGTAGCATACAACCATGGCAGGCAATGTCACTAACGCCAATAACAGTAACCCCTCACCTATCAGTAAACGAAACACACCGCCACGCGTACTGCCCATCGCCATCCGTAGAGCTATCTCCGAACGGCGGCGGCGAGTACGGAACCAGAAGGTGCCTATTAACCCCAAAAATACATTCACCAGCAGGAAGAGCACCACCACAGCCTGACTGTTCACCTTATCCGTATCGCCATTCATCACCTCGAACTGCAACTGTTGTTCAGTATAGGGAGCGGCATCTGCCACAAACGCATTGTCCGTGTCCAGTTTAGGCGCTATTTCGCGCAGAAACTTCTCCCGATAATCCGGTCCGTCGGCAGCAGGCTTCACGCGGAAAACAATCTGCGACCAATTGTCGGCAAACTCTGCCTTAATCATATTCTCTCCCAAATGATAAAAGAACCAAGGTTCCTCAACTCCATAACGATAGGAACGGAAAGCACCGGTCTTCCCCATCTGCTTGATGATTGTAACAGAATCACCATTACCTAACGGCGTAGTCTGCGAAAACTCCGGCATTTTCTTACGAAAACGTTCAAAAGCGGCATTACTCAGTGTCACATTGTTCCATCCTGCGGGAGTGTCCCGGAACGGGTGACGCGGGTCCTCACTTATCCGGAAAACATCCATATATCCTCCAGTCGTATAAATACAGCGTCCTTGCACCCAGGAAGTATCTTGCACAACCAACGCATTGTAACTATTACTGCCACTCATCGGAAGGCTCCAATAACAAAGGGCAGCTGCCTCTACGGAAGGCTCTTGTTCCAATTTTGCCAATATACCCAGATATTTATCGGCATCAGTCAGACTCGTATCCCGACTTTCTCCACCTACAACGGTGGATAATTTATAGACATGTTCAATATTATAACCCAGCGGACGGTAGAAAGTATATTTCATGCATCCCAGTGAGTCACAGAGGAACCACATCACGATGAATACCAAGAACAATTCAGCCAATACCCAGCCGTTACTGCTGAAGCGTGCCTTTATCATACGTAAGTTATGTATCGTAAATTTCATATCAAGTACCTCCTTCTATTTATCATTCAAAGAATCTACAATAGTGCGCCGTGCCGCTATCCATGCAGGCAGTGCCGCACTCAACAGATTGATGACCACACAGAAAACAAATGCCAGCAGGAATACCCACGGACTAAACAGCGCCTCCATGTTCAAGCTGAACTCGCCCGACGTACCCACATTCTGATTATTGGTGAACAGCCACATACGCATGGCATATACTGCCAAATAACTGAAAAGCAGTCCCACTACTCCACCCAGTAATGTCAACATCAGATTTTCGTTCAGTATCTGCCGCACAAGCACACTTTTCGTTCCTCCAAAAGCCTTACGTACACCTAATTCGGTAATACGTTGCTGCATGCGGCTGTTACTCAAGCCACACAGATTGAGTGACGGTACCAACAAAATGATAAATAAAGCTACGGCATATTGAAGATAAAGCATTGTCAAGTCTGGCCCTACATTAGCCCATACGTGGTTGACGTGCGCCACGATATTGTCCGGCTGTTCCATGATGTCTATCTGTTTGTTGCCCAATCCGGCATTAACACGTTCCACCTGCTTGGCAATGCCCTCTCGGATGGCAGGAAAGTCATCAGATGTACGTGCCAATACAGCAATCTGCATGCCTCCCAAATAACTGTGGACTCCGGTAATTTTCAGTTCGTCGGCACTGTACATACCCCACACTTGTGCGTATGCATCCTTAGCAGTGACGGAAACATCTTTCACCACTCCCACGATACGTACAAGTTCCCGGTTCAGCAGGAATTCCTGTCCCACTACATCTGTACTTCCATACAGTTTCCGCGCTACAGACGCACAGACTACTACAGCCTTGCTTTCTCCAGCACGGTCGGCTTCGCTGAAGCCGCGTCCGGCAAGAAACTGCATGCTGAACACTTTCCAGAAGTCGGGATCTGTCCGCATAGCATCCACTTTCACCCGATTGTTACCGTCAGTCAACGAAGCCAACGACAAACCGGCTGGGGAAAATGCCGTACAGTATTCCACTTCGGGCACCGGCTGCACGCATTCTTTCATAAATGCCGCCGAAGGATTACTCCAATTATTATTGCCGTCCTTTTCCTTGTCGTATACGTGCATAGCGGAAAAGTAAAGACACCGACTGCGGTTCACTTCCGGTTCCAAGTCAGCATATTTTGTCTGCCAAGTAATCACAATAGCCATAATCATGGTGATAGCAAAGGCCGTACCCAATATGGAAATCGTACTTAGCAGCGGATTCTGCTTCAAGATTGTAAAAGCTTGTCTTACGGTTTGCATTTCATTTATTGATAGTTGATAATTAATAGTTGACAGTTGGCTGTTAAGCAGTAATTATTCCACCTGACGTCCGTCGAAGAAGCGGACGGTACGTGAGGTCTGTTTGGCCTGCTCTTCATTGTGGGTCACCATCACGATGGTACGTCCGTCTTCCTTGTTCAGTTGATGCAACAGTTCCATGACTTCGGCACCCATCTTGGAGTCCAGGTTACCGGTGGGCTCATCGGCGAGGATTATCTCCGGGTTGCCGATAATGGCACGGGCAATGGCTACACGCTGGCACTGACCGCCGGAAAGCTGTGTAGGCATGTGACGCATGCGGTGGCTCAAACCGACCTTCTTCAATACCTCTTCCGCCAGATGACGGCGTTCCTTGGCAGACACCTTTCTATACAGCAAAGGCAGCTCCACATTATCCAGCACATTCAGCGAATTAATCAGATGGAAAGACTGGAACACAAAACCCAGCTTCTGGTTACGGAAAGCAGCCAGCTCCTTGTCCTTCATGCCGTCCACTTTCGTACCGGCTATTTCGATGGTGCCGCTGGTAGGTGCATCCAGTAAACCCATAATGTTCAGCAACGTAGATTTTCCACAACCGGAGGGTCCCATGATACTGAGAAATTCTCCCTTGTTCACTTCGAGGTTTACATTTTCCAATGCCACGGTTTCAATCTCGTTTGTACGATAAATCTTGTTGATGCCAGTTAACTTAATCATAATGGTAAGTATTTAATTGTTATTATTCTGTTCTGTTTCTATTCCGCACAATTTCTGTTTCAAGAGGTCAAAAGTTGTGCCAAAATCGTTTATTATTGATTATCTGCTATTTATACATGCAGTAAGGTGTCCGAAAATGAACACCTTGTCCGTTTTCATCTATTCGTCACGCAGGGCTTCCGTAGGTGGAATGCGGCTGATGTTGCGCGCCGGGATATAGATTCCCACCAACACTACCACCAGCAGTATCAGAAAGATGACGAGCGACACGAGCAGATAATGCGAGGTGAAATCCGACACCCAATAGCTCTCTGTGCTCTCCACCCAATTCTGCCCTTTGGCCAGCCCTTCTTTCAGTGCATATTGCAAATAGAGCAGAAAACCAGTCAGTGAAGCGACCACGGTCAATACCGTGCCTTCGCCCATCAGCAGGCGGACAATGTCGCTGCGTGTAGCTCCGAACGACAGCATCACTCCCACTTCCTCGCGCCTCGTACGTGTCTGCAACCAGAAGGTACCGATGACACCCAGGCAAAGATTCACCAGGAAGAAAGCCGCCATCGCCAGATTACGGCGGTAAATCGGTGTGGAATTGCTGGCTTCGCTCTCCGTTATAATCTGCTCATAGGAACGGACACTACGGGCAAACAGATTACCCCGCCTCATCTCCTTCACCATCCAGGGACGGAAATCGTGCAGAAAACGCTCCATGCTGACACCCTCTTTGAGACGTACCAGGATATGGGCACTTTCAGGGATATAACTTGTATCGATGGTAAGCATCGGCATAAATGCAACGGGGACGGGACGCCACTCGCTATACATCTTCATGGCTCCTATCGTACCGACAACCGGCATGTACAAGGTATCTCCATGGTCTCTGCTTATACAGCGTTTGCCATGCGCGTCTTTGGTATGGAACAACTGTTCGGCAGCATTCTCTGTCAGTACAATGTCATTCGGGGCATAGGCGTAGTCGGACAGCTGTCCGGGTGTCCGCCCCTTACCGGAACGGAAACCATACGTATCGAAAAAGTTCGTATGAGGCAGAAATTGTATCATCATAATAGATAAGGGAATCGTATCCCCTTCGGCAAACAATTGACTATTCGAACTTCCCGAAGAATTGGGATAACAGAATCCCAGCACGGGAGTGGCCGATTCCACACCGTCAAAGTCCTTGACATAACGCACCAGATTATAATAGTTGTCCACCAACGTAGCAGAGTCCTGCGCTTCGGCGTCGTATCCCGGTGCCTGGGGCTGCAATGCGCCCAATGAAATGAGGCAAAGCCGCTCCGCATCATAGCCCAACGGGATATTACGGTCGTGCGTGACCACAATCACCGGGTCCAATACAACCCAACTGATGATACTCACCAATATCAATTCGGCCAACAACCATCCGTTCTTGCGGCGGCGCGCCCAAAGATTCTTCCATATTAACTTAAACATACCAACCTCCCGTGTCTTATCGTTTTTCATTCAGTGAGTTCACAATCGGTTTCCGCAAGGAATACCACGCCGGTATAAGGGCCGACAACAGATTCAGCACGACGCACAGCGCCAATGCGGCGAGAAAAACCAGCGGAGCAAACAGCATTTCACCCGATACGCGGACCTCCACTCCTTCGGGTACCATATTCGGCCAGCTGTCGAATACCGTAAATATCCACTCGCGTCCCACGTAAAGTGCCAGCCATGCCAGCAGCAAGCCCAATGCTCCGCCCAGTGCGGTCAGCAGCAGGTTTTCCCACATCACTTGTGAAAGCAGTATCTTACGTCCGGCTCCAAACGATTTCCGCACGCCCATCTCTGCCAGACGTCCCTCCATACGGCTCGATATCATGCCGCTCAGATTCAGGGCAGGCACCAACAGCAATACGAGCAGGACAAGCAGAAAGTGGCGCACTGTGGCCCAAAGGTCAAACTCCATACTTGCATAAGTCTTGAAGACACTCAACAGATGGGAGGTGGGCTGCTCCCAGAAATCTACTTTCCATTCATCGGGATGCATAAGATTCTCCTTGCGGCAGATTTCCTTTATCTCAGCCCGCAGAGCATCTCCCTGCTTACTGTCCTGCACCAGAAAGGTAGCACTGAAAGCTCCCAGATAGGGAAGGTCGTACTTGGGAGTGCTGTAATCGGGCGACACCGTATAAGGTACGTAAAGCTGTGCATAGGATTTGGAGGTGAGGTAACTGGCGCTACGCACCACTCCACAAACCCGGTAGTCGATATAGTTCAGGCTGAACGAGCGTCCTACTACCTCTTCCGTCGTACCGAACAAGCGGCGTGCCAAATCATCGGTAACGACAGCAGTGGAAATGCCACTTGCCAGGTCGGATGCCGTGAATGGACTGCCTTCCAGGAATTGGAAAGAATATATCTTAAAAAAAGCAGGGTCTGTCAACTTTACCATAACCGGAAAATCACCGCTGCGGTCGGCAGGCTGTATATAACTGTTTTCCGACAAATCATTATGCAGCTCGGCTGAAACGACAAGGGCATTCTCTACGGGATAGAACCAGTCTTGCAGTGCCTTGTAGGAAACAGCCCATTGCATGGTCCTGGTATTGTTGCCGCTTCCCTGCGTGAATTTTGAATTGCTGAGGTAAAGCGTATTCATGCGGTTTGCCTCCGGATAGACGGGCGCAATCTTCACATAATACACCACCGCCATAATCATTGTCATGGCAATGGCCAGCCCCGTACCCACAATGTAGAGCATGCTGAACAGTTTATTCTGCTTCAACAGCTCCCAGGCTTGTTTCAAGTAAACCTTTATCATTTTAGCTTCAACTTATTCTTGTTCTTATAGTTACTCATATCGCTCACCACCACTTCATCACCCGGTTGCAAGCCACTGACCACTTCTACAAACTCAAAGTTGGAATCGCCCAGCTGCACCTTGCGCTTTACAATTTCCTTGTCGGAATTGCGTACAAAAAGTTCATACTCCCCACGTCCCACATAATAGCTGGCATTGGCTATGCGCATCACGTCTTCCTTCACCGCATTCATCACATAGACGTCGGTTTTCAGACCGGAACGCAGTCGGCGGTTGTTGTCCTCATTCAACTGCACGGTAAAGGAGATGACGCCATTCTTTGAAAGCGGAGTAACACTGCTTACGGAACCTTCCAGCTTTTCGCTGCCAATCTTCACAATGGCCTTGCCGCCAGCAGCCACACGGTCACCGTAAGTATCGGCAATCTCGCCTTCCACCTTGAAGTGGCTCAAGTCGGAGATGACGGCAATCTGTGAGCCTTCGGGCACTTGGGCACCAATCTGATTGTTGATATAAGTAAGGATAGCCTTCCGGGGCGAACGCACCTGCGCATCGTCGAGCGTACGTTTGGTTTCGGCCAGTGTCTTTTGGAACATACTGAAATCCAGTTCCTGCACTTGGTATTCTGCAGCCAGCACTTCCTTCTCGTTGGCATACTGCTGCTGTAATTGCTCGTATTCCAGTTGTGCTACGTTGTAGCTCAGTTCGGCTTGGCGCACTTTGTCGGTGGTGCCCGAACCGAGGCTATCAAGGTACTGCTCGTTACGCAGCTCCACCTTCATGCGGTCCAGCTTCATGGCGGAGACTTTGATTTTCATCTGAAGGTCGGTCAGCTTGGTCTGGTTGTCAAGTTTCAGCTGTTTCAGCTTATAGCTGCGCATCTGCTCTTCATCCAGCATCTTTTTGTAGTCGGTTTCGGCGCTCTGCAAGTCCAGTTTCAGGATGGGGGTACCTACATCCACGCTGTCGCCACCTTTTCTGTACACTTCCAAAATGCGGGTATTGATGGGCGAGTTGATGATTTCCTCGAATGCCGGGACCACCTTGCCGGAGGCGCTGACGCTGACTTCAATCGTACCTTTGCCCACTTGGGAGAAAACAAGGTCTTTCTCCTTCACTCCCGTACGCATCAATGAAATGAGTACACTGACCACTACGATACCTGCCACGCCGATAGCACCGTAGCGGATGATTTTCTTATTGCGTTCTTTATTACGCACTTCTTTCGGAATTTCTCTATCCATATCTTTAAATTTTATTGTTTGCGAACATAACGCTTAATATATACTAAATCCATGCCAAAATCATAACCCCCTGAAAGTAAGCGAAAAGACAAAAAAGAAGGGTGTCCGTTTTCGGACACCCTGTACATTTTCGGATAGCTTCTTTATCTTAATCTCAATCTGTCGCCAATCTCCGGCACGTATTCCGCATCCTTGCGATTCATCTTATAAAGGTTCTTCAGACGAATGCCGTACTTTTGGGAAATGGAGTGCATGGAATCGCCATCCTTCACTATGTAAACGGTATGGGGTTTGGCGGCCTTCTTGCGCTTTTCTTTCAAGTAAATAATGTCTCCCGCCTCCAGTGTATATTCTTTATGGAGGTCATTGTATTTCACCAGCTTCTTCCAGCTGATGTCAAACTCCTTGCCCAACACCTGGAAGGTGTCTCCGTCGCGTGCCACTACATAAGCTATATCGTTGGCAATGTACACCTGATGCGGATTGGCCAGCCAAGGCTTCTTTTTCAGTTCCTTCTCCCAGCTGCGGGCATCGCGCTTGCTCATGCCACGGCTGTCGTACTTATACAGTTCATAATCCTCGATAATGGTTATCAGTCGGTTGGCATACGACGGGTCGGTAGCATAGCCAGCCTTCTTCAAGCCGCGCGCCCAACCCTTATAGTCCGTAATCTTCAGTTTGAAAAGAAAAGCATAACGTGCTCCCCTTTTCAAGAAATCGGAATGGTCTTCATAAGAGTCTTTCGGATTGCGATAAGCGCGGAAACATTCATTGCGGGCATCGTCATCATGCCTCACTGTCCGTCCGCGCCAGTTGCCTCCGCACTTGATGCCGAAGTGGTTGTTGCTCTTGCGCGCCAGCGCGCTGTATCCGGCACCGCTCTCCAACAGCCCTTGGGCCAGCGTGATGCTGGCAGGTATCTTATGACGCTGCATCTGCTCCACGGCAAGGGGGGCATACTGTTTGATATACTCATTGTAGCGGGCATTCCGGCGTTGTGCCTGCACTGTTGTAATGGAAATAAAAAGAAATGCTATGATAGCAGTCAGTCTGAAAATCCGTTTCATGCTTAAAATGTTGAGTTCTGCACAAAAGTCCGTAAAAGAATTGAAATAACCAATCTCTTTTCTATCTTTGTAACATTAATTACAATATAACCCTTTGCCTTATGAAAGAATTAAATATCGAAATCGCCGTCAAGATATACGACTATGAAGAACTGGATGCCGCCGACCGCGAACTGATGGATGCCGCCCGCGAGGCTACCAACCGCAGCTATGCCCCTTACTCCCACTTCTCGGTAGGAGCTGCGGCCAGACTGGCAAACGGTATTGTAGTGACCGGCACCAACCAGGAAAACGCCGCCTATCCTTCCGGGCTGTGTGCAGAACGCACCACCCTATTCTATGCCAACTCCCAACATCCCGACCAGGCAGTAACCACCCTCGCCATTGCTGCACGCAACGAGCACGACGAGTTCCTGGAGTCTCCCATCCCGCCCTGCGGCGCCTGCCGGCAAGTGATGCTCGAAACGGAGAAGCGCTTCAAGCAGCCAATGCGGGTGTTGCTGTATGGCAAAAAGGGAATCTACGAGCTGAAGAATGTGGGAGAATTACTGCCACTCTCGTTCGATGCTTCGGCCATGAAGTAACAGAACCAATAAAGTATTAACATCGTGTCTGCAGGAAGTTAATTTCTTGCAAACACGATATTAACTTCTTGCCGACACGATATTAATATCGCAAAAAGCCTTTGTTATTCAGTGGAAATCATTACCTTTGCGCCCACTAACCAATTAATTCCACCGATGAGAATATCCGACTAAAGACAACACGTTTCGGTAAACATCACTATCAACATGCTTTTTCAGACTGAACGCTGAGCATCACCTATATAGATGTTTAGCCAATACTGTGTTTGTCTGTACCCCTCCCCTTCGAGAATTTCAATTTCGGGGAATGCTTGCATCTCCCCTATCATTCTTACTTCTAAAAACACAGTAGAAACTTATGAGCTTTATCATTAAAGACCTTAGCTATATCCATGCAGATAAGGAAATCTTGTTTTCACACCTCCACTTGAGTATCAACTCCGGAGATAAAATAGCCCTGACCGGAAATAACGGTTGCGGCAAGTCTACCCTCATGCGCATTTTGGCAGGAGACTTGTCACCAAGTTCGGGAACGGTGCTACGCCCCGAACATCTGTACTACGTGCCCCAGCACTTCGGACAATACGACCGGCAGACAATAGCACAAGCTTTGGGAATCAGTCACAAGCTATCTGCCCTGCATGCCATCCTAAGCGGTGACGCTACCGAAAAGCACTTCAATACGCTCAATGATGACTGGAACGTGGAAGAACGCGCCCAGGCTTCTCTCGACAGCTGGGGACTGGACGGTATCCCACTCTCCCGTCCGATGGAAGGACTTAGCGGCGGCGAAAAGACCCGCATCTTCCTGGCAGGCATGGAGTTGCACAACCCAACAGCCATCCTGCTGGACGAACCGACCAACTATCTGGACGCGGATGGACGGGAACGTCTGTATAACTTGATACGACGGACATCGGCTACCGTGCTCGTCATCAGTCACGACCGCACGCTACTGAATCAGTTGCCTGCCATCTGCGAACTCTCCTCCCAGGGATTGACGTATTACAGCGGAAACTACGACTTCTACAAAAAACAGAAGACCCTGCAACAAAACGCCCTCACCCAACAACTAGAAGAGAAGCAGAAAGCCCTGCGCCTTGCACGCAAAGTGGCACGCGAAGTAGAAGAACGGAAGGCCAAACAGAATGTGCGGGGAGAAAAAAACTCCATTAAAAAGGGGATTCCCCGCATCATGATGGGAGCACTGAAAAACAATGCGGAAAACAGCAGTAGCAGACTCAGCAGCATACATGCGGAGAAAGCGGAAAAGCTGCAGACGGAAATGGCAGGCATCAAAAGTTTACTGTCGCAGACGGACAAGCTGAAAACAGACTTCAACACCTCCCATCTGCATACGGGCAAGATTCTGATTACGGCAAGGAACGTCAACTTCCATTATCCCGACCATACAGCCTCCCCCGTAGAAACACCCCACACGGAGACGGCTGCAAAGAGTCTCTGGGCTTCTCCCCTCACCTTCCAGCTAAGAAGCGGCGACCGCCTCAGCCTGAAAGGAAAAAACGGCAGTGGAAAAACAACCCTGCTGAAACTCATCATGGGCGAATTGCACCCCACCGACGGAGTGATGGAGCGTGCCGGCTTCACCTCCGTCTATCTGGACCAAGAATACTCCCTCGTCCGTAATGAGCGCAGCGTACTCCAACAAGCAGAAGCTTTCAACCACCGCCACCTGCCGGAACATGAAGTGAAAACCATCCTCAACCGTTACCTCTTTCCCCGCGACGTGTGGAACAAGCCGTGCGGCAAACTGAGTGGCGGCGAAAAGATGCGCCTCTCCTTCTGCTGCCTGATGATTGCCGACAATACCCCGGATATGTTCATTCTGGACGAACCCACCAACAATCTGGACATCGAGAGCATAGAAATAATAACGGCAACGATACGCGACTACGCCGGCACCGTAATTGCCATCAGCCACGACCGGGAGTTTCTGAAAGACACCGGCATCGAACGGGAGATACTTTTGGAATGAATCAGTAATTTAGGTAACAACAACCGTAATTTGTATACTGCCATTCTCATAAAACCTGCCTATTTTTGCAGCACGTAATCATTTACTAACTAACGAACAACGAATATGAGCAAAAAAGTATTAATCCTCTCCTCCAGTCCCCGCAGGAATGGAAACTCCGACCTCTTGTGCAATGAATTCATGCGCGGTGCCGCAGAGGCCGGACATCAAGTAGAAAAGATTTTCCTGAAAGACAAGCACATCAACTACTGCACGGGATGCAGCGTATGCAGCATGTACGGCAAACCCTGCCCGCAAAAGGACGATGCCGCCGAAGTGGTGGAAAAGATGATTGCCGCCGACGTCATCGTCATGGCAACTCCCGTATACTTCTACACCATGAGCGCGCAGATGAAGACACTGATTGACCGTTGTTGTGCACGCTACCTTGAAATAAAGAACAAGGAGTTCTACTTCATCATCGCCGCCGCCGAAGAAAGTGTCCCCATGATGGAACGTACCATCGATGGTTTCCGTGGCTTCCTCGACTGCCTGGAAGAGCCCAAAGAATGCGGCACCATTTATGGCGTGGGTGCCTGGAAGGTGGGCGAGATAAACGACAAGCCTTCCATGCACGAAGCCTACGAGATGGGAAAAAAGGTATAAAGAACGAATACTAATCGCTATACAATACATTTATGCTACGTACCATCAGACTGACCCTTGCCGTCATCTTCTTCGCACTCATCACGCTGTTGTTCCTCGACTTCACGGGAACACTGCATGCCTGGTTCGGATGGATGGCGAAGATACAATTCCTGCCGGCCGTGCTGGCACTGAACATCGGTGTAGTACTGTTTCTTGCAGTGCTGACCTTGGTATTCGGACGCATCTACTGCTCCGTCATCTGCCCGTTGGGAGTATTCCAGGACATTGTTTCCTGGCTCTCCGCCAAACGGAAGAAAAACCGTTTCCGCTACTCGTCCGCACTGAAATGGCTACGCTACGGTGTGCTGGGAGTATTCGTACTTGCCATTATCGGCGGACTGAACTCTTTTGTCGTGCTGCTGGCCCCTTACAGCTCATACGGGCGCATCGTTTCCAGCCTTTTCTCCCCACTCTACCAGTGGGCAAACAACGGACTGGCCTACCTGGCCGAACGTGCTGACAGCTATGCCTTCTATGAAACGGATGTATGGATGAAGAGTCTCCCTACCCTGCTGATTGCCACGGTCACTCTGGTAGTCCTCATCGTGCTGGCATGGCGGGGCGGACGTACCTATTGCAACACTATCTGTCCGGTAGGTACAGTGCTTGGCTTCCTCTCGAAGTATTCCTTGCTGAAACCGGTAATTGACACAAAGAAGTGCAACAGTTGCGGACTTTGTGCCCGCAACTGCAAGGCATCGTGCATCAACATCAAGGCACACAGGGAATAGGATCAGCGTTGCGTGGCATGTATGGACTGTATCAACAAGTGCAGGAAAGGTGCCATCACTTACACACGCCGCAAGCCGACCTCCGCTGCAGTCTCCCAGGAAACCTCCGTGGCACCGGAGCAGGTAAACGACGCCCGCCGCGCATTTCTCTCTACAACTGCCGTGTTTGCTGCTACGGCAGCCCTCAAGGCGCAGGAGAAGAAAGTGGACGGTGGACTGGCTGTCATCGAGGACAAAAAAATCCCCGAGCGCGCCACTCCCATCACTCCTCCGGGCTCACTGAGCGCCCGCCACTTTGCACAACACTGTACAGCCTGCCAGCTCTGCATATCGGTATGTCCCAACCAAGTGCTCCGTCCTTCTTCGGACTTGACAAAACTGATGCAGCCGGAAATGTCCTACGAACGCGGTTACTGCCGCCCCGAATGCGCCAAGTGTGCGGAGGTGTGTCCTACCGATGCCATCCATCTGACGAGCCTCGCCGAGAAATCGGCCGTCCAAATCGGTCATGCCGTATGGATTAAGGAGAATTGCATCTGCATCACAGACAAGATGGAATGCGGGAACTGTGCCCGCCATTGTCCGGCCGGTGCCATACAGATGGTTCCTTCAGACCCGGAAGACGAAGCCTCCATCAAGATACCGGTAGTCAACGCCGAACGCTGTATCGGATGCGGAGCATGCGAGAACCTTTGTCCGTCGCGTCCGTTCAGTGCCATTTATGTGGAAGGCCATGTGATGCACAGAACTGTCTGAAGCAGCTTTATCACCCTAATATCCATTTATAATTTCAGTCCTATCACAATGAAAGAAGACAATAAGAACAAGATAAACCGCCGCGATTTCTTCAAACTCGCCGGTGCAGGAACGCTTGCCTCGGCAGCAGCCCTATACGGCTGTTCGGGCAACAAGAACAACGGGGAAAGCGAATCGGCCGCACTGGGCGAGATATCAACCGACAAGATGACCTATCGTACCAACCCCAACACGGGCGACCGGGTTTCCCTGCTGGGATACGGATGCATGCGATGGCCCACCCGGAAACGCGCCGACGGGAATGGAGACGAAATAGACCAGGAAGCCGTGAACGACCTGATAGACTATGCCATTGCCCACGGAGTGAACTATTTCGACACCTCCCCCGCCTATGTGCAAGGTCTGTCGGAGCGCGCCACAGGCATTGCCTTAAAACGCCATCCACGGGAGAAATTCTTCCTTGCCACAAAGCTGTCCAACTTCAGTCCCAGCACGCACAGCCGCGAAGAGTCCCTTGCCATGTATCACCGCTCCTTCCGCGACCTGCAAGTGGACTACATCGACTACCTCCTGCTGCACGGCATCGGCATGGGCGGCATGGAAGCCCTCCGTTCCCGCTATCTGGACAACGGCATGCTGGACTTCCTGCTGAAAGAGCGCGAAGCCGGACGCATCCGCAACCTCGGATTCTCCTATCATGGAGACATCGAAGTCTTTGACTACCTGCTCTCCCGCCACGACGAACTGAAATGGGACTTCGTACAAATCCAACTGAACTACGTGGACTGGCGACATGCCAAAGAAGTGAATACCCGCAACACGGATGCCGAATACCTATATGCCGAGCTGGTGAAGCGCAACATTCCTGCCGTTATCATGGAGCCGTTGCTGGGCGGACGCCTATCCCGCCTAAACGACCACTTGATGGCACGTCTGAAACAACGCCGCCCGCAGGAGAGCGTGGCTTCCTGGGCCTTCCGATTTGCAGGTACTTTCCCCGATGTGCTGACCGTACTGAGCGGAATGACGTACATGGAGCATCTGCAAGACAACCTGCGTACCTTCTCCCCGCTTGTTCCATGTACGGAAGAGGAGTTTACCCTACTGGAAGATACCGCCCAGCGAATGCTGCAATACCCCACCGTGCCGTGCAACGACTGCAAATACTGTATGCCGTGCCCCTATGGGCTGGATATTCCAGCCATCCTGCTGCACTACAACCGCTGCATCAACGAGGGCAACGTGCCGCAGAACAGCCAAGACGAGAATTACCGCGAGGCACGCCGCGCCTTCCTGATAGGCTATGACCGCAGTGTTCCCCGTCTCCGCCAAGCCAACCGCTGCACCGGTTGCGGCCAATGCAACCCGCACTGTCCGCAAGGCATCGACATCCCGGCGAAACTGCAGGAGATAGACCGATTTGTGGAAGCGCTGAAGCAGGAAACCCTTTAACGGACTTATCTTCAACCCTGGTTGTCCATTTTAAGGATTACCAATCATATACAGATTCTTCTTTTTGTATAACTTTGCAAAAAGAACCATAGATAAACGATGAATAAAAAGATTTTAACCGCAATTTTAATAAGTATCGCCCTTCCGGGTAGTATGCTGTCCGCACCTGCCGACAGCCTCCGGCTGAAAAGCTACAAGCTTGATGAAGTCGTAGTGACCGGGACAAGAAATGAAACAGACATCCGCCACCTGCCAATGACCATCTCCGTAGTGGGCCGCCAGCAACTGGAACAGACCTACCAGCCCTCCATCCTGCCTACACTGACCGAGCAGGTGCCCGGACTTTTCACCACAAGCCGCGGCATCATGGGCTACGGCGTATCCACGGGAGCCGCAGGAGGCATGAGCCTGCGCGGGATAGGCGCCGGAGTAAACGCAGCCGGAGGACCTACGACCAGCCTGCTGGTGCTGATAGACGGACACCCGCAATACATGGGCCTGATGGGGCATCCCATCGCCGACGCCTACCAGAGCATGATGGCCGAACGGGTGGAAGTGCTGCGCAGTCCCGCCTCCGTCCTCTATGGGTCCAATGCAATGGGCGGGGTTATCAACATCGTCACCCGCAAGATGCAGGAGGACGGGGTGAAAACCAATGCGCAGATAGGATACGGTTCCTACAATACCCTGCAGACGGAAGTCTCCAACCGCGTGAGGAAAGGGCGTTTCAGCAGCGTGGTGACCGGCTCGTACAACCGTACCGACGGACACCGTGACGACATGGAATTTGAGCAGTATGGCGGCTATGCCAAACTGGGATACGACTTCAGCGACACCTGGAAGCTGTGGGGCGACGTGAACATCACCCGCTTCAACGCCTCCAATCCCGGCGAAGCCGACAATCCGTATATAGACAACGACTCGCGCATCACACGCGGCATGACCTCCTTCGCACTGGAAAATCGTTACGACCGCACTTCCGGCGCCGTGAGCTTCTTCTACAACTGGGGCCGGCACAGGATTAATGACGGCTACCATCCCGGAGGAGAGCCCCAGAAGTCGCACTTCAACTCCAAGGACCGGATGCTGGGCATATCGTGGTATCAAAGTGCCACGCTCTTCACCGGCAACCGCCTGACCGTAGGTTTCGATTACCAGCACTTCGGCGGAGAGTCCTGGAACAAGGTTGTCGCCATCGACGAGGCAAAACCCGGACAGCAGATTGGTGACCGCATCCCCGGCGTGGACAAGCAGATGGATGAATTTGCAGGCTATGTGGATTTCAAGCAGGACATCAACAGCTGGCTTTCACTGGACGCCGGTGTCCGCATAGACCACCATTCGCACGTAGGCACGGAATGGATTCCCCAAGGGGGACTGGCTTTCCATCTGCCCCGGCAGGCGGAACTGAAAGCAATGGTGAGCAAAGGATTCCGTAACCCCACCATCCGGGAGATGTACATGTTCCCTCCACAGAACCCCGATTTGAAAGCGGAGAGCCTAATGAACTATGAACTCTCCTTTACGGGGCAGCTTTTGGGAGGGGCCATGTCCTATGGGGTGAACCTCTACTACATCAACGGGGACAACATCATCATGACAGACCCTGCCCTGCGCAAGAACGTCAACTCCGGAGAGATAGAGAACTGGGGCGTGGAAACCAACCTTGGCTACCGCATCAACCGACACTGGCAGATGAATGCCAATTATAGCTGGCTGCACATGGAGAATCCGGTACTGGCGGCTCCCGAACACAAACTCTATGCCGGTACGGACTTTACACAAAGACGCTGGAGCTTGTCTACCGGTATACAATACGTGAAGGGTCTCCATACCTCGGTCACCCCGGGTAAGGAGAAGCAGGAAAGCTTCGTACTCTGGAACCTGCGTGCCAACTACCGTCTGTGCAGTTTTGCCGACGTCTTTGTCAAGGGCGAAAACCTGCTGGCGCAACGCTATGAAATCAATGCAGGCTTCCCCATGCCGAAAGCCACGGTGATGGGAGGCGTAAATATCAACTTTTAATACTGTTGCGAAGGAGTATATTCTACTCGATAGATATGGTCGAAGAATGGTGCCCACTCATTGTCCGTGATGCCAATCTGCAGACCGTAGAAGTGTGTACCGGCTTCCCGACAACGGCGAATCTCCTCCATAAAGACAGGTGAAGAATGAGGAATCTTGAAGTCGCTGACCCAAAGCACATCGGCATTCATATACTCCTTGCCTTCTTTGAGCAGGCGGAACGTGGCTTCCAGCATGCGGGTGGCATCTGTATCCCCGCAAGCTGTCTTTGAGAAAAATTCGAGCAGCCTTGCCCGCTCTTTCCTTACGTCAATCGGATGAATGGAGACGGAAAAGGCTATCAGAAAGCAGTTCCGCCGTTGACGGTCGGCTATCTCCAGGAGCTTTATCAGCAGGGAGTGGGCAATCTTCTCCGGCTTGCCAGCCATGCTTCCCGAGGTGTCTAGACAGACAATCATCGGACCTTTGGGACGGGCAGGCTTGGTTTCGATGCGCCGGGCAGGCTGCATGATTTCCGATTTATAACGGAAGGTCTGGAGCTTGCGAGTAAGGTATTTGTAGACGAACAAATCTTCCAGTTCACTGTCAGCGGAATGGGCAAGCTCAATGGGAAGCAGAGCATTGAGGTCGTTGCCGGTACTGATGCCCAGGATGTCACATTTAGAGGAGTACTCCATTTTGTAGACGTTTCCCTCGGCAACGCGGATTTGCTCACGTCCTTCGTCGTCTGCCATACGCCCCATCTTGCGGGCCACTTTCACTATCTCGGGGCAAGAGCGCTGGATGCGCACGATTTTCCGTATACGCTCAAAGTCGACAGTATTCCACAAGCCGCTCATCATGCCCCAGGTCTGGAAGAATTCGTCCTTATCCACCCGGTTCTGGCGGATGTACTCGGGGATGTCTTTCAGATTGGAACGGAGCCTGCGCTCGAGGGCATCTTTGCGGAAAGCAATCTCTTTCTCCTTTTCTTCGTGCATCTTCAGTTGGAAGGCGTCTTCCCAGTCGTCCACCATTTTCTCCCAGACTTCATCGTCCGCATATCCTCCTTCTGTACCGAAGTGGCTGCGGTAGAAACGGGAGTCGAAGCCGTACTCCCGGTATTTGTCGGAAATCTGCTGGAGCAAGGCTTGCCAGCCGTCTTTCCGCTTTGCCATGGACCATTCCAGCACGAGTTTCATCCCGGTCCGTTCCGACTGGCTTTTCCGGAGGTTGTACCTCTCCTTCTCCAAGTTCAATTGGATGAACTGAATCATGGTGTCGTAAAAGATACGTGCACAGACCTCATCGCCCAGCACCTGCACCTTGACCATGGAGTCGTTCATCACAGAGAGTAGATAGGCATACAAGGGCTCGGTATCCGTCTCTGCGCACTCTCCGGTGGCAACGAAACGGTCCAGTGCCTGCACATAGAAGGCGGTGTCATATCGGGTGACGGTGGTGTTCATCTTCTTCTTGGTTACTGGAGGATTATTCGTCTCCATATCTCAGTTTGCGCATGTCCACACGCGCCCAGGCTATCTCCTTGCGGACGATGGAGACGTATTGAGCTACGCTCTTTTTATCCTCTTCGGAGACGAAAAGGTTGTCGGACAAATCTCTTACCAGCCGGTCTATGCTGGTGGCGGCGGTATCCAGTTCCGTCTCGTAATCACGGTCGGTGACGGAGAGGTTTCCCAGCCAGAGTTGTTGCTCCTCGCCCCGTTGCAGACGCCGCATGGGGAAGCACACACCGTTGATGTAGAGATGCTTGTCGTCGCGGTAGAGGGTGACGCGTTCGGTGCCTTCCTCTTTCATGGCACTGGTGTCGGCAAAGGCACGGATGATTGTACGCTTGGGATTGAGGGGGTCGGCATACATTACACCCAAGGTGGGGGCATCTTTGGTGCTATACTCCTTCAGATTTTTGTAGTCCACGATAAAGATGTAGGTGTTGCCCGTACCATGTTTCTCCACCTGGTAGTAGAAATGTTCCGTTATCAGCAGGTCATCGTCCCTACGGTCGCCGGCAAGGCGGGCTTTGTCGAGGGCTTCGCGCACACGGCTGACTTTCAAATCGGATTTCAGCGAGGAGGCGATACCGGCAATCTGTTTTGTGTGGGACACGAATAAGGCACGGATAACGATGTCACGGATGGCAACGCTCTCATCAGGCTCACTCCATAGGCAGTGGTAGACGGGAAGCAGGTCGGTCATGGAGACTTCCGTGCGGCCGTGGACGAAGGCGGAGGTCTTGAGCAGCTTCACGATGTTCTTCCAGCGGCGGTCGCTGACGTAGACATTGCGGCGCAGGTCGGAGTCTTGCATCTCTACGCTTGTCAGTCCGTGGCGAATGGCTGTGATGCAGGAAAGAACATCGAGAGGCAAGGTTACGCGGCGTATCTCAGCTTGCCATTCGGCATACTCGCGGTCGGAGATTTGCCATTCGCAAGCAGTCGTTTCCGGATGGTCGGCAGAATCGTCCAGCAGCATTTTGTAGAAAGATTCTTCCTGCTTGACGCAGGTGCAGAGAATACGGATAAGGAAACGGTCCCATAGGGCTTCTAGTCCCTCGCCTTGAGCGGGCAGTTCGTTGCTGGCGGCTACGAGCAGTTTGAGGGGGAGATGCAGTTCCTTGTCGCCGTTGCGGAAAAGTTTCTCGTTGATGACGGTTAGCAGAGTGTTCTGTATGGCAGGGCCTGCTTTCCATATTTCGTCCAGAAACACGACATCGGCTGTAGGCAGATAGCCGTCGATGGCACGTTCGTACTTATCGGATTCTTTCAGCCGGCTGATGCTGACGGGACCGAATATCTCGTCGGGTGTAGAGAATCGGGACATCAGGTATTCGAAGGCACGGGCATCTGTAAAAGCAGACTTTAGCCGCCTGGCTACCATTGACTTGGCTACTCCCGGAGGCCCCAGGAGCAGGATGCTCTCACCTGCCAGGGCTGCCAGCAGGGAGAGGTTTATTTCGGTTTCTTTTTCGTATACTCCCCGGTTCATTTCGGAAAGGAGGAGACGAATGCGTTGGGTTATTTCCACAATATGATTTATTTCTAGTCAGTACTCATGTATAAAGAAAAGTGTGTAAAGATACAAAATAGTAGGGAAATCAGAGAGAGTCTTATTAAGATTCACTATCTTTGGAAAACAAATACACACAGACACGCACACACGTTGTGATTTGCTTTCATTTCCTATATCTATTACCATTTCTACCTGGAGACAAATTGTCCCCAGGTAAGTGACCAGTCCTTCATCGGGTCAGTCCCTATTATTGGGGATTTAACAATCCCCCCTCTTTTGCCGAAAACTAAAACTTTCCTCCCCAAACACTACCCTTCGTATCACAATATTTTATACCTTTGTTCACTAAGAAATAATCGTCCCATACCCATTTCTGTTTCGTCCGACAGCTGTCGGACGATAATTAAACAACTGTTGGACGATAATGCAACAGTTGTCGGACGATTAGTTTTTAGGAAGAAGAAAATTAATCCGCTTAGCGACAAAAATAATTCCCCGAAGCGACGAGAACTGTTTATCGCTATAAACAAAAATAAATATCTTATGAGCGCGTATTACGACCTTTACGAAACGCCTTCGCCCGACGGGAAAGAAGACAAGAAATCACTCCATGCACGTATCTGCCCGAAAAGGACTTATACCCAAAAGGAGTTTGTGGAACATATCGCAACTTTCCAACATCTGCCCAAGAATGTGATAGGGGCAGCATTGGATGCCTGCATTGACGAGTTGTGCGATTTGCTGGCCAACGGAAACATCGTGGAGCTGGGAGAACTCGGATTCTTCAGCACTTCACTGAAATGCCTGCGCGAGACCGACGACGAGAAAAAGAAAATCCGCTCCGAATCCGTCCAATTCCAAAACGTACACCTGCGCATCAGCAGCACGTTCCGCAACAACATCAAGAAGAAAATGACGTTGGAACGTGTACACTCCACTACCAAGAAATCGAAAAAAGTAGTAGAGACCACCGAAGCAACAAGAAAAGCCGAACTGGAACTGTTCCTCAAGCAGAATGTATGCATCAACAAGAACGAATACATCCAATTGAGCGGACTAACCAGACATGCCGCCATAGACGAGCTGAACAAATTCATCCGGCAAGGGTTCCTGCGCCGCCGCGGAATGGGAAGGTCAACGGTCTATGTGCGACAAGAAAAAGACACAGCAAACGAAATTTAGGGGGGCAAGCACAGAGACACAGAGACATAGAAATTAATTTGAAAAGAATCTCTGTGCCTTTGTATTTTCGTGTTCATCCCCCCAAAATAATAAAACAACAAACAATGGAAAAATCAACAGAACCCCAACCCTGCACGCAGTGGTTCGTCTTCTTCAAAGACCAACTGCTGCTGAAAAAAGGATATACAGACAAAGGAGAAATAAAATACAGCGTACCCGTCAGTATAGAGCCTCCTCTGACACCGGAAGCCGGAAGTAATATACACGAAGTGTTCCCACCCAACGGCAAGCAAGTACGTGCATTTGCTTTGGAACAGCCCGTGGCCGAAACCGATGAATGGGTCATGATAGGCCTGCGCGCATCGTACGACTACATCTCGCCGGACGAGTACCGTTCTGCAGGAAAGGCCTTCCAGATACTCTATTGGGACGAGCACAGCCGCTTCTGCCCCGTGTGTGGCACCGCCATGGAGCACCAGACCCCCATCATGAAGAAGTGTCCCAACTGCGGCAATGAGATGTACCCTCCCGTTTCCACCGCCATCATTGTACTGATACGCAAAGGAGACGAAATCCTGCTGGTGCATGCCCGGAACTTCCGAGGAACCTTCTACGGACTGGTGGCAGGCTTCCTCGAAGCCGGCGAGACACTGGAAGAATGTGTAGAACGGGAAGTTTTTGAAGAAACGGGGCTGAAGGTAAAGAACATCACCTACTTCAGCAACCAGCCCTGGCCCTACCCCAGCGGATTGATGGTGGGTTTCATTGCCGACTACGAAAGCGGGGAGATAAAACTGCAGGAAGATGAGCTGACCGCTGCCGCCTTCTATTCCAAAGACAACCTGCCCGAAATTCCACGAAAACTGAGTATCGCAAGAAGGCTGATAGACTGGTGGATGGAGAACAATTAAAAATTAAAGAATTAAAAAGAGGGGGGGAAGAAATTTTAAAAAGCAGATTGCGGAAAACACACACTCACAAACGAACAACTACGAATGAAACGACTCTCATTCACATCAACCAATCGGTGTGTAACCGCAATCTGCCTATACTTAACTTCCCTGCAAACGTTTTGTTCATCAACCATCGGGTTTAAGTCTTTATTTAAGTTTTCTTTCAACACAGAAGCAAAAGGAAGAGGCGCAGCCCTCACGGGTTACGCCTCTCCGAACACTATATACACATTTTTTCCTCTTTCCTATCAAATGCCGAGTGACTTGCGCACTGCCTCCACTTTCTTCTCAGCTTCGGCATCGGCGCTGGTATAGCATTTCGGACAACCCATCTCGCCCTTCACCTCGATATAGAACTTAATCTTCGGTTCCGTACCGGAAGGACGGACAGAAATCTTCGTGCCGTCTACAGTGAAATATTGAAGTACATTGGAAGTCTCGGGCATATCCAGCTTGCTTACGTTGCCCTGGGCATCAGTAAGTTCCAGCGTCTTGTAATCCTTAATCAGACTGACAGCCGAACCGCCGATTTCCTTCGGAGGATTGGCACGGAAGTTATCCATCATCGCCTTGATTTCCTCGGCACCGCTCTTACCCGGTTTCACCACATTCACGGTGGTTTCCTTTGAGAATCCATATTCTACATAGATTTCCATCAATACGTCATAGAGCGTCTTACCCTGGTCTTTGGCCCAAGCACAGATTTCGGCCAGCAAGGAGCAGGCAGAAACAGCATCTTTATCACGGACAAAGTCTTCGGCCAGGAAGCCATAGCTTTCTTCACCACCACCGATATACTGCTGCTTGCCTTCGCTCAGACGGATTTCGCGGGCAATCCACTTGAAGCCGGTATAGCAGTCGCGCATTTCAATCTTGTTCTTGTCTGCCACAGCCTTGATGAGTTCAGTGGTCACGATGGTCTTCACGATGAAGTCGTTCGGCTGCATCTTACCCATTGCAATACGGTTCTTGATGATGTAGTACAAGAAGATGAGACAAGTCTGGTTACCATTGATAAGCACCCACTCGCCCTTATCGTCCTTGCAGGCCATACCGACACGGTCGGCATCCGGGTCACTTGCCATTACGATGTCAGCGTCAATCTTCTTAGCCAGCGCAATGGCCATGGAAAGGGCTTCGGCATTTTCGGGATTCGGAGAAACCACTGTCGGGAAATTGCCGTCCTTCACCATCTGTTCGGGCACGCAGTTGATATTCTCAAATCCCCACTCCTTCAATGAATCCGGAATGAGCACGCGGCCTGCGCCATGAAGCGGAGTATACACAATGCTGAGGTCTTTCTGGCGACGGATGACTTCGGGGTCGATGGAGATGGAGTGAACCATGTCCAGATAAACCTTATCCACTTCCTTGCCGATAATCTGAATCAAGTCCTTGTTGCCGTTGAACTTGATGTCGGCCACCGTCACCTTATTTACCTCGTCTATGATGGCTGTATCGTGCGGAGCGAGCACCTGCGCACCGTCATCCCAATAAGCCTTGTAGCCGTTGTATTCTCTGGGGTTGTGGCTGGCTGTAATGTTGATACCGCTCTGGCAGCCGAAGTGGCGAATGGCAAATGAAACTTCGGGCGTAGGACGAAGGTCATCAAAAAGATATACCTTGATGCCGTTTGCAGAGAAGATGTCGGCAGAAATCTTTGCGAACTTGTCGCTATTGTTGCGGCAGTCGTGCCCCACAACAACGGAAATATCCTTCTTTCCGGCAAAACATTTGTTCAGATAGTTGGACAAGCCCTGTGTTGCGGCACCTACGGTGTAGATGTTCATGCGGTTTGTACCGGCACCCATGATGCCACGCAGACCACCCGTTCCAAACTCCAGGTCTTTGTAAAAACTGTCTATCAATTCGGTTTTATCTGGATTTTCCAACATGCGTTTCACTTCTGCCTGAGTTTCGGCATCATATGCCGGGGTAAGCCATTTTTCGGCTTTCTCAGTCACCTGCTTAATCAGTTCCTGATTTTCCATAAGACTGTTATTGTTTTAAGGGTTAATATAAACTTTTTTGTAAGACACAAATGTAGAAGAATAAGTTCAAATATCCTAATTTTATTCAGGCATTTTATATCTGTCTCCCGTCTGCTTAACATACTCTTCAAGGAACTCCTTCGGGTATCCCGGGCGGATTACGCCTGCCGGCTGGCCGATGGAATTACGTTCGAATTGACCGTTTTTCATACGTTTGACAACGCCGTCATTATACTTTACGACAAGAAACTCGCCAAGACGTTTCCAAGTATCGAAAGTGCTTTGGGCAGTCATGTTCGTATAGTTGGTAAGGAATGCCTTTGCTTTGGCAGGGTCTTTTTCCAGCAGTTTGGCAGCAGCAGCCTCAACGCCTTCCTGCGCTTCGTTGAAGGTTGTCTCCAACTCTGTCTGAGTGGCACGCACGTCGCCCATCATCAAGTCATAACGGGGATAAACCATATTGGCCACCCAATTGAAAATCCAGAAAGCGGAGTTCCAGGAGAAAGTGATGTAATCGGCGCCATCCACGCGGGTATAGCATACGGGAACCTTGTCCGTACAGCAATATACGGGCGTAAATACCGTCATGTTGGCATCATCTGTGCCGAACCACAATACTCCACCGATAGGGTCGGGCAACTCGGAACGCATCTGTGCCACGAATACGAAACCACTCTGCTGGGTGGAGATGGGACGCTCATTGAAATATTCCCGGTCGCCCACTTTGAAAGAGAGTGGAGAAAGGCGGTACGGGGTATGATACGGGCCTGCGCCGAAATCTTTGCTGATGTCGAGAGGAGTACCTTCATAATGGTCGCGCATGGCGTTCTTCACATCCTGCACGGAAACCTTGCGGTTGGGCTTCACAAACAGAGGCATCGGAGTGTTCGTCTCACCTAATATATAAGGTAAGAACTCGTTGCCGCGGTCGGTAAACATATTGAAATAGCTCCATACGCGTGCCTCGCAATAGCGACGGGCACCGAAATCGAGCGGAGCATAGGCATTGGCAAAGCTGAAATCCTTGTTCACACCGTCAAAATAGCCCTTCTCGCGTGCAAAGGAGATGACATCGGGGGAGTACATACAGTTCTCCTTGTCGTTCATGTTGAACTGATGAATGCGGCTCTGGTTGGCATGAGCGGAGATACAATCATCGGGCACGCGGACAGCCACCCATACGGCACCGCGCACACCGGGTCCCTTGCCAATCATCTCCATAATCCATATCTCGTTGGGGTCGGCAATGGTAAAGGACTCGCCACCGCTGTAATAGCCGTATTCCTGCACCAATTCCGTCATCACCTTGATAGCCTCGCGAGCAGTACGTGAACGTTGCAGTCCGAGATAAATCAAGCTACCGTAGTCGATAATACCGGTAGTGTCTACCAGTTCGGGGCGTCCGCCGAATGTCGTTTCACCGATAGTGAGCTGGAATTCGTTCATATTGCCGATGACATTGTACGTCTGACGGGCCTGCGCTATCTGCCCGAGGTATTTGCCGGTATCCCACTCGTGTATGTCAATCAGCGTGCCTTTCTTATGCATGCCGGCAGGATAATGATATAGCTCGCCGAACAAGCCATAGGAATCGGCAGAATAAGAAACGATGGTAGAACCGTCCGCGGAGGCGTTCTTGCCCACGATAAGATTGGTGCAGGCCAGTGCATTCGCCACGGCTGCCACAACAAACAAGACGGAAAGAGTCAGTCTTTTACTTTTCATACTTCTAATAAATTAAGGCCTCACCCCCGTCCCCTCTCCGAAAGAGAGGGGAGAAGAAAATGATAGCTTGTTACACATATTTTTATTACACTTATTTATTACACTATATATAGCAAAAGTAACTTCCGACCTCCCCTCCCTACGGGGGAGGGGTCGGGGGAGAGGCTTTACCATACAAATTCAAACTGTTCGGTGGTACAGTTGCCACAGCCATCCGTCACCGTCATCTCCACCACATGCTTGCCGCCTTTCTCCACATGTTTCGGGTCGAGCTCGCACACCAGGTTACCACTGATGGAGTTGGGCTTTCCAAACAAGGCATATTTTCCGTCAATCGTACCCCGATAGGTGTTGATGCCGGTTTCCTTGTCCTTGGCCTTGAAGATGATTTTTCCCGTACGTCCCCACTGAGCTTGGTTCACGGGAGTTATCACCGGCGGAACCGTATCCACTGCCACGGTATAAGTCCCCAAATCCCGTATACGCACTTTCATGACACCATCCTCATACTTACCGCCGATGCGGTATTTTCCACCGCGCGCCGTTACGCCCGCCACATAATATTTGGTCATATCCTCTACCGGACGCCGGCGCAAGCCGATACGCAAATCGCAGGCATCGTGCATCGGAATGCGGGTATCGTTCAACTGATAGGTGAAAGCTATATCACCGCTATCAGCCCGCACGGAATAGTTCAACAGGACGTTATCGTAGAGCATTCCTTTCGGAATGACCAATTCTAACCCCGGTTCCTGCAGATAGTTCACCTTGTCCCACTTGAGGGCGTATTTCTCACGATGTTCCACCGGAGCAATTGTCGTCTTCTGCCCCTGCACCGTGAAGCAGACCTTGGAGGTATTTCCCAGCGCATCGCTCAGCGTATAGACAAACCGGTAAGGGCGTTCTTCGTTGATGTCCACCAGTCCACGGTTACCGTTGGATGCATGCAGCATGCGTAAGTGGTTTCCCGGCTCGATGAAAGACTTCATATACTGGCCGTGTGTCCACGAATTGATATAGCGGTTTTCTTCGTACGCAAAGCGGTCTACCGTACTGCGGAAGACTTCCTCGCCGTCCACTTCGAGAATCACCGTCTTCACGCCATATTTATTCTGCACTCCGTCCATATAATCATAAGCACGGATGCCTGTACCAATCAATCCCCAGGCGGTAATGGGTTTCGTAGGATGTGCCGGAAAAGCCCGTCGCGTCTGCTTACCTTCCACCACTCCTTTGCCCGGCTGAGGAAACAACATGATACCTTCGGCACGCGGGGCAGTCTTGTCCTTCACTTTGTCCATGAAGAAAGGCAGTGGGTCTATATATTCGTCCGTAGCCGTCTCTATCATATCCAGATGCAGGTGCGGACCGAAAGAGTATCCGGTGTTTCCGCTTAAAGCTATTATCTGACCGGCTTTCACGGGATATTCGCCCAAGATATGCACCCCGAGATTATTACTGCCTCTATCTCTATCGTCTCCCTCATCTGACACGGGAGCAGGCTCGGGAATTATCTCTACTTCCCAGCTTTCCTTTTCGTACTGAAGAGCCTTCACTCGCTTTGCCACTTCACCCACAAAGACGCTAAGATGACGGTAGATGGCGGTATAGCCGTTATCATACACCACATCGAGCACATAGCCCGAGCCGTGGGTGACACGGATACGCGAAATATATCCGTCCGCCAGCGCACGTACCGGTTTGCCTATGGCGCCACCGGTCTTGAAATCCAGTCCGCCATGAAAATGGTTGGCACGTATCTCGCCAAAGTTACCGGAGAAAATGATGGGAAAATCAAAAGGCGGAGTGAAGGAAGCCTCTTGTGCCCGAGCCCCGACAGATATAAAGAAAAAAGACAAAATGACAGATTTTATGTATATATTCATTGCAGTAACTTCTTATGATAAACGCAGGCAAAGATAAAAATAATCCCTATCTTTGCCATACAAAAGAGAAAATAAACAATGGAGAAAATACATTACTTCCGTCCCCTCTATCTTGCTCTGGCACTCACCATAAGCCTATTTTCCACCGCAAGCACCCCTAACCGATACAAAACCTCCGCTTCCCTGCCCGACAGCCTGCTGACCGAACAGCATATCCGCAGCATCTATTACACCCTGCCCGACAGCGCTCTGTCACTGCTGGACGAAGCCGAAGCCCGCCGTCTTCCCCACCTGCCGCAATTCCGCATCGACATGCTACGCGGCACAGTCTACGAACGTCAAGGTATGTACCACCTCAAGGAGCGGTACATCCGCCGCGCCCTGCAAAGCGACTCCGTGCAGCACACTCCTCTCCGGAAACTGCAAGTCCTCACGCAGCTCGCCACCGCCCTCGACCGCCTGAACAAATACGAAGAAGGCATCCGCATCTGTACCGAAGCCATCGAGCTGGCACAGGAGCAAGGACAGAAGGCCAAAGAAAGCGAACTGCTGTTCACTTTGGGCCGCATGTATCAAGGCATGAAGCTCGACGACAAAGCGTTCCGGTACATGTACCGTTCCATCGAACTGCTGCAAGGCACGGACAATGTGCGCGAACTGGCCCAACTATCCACCTCCTACGGCGACTTGTCCGCCTATCTGGCCGAAAACGAGCGTTTGGACGAAGCCATTGCCCTCTGCGAGAAGCGTCTCGACGTTATCAGCCGCATGAGCCTGCTGCCCGGACCGCCGCCCGGATACATAGACCAGCAATACGGTTACCTCTACTCCAAACTTGCCTGGTACTACCTGCAAAACGGACAAAGCGAAAAAGCCGCCGAAACCGCCCGGAAATACCAAAGCACCGGCTTTGCACAATCGCAGGCAGGACAAACAGAAATCGTCCCCTACCTGCTGGGTACGCGTCAGTACCATAAAGTGCTGCAACTTCTTGACGCCTCTTCCGCCCTGGCCGAACCGGCCGATACCTTCAACTACGGCCACCTGATTCTGCTGGACCGCTATGCCCGCACCTACCGCGGACTGAAACGTCCGGAACTGGCCGACAGCTACCAACAGCGCATCACCATGCTGACCGACAGCATCTATGCCCGCGAAAAGGCCGGCCAGGCACACGAATTCGCCATCATCTACCAAACCCAGGAAAAGGATGCGCAGATACGCGAAGCCCAACACAAGCTGGCACGGCAACGCGTACTGTTCATCACCACCAGCTTCATCGCCATCCTGCTCGCCATCCTGCTATGGGAAAAGCACCTCCACCTGCGCCGCACCCGCGAACGCAACCAGATAGCCGCCCGCCAGATAGAAGAGCTTCTGGCACAGAAAGAAGAACTGCGCAAGGCATACCGCCGGCAGCCGCTTCACCCGGAAGATGCCCCTAACGAAGAGCCGCCTGCCGCTCAAGCCAACACTTCCCCCTCCGCTGCCGACGATGAAGACAACCGCCGCCGGTTCATGCAGATGGAAGATGCCCTGCTCACCGACCTGCCCTTCCTAAACCCCGACTTCAACCGCGAAGACCTGATGAAGATAACGGCCTTGAGCAAGAACCGCCTCAACCCGTTCTTGCGCGAATATGCCGGTGCCGACGGCTTCAGCGACTACATCAACCGCCTGCGCGTGGAGCACTCCATATCGATGCTGAAAGACAACAGAATGTATTCCATAGATGCCATAGCCACCGCTTCGGGCTTCAAGAGCCGCAACACCTACTATGTGGCGTTCAACAAACTGCTTGGCATGACACCCGTGCAGTACCGGGAGACTTTGCCGGACAAGTCCGCAGAACCATGCACAGAGCCTATAGTTTAACAGATTGCAGGCCGTCAGTTACAAGAACTATTCGTATATTTGTGCGTTGCAAGTAATATATAAGAAAGTTACAGGTAATATATAAGAAAAGTGATATATAAGAAAGGAGAACCGGAAATATGGAACCCATACAGAGCAACAAAATCTACCCCATCGGCATACAGAACTTCGAGAAGATGCGCAAAGGCGGCTATTTCTACGTCGACAAGACCGCCCTTGTCTACCGGCTGGTAAAGACGGGCAGCTACTACTTCCTAAGCCGCCCCCGGCGCTTCGGCAAGAGCCTGCTCATCTCCACCCTCGAAGCCTACTTCCAGGGAAAGAAGGAACTCTTTGAAGGGCTGGCGATGGAGAAGCTGGAGAAAGACTGGATAAAACGCCCCGTGCTGCACATCGACCTGAATATAGGGAAGTATGACACCCCGGACAGCTTGGACAAACAGCTGGAAAAAGCTGTGACAGAATGGGAACAGCTTTATGGCACGGGAATGGCGGAAAGCACGCTTGCCCTTCGCTTCGCCGGAGTGGTCAGGCGTGCCTGCGAGCAGACGGGGCAACGTGTGGCCATCCTCATCGACGAATACGACAAGCCCATGCTGCAAGCCATCGGCAACAAAGCGCTGCAGAACGAGTTCCGCAACACCTTGAAACCCTTCTACGGCGTACTGAAAACCATGGACGGATGCATCCAGTTTGCCCTGCTGACGGGGGTCACCAAGTTCGGCAAGGTCAGCGTGTTCAGCGACCTCAACAACCTGAACGACATCTCCATGGACCGGCGATACCTTGCCCTTTGCGGTGTCACCGACGAAGAGCTGCGCCAAGAATTCGCCCCAAGCATCCGGCTGCTGGCGCAGGCGCAAAACATGACCTACGAGGAAACCTGCCAACGCTTGCAGAAAGATTACGACGGTTACCACTTCACACACAACTCCATCGGAATCTACAACCCTTTCAGCCTGCTCAACACCTTCGACAAGCAGGAGTTCGGCAGCTATTGGTTCGAGACGGGCACCCCCACCTATCTGGTGGAACTGCTGAAACGCAACCACTACAACCTGGAGGAGATGGCCCATGCAGAAACCTACGCCGACGTGCTGAACAGCATCTATGGCGACGAAGACCCACTGCCCGTCATCTTCCAAAGCGGATACCTCACGATTAAGGAGTACGACCCAAGGTTCGGACTCTACCGCCTCGGCTTCCCCAACCGGGAAGTGGAAGAAGGGTTCGTCAAGTTCCTGATGCCGTTCTACACCCGCTTCAACAAGATAGAGGCACCGTTCGAGATACAGAAGTTTGTACGTGAGATAGAATCCGGACAGCCCGATGCCTTCTTCCGCCGCCTGCAAAGTTTCTTTGCCGACACCCCCTACGAACTTGTCGGCGACCGCGAACTGCACTACCAGAACGTGCTTTTCATTGTCTTCAAGCTGGTGGGATTCTATACCCAAGTGGAATATCACACCTCCGAGGGACGTGTGGACCTCGTGCTGAAGACAGACCGCTACATCTACATCATGGAGTTCAAGTTCGAAGGCACTGCCGAAGAAGCGCTGCGGCAGATTGACGAAAAGCACTACGCGCAACCCTTCGAAGCCGACGGTCGCCCACTGTTCAGGATAGGCGTGAACTTCAGCGCCCGGACGCGCAACATAGAAAGGTGGCTGATAAAAGCATGACTTCCTCCCCATAAGGACGGATTTTCATCCTCCGCACTTCCCTTCGCACCCCCTCCGGAAGCACTTCTGAGAGGGGGTGCGACAATTCAGGACAACAAGGCGACAATGCGGGACAAGCACCGAGGGGTAAAATTAGGCAGTTTATACCATTATTAACAACTTTGCAGACACATTTGCAAAGAAACATTAATAAAACCTATAACAACCCAAATGGAGAACTGCATCATGAAACGACTGACCTCACAGGGATGGGAAACGCTGCGCACACTGACCGCCATCACGGCAGCCATAGGTACCATGATATGCCTGCTGATACTGGCAGGATGCACCAACGAACTGACCGGGCAGGACGAAAACCGGGGAAACGGACAAGCGCTGACGCTGGGAACCGTAAGCATAGAAGGAGGAAACACCCGTGCCGCCAATGCCGTGCCCGGCGTGGCATCCGGCCATAGCTTCAGAGACGACGAAAAGCTGCACGTAGCCCTCACCGCCGGAAGCGCCCAATCTGCCGGCACCTACCTATACGACGGCAACAACAGCAGCTGGAGTTCCACCAAGACCGAGCGCGCCTACTGGCAAGGGAGCGGCAACCACACCCTCACCGCCTGGTGGGGACCCGCTTATTCTTCCTCCTCCCCTGCCGTTTACGACATGCCCTCCGACTACGAAACCAACACCGCCGCAGGGAGCACCCTGAATGCCTGGGACGGCAAGCAATATACCGCTGCCGCCGATAAATGGCACATCACCGACCTGCTGCACTACAGCGGTACACATTCCGCCACATCCTCTTCCATCAATCTGCTGCTGAAGCACAGCATGGCGCAGCTATGCGTCAACCTGCTGCCGGGCGACGGCATCACCGCCGAACAGCTGCAGAAGGCCACCGTACACCTCAAGCAAGCGAAAACCTACTTCACCATGAATACCGACGGAGAGCCCGTCATCCATAATCACGACGGCGAAGCCTCCACCCCTACCGATGTCCGCCTGCTGAAGAACGGCAATACCTCGTCGGCATACTACGCCCTGATGCTGCCGGGGCAGACCTTTGCCGCAGACCGACTGATGATAAGCATCCACATCGGAAACGACATCTATAAGTACCTCCCCACCAACGACATCACCACCCAAGCCAATACCTGCCACGAGCTGAAACTGAAAGTAAACAAAGCAGGGGTGAGCGCATTGAGCGTAACGTCCACCGGATGGCAAAGCCCGACACTGGTGGAGGCGACGGAAGCAGAAAGCTTCGTAACAGTGGAGAACGAAACAGCGGGAAGCCTGCTGGCAGATGGGTCTGCACTGAAGACTGCACTGGCAAGCGCCGGCCAAGACAGCCCCATCAAGGTAATGATTACGGGGGAGATTAGCGACCAGGACTTGGCGAATTTGAAAGAGCAGATGATCGGTGGTAGTAATGGTAATAAATACTTCAAGGTCAGCCACCTCTACATCACCGCAAGCGGGGCGACAACCATACCGGAGGGATTTTGCAAAACGGGGGATAACACAAATACCGCACTTCAAGAGGTGATACTCCCCGAAGGGATAACAAGTATAGGAGAGCGCGCATTCCAAAGCTGCACGACACTAAAGAGCATTCAACTGCCAAAGAAAGTGACAAAGATAGGAAAGTACGCATTCATTAATTGCCGCCAGCTAACAAACATCCAACTGCCGGACGGAGTGACAGAAATAGGAGAATACGCATTCGTCGACTGTAGCAGCCTGACAGAAATCAGCATCCCCACGGGAGTAACGAAGATAGGAGAGAGGACATTCCAAAGCTGCGCGAATCTGACGAGCATCCAACTGCCGGAGACAGTGACAGAGATAGGCCAAAGCGCATTCAACTACTGTGGAAGTCTGAAGGAAATCAACATACCGAAAGCAGCGACAAGCATAGGAAGCTACGCATTCCAGTATTGTAGCAGCTTGACAGAAATCAGCATACCCAAAGCAGTGACAAGCATAGGAGTCTGCGCATTCTACGACTGCTCCGCCCTCGAAGAAGTCGTCCTCAGCGGCACCAACGACCAATTTGGCTTCTTCCTGCCCACCGTTGGTGATGGTGCATTCGCAGGCACCTCCGCCACCCTCCTCTTCCTCACCGATGTCACCGAAGAGATGTTCAAGGCAGAAGGAAATGCCGCCACATGCCAATCCTGGGGTAGTGTCACCTGGAAAGCCATCCACTACAACCTGACTGCGGATAATCCTGCCAGCCTGACAGACACCGCCAACTATAGCGGCCACTGGCTCAAGGACTCCCCCCAATAACCCCAACCCCATAACCCATAACCCATAACTCAAAATTCATAACTCATAATTCAAAACCCCATGGCAACAACCTTTGAAAAGCTCATCAGTCTCGTGGCCTACGACAACGCCCTGACCGAGCGCACGGACGACTTCTACCTCCGTGCCAAGACACAACCCCGCACACTGGACATCACCGAGATAGCCCGCGAAACAGCCCGGCAACTGGGCAAGTACGGCGAAAACCCGTTGGGATAACACCCCACGGCCCTACCCCCATAAGGGTGCGCACCCCCACCCCGAACGGCCCTACTTATACGAAACCCTAAAAAAGACACCCAACGAATGAAAACAAGGAACCACCTCCGCCGGACGCTACTGCTCCCCACCCTGCTGCTTGCCCTGCTGCCGCCCTGCGCCTGCACAGACGACATCTGCCCCGACACCGCCCCCCTGCCCGGTGCCGACAGTGAAGCCACAGCCTCCCTCATAGGCCAACCCATACAGATAGGCTGCATCGCCACAAGCGTGGAACAGCAGTCGCCCATGGCCGGAGAAGGAGGAGGGCAGACACGCGCCGACGGAACCACCGGCACACCCGCCACGGAAACCGGCTTCCCCAAAGTAGGAACCACCATCACCGTATTCATGACCGTGCCCGTAAGGTCGTCGTCGGCAGCAGACGGCTCGTCTGCCGAAGTCCGCTACAGCCACGCCAACTACACCTGCACCTCCGTCAGCACCGACGGCGGCACGCAAGCCGTCACCTCCGCCACTTGGCAGCCCACCGACCCTGCCAACCTCCTCCGCTGGGAGAAAGACGCCGCCGCCTACTACTTCGCCGCCATCTCCCCCGCCATAGAGATGCAGCCACTGGAGGCATTGACATATACCGGCAGCGACGGCAACAGCGGAGGCAGCTACGCCCTGCAGACGGGCGAAGCCTTCACCTTCCAGCTGCCCCAAGCCTTCACCCCCGAGAACTACGCCTACTGGGAACAGCTGCGCACCTCCGGCCTCGCCGTCCGCATACCCCAGCCCACCGCCGACCCCATCCCCCTACAGATGCAACGCGCCCTGGTGAAAGTGGACATCTTCTCCACCGCATCCGCCGCCGTCCTGCTGAAAGCACCTGCCAAAGCCGTATTCTGCGCCTACACAGGCGGAGTGACGGCGCTGAGAGAGGCACCCATTGTGAGCAATTCTACTGACGGGATACACTCCTATCTGTTTGTTGACAAGCTCACCGACACCCGTTCCGTCACCACCTTGAGCCGGGACGGTGCGGCGGTGCATCGGGCGTTGATGATACCCACTTACCACCAATACAGCCCAGACTACCTCCCCCCTAATGGACCTACTTGCAGCGAAGCCGGAGGAAACGGTACCCTCTCTTTTCTTACGGACAAGGTATATAGCGCCGGAGGCTCAATCGGCAGCAGCAGCGAGACCGGCAGCGTCACCGGCGGCACCACCGGCAACCGATTCTATCTCCCCGGCAAGTACCTGCAAGTGTCGGACGGAAGTACCGACATAAAAGGCACAGCACCGGAAAACATCCTCCTGCTGGATGGGACGGAAGCGTCCTACAATGCCGTAAAGAGCAGGCTGGAAGCGATAAATGCCGCCGGAAGCTCTTCTCCCCCTACCCTCGTCTCCAAACTCTTCATCAGCGGTTCTGTACCGGAAGGCATGGACCAGAGCGAGCTGTTAGGATTGCTGGGCAGCAGCCATAATTACGTACAAAACCTCTATATGGAGCCGGTGAAGGAAGTGCCTACGAATTGGTATCTCTTCACCAACGGCAATAGTACTCTGCAAAGCATCAACCTGCCACAAGCCACCAAAATAGGATATAATGCTTTCAATAAATGCACCGGCCTGACAAGCATCAACCTGCCACAAGTCACCAAAATAGGATATAATACTCTTCAGGGTTGTACCGGCCTGACAAGCATCGACCTGTCACAAGTCACCAAAATAGGAAATGGTACTTTTGTGAATTGTACCAGCCTGACAAATATTGACCTGTCACAAGCCACCGACATCGGAGAAAATGCTTTCTGGAATTGCACCGCCCTGACAAGTATCGACCTGCCACAAGTCACCGACATCGGAGTCAGTGCTTTTTGGAGTTGCACCGGCCTGACAAGTATCGACCTGCCACAAGCCATCGGAATCGGAGAAAGAGCCTTCCAGGATTGCACCGCCCTGGCAAGCATTGACCTGCCAAAAGTCACCAATATAGGAATCGGAGCTTTCGTCGGATGCGGGAAACTGGCAAGCATCTACCTGCCACAAGTCACCGACATCAGAGAAGATGCTTTCTTTGGTTGCACCGGCCTGAAGAGCATCGTCCTTAGCGGCACCGGTACCGAAAACAGCTTCGCTCTCCCCACCTACGACACCCAAAACGGTCTCGGAAATTATAATTTCTCCCCCGAGAACCTCTTCCTCACCGGAGTTACCGCACTCGAGGACGATCAAATCACCCAGTGCCGCACCTGGGGAAAGATGACTTGGGCGAACATATACTATAACTACAAGGGAAGCCCTTCACTTGCCGAAGCCACCATTACGGAGCTGACAAACCCCGAGAATTACACAAAAGTAACCGATAAGTAACTTATTATTAACAACAAATAAATAGACCAAATATGAAAACAAGAAGTATCCAAACGCTGCTCCTCGCAGCCACCCTCGGCCTGCTGGTCACCGCCTGTAACAACGATTCAGACCAGACAGTGGACATCACCAAGCCCATCAACGTGAAGCTCTCGCTCACCACCACCGGCACCAATATCCCCATCAGCCGCGCCGCCATCGGCGCCACCGAGTTCGATGATGACGACGCACTGGGCCTCTACATCGCCCACAAAACGGGTGCCAACGATGAATCCCCCATCAGCGCCTCCCTCGACCCCAAGAACACCAAATGGGTAAACGGCAGCTTCACCGACGAACCCCTCTACTGGCAGAACGTCACCGACCAGCACACCCTCTACGCCTACTATCCCTATACCAACACCGCCACCGACACCTACACCGTGCCCAACGTCAGCATCAAGCCCGACCAGAACAACAGCAGCACCGCCGCCGCCGACTACGAAGCCTCCGACCTGCTGTGGGGCAAATGCACCACCGTGGCAACGAACAACGCAAGCATCAGCATGAAGCACTGCATGAGCCAAATCACCGTCACCCTCTCCGCAGGAAACGGCTACTCCTCCCTGCCCGCCATCGACAAGGTAGAACTGCTCTGCTCCGCAGGCTTCGCCCTCAGCGGCACGTGGAATCTGGCAGACGGCAAAGTAACAAAGGCTAATGATGCCGCTGCCACCGACGCTGCAGCTGCATCTACCACCTCCATCACCACCTACGCCCACAGCGTTGCAGGTGCCACCACCTACCGCGCCATCGTGCTGCCGGGTCAGGCATTCACCAATAGCTCCCAATTCGTAAAAGTCACCTCCGGCAGCAACACCTACACCTACTATCTGGCTATGAGTTCCAGCGAAAACCTCACTACCGAGGCCAACAAAACCTACAACTTCGACCTCAGCCTGAACAAGGCCGGGCTGACGCTGAAAGGGATTACCATCGCCGCATGGGACACAGATGAAATAGAAGGGGATGCAGGCATGGACATTGGAAACTGATGGACAATGAATAACTGAGAACGAAAACTGTTCTTAAACATGGAGGGTACGGAGACACTGTACCCTCCATTTTTGTATCTTGCGCCATGTTTAACCCCTCAATAAAAACTTTAAGGTTATGATTATCGGAGTACCTAAAGAAATCAAGAACAACGAGAACCGTGTAGGAATGACCCCTGCCGGAGTAGCCGAGTTGGTGAAACGCGGTCATACGGTGTATGTGCAAGCCTCGGCAGGCGCAAACAGCGGTTTCTCTGACGATGATTACATCGCCGTAGGTGCACAAATGTTGCCAACCATTGAAGACACGTATGCCATAGCCGACATGATTGTCAAGGTAAAGGAGCCCATCGCACCGGAGTACAAACTGATAAAAAAGGAACAAGTGGTATTCACCTATTTCCACTTCGCTGCCGATAAATTGCTGACCGAAGCCATGATAGCAAGCGGCGCCGTCTGCATCGCCTACGAAACGGTAGAGAAAGAAGACCGCTCACTTCCGCTGCTTACCCCCATGAGCGAAGTGGCGGGACGCATGGCCACCCAGGTAGGAGCACGCTTCCTCGAAAAACCCCAAGGCGGCAAAGGGAAACTGATGGGTGGCGTGACGGGTGTACGCCCCGCACGCGTACTTATCCTGGGCGGCGGCATTGTGGGCACCAATGCCGCACAAATAGCTGCCGGAATGGGTGCCGAGGTACTGATTGCCGACATCAACCTTCCCCGCCTGCGCTACCTCAGTGAAGTGATGCCCAAGAATGTAAAAACACTCTATTCTTCCCTTCACAATATCAAAATGGAATTACCTACAATAGACCTCGTAATAGGGTCTGTCCTTATCCCCGGTGACAAAGCGCCTCATCTCATCACCAAAGAAATGCTGAAAATGATGAAGCCCGGCACCGTACTCGTAGACGTTGCCATCGACCAAGGCGGATGTTTCGAAACCTCCCACCCCACCACGCACAGCGACCCTACCTACATTGTGGACGGAATTGTACACTACGCCGTTGCCAATATCCCCGGCGCCGTACCCTTCACCTCCACCATGGCACTGACAAATGCCACCCTGCCCTACACCGTTGCCCTGGCATGCAAAGGCTGGAGACAAGCCTGCAAGGACGATCCGGCTCTGGCGTTGGGATTGAACGTAGTGGAAGGCAAGGTAACATACAGAGCTGTAGCCGATGTCTTCGGGCTGAAATATGAGGCGATTGAGTTATAAGTTATAGAGGGTGTCTCATCTGTGTGCCATCAACCGTTTTGACACCCTCAATCTCCAAACAAAGAATCCTTCTTCCTCGCATACTCCCACCACATAGCGAGCAGTGTGATGCAGAGGTTGAAAATAAACGGAAATTCCTTGGAATTAGTGTGGAACAAGGTCTGAAAGAAGTCTGTAATGAACGGGGACAATAGAATCGCCAGATAATTCATTACCATTACAAAGGCCAGTGCCAAAGTTGTTTTTTCCGGTATAGCCGTATCTACTGTCTCGTCATAAATCAGCGGTTGAATGACACCATATCCCAAACCAACCAACATACATCCCGGTATTATCAGCCATTCTTTAGGCGAAATCCATATCAAAAGCAAACCCGCTGCAATGGACAAAAGGCTGTAAAACTTTGTGTGTTTCCCCATCCACTTCACGATATGCCCCAGGAAGAAACCCGGAGCCATAATGGCAAGGAAGAATAAGGAGATCATCAATCCGGAATTTCCGCTGGAGAAGTGATGGGCCTCCATCAAAAAAGGCAAGTCAAAAGTAACCGCCAGCACTACATACGTAGTGACGCCATAAAACAGCATCAACTGTAGCAGATGGCGGACATGGATGCCGTATTTACCGGGAATCGCACGCTTGGATTCCTCCGGAACAACGGTAGCCGTATCTTCTGTTTTCTGCGGCTGACCGGTATCTCCCTTCAAATACCCGACAAGCAGCAGAGAAACCAACGGAAGCAGATATACCACGAAAGGCAAGTGCCAGTTTACCTCTGCCAGATACCCAGTCACCGCCGTTGCCACAACCAGCGTCACATTGGTGATGGCAGAACTGTAACCAAACTGCTTTACCCTATACTCCCCCGTGAAATAACGTGAAACCAAACCGGTAGACAACGGGATTATCAGTCCCGAGCCAATGCCGAGCAAAGCACTGACCACCATCAACTGCCACATTTTGTCCGAAAAAAGATAAAGTACCCCACTGGCGGCAAACATCCAAAGTCCCACTTTCAGCAGACGCACAAAGTCACGTTTCTCGGCCAGCTTGCCCGCCAATAGCACAAAAGGAATTATCAGCAGCGAAGGCAGGGAGGTAAGCATCTGTATATCCAGTTCTGTGGCATATGGAAAAATGGTAGTAAGCTGTCCCAAAATAGGTGATACGGCCAATCCCGGCAAGGAAGTCAATGCAGAGACTGACCAAATGCCGACAAGCGTGATAAGGGGGATTGTACCCCTTCCGGTATTGATTTTCATATAGTAGTATATTAATTAAATGAATAATGTGGGAACAACAAACCTACCTTCAGAATGTTCGTTTTTTAAGATTTTACTACGCTGCCCTTTAATAAACGCCAAATAATGCAAAACCCCGGAACTTTCATCCGCAAACCCCGTTGTTGTGGGAAATTCGACGGGGAAAAGCCCCGCCGCCTAAACCTTTAAAAAACTTATTAATATGGAAGATTTGAATTTCAGAAAAGGAGATGCAAAAACTGAAGTATTCGGTTCAAACCGTATGTTACAACCCTCACCCGTAGAAAAGATTCCCGACGGACCTACTACCCCGGAAATCGCCTATCAGATGGTGAAAGACGAGACCTTCGCCCAAACGCAGCCTCGCTTGAATCTGGCTACATTCGTCACTACCTATATGGACGAATATGCAACCAAGCTGATGAACGAAGCCATCAACATCAACTACATTGACGAGACCGAATATCCGCGCATCGCCGTAATGAACGGTAAATGTATCAACATCGTGGCCAACCTCTGGAACTCTCCTGAAAAAGAAACCTGGAAAACCGGCGCACTTGCCATCGGTTCCTCGGAGGCATGTATGCTGGGTGGTGTGGCAGCCTGGTTGCGCTGGCGCAAGAAACGTCAGGCGCAAGGCAAACCGTTCGACAAACCAAACTTCGTTATTTCAACTGGTTTCCAGGTGGTATGGGAAAAATTCGCCCAATTGTGGCAGATTGAAATGCGTGAAGTGCCTTTGACACTGGACAAGACCACGCTCGACCCCGAAGAAGCCTTGAAGATGTGTGATGAGAACACCATCTGTATCGTGCCTATCCAAGGCGTTACATGGACAGGACTGAACGATGACGTCGAAGCCCTCGACAAAGCCCTCGATGCCTACAATGCGAAGACCGGCTACGACATTCCTATCCACGTAGATGCCGCCAGCGGCGGTTTCATCCTCCCGTTCCTCTATCCCGAAAAGAAATGGGACTTCCGTCTGAAGTGGGTACTCTCCATCAGCGTCAGCGGACACAAATTCGGTCTGGTTTATCCGGGTCTGGGCTGGGTTTGCTGGAAAGGCAAGGAATATCTGCCCGAAGAAATGTCATTCAGCGTAAACTACCTCGGTGCCAACATTACTCAGGTAGGCCTGAACTTCTCCCGTCCTGCCGCACAGATTCTGGGTCAATATTACCAGTTCATCCGTTTGGGATTCCAGGGTTACAAGGAAGTACAGTACAACTCTCTGACCATCGCCAAGTATATCCATGACGAAATCGGCAAGATGGCTCCGTTCGTAAACTATTCCGACGAGGTTGTGAACCCGCTGTTTATCTGGTATTTGAAACCGGAATATGCAAGAGCTGCCAAATGGACTCTGTATGACCTGCAGGACAAGCTGTCACAACACGGTTGGATGGTACCCGCCTATACACTGCCTTCAAAGCTGGAAGACTACGTCGTAATGCGCGTCGTTGTTCGCCAAGGATTCAGCCGCGACATGGCAGACATGCTGCTGGGTGACATCAAGAATGCCATCACGGAGCTGGAGAAACTGGATTACCCGACTCCTACCCGTATGGCACAGGAAAAGAACCTGCCGGTGGAAACCAAAATATTCAACCACGGATGCCGTACTCATAAAAAATAAATTAATTTACGATGTACGATTAGAGTTTCTCTTGATACGGACTACGTTTAAAGGAGTAATTTCAATCGTAAATCGTACATCGTCTAATCGTACATCACAACGTGTTTATGGAAAAGAAAATATCAATTTCACAAATAAAGGAGGTTGCCCAAGAAGCCTACAATGAGGTGAAGGGCAGCACAGGAGGCAAGAATGCGGATTATATTCCCTACCTTGCCAACATAGACTCCAAACTATTCGGACTCAGCATCTGCCTGATGAACGGGCAGACCATCAATATAGGTGACACAGACTATCGTTTCGGTATAGAGTCCGTCTCGAAGGTACACACAGCCATCCTTATCCTGCGCCAATACGGTGCGCAGAAAGTGCTGGACATGATAGGTGCCGATGCCACGGGACTACCGTTCAACTCCATCATCGCCATCTTGCTGGAAAACGACCACCCTTCCACTCCATTGGTAAATGCCGGTGCCATTTCCGCCTGTTCCATGGTACAGCCAGTGGGAAACTCCGACAAGAAATGGGATGCCATTGTACAGAATGTCACTGAGCTGTGCGGCTCCGCCCCACAACTCATCGACGAACTGTACAAATCGGAAACGGCTACCAACTTCAACAACCGCTCCATTGCCTGGCTGCTGAAAAACTACAACCGCATCTACGATAATCCGGACATGGCTCTCGACCTCTATACTCGCCAGTGTTCTCTCGGCATCACGGCCCAGCAACTGGGCATTGCCGCAGGAACCATCGCCAATAACGGTGTGAACCCCGTCACCAAACAAACGGTGTTCGAAGCCAGCCTGGCACCGAAAATCACGTCGATGATTTCTACCGTAGGCTTCTACGAGCATTCGGGCGACTGGATGTACACCGCCGGCATACCGGCCAAAAGCGGTGTAGGCGGTGGTGTAATGGCCGTATTGCCCGGTGTCATGGGAGTATCGGCCTTCGCTCCTCCCCTAGACGAAGCGGGAAACTCCGTAAAGGCCCAATCGGCAATCAAGTTCATCATGAACAAGCTCGGCCTGGGTGTATTCAACGGTGATAACGTAACGATTACAGAATAAGTTTCTCTTTTTAGTTATGAGTTATAGGTTATGAGTTATTTGTTGGTAGGCACCGTAATCAGCAAATGACTTATAACTCATAACTTATGACTTTATAATGGACTTCATCATGAAAATGGCTCTATCAGAATTTGTATTGCGGGAAAAAGGTATCTATGGCATACTGCATGTCATTATATTGATACTGTCGCTATTTTTAGTTATCAGCATCTCTGTCGACACGTTCAAGGGGATCCCCTTTTACGAACAGTCGGTCTACATGAAAGTACAGTTGTGGATATGCGCCCTGTTCCTGGCAGATTTTGTATTGGAATGGTTCCTGGCAGAGAAGAAGGGTCACTACGTGGCCACGCATTTCATTTTCCTGCTGGTAGCTATACCCTATCAAAACATCATTGCCTATATGGGATGGACTTTCTCACCCGAGATAACCTATATGCTGCGTTTCATCCCATTGGTGCGGGGTGGTTACGCCATGGCTATCGTGGTGGGTTGGCTGACGTACAACCGCGCATCGGGACTGTTCGTTTCCTACCTTACCATGTTGCTGGCCACTGTCTATTTTTCCAGTCTGGCCTTTTATGTCATGGAGCATGGTCCCAATCCTTTAGTTAAAGGATATGGAGACGCCTTATGGTGGGCATTTATGGATGTGACGACGGTGGGTTCCAATATCATAGCAGTCACTCCCACCGGACGGGTACTGTCCGTACTGCTGGCTGCGCTGGGCATGATGATGTTCCCTATCTTTACAGTGTATGTAACGAGCCTGGTCGAACGGCGCAATAAGGAAAAAGAAGAGTTCTACAAGAAAGTTGCACAGAAGCCCGCGCCCAAAGCCGACGCTTCCTGAATAGTTAAAACCGGAACTTTCACTTATCCGTTGGGAACAACTCTCCCCAAGTGTTGTTATAGACGCTGATTTTGAATATATTTTTCATCTAAAACCTTAACTTATGGCAAATATTAAACAAACAGTGAAGCTGGGTGTATTTACCCTGGCAATCATGAATGTGACGGCAGTAGTATCCCTACGTGGACTTCCTGCCGAGGCCGTGTACGGAATGAGTTCGGCCTTCTACTACTTATTTGCAGCCATTGTTTTTCTGATTCCGACGTCACTTGTCGCCGCGGAACTGGCTGCCATGTTTCAAGACAAGCAAGGCGGTGTGTTCCGCTGGGTGGGCGAAGCCTACGGAAAAAAACTGGGCTTCCTTGCCATCTGGGTACAATGGATTGAAAGTACAATCTGGTATCCTACCGTATTGACATTCGGTGCCGTATCCATTGCTTTCATCGGCATGAACGACGTACACGACATGTCACTGGCCAATAACAAGTATTACTCGCTCGTTGTTGTCCTCATCATCTACTGGCTGGCTACGTTCATCTCCATGAAGGGCATGAGCTGGGTAGGTAAAGTGGCAAAGGTCGGCGGCCTGGTCGGGACTATTATCCCTGCCGCACTGCTGATTATCCTGGGTATTATCTACCTTGCCACCGGCGGACACTCCAACCTGGATTTCCACAGCAGCTTCTTCCCCGACTTGACGAACTTCGACAACGTGGTGCTTGCTGCCAGTATCTTCCTCTTCTATGCCGGTATGGAAATGGGCGGTATCCACGTAAAAGACGTGAACAATCCCTCCAAGAATTATCCGAAGGCAGTGTTCATCGGTGCGGCCATTACGGTTATCATCTTCGTGCTCGGTACTTTCTCACTGGGCATCATCATCCCGGCCAAAGACATCAGTCTGACACAGAGTCTGCTTGTAGGCTTCGATAACTATTTCCATTACATCCGCGCCTCCTGGCTGTCACCCATCATCGCCATTGCTCTGGCATTCGGGGTGCTGGCAGGTGTATTGACATGGGTTGCCGGTCCGTCCAAAGGTATCTTTGCCGTAGGAAAAGCAGGCTACATGCCTCCGTTCTTCCAGAAGACAAACAAACTGGGTGTACAGAAGAACATCCTTTATGTACAAGGCGGTGCAGTAACCGTACTGAGCCTTCTGTTCGTAGTCATGCCTTCCGTACAGAGTTTCTACCAGATTCTGTCACAGTTGACCGTAGTCCTCTATCTTATCATGTATATGCTGATGTTCTCCGGAGCCATCGTGCTGCGTTATAAGATGAAGAAGCTGAACCGTCCGTTCCGTATCGGCAAGAATGGCAACGGATTGATGTGGCTCATCGGTGGTCTTGGTTTCTGCGGGTCATTGCTGGCATTCGTATTGAGCTTTATCCCACCCAGCCAGATTTCAACAGGCAGCAACACTGTATGGTTCTCCGTGCTCATCATCGGTGCGCTGATTGTAGTCATTGCCCCATTCATTATTTATGCTTCCAAGAAACCGTCCTGGGTTGACCCGAACAGTAGCTTTGAACCGTTCCATTGGGAAGAGCAACCTGCTGTGCAGACAGCCGGTAAAAGTGCAACAAATATGGCTACCGGTAGCGCCACTGCCAGCAGCAATGGCACAAGTAATTCCGCCACAAGTGGAAATACGGCAAAAGACACAACCAATATCCCCAAAGGATAAAAGGTTATAAGTTGAAACTAAAAAAGGAATATCCCCGAAATCACCGGGAATATTCCTTTTTTATTGTTATATGATACCAGAAGAGGGAATATTCAGAAATCCAATTCCTGCATTCTCTCCCACGCCCTTCTGCTCTCCTCCACCAACTCTTGCATGACCGACGCCACAGACTGCACTCCCTTTCCATGCAGCAAGGCAGATACCTGCCCTATTTCCAGTTCCCCTTCTTCCAAGTCACCTTCAAAAATACCACGTTTGGCACGGCCACGCCCTAAAAGGATACGAAGTTCTTCCTCTGAAGCTCCCACAGCCTCAGCAGCCTCTACGGCGCTGCGAAAGTTATTGCGCACCAGACGCACCGGAGCCAATTTCTTCAAAAGCAGACGGGTATCCCCTTCTTCCAAATGCAAGCAGTAATCCTTAAATACCTCGTTTGCAGAACTCTCTGCCGTCAAGGCAAAGCGTGTACCAATCTGCACACCTTCCGCACCCAGCACCCGGGCAGCCAGCATGGCCTCACCCGTTGCAATGCCACCGGCGGCAATCAGCGGAAGTGTAGTAACTGCACGTACAGCTGGTATCAGGCACAGGGTGGTAGTCTCCTCCCTCCCATTGTGCCCACCGGCTTCGAAGCCTTCGGCAACTATTGCATCAACACCCGCCTCTTCTGCCTTCACGGCAAAACGCGAGGACGAAACAACATGCACCACCGTGATGCCACGCTCGTGCAACCAACCAGTCCATTTCTTCGGGCTGCCGGCAGATGTAAATACAATCTTCACTCCCTCGTCGGCCACAATCTGCATTATCTCTTCTATCTGGGGATACATCAAGGGAATATTCACACCAAAAGCATGATGCGTAGCCTCACGGCATTTCCTGATATGCTCCCGCAACGTTTCGGGATGCATCGAACCTGCGCCGAGCAAGCCCAGCCCTCCCGCATTGCTTACAGCAGCAGCAAGTCTCCAGCCGCTACACCACACCATACCACCTTGAATTATCGGATATCTTATTCCAAATAGAGAAGTCACTCTGTTCATTATTACTTTTTTTAAAGGTTTACTAATGAAAACAAGAAGAGGAGAAAGAAAGTTCAAAATTTGACAAAAAGTGATAAATTACTGTTGTTCCAAAACAGTTATCGAATCTCCATACGCCTTCAATACTTCCAGCGTACGGGCACGGCGCTTGCGGCCTTTGAAATTCCAAAACTCACGGGTAAAAGGTGTCATCAGGTCTAAACCGGAAATTCCACCGCCACTGGCACCCTGCCAACCGCCCACAGCCATATTATTGGCCCGCTCCGTCACCCGGTAACGCAAACCGGTTGCTTCAATCTGCTCCACCGTCTCACGCGGACCGGCATCAAACGGATGTTTAGCCCAGTTCGTAGGAATCATCAGAATCTTAAGCGCATAGAATTCATCTCCTCGCCAAGTATCCTTGTCTACCTTGATTTTTTTCTGATAAATGGGGTCCCAATTATATTTGGTATTGGCTGTATAAGGACGTAAGGTAAGCACCACTTTTTTCTCGGGCGCTTTCGGCATGACGGGCAATGAATTATCAAAATCCATCCACGACTTGTCCATCACCGCTTTCGGAGTACCCAGAGAATTGTTCATTTCCAATTCCTGCAATACCTCCGGATTCAGTTTTACCTCCCCCTCGCCCTTCAGCAACCGGTTCAGCCTCAACGAGTCCTGAGGGGTCCAGTTTTGGGCATAGCAAGGGAAAGCTACTGCACAGAGCAGCCCCCAAACAAGTATAGATATCTTCACCTGACAGTTTTGATTACTTAATCCCTAAAAACATTTCACCACCACATATATCCGCTGCCACAAAGCGGTTCGTCATAGCAGGGATCAATCGTCCACATAGTCCGTGGATACTTACGGGTTTCCCACCAGCGGCGGTAGCGCGAAGCGGCATCCAGCACCTCTTCGTCCGAAAGGAAATAGATACCTTCATAATTCTCCGCATCCGTATGTACCATCTTGCATCCCATCGAAGCATTGTTCCCGAGGCGGATAGTCTCTACCGTCCACAGGATGCATTCGCCCAAACGCAGCTTGCCACCTGCCGAATAGGATACCGGAGCCAGGGGGAAAGAGGGAATGACCGTCAAGTCCTCGGCATACTTCAGCAATTCCTCTATATCTTCGGAAGTGAACTTGGGCATGTTACTCAATCCATCCGGACTTTGGGTAGAATATTTGCCAGCCTTCAACTGCTTGACAAACAAGTCTACATCCGGATGGTTGTAGTCCAACGTTTCTTTGCTGCAAGAGCCCAAAGAGAGAACAGAAAGAGTAAAGAATACGAGCAGCATAGTCTGCCCGAATATATGTAATTTATTGTATAGAGTCTTCATATTTGTATGGTATTTAAGATTAATAAGTCATGCGCACGCCGCACAACAGATTCAGATTGGTGGGCCGTTCCGTACGCAAGGTTCTTGTCTGCGAGTCCGTATCGAAATGATGGGATACAGACGGCTCTGCAAACAAGGCAAAACGGTTGTTCATTTTATAGCGTACCCCTACTCCGGCAGCAACCGACAACTGTACCGGCTCTGCACCGAAACCATTGTCCGGAGCACCTGCAATGCATTTCTCGGCTGCTCCACCTACCATAGCATAGAAATCCACTTTCGGCGTACTGGCCAGCATCATGTTCAGCCTTACCGGAATTCCCAGCGTATGCAACGTATGGTCACCATCCAAGCAATTATACTGAAGACCGGCTTCCAAGGAGAAATGCTTGTTCAAACAACGTTCCACGCTTACCCCGACCGTGAACGGCATATGGAAATTCCCTTTCGGCAGGGAAGTGCCGATGCCTGCTTTCAATGCCCAATTACGGGGCTTAGATGGCGATACAGCCACAGACTTTGCCGGTTCTTCCTCAGAAGATGGCAGCATTCTATCTATATCAGCATCCTTATGGCCAGGATTTGAATGGTAGTTCCCGTTTCCGGCCGGAGTTCCGTTACTGTAATAACCGTTTCCCGGCTGCTGCTGGTTTCCGTACACCCGTTGGGTAATCCGGATGGAAACATGGACAGACATGGATTCATCCTCATCGGCCTGCGCCGTCAATCCTGCCGGAATGCCGTTGGCGGGATGCTGTGTACCGGACTTTTGTGCCATGGGGTTGGCCTGATGAATAGAGGGAAAACTTTCCTGCACCACATCCCCGTTCAAGTTACCTTCCGGCGTCATGGCCGCCACTTGTGTAAAGGCCTCCTTGATTTCCTCTTTCGGAGAGAAATACCAGAAAGCGGCAGAAGCAGCTCCCAGTACAAATACAACAGAGGCGGCTGCGGCTACGCGGTGAAACCTCGGAGAAAGAAAAAGCGGCCTCCTGCCTTTTGCGGCAACCGGTGACGGCAAGTCACGTTGCAACCCTTCCCAGAAGTCCTCCCGCACTGTCATCTCTGCGCCGGCAAGACGACTGCGGAACAAACCGGTTATTTCATCATTTTCTCTCATATTCAGTATATTCTTTAATTCTTTTTATCAACAAACACTTAGCACGATGCAACTGCGAGGTAGACGAATGCTCTTTGATGTGGAGGATTTCGGCTATTTCCTTGTGCGATTTCTCCTCAAAGACGTATAAGTTGAATACAGTACGGCATCCATCGGGAAGTTCCGCCACGAACGCCATCAGCATTTCTTCGGAAATACGGCCTCCGGTTTCGGCAATGCCTGCTTCATCCGGAATGTCGGGCAATTGTTCCTCATTCACCACCAGTTGGCTGAAACGTTGCTGTTTCCGCAGGTAGTCTATCGCCTGCGTCACCATTACCCTTGTCACCCAGGTACTCAATGCACATTCGCCACGGAAGGTGAAGTGGGTGAAAATTTTGATGAAGCCATCGTGCAATACGTCATGGGCCGCATCGACATCGCCCGTATAGCGGTAACATACCGCCAGCATCTGCTTGGAGTAGAGGGTGTATAATTCCTTTCGGGCGGAATCCTTTCCTGCCCGGCAGCCCTCAATCAGTTCTATCTCATTTTCCAATGTCAGTGCTCGTTTTACGGACGCCTCTTCGCGTCGTTTGTTAGTTAGACGCAGCATTTTTGAAAATGCTGCTGAATTAAATATAAAAAGATGTTAAAGAACGGAGATTACTTATATTTGGCTTTCAATACTTGAATCTGCTTGGCCAGCCTTTCATCCAATTCATCAAATTCATGCCAATACAGAAAACCGGGAACCATGTTGACGTAATTGATAAATTTCTTATACTGCACAAGAAACAAGGCCTGGTCCCGAAGACCGTCGCCACCGTCAAAAACATTCGCCCACTCCCTGGACATGGCAGCACTCATAAGAGCATCTGTTTTCGTTGCATAGTAATCACTGACATCCTTTTGTTTCCTGCCCAACTCAAAATAAGTCTGCAATACATCCTGCAACATACGTTTGTCCGGTATATACTGCATCAATGAAGAACCTTTCAGCACATCCAGCGCATCTGTCCTATAAGAAAATTCATCCATATTATTGAAAAACTTGCCATACTTCCACAGAGTATCTGTCGGTATCTTGGATACATCCATATCATGTTCCCTCAACAACAGACTCATGTGTATGTCAATATCCAACAAGTGCTTTATATTACGGAGCTCCTGCCTATTATATTCCAACTCTTCCGTTACCAACTGCATCGTAGCACGCACTTCCTTTTGGCGGGCATTCTCGGTAATCCGGTCATTTCCCCAGAAAGTGACAATGATGCCCGCAGCCACAATACTGAACTGGCGGAAATAATCACCTATGCGCCAACTTTTTATCTTATGGTTCAACCTGTTAAAGCTTGTCTTTCCCATATCTTTTCATTCTAAATGATACTTTTTCTCAAGCGCTTGTATTGCCTCGTCTATACGTTTTCCCACACGTTCTACATAGTCCGGCGTAAAATAGTTCCGCGCTACCCTGACAAAGTTCCGTACCGACCTGTCCGACAAGTAAATATCCCACGCCTCATATCCTCCACGATTTATCTGGTCCGTCTGTTCATCAGTCAATGCCAAATGGAAAGGAACCATAATTTCGTCCTTCATATCGTAATAGCCATTCATAGTCGCCCTAAATCCATCCAATACCTCATAGATTCCGGTCAACTGCAACAGTAGCTCTTTATCTGAAATCTTCTGCATCAACATGGAGTTTTTAAGTATATCCAATGCATTCTGACTATAATAAAAACTGCGGATATGCCCCATAAGAAAGCGGAACTGTATCAATGAATCTTCTGGTATCGTCCGATGCTTTAAGTCATACTCCACCAATAAGCTGGAAAGACGTTCATCCTCTCTAAACTCTGAAACGATACTCTCATAATTCTCCCGGTTGCTTTTCAGTTCATCCCTAATCAGCGACATGGTGGCTTGAATATCTTTCTTCTCGGAGTTTTGAGTAACCAACTCACTACCGGCAAAGGTAATCAGTACACCAATCACCACAATGGAAGTCTGCCGGATGTAGTCTCCCACTTGCCAACCTTTGACAGTTGTTTTTACTTTATTCCATGTTATGTTTTTCATATCTTCCTACGCTATTATCCATTACTCTGAAACACATCATCCGTTATAGCCAAACGCATCATCTATCCGTCCCCAACAGACCATCTGTTTCACCCCAATACACCATCTGTTTTTTCAGGAGTCATTACTCTGCTGGTTATCAAGAGAAAGCCTCTCATAAGTCTGCCGTAATGCAACATTCTTTATGAGAGGCTTTCCTTATTATTCTGCAATAATGCTTTCCGCCTTTGTCAACATGCTTTAAAGCTCATGTCCAATCCTTTCACAGAGTGCGTCAAAGCTCCTACGGAAATAAAATCCACACCGCATTCGGCATAGTCGCGGAGCGTATCAAACGTGATGCCGCCGGAAGATTCCGTTTCATAGCGGCCGCCTACCATCTCTACGGCCTTCTTTGTCATTGCCGGCGTAAAGTTGTCGAACATGATACGGTCTACACCACCCAAATCGAGCACTTGCTGCAATTCGTCGAAGTTGCGCACTTCTATTTCTATCTTGAGGTCCTTGCCTTTTCCCTTGCAATATTCCTTCGCACGGTTGATGGCCTTGTCGATGCCTCCCGCAAAGTCCACATGGTTGTCTTTCAGCAAAATCATATCGAACAAGCCGATACGGTGGTTTACGCCGCCACCGATTTTCACTGCCATTTTCTCGAGGATACGCATGCCCGGAGTAGTCTTGCGGGTATCAAGTACACGGGTATTCGTACCTTTCAGTTGCTCGGCATACTTATGTGTCATGGTGGCAATGCCACTCATGCGCTGCATGATGTTCAGCATCAGACGCTCCGTTTGCAACAAAGACTGTATCTTGCCTTCCACAATCATGGCCACATCGCCCGGCTTTACGGCTGTACCATCATTAATGAACACTTCCACCTTCATGGTAGGATCGAAACGGCGGAACACCTCCTTTGCTATCTCGATACCGGCCAGGATGCCCGGTTCTTTTATCAACAGTTTGGATTTGCCCATTGCCGTAGCAGGAATGCACGAAAGGGTTGTATGGTCTCCATCGCCTATATCTTCGGCGAAAGCCAGGTCTATCAGCCTGTCAATCAATTCTTCTTCCTTATTCATCTGTTTTATCTATCCTTATTTGATGTATGACATATTTGTTCTGTACTTTTCTGAAGAAACAATTCACCCGAAAGTTTCCATTTGCGGTCATCAAGATACCGATGACGAAACCGGACTCATCGCGCTTCCCCTGATGGTTCACATTAAAACTGCCGACCTTGTGGTTGGAGAAGAAAGCAGCCATTGTGCCCTCTGCCGTCCGCTTATCGGCGTGGGTCGACTTATTCTGAATGATTAAATCGACCTTGTCACCCAGATACTTGTTGAGCTCCTGAGAGTTTCCTTCCTTGAAGGCTCCAATCACTCCCTCGGGAACATTCTGGGCCAGCAGCACAGACGTCCAAATGAAGAGACCGGTCAACAAAAAGATTACCCGTTTTTTCATTTTCACAAGTATTTATGATAGGCAAAGGTAAGCATTTGTCTCAAAATACAATAAAAAAATGCTAAATTTGTGCGCTAATCAAAACAGAACCAGTATGAAAACTACTCTGCTCGTTGTAGGACGAACTGTAGAACAACACTTTATAACAGCCATCAACGACTATGTGCAACGTACCAAGCGTTATCTCTCATTCGAGATGGAAGTCATCCCCGAACTGAAAAACACCAAGAGTCTCTCCATGGAAGTGCAGAAGGAAAAGGAAGGGGAACTGATATTGAAAGCTCTCCAGCCGGGAGATGTGGTCGTACTGCTGGACGAAGGTGGAAAAGAAATGCGCTCCATAGAGTTTGCAGACTATATGAAGCGCAAGATGAATACCGTGAACAAACGGCTGGTATTTATTATCGGAGGCCCTTACGGATTCTCCCCCAAAGTGTACGAAGCGGCACACGAGAAGATGTCCCTCTCACGCATGACCTTTTCCCATCAGATGGTGCGCCTCATCTTTGTGGAGCAACTCTACCGGGCGATGACCATACTGAACGGGGGGCCGTATCATCATGAATGATGAATTTCAGCTCCGCGACACCTGGAATCCCTTATCCGAGAGTGACATTTCTACGAACCTGGCTCTCGGATTCGGTACATTCAGCGTCAAGGTCTCACGGATGCGCAGGGCTGCCTGCGGATCCTTAGCCACCATATACAGATAACCTCCCCCACCGGCTCCCGGCAGTTTATATCCTAAGGTATAGTCTTTTATCTGACAGATGATGTCCTCTACGGCAGGAGGATTTGTTCCACTGTCCAGTGCCTTCTTCTGCATCCATGTCTTGCCTACCAGTGTTCCGAAACTCTTGAAGTCATTCCGTTGAATGGCTTCGGCCATATCCAAGGCATGTGCTTTCATCTCTTCTAATAACCCCAGGTGCAGGGAAGAGTTGAGGAACATGGAGCGTACTATTTCTGCAAGGATGCCCTTGGCTGTACGCGTAATGCCCGTATAATACAGCAGATGGCAATCTCGGTATTCCGGATGGGTAAACAAATGCTCGGGCAACCAGCGTACCAATGGCTGCTGGGCAAATCCAGCCTCCGTCTGCAACAGTTTGATACCTTGCAGTACCCCACCGTATTGGTCTTGCCAACCGCCACCGGTCGTCAGCAACTGTTCCAGGGCAAGCGTACGGCGGCATATTTCGTTCTTATCCCACATCAGTCCGCAAAAGTCACTCAATGAACCCAAGACAGTAGAAGCCAAAATGGAGCTTGTGCCCAGACCGGAACCTGCAGGTATGGCAGAAAGCAATGTAATCTCTATACCTGTGCCGAAGGCTTCCAGTTGTTTTTCCAGCGAAGGATAAGCCGTTTCTGAAAAAGCCGGAACAAACCCGGCCAGCGCCAATGCTGCTTTGGGAATGGAAAAGGGGGAACCTATCATGCAATAGGATTGCAATTCCTCAAAAGTATTCACCACCTCCATGGCTCCCATATCAATGGAGCGCAACACGATGCGATGCTCCGCGCAAGGTTTGATGTACACTTGTAAAGGCGGCTGCCCGTTCAGTTCAATGGCAATATTCACCACACTCCCACCGGCAAACAAGGAGTAAGGCGGAGTGTCCGTCCATCCTCCCGCCATATCTATGCGTACGGGGCTACGCCCCCATACAATCTGGTCACTATACACATTCAGGCGAGGACTGCTCTTGCGTTCATACAAATCAGTCAGCAATCCTTCGCGCAACAAGTTGAATGCGGCCTGCTCATCTGCCTTGAAGTCCCTTCCGTCCAGCTTCTCAATCTGTGCACGCAGCATCCGGTTATGGATACGCTGCATCAGCGAGGCATCTGTCGGCAACACTTCCGGCTTGTCAATGCCGAATTTATGGAATTCACCGGCCACATCCATCAAGTCGAGTTGATAGAATACACTCTTTGCATGGTTGCGTGCCAGCACTTCCCAGTTTCCTTTGCAGAAGCTCTCCCGCTGTGCATACAGCAGACGCAAGTCGGCTTGTGCTGAAATTTCGTCGGCGGACAACCGACGACTTTCCAGCCAGACAGCCTTTCCTTCCGTCAAGCCCGGTTCGGAAACCATCCATCGAAGCACTGTCCCCATCTGCTCTTTATCTTCCACAACCGGGAAGATGGCAGCAGCCTGCAGGTCCTCTTTTCTGCCGGTGATGTCTTCCACCGACAATTCCCGTTCGACCAGCCATTCCGAAAACGACATTCCAAGGAACAGTGTCTTTTCATCCCGAATATCCCCCTTAAAAGTATCGTCAAAACCATAGGGGCGTACTGCCCAGCGCTGGTCGGCAAGCGGAACTATATCAATGCAGATACCGTCTGGAATGGTCAGCCTCCAGTCATTCTTGGGAACACCCGTGATAATCTGCCGTGCCCCCAGCCGCCAAGAAGCCCCAACAAAGCTATTTTCAATCCAAAGACTGTCGTTCTTCGGAGTAAGGGGGAGATGCACTTCTGCATTCTGCACAAAGATGGCCGGATTGGGCTTCAACTTCCGGTGCATAATCTGGCGCTGGTCGTAGACCTTATTCTGTAAGGTGACGGTTGAAGACAACAGTTCGCGGCTTGTTCCATAATGGTAGAATTCGCCTCCGGGCAAAGGCAATATGGCGACGGAGAGGCTATTCAGCTCTTCATCCTCAATACGGGGATGATTTCCTAAGGACAAGCCAAAGTCAGCATACAAGTCATAGTATTTCAAGTCGGAATATGGCGTATCCACGTCCAAAGCCCCATCTGCCTTCTGCGAACGTTTCATCAGCAAGTCAACGGCCCGGTCGCTCAATAGCCAGATGCCGATATCCATTAAAAAGAGATGTGTCTTGGAGAGGTTTTCCAATTCCTCCAGAGAGGGTTTCTGAAGCATGAAGTCCAAGGATTCCGGCTGATTCCGATCCGAGACAAACACACCATGATGTGTAGCGAGCAACGGGTCTACCCACAATCCGTAGCACACCACATCTGCATCGGGAATCTCTTGAAGCGGCTTTTCCGCACGGATATACACATCACCGCTGGCAATCAGCGTACGCAGCCTTTCGGGAGCACGCTCCATAATCTTTTCGTAAAGTGGGAGTTGAAGGGATAATAAATTCTGTCCCAGTTTTTGTCCACGCGCCCAGCGAAACACCGGAATCGGGGTCAATATCTTGCCCGACGGTGCATATCCCGGTAAACGACGGCTTTGTCCTCCGGCATGCAGCAGAATACGCTTCTCTGCTGGAAGGCTTTTCTCTGTTGGAATGCACTTTTCTGTTGGAATACGCTCCTCCGCCAAATACTTCCTATCCCGTTCCTTCTGCCATTCTCTCAAGAGCCAGGTAGTTCCCCCGCCCGAGCCAAGTTTCATTCCCACCGGGTCGGAAGTACAAAACCATTTCGTACGGTCCACATTTTCCAGTTCATAGAATGCCGACACCAGATTAGGCGGCAAAGACAATAATTTCTGCATATCAATTGCTGTATTGCTTACTATTTGACAGCAAAGTAAAACAATATTGGGCAATTGACATAAGTTCTAACAATTTTTTCCGAAAATAATTCCCTTATTTTGTTTTACGAACATAATGAGGAATAAATAACCAGTTTATAACCATGCACAATCGTCTTTTCAATGTATGATACTCCATATGGTCAAAAAGATAATTTTGAAATATTCTTTCACTGACCGATGATTGATATATTTCATATTATACTGTATCTTATCCGGTAAAATCCGTTCTACATACGCTTTATCCGCATCATCAGCCTGCCCAAGTATAGTATTCTCATCAACATATTCTATGGAAGCATAATCTGTTATTCCAGGACGAACAGAAAGTATTTTACGTTGTTCATCCGTATATAGTTCTACATACTTTCGGACTTCCGGACGTGGGCCTACTAAACTCATATCACCTTTCAGTACATTAAATAACTGAGGTAGCTCATCTAATTTATATTTGCGAATAAAATATCCGACCTGAGTAATCCGAGGATCCCGTCCACCTACAGTTATCAAACCTTGCTTATCAGCTCCTATACGCATTGAACGGAACTTATAGACGTAAAAATCCGTCCCTCCACGTCCCACACGTAGTTGTTTATAAAAACCACCACCTTTACTTTCCAATCGGACGGCGAAATATAACACAAGAAATACGGGGAAAAGTAGAATTATTCCCAAAAGAGAAAAGATAAAATCAAGAAAGCGAATCATCACTCAGTACCTGCAACTGTTATATATGCGGCCTTTACAACATTAATAATGAAGTTCAGCTGTTCCTCATCCAGCTGAGGATAAATAGGCAAAGAAATTTCCCCCTTAAAATTCTCATAAGCTTGAGGATAGTTTTTTATGTCATATCCCAAGGATTTGAAAAATGAAAGCATCGGCATCGGAATGAAATGCACATTGACCGCTACTTCCGCCTTGGCTATTTCATCAATCATACGGTCACGCTGTTCTTCCGTAAAATTCTTGATTCTTAATGCGTAGATATGATAGGAGCTTTCCTTTTCACCATCTACCGAAGGAGGAATTATAGCCCAATCGTAATCTGCAAAAGCTTTGGAATAAGTATTGAATACCCTTCTACGTTCCTTCAGAAGAGCAGGATACTCTCGTATCTGAGCCAGTCCGATAGCCGCATTCACATCAGCCATATTTATTTTCATTCCCAACCCCACAATGTCATAACGCCAACCACCGGCTTTCGACTTTGAAAAAGCATCTTTTGTCTGGCAATTCAGACTCATCATATGGAGCTCCTTATAAAGTTCCGCATTGTCAAAGGGAGCAGGCAAATTAAGGCAAATGGCACCACCTTCCGCAGTTGTAACATTCTTCACCGCATGAAGTGAAAATATAGCAATATCCGTTTCACAACCCGTTCTTTGATTCCTACTGTAATATGCTCCCAAAGAATGTGCAGCATCATTCATAACCAAGATACGCCCCAATCGTTCTTGTACTGACGATGTCGGTTGAAACATGCCACGTATATCCGGTTCATTCACCAACTCCATGATGCGCTCATAATCGCAAGGAAATCCTGCAATATCAACCGGGATTATAGCCTTTGTCTTTGAAGTGATGGCATTGCGAATAGCCTCTACTGAAATATTAAAGTCTTTTCCAGAGTCCACCATAACCGGTTTTGCACCAGCGTGGAGTACAGCCAGAGCAGTAGCACTATAGGTATAGGCCGGCACAATCACCTCATCCCCAGAATGAACACCCAGCCAACGAAGCATCATGATAGCTCCCGATGTCCACGAGTTCACACACAGCACTTCTTTTGCATTGGAGAAAAGTTTTATTTCTTCCTCCAATGCTTTTACTTTCGGACCGGAAGTTATCCAGCCGGAACGTAATGAATCAACCACCTCACTGATGACAGTGTCATCAATGTAAGGAGGCGAAAATGGAATTTTCATGATTAATGTATATTTAAATAGGAAAGAATGCTACAAAAGGGCATCATATAAGATTTCTATAGGATGATAAGCTTGCCTGCCTGTACCATCCTTTATCTGTTGCCTGCAACTCGTACCAGGAGCAGAGATACAAATTTCAGTTTCAGCTTGCCTAACAGCAGGAAATAATGACTGCTCTCCTATCTGCATGGACAATGCATAATGTTCTTTCTCATAACCGAAAGCCCCGGCCATGCCACAGCAACCGGAAGGAATTATATCAACCTGATAATTTTCAGGTAAAGCAAGCATCTCCTTGGAAGGTTCAATGGAAGCCAGTGATTTCTGATGACAATGTCCATGCAATTTTATGTGTAAAGGAAAATCTGTAAATTGTTCTTGTGTTATATTTCCCTTATGGATTTCTTTCACAATGAATTCATCATACAATAAACAATTAGCAGCCAGCCTACGGGCATCTTCCCGGGTATTTTCATTGACTAAATCCGGATATTCATCCCGAAAAGCCAATATACATGAAGGTTCTATACCTATTAAAGGAGTTTCTTCAGAAATAATCTCTTTAAGTAAAACTATATTTTTCTCAGCTATGCCTTTAGCCCTTTTCAAGAAGCCTTTAGACAACTCTGTACGTCCACTCTCCACATGCTTAGGGATAATCACCTCATATCCTAAAGTACGCAGCAGTTTTATGAACTTTATGCCAATCCCCACATCCGTGTAATTGGTAAATTCATCTGCAAACAGATACACTTTACCCTTATCATGGGTTTTATTATCCGGATGCTTTATCATCCAGCTCCGCAAAGTCATTTTATAAAGCTTCGGAATAGAGCGTTGAGGAGCAAACTTCAATATCCGTTTAATGAGTGAAGACGTAAATACATTTGAGATTATTGCATTATAGAGCCATGGCGCTGCCATACCCAGCTTTTGCATACTTGTCAGATTGGCAATTAAACGCGAGCGCAATGGAATATGGGCATTGTCATAATGATGTTGCAGGTATTCCGCTTTAAAACGGGCCATATCCACATTCGAAGGGCATTCTGACTTGCAAGCCTTACAAGAAACACAAGTATCCAAAGCGGTCAGAATTTCTTCCTGATTAAAAATATCCTTCTGGAGCGGATGTATCAAAAGTTCACGTAGTGTATTGGCACGAGCACGCGTAGTATTTCTTTCATCTCTTGTAGCGCGATAAGTAGGACACATCGTACCGCCCAATAAGCCTGATTTACGACAATCCCCGGAGCCATTGCACTGTTCGATGGCACACAGCCATCCTTTCTGCCGAGAATAATCAAAATAAGTATCTATTCCTAAATCCCACTGTTCATAACGCAAATTAGCATCCATCGGAGGAGTATCCACAATTTTGCCCATATTGAAAATATGCGGAGAATCCCATATTTCCTTTACCTCCTTCAAAAGACTATAAACTTTATCTCCCAATAATAAAGGAATGAATTCACCACGTAAACGACCATCCCCATGCTCACCACTCAAAGAACCTCTATGTTTCTTTACCAATTCAGCAGTTTTGGTAGCTACCGTACGGAATAACTTCCTATCTTTTTCTTCCTTTAAATTCAAAACTGGACGGAGGTGTAACTCTCCGGTACTGATATGGGCATGATACACACAACTCAAGCCATAACCGTCAAGCATCTTTTTCATATCTGCAATGTATGCAGGAAGACGCTGTGGGGCCACAGCCGTATCTTCTATAACAGATACAGGTTTAGCACTCCCCGGCATTCCGGAAAGTAAGCCCAACCCGGCTTTTCGCAAGCTCCAAACACGACTGATATCCTTCCCATAGACACGTGGGTAATGAGTTCCATAATTATGTGCTCTTAAATCAGCCTCTATTTCGTTAGCCTTCTTATCTACCTCTTCACGGGTATTTTCTGCTAACTCAATAATAAGTATGGCAGCCGGATCTCCCTGAACAAAGAATCTGTTCTTGTTTTGTGATATGTTCCGTTTACTTAATTCCAAAATTGTGCTATCCATCAACTCAATGGCTACAGGATTATGCTTCAATACCACAAGATTGGCAACAAATGCTTCCTCCAAAGTTGAACAATGCACACATACCACAGCTTTTTCTGTTGGTGGCAGAGGTACTAAACGCAATTTTAGCTCAGTAACGAAAGCCAATGTACCTTCTGAACCAGCCAGCAATTTACACAAATTGAATGGTTCCTGACTATTAGAGTCAAAATAATCTGAATGCAATAATTCGTCGATGGCATATCCGGAGTTCCTTCTGCGTAAAGAGGTATCAGGATAGTTATCCACGATTTCTTTCTGATTTTCCTTATCTGACAGCAACGTTATCAGCCGATCATAAATAGAACTTTCCAATGAAGCTCCTGCACGTATGCTATCAACTTCCTTGGGGGATACCCCTTTCAAAAGAGCCTCAGAACCATCACTTAATATGACTTTTGCCTCCAACAGATGATCACGTGTACTGCCATATACCAATGAATGAGAACCACATGAATTATTACCGACCATTCCTCCCAAACAACAACGATTGGATGTGGAGGTTTCAGGACCGAAAAACAGTCCGTATAGTTTACAATAAAGATTTAACTCATCCAATACCACTCCGGGTTGTACCCTAACCCAACGTTCCTCCGGGTTTATTTCCAAAATATGATTCATATATTTGGAAATATCCACTACCAGTCCTTTCCCGACTACCTGCCCCGCAAGAGATGTACCTCCTGCACGGGGAATCAAATTAATATGATTTCTGGAAGCGTAACGTACAATCTCCTGTACATCTGTTTCATCTTTAGGAAATGCTACGGCAAGAGGTGTCTCCCTATATGCAGAAGCATCGGTAGAATAAAGAATACGATGAAGTAAATCTGTCCTTACTTCACCATGAATATGTAAATCTTTAAAATTCATTCAAATAAAGAAGCTAAAAAAGCAATTATAAAAGTTGTAAACTTTCCAAGATTTTATTTCCTGCATCTCCATTTCCATAAAGTCTATTTTCAAACCCCGTTTTAGGAGCATCCACCAACAGAGCATACGTATCTTCTATCATCGCTTGATTGCTTCCTACCAATCTGTTAAATCCATTGTCAACAAGTTCCACCCACTCTGTTTCATCACGCATAGTCACACAATATTTACCAAAGAAATAGGCTTCTTTTTGCAATCCACCACTATCAGTCATTACCAACTCACAATTCTTTAAAAGCCAAACCATCTCCAAATAGCCAACAGGCTGGATAAAGCATATATTAGAACAGGAAAAATCATATCCTATTCCTATCAATTTGGCTTTAGTACGGGGATGCAGCGGCAATACCACCTTACATTTATCAGATATATTTTCTAAAGCCATAAAAATATTCTTCAGACGTCCCAGATTATCCGTATTTTCAGCACGATGTACTGTACATAAAACAAATTTATCCGGTAAGTTGCTGTTTGGTTTTCTGCATTTATCCGCATAAAACAATGCAGCATCTTGCATTACATCTCCATTCTTTACTATTTGGCATCTAATATTGCCATATCCTTCATTGACCAGATTTTCAGTAGCTTTATCAGTTGGACAAAATAGAATGTCACTGATACGGTCTGTCAAGATACGGTTTATCTCTTCCGGCATATCCATATTGAATGAACGTAGTCCCGCTTCTACATGAGCCACCTTGATATGAAGTTTCTTTGCGGCCAATGCACCGGCAAGAGTAGAATTTGTATCTCCATACACTAACACCCAATCCGGTTTCTCTTCTATCAGAACCTCTTCTATTCTCTCCAACATCTGCCCAGTCATAGCACCATGACCCAATCCATTTATGTTTAAATTATAATGCGGTTTAGGTATGCACATCTCTTCAAAAAAGATATCACTCATGTTAGAGTCAAAATGCTGACCTGTATGTACTATAATCTCTGTTACGTCTTTAGAAGCTGCAAAAGCACGACTCACAACCGCAGCTTTTATAAACTGAGGACGTGCCCCAATAATTGTTACTATTTTCATTTCTTTATAAGATTATTCATTATATCGAAAAAACGCTTTCCCAACACTTGATAAGTATGATTCGAGAGAACAAATTTTTTACCATTCTCTCCTAATCTTCTTCTTTCTTCTTCTGGCATGGATTTTAACGCCAAAATAGCCTTACTAATTTCACCGACGTTATCCGGTTCGACATCAATGCCACAATCAGCCTCTCCAACCAAATTGTTCCCGGCATCTATTGCCTGTATAATTGGTTTTGCAGCCATCATATAATCAAACATTTTATTGGGACTTATGCCAAAACGAAATAAAGACTGCTTTTGCAAGCCTATATAAAGCACATCCATTTCTTTCAGCAAATTAGGTATCGCCAATTTATCGATAGTTGGAAGAAAGTAAACATTTACAATTTCTTTCTTATGTGCATATTTTATCAAATTTTCTTTTTCCTGTCCTCCACCGACTAAAACAAGTACCACATTTTGCTCCGCGAGAGACGAAACCGCATCAATCACAGCATACAATGAATTTGCAATACCATGAGCACCGGCAAAACCAACTATAAACTTTCCTTCTTTCTGAAATCTACTCAATAATAAGCCATGTTCTTCCGGAATCCCCTTAGGGTTATTCCAATCAGATAAAACAATGCCATTAGGTACATAATGAAATTTACCTTTTCCCAATCCATGCTCTCTCATGTGCTCCTCAGCCTTAGGTAACATGGAAACGACAGTATCTACATATCTATAACAGTCATTCTCTGCCTTTTGCATAATTTGGATAAAGGGGTGCTTTTTAGAATATCCACCTAGTTCCATGGGGGATAATGGCCATAAATCATGTACTTCATAAATGAGTTTTGCATGATAATGCTTGGCTATTTTATAAGCAGGATAAATATCTAAAGGATAAGTAGAAGACGCTATTACAATGTCAGGTTCAAAATTCCTTAAATACTCTACAAAATAATGGTAAAGTTTGAATACAAACAAAAACATGGAAAAAATCCTTCCTACTCCATTCCCTTTATATCGATTAACCGGAATCCAACAATATTCAACATTATCTACGATTTCTCTATACTCACAAGGTTGTTTTTTTCTTAAATGCGAAAAAGAACCTCCTACAATTCGCACATGATGTCCTGCTTTCTGCCACTCCTTAGCCATATAATAAGGACGAAATTCCATGCCTAAATCAGGACTACCTGCATAATGATTAATAAGAAGAATATTCATAAAGTAATTTGATTATAAAAGCAATGGTAGTTTTTGTCTGCATTAAACTCATTCTGATAACATAAAATAGTAGATATTTTCAGAATATCCATCTTATTCATAATATCCGAAACTGTTTCATTAAAAGCAGCCTGATCAATATTAACTGGTATTAAGACACCAGTTTCATCATTTACTATTTCAGCATTTCCTCCTACATTTGTAGCAATAATAGGAATCCCAAAACTGATAGCTTCCATAATTGAAACCGGAATCCCCTCTGATAAACTCATATTAACAAACAAATCAAAATCATTCATCATATACAATTGTTTTACATCCGAATTACTGATATAACCAGTCAATATTACATTCAGGTTTTTCGATTTATTCTCTATTAAAGCCTGTAATTCCCTCAATAATGGTCCGCCCCCAATATGAGTCCAACTGATACAAAGCTGCGGATGAGCTACACAAAAAGAATTTATTCGTTTAAAAATGAAATCCACCCGTTTGACAGCAGTCAAACTTGAGCATGAAATAAAAGAAATATCTGCCACTTTCTTTACTTTCTTATTATACTGTTCTTTTGTCGATACTCCCAAATGACTTAAAAATATCTTTTCAGCATAATTTGGATAACATTTTTGCAAAAATATCTTACCTTCTTTCGCTACACAAAACACTCCTTTTAAATAGGCCAACGCTTCTTTTCTATAAGGAATATAAGAACCTATTTGTCGCTCATAAACATCATATCTATGAGCACGAGTGTAAAGCACAAAATCTCGATAATACTCATCTTTCTTTATTCTCCAACCTAATCCCAAAGGTGTATGATTAAACCAGTAACTATAAAAAACACTACCTTGTTTAAAAATATATTTATGAGATGATAAAAAAGAGCTTATCCAAAAAGAACCATACAGATACTTAATTCCTTGATAAAATTCATTGGGAGAACGTGGTCTATCTTTAATCCATAACATTTTCCAAAAATGCAGACTAAATAGCATCAAACAAGCGATATATATTTTCTTTATAAAACTCGTATCAGCCAATGAATTACAAATTTCGACATTTGAAGGTACACACCGACAAACCTTCTTTCGATGAAGAGGCAATACGACAATATGTAATCCCAAATTTCCAGCGACGCGCATCTCTTCCTCTATGAAAGTTTCTGAGTTTATTCCATAAGGAAAAGTATTAGTAAACAAATAAACCGTTTTCATCAAGATTCTCAATTAGCATAAACCTATGAATGTAGACTTTCAATCACAGTCAAACATCGTTTTTCCCACGTATGCTCTAAAGCTATTTGTTTTACCTGTTCTCTAAGCAAAACAAGATCTGTCTTATTATCCAGTATAAACAAAAGCTGTTTTTCTATATCTTTTGCCGTATAATTACAAGTATAACCTATTTTTTTTTCAGATATAAAATCTCCTGTCATCGTATGATTAGTTCCTAATAGTGGACAACCATATCCCAATGATTCAAACAATTTATAAGGAACTGCAAAATTTAAATATTCCACAGGATTTATTAATATACAAAACAAATCTGTTTGGGAAAACATTTTTTTAACTTCTTCTTTTGTACCATGCACTATTCGAACATTTAAAGGAAGTATCCCATATTGTGTTTTTTCCCTCTCCCAATCATCTTTCCTACAACATATTGTTAGATGAACTTCAGGAATATTACCAACAGCTTTTACGAATTGTTTCAAGTCATATACTCCTCCAATACCTCCAACATATAACAAACTCAATTTCTTGTCCTTGTGAGTAAGGTTTTCTTGCAAAAAATCAACGTTTAATCCCGATGGTAAAGCAAAAACAGGCATATTCAATTTTATAGGAATATAATCAAGCATCTTTGTTGAGGGAAGATATAATACATCAACCAATTGCTTATATCTCAACAAATCATAGCGATAAAAATATTTGGCGATATTTTTTTTTATAGAGGAGCCATAAAGTTCAAATTTCCAATAAATATCCCGATAAAATAAGCCAATTTTAATTCCGTGTTTTCTACAAAATGAAAAAAAAGAGAAATCTAAAAAGGGGTGAGTAGGACAATGATGCTTTTCAGTCAATAAAGTTGGCATTGTCGAGGATTCGCTATACAAGAAATCATAAGTTACACCTTTTCTAATATTGTGTTTTATTTCTTTTATTCGTTTTTTACGTTGAGAAGCATTTCCTTCAATTAATATGACTTCGTAACCTAATCTTTCAAATGCTTCAATCATCTTGACAGGACGAATTGAACTTGCAGAAGCCCGTTCCCGATTAATTCTCATGGGAATATGAAAAATCATCCTCTGTATACTCTTCTCCATTTCTTTTTATTTTTATAAAACGTTTTCAATATTAAATAAATGAAAACAAGCAAAAATGCATTTCTAAAATTTATAATCGGATATATACAATCCGATACTGATCCACGTGGAGCATATAATAACCCTGAAAACATTAGCATCCCCATCACGGCAATAAAACCACCCTGTCTAAACCATTTATGCAACTGTGACAAAAGGATTCCGAATACAAAATTCACCACAATAATTCCGACATATCCAAAATCAACCCATGCCTCTGCTATATATGAACTTCCCAACCCACCTCCACCTAAAAAACGTTGAGGATCTACCAAATAAGTAATCGTTGCTCCAAAATTATTATTATGATAAACAGCTTCTAATTCCTGTGACTTATAAAAAGGAAACAACCCGAAAAAATTGCTAACAGGATTATGTTTAAGCTCCTGTATAATAGGTCCGAATGTATAACTGATATTCGTTTCAGGATACGTCCCCTCACACTCTTTTGCATAACCGATGACATTTACACTAACCCCTTGACCTTGAAAAAAACTAATTGCCGAATCAAAAATATTTTTTGATTCATGATCTAGCTCATTTCGTATATACCCGAACGCAAGTAAAAAAGAAAGGGCAAAAGGAGTTATTATACCACAAATAATATATTCACGTTTGCCAAACCATACCTTACCACCAGAATTTACCGTATTTCTCAGAATCAAATAAGCAATCAAAAAGCAAAATGCTAAAACGACTCCGTTACGCTGTCCGTACCCTAATGATAAAGTATTAATTAATAGAAATACTAAAAAAGGATATTTCAATTCCCGTTTCGAAGGCATAGTCGATAAATACAAGAAAAAAAACAAATTAAATGAACTACCTATAAACCCAATGAAATGAGGAAGTCTAGAACTGAAATCTGTATAATAACTCAAATAAGAATTAGACAGAACAAACAACATTTTTTCAATATTGATACAACAAGCAGCAACTGCACATACATAAAGAAAAGGCAAAAACAGTTTTTTCCGGAATTTTACAATGTCCGAAGCATACTTAGTCCTTTCTTTTTGCTTAAACCACACAATCCGCTTATCTTGAAACATATAGAATCCAACAAATAAAAAAATAAACTTAAATACAGGGAAAACAAAATATGATTTATAATCTGCGGAGAACTAAAATTTAATCCTTCTTCTGACTGTAATTCACCGAAAATGGGAGAAATAAACAATCTACTCAATAAAAAAGTAAAAAATGTAACATTAAACAGAGCAAATACATATCGTTTATTTAGGTCTGCTATTGCATAGATCATACTTAATATCCAAACCGAAAATATAGCTCCTAATGAAAAAAGATACACTTGATACAATAAACCTATTACGAAACTGAAAAGCCCGAGAAATAAGAAAAAGAAAAGATATGCCGTTCGTATTCTCCGCATATAATTACTTTGACAACAAATATCTGTACAAATAAAGATTAGACACAAGACCAGACAATAAAAACACCGACAACGTACTTATTGCCGCCCCGATACTTCCCATCCAATATATTAGAACCACATCTGCTATGATATTAAAAAGCCCCATAGCAACCGTAATATAAAAATTCACTTTAATTTTCCCTAAAGAAGCCAATACATTTCCTCCTGGAATCCGCAAAGAGGCTGTAAAGAAATAACCGATCGCCAAAACAATAAATATGGATACGCAGTCCAAATACTCTTTGCCAAAACAAATCTGAACAATCAACTTTGAGAAAAAAATAAGAAAAAGAGAAATACACAAATTTAATCCCAAACAATATTTTAGTAATTTCATATAATGGTTGCGCACCCAATTCTTATCATTTTGATGATTGGCAAAGTAAGGATAAACAAACGTCATTATAGTCGAAGGAATAAACGTCAAAGCAAAAGGGATAAGTGTAGCTGTCTTATAAGATGCTAGAACATTCATATCTTCAGTAATAACCCCAATAAGAAAAACATCAATAATATAAACCAAAAATGATACCCCATTATTGAACATTGAAACTAATGAAAAACGATTAAACTCTGATGCCTCCTCCTTTGTTATTACAACTCTTGCATCACACCATATCCACCCACCTCTTTTTAAATAAACCATTCCTGCCCCAATACAACCTAACAAAGCAATATAAGTAAAAGCAAAAATTCCCTTCACACCTAAAAAATATGCTCCAACTACAGTCCCTCCCATAACCAATACTGTATTCAAAGAAGTATATAAAGAATAAAATTTGTTATTTCGAAGTACTAAATTATAAATTTGGAAAATCTCATAAATAATTGTAAAGACAGGTATAAAAGAAATAATCACAAATAAAATACTTGTAGAAGAATCTTTGACAAATAACAAACCAAATAATCCGATTCCAAAAGCCAATATAATATTTGCGATCACTCCCCTTCTTAAACCGTATTTAAAAAATGCGTACATCAAAGGAGAATTCCTATACACTGAACCATATTGCAACAACCCTGAAACGACTCCCAAACCGTTCAATAACAAAAAAAAAGACAAAATATTTTGGACATAAGCATATACCCCATATTCTCCCTTTGATAAAATGCGGACTAACAAAATAGTTCCTGAAAAAGAAATGATTTTATTAAAGACATTCGCACCAAACATATGCATCAAGCCACGTTGTGCCAAATTCTTAATAAGAATTACCGTATTATTACGCATAAATCTTTCTCGCAGCAAGTATTGTCAAAACCTGTAACTTCTCAATCACACTCCCTTGATTAAAAAGCATCATAGAGTCCGCTTGTAACTTCTTGTATCCATCTAATAAATGAATATGTTCCTCATAATAAGTGTTAACAAAGTTCCTTATTCCAGGATTTGTAGCATACCAAAATTCAAAAGGATTCATATCACGCTTATTATGGCTAAAATGGCGACTTCCAATTATGTGCAAGCCTCTGCGAAATCCCCCTTGAACAAGCTGCATCAATTTCTGAAAAATAAAAAAACGAGTCCTTTGCTTACGAGTAGATTGAATTTTACCCGCCATCGGATATTTTTTATTAATCCATGTCCAATAAAGCCTGTTATATATACGCAAACATTTAGGGATAGAAAAACAAATATCTATAAACTCTGGATCAATAAAAGGAGAAACAGCATATGTATAATTCGAACGAATATAATGAGTTGATAATGCACCTTGAAAACCACGAAGATAAAGAGACATCAATTCATGGCCCTCATATCCCGAAACATTTATATCTTCACATGAAACCCTATTGGAATATTTAATTCCATTCACATCTATTGTATCTTCGCGTAAGGATTTTAAATATCCTCCTCCTACAATCAAATCCCCCAATTGCCCTGTATGTTCTAAACCCAAGACTCTAAAATTCAAAAATTTCAAAAACTGATTTCCCCCGGTAATTCCCGCATAATATCCCATGCCAAAATTCTTTTTCGTAACTTCCTCCACTTCTCGCACAAACGAAGCTTCATCCAAATACTTTACATAAAATTGGTTACCCAAAAAGTGGGCAACATCTTTTGCATATTGGCAATCCAGACTAGTTGATTGTGAATAACAGATATTAACAATATTTCTATAACCCATATCATGAGCAACCCAAGTTGTCATTCGAGAATCTAAACCACCACTTAAATCCACCAAATGATATTTATATCCATACTCCGTATCTTTGTCAAAACAACGTTTAACAGCCTTTCTGAAACCTTGATCAATTAACTCTATCGCCTCGTTCATTCCCATATCTATTTTTACTTTATAGGAAAAACGATGCCATTCCTTGATATTCATTCCTTTCTCACTCACAAACAAATACTTTCCAGCTCTCACCCTCTTCACCTCTTTTAAGAATGTAGAATCATCTACCATATAACCGAAAGAAAGCAATTGGTAAGCGGCTTTATCCGAAAACGAATATACCATTCCATTCCGCTTTAACTCTTCATATACCAAGTTAAATTTATTACTAACTACAACATTACCATCCACTCCTACATAATAAAAAGGAGCACTATCACCCGTCTGATTTCCCCAAACAATAAGCACTCCAGTTTCTTTATTACGATAAAATCCATTGAATGGGCCTATAAATTCTTTAAAAAAAGTAAATTCATCTTTTTTTAATAATAAAAAAAGTAAATCCTCAAGAGTTGTAACCTTATATTTTGCGAACAGCTCCGACTTATTTAAAATCACCCCATCAGAAACAATAGTAATCTTCTCGTTATCACAATAAAACTTATCATCTTTAAATCTATCATCAAAATTTACCTTCACCCGGACAATTCCATTTTTTCCCGACAACATAAACATCCAACCTATCGTCTGCTTTTCCATCTCTATATATCTTTATAAAGTCCTTAAAGTCAAAACAACTCATTCAATATTCGCACAAATTTGCTATAATTCACAGAAGAATTATATCTTTCTTCCCACATTTCTCTAGCATGTTTTCTTAAAGTCTGATAATCATTATCTACCATACAAGCAATAGATTTCAAACAAACACTCAAATCTCTATTCAAGAAATCTTTATTCAGTAATAAACCATTATACCCATTTTCTACAATTTCTCCCACTCCACCCACGTTGGTCGCAATCACAGGAATGCCAAAAGATGAAGCCTCCATAATAGAAACAGGAATACCTTCTGATTCACTAACATTCACAAAAATATGATAAGAGTTTTCCTTATATAATTTATAAATATCTGTAGATGTCAATTCCCCCAGCAAATTTACTTTTATATTCTTAGGTAGTTTTTCTATATCTAATTCCAACCTCTCTTTTAATGCTCCTCCACCAATATGTGTCCATTCAATATTTATATCAACTATTTGTTGCAATGTTTCTAATATCCTATGAACCCTCTTGACTGGCACAATCCAAGAACAAGATACCAATCGAAGTGTTCCTTCCAAATGTACATTACTTTTAATTCCATAATCAAAAGTGCCCAAACGAGAAACTTCTAGTTTACAACTCTTAGAAATAAAAATATTACCTTTTAAATAATCCAAGCCATGCTTAGATATTGGAAATATAACATCCAGGTAACTTGATAAATAGAATCTCAAAGGTAAATAATTAGAGATATACCTATCTGCATATAAATCATACCCATGACACCGAGCTACTGCTCTTGCTGAAAACTTTTTCTTAAAACGAACTGCAGCATAAGCTCCATGATGCAGCCAATAACTATAACAGACCGTATCATGTCCTTCAATTTTATTAGATATATTCTTTGTTAGAAAAATAAACACCCTTTCACCTAAACCAATAAATGCAATCAAAGAATGCAGTCTCGAAAAAAAATAATTTCTTTCTTTTAGCAAAAATAGTAATTCTTCATAAAAGACTTGCCTGAGAAGAGAACGTAGATACCAGATTATTTTATTACATCTACTCAATTTAGGCATTTGATAAATGCTAATATTATTAGGGATGTTCAAAAAGCGCTGTGGACAAACATTATCTATAGAAACAACGTAAACAGGATAAAACTTGCTATAATAGCGAATTTCATTATCTACAAAAGTTTCTCCTTTACCAAAAGGGAAAGAGTTAGTAATTAAAACTAATGCTTTTTTAGCCATTACAAGATAGCAAACTATAGAAAGATAAAATATTAAAATTAGGGGGACGTAATTTAAACTGTGTCAATCTTTGCATTTTTCTTTTTATCAGTAGATTACTACTTGTATTTATATTGATATTCAAGTGTTTATCCGAAGTAAAATATGATTTACTCAATGGATTAAGAACTGACACAGCTTGAATTATGACCTCTATAAATTATAAAGCAAAGCAAAAGTGCCCCCCTTTTTAAATATCACTAGCATTTATTCTGATAATCATTAAGCAGATTCTCATGGTCCCACATCTTTTGTCAAATCCATAAAAAAATCAAATACTCCAAAACAAACATCCTATCTAGTAGGTAGATTTCTCTCAAAGTTTTTCCCTCTCTTCCCGATTAGCTTTGCGCAATGCGAAAAATTCGTCAAGCAACATTAATTTTTCTATGGAACTCATATCAGAATAGTAATCAACAAAGGAAACACATACTTAAAGCAATAATCCAAAACGCCTTAACATTTTAGGCGAAGCATCTTCATAGCTAATCACAGCACCTTTAATCAGTTCGAGGTCATCTTGCATAATGATACCTTTAGCTTTATCGTTCCCAAACAGTTCTTTAAAACGCTTACCAGTAATCGTTTTCAAATCAGAACAATCTACAAAACGATCTTTCTCTTTTAGAAAAGCATATTTCTTTGCAGACAATTGATAGTGCATCTGTTGCCGTCTTAGAGGCAAATTAGGATTTATTTTTGTGTCTATAATAACAACTCCTATGGCATTTCCATCTAAATCATGTCCCAAGACAACAAAATATTTATTGCGGCCATCATCTCCCGGATTCTTACCCTTGATGTTCTCTTCTTTCCCCAAGTGCATTCTGAACACCTCACCAACAGATACATTGGACAGCAACATGCGTTCTACCGTTTCTTGCGGTAAAAGGTCTTCAAAGGTTCCTTTCTTCATCTGCCCTGCAAATAATCGTCAATCTCAGATTGTTCTTTCAGATATTCTACAAATCCGGAAGTTGCGCCTCCTGCCTGAGCCATCAATAGCGGATTCATAGGTGATGCACTCCTTGCATCCCATGCCGTTTGCCAAGCTACATCATGCGAATCTTTGGACAATTGCTTTGCATCCTTCTGCAAATTTTCTTTTATGGAAGCATCCAAACACGCAAGGTCAGCCTTACTCAACTCATCCATATCCGGTTCTTCGGCAGCTCCTATAAAATAGTAACATTCTGCATTTCCCGGTTTTAATGAATCCGCTAATTGCTGCAACAAGGAACCTTTTACAGCATGAGCCGAATTTGTTGCAACCTTCACGGCATCATACAAAAAAGAAGGAACAGGACCACGCTCCAACGCACAGAACGTATCCTTCACCAGATGCTTCCCGTAAGTAGCATAATGTTGGCGCTCCGCAAAATATAGAATTTTGAACAAATGGATGAAATCCAACTCGCCACATTGCTTTAAAATATAGAGAGTAACAGCTTTTAATTTCAACATGTCATCCGTAGTCATCATTATATCCTCCTATTTTTCACCAAAGAGCAAAGTTCACTCCTCTTTTTGTATTTATATCTACCGCAAAGATAGTCTTTTCACTACAAACTCCAATACTTCAACGAATGAATCTTATCTCTATACATTCCTTTAATATCCACAAGCACCGCATGATCGTACGTCATACCCTTGAAGTATTTATCATCCAGATTCTTGTATTCATCATGAGCCACAGCTACAACCACTGCATCATAATTATCTCGCGGTTTTTCCACCAATCGGAAACCGTATTCTTTCTGAACTTCATCACTGTCTGCGTGTGGATCAACCACATCTACATCGCACCCGAAGTCCCTGAGTTCATTAATAATATCAACAACTTTTGAATTACGGATATCCGCTACGTTCTCCTTGAAAGTAACCCCCATCACAAGGACACGGGCACCAAGTACACCCTTGCCTAATGATATCAAACGCTTTACGAGCTTCTTAGCGATATATCCGCCCATACTGTCGTTTATATAACGGCCCGCACTGATTATCTGGCAATGATATTTCAACTCGCTGGCTTTCTGAACCAAATAATAAGGGTCGACGCCGATGCAGTGCCCTCCTACCAAACCCGGATAGAATTTCAAAAAGTTCCATTTGGTTCCGGCAGCTTCCAACACATCGTAAGTATTGATACCTATACGGCTGAAAATAATGGAAAGCTCATTCATCAAGGCAATATTGACATCACGCTGAGTATTCTCAATAATCTTTGCCGCTTCAGCAACTTTTACATTCGGTGCACGATGGACGCCCGGTTTTACTACAAGCTCATATACTTTGGCCACAACATCCAAAGCTTCTGAATCGCAACCAGAAACAATCTTAATCGTGTTGGGCAGAGTATGCACCTTTTCTCCCGGATTGATACGCTCCGGAGAATAGCCGTATTTAAAATCTATGCCGGCTTTCAATCCGCTTACCTCTTCCAAAATGGGAAGGCAGTCGTCTTCCGTACAGCCCGGATAGACCGTAGATTCATAAACTACATAATCACCCGGTTTCAAGGCTTTAGCTACTGAACGGGAAGCACCTAACAACGGGGTCAAATCCGGCTTATTGTATTTGTCAATTGGAGTAGGAACGGCTACAATGAAGAAAGAAGCTTCCTTCAACTTCTCAATAGAGGAAGTAAACTCTATATCTACATTTTCAAAGGCTGAACCATCCAGTTCCCCACAAGGATCAATCCCCTCGCGCATCTTTGCCAAACGTGACTCATTTATATCAAAACCAATTACTGAAATCTTCTTTGCAAATTCCAGAGCAATGGGCAAACCTACATAACCTAAACCGACCAATGCCAGTTTAGCCTCTTTATTTACTAACTTATTATACATAACCTTCAAACAAAATTAAAATTAAGACTAAAATTAAAGTTTAGCAACCTTACCTTCTTTCAACCGATAACGTTCCTTACTCTCCGGACAAACTGCAACCCCATCTTCATCAAAGTCAAGCCTATGACCGTATTCACTCATCCAACCCATCTGACGGGCAGGATTACCAACCAATAAAGCATAAGCAGGAACAGTTTTAGTAACTACCGCACCGGCACCGATAAATGCGTATTCACCAATATCGTGTCCACAAACGATGGTGGCATTGGCACCAATAGTGGCACCTTTGCCAACATGAGTTTTGGCGTACTCGGATTTACGGTTGACAGCACTACGAGGATTGGTAACATTGGTAAAGACACAAGAAGGACCTAAAAAAACATCATCTTCACACGTCACACCAGTATAGACTGATACATTGTTCTGAACCTTTACATTATTCCCTAATACCACATCTGGAGAAATCACCACATTCTGACCGATATTGCATCTTTCTCCAAGCACACATCCGGACATGATATGACTATAATGCCATATCTTTGTACCCGCACCAATCCGGCAACCATCATCGATGGTTGCTGTTTCATGAGCAAAAAAATCTTGCATAGGTGTATTTATTTAAAGAAATCTTTTATGCTATCAATAACCAAATCCTGCTGCTCAGTAGTCAGTTCGGTGTGAACAGGAAGGGAAAGAACGGAATATGCCAATTTTTCAGCATTATCCAAAGACTCTGCAGCACGTGTTATTTTTTGGAATGCCTCTTGTTGCTGTAAGGGCAACGGATAATAAATCATACTAGGAATACCGGCATCTGCCAAATGCTGTTTCAAGGCATCACGTTTACCATCTAATACCTTCAAAGTATATTGATGATAAACATGAGTACTTTGAGGCAACTCTTCCGGCGTAATGATGCCTCGCACATCCTTCAAATGTGAAGTGTAATATTGTGCCGCTTCACGGCGAGCAAGGCAATATTCATCCAAATGTTTCAATTTGGCGTTCAAAACCGCAGCTTGAACAGTATCCAGACGAGAATTACATCCGATAACCGCATGGTGATACTTTATCCGCTGACCATGATTGGCTATCATACGAAGCTGTTCGGCCAATACATCATCATTGGTAAGGATTGCTCCTCCATCACCATAACAGCCCAAATTTTTTGAAGGGAAAAATGAAGTACATCCTATATGACCAATGGTACCGGTATGTTTCTTAGTGCCATCGGAAAAAGTATATGTAGCACCGATGGCTTGTGCATTGTCCTCCACAACATACAAGTGATGTTTTACAGCAAACTGCATGATAGGCTCCATATCACAAGACTGACCGAAAAGATGTACCGGGATAATAGCCTTTGTCTTCGGGCTTAGCGCCTTTTCCAAATTGGCAGCTGTCACATTAAAAGTGGCATAATCTACATCCACCATCACAGGAATCAAACCTAAAAGGCCAATCACCTCTGCAGAAGCAACATACGTAAATGCAGGCACTATAACCTCATCTCCCGGTTTCAAGCCTAAAGACATCAATGCTATCTGAAGAGCATCTGTCCCGTTACCACAAGTTATTACATGTTTACAACCGGAATAAGTTGCCAGATTGGAAGCGAATTCTTTTACTTGAGGGCCATTAATAAAAGCAGAAGTTTCAATGACTTGCCGAATACCCGTATCCACTTCCTTTTTTATCTTTAAATATTGACCATGAAGGTCAACCATTTGAAGTTTCATATCCATAACCATTTCATTCTCAAGAATTATTTACCACCCAAATGGATGTTTGGCTAAAGGCAGTTTTGCCAAAGGATGGTAGTCACCTTTCAAACCGATGGGTTCTGCATGACGAATATCATACACGATATTGATTGCATTACGTGCATCCTCAATACCAAAACCTTTACCGGCAAGAATATCCTTATAGCTTTCAGTGTGCAATTCCGTAAAACCTTTGCTGAATTCAAATTCTTCACCGTCAATATTGATTGTACGATAAGTAAGCTTCTCCCCTTGTACTGCATTTTCAGGAAGATTGTCTGAATTTATACTTAAAAAATAACGGACACGCGCTCTTTCCAACTCCAGATATCCTGCTGCACGGTCATGTGTATATACATGAACAATATTCTTCTTTACAGGACCAAACACCCATGAAAGCATATCATAAAAATGCACGCCGATATTGGTCGCAATTCCCCCACTCTTGTGTACATCACCTTTCCAGCTTGTATAATACCAATTGCCACGTGAAGTGATATACGTCAAGTCCACATCATAAATTTTATCTTTAGGACCGTTCTCTATTTTCTTCTTCAAATCAATAATAGACTGGTGCAGACGAAGTTGAAGTATTGTATAAATATGGTGTCCGGTTTCTTTCTCCACTTCTTCCAAGGCATCCACATTCCAAGGATTCAAGACCAAGGGCTTTTCGCAAATCACATCAGTCCCCAAACGCAACCCATAACGCATGTGTGCATCATGAAGATAATTAGGAGTACAAATAGAGACATAATCAACTTGCTTGTCAGTACCTTTCAGTTTCGTACAGTGACGGTCAAACAATTCATGTTCGACAAAAAAGGATGCTTCCGGAAAAAAACTATCCATAATCCCAACACTGTCAAATTTATCATAAGCCGCAACCAAGCGGTTTCCGGTGTCCTTGATGGCACGCAGATGACGGGGAGCAATGTAACCCGCCGCTCCAATTAATGCAAAATTTTTCATTGATTATAATTGTAATATTAAGAACCTGATAGATTTGCGGAAATTTATTCTTGCACTTCTTCCCACGGATATTGATTCTCCTCGAAATTTCTCAATTCTTCTATTATTTCCTTCTGTTCATCCGTTAAGTCTGAAATATTCCACGTTTCAATAAGTTGATGTGCTTCATGAGCCAATTCTTCATCATACGTTTCACTATATCCCCATGTCAGTAAACGCATTTTTAATAAAGATGCCGGAAGTTGACTCATAATATTGTAGATACGATCCAAAATAACCTGTTTTTTCCGCTCCTTATCTCCATTATCATAGATAGTGGCATTATACCCCATCAGCAGAGCAAGACACAGATTTCCCTCTTCTTCAATATCAGAGCTTTGTTCGGAAAATAAAGAATCGGAACGGGTCAGAACTTCTTTATTTAAACGACAGAATTCATCAGAATAAATAGGACTACCATTCGTATCCAAATACATAAGTTCATGAGCCATCCGTTGAAGCTCAAGAGCACGGGAAAGTAAAGAATTCATCTTTATATTGATTTTTTATTATTTATCGGGAAGAAAAAATATCTTTCGAGAAGATTAGGATGACAGAGAGTCGCTTAGTCATTAATTGCCTTCAGATAGGATTTGGGTACTTTAATGCTTGCTACTAAAACACCCGTAATGCGGATAACAACATAAGTCTTGTTGGCTTCTGTGGCGATTTCACCTTCAATGCCGCTAAACTCCCCTTTGACAACTGTAACCTTTTTGCCAACGGTAAGAGGTTCATTGTCAAAACAAACACCTTCGGGATTCAAATCCATGACGAACATGAAATCCTGCATTTGTTTATCGGGAACAACCAGCATGGAATGAGTGGAAAAATCCTTCATATAGAAAACCTGAACACCATAAACATTATGTATGTCACAAGCAGACTGTTTGGTGGCATGAATAAAAATCAATCCACGGGCAACCGGAACCACGCTACGCTTCCGACGGTACTTCAACTGTGAGATTACAGTTCGAGTGGGAAGATAACACTCCACATCAATACCTTCCTCCAAATTAAGATTTTCGATACGCTTCTTAACTGCAAATTCTTGTTTGCTTAGTGTACGGGCTGCGAACCAATATTTCTGTGTTTCAACCACTTGGAGAAGTTTAATAAATAATCGGAAGTTTGTTTTGGGGTACGCTTCGCGGTCCGATTGAGTCATTTACTCTTTCGAACCGTATCTGCAGACAAGTGCTTATAAAACGTTGTCACCGAACGAATTAGAAGTAGAAAAGCGTTCAATAGACGTTCGTTTAATAAACGCAAAGATAAGCCGTATTTTTTGAACTAACAAAATGTTTAATAAAAATATTTCCAAAGTAATTTTTATTTCATATTAATGTATTGATTTACAATAATATAAATCTAATATTTAACATCTTAAAGTTTTGTTCCTTTTTAACTTTTATGCCTCTACTTATTTTCTTAAAAATAGACGTTCATTAAACGAACGTTAAAAAAACTCCTCCAGCATCTCCTCCATCTTTCTGTGTTACAAGCAATTACACAGTTTATTCAAGCAAAACAAAAACAGTATACATGAACAGATACAAACAATTTATAGCATGCAATACACGATACTAACAACATGTCGTGCAAGAAGTTAATAACGTGTCCTACAAAAAACAAATATCGTGTCCGCAGGATATTAACTTCCTGCAAACACGATATTAATTCGCTTTTACACAAAACTATACGAGGCTAACTACCTGCTGCAACAACCCCGACAATTCGAAAGTAGCATTCTTAATATCCGAAATCCGGTTCTTGCCTTCTGTCGTAAGAGAAAAACGCATCTGACGCTTATCTTCCTTACCTATCAGACGGGTAATGAGCTTCTTTCCCTCGACAGAGCGAATGACCTTTGAAGTGTTGGAGGCAGACAAACCCAGTGCCTCGGCTATCTCACTGGAGGTAAGCTTAGGAGTATTGAGCAGCGTGCACAACAGCATTCCTTCATTCAGCGATAAATCATACATCTGCGTAAACTGCACCTCGAACTCGGCAATAGCCCGATAAACATCACGGATTTTACATAAAGTCTCCATATCTTGTCCTCCTATATAAATAAGTTCACATTTGCCTTGTCCGCACGTTCCATATAGGTAGCCACGCCGCCGATGGTTACTTCATCCAGAAGTTCTTCGTGCTGGATGCCCATCATATCCATAGACATCTGGCAAGCAATGAATTCCACTCCCTGCGCCAATGCCTGCGAGCGCAACGACTCCAAAGAATCCACTCCCTTGCGCTTCATCAAGAAGCGCATCATGCGGCTGCCCATGCCAAACATATTCATCTGCGACAACTTCAGTTTCAAAGAGCTGGACGGCAGCATCATGCCGAACATCTTGCCGAAGAAGTCCTTCTGCACACTGGGTTTCTGCACTTTCTTCAAGACGTTCAGTCCCCAGAAGGTGAAGAAAATGGTTACTTTCTGTCCCGTTGCCGCTGCTCCGTTTGCTAGTACGAAGGTTGCCAGCGCTTTGTCCAGGTCGTCACTGAACAGAATCAGCGTCTTTCCCCTACCCCCGGCTGCGGAAACATTGGAAGCAGATGTACAAGCCGGAGCACCTTTCTCGATGACTACCGTATAGCGTCCTTTCTCGTCATGCTTCTCTATCAATTTATTTCCCGTCGTATCACACCAGGCAGAAGCATCGCGTGCAAAACCGGCATCGGTTGCCACAATCTCCACACGCTCGCCCACAGCAATGCTATCCATCGCCTTTTTCACCTGCATGATAGGTCCCGGACATTGCAAACCGCAAGCATTTATCTTCAACGTTTCCTTCTTGGACACTGATGCATCCGCAGGAACATCATCAGTAGCAGCCTCTACCGAAGAAGAAGAAGAGCCGCCGCCTGCCGGAGCAGATGGAGACGGCAGAGGTGCTGTTGCCGTGGAGTAGGTCTTATAACCACCTATCAGATTGCGCACATTGCGATAGCCGCACCCCATCAGGATGCGCAGGGACAGATAACCGCGCAGACCCACAGCACAGAAAAGCACTACCGGCTTGTCTGTAGGTATCTCTGCCAAATGCTCGCGCATTTCGTCCAACGGAATATTGACGGCTCCCGGAATGGTGCCGAAAGAGAATTCCTCGGGCGTACGGGTATCTATCAGCATCACTTTATCCTTCTCTTCCACCAGCTCGCGCCAAGAGATGACGGGCATTGCACCGCTGATAATGTTCGATGCTACATAGCCGCCAATAGCGATGGGGTCTTTGGCCGAGGAGAAAGGAGGCGCATACGTGTGCTCCGTCTCCATCAAATCGTAGACTGTGCCACCCCGCTTGATGAGTCCGGCTATCTGGTCGATTCGCTTGTCCACTCCCTCGTAACCGATACATTGCGCACCATAGAGTTTACCGGTTTTGGGATGGAAAGTCAGTTTCAAGGTCAAAGGTAGGGCATCCGGATAGTAACCGGCATGAGATGCCGAGTGAGTCACCGAGCTTTGATATTCCATGCCCCACTGCTTCAAGCGTTTGGCTGCAAGGCCCGTAGAGGCTACCGTCATGTCGAATACTTTGGCAATGGAGGTGCCGATAGCTCCTTCGTAGGAAACAGTATTGCCAAACACCATATTATCAGCAACGATACGTCCCTGGCGGTTGGCAGGATTTGCCAGATAATTGAGCCAGGGCTTTCCGGTCAGCGGATGAGGATATTCGATGGCATCGCCCACAGCATAGATGTCTTTTTCGGAAGTCTCCAAGTGTTCGTCTACCCAGATACCGCCCATCTCGCCCAGTTTCAAGCCGGCTTGTTGCGCCAATGCAGTGGCAGGACGCACACCGATGGAGAGTAACACCATATCGGCAGGAATGGCCTTTCCGCTTTTCAGGAATACGGTGATTCCGTTGTCCGTACGTTTGAAATGGGTTACTCCTTCTTCCAGATAGAGAGAGACGCCTTTCTGCAACAAATGCTGATGAATAGGTGCCGCCATAGAGAAGTCGATAGGCGCCATCACCTGATTACCCATTTCGACTACAGACACATGAACACCGGCATGATGCAGGTTCTCCGCCATTTCCAATCCGATGAAACCGGCACCTACCACCACGGCGCGTTTCACCTGCTTGTCCGAGATATAAGCCTTGATATGGTCGGTATCTTCTACATTGCGCAACGTGAAGATGCCTTCGGAATTAATGCCTTCCAAGGGGGGCTTCACGGGGTTGGCACCGGGAGAAAGCAAAAGTTTGTCATAGCTTTCGTCGTACTCCTTGCCTTCCACATTGCGTATGGTAACGGTCTTGTTTTTGGGATGGATGGCGATTACTTCATTCTGCACACGCACATCAATGCGGAAGCGCTTGCCGAAAGATTCGGGTGTCTGTACCAACAGCTTCTCGCGCTCTGCTATCACTCCACCTATATAATAAGGTAAACCACAATTAGCATACGAGATGTAAGGGCCTTTCTCCAATAAAAGGATTTCAGCCATTTCGTCCACTCTTCTCAGTCGGGCGGCTGCCGTGGCTCCACCTGCTACACCGCCAATGATTACATATTTCATAATTCTTCGTTTTTTAAGTTTGACGATGCAAAGAAAATAATTATTTTCAATAAAATATAATTTCCAAAGGAAAATATTATTAAAAGACTCATTTTTAATAAGAATAGGCATAAAAAAACGGATTATTACAAGTTTTTACACCTATAATAATCCGTTCAGTATGCAAGTTTTTATAAGCTTACCAACCAAGCCGAGCAAGACCGACAGCACTATACCATAAGGTAGAACGATAAGCGGCATTAGCAGCTTGAGCAGCAGCAGAAGTGGCAGTGGAAGGTATATAATGGCTAACCCCATTTGCCCGCTTCATGGAGAACATACCAACAGACATCGAATAAATCATCGGCGTTTTTTTCCAACAGACAGAAGCTGCATCATATGCTTGCTTCCATTCATCCAAGGCAACTTCATCCACAACGAGTTTTTCCATCATTTCTACGAAATCATAATAGCCTACATAATAAGACGATCCTACTTTACGCTGATCATAATCAAAGACCGATGACCGAAGAACTTCTCTATCTGCTGTCACTCCCGACAAAGCATTTGCTGTAGCAGCAGCTAAGTTCTCAAGCTCAGAAGATTTCAGCACATCTATAGCAGTGCCCATTGTCCAATTGCTATTACTTCCTATTTTTCCAGTATAAATTTCATCATAAGCAGCAAAAGTCCCAATAGCCATTTCTACCGCTGCACCTTTCTGAAATATAAATGGAAACATTCTATCATAGGCAGCACCAGGACCAGGATTCTCAGCAGGGAAACCAATATAGTAATCGCAACAATCACGCAACTCATACGCGACTTCCACCGACTGCATAAAGCAAGCATCAAACATAATAAAATCAAAATGAGGAGCGTTCTGTAATACTAACTTCAAGTCCTCAATATTCATATAATGCCCTCCTCCAGTCTTATCATTTCCTATCCAGCGAGTAGAAGGCAATGGAGTAGGTATCCATCCTTCCCCATGCGACCAATAAATCAAACCATAACTTTCCGCTTTATATAAAGAATTCCCAAACACATCATTGAATACCTCTTGCGTCTCAGCGACTCCGCACGAATTTCTATCTTCGTATTCTTTGACTATTGTTTCAACAACAGTACCACCTTTATTTTCAATTTCAATCAAACGAGGAAATCCCGTATCTATATACACCAATAAATGCATATCAGATGTATTATCAATTGAAGCCATCCCAGCTTTCAATTCCTCCAAATCCCCATCCGTAAAGCTAGCCAATGGATTTATACTATTATCCGCTGCCATATATACCAGCACAGTACGTTTCCCATCAACCGGAGGATCAGGTATCGGGTCATCACCACGACACGCCGACATGAACAAGGGGAAAACGAAGAAAAAAAGAAGATATAGTTTTGTTTTCATACTTGAAATCTTATTCCTGCGGTTTTGCAAATGTGAAAGCCTCAGGCTTCACCACCTGCAAAACCATATTCTTACTCTTTTTATACTTGCCTTTTACCTTTACAGCCTCTTTTTCCAACTTTTTCTTGTTTTCAGCGAAATAAATCATGCAAGTATAATCAGGTTTCTTCAGATTGTACTCCAGATAGTTCTTAAGCTGGTAAGTGTATAAATCACGCTTGGGCAAGAATCCATTCTTATCCAGCTCTACGCTGTCCAATACCTGGATGTCTGTATAATATACGATGGAGTCATTGAAAGAAGCCGCCACCCCAAAAGCATATACAGCCTTTTCCTTATCTTTCATTGTAAAAGCCGAACACAACGCAAAAACCAAAGCTACGGCACAAAGTATACGAACGTATTTCATTGAGTTATGAGTTATAAGTTATGAATTATCAATGGGGCAAAGATATAAAAAAAACCGCACGCCTACTAAAGACGTACGGTTTTTAATTCCTTCTATTTGTCGGAAACTGATATTTCTTATTTATCCCAAATAAGATTTGAGCAATTTACTACGATTACTTTGTCTTAATCTTCTGATTGCTTTTTCCTTAATCTGACGCACACGCTCACGGGTCAAGCCGAATTTGTCGCCGATTTCCTCTAATGTCATTTCCTGCTGTCCGATACCGAAAAACATCTGTATGATTTCTTTTTCCCTATCGGTTAACGTAGAAAGAGCTCTATCAATTTCCCTCGCAAGAGACTCGTTCACCAAAGAGCGGTCAGCCATAGGGGAGTCATCGTTGACCAGTACATCGAGCAAGCTGTTGTCCTCTCCTTCTACAAAAGGTGCGTCCACCGAAATGTGACGGCCGGACACCTTCAGCGTATCAGAGATTTTGTCAACAGGGATTTCCAGTTCATCGGCAAGCTCTTCAGGAGACGGACGACGTTCGTTTTCCTGCTCGAACTTGGAGAAGGCCTTGCTGATTTTATTCAGCGAACCTACCTGGTTCAACGGAAGACGTACAATACGCGACTGCTCTGCCAAAGCCTGCAGAATGGACTGACGTATCCACCATACTGCATAACTGATGAACTTGAAACCACGTGTTTCATCGAACTTTTCGGCAGCCTTGATCAGTCCTAAATTACCCTCGTTAATCAAGTCGGGCAAACTCAAACCTTGGTTTTGGTACTGCTTGGCCACAGATACAACGAAACGCAGATTGGCACGTGTCAATTTCTCCAGTGCAACACGGTCACCCTTGCGGATGCGCTGAGCGAGCTCCACTTCCTCTTCAACAGTAATGAGGTCTTCGCGACCGATTTCCTGCAAATACTTGTCAAGAGAAGCGCTCTCTCTGTTAGTGATACTTTTTGTAATTTTAAGTTGTCTCATTCTTATAATACAGATTTGGGTTGCAAAGGTACGACAAATTATTTTGTTACAATAATTTCATCCCAACTTTTTCACCTTATTTATATCTTATCCTATATAACAAAAAGGATGCCGGTATGTATTGTACCGACACCCCCTTTTTCGCTATTGTTAGCTAATATTACAATCTTCTTACCTAACTATCCCTATTTTTTATTCTTGAGTCAAATCAACGGCATACATTGCACGTTTTCCTGACGGGAACATACCGGTGATGAACAAACCTTGCTCAGGAGACTTTCTTGCCTCTTTCATCGCCTTTTCCAAATCGTCTACCGTCTTCATCGGCACTCCGTTGGCTTTCAGAATGATGAAGCCCTTGCGGATACCTGCATCGGCCATCTTGCCATTGGTAACCCCGGTAACTTCCAGACCGTAACCCAGGTTCAACTGCTTCTTCAGCTCGGAAGATACGGGCTTGAAGGCTGCACCCAAGATTTCCATTCCGGCATCCTTCACTACCTTCGTAGTGCCTTGCTCATTCTTCAGCGTGATTTCGAATTCCTTTTCCTTCTTGTCACGAACCACTGTTACCTTCACTTTGTCGCCCGGACGGTGTTTTGCCAGCATTTCCTGCAAATCCGAGAACTTGTGAATCTTCTTGCCGTTCAATGCTATGATTACATCATTTTCCTTCAAGATGCCGGCAGCGGAACCACCTTCAACAACTTCGGCCACATAGATACCCTCTTTCACACCAAGTTCGTCGGCCTTCTTCTTCAGTTCTTCGGTCCAGCGTTCGTCCATCTGCAGGTCTGTGCTCAAATCACTACCCTTGATGCCAAGGAGCGCGCGCTGCACGGTACCAAACTGTTTCAAGTCGGCTACCACCTTTGTCATAATGCTGGTAGGGATGGCAAAACCATAGCCGGAATAAGCACCCGTGGGTGAGTAAAGCATGGCATTGATACCAACCAGCTCGCCTTTGGCATTCACCAACGCACCACCACTATTACCTTGGTTGATGGCAGCATCCGTCTGAATGAAAGACTGGATGTTTGCAGCTTGTCCATTGGAGGCAGAAGAGCCAATGGAACGGGCTTTTGCACTGACGATACCAGCTGTTACGGTAGAGTTCAGGTTGAACGGATTACCTACTGCCAATACCCATTCTCCCACCTTCAACTGGTCGGAGTCACCAACCGGAATTGTCGGAAAGTCATCCCCTTCAATCTTAATCAATGCCAAGTCCGTGCTGGGGTCAGTACCGATGATGCGTCCTTTCAGCTCACGGTCGTCATTCAGTTTCACAGTGATTTCATCAGCACCTTCCACCACGTGATTGTTCGTCACAATATATCCGTCTTTGGAGATGATGACACCCGAACCGAAACCTACACGCGGCTGGGTCTGTATCTGGCGCTGGCGTCCACGACCGTCTCCAAAGAAGAAGTCAAAAATATCCGGCTGTTCTTGTACCGTCTGGGTCTTACTCAACTGAGTGGCACGTATATGCACTACAGCATGGAGCGAACTCTCCGCTGCTTGTGTCAAATCCACTGGCTGGGCATCCGTTGCATGGAAAGCCGCCGGTAGCAGATTATTGGGGTTCTGTTGGAACAACTCGCTGAATGCGGCAGGCTTTTCCTTATTCAGCATCTTATAAGTGGTCAATCCAGCCACTCCAGAGCTCAGGAGCACGATAGCCGCAACTCCAAGGATGTTTTTTGTTGTCTGTTTCATACTATTCTTCCTATTCTTTAAATTGTTAATATTCAAGTTTCGTTTAACATTACGACGTTAAAATAACGACAAAAAACGTTCAGTTATTCCGCTTGTCACTCTTTTTTGTTCTCTTTTAACAGAGGATATTTAGGGCTTAACAGCGGTTAACGGCAAAGACTGACAAATTAGCATTTATGTACGATTGCTGACTGTTAAAGAACTGACAGATAGGGTATAAAAAGACGCATCACCCGTTGCGGCCGAAACGGATGATGCATTTGGGGTAAACAGATGATGCGTTTATACCAAACAGATGATGTGTTCGGGCTGAACGCATCATCTGTTTTTAGAGGGCAGATAGCACCTTAATAATTCAAGTAATCAATGTCCATGTGGTAGCCCCACTGCGGGAAGTAGAGGTTACCTCCCTCCCACTCCACCTCGCCACGCTGGAAGTCGACGGTCTCGCTGCGGGGATACTGCTTTTCGGGCTGTAGCGGCATGCCGTAATCAGTGTTCACAATCATGCGCCAAGAGTCTATACCACCCAGGAAGAAATATTCTTCGTCGGCATTGCGGGCAAAGGCAGGAATGCCGAATGACTGGTCGACAGGCACCCAACCCACACCCTCGAAGTAGACTTCTGCCCAATCGTGCAGATTCCATGCACGGGGATGCATCATGAAGCCGCTCTGGAAATGTGCGGGAATACCACTGATGCGGCAAAGCGTAATGAACAGCAGGCTGACTTGGCCACAGTCTCCGTGACGGTTGTCCAACACATATTCCGGGATATTCTCAATGGTGGAATATTCGCGTGCAGAAGCCCACGGGAAGTTGTCATTCACCCAACGGAAGATACGTTTGGCTTTCAGGTAGGGGTTGGTTTCACCGGCTGTCAATTTGGCAGCAAGTTCGCGCAAGCGCGGGGAAAAGACGATATGCTTCTCACGCTCGGCAGTATATTCCTTATAAAGGGCGGTCGTCGTATCATAGGGCTGCACATCTTCCGGCTTCAGATTATGCCATTCGCCGTTGGCGGTAAACTCAAAGGTTTCGGAGAATACGGTCGGTTCGCCTTCGACAGCACGTTTCTCCATGTACAATGTACTGTGACGGCACTCGGGCGACGAAAAGGTGTATTGCGGTTCGCTGGCCGAAATGAACTTGACATCCTGCTGCCGGGCCTGGTCCTGACGGGGATAGGGTAACCAGCAACGGATGATTTTCCCGGCAGGCACGGCATTGGTATCTACGGTCAACGTGTAGGTGACGCGCATGCGCTTCGGCGCAACAATGGCCTTGCCCTCTTTCTTCACAGCAGAAATGATTTCGGGCAGGTTCTCCATATTCACTTTCTCGCTGCCACTCGGCGAAGTGCCTTCCTTGGCTATCTTGATGTCATAGCAAGTGGAGTCCACACGAAACAGATTAGGTCCGGCATTGCGGAAATAGCGTTTCTCTCCATCCAGCATCATGCACTCCAAAGCTTTGGAGGCTTCCCACTGGCGCATCTGCTCATCGGTCACGTCGGGAATATACTTGCGGATATAGTCCTTCACCTGGGATTCCGTCATACAGAAATCCGTAAGCAGACGTTGGTACAGGTCGTCCTCCCAATTATAGGGCTTGCTCTCGGGCTTCGTGCTGCATGCAGAAGCCATCACAAACAGAGCGACGGTATACAATAGCTTTCTCATAACTTCACCACTCCAATACCCGGCAAATCGGGCAACGTTATCTTACCTTTCACAACCTCCATACCCTTGAAACGGTCGTTCGCAATCAGCAGACTACCGTCCAAGTCGGCAAAGTCCACTGCCGGAGAGAATTGGGAGGCAGCGGTAATGGCACAAGAGGTCTCGGTCATACATCCTACCATCACTTTCATGTCCAATGCACGTGCCAAAGTCACCATCTTCCAGGCTTCGCGCATGCCGGTACACTTCATCAGCTTGATGTTGATGCCCGTAAAGGCACCCTTCAAGCCTGCCACATCCTTCAGACGCTGAATGGACTCATCGGCAAATATGGGCAACGGGCTTTGCTGGGTGACCCATGCAATATCGTCCAGTTGTTCCTTGGGCATCGGTTGCTCTATCATGACAATTCCTTTTTCGTGCAGCCAATGTATCATATCGAGCGCATGATGTTTGTCCTTCCAACCCTGGTTGGCATCAATGGCAATCGGAAGGTCCGTCACCGAACGGATGGTCTCTATCATTTCCTTGTCGTTCTCCCGCCCCAGTTTCACTTTAAGGATATTGAACCGGTCGGCACACTCTTTCGTCTTTTCACGCACCACGTCGGCCGTATCAATACCGATGGTGAAAGTTGTAGAGGGAGTCTTTTCCTTGTCCAAACCCCATATCTTATACCAAGGGGCTTGCAACAGTTTGCCCACAAGGTCGTGCAAGGCGATGTCCACAGCAGTTTTAGCAGCGGAATCCCCTGCCGAGAGGCTGTCTATATAAGCCAGTATATCTTCCAGCTGAAAGGGGTCTGAGAATTGGCCGATAACATCCTGCACCTTCTTCAGAAAAGCCAGTACACTGTCCATCGTGCCTAGTTCGTGTTGCAGGTACGGGGGCATGGAGGCTTCACCATAACCGATAATGCCATCATATTCTATCTCGACTTGAACGTCGGGAGTGGTAGTACGCGAGTAGGTGGCCACTGTAAAGACATGGCGCAATTTCAGTTCATAGGGGAAGAAACGCAGTTTCATTTTGGGGGTTACACCTGCCCTACTGTTCACGTTGAACAAGGAAGGAGCGTCATTTCCTCCGGCAAATACATGATTGATTGCCATGCCTGAGCCGAGTGCGGCAAAAGCGGCGGTTTTCAGGAAATCTCTTCTGTTTGACATAATTGTGTGTGTATTAAATGTGCCAATATGCTAATGGGCTAATGTGCCAATGGGCTGCGCTATGTATATGCTACGTTATGTTTGCACCGTCACGCCGCAGGTCATTGGCATATTGGCACATTAGCACATTATTACATTGAATAAAATGGATTCGTTTCCGTTGTATTGAGCGACGCCTCCTTATTTATATAAGGTAACACGCGCGTAGCGAACAACAGTCTACCGAGGTTGTATTCATCGAACAGCTCGTCGTCGGGGCTGAAGCTATTGACGCGCACATCGCCTTGCGAATGGATGAAACGCTTGTTGCCGATATACATGCCGACATGTACCACACGTTCCTTGCGTTCCGGCGTCGCCTTGCGCCCGAAGAAAATCAAATCGCCCGGCTGGAGGTTACTGAAATCAGGAGCGATATCGATATGCTCGCCCACGTATGCCTGCTGGGAAGCATCCCGCGGAATGATGATGTCGTGCATGAAAAGAACGGTGCGCATGAAGCCGCTACAATCCACCCCTTTGGAGGAAGTGCCAGCCCAAAGATAAGGGATGCCCATCATGCTATGCGCCGTGGCTATAATGCTGGCGGCATCCTGCTTCAAGGTGGCACGCCATTTCTTCTCAGGCATGGAGATGGATTTGGAGATATATCCCTGACGGCCGTCGGGATAAGCCACCTTATAAAAGGCACCTTTTGTCCCCTCCCACTTCAGGCGGTTTCCTGCAGCAACATCAGAGACGGTCTGCGATGCCTGGCTGGGCTGTGAGTAGACAAAGCCATAATGCGAAGTCACCACTATTTTCTCTGCATTGTTCCAAGCGGTCAGCTCTTCCCGCGTGACGGGATGTATGCCTACTCGGTGTACCCATGCAATGTAGTTGTCCGGTGTCTGGATACGGTACCAGCCGTCGCGCTGCAACACCCGCACCGGCATACCCATCAAGCCTTGCGTCATCATTTCTGAAGAGAAATCCGGGGCTACCCGAAGATTGCACACAGACACATTGACAATGCCATACGTCTTGCCTTCAAGTCCGGCCTCATCCGGAAGCACTTGCAGACAATCCATCACCGCATATCCTTTCTTTGCCAAACCATCCAGCAAAGCCGTCTTTGCCTCTGCCGAAGTGGTGACACCACGCAACATCACATTCTTTCCGGAGAAAGAGTAATCCACATCGAACAAAGCCACGCGCTTGTCCGGTGCAAACTTTTGTTTCAAACTGTCAGCGAGTTGCGCCACTTCTGCAGGTATTGTACGGTCACCCACTTCCGAAGCGACAGCAAAAAGCGGGATTAACAGAAATAAAGAAAAAAGAGAGGATAACTTTTTCATTGGCCAAAAGGATTTGGGGGTTATTACTAATAGCAAAGCTACGAATTTATTCCGAAATAGATACATGTTTTTAAGATAATTAAGGGTAAAGAATGAAGAATGAAGGATTCATCCGTACTGCATCCGCACACTGCACAACAAATTCTTCATCCTTCATTCTTCATTCTTCATTAATATTCCGTATCTTTGTACCCTATAAAGCAGTTGGTCGGTCTGTCGCTTGCGCCTCGTGCGTATGAGGAAAGTCCGGGCAACACAGAGCGTCCCACTTCCTAACAGAAAGCTGTCCGTGAGGGTAGAGTAACGTAGAAGAAAATAACCGCCGTCGCCCTTGGGCTACGGTAAGGGTGAGAAGGTGGGGTAAGAGCCTACCAGTCTTGTGGCGACACAAGGGCTGTGCGTCTTGGGAGTTGTAAGGTCATGTAAACCGACGTTATGAGAGTTGCTCGCTCCATGTCGGAGGGTAGACCGCTAAAGCTTGTATGGTGACATGCGGCTCAGATAAATGACAGACACTTCTTTAATGGAGAATGGATAATGAAGAATGGATAATTCCTAATTAGGCTTTTTCAGAAACAGAAGAACAGAACCCGGCTTACAGACTGACTGCTTTTTTATTGACAATGGATAATCGAGATAATAGCATGAACAAGCGTATTGCTGCCCTTTGGAAATTCCTCACCTACGACATCTGGCGTATTACGGAAGATGAAGTCACGCGAACGACCTTTTCCGTATACAATATCATCAAGACGATTTATCTTTGCATCAACCGCTTCACCAAAGACCGGATAGTAAACAAAGCCTCGGCGCTGACTTACAGTACGCTGCTTGCCATCGTACCTATTCTTGCCATTTTGTTTGCCATAGCCCGCGGTTTCGGATTCGATAATCTGATGGAAAGCCAGATTGTCAACGGTTTCGGCGGTCCTACGGAAACCACGGAAGTCATCCTGCAATTCGTGAATTCGTATTTGTCTCAGACCAAGAGTGGAATATTCATCGGAGTGGGTCTGATTATGTTGCTGTGGACAGTCCTGAATCTAATCAACAATATGGAAATCACCTTCAACCGCATCTGGCAGGTGAAAAAGGCGCGCAGCATGTACCGCAAAATAACGGATTACTTCTCTATGCTTCTGCTGATGCCCATTCTGCTGGTGGTGTCCGGTGGTCTTTCCATCTTCATGAGTACGATGGTGAAGAACCTCGAAGACTTTACCCTGCTGGCTCCCGTCGGCAAGTTTATGGTGCGCCTCATCCCCTTCGTGCTGACCTGGTTCATGTTTACAGCACTGTACGTCTTTATGCCGAATACAAAGGTCAAGCTGAAACACGCACTCATATCCGGTATTCTGGCAGGTACGGCACACCAGGCATTCCAATTCCTTTACATCAGCAGCCAGTTGTGGGTTTCCCGTTACAATGCCATCTATGGTAGTTTTGCCGCCCTTCCGATGTTTCTGCTATGGTTGCAGGTATCCTGGACCATCTGCCTATTCGGTGCCGAACTGACCTACGCCGGACAGAATATCCGGAACTTCAGCTTCGACAAGGATGCGCGCAATATCAGCCGGCGCTACCGCGATTTTATCTCCATCCTGATAATGTCCCTCATAGCCAAGCGCTTTGAACAAGACGCCCAGCCCTATACAGCCGAAGAGATATCCGAAGAGTGCCAGATTCCCATCCGGCTGACACACGAAACCCTTTATGAATTGCAGGAAATCAACCTCCTACATGAAGTGGTGACCGATGAAAAGAGTGAAGACATCGCTTACCAGCCTTCCATGGATATCAACAAAATGAATGTGGCCCTCCTACTGGACAAACTGGACACGCACGGCTCAGAAGATTTCAAAATTGATAAGGAAAATGAATTCAACAACCAATGGGGAGCATTGCTGAAGGCACGGGAGGAATACTACAAGAATGCAAGCAAGGTGCTGCTGAAGGATTTGTAAGCACGCGGAAGTCTTTCCGGAAACTCCGTATCTGCTTTCTTTTTGATTATTTTTTAGACGCGGATGACGCGGATTGGAATATTAAAAAAATCCGCGTCATCTGCGTCATCTGTGTCTAAAAAGTAAATCACCGATATTTCTCAGGCTCCACGGCACGAGTCATATCATAGGCACGGTCACTCTGACGGGATGCCACTAATTGCAGGAAATCGTCCATAGTGCCGTTACCTTATTTATATTGTATCATGCGGCTGATGTACTTACCAATGATATCGAACTCCAGATTCACCACACTGCCCACTTTGAAAGCATGGAAATTGGTATGCTCAAAGGTGTAAGGAATAATGGCCACCTGGAAAGTATCGTCGGTGGGATTGCACACGGTCAGGCTGACACCATTGACCGTTACCGAGCCTTTGTCTACCGTGATGTAGCCGCGCTTTGCCATCTCCTTGTCAAAAGCATACCGGAAAGTAAAGTAATAGCTTCCTTCCGCATCCTTTATATCGATGCAAGTGGCAGTCTGGTCCACATGTCCTTGAACGATATGGCCATCCAGCCGGCCGTTCATCATCATACTACGCTCCACATTCACTTCATCTCCCACCTGCAACAAGCCAAGATTGGAACGGTCCAGCGTTTCCTTCATGGCCGTCACGGTATAGGTATCATCTGTCAGACTGACTACCGTCAGGCAAACACCGTTGTGAGACACACTCTGGTCTATTTTTAATTCACTGACGAATGAACACTTGAAAGTAAAATGTACATTCTCCTGGTCTTTGACCATCGCCACCAATGTGGCACATTCTTCTACTATTCCGGAAAACATGGTTCTATATACTTTTAGGTTATACGCGATTTATTATTAATATGCGCAAAGATACAAAAAGCCCTTCGTATAGGTACAAAAAAAAGGAAGCTTTTCACAAAGCCTCCTTTTTCAGTTTTCAATAGGTATTAGTTTTTTTTTAAGGTAAAAAGATTGTTTTCAGGATAACGATGCAAATATAGGCGCTTTTCGTGATACTAACCAAATTAAAAAACATGTCTTATAACATCTTTTTGAGAAATCATTTAAGTTTATTATCATTTCAAAGCATTTTTCTACACCTGCAATCGTTTTCAATGGACAAATATAAGGCTATTTTCCATGAAACACTGAAATTATCCTAAAATTTTGTTTATTTCTTACCATTTAAGTAGTGTTCGTCTGTCCGCCCACTATGTTTTAACACTTTTGCGTCGATAAAGAACACTATTTCTTCGGCAATATTCGTGATGTGGTCGCCGGAACGCTCCAACTTGCGGAACACGCTCACCAGGTTCAGACAAGAGAGTGCACTCTCCGGATGCCGGCTGATGTAGTCGGCAAGAATGGCAGTGGCCTCAGCATTGATTTCATCCAGCATATTGTCCTTGGCAAACACGGCGGTAGCCAGTTCCTGGCTCTCCTCCTGAAGCGCCTGTTTTGCCTGTTCGAGCATGGAGAGTACCTGGGCTATCATCTCTTCGAGACGGAGTTGCTTGACCAGCTCAGTATCCAAAGCAGGTTCATGGCAGTTGAGGGCAAAGCGGGCAATGCCCTCTGCAAAGTCGCCCAGACGCTCCAGGTTCGTATTGATTTTGAGCATGGCAAGCACAAAGCGCAGGTCGATGGCAACGGGGTTGTAAAGGGCAATGATGTCTTCCACGTCGCTGTCTATTTTCAGTTCGAAAGCATTGACACGACGTTCGCGCACCAATACCTGCTGGGCCAGTTCCCGGTCCAGCGTAAGCACGGCATCACCTGCACGGTCGAGCTGATTATATACCAGGGTCCACATTTCGTCTATTTCCTTTTTCAGCAAGACGAGTTCAGATTCGATAAACTTCACCATAATGTTTCTATTTTAAGATTACTTTTGTACAACTTATTTTTGCTTGTATGGAACAATCCGCTACCCGAAGCGTCCCGTGATGTAGTTCTGCGTCTCCACCTTATCGGGATTCGTAAATATCTTCCGGGTATCTCCAAACTCCACCATCTGCCCCATATAGAAGAAAGCCGTATTATCACTGACACGTGCTGCCTGTTGCATGTTGTGGGTGACGATGACGATAGTGTACTGCTTCTTCAACTCGTGGATAAGCTCTTCCACCTTGGCAGTGGAGATGGGGTCGAGGGCGGATGCCGGCTCATCCATCAGCAGGACTGAAGGAGACACCGCCATGGCACGGGCTATGCAGAGACGTTGCTGCTGACCGCCGGAGAGGGCGTAGGCAGAGACTTTCAGCTTGTCCTTCACCTCGTCCCAAAGGGCGGCGCCTTTCAGAGTTTCTTCCACCCGCTGACGGATGAAGGCGTTATCGGTGATGCCATTCACACGGAGTCCGTAGGCAACGTTCTCGAAGATGCTTTTGGGGAAAGGATTGGGCCGCTGGAACACCATGCCCACGTTCTTGCGGAGTTCGTCCACTTGCACTCCTTTTCCATAGATGTCTTGTCCGTCAATGCGTATCTCGCCGGTCAGACGGGTGTCGGGAATCAAATCGTTCATGCGGTTCAGCAGGCGCAGGAAGGTAGACTTTCCACAGCCCGAGGGGCCGATGAAGGCTATCACAGACTTCTCCTCAATGTCCATGCTGATGCCTTTCAGGGCATGGAAATCGCCATACCAGAAGTTCACGTCACGGGTTTCTATCTTGTTCTTCATACCTATTGTATATGTTTTCAATTCGTCTTAATCTTCTTCTCAAAGTATTTCCGCAGGGCGTTTGCCAACAGATTCACCAGGAGGATAATCAGTATCAGCACCAATGCTGTGCCATAAGCGATGGGAAGCTGCGCTTCCATATCCGTACCGCTGGTAGAGATGACATAGAGGTGATAAGGAAGCGCCATGCACTGGTCGAAGATACCGGTCGGCAGTTGCGGCAGGAAGTAGGCGGCACAGGTGAAAAGGATGGGTGCCGTCTCGCCCGAAACGCGCCCCAGCGCCAGAATCAGTCCGGTGATGATATTGGGCATTCCCATCGGCAGGATGACATGCCAGATGGTCTGGAGCTTGGTGGCTCCCAACGCGCGGCTTCCTTCGCGCATGCTGTCGGGGATGGCTTTCAGTGCTTCTTCCGTGGTGCGGATAACCAAAGGCAGACTCAGCAAGCCCAGTGTCAACGAACCTGCCAGGATGCTGTCTCCAAAATCCATATAGTTGACGAACAGTGCCATGCCGAACAGACCGAACACGATGGAAGGGATGCCGCTCAGATTATTCGTCATCATCCGTATGAAGCGTACTACCCAGCCTTTCGGCACATACTCATTCATATAAATGCCGCTCATCACTCCCACCGGAAAAGCAAACAAGGCACTACCCGCCATCAAACAGAACGTACCTACAATGGCAGGAAGGATTCCGCCGGCAGTCATACCGTTGGTAGGAGCTGTAGTGAGGAACTCCCAATCGATGACTCCTATACCTTTATATATAATGAAACCGAGGATTGCAAAAAGAATCCCCACCACACTCAGGCTCAACAGACGGAACAAGCCGAATGCCATGTTTTGCGAAAGATGCTTCCTATTAACCATATCTATCTTCTTTTATTTTCGTCTTGGCGAAACCGCTTCCACCGTGAAGTTTATCAATAAACTGATGAAGAACAGCACAACACCCAGCAGGAACAATGCTTCGTAGTGAGGTCCGCCGGCAGGCGCCTCGCCCAGTTCGGCGGCAATCGTTGCCGGAATGGTGCGCAGCGGTTCCAAGATGGTATGGGGAATGACGGCGGCGTTGCCTGTCACCATCAGCACAGCCATCGTCTCGCCCACCGCACGGCCGATGCCTAACACCACCCCGGAGGTGATGCCCGAAATGGAGTAAGGAATCACCACCTTATATATAGTTTGCCATTGCGATGCTCCCAGTGCCAAGCTGGCTTCGCGCATGGCGCGGGGACAATTCCTCATCGCGTCTTCTGTCACCGTTATGATGGTGGGCAACGCCATAATGGCAAGCACAATACTGCCCGCCAGCCCGCTCTCGCCTACCGGCAAGTTGAACACCTGCTGCAAAAACGGCACAATGACAATTAAGCCGAAAAAGCCGTAGACCACCGACGGTATGCCACTCAGCAACTCAATGATGGGCTTCAGCAGATTCCTTACCCGGGAATTGGCTACCTCCGACATATAGATTGCCACCGACAGACCAAACGGCAATGCAAAGAGGATGGCAAACAGACTGACCCACAGCGTCCCCGTAATGAGCGGCAAAAAGCCGAACTGCGCAGCAGGTGTTGCCGTGGGAAACCATTCGGCACCGGCAAAGACGTCCTTCACCGAAATGGTGTTGTCTTTCAGCAGATGCACCGAGTCTGGACGGACGATGAACTGCTGCGGTACAAAGGCTATAATGCCAGGCGTACGCTCCACCAGCTCCGTAATGCAGGCACCTGCATTTTCGTAGGAAGCGCCCAACTGCTCTTCCGTATAATACAGTGTGATGTCCTCCAAACGGAAAAGGCGGATAGGAAGGTCCTCCCCTCCCACTTCGTTCCAGTTTGTCAGCTCTTCATCAAAGACATTCTTTATCTGTGCCGGAGTCAGTTCGCCCACCCGGTTCTCCTTATTCAAGGCCAATACATACCCTTCTTCTATCACCTTGCTGCTGAACAAGCCCAGCGCTTCGGAAAAGAGGAACACGACGATAAGTACGATGGTAAGACTCGTCACAAAGCCGCTACAAGCCAGTATACCTTCTACAATCTTCTCAAAAATCTTTTTCATGTTGCCTATTGATTTCTGTATGCAAAGGAACGAGCCGGATGTTAAGGCAGTGTGACTAACGTTTGAAAGAAATGTTTCAAAGGTGTTACAAAACTGTTACAACGACTTAAAGTACACCCCATGTAACACATTTGTAATATCCATTGCCTTAATTTGCATCATGCGTTGAGCCAGATTACATGATGCATACCATCGGTTTACATCATGTGTTTGCCCCAATTGCATTATCTGTTTACCCTATTTGCATCATGTGTTTTATGAAGACAAGAGAATTACTTCTACTCCTCGCACTGACAGCCACCACTGGCATGCAGGCGCAACGCATCAAAGGCAGCGATACCGTGCTCCCCATAGCGCAGCAGACCGCCGAACGCTTTATGACCCTGAACCCCTCTGCCCGTGTCACCGTGACCGGCGGCGGAACCGGTGTCGGTATTTCAGCCCTGCTGGACCAGACCACGGACATCGCCATGGCTTCCCGCGCCATCAAGTTCAGCGAAAAGATGAAAGCCAAAGCCGCCGGAGAAGACTTGGCAGAAGTTCCCATCGCCTACGATGCCCTTGCCGTAGTGGTCCACCCCTCCAACCCAGTGAAACAACTGACCCGCCAACAACTGGAAGATATCTTCCGGGGCAAAATCACCAACTGGCAGCAAGTGGGCGGAGACGACCGCAAAATCGTAGTCTACTCCCGCGAGACTTCCTCCGGTACCTACGAGTTCTTCAAGGAAAGCGTACTGAAAAACAAGAACTACATGAGCAGCAGTCTCTCCATGCCTGCCACGGGAGCCATTATCCAATCCGTCAGCCAAACTCGCGGAGCCATCGGATATGTGGGTCTAGCCTATGTATCGCCGCGTATCAAGACGCTCGCCGTTTCATACGACGGGCAACATTATGCCGCTCCCACGCTGGAGAATGCCATCAATAAGACTTATCCGATAGTACGCCCGCTATACTATTATTATAACCGGAAAAACGCTTCGGTCATAGCCCCTCTGCTCGATTTCATTTTGTCTGCCGCAGGACAGAAAATCATCAAAGAGAGCGGATATATCCCGGTACATAACGAATAAATCTTCATTCTTCATTCTTCATTCTTCATTTTTTTACCCTATCTTTGTCCCCACGATACGAAAATAGTAACATTATGGCAGAAATAAAGAGCGAAGAAACAAGCGAAAAAAAGAGCTTGAACTTCATTGAGCAAATAGTAGAAAACGATTTGAAAGAAGGTAAAAACGGGGGAAAAGTACAAACACGCTTCCCGCCCGAACCGAACGGTTACCTCCACATCGGACACGCCAAGGCCATCTGCCTTGATTTCGGTATTGCCGCTGCACACGGCGGTGTCTGCAACCTGCGTTTCGATGACACCAACCCCACCAAGGAAGATGTGGAATATGTAGAAGCCATCAAGGAAGACATCCAGTGGCTGGGCTACAAATGGGGTAACGAATATTACGCTTCCGACTATTTCCAGCAATTGTGGGACTTCGCTATCCGCCTCATCAAGGAGGGCAAGGCATACATCGACGAACAGACTTCCGAGCAGATTGCCGCCCAGAAAGGAACTCCCACCCAGCCCGGTGTGGAAAGTCCCTACCGCAACCGTCCTATCGAAGAAACACTGGATTTGTTCCAGAAGATGAACAGCGGCGAGATTGAGGAAGGTGCCATGGTGCTCCGCGCCAAGATAGACATGGCAAGCCCCAACATGCACTTCCGCGACCCTATCATCTACCGTGTAGTGAAGCATCCGCACCATCGCACGGGCACCACTTGGAAGGCTTATCCGATGTACGACTTCGCCCACGGGCAAAGCGACTTCTTCGAAGGCGTGACACACTCGCTCTGCACACTGGAGTTTGTGCCCCACCGTCCACTCTACGATCTCTTCGTGGACTGGGTGAAGGAAGGCAAAGACCTCGACGATAACCGCCCCCATCAGTATGAGTTCAACAAACTGAACCTCAGCTATACGCTGATGAGCAAGCGCAACCTGCTGACTCTAGTCAAGGAAGGCTTGGTAAACGGTTGGGACGACCCCCGTATGCCGACTATCTGCGGTTTCCGCCGTAGGGGATACTCTCCGGAGTCCATTCATAAGTTCATCGACAAAATAGGATATACAACCTACGATGCGCTCAATGAATTCGCCCTGCTGGAAAGCGCCGTGCGCGAGGACTTGAACGACCGCGCCACCCGCGTATCTGCCGTACTGAATCCGGTGAAGCTTATCATCACCAACTATCCCGAAGGGCAAGTGGAAGAGATGGAAGCCGTCAACAACCCCGAACATCCCGAAGAAGGCAACCACGTCATCGAATTCAGCCGCGAACTTTGGATGGAGCGCGACGACTTCATGGAAAATGCTCCGAAGAAATATTTCCGCATGACACCGGGACAAGAGGTACGTCTGAAGAACGCGTACATCGTGAAGTGTACCGGCTGCAAGAAGAACGACGCCGGTGAAATCACCGAAGTATATTGCGAATATGACCCTGATACCAAGAGCGGTCTGCCCGGAGCCAACCGTAAGGTGAAAGGCACCATCCATTGGGTAAGTTGTGCCCACTGCCTCGAAGCAGAAGTACGTCTCTACGACCGTCTGTGGAAAGTGGAGAACCCGCGCGATGAGCTTGCCGCCATCCGCGAAGCGAAGAACTGCGACGCACTGACAGCCATGAAAGAAATGATCAACCCCGACTCCCTGAATGTGCTGCCCTGCTGCTACATCGAGAAGTACGCTGCCGGCATGCAGCCCCTCTCCTACCTGCAGTTCCAACGTATCGGTTATTTTAATGTTGACAAAGATTCTACGCCAGAAAAAATGGTATTCAACCGTACTGTAGGTCTGAAAGACGTTTGGGGTAAAATCAATAAATAAGAATATGAGTAAAAAAAACCTGCTGTCCGGAAGAGACAAAGAACTGCAAGAAATGGCAGAACAATATGAAGCTGCCAAAGCAGAGAACAGAACCATCTATCTGGACGCAGACGACTTAGCCGACCTCGCAGACTGGTATGCCGTGCATCATAAATATGCCATGGCTACCGAGGTCGTAGAGTATGGCTTGGGAATACATCCGGATAATACGGCTCTGCTGGTGGAACAGGCATACTTGTTCCTCGACACCCAGCATAAAGAGCAAGCCAAAGATATATTGGAACGGATTGCCGAAGAATCTTCCGAAGTGAAAGTGCTGAAAGCCAACCTACTGTTGGGCGAAGGCAAAGAAGCAGAAGCAGAAGCGATACTCGACAGCATAGACGATAAGGACGACCTGGCCAACATCGTCGATGTATCCTATATGTACATTGACATGGGATTCCCGGAAAAAGCATTGACATGGCTGACGCGCGGACTCGAAAAATATGCCGAAGAAGAAGCCTACCTTGCCGTCACCGGCGACTGTTACTACGCCCAGGGACTGTTTGAAAAAGCCACCTTCTTCTTCAATAAGCTGATTGACAAGAATCCGTATTCGGCTCCTTACTGGTTTGGACTGGCCCGTTGCTACTTTGACCAGCAGATGTTCGACAAAGCAATCGAAGCATGCGACTATGCCACGGTGGCCGATGACGAGTTTGCCGATGCCTACCTGATGAAAGGACATTCCTTCTTCCAATTGGGAAATGAGGAAAGTGCCATGGAGAACTACCTGCAGGCCGAAAAATTCCATCTTGTCTCCCACGGTTTCATCAACACCTTCAATCGGTCTGAACAAAAGCCTCCCAAAGGAGAATGGAAAGAAGGATACGACTATCTGGAAAAAGCCATAACGGCCGAAGACAGCCATGACTTCGCCTTGCCTTCTCTTTATGCCAATGCAGCCCTATGCTGCACAAGATGGGAAAGAAACGCAAAGCACACCAGTATTGTAAAAAAGCATACGACCTGGCACCCGAAGAGATAGACCCGTACTTGATTGAGGGGCGCATCTACATGGAAGAAGGTGAGTATGAGAAAGGTGTGAAAAAATGGGCCAAAGCCTTAGAGTATGCCCCCTATGCGGATACCTGGCACGAAATAGGCATGTGTAGCATGGAGATAGGACAACTGAGCTATGCCAAGCTGGCCTTTGAACATGTCAAAGAGATGGAGCCGGACTTTGAAGGTATCAACGAAAGGCTGACCTCTCTGTATATGCTGCTCAAAGACAAGGAGAACTTCATGAAGTACAACCAGCTGTGCGAACATCCGTTCAGGCTGGAAGAGTTGGACAAATTGCAACAGATACTACAAGAAGATAACCAGGAAGAGCTGGCCCTAGTGATGAAGAATATTTTCAATGCATTACAATAACAGTAATTATATACCACTAATCTAGCAAATGGAATCAGTAGCCTTTATCCAATGGTGTCTCGACCACCTCAATTACTGGACCATCACTTTATTGATGGCCATTGAAAGTTCGTTTATTCCCTTCCCTTCGGAAGTTGTAGTCCCTCCTGCCGCTTGGAAAGCCGCCAACAATGACAACATGAATATATATCTGGTGGTATTGTTTGCAACCATAGGGGCAAATATCGGAGCATTGATAAACTACTATCTGGCAAAATGGCTGGGACGCCCCATCATTTACAAGTTTGCCAACAGCCGTTTCGGGCACATGTGCCTCATCGACGAAGCCAAAGTGCAGCATGCGGAAGAATATTTTGACAAGCATGGAGCCGTATCAACCTTTGTCGGCCGCCTGATACCTGCCGTACGCCAGTTGATATCCATCCCTGCCGGTCTGGCACGCATGAAACTGGGAACTTTCTTGCTGTACACTACCCTGGGTGCGGGCCTTTGGAATTCCATCCTGGCTTTCATCGGATATTACTTGTCCACAGTACCCGGCATCGAGAACGAGGAACAGCTGCTTGCCAAAGTAACGGAATACAGCCATGAGATAGGTTATGTATTTATCGGCATCGGTGTACTCATCGTGGCATTCTTCATCTATAAAGGAATGAAGAAGAAATAAAAAAGAAAACGGCATGATAATAAAAAAGCGGGGGACAGCATGATAAATTCTGTCCACCGCTTTTTATTGTTTATCCCAAATCCAAACTTTCTACTTTACAGCTGCAATAGCTTTATCATAATCTGGTTCTTGCGTAATTTCAGGTACCAATTCCGTATAGGCAATCTTACCATCCTTACCGATAACCACTACCGAACGCGCCAATAGACCTGCAAGCGGTCCGTCGGCCATGCGTACCCCGTAGTTTTCATCAAAATCGGAGAAACGGAAATCAGACAAAGGAATCACATTCTCAATACCCTCCGTTGTACAGAAACGTGCATGTGCAAAAGGTAAATCCTTGGAGATTGCCAACACTACCGTATCGGGCAGGCCGGCAGCCAGTTTGTTGAACTTACGTACAGAAGTAGCGCACACACCAGTGTCAAGGCTGGGGAAAATATTCAAAATAACATTCTTCCCGTTCAGTTCCTTCAAAGAGAATGAAGACAAATCTGTTTTTACCAATTCGAAATCGGGGGCAACAGAGCCCACCTTTATAAATTCACCGATAACCTTTACCGGTTGTCCTTTAAATTTTGTTGTAGCCATAGTTTTATCAAATTATATGTATACATAACAAATTACATACAGAAAAAGTTCACCCGAAACTTTTTTCCCGATAAACTGTTATTCTACAGACGAATTAATGATAATCACTTAAAAAATTAAATTCACATGAAAACTATTTTTGACGAACTTCAGCAGGAAGTAAAGAATTGGTGGATTTCACTCATTCTTGGTATTCTTTATGTAATAGTGGCTATAAGCCTGATGTTCTCCCCCCTCAGCGGGTATGCGGTATTGAGCATTCTGTTCAGCGTCTCCATGTTGTTCAGCGGTCTGCTGGAAATATCCTTTGCAGTAAGTAACCGTAGAAGGGTATCCAGTTGGGGATGGTATCTGGCTGGAGGTATCATCGACATGATTCTGGGATTCTACCTGATAGCCTACCCGATGCTCAGCATGGAAGTCATTCCGTTCATCATCGCCTTCTGGCTGATGTTCCGCGGCTTCTCATCCGTAGGCTATGCCATGGACCTCAAAAGATACGGGACAAGAGACTGGGGATGGTATGTTGCTTTCGGTATTCTTGCCGTCATCTGCTCGCTCATCATCTTGTGGCAACCTGCAGTAGGCGCCCTTTACGCCGTGTACATGATTTCGTTTGCATTCCTGATTATAGGTTTCTTCCGTATCATGCTGTCATTCGAGCTGAAAAACCTGCACAAGCGCGGGAAAGAGTGGAAGGAAAAGAAAGAAGTATCAGCCGAATAAGTAGCCCACACGAAGCGTGTCAAAAGGAATCCCACCTTTGACACCTTCGTTTAGCTGAATTGCTCAATAGTGTCTCAGAAAACGGAACATCGTAGTCCGTGACACTCCCATCTGCCGGGCAAGCTCAGCACACGACTCTCCTCTTTGGTGCTCCCTCACAAGTTTCCTCTTGTTCGCATAGAGTATCTTCATTTTGGGTGTGTCCCCTTTCTTCCTGCCCAGATGTTTTCCTTCTTTCCTCCGTCGTTCCAAGGCTTCTTTGGTGCGCATGGAAATCAGATTACGCTCTATCTCGGCCATCAGTCCAAAAGCAAATCCCAGCACTTGCTATTGATGTCATTCTGGAACACATACCCCTCTTTGGTACTGTACAGCACCACTCCCCTTTTGATGCAGGAGTTAAGAATGGTCATTATCTCCAGCAGTGTCCGGCTAAGCCGTGAAATCTCCGTTATAATCAAGGAGTCTCCCGGTTTCATCCGGTCCAACAAGCCCGCCAGTTTACGCTCTTTGCTACTCACTTTTCCGCTGACCGTCTCCATGTACCATCTGTCGATACTCAAACCGTTCTTCTCCGCAAAGCGTATAATTTCCTCGCGCTGATTCTCTAAAAACTGTTTTTCTGTACTTACTCTTAAATAAGCTACTACTGCCATAATTGATAAACGTTTATTGGTTATTATTCACCACCAAAGAACGGTTATTCAAGTAAGAGTGGCAACACACAACTATGACTCTCTATCACAGAGGATCACATTATGGACATCCCCCAAAGCCAGGGAAGACTTCTCGGTAACCATCTTAAATATGCCTATAAACAAAGAAAACAGCCCCACTGAAGCTGTTTTCTGAAATTAGTTCATAAAAAATTGATACTATGTAGTTTCATAGTATACTCTTCTTCATTTCATTCACTATGTATCTCACATCCTCATCCGTCACATAAGGACCGCTCGGCAAGCAAAGACCACGTTTGAACAAGCCCTCACTGACACCATTCACATAGGCAGGATTAGCCGCATAAACCGGCTGGAGATGCATGGGCTTCCATAAGGGACGGCTCTCGATACCGGCTCTGTCCAAGCAAATACGCATGGCTTCCACATTACGGTTGGGCTCACAAGAGGTATGGGCACTCATTGACTCATGCGTAACACCCGCAGCACCGCCCACGGCACCTTTCACTGTCTCACGGTAGGCATCCTCCTCACCTCTCACATGCAGATTCCCGTCAAGTAGTACCGTGTTCAGCCAATAGTTACTGTCGTAGCGTCCGGAAGGATTCTCATGAAGCGTGATTCCCTCCACATCAGCCAACAGCTCACGATACAGACCGCACAGATACTTATGGTGCGCTATGTGCTCATCCACCACCGTCATCTGGCCGCGGCCGATACCCGCACAAATGTTACTCATCCTATAATTATAGCCTATACGCTCATGCTGGTAGTAGGGATAGGACTCACGGGCCTGGGTAGCATAGAACATTATCTCACGTTTGGACTCTTCATCAAGGCAAATCAAAGCACCGCCACCGCTGGTGGTTATCATCTTGTTGCCATTGAAAGAAAGCACACCATATTTGCCAAAAGTTCCAAGAACTTGCCCGTCAAACTTGCTTCCAAAGCCTTCGGCGGCATCCTCTATGACCGGAATATCATATTTATCTGCCACCGACATGATTTGGTCTATCTTGTAGGGCATCCCATACAAAGCCACCGGAACAATCGCTTTGGGCTTTCGGCCGGTCTTGTCGATACGCTCCCTGATAGCCTGCTCCAGAAGAACCGGGTCCATGTTCCATGTATCAGCCTCAGAATCCACGAATACCGGAGTAGCACCGAGGTAGGTCACCGGATGGGAAGAGGCACAAAAGGTAAAGCTTTGTACTATCACTTCGTCACCCTGACCAACTCCGCAAGCGAGCAGGGCCAGGTGTACCGCTGCTGTACCTGCACTCAAGGCCACTACCTTTTTATCCTGTCCCACGAAGCGTTCCAAATCCTGCTCGAAGGCATTCACATTTGGGCCGAGGGGAACCACCCAGTTAGTATCAAAGGCTTCTTGTATGAAGCTTATTTCCTTGCCGCTCATGTGAGCGAGGCAAAGATATATTCGTTTATCCATAAATATATGTGATTATTCTAATGATCTGATTTCCTCACGTAATGAGGAATAAAAAGAAAAGAAAGTAAATTTACAAATCTTTCCCAAGTATTGCATAAATGATGACTTTGACGTCAAACTCAAAGTTAGTACTCACTCTTAAAGTCCCTTTGATATAGCACTCGTGAAAGTACTGGACAATGAAAATTATTTATTTGTTAACCATCAGCATAAAAACATAACTATATTTTAAGGCATTAGACAAAAGCATCTCAATAATCGTAAAAAACGACCTTGATGAATTTCCCAAGATTATCCCGGACAGAATTGCTTTAAAGTTTCACAGCACTGATTGCGCAATAATAAGCTACAACTAGGCAGTTCCAAACCATGCTTACCTACTTTCTATATCTTGGAATCATAACGATCTTTACTTACGAACTTAAGCCCTTCTTCCAATTCTGCTCCAAGAGTTTCTTCTTATGCTACTATTAAGCAAATTATTATTAACTCACGCACTTGATTACACTTATAGGCATACTGAATAAATTGTTACTCCCTGCCGTCATGAGTGAGGTAAAGACAAATTCTCTTGCACTATAAGGCTTAATTTACTATAACTTACACCTATGTTTTATTTTGCAATTGTCCTACATTCAATAATATATCACATTTTGAGAACATGGCATCATAATAAGGGAAAAATATAGAATCATCTACATCTTCTCCTTTTACCCATGCAACAATCGCTTTGGGTATATTGACACCTGCTTCTTGCGAGAATGGGTATCCTCCTCCGAATCGAGGATTTAATTCCAAAACATAATATTCACCATCACGTTCCAACACATCACAATCAAGATTACCAATATGCCCAAGTGCTTTTCCTATAGTGGCCCCAATCTCCCGAATATCAGCATTGTCCACCGTGATAGCCTTATCTGTTTCACCACTGCGCATAGCTAGTTTCTGTTTTACAGATACTCCACGATACTTACCATCCAAATCGTTTACAATATCCAATCCATATTCAGGGCCTTTTATCACTTCTTGAATCAGAATAAAATTATCATCTACCGAAGCGGTAGCAAGTATCGATTTCATCACCTTTTTACGATTAAGTTTATACACTATCTCAAGTTCATCAAAATCGTCAACAAACTCTAAACCTATACTACCTGACCCCCAACGAGGCTTCAAAATCAATGGAAAATTCAATCGGCCTGCCTTAATAGCAGCTATAGCCTCATTATAATCAACATAAGTTTCAGGTGTCTTCAATCCAAGACTTTCAATAAATTGAGCAGTTTTATATTTGTCAAAGCAAATATCAATCACTCTTGGCTCACTGACTATCACCTTAACCCCAATCGCTTCAAAATCGGACTTACGTTCAGCCAGAATGGGAAGCTCCAAGTCATTAAGTGGAATCAGTATATCAATCAATTGTTTCTTACAAATCTGCAATATAGCAGGAATATAATCCTCCGCATACACTTGCGGAACTTGAACTTTCACATCAGCAACAGTAAGAGCGGGAGCAGACAATTGCATGTCCGTTGCAACAATTTTTCCACTACCACCAATTATCTCCTTAAAATATTTCAGTAGGTATCGACGACGACCCGCACAAGTAAAAAGAATATTCATATAAGTTTGACTTTATCATAATATGTTTAATGAATCAAAAAATAGAGGTGTTCCCCCTGTATGAATGAATAAAATTTTCTTACCTATAATTTTATTTTTGATAATAAACTCGCTCATACCATAAAACGCTTTTCCAGTATAAGTAAAGTCTAGTGGTATTCCGTATCTGATTAAAGTATTTTTAATAACAGCATTTACTGCCTCATCCTGCCTGGCATAACCGCCTCCAATATAATCGTCAACAAAGTTTGTTGCTTCCTCAATACCTTCTGATGAAATTGCTTTATCAGTCAAATATTCACTAATACTATCCAATACGATATGCCTACCCCTTGGATTCTTTCTTGCTATGCTAATTCCAACAATTTTTTCTTTCCCATTATACATAAGTTTTCCAGCCACAAGCCCTGCTTGAGTCGTACCTGTTCCTGATGCCAAAAAGACATAGTCGAAACCAACATCATAATCTTTAATCTCCTTGTAGCAATTTACAAAAGCCTGAGTACCAATATTGCCATGCCCACCTCCAGGAATAAAGTAAGGCCTTTTACCCTTCAATTTTAGTTCACTAAGAATATTTTCAATAGTCTTGGACACTTTATTAACAGGTACAATAGTGACATTTACTTTAAATATATTCATCATAGAACTATTTGCAGTTTTATCAGAAGCTTCTTGGGGACCAACAATATGACAATCAACGCTGCGAGACGCACAAATATTGGCTACCACTCTACAATGATTGGAAGAGCTACTTCCATAAGTAACAATACAATCATATCCCCCCTTATCAAAATCCTCAAAAAAAAGAGCTGCCTTTCTTGCTTTGTTACCTCCAAAAGAGAAAGGAATTAAATCCTCTCTCTTTATATAGAGTTGATTGCCTTGATATTGTCCAAGTTCTTGAATTATTGAATTAACCATTTCCCTATCTATTGTTTATCAAGATGTTTACCATTACGACTACGCTCCACATCAAGGAAGTCCCCACAAGGTGCAACATCAATATCTTCTTTAATGAACACCTTTTTAATTGTCAAGAAAAAGATTTTCAGGTCAAGTCCAATACTCATATTTTCAACATACCACACATCATTAGCCAATGTATTATCCCATTTACCACAATTACGCCCATGAGTTTGTGCCCAACCAGTGATACCCGGCCTTACACTATGGCGCAAACGCTCGCGTTCTGTATAATATCCAAGATAACGGGATAACAGAGGACGAGGACCTATAAGTGACATATCACCCTTCAGTACATTCCACAATTGAGGTAGTTCATCAATACTTGTAATACGCACAAAGTACCCCACTTTCGTTAAGCGTTGAGCATCTGGCAAAAGATTCCCATCCTTGTCTAGTTCGTCTGTCATTGATTTAAATTTGCAAATCTTGAATATTTTTTCGTTCTTACCTGGACGTTCTTGAAAGAAAAAAGCACCTGCACCCTTATTTGCAAAATGTAGCCAAATAGTAATAATCAATAATGGGATAAAGAGAATAATAAGTACTATTAGAGCAAAAATAAAATCTATTACACGCTTTCCAAAATGTTTATACATAACACATTCTATTTATTATCGAATTCACTCAGGCCACGAATGTACCGTTCTTTAATTGTAACAAAATCATCAAACTTAACATACATCGGCTCTCCATTTTCATCCTCTATTCTAAGATTTTCATTAATTACAGAAATAGTATCGCACAACTCATCAACATCCTTTGCCGCAATACGAATAATTCCCATTGATGCATAACAACGAGTAATTCCACCATTCCTCTTAGGGCAATCAACCATGACATTAGGTAACTTTTCAACTATGTCAATTCCTTGAAATGGGGCAAAGCACCCCTCTTTGGTAGAAAATAAAAAATAAGAGCATGCACAACCTCGATAAGCCGTATTAAGCTCCTCAGGCAAATCCTCTTTGATATGCTTTATACCAAGAGCAATATCAATCATCCATTTGATTGTATTAAAACCAGATACCCTCTCATAAGGAACATAAGTCATTTCACCACCAAAACGATATCCCATTTCCAGCAGATAAAAATGACCATCCTCGTCAAGAATAGTTTCTACCCAGGCAACCCCTTCACGACAACCAGCTTCTTTGAATACTTTTTTTACGCTGTCATTAACTTCATTAATATATTTTTTCAAGTCTGCCGATTGTGTATAGATGATAGAATACATATTCTCTAAATACCCCGGCTGGTTATGCTCAGAACTAAAATATAATAATGATATTTCACCATCTGCCAACACATAATTAACAGCAAACTCAGGACCATGCAATTCTCGCTCAACAATAATTGTTGCATTGTCTGAGATACTGCGAGCGTATTTATATGCAGCCACAAGTTCTTCACGATTCTTGCAATAACTCATACCGCGATTGCCACTCTTATCTACAGGCTTCACAACTACAGGATATTTCACATCTTTAAGCTCATTCTCTGTAAGGGCATCAGTTAGATAATAATCCGTTGCAACTGGAGCTCCAACTTTCTTACAAAGTTTCTTAAATTTAGACTTGTTTGTCGCAACTTCCCATGCTCTATCACTCGCACAGTAAAGAGGAAAATTCAAACGCTTCCCTAATTCACGAGATCTTGCTATATTAAAATCACTCGCCCCAGTGATTACAGCAGTAACCCCCACCTCACGACACTTCTGTTCCAAAAGGTCTGTATCAGTTGTGCTAATTAGCCATACCTCATCCGCAACCTCTTTTGTGGGGGAAGTCTCCATCAAATCTGCCACTATAACATATATCCCCCGTTTTTTTGCTTCATGCACTATATCAAGAGTGCCATAATCGCTACCAAGAACCAATAATTTTCTCATAGTTTATGAATGTATTTATAACTTAGATAATTCTTCCATATCTTCTTCCTTAGGTACCTCGCCACAGATTCTGACATATTCGCCCTCCGTAATAGTACCCGATTTACTAAAGTCAACCTTTCCTAAGGCGAACTTAATAGAATATAATATTGCCTTTGATAAGAAAGGTATAAAAATCAAACAGAAAAGTATTGTAAACAGCTTCGAAGATCCGGTATAAAGAATCATAACATTTATCAAGCCAATGCTCACCATAATACATTTCAAGAACAAACTTGGTTTATACTTTAGGTTCCTGCTTTGTGAGATGCGAGTGATATCATTCAGCAATGTCTTTGATGCAGAATCAAGTGAAGTAACAGCAAAAGCAAACATTGTAAGCGCAGTTAAAACATAAATTACCCAACCGCGAGAAAATGACAACGTGTAGCCTGTTGCTGCCGATACCAAGTGCCAAAAAACCGTAAGCACTATCAGTGAAATTGTACCATACTTTATAATACTCCTGATAGAATAACCATTACTACAATATGCTACAAAGCGACCACAAAAAATAGCCCAAGACACAACCGTAGCCTCAAAATACCACCAATAAGGATTTGTCAACAATTCCAACCAAGGTTCTCCACTAATCATTCCTTGAAATGGAAGAATCTTGCTTGTATCAACACCTTCGGTACTATAGGTATTAATGGTTGTAAACAAAGCTATTGTTGTAATTATGAATAGATATATATTTATGCGAGAGTATTTTACAAGCAAGTCATATTTTACAGACAAGGCTGCCAACACAACAAACGCTACAATTATTGTAACAATAGCAGATAGCTGAATAACATTGCTATCTATATCCAATGGAAGCATAATCGTTGTTGCAGCCATAGGTATTGATGTTGATAGACCAACAATAATAGACAACGAATTCAATATGACACTCAACCTTCTTTTAAAAGTGGCAAGACTATATATTCCAGCTGTTATCATTATGGTGGTTTGCCCTAGCGTATAAAACAAATCCGCATTCCATGTACCATAAGTATTCTGAAGTTCTGAAGGAAAACTACCAACAAGATATACACCAGTAAAGGTACAAGCCAACATCGCCATATAACTAAACTTGCTCTTTATCACCTTATGTTGGTCCGGCAACCAAACAATTCTATTCCCATGATTAGAAACGAACAAAAACAGATTAGCAATAAAGCTAAACAAAAATACACCAAGATAAATACAAAGCATTACGGGATAATCAGAACCATCACCCTCCAAAGCATTCATCCCTTGGAAATGAGTAACTATTTTTTCAAATAAGTTCATTAGTAGAATTTATTAAAATTTAGAATGTGAAGTCGACACCAGCCACTAAACGGGGATTTTTCTTTAGATAGTCATTCCCCCAGAGATAAAAGTTCCATCTTTTATGGGTGTAATAAAAGCCCAAAGCAACATCTGCATCTTGGTCAAATTTCCATGAATAAATTGTCCCCAGCATTGGCGTAATTGCATCCCCATTCTTTATTGTAAATAAATAGCCTAAATATGCATATTGTGAAATAGTGTTTGCAATATCTTTGTTTATACCCCACCAAGTATTGCCACACCAAAATAATCTGTTATCTTTTGTTATTGCACCATTCATATACAAAGCTGCAGTTACATATGAAAATTTCATACTATTGTTCAAATCAAAGGATGGAGTAACTTGTCCTCCGATATTAAAATACTTATCTATTTTCAAGCCATAACGTAATAAAGCCCCCATATAGGCAGCCCCTATACCAGTATATAAATCAAGACCAGAAGCAAAACCTGAACCAATTCCATATTGAAACGTTGTATAAGTTTCTTGCATATTTTCCCCAGGTCTCACTTTTAAAGATGTATAACTATACAACTTATCTTTATTAGGAGTGCCTGCAAAATAAGGAATTTGAGCAAGCAAATAACAGCTTTGCAAAGTGCACAAAGCAAAAAATAGTAATTTCTTCATTTCGTCTTCTATTTTAGTAAGCACTCATCATACAGCTACAACACCTTAATGGCATCATAGCCTACATTTAGTTGTTTTTTAATTAAACTGTTAGTATCCAATTTTGACATATCCTTCTATAGAAGCCACATCAAAGCAACGGGGGCCTTTATTGTTTATGATATTTACCGTCACTCTCATAACAGACTGTATTACCTGCACTCATCGTACATTAAAACAAGTTTTGACGATAAAAGCAAAATTCCTGCGACTTTACCATCAACCTAGCTTACATCATAGTCTAACTTCATGACAATGTACTTCACCCTTACTACAAGTCTTGAGGAAGCAATAATCTCAGTCCTATCAAAACCATATTTCCCCATAGCATTAATTAACTAGAGAAACTCGCCTAGCGGAATAAGGCGTACAATACAAAAGGAAAATAGCCTGATGAAACAGCCAATACATTAAAATTTACAGCAGGAATATCAGGCAAGAGATTTTTCTTACAAACAACAAATCTTTATCACCAATTATCAGATAATCCATCTCTGAAATTATATAAGTTCAATAAATAATCATCTTTAGGATCACAGTAACAAGTGGAAGTCCAATCAATTGTATAAAATATAGTCTTTTGAATCATAAACTCCCCAAATAGGTTCAAATGCCTATAAAGAAATATTTTTTAAACTTTGGTCGTGAAAAGCCACAACAATTTCATTTAAGAGTTCTCAAAAAATAGACTCTATCTTTTCATCAGATCCCCCCCCAAAAAAACAAATGACCTTTTATTAATCAAAAACTTATCCAAAGATTCGTATCAAACCGTCATCATATTATTTAATTTGTAACCATTAGACTAGGATTAGTTATATGAAATCAAACTTTATTTATTATTTAAAGAACGGTATTCTTTCAAGAATGCTTCCCAAACCTTATGCTGTTCATAACGTTCCATAATCATCGAACGAGCGCGTCTTGCCATCTCTTTCACTTCACCATTCCGATGATCATAGAACCACTTCATTGTTTCATACAAAATATTTTCATCACGCGGGGGAATGACCCGACCATTCACACCATCCTGAATTATTTCATTACACCCACTGATATCCGTTGTTATGCATGGAATATCCAAAGCACCAGCTTCCATAAGAACCACACCAAATCCCTCTCTATATGATGGTAAAACAAAAACATCTGACATACACATAAATGGTCTGACATCTTTTTGTTTTCCATAATAATGAATATTAGGATGTGTTTCTATTTCAGTTCTAGTAATTATTTTTATAGGATTATCACTATCTTCAAATGCTCCTACCATCACTAAATTTATATTATGATATAAACCTGCCAGTTTCTTAAATGCCATAATCAATTCATTCACTCCCTTATCTTTCACTATCCGGCCAACAAAACAAAAAGTAAAGTCCTTGCCCGCATCTATATTCGTCAAAGGACACTCTACAATAACATTCTTCCGGTTAAACTTTTCAAGGTCAATACCATTGGCACTCCCATTTCCTATAACTTTCAATTTAGAAGCTCTACAAATCCCATCTGCTATTAATGATGTTTTCACTCCATTACTTACACAAAGAACCGTTGTGGAACAATAACAAGAAATACGCTCTATCATTTTTAATAGAGACTGCATCAATCCACTACATCCTTGATATCGAAGTCCATGACACATATAAATTCTGGTAGATACACCTGTTAGTTTTGCAGCAGTCATTGATAAGAAACTCCCTTTAGGAGTATTTCCATGAACAATATCAGGTTTTGTTCTTCTGAAGAAAATGAGGAACTTTATGAGACTTTTAAAATCATTTAAAAGAGAAATCGGCCTTTTCATTGGAATACAATACGTCCTAACACCTTCTTCATCACCAAATTTTTCAAGAGCACATTCATCAGATGAGATAGCAACCATATCAAAATCATTACTTAAATATGATAATTGCCCTTTAAAAAAGTATAATGATGAAGGAATTGTGGTTACAATATAAAAAAGTTTTTTATTCTTCATTTATATGCTTTATCTTCATTTTAAAATAATCCTTGGTTTCAGTAATAAATTAGACTTATTCTGAGGATTAGTCACAATAGCCCTACACTTTCAATATTTTTCATGATTGTAGTGTTGTATCCACGACAATAATATACGTCCCCATTTGTGTTGAAAAGAAAAGGAATGCATTTTGCAACAAATTAATATATAACTGATTCTTTTATTAAAGTATATATAATATCAAATTTAATATTCCTATATTAATATATCTATTTACTACTAATACATTTAATCAAATCTTCTTTAGATAAACATGTAGTCTCTGCCAATGGTATTCTACGCCTTTTACTAATGAGTATATCTGTTCTACCAAATAAGGCAAATACCATATAAACTATAATCTTAATTATGGTATACATGCTATTTTTAATAAACCAAAAACAAGACTTTTCATACTTCTTATAACGAAAATATATTCTAAGTAAAGTTTTTTGTGTTTGAATATATTTTCTTACTACTGGTATGCCAAACTCTCTATAAAATAATAAAGGCCTATTTAATGCCCAAAATTTACTTTTAGAAGCTGTTCTGCTCCATAATTCCATATCCTCAGCTCTTAATGCCCATTCACAATATGGGTTAGCTCTAAACCACTCTAACTTACCCATTACCGTAGGATGAATAAAGCTATTAACTCTTCCACTACACATACCAGACCCCATAATATTATTATTATATCAATTATCATAATAGAAGTACCTAATACATCTACATCCGGATGAGATTCAAGAAATTTTACTTGTTCTTCAATACGAGTAATGTACATAATATCATCCGCATCCATTCGCGCATAATACTTACCAACAGCTATCTCTATTGATTGATTCAAACGAGTAACCAAACCTTTATTTTGTCCATCATCTATCACTTTAATACGAATATCACGCAAAGCATACTCCTGCATGATGGCTAACGAGCCATCTGTACTTCCATCATTAACAAGATACAACTCCCAATCTTGAAAAGTCTGATTCACTACAGATTGTATTGCATCTCTCAAATAACTTTCTCCATTATAAACTGGAATAGCAATAGTAACAAACATAAAAGATCATATTTTAGCATCCAATTTTAACTCATCAGATAAAAATTACTCCAATAAATGTTCTTCTAATAAATTAAATCAATTTTAGAGAGTATCCATTTCAACAATTATAAAGAATAATTACTCACAATCACGAGTTATGATATTAGAATATTTTTTTTAGCAAACAAATTATATTCTTCATTCTGCTTTGCTAACAATGCAATTGAAATAAAAAGGAATAATTCTACTTCCCATAATGCATACGGTCTCTGCCAGAAAGAAGCTACATATAATAATAATAGCCCCCTAACAAATGAAGATTTAGAATACCAAACTATAACAAAAAAAAATACACTTAATACTACAAGTCCCAAAATACCATATTGAACAATAAATACTTTATATGAACTATTCCCCCCTTCACCGGAAATAGTACTGATATTATCACCACCAATACCTAAAAGGACATGTTCTGTTTTATAGAATTTGTTATTATAATAGTACTCAAAATCCTCTGATATCCTATTATTTCCTTTAAATCCCTTATCTTCATCATATTCCAATCGCAGTAATATGGCTTGAGAAAAATATGAATTTGGAAAAAAATTATAAGCCATCGTACAAGTCATTAATATCATTAGCAAGAAAGTGATAGTCTTCAAAAGATTTCCAAACGATAATTTATAAATAACCATTCCCAAGAACAATAGCATATATGCAGCTAATGACATTGACAACAATGAAGACAGAAAAATAATTATACCTTGCCATGACCTCATATTGTACCTTATCATATATAACATTAAAGATGAAATCATACCAAGATGACCTGGCTCTAAAAAAATTGACTGAAATCGGGGAAAAGGAAATGAAGTTATAGGAAGTATTAAAAACAAGCTATTACTAAATCCCCATGAATAATATGGATCGTTAATAGATACCTGATAAGAGTAAATTGGCATTCCCAATATTACTAACACATATATTATTGTAGAAAATAAAAGAACTCCAGCATAAAAATTAATAAAGATTTTCACCAATGATGCTTTTTCTTCGGACAATAATAATATAACCAATGAAGTACAAATAAAATGTCTAAATATATATTCTACAAATCGTTTTGCATCATTGATATGAGGAACATCAACAACTGTATACAAAATAAAACAAAGGATTAATAAAACACAATGTTTTTTATTGATCCTTCTTGCAAAAGGTAATCTAGTTAATATAAAAAATATAATTAGAATATACAAAATAGCAGGATTGTCCCATACAAACCAAGGTTTCATGGAACAAAGCATTATAAAGGACACCAAATATAAAGATATACGGCTTAATAGAATTTTAGAAATCTTCATCAAACTACTTTTTGCTAATCATATGCTTAAAATCTGCATTTTTCTTCCTAAATAATTTCAAAAAGCACTCCACAAGATCTTTCATAAACAATAAATACCCCCCCTGATAGTGCCGGATAATACGAATAAAGCGAGACACTAATACTATAAAACCAAAATGTGAGTAAAATTTTAAATATACGCAAACATTGAACCTATATTTCAAAAGTCCCTTACTCTTCAAAAAATCATTTATTTTAAAAGCAGCAGATAATCTTTCGTCACACCTCTCTCTATTTACAAATAATTCTAACGAGCCTTCACGTACTGTCACACAATATATCTTAGTTCTATCTGCAATAACCCTCTGAGCATAAAAACCTGATGTGATAGAAAACCATATATCATTTGCAACAATACGTTCCTCAAAATACAAACTATTTGTTTCAACCAACTTTCTTGATACCATTTTAGATACCGGACCATACAATTTAAAACGCAATGAATTAACATCATTAAGAGATATTGCCCTTTCTACAAATTTATTAATTCTCATATCACGATTAGTGACTTTCAAACTATCAGAAAACACACTATTAACTCCAAAATAAACAATATCATATAAAGAATCTTTATAAGTATCGATACTGCCTAGAAAACAAGCATTAAAAAAATCATCAGCATCAGCAAATATCAACCATCGCCCTACCGCATGCTCTAACCCAACATTTCTAGCAAAGCCAGCCCCTTTCCCTTCTTTTGTGAAATACACTTCCACGCATTCCTCCAACACACCTGGAAAGTTTGCAAAATCAACTATTTCAGGATCGCTGTTGTCATCAACAATTATAATTTGCACATCTTTTCTTCGAGGAATAGATTTTAAGCAACGCTGAAGTAAATGAGGAATATTTTTATGTGGAATTATTATTGAATAATTTATTTCATCCATAAAATCACATTTTTTATAAATCAATAAATATTACACGTCGCTTATATAAAAATTACAATCTTCCATCTATCTGCTCAATAGGTAAAACACCCTTTACATCATAGACAATTCCTTTCATAGAATCTTTAAGAAATGCTCTAATATTTTTATTTTTAAACTCATTATGAGCTACACCAAGAATTACAGCATCGAACTGATGATACAAATCTTCATATTTTTTATCTGTAATCATAATATTATATTCTTTCTTTACATGACAAGCATCAGCCCATGAATCATAAATTACAATATTTGAAGTATATTCTAACAAAGTATGATAAATATCAACAATTTTTGTATTACGAATATCAGGACAATTTTCTTTAAATGTTATTCCTAAAAGTAATACCTGAGCATTTTTTACCAATACCCCTTTTTTATTCATCAATTTTATCACCTGACTAGCCACATAATCGCCCATTCCATCATTTAAACGGCGAGCTGCTGACATTATACGAGGAAGGATACCATATACTTGTGCTTTCTGAATCAAATAGTAAGGATCTACACTAATACAATGCCCCCCTACCAAACCTGGTTTTAGTTTAATGAAATTCCATTTACTTGATGCGGCCTCTATCACGTCATTAGTGTCAATACCCATAGCATTGAATATTTTAGCGAGCTCATTCATGAAAGCAATATTCACGTCACGCTGAGAGTTTTCTATAATCTTCGATGCTTCCGCCACTCTAATACTAGGTGCTTTATGCGTACCATTCACAAGAACAGAGTTATATACACTGTCTACAATATTTGCTATTTCGGGTGTGGAACCAGAAGTCACCTTTTTAATCTTTTCCACTGTATGCTCTTTATCTCCCGGATTAATACGTTCAGGAGAATAGCCTGCGAAAAAATCCACATTAAATTTCAATCCCGATATTTTTTCTACAATAGGCAAACATTCCTCTTCTGTTACTCCTGGATAGACTGTGGATTCATATACCACAATATCCCCTTTGGAAATAACTTTCCCCACAGTTTCACTTGCTCTCCATAAAGGAAAAAGATCCGGACGATTATTTATATCTACCGGAGTGGGAACTGCAACAATGTAAAAATTGCAATCACAGATATCTTCAATGTTCGAAGTACAAACAAAACCGTAATTGCAAATAGCCTCTTGAAGCAACATATCAGATACTTCTAAAGTGGCATCATGTCCTGCCATCAATGCATCTACGCGAGCTTTATTCATATCAAATCCAACTGTTTTATACTTAGTTGAAAAGAGACGAGCCAAAGGAAGCCCTACATATCCTAAACCAATGACACAAATTTTAATTGAATTCATGATTACAAGTATTTTTCTAATTATGTAAACTACAAGCAAGTTTTTTTATAAAGTGAGGTGCTAAATATGCATCCTCTCTCCACAATTGCGAAGTATCTCGTAAGAAAGAATATATTATCTTGGAATAGACTAACATTATGTTCATAATTTTAAATCATGGAAATATAGAATGAACTATGACATAATAAATTTATTCATACATTCGATGAATTACCAATTCCAACTTCTGTCTTATCATACTACGCTCAACAGACGATAAGCCAAAAGAAAAAACAAATATTAAAAGAATGACCACTGAAATCAACGAAGTAAGAATAACAGTAAAGAATGTATCTGGAAAAAAGCTATGGATATAATTACAAATTATCCAAGTTACAATTCCAATAGCCATACTACGAGCAAATACTGCAAATAAATAATGTGATATATTGCATTCTGGTATATATCTTTTTAAGAGAAAAATACGGAAAAAAATAGCAATTATACCAGTTAAGATATCAGGACATAATGCATAATAAGGTGGATAACCATATGACAAGAGGATATAACCAATAGGTAATTCCGACAACATGATAACACATATACCTATCTGAAACCACTTAATCTCTCCGGTTGCCTGCAAAGCTGTAGTCACTGTACCAGTAACCGTATAAAGAATAGATACAATCATAGATATTATCAAGAATATAGAAGTATATTCAGGCACATTCCCCAACCATAACGTAAGTACATAATCCACATTTATCAAAAATGGAATGGAAATCAGAGCTAACAAATAAAAAGTATATCGTGCACCAGAATATACCAAGTTCAAACAGCTTTCTACATTTCCACCAGCATATTGCTTGGTTATTTGAGGAAACAAGGCCATCGAGAAATTAGACGAAAAAGTAGAGACCAAGCCACTCACCTGCATAGCTATACCTCTTGCTGCATTAATAGAAGTACCATAAAATAAATTAAGAATGATATTTGATCCCTGATCCTTAAATGAAAAGCCCAGATTACCCAAAACACTCCATCCGGCAAAAGAAAACATCTTTTTCAGTAATCTTCTATCCATTAGAAAACTATAGGTACACTCCTCAAAATGTCTTTTGCAATAGAAACTATAAAGAATACGAACTGCAATACTTGCTACAAAAACACCAAAAGCATAGAATATCAGTTTATCATAAGGAAATACCAATAGTAAAAATACCGCCCCCAACCTCAGACATGCATCAACAATACCTATATAAGCAAAAGCTCTCATATGCTCATGAGCGACTATACAAGAATTATAAGGGACACTTACCACAGTGACCATAAAAGTGAATACAGAAAACTGATAGACCCAGTTGGCAGCCACCATTCTATCCGCATCAATTACCAACTGAGTATTGACAAACCATAATCCGATAGTTTCAGCCAATAGAAAAATGATGACCGCTATAATTACATGGATATTTATTGACGTACAAAATACAAGATTCAGCCTTTTCTTGTCTCCACGTCCCAATTCATACGAGATAAACCTTTGTGAAGCGGCAACCATAGCAGAATTCAGAAAAGCGAACATAGAAACCATGCCTCCAACTACATTGTACACTCCATAATCTGAGACTCCCAATGTTTTCAATATGACTCTACTGGTGTACAAGCCAATAAGTATCATTAAAAACATACGGACATAGAGCAGCAAAGTATTTTTAGCAATACGGCGTTTATCTAGATTTTGCTCTGTCGTCACTATTGTATTAAACTTTTTTGCTTTTTATTTATTACCTAAATAACCAAAATATTAGACCGTAGTTTTGCTTATATTCTCAAAGAAAGGAAAAAATACAATGGGCTCTACGGCTTACATTCCACTACCTCAAACGGATATGGATTCTCTTCGATATTCTTCAATTCTTCGATGATTTCAGTTTGTTCCGAACTCAAATTATCTTTGTTCCAACCTTCAATAATCGCATAGGCTTCTTGAAACAAAACCTCTTCATAAACCTCCCCATATGTATAAGTCAGTAGTCGGACTTTAAGTAAAGAAGCAGGCAACTGCTCCAAAACAAGACAAATCCGATTCAATACCATTTGTTTCTTTTGCTCCTTATCCCCATCATCATAAATGGTAGCATTATACCCCATCAAAAGAGCCAGACACAAATTCGCCTCCTCTTCAACATCGGAACTCTGAGCAGAAAAAAGAGAATCGGACTTAACAAGCACTTCCTTATTCAACCGGCAAAAAGTGTCGGAATAGACCGGCTCACCGTCCATACCAAGATACATCAGCTCATGAGCTGCATGCTGAAGCTCAAGAGCACGGGAAGTTAAATCATTCATTATTATGATATATGATTAAAATATAAGATTATACTTATTTAGAAGTCACCCGATTATTTTCAGATAGGATTTGGGGACTTTGACACTTGCAGTCAAAAGGTCTTTAATACGGATAACGACGTATGTTTTATTGGCTTCGATGGCAACCTCACCTTCAATACCACTGAGTTCGCCTTTGATAACTTTTACTTTATGCCCAACAGTAAGAATTTCGCTATCAAGACTGACACCGTCAGGATTCAAATCCATTACGAACATAAAGTCCTCCATTTGCTTATCCGGTACCACTAGCATGGAATGCGTGGCAAGATCCTTCATATAAAAAAGGGGGACATTATAAATGTTGGAAATATCGCAGGCTGTCTGCTTGGTGGAATGAACAAATACCAAATTGCGGATTACCGGAACTTCGCTACGCTTACGACGATACTTCAATTGAGAAATGACAAAGCGCGTGGGAAGATAATAGTCAAGCTCCAAATGCTCTTCCGATTTAAGTCGGTCCAAAGATTTCCGGACTGTGAATTCCTGCTTGTCACGGGTGCGAGCCGCAAACCAATATTTCTGTTGTTCAGTCACTTAGAAATTTTCTTTCGAATGAATTAGCTCAGTTCCGGGTGCGCTTCGCGGTTTGAACGAGACATTTTCCCACCCAAACCGTATTGTACACTTTTGCAATGATAATAAGCTATTAAAGAAGATATTAGACTCATAAAAGTGTCCAATAAACGTTCGTTTAATAAACGTCTATTTTTAAGAAAATAAGTAGAGGCATAAAAGTTAAAAAGGAACAGAACTTTAATATGTTAAATGTTAGACGTACACTACTGCAATTCAATAGATTAATATGAAACAGAAATCACTTTGGGAATATTTTTATTAAACATTTTGTTAGTTCAAAAAATACAGCTTATCTTTGCGTTCATTAAACGAACGTTTAAAAAACACCTCATCATTTCCAATATATCATTCTACATTCCAATATCTTACCCTCATAAATGTATTATTGAAGTTTCGTAAATATACCTACTGATAAATGGGAATTTATCGCACAGAACGCAAGTGAAATAAAAGCCCACTTCCATAACCTATGGAGAGAGTGAAAGCCCATGGATTTCTATCTAAAACACAAGCATTACTTTACTTTTCGCCCTTTGTTTGTCCACTGTTGCATAGGGAATTAATAACGCCTAACGGCCATGAACAGCTCTGCTAATGGCCATGAAGCAATCGTTTAACGACCATAAGCAGGGTTGTTCATGGCCGTTAGGCGTCACTAACTCCAAGGCTTTTACAGATGAAGTACGTAGCCCGCACCTATTGCGCACAAGGCACAACCGTATTGTACAGCAACTTAAAAGACATTAGACGACTCCATTATTCATAGTCGGGCAAGCTCGAAAATGCAGGAAAACTACACCGACCGATTTATGTAACCCACGCGCGGTATTATGGTAGAGGATAATAAGTTATGGCAAAACTCAGACGTTTTCAGCAGGTGGAAGCAAATTTTGCTTCCACCTTTTCAGGTTGCTTCCACCGCAGGGTAAATGCCGATGGATAGGGAGATACAGGAGATGGGTGGAAGTGTGGAAGCAAAACAGATGCAAATTTATGTTTCAGCAACACACCTCAAGTTTTAAAAAAGATGTAGTACAAAGGCATAAAACATAATAAGTGTTACAAATACACATTTTATGCCCCGACACTCTTGCAAATGTCGAAAAAGTCCGTACCTTTGCAATGTGTTTTTCATAGTATTAGATTTAAGGTTAACAAAGGTTGGAGTACAGCGGTACTCCTTTTTTTATGCCCATACGTACCGTCCCGGTTCTCCAATAAATTTTTCACGTAAAATGCAAGGCAACTTTTTATATCCATTTAGTTTTTGGCTATCTTTGCACTGCTTTCGGCGGGCATAGGCACGCATAAAGCAACTTAACTAACAATAAATCAATAATTAAAAACAGAAAATTATGGCAATGCATACATGGTTTGAATGTAAGATCCGTTACGAGAAAACAATGGAAAATGGAATGAACAAGAAGGTGACCGAACCGTACCTGGTGGATGCCCTCAGTTTTACGGAAGCGGAAGCACGCATCATCGAAGAGATGACGCCGTTCATTTCGGGAGAGTTCACCGTATCGGACATCAAACGTGCCAACTATAGCGAATTGTTCCCCAGCGAAGAGGAAGCTGCCGACCGCTGGTTTAAATGTAAACTGGTTTTCATCACACTGGACGAGAAAAGCGGTGCGGAAAAGAAAACCTCTACCCAGGTATTGGTGCAGGCTGCCGACCTGCGTGATGCAGTGAAGAAACTGGATGAGGGCATGAAAGGCACAATGGCCGACTATCAGATAGCATCTGTAGCGGAAACCGCCATTATGGATGTATATCCGTACAGTGCAGAGCCCGACGACAAACCGGAAGTTTAATTTAAGTGATGAGTTATAAGTTATGAATTATTATTGCGAGCCATAACTTATAACTCATAACTCATAACTCAAAAAAACGATGATTGCAGAGAATTTAAAACAAGTACTGAGCGAACTGCCTGAAAAGGTACGGCTGGTGGCTGTTTCCAAATTTCACCCCAACGAGGCGATAGAAGAAGCGTATCGTGCCGGCCAGCGTGTGTTCGGAGAAAGTAAGGTGCAGGAAATGACTGCCAAATACGAAAGTCTACCCAAAGACATAGAATGGCATTTCATCGGGCATCTGCAAACAAACAAAATAAAATATATCGTTCCTTACGTAGCGCTGATTCATGGCATAGACTCCTACAAGCTGTTGGCCGAAGTGAACAAGCAGGCTGCCAAAGCCGGAAAAACCGTCAACTGCCTACTGCAGTTGCACATTGCCCGAGAAGAGACCAAGTTTGGATTCAGCTTTGACGAATGCCGGGAAATGCTGGCAGCCGGTGAATGGAGAGAGCTCAAGCATATCCGGATATGCGGATTGATGGGCATGGCCACAAATACGGACAATGACGAACAAATCAAAACTGAGTTTTGTTCTTTAAGTAGCTTCTTCAATGAAGTGAAAGCCAAGTGGTTTGCCGATGCAGAGTCATTCCGGGAACTGTCCATGGGAATGTCTCACGATTACCACGAGGCCATTGCAGCCGGGAGCACCTTGATACGTGTAGGAAGCAAGATTTTTGGAGAAAGAAACTATTAACCATAAAAAATCATTATCATGGCAACATTAGAAACTACTTTTGCAGGGCTGAAACTCAGAAACCCCATTATCGTCAGCAGCTCCGGACTGACAGACAGCGCCGCCAAGAATCAGAAACTATCTGAGGCTGGCGCAGGTGCCATTGTGCTAAAATCACTTTTTGAAGAGCAAATCATGATGGAGGCTGACTGGATGGGAGACCCGAACATGTACCCCGAAGGCAGTGACTACCTTGTAGGATATATCCGCGAACATAAGCTGGGTGAATATCTGAACCTAATTAAGGAAAGCAAAAAGGTTTGCAATATCCCCATCATAGCCAGCATCAACTGCTATCAGAATGCCGACTGGGTGGAATTTGCCGCCAAAATAGAAGAAGCCGGTGCAGACGCATTGGAAATCAATATCCTTGCACTGCAGACGGATGTACAATATGCTTACGGCAGTTTCGAGCAACGCCACATCGACATTCTGAGCCACATCAAGAAGACGGTCAAGATACCCGTCATCATGAAGCTGGGTGACAACCTGACCAATCCGATAGCTCTGATAGACCAACTGTACGCCAACGGCGCCGCCGCAGTAGTGCTGTTCAACCGCTTCTACCAGCCGGACATCAACATTGAGAAAATGATACAAGTATCCGGCAACGTATTCAGCAACGAAGCCGATTTGTCTAAAGCCCTGCGCTGGATAGGCATCGCTTCGGCAGCCGTAAACAAGCTGGACTATGCCGCTTCCGGTGGTATCCACTCGCCCGAAGGCGTTGTCAAGGCAATATTAGCAGGTGCTTCGGCAGTAGAGATATGCAGTGTGCTTTATCAGAATTCAGCTACCATCATTGAAGAATACATCCGCTTCCTCAACTTGTGGATGGACCGCAAAGGTATGGAAACCATCAGCCAGTTCAAAGGTATTCTGAACGTAAACGACCCGAAGGGAGTCAATACTTTCGAACGTACACAGTTCTTGAAATACTTCTCTTCACATGAATGAGACAAAAGGCTGACAAGAAGACAATAAAATTGAAAGGGTGATAACACTACAATGACGTTATCACCCTTTCATTTTATACTATACCGCTATCTTTTTATTTCTTCTTATCCAGCGCCTCAAAGCAGGAATTCTTGCTCACGAATTCCGGAACAATATCCTTCATGGCAGCAACAATTTTCATCTGGTCATAAGTGTAACTTACATCAATCAGCTTCTGGATACGCTCCTTCACCTCGTCATAGTCATACTCACGCACCGTGGCAATCATAATCTTCTCATGATAGGTGGGCTTTGTAAGCTCCTTCACATTCAAGAGTTCCTCGTAGAGCTTCTCGCCATGACGGAGACCGGTAAATTCAATCTTCACATCCGTACGTCCGGAAAGGCTGATCATACGCTTGGCAAGGTCCACAATCTTCACCGGCTTACCCATGTCGAAGATGTAGATTTCACCGCCGTTGCCCATACTGCCGGCCTCAAGAACAAGGCGGCAAGCTTCGGGAATGGTCATGAAGTAACGGATTATCTCAGGATGGGTCACTGTCACCGGGCCACCACGCTGAATCTGGTCGCGGAAACGGGGAATGACAGAACCGTTGGAACCCAGCACATTGCCGAAACGCGTAGTGATGAACTGAGTGGCATGGCCTCCCTCCTTCTGCAACTTCTTCGCAAGAGACTGCACATAAATCTCGCAAATACGCTTGGAACAGCCCATCACGTTTGTAGGGTTAACAGCCTTGTCCGTAGAAATCATCACAAACTTCTCGGCACCGTATTTCACGGCAAGATCGGCAACGGTGCGCGTGCCGAATACGTTCACCTGGATGGACTCGGAAACGTTGTCCTCCATCATCGGCACATGCTTGTAGGCGGCCGCATGGAAAATATACTGGGGCTTGAACTCCCTGAAGATATCCTCCATGCGCGTGGCATTGGAGATGTCGGCTATGATGGTCTCGGCATCGATGTCGCGCCAACGGTCCTGAAGTTCCAAACGGATGTCGTGCAGAGGGGTTTCGGCCTGGTCCACTAAAATAAGTTTATAGGGATTGAACGAAGCCACCTGGCGCATGATTTCACTGCCGATGGAGCCGGCGGCGCCCGTAATCATCACACGCTTGCCCTCCAGATGAGAGGCAACCTTATGGATATCTATCTCGATAGGATTGCGCTGAAGCAGGTCCTCAATCTGAATTTCCTTCAACTGTGTGCGGCTCAGCGCCTGACCGTTCCACTCGCTCAAAGGAGGCGCGGTCATCAGTTTGATGTTGTGCACCAGCAGGCGGTCAGCCATGTCGGACTTCTTCAGTTCCTCCATCTTGGCAGGAGAAATGATGATGGTCTGCACATCGCGGTCGTTCAGCACATCAATCAGCGTATCATCGTTGGGGAACACCCTGACACCCATCATCACCTTGTTGATAAGCTCAGGTTCGTCTGCAATGAATCCGCGCAGACGGTAGTGGTTGCGCAGATTGACACGCAATGCCTTGGCAATGTTGACCCCGGCTTCCTTGGCACCGTAAATAAACACATTGGCACTGTGGGTGCCGTCGAAGTTCAGCGCCTCGAAGAAAGTCTTGACAATCACACGGGAGCATGCCATCATGGCAAAGCTGATGATATAGGACATGAACAGCACGCTGACCGGAGCCAGGTTAAACTCCAAATAGCTTTCCGTCAGGACGCTCGTTATCATCAGCAGTGCATACGACACCGTCAATGACACAAAAATGCGCATGATATCCACAAAGGAGGAAAAGCGCAACACATTGGAATACGTACGGAAAACACGGAAGAAAATCAAGTTGACAACAACCGTCCATAAAATGGTCTTGTCAATGGTAGAGGATTCCAAAAAAATGCTTCTGAAATCATATCGGAGAGCATAGGCCAACAGACTGGATATGACGATGATAAATACGTCAATTAATAGAATAGTCCATATCGGAAGCACTTTCGCGGAAAGATACCGATGAAAAAAATTTCGCTTCATTTCGCTTGACAGTTTTGTTTTAGGCGAGGCAAAGATACACTATTTTAGTCAAAACGGACAAGAAATCGATAAAAAAATGTTATAATAATTATTTATCGTCTATAAAGAAACTATCCCGCCTCCCTCGTTTTAACAGTTGGAAAGCGGGATGGAAATAATTTTACCCCAGAAAATGCGGTATCCGCTACATCAGATTACTTGCCAACTCGCTCAACTGGCTACGTTCTCCTTTCACCAAATTGACATGGGCAAACAAGTTCTGGTCCCTCATACGGTCTATCATATAAACAAGCCCATTGGACTGACTGTCCAGATAGGGTTGGTCTATCTGCTGAATATCACCGGTAAACACCATTTTTGTGCCTTCACCGGCACGGGTGATGATGGTCTTAATCTCATGCGGAGTCAGGTTTTGGGCTTCATCAATAATACAGTAGGTCTCGCTCAAACTGCGCCCGCGGATAAAGGCTAATGCCTCGATGACCAATTGTTCACTTTTTTGCATATCCTCCAAGCGTTTCACTTCAGAGGAATTGGCAGCGAACTGATGCTTGATTACATTCAAATTATCGAACAAAGGCTGCATGTAAGGAGCCACTTTCTCATTGGCATCACCGGGAAGGAATCCAAGGTCTTTATTGGATAGGGCCACGATGGGACGTGCCAGGAGAATCTGCTTGTAGTCGGTAAGTTTTCCCAATGCGGCGGCCAATGCCAGCAGGGTCTTGCCGGTTCCCGCCTTGCCGGTCAGGGCAACCAACTTGATGTTCGGGTCGTTCAGCACCTCAAAAGCAAAGCTCTGCTCGGCATTGCGCGGCTCAATGCCATAATTCTTTGTCTTGTGGACCCGGCAAATCGAATGGGCAAAGGGATTATAACGCGCAAGCACACTGCTGCGGTCACTCTTCAGCACAAAACATTCGTTGGGACGAATGATGTCCTTAAAATCGAACTCGTTGATGTCCAGTCCTTCTTTGGAAGAATAAATGCGATCTATCAGCGCAGGGTCAATACCCTCGAACACTTCATTCGACTTTTCGAATATATCCACATTGATTACCTTATCATTGATGTAGTCTTCGCACAGCAGACCGATGGAACGCGCCTTCATGCGCAGATTCACGTCTTTCGTGACAAGGATGGTTTTCATTTTAGGCTTTTTGGTGGAAAGCCAGTCCACTACCGACAGAATCTGATGGTCGGGGATGCGTTCGGGAAAGGAATCACGTACCCGGGGAGAGTCCACCATACCTGCCACCACAAACAGACGGCCCAAGCCCTCTCCCAATGGCGCCCCTTTGGTGAACAGATTATCATCGGTAATCAAATCTAGCTCACGGACAAACTCACGCGCATTGAAATTAATCTGCTCATTACCTTTCTTGAATTTGTCCAGTTCTTCAAGGACTACGATGGGAAGATAAATGTCATTCTCTTGAAAATTCTTCAAACAGTTATAATCGTGAAGAATCACATTCGTATCAATCACAAAATTTTTCTTAGCTCCCATACACGTTAGATTTAAATTGTTAATACCTTTGCATAAGCTTAAGATAAGCTACACTGCAAGCAATTTCAAGCAAGCTTGATTGCGTCCGGTTTGCATTATCTTTGTCGCTTTTAAAGATAACAAATTAATAGGGAGAAAGGATTGCTTCTCCGTTAAATATTATAAAAGATGGATTATCAGGACACTTTAACTTACTTATATAACAGTGTGCCCATGTTTCAGCAAGTGGGCGGCTCAGCATACAAGGAAGGATTGGAAAACACTCTGACCCTGGACGCACACTTCGAACATCCCCACCGCAGTTTCCGCAGCATTCATGTGGCCGGTACCAATGGAAAGGGTTCCTGCTCGCATACGCTTGCCGCCATACTGCAAGAGGCAGGATACAGGGTCGGGCTCTATACCTCGCCCCATCTGGTGGATTTCCGGGAGCGCATCCGGATTAACGGACAGCCTATACCCGAGGAATACGTCATCCGTTTTGTAGAGCAGGAACGTGGCTTCTTCGAACCCCTCCATCCCTCTTTCTTTGAGCTGACCACCGCCATGGCCTTCCGCTACTTTGCCGATGAAAAGGTGGATGTAGCCGTAATCGAGGTGGGACTAGGCGGACGCCTGGACTGTACCAATATCATCCGTCCGGATGTATGCATCATCACCAACATCAGTTTTGACCATACCCAATTCCTGGGGGACACCTTGGCAAAAATCGCAGGAGAGAAGGCAGGAATCATTAAAAGCGGTATCCCCGTTGTAATCGGCGAGACCACTCCCGAAACGAAACCGGTATTTCTGGAAAAAGCACAGACAACGGGTGCTCCCATCTACTTTGCCGAGGAGAATGACCGTGAAGACTATCCCGGAATAGAATACGAACTGAAAGGGCTCTACCAGCAGAAAAATGCCCGGACCATCCTCACCGCCCTCCCGCTACTGAAAGAAGCCGGCTACCGGCTGGACGGACAAGCAGTGCGCAGTGGCTTTGCCCGTGTGGTGGAGCTGACAGGCTTGATGGGACGCTGGCAAAAACTGCAGGAGTCGCCCACCCTGATTTGTGACACCGGCCACAATGTGGGAGGCATCACCTACATTACAGAACAACTGAAACAGCAGGCTTACCGCCAGCTACACATCATCATAGGCATGGTGAATGACAAGGATATACGGGGGGTACTGGCCCTGCTGCCCCGGGAAGCGACCTACTACTTCACCAAAGCCAGCGTGAAGCGAGCATTGCCCGAAAGCGAACTACAGGAGCTTGCCGAAGCAGCAGGGCTGGAAGGACATTGCTATCCTGATGTACCTGCCGCCGTGCGGGCCGCACAAGAAAAAAGCCTCCCGGAAGATTTCATCTTCGTGGGAGGCAGCAGTTTCATTGTGGCCGACTTGTTAGCGAACCGCGATGCACTCAATCTCTACTAAGGCATCTTTGGGCAGCGCCTTCACTGCCACAGCCGAACGTGCCGGGAAAGCACCGTCAAAATAAGTGGCATATACCTTGTTCATATCAGCGAACAAGGACATGTCTGCCAGGAAAACAGTTGTCTTCACAATATTCGCCATACCCAGCCCTGCCTCTTCCAGGATATGCTTTATATTCTCCAAGGACTGGCGAGCTTGCGCTTCCGCACCTTCAGCCATCACTCCGGTAGCTGCGTCAATAGGCAACTGACCTGATACAAATACCATTCCGCCGGCTTCGATAGCCTGGCTATAAGGGCCTATGGCGCCCGGTGCCTTCTGGCTGCAAATCACTTTCTTCATGATTGTCAAAGTTTGTTTTTATTAATAATCGAGTCTATTTTCCTTTTTTGAAATAAAAAAATCCGAAGTATATGCAGTATTCCGGAAATCCACGCATTTTATAAATAAAACAACGTAATTTCACTCATAACCTGTTATACCTAGACTTAACTCATTTAACACGGGGGAGTTCCCCAAAACAGAGGCTCTGCTTGCGAAAGCAGAGCCTTTATTCTATCCCATCCCTTTACTTGCAATGCTTCTCAATCAAAGCATCCACATTGGGGTCACCCAATTCCTTTGCCTTGGCAAAGCTGGCACAAGCTTCCTTGTCCTTCTTCATCTGCAGCTGGGCGATACCCATCAGACGGTAGGCCTCGGCATACTTAGGGTCTTTCTCCAGAGCAGCCTTCAGCACATTCAACGCCTCTTCGTAACGTCCCACGCGAAGATTCACCACTGCCAGTTCGGCACGGTAAGTCAAATCCTCCGGATTCAGTTCGATGGCTTTCGCCATATCGTCCAGCGCACGCTGGTACTGCTTGGCCTTCAAAGCAGCCTGCTCACGGTAATAGTAGAACATGTCGTTCACTTTACCGTTCACGGCATTGTAATAGGCGTCATAATCCAGCATGGCATTACGCGCCTGGTCTGCATTCATACGGGCTTGGGCACGCTCCAGCAAGTAAGGGGCGGCTTCCTCCGTATAGGGCTGGGTAAAGCGGGCCACACAACTGTCCATCAGAGCCAGTACCTCCTCGGCAGGCGCCTGCATCAATTCCTTGGTCTTGGCGGCACTGAAGAAGGTAGCCGGAGAGGCCAGAATGGTCTTATTCACTTTATCATAGCTGGTAAATGCCGACGGATAGTCCTGCTTGGCAAACTGGATGTCACCCTCCAACTGGACATAAACCGGAAGCTCGTCAATGGCTATCGCTTTCCGTACCTCGTCCAAAGCCTTGTCGAGCGACCAGTCCTTATAAACTTTCTCGGGCTTGCCCAATGCATAATTATAGATTATCTTGGCCCGGTTGTAATACACATCATCTTTCTTTGCGGCAACCTCCAAAGCCTTATCCATATCTGCGGCGACCTTATCCATGGAAGCATCTTCACGGGACATGAACAGATGCTGGGAAGCACGGCGCAGATAACCGTCGGCACTGGCAGGATATTGTGCAATGAAATCATTCAGAGTCTCCATATACTTCTCCGGAGACAGTTGGGAAGAAGCCATGTAGAGGAACACCAAAGCCTGCTCTTCGGTATCGGGCAATGCCTTCTTGATACCGATGCCCTTCAATGACATATCTCCATAAGACAATGCGGAGATATTCTGCGACATGGCGAAATTGGCATCAATGGCATAGCAGATGGTAGCCGTGTCTTGTCCGGAGGACTTCTGCGCAAGGCCGAAGACCTGCCCGTCCACAGTCATCAGCGGACAACTCACCATCTTGTCCTTCAGACGCATATCGAGCGTATAATAGGAATAGTTGCCGGAAATCTTATCAGCTTCCTTTACTTTCCCGGCAGTGAAGGAACGGTCCTTCTGGGTGGAATAAGGCAGCAGATATACATCCGCACCGGCAGCCGGAGCCACAGCAGCCAAAGTGAGTGCCGTGACTTTCTTTCCGGAGATGCCGACACGGAACTTGACAACATCGTACATGTCATCGGCCCCCATAATGGCCTCCACCGGCATCTGTGCCCCGTCCGAGCTCATCACAACGGCGCGCCGGGCACCTTTGAACAAGGTGTAGTCAGAAAGCGCAACGCCATCTTCAGTGACAAAAAAGCCGTTTCCAGTATTCAGTATCTTATCGTCCTGGTCGTAGGTCACCACCGAAAAAACGGCACGTTTGGCTTTGTCTACCCACTTCGGGGCTTGTGCCACACTCCACTGAGCCAATAAACAGAGAGTGAGCATCAACAGCAATTTCTTTTTCATATCTTAGTTGGTTCTTTGTTTTACCGCTTCATAAATCAAAATGCCGGCTGCAACGGAAACATTGAGGGACTCGATGGTTCCCAACATGGGAATCTTCACCCACTCGTCACACAACGCCAGGTTGTCATAGGACACCCCCTTGTCTTCGGCACCCATAATGATGCACATCGGACCGGTATAGTCGGCTTTGGTATAGTCGTAATCGCCTTTCTCCGTGGCTGCCACGATATGGAAACCACTATTCTTGAGGAATTGCAGGGTCTCTTTCAGGCTGTGTTCGCGGCAAACGGGCAAAGTGTGCAAGGCTCCTGCCGAAGTTTTCATGGCATCTGCGTTGACTGATACACTGTTCCGTGCAGGGATAATCACGGCATCTACCGCCGCACACTCGCAAGTACGGGCAATGGCGCCGAAATTGCGGACATCCGTGATGCCGTCGAGCATCACAAACAGAGGATTCTTGCCCTGCTCGAAAAGGAAAGGTACCAAGTCCTCCGTCTTCTGGTAAGTGACTGAAGAGATGAAGGCAATCACTCCCTGGTGATTCTTCCGCGTCACGCGGTTGATGCGTTCCACCGGAACGCGCTGTACCGGTATCAAAGTCCCTTTCAAGACAGCGAACAGCTCTTTTGACAAATCACTCTGAATGTCCTTCTTTACCAATATCTTGTCTATCTCTTTTCCTGCCTGAATGGCTTCTATCACGGCACGAACGCCGAAAATCATTTCACTGTTATCAACCATATATGGGTATTTACTATTTGACGATTTACTATTTACTATTTGATACTTCCAGCAATGCTCTGGCATTGTTCAGTGCGGCTTCGGTCAGCTTAGCACCACTCAGCATATGGGCTATTTCTTCCACACGTTCATCGTCGGTCAGACGACGGATGTGACTGTTTGTTTCCGTCTCGTTGTCCTGCTTGTACACCTTATAATGGGCGCGTCCGCGGGCAGCAATCTGGGGCAGATGGGTGATACTGATTACCTGGCGGTCCTGCTCGCCCATCTCCTGCATGATATCCGCCATGCGGTCGGCTATCTCGCCGGAGACTCCGGTATCTATTTCGTCGAATACAATGGTAGGAAGCTTGACGGCACCGGCTATCATTGCCTTGATGGAGAGCATGACGCGGGCTATTTCACCACCCGAAGCTACGGAGGAGACGCTTTGCAATGCCCCGTTCTTATTCGCGGAAAACAAGAAGTTCACAGTATCCGCCCCGTGTATGCCCGGCTCTTTGCGGGCACCTATCTCTACCTGGAAACGGACATTGGGCATGCCCAACGGAACCAGCCGCGCAGCCATCTGCTTCTCCACTTCACGGGCAACGGCAGTACGCGCCTTGGTGAGGACGGCAGCCTGCTTTTTCACCTTATTATATAAAGCGTCGCAACGCGCTTTCAGTTCCTCGATGTGCTCGTCGGACGAAGTGATGGCGGAGAGTTTGGCGGCGTATTCATCCGTCAGCGCCAGAAGTTCACCGACAGTGGAAACGCGGTGCTTCTGTTGGAGCGTATAAATCAAGTTCAGACGTTCGTTCACTTCATCCAGACGTTCGGGGTCGAACTCTATTTCATCCTCCTTACCCGACACTTCCTGCGAAATATCCTTCAGCTCGATATAAGTGCTTTCCATGCGTTCGGCAAGTTCCCCGGCAACCGGATAAACCCTCTGCAGGCCAAGCATCGTGTTCAGGCATTCCTTCAGCCCGGACAACAAGCCTCCTTCGTCCGAGTAGAGCGTCTGCCCTACCCGATAGAGTCCGGCCTTTATCTCTTCCGCATGGCTCAGCGTATCTGCCTCTTGCTCCAGCTCCTCCTGCTCACCGGCAGACAAGTGTGCCTCTTCCAACTGTTCCAGTTGGAAACGGATATAGTCTTCGTCCGACTTATCCTGATTGGCACGGGCAACAAGGGCCTCCAAATCCTGCTGTGCCTGCTTCCATGCTCCGAAGATATGCTGGTAAGCAGACAAGGCCTCTTCGTTATGCGACAAGATGTCCAGTACATTCAACTGAAATCCCTCCTTGTTCAGCAAGAGGTTTTGATGCTGGGAATGCACGTCAATCAGCTGTTCTCCCAACTCCTTCATCTGAGCCAATGAAGCAGGCGTGTCATTGATGAATGCCCGGCTCTTGCCCGAAGCGGACACCTCGCGGCGCAGGATGCATTCTTCCTCGTACTCCAACTCATTCTCCTCAAAGAAAGGCTGCATACCGTAAGCGGAAATATCAAAACGGGCCTCGATAATGCACTTCGAAGCTCCTACACGAATGGCTTTCACGTCGGCACGCTGTCCCAGCAGCAGACCGATGGCACCCAGAATAATGGATTTTCCAGCACCGGTCTCACCCGTTATCACCGAGAAACCGCTGCTGAAGCTGATATCGAGCTTTTCAATAAGCGCATAATTCTGTATGTAAAGCGAACGCAACATAAGGATATTGACAATTTGACGATTTACTATTTACTATTTAAATCTTTCACCAGACGGTCTACGATGTCGGCAGCCACTTCGGCTTTGGACTTCAAGGGGTAGTCCGTCTTTCCCTGGTGGTCTATGATACTGATTTTATTGGTATCGCAACGAAAACCGGCTCCCTTGTCGTTCAGGGAGTTCAGCACGATGAAGTCCAGATTCTTGCGGTTGAGCTTGTCTTCCGCATTCATCTGCTCGTTATGAGTCTCAAGGGCAAAGCCTACGAGGAGGCGCCGTTGGTGCTCTGTATCGTTCTTCAGATTGCCTAAGAAAGCGGCTATGTCGCGGGTAGGTTTCAAGTTCAAACTCATCTCCCCGGTCTTTTCACGTTTGATTTTCTCATCGGCAACTTGTTCGGGAGTATAGTCTGCCACAGCAGCCGTCAAGATGGCGGCATCGGCATGGACAAAGGCTGCGGATGCAGCATCGAACATCTCCTGCGCCGACTCTACCGCATGGTACTGGTGCATCGGGAAGTAAGTGCCTTGCTGCACCGGACCGGCAATCAGTATCACCTTGGCCCCTCTGGCGGTACATTCATCTGCCAGGGCAAGTCCCATCTTACCGGAAGAATAGTTGCCGATGAAGCGCACCGGGTCTATCTTCTCATAAGTAGGTCCTGCGGTTATCATCACTGTCTTGCCCACCAGGTCGCCCTCTTTGGCAGCAAAGTACATTTCCAGGTGGCGGATGATATTCTCCGGCTCCTCCATACGGCCTTTCCCCACCAGATGGCTGGCGAGTTCTCCCGTAGCAGGTTCTATGATGTGGTTTCCATAAGAGCGGAGTGTATCCAGATTCTTTTGGGTGGAAGGATGGGCATACATGTCCAGGTCCATGGCAGGCGCCACAAACACCGGAGCTTTGGCGGAAAGATAGGTGGTAATCAGCATATTGTCTGCCACGCCATTCGCCATCTTGCCGATGGTGGAAGCCGTAGCCGGGGCTATCAGCATGGCATCTGCCCACAGACCGAGGTCCACATGGCTGTTCCAGGTGCCATCGCGTTGGGCAAAGAACTCACTGATAACCGGTTTGCTGGTCAGGGCAGAGAGCGTGATAGGGGTAATAAATTCTTTTCCGGCAGGCGTAATGACCACCTGCACCTCTGCACCACGCTTAATCAGTCCGCGAATAATATAGCATGCTTTATAGGCGGCAATGCTGCCCGTAATGCCCAATACTATTTTCTTCCCTTTCAGTATATTTGCCATTTATTTCTGAGTCATTTCACGCAGACGTATCTTGGTCAGCGTGGCTTTGGTATTCAGGGTAAAATCACTGTTCAGAATCCAGCTGTAATAGCCGGGATCGCGCTTCAGGACATCGGATACCGACATGCCCTTGTACTTGCCGAAGTTGAATACTTCCACACCTTTGTCATCGTAGACCATACGACCGGCAAAGTCCACATTCTTGTTGAAGCTGGAATAGTCGGCAAGGAAAGCCACGTCATTCTGCAACTCCGGATAGCGGTCCAACTGCGACATCAGCACTTCGTAGGTGGCACGTGTATCAGCCTCTGCCGTATGGGCGTCTTCCAGATTCTTGCCGCAATAGAATTTATAGGCAGCAGACAGCGTGCGTTGCTCCATCTTGTGGAAAATGACCTGCACGTCCACAAACTTGCGGCGGCTCATGTCAATGTCCACACCGGCACGAAGGAACTCTTCCGCCAGAACGGGGATATCAAAACGGTTGGAGTTGAAGCCCGCCAAGTCGCATCCTTCAATGTCATTGGCAATGTTGCGCGCCACTTCCTTGAATGTGGGGCAGTCGGCTATATCGGCATCGTAGATGCCATGAACGGCAGATGCTTCGGCAGGAATGGGCATTTCGGGATTGATACGCATGGTTTTGGACTCCTCATTCCCGTTGGGATATACCTTGAGGTAACAAATTTCGACAATTCGGTCTGAGTTGATATTGGTACCCGTAGTCTCCAAATCAAAAAAGACTATCGGATTTTTCAGATTCAATTTCATTGTTTTTTCGTTTTATAAGCTCTGGCTATGAGCTATAAATTATAAGTTTAACTTACAAGCCACGAGCTACAAGTACCGTGCGGCATAATTGCGCAGCCACTTGTAGCTCGTAGCTCATAATCCGATTGCTAATATTCATCAGTCATTCAGCATCATCGGCATCAGCAGCATCAGCAAGTCTTCGTTCTCTTCCTGCTCTACCGGAATAATGACACCTGCACGTGAAGGATCTGCCAGTTCGATAACGATTTCATCGGCAGAAATGTTATTCAGAATGTCAATCAGGAAAGTGGACTTGAAACCGATGCTCATCGGATTGCCCGCATATTGGCAAACCAGTGTTTCTTCGGCCGATGTAGAGAAGTCGATGTCCTGTGCGGAGATGACAATCAGATTCTCCTGCATACGGAGCTTGATAAGGCTGCTTGCCTGCGAGGAGAAGATGGACACGCGGCGCAAAGCACCGAGCAGTTGCAGGCGGTCTACCGTCACTTTATAAGGGTTGTTCTGCGGAATCACAGAGTTGTAGTTGGGATAGCGTCCTTCGATAAGACGGCACACCATGCGGTAGCTTTCCAGTGTGAACACAGCGTTGCGTTCGTCGAACTCGATAGTCACCATGCCTTGTTCTTTCGGCAGCAGATTCTTCATCAGCGAAGCCGGCTTCTTGGGCAGGATAAAGGCGGCACGTTCGTTACCTTTGGCGGCCAGTGTCTTGCAGCGCACCAGCTTATGACCGTCTGATGCCACCATCGTGATGTCCTCCGTTGTGATATCGAAATAGATACCGTTCATCACGGGACGAAGCTCGTCATCAGCCGTAGCAAACACGGCACGGTTGATACCACCCAGCAACACTTGCGCATCCATTTCCACACGTACGGCATTGTCGCCCAGCATGGCGGACTGCGGAAACTCGTCCGCATTCTGCCCCATCAGGCTGTATTTACCGTTCTGATACTGTACCGTGATTTCAAGGGAATCCGTATTGATTTCAAAAGTCAACGGTTGTTCGGGAATTTCCTTCAAAGCGTCCAAAAGGGTTTTGGCTGTGACGGCAAAATGGCCGTCCATATCACTTTCATTCACTTCGACCGTAGTGACCATCGTCGTTTCACTGTCGGAAACAGTTGCAGACAAGGTTCCGTCTTGCAGTTCAAAGAGGAAACAATCCAAAATAGGCAACGCATTCTTCGAATTAATCACACGGCTGATAGCCTGCAAATGACTGGAGAGCGCAGTACTCGAAACGATAAATTTCATATCTTCTGTATATTTAAGTTTTTTATTTTGCTAACGTCTTAGAAACCGTTTTTATCTTTTTCAAACTGACGGACAAAGTTAAAAAAAGAATTCCCTACGACAAAGAAATAGCAAGAAAAAACAGCCGAATATTCGTCTCATATTCCTAAAAAATTGTAACTTCGCCGCATCATTTAAAAAGAAAACAATGGAATTTACAGGAAAAATCATCGCTATACTCCAGCCCAGAGGCGGAGTTTCCAAGTCAGGTAACGAATGGAAATCACAAGAATATGTGATTGAAGACCATGGCCAATATCCGCGCAAAATGTGTTTTGACGTATTTGGAGCGGACAAAATCGAACAGTTCAATATTCAGATGGGCGAAGAGCTGACAGTATCTTTTGATGTAGACGCACGCCAATGGCAAGACCGTTGGTTCAACAGTATTCGCGCATGGAAGGTAGAACGCGTAAGCACTGCCGCACCCGCTCCGGGCGCTCCCGTTCCACCGCCGGCTCCCACTGCCGCACCGGAATTCCTCGCAGGGGATGCAAAGGATGACCTGCCGTTCTAAGAATATGTTATAATTCACCACAGATTGCACAGATTAACACAGTTTATTCTAGAATTTTGATAATCAAGAATTTTTAGCTGTTTTAATCTGTGCAATCTGTGGTGAGTGTGTATTTTGACTTTCCTCGTGCTTATTTTCCCTCAGCACTCTACAGAATGACCGATTAATCACCCTTTATAAAGCAATACGATATTCGGATAAACCACCCCTTCTGTACAAGTGAATTGTACTGCAAGCATGAAATGACGGAAGAAGTTGGATTGACGGAAGAAGAAGTTCGGTATCAGACGCACATACGTTTCAGGCTGGCTCAGCATCATCTCCATATCCACCATCATCACAAAATTATATATGGGTGAAAGACTGCCTATACCCTCTTCGTACACCGGTGTTCCGTCTAACACATCTCCACTCTCCACCGCCTCAATATAGGCCGAAAGGCTCAGTGCATCGGGAGCCAGCAACAGACTACCCCGATAGAAACAGGCAAAGGTATAAAGGGCAGACTCCGTGATGCCCGTCAGCTGGGTGAGCAGCGTGTTACGGGGCAACACATATTTAGGGAACTTCCTTGCTTTGGGATACAACGAATTATTTGAAACCACCTTCGGCATAAGCGGAGCATCCTCTTCCTTGGGGGTACTGTAAAGCAGAGACTGCAAGCGGCGTTCCGCTGCCAGTTCATCCTTGAGAGGGATACACATCACGGCGCAAGGCAGCTTGTCCAACGTGTCTTTAGACTGGAACAAGCAAGACATCACGCTCTCGCCCGCATGCTCATTCAAGTAAGCAATCCACTCCTCGTCGCGCTGCTTGATATAGTCTGAATAGGTGGCCTTGGCATACTCCTGACTGGCAGTAAAGCCAAACCAGGAATTTCTGTCAGACATTGCCCAGCGATCGTAAAAGAAAGTGGAAGACGGAAGCAGAGCCCCGGAAAATCCGTCCTCTACCGGCTGCTGCACCCGCAAGGCATTGATAAACGTCTGTGTGGAATCCGACCCATGGCTGATGCCGGAGCAATAAATGGCATCTTCATTGAACTTCATGTCAAACTCCGCCCAACTGCCCAGCTGCGTCTGCGAACGGATACCGTCCGTAGGCTTCCCCATATCCACTCCTTTCATACGCACATAGACCGTGGCAGCCACGTTACTCTGCTTGCCCGCGTACATAGTGCGGAAAGAAGGGAGGTTCATCAGGGACTTTTTGCTGCGCCGCGCATCAATCACATGTTCTATCAAACGCTTCTGGAAACTTACAACCAGAAAATCGGGAGTGAAGTAGGCAGCCAGGAAACGACCGTCTGCCATGGGATAGATACGTATCTCCTCTCCCTTGTAATCGAAATACTTGGAAGGAAACGAACTGGAGCAGTACTTCTCCACAAAAGACTCCACCAACTCATAATCACCCGAACCCAAACTACAATACAATACTTGGTTCATCGGTGTATCCGGCTCGTGAAAGCTAATCAGCATCTTGTTCATCTGTTTACTCAGTCCATGCGGAGTATCCTCCACCAAAGTATACAAATATTTCTTCAAGTAAACAAAAAGCTCCGATACGTATAGAAAATGATTGTCTTTGCTGCAATTCAGTTCATTGATATCTTCCACGAGGTCTGCCATACGGTCAGTTTCGAGTATGGCTGTGGCATCTTGCGGCACCAAAGTATAAAGATTGAAATCCTGCCGGTTCTCCACCGAATTCAACCGCAGGAAGGAATACACGCCAAAACCGGTACATAGCAGCACTATGGACACAACGACAGCTATCTGTATGAGGAGTCGGAGTTTCATGGCATTTATTCATCAACTTTTGGCAAAAAGTAGCATTTTCTACTAATAAACAAAACAAATGTTTCAAAAAGTTTAGAAATCTATTTCAAGTCCATCGTAGGCAAAGTGTACATGGGGTGGCAGCTGCTTTTCGATGTCGGCATGAAGCCCTGCATGATGGCTCATATGGATGAAATAGGTCTCTTTGGCACCAATACGTCCGGCAGCCTCCAACGCCTCCGAAATACTCTGGTGCGTAGGATGCGGCTTTGGCCGTAAAGCATTCATTACCAAAACGTCCAAGCCCTTCAATTGTTCATAAGATTCCTCAGGCATCATGTGCATATCCGTGATATATCCCAGCCGGCCGCCAATGCGGTAGCCCAGGATGGGAAGCCTGCCGTGCATCACCCGTAAAGGCAGCACTTCCGTCCGGTTGATGTGGAACACCTGCCCCGCCTCCACTTCCTGCAGATAGATACGCGGAACTCCCGGATATACCTTATCGACAAAGCAGTAAGGCATCCTTGCCCGCAGATGGGCAGCAGTGTAGGCATCGGAATAGATAGGGATATCGGCAAAACGGCCGAACGGGCGCAAATCATCCAGACCGCCCACATGGTCATAGTGTTCGTGTGTCACCAGTACGCCGTCTATCTTCTCAAAAGAAGAGGCGCGCAGCATCTGTTCCCTGAAGTCAGGACCACAATCTATCAATATCACCGCATCATCCGTATGCAGCAGGGATGACGCACGCAAGCGGTTGTCCCGCGGGTCAGTGGAAGTGCAGACCGGACAAGTACAGCCTATCTCAGGCACACCGGTCGAAGTTCCGCTTCCTAATATTCTGAGTTTTCCCATTGACTAAATCAAATAAATTTCTAAAATCAGGTTATATACAACGATGTTTGGGTGTGTCAAAACTCTCTTACTATTTTATCAAACAAACTTCCGGGTGAATATCAATGCCGAATTTCTCGCGGACAGAAGCCCGCACGGCATCCGAAAGAGCGACAATATCCGCTCCCGTGGCACCACCCGAGTTCACCAGTACCAACGCCTGCCGGCCGTGCACCGCAGCAGGCCCCAGCGCCTTGCCTTTCCAGCCACACCGGTCTATCATCCAGGCAGCCGGTATCTTTACCCGACCGGCATCCACATCATAGTGGGGCATGTCCGGATATTCCCATTGCAAAGACTCGAACTGCCGACGCGGCACGATGGGGTTCATAAAAAAACTACCCGCATTGCCCAGCACCTTCGGGTCGGGCAACTTGCTTTGACGGATGTCTATAATCACGCGGCGCAAAATTTCCAGATTCAGCACCGGATATTTCTCCAGCTCCTGCCGGATAGTACCGTAATCCAATGTATAATGTTCCCGTTTACCCAGGCAGAAGTTCACGTAAGTCACAAACACGGTCTTCATCTCCGGTTGCTTAAACAAGCTCTTTCTGTAGGAGTAGCCGCATTCGTCCACCCCATAGATACGCTTCTCCCTTGCCATGTTTATGGTTTCCACGGATGTTATCAGGTCCTTTACTTCCACACCATAGGCACCGATATTCTGTACTGCGCTCGCCCCCACCTCACCCGGTATCAGCGAAAGGTTCTCGGCACCATACCAATGCCGCTCCACACAGTAGGCCACAAAATCGTCCCATACCACACCGGCGCCCACACGCACCGACACGTGCTCCTCATCCTCTGACGTCACCTCCAGGCCACCGATACGTGAATGCAGTACCGTGCCTTCATAATCCTTAATAAAGAGTAGGTTGCTCCCTCCACCGATATGCAGCCAGGGCGCAACGACCTGTCCTGCTGCAATCAGCTCCCGCAGTTCATCCTCCGAACCGTATTCCAGAAATCTTGCAGCAGTAACGTCAATTCCAAATGTATTGGGTATCTTCCTCAAACCTTTCCTCCTTTATTTTAAATGCTCGTGTCTTCATATTTGTACAGCTCCCATCCCTTACTGCGTTTGCGGAAATAGAAGATATTGGAGTATCCGTTGCCTATGCCATTTACCTTCAGTATTTTGGTGTCCGACAAGTCCTCATTCTTCTGTCCGTAATTGATATTAGACAGTCTGTCGGCAGGCATTACCGGACGGAAGGCATACCACTGGTCCACATCCAAAGTGGTTTCCAGGATAGAGAACTCGTCGTCAGGGTCTATGGTGATGAATTGTAACGGATGGCTGATATGCTTGCTCTGATAGACACTGTCCGTCACAAAACGGGTATAGAATTCCACGAAGTCCTCATTTTCGCCTTTCTCCATCTCGCGCAGGTTGATGGCTTCGAGCATCCACATTCCCCGCTTCTTCTCAAAATAATAACGCTTCATCATACGCGTTTTCAAGAAAATCCACTCCACTTGTACCGATGTCAGCGTAGTATCGCCCACCATGTCCATATCCTCTTCCTTATCAAAAAGCAAGGTGTAATAGTTCTGCTTGGTAAACAGATAATCGTGCTTCCAGAAGTCCGCCTCTATCTTCAGCGGAGTGTCACGGTCATAATAGGGCAAAGGAAATACCGTCCTCTGCCTTTGCAGAGCATCATCCGAAGCATAATTGAAGATAAAATCATCAAACAGCTCGTCTGCCTCCATCGGCTTCGGTTCTTCCTTCACTTCTGCTTCCAGCAGCGTATCGGCCTTGTGACCGGCCGAATCCACCATTTCCGTAATGGTAGCAAAGGGATCCATTTTCGCCTTTTTGTTTCCACACGAAATCAAAAAGGCGAGTAACAAAAATCCCAATAAAAGTTTTTTCATTCTTTACGGACCGCTTACGGTCACTTGTTTAATTTAGCTCTTAATTTCTCAAGCATGTCTACGGTCATGGACTCCAGGTCGTACTGCGGCATCCAGTCCCATTCCTCGCGTGCACAAGAGTCATCCAGAGAGTCGGGCCAGCTGTCGGCAATGGCCTGCTTCAGCGGATCAATCTCGTATGCCATCTCAAAATCAGGCATATGCTTCTTAATTTCCTGATAAATCTGTTCCGGGTCAAAACTCATGGAGGCGATGTTGAAAGCGTTGCGGTGCTTCAGCCTTGCCGGTGCCGCTTCCATCAGCGAGATGGCCGCGTTCAGTGCGTCGGGCATATACATCATATCCATATACGTGCCGGCCTTCACCGGACATACGAATTTTTCTCCCTTCACGGCAGAGTAGAAAATATCCACCGCATAGTCCGTAGTGCCGCCACCCGGAGGGGTCACGTTCGAAATGATTCCCGGAAAACGTACCGAGCGTGTATCCACACCATATTTTGTATAGTAATAGTCACTCAACAATTCAGTCGTCACTTTTGTCACCCCATACATGGTACGCGGACGCTGGATAGTGTCCTGCGGTGTCTTCACATGAGGCGTAGCTTCGCCGAACGAACCGATGGAACTCGGAGTAAACACGGCACAATTGTACTCACGTGCCACTTCCAGTACATTCCACAACCCGTCGATACCGATTTTCCAAGCCATGGCCGGACGGCTTTCGGCAACTACCGAGAGCAAGGCGGCCAGATTGTAGATAGTATCAATCTTGAACTGACGTGCCACCACCTCGATGGACTGACGGTCTGTCACGTCGGCAATGGCCGAAGGGCCGGATGCTTTCAATTCTCCCTTGGGCATAGCACTCGGAATGTATCCTGCCACAACATGGTCATCGCCATAACGTTTGCGCAACTCCAGCGTGAGTTCCGACCCAATCTGTCCGGTAGCTCCAATTACCAAAATATTCTTCATACGAGTTATTTATAAAGTTTCGTTATTATATATGGTGCAAATATACATACTTTTTTTTCATATTTCTGCCATATTGATATTGTTTATTCCAAGAAAAATGATGTTCTTTGTGGGAAATGTAATGACAACGTATTACCTAAAAAATAAAATGCTATGTACGGTAAAATGAAAGACCATCTCAGCAAGACACTTGCTGAAATAAAAGAAGCCGGACTCTACAAGGAAGAGCGACTGATTGAGAGTGCACAACAAGCTGCCATCAGCGTAAAAGGCAAAGAGGTGCTGAACTTCTGTGCCAACAATTACCTGGGACTGTCCAACCACCCGCGGCTGATTGCCGCCGCCCAGCAGATTATGGAACGCCGCGGATACGGCATGTCGTCCGTACGCTTCATCTGCGGAACGCAGGACATCCACAAGGAGCTGGAAGCAGCCATCTCCGACTACTTCAAGACTGAAGACACCATTCTCTACGCCGCTTGTTTCGACGCCAATGGCGGTGTGTTCGAGCCCCTCTTCACCGAGGAAGACGCCATCATCTCGGACTCCCTGAACCATGCTTCCATCATTGACGGCGTACGCCTCTGCAAAGCCAAACGCTATCGCTACGCCAATGCCGACATGGCCGACCTGGAAAGATGCCTGCAGGAAGCCCAGGCACAGCGTTTCCGTATCGTGGTTACGGACGGGGTATTCTCCATGGACGGCAACGTTGCCCCGATGGACCGGATTTGCGACCTTGCCGAGAAATACGACGCGCTGGTCATGGTGGACGAATCACACTCCGCCGGCGTGGTAGGCCCTACGGGACACGGCGTAAGCGAACAATACGGCACCTACGGACGCGTAGACATCTATACCGGAACTTTGGGCAAAGCCTTTGGCGGCGCTTTGGGAGGATTCACTACCGGACGCAAGGAAATCATCGACCTGCTGCGCCAACGCAGCCGTCCGTACCTCTTCTCCAACTCATTGGCTCCGGGCATCATCGGCGCCAGCCTCGAGGTATTCAAGATGCTCAAAGAGAGCAATGCCCTGCATGACAAACTGCTGGAAAACGTAAACTACTTCCGCGACAAGATGACCGCCGCCGGTTTCGACATCAAGCCGACACAAAGCGCCATCTGCGCCGTCATGCTGTATGATGCCAAACTCTCCCAGATTTATGCCACCCGCATGCAGGAAGAAGGCATCTACGTCACCGGCTTCTACTACCCCGTAGTGCCCAAAGACCAGGCACGCATCCGCGTACAAATCTCTGCCGGACACGAAAAGGAGCATCTGGACAAATGTATCGCTGCATTTATTAAGGTGGGGAAAGAGCTGGGAGTGCTGAAATGAGTGATGAGTTATGAGTTATAAGTTATTTGCTTGTGCTTTCCCTTGCGGATATAAGCCCTTCATCAACAAATAACTCACAACTTATAACTCATAACTAAAAAAAATCCCGCGATCAATAGCTGCGGTTTTTTTAGTTTCTCTCTTATCTGCGTTCTCCCAGTTTTGAGTCAACGAAGAAGATTCCGGCATCACCGGCTTTCTTTATCATATCTACAATGCCGTCGGCAGTAGCTTCTTCTTCTACCTGCTCGCGCACGAATCCCCAAAGGAAGTCTTGTGTAGCCTTATCTTTTTCGGCAGAGGCAACATCTACCAATTCATCAATCATTTTGGAAACACGGCGTTCGTGCTGGGCTACCTGCTCGAACACTTCCAGTGGAGTACCGAAGTCATTGGGAACAACATCAATCTTGTCCAGTTTGGCCTTACCGCCACGCTTGATGATATAAGAAGCCATTTCGCAAGCATGAGCTTTTTCTTCAGAAGCCTGCTTCTTCAACCAAGAAGCCATGCCGTTATAACCTTCTTTCTCCATATAGAAAGACATTGCCAGATAAAGGTTGGAAGACCACATCTCAGCCGTAATCTGCTCATTAATTGCATTCTGTAATTTTTCTGTAATCATAATCGTATTTATTTAAATTGAAATCATTACAAAAGTAACAAGAAACCTTAAAAGTTGTTCACGCAATAACATTTTTTATATAAAAACAGAAGCCTTGGTATAATAAATGCTTCGCCATTCATGCAACGCATCTCCAGCCTCTCTATACCAGCTCGTCCGACGTATATCCTTGAGGCAGCTCACGGCAGTTATAGCCCGAAGCCATAATTTCGCCATAAGCCCCTGCCGAACGGAGGGCGATAAGGTCGCCACGCTTCACCCCATTCAAATCAATAGCCTTACCGAATACATCAGAAGACTCGCAGATGGGCCCTACGACATCATAAACCTGAACCGGCGCATCCGAAGTGATATTCTCTATCTTATGGAACGCTTGGTAGAGTGCCGGACGAATCAAATCCGTCATGCCGGCATCCAGAATGGCAAACTGCTTGTTGGTGCCCTGCTTCACATAAAGCACCTGCGAAATCAATGAACCGCATTGTCCCACTACCGCACGTCCCAGCTCGAAGTGGAGCGTCTGGTGGGGACGGAGTTTCAGATGGCTGTTGTAAGTCTCGAAGTAGCTTTTGAAGTCGGGTATCGGCTGACGGTTGGGGTGACCGTAGTCAATGCCGAGTCCGCCCCCCACATTGACGTGCTCGATGCGGATATGGCGAGCTTCCAGCTTATCCTGCAATTCGTTGACGCGGTTACACAAAGCCACGAAATCGCCCATATCCAATATTTGGGAACCGATGTGGAAATGCAGTCCGATGAATCTCAGGTTCTTCATATTCTGCGCAATGTCTATCACATGGTCCATATCCTGCATGCTGATACCAAACTTGTTTTCGGCCAGCCCAGTGGTAATATTGGCATGGGTATGGGCACCTACATTGGGATTGATACGGAAAGCCACATTGGCCACCTTACCTTTAGCGGCAGCCAGCTCGTTGATAATCTCCAGCTCGGGGACAGACTCCACATTAAAGCAGAAAATGTCATAATCCAGCCCCAGATTGATTTCCCAATCAGCCTTGCCCACCCCTGCAAAAACAATCTTGCCAGTGGGAAAACCTGCCTTGATGGCTGCACGGATTTCACCGCCACTTACACAGTCGGCACCCAAGCCGTTCTCGCGGATAATGGCAAGCACCTTGGGATTGGCATTGGCCTTCACAGCATAATGCACCGAATAGTTGCCATATCGGGCAGCTTCCGTACGGATGCACGAAAGTGTGTCGCGCAAGACCTTTGTGTCGTAGTAATAGAAGGGAGTACGCAATTCGCGGAATTTATGGATAGGGAATGTTCCTTTCATATAATAATCGTAATCTTTGTTTAGTTTAAAAAAAGGAAGATGAAAGAGGTGTCTACAAATAATTTTTCAGACGCAGATGACGCAGATTACACAAATAGGAAGCAAAAAGAATCTGCGTCATCTGTGTAATCTGCGTCTGAAAAATATCAAGAGTTATTCCTCATTGAACAGCGCATCACTGAGTGACTGCAACGCTGCCTTCTTGTCGCACTCGCGGATGAGGAAAGAGATATTATAGTTGCTACCACCGAAAGAAATCATACGTACCGGTATGTCGCGCATGGCATCCAATGCCTTGGCTTCGAAACCGACGTTTTCCCATTCGAGGTCGCCCACCACGCAGATGATGCACATGTCCTTGTCCACCGTCACTGTGCCATACTTCTTCAAGTCATCCAGAATTTCATTGAGATGCTTCACATTATCGATAGATACGGACACACCCACTTCTGAAGTACAAATCATATCGATGGAAGTCTGGTAGCTCTCGAATATCTCGAAAACCTTACGCAAGAATCCGTGAGCAAGCAACATGCGGCTGGATTTTATCTTGATGGCCGTAATGTTGTCCTTGGCAGCCACCGCCTTAATCTTACCCTTCTCCGTATCATTGGAAATCAGCGTACCCGGAGCAGTGGGGTCCATCGTATTGAGCAGACGGACGGGGATATTGGCATACTTGGCAGGCTGGATGCAGGTAGGGTGCAGAATCTTGGCACCGAAGTATGCCAGCTCGGCGGCCTCTTCGAAATGCAGATGACGCACCGGCGCAGTCTTGTCCACAATACGGGGGTCGTTGTTGTGCATGCCGTCGATATCCGTCCAAATCTGGATTTCGGAAGCGTTGATGGCAGCACCAATCAGCGAAGCCGTATAGTCGCTTCCGCCACGCTGCAGATTGTCTATCTCGCCGTAGGCGTTGCGGCAGATGTACCCCTGAGTGATATAAATCTCAGCATCCGGATGCAGTTCCAGCTGAACCTGGAGCTTGTCCTTGATATAGACCGGATCGGGCTCGGCATTCTTGTCCGTACGCATGTATTCTAAAGCCGGAAGCAACACAGACTTCACGCCGCATTCCTGCAGATAGTAGTTCATCATGGCGGTGGAAATCAACTCGCCCTGAGCCAACACCACTTTCTCCTCAAACAGAGTGAAGAGGTCTTTGGTATAAGAACGGATATAGTCAAAATGTGATTTGATGAGTTCCAGGCCTTTCTGTTTATACTCCGGAGTAGCAAAGAGTTCATCAATGTGCTGGCGATATTTACTTTCCAGCTTGTTGATAATCTCGTTGGCACCTTCCGGATTCTTCTTGTACAGATAGTCCGAAATCTCAACCAATGTGTTTGTGGTACCCGACATGGCAGAGAGAACCACAATCTTACGTTCACCATCGGTAATCAATTTGGCCACTTCCTTCATTCGCTGAGCCGAACCTACTGAAGTACCTCCAAACTTTAAAACTTTCATTTTCGTTCCTGTATTAATTAGTTTATAGTTACAAGCTACGAGCTACAAGTAGGCAGCTGCGGAGCTTTATCGTTAATTTCTGTTCTTTATAAGAATCAGTAGTTAGAGATAACTACTTAACTACTAATCATTGGTTATTGCAGGGGCGTATTCTGCTGTAACATCAGTCATCAGATGGTCTGCGCACCGGTACACCTTGCCGGGAAACTCTCGCAGCAGCTGCAGGTTGTGCGTGGTCATCACCACCAGTGCGCCGGCTTCACTGATGCCGTGCAGAAGTTCTGCAATGGCATGTCCGGTTTCCGAATCCAGGTTTCCGGTAGGCTCATCCGCAAGGATTATCTCCGGAGAGTTGAGCACTGCACGCGCAATCACAATGCGCTGTTGCTCACCACCCGACAGTTCATTAGGCAGCTTATATCCTTTGTTGCTCATCCCCACCAGGTTCAACACCTCTTCTATTTTGTCCTTAATCTCCCCTTTGCTCTTCCAACCGGTAGCACGGAGAACAAATTCAAGGTTGTCGTACACCGTACGGTCTGTCAGCAACTGGAAGTCCTGGAATACGATTCCCAGCTTGCGGCGCAACTGCGGGATGTGCTTACGCTTAATATGGAGCATGTCATACCCCAATACTTCAGCCTCGCCCGATGCAATATCCAGTTCGCCATAGAAAGTCTTGAGCAGGCTCGTCTTGCCGGAGCCCACTTTACCTACCAGGTACACGAACTCCCCTTTGTGAAGTTCCAAATTCACATCGTTCAGTACGCACAACTCCTGCTGGTGTATCTCTACGTCCGTATATCTTATCAGCGCCTCGCCCACCCCCATTTTAATTATTAATTTTTAATTACTTAATGTTTCTTCCACGTCGCACTGTGACGTTCCTCCAATTCACGCGCAAGGTCTTCAATGCGGTATCCTTTGGATGTGAGCAGCACGATGAGGTGATACAACAAATCAGCTCCTTCATAAATCAGGCGTTCGTCCGTACCGTTGCAAGCCTCAATGACGGTTTCCACAGCCTCTTCGCCTACCTTCTGTGCCATTTTGTTGATACCGGACTGGAAAAGACTGGTCGTATAGGAACCTTCGGGCATTTCATCATAACGCTTACAGATGAAATCCTGAAGAAGCTTTAGAAACATAACCGGCTGTTCGTTCTTCTCACCCCAGCAAGTATCTGTACCGGTATGGCAAACCGGGCCTACGGGATGTACCTGCACCAGTAACGTATCCCGGTCACAGTCTTCCTTCATGGAAACCACATTCAGGAAGTTGCCACTCTCCTCGCCTTTCGTCCAAAGGCGGTTCTTGGTACGGCTGAAGAAAGTCACCTTTCCAGTTTCCACCGTCTTGTCATAAGCCTCCTTGTTCATGAAGCCAAGCATCAGCACCTTAGCGGTATCTGCATCTTGTATAATCGCCGGAACGAGTCCGTTCATCTTGTCAAAATCCATTCTATTTACGATTTAGCTATTTACTATTTACGATTGATATTACTTTAAGTGACTGGAGACTTATGATTTGCTTGAGTAATCCCAATCGTAAATCGTAAATCGTCCAATCGTAAACTCACCTTCATCTTCTCATCGCAATTCCTTGGGCACAAAGATACGATTTTAATTCGGGAATTTTGATTTCTCCGAAATGAAAAACACTGGCTGCCAGGGCAGCATCTGCTTTTCCCTGCAAAAAGACGTCACGAAAATGTTCTTTGGCACCTGCCCCTCCCGATGCAATGATGGGGATGGACAATCCGTCGGCAAGGCTGGAAAGCGCTTCATTGGCATAACCGGTCTTGACACCGTCGTGATTCATGCTGGTGAACAATATCTCGCCCGCACCACGTTCCTGGGCTTCTTTTGTCCACGCAAACAGTTCCTTATCCGTTTCCACACGACCACCGTTCAAGTAGCATCGCCATCCCTTCTCTGTCTGTTTGGCATCAACTGCCAGTACACAAACCTGAGAACCGAAGTTCTTCGCAATCTCGTCTATCAATCCGGGACGGCGGATAGCTGAGGAATTGATGGAGATTTTATCGGCACCTGCATTCAGTAGCCTATCCACGTCACCCAGTTCATGAATGCCTCCACCTACAGTAAAAGGAATGCTGATATTCGCAGCTATGCGTTTCACCAATTCAGTGAAAGTCTTACGGCCTTCAAAACTGGCTGTGATGTCGAGAAAAACCAGTTCGTCGGCACCCTGCTCACTATAAGCACGCGCCAGTTCTACCGGGTCGCCGGCCTGGCGGAGGTTCACGAAATTGGTACCTTTCACTGTCTGCCCATCTTTAATGTCGAGGCAAGAAATGATTCTTTTTGCTAACACGGCGGTTTGAGTTATAAGTTATGAGTTATAAGTGATTAATTTTCACCTTTCAACTAACAAAATTTTCCAGTTCTTTGAAGGTGATGCGGCCTTCGTACAGAGCCTTACCGAAAATAACGGCAGGTATGCCGACAACTTCCAAATGGCGTATATCATCGGCACAGCTTACGCCTCCACTTGCTATCAGATAGAGTTCAGGATGGTGCTCCAGTATCTCCTTATACAACGCTATCGATGGTCCTTGCAGCATTCCGTCACAACTGATATCAGTACAGATAACCTTACGGACCCCCTTCTCTACATAGTCTTTCAAGAACGGAAACAGTTCGCAGCCACTCTCATCCTTCCAACCATTGACGGCTATTTTATGCTCTTTCACATCAGCGCCAAGAATAATTTTCTCGGAACCATACATTTGAAGCCATTTGCAGAACAATTCGGGATTCTTCACAGCAATGCTGCCACCGGTCACCATCTGCGCACCGTTCTCAAAAGCTATCACCAAATCTTCATCACTCTTCACCCCACCTCCAAAATCAATAATAAGAGACGTACGCACAGCTATCTGTTCCAACGTACGGTAGTTTACCACATGATGGGAAGCCGCACCGTCCAAATCGACCACATGAAGTCTGCGGATACCATGAGCCTCCAGCTCCAGGGCCACTTCCACGGGATTTTCGTTGTACACCTTCTTGCTGTCATAATCGCCTTGGGAAAGGCGTACACATTTTCCGTCAATAATGTCAATAGCGGGAATCAGTTCTATCATTTTATTTACGATTTGACGATTTACAGTTCCAGGAAATTCCGCAAAATACGCTCTCCCACACTTCCACTCTTTTCCGGATGGAACTGTGTGGCGTAGTAATTGCCTTTATGCAAAGCGGCACTGAACGGATGAATGTAATCCGTCACGGCTGCCGTACAATCATTGACTGGCACATAGAAACTATGTACGAAATAAACAAACTCTTCTTTAGTAAAGCCTTTAAAAAGTCCGCTATTCGTCCGGGCAATGGTATTCCATCCCATATGAGGTACTTTATCCTCGTGCCTCTGCGAAATGAAACGTTTCACATCAGTATCAAAAATACCCAGGCAATCCACATCCCCCTCTTCAGAGTGGCGGCACATCAACTGCATGCCCAGGCAAATGCCCAATACCGGCTGGCGTAACTCCTTTATCAGCCTATCCATACCACCGGCACGCAAAAAGTCCATAGTGGTTTCCGCCTCTCCCACACCGGGAAAGATAACCTTATCGGCAGCACGTAGCACAGCCTCATCCGCCGTAATCACTGCCTCTACTCCCAGACGCTTCAAAGCATAATCCACCGAACGGATATTGCCTGCATTATATTTGACAACTGCAACTTTCATTTTTTTAATTGAGAATTGACCATTGAAAGGTAATAATTGAAAGGTAATGACAAGTTCCCCACCATCAACTATCAATTATCAACTATCAACTAATTAAATATTACCGTTTTGTTCTTATATGCCAACACCTTGCGTTCAATATGCTTCTGAACAGCACGAGAAAGCACAATCTTTTCCAAGTCCTTACCCTTGTTCACCAAATCCTGCACAGTGTCCTTGTGTGTAATACGCACCACATCCTGCTCTATGATGGGACCGGCATCCAATTCTGTGGTAACATAGTGGCTGGTAGCTCCAATAATCTTCACTCCACGTTCAAACGCAGCATGATAGGGCTTCGCTCCCACAAATGCCGGAAGGAAAGAGTGATGGATATTGATTATCCTATTGGGATAAGCGTTTATCATTTGCTCGGAAATGACCTGCATGTAGCGCGCCAGCACTATGAAAGTTATCTTATGCTTTGCCAGTAACTCCATTTCCTTCTTCTCTTGTTCCTCCTTTGTCTCTTTGGTAATGGGGAAAAGATGGAAAGGAATACCGAAACGCTCGGCCACGTGCTGCAAATCGGGATGATTGCTTATAATAAGAGGTATCTCCACATTCCACTCACCAGCGGTGTAACGCGCCAACAAGTCGAACAAGCAATGGGACATCTTTGAAACAAAGATAGCCATACGCGGTTTTGTATCGGAGAAATAGAGACGGAAATTCATCTCATATTTCTGTGCATACAAAGTGGCAAAATAATCCTCAATCTTTTCCTGAGGCACCAGAAAATCTTTCAATTCCCATTCAATACGCATAAAAAAGATATTCTCTACATGGTCTACATACTGATCCAGATAGATAATATTACCTTTATTCACCGTTATAAAGTCTGTTACTTCTGCCAATATGCCTGGTTTGTCAGGGCAGTGCAGCAACAGTTTGGCTGTTTTCATCATCCTAAAATGTTTTTTATCATTTTTCAAATTACAACATTCTCGTTTTGAGTCCGCAAAAATAACGATTTATTGCAAAACAACGAACTTTTCGAGCAAGAAGTTTAAAACAAGCTCCGAAATGTTTCGTTTTCTCCAGGAAAGGTTTTCATATCAAGAATAAAACAGTGCATAAACGTATTTCTAAACAGTTGTTAAATTTACTTTTCTCTTATTTTTCCAATCTTCTCAATATGAGGATATAAAGCAAATACAGCACAAAACGCTTGGAAAAAAGTTCGCCATAGCTATTGCAGATATCAAAGAAATGCCTACCTTTGCAACCGCAATCAAGAGAGATAGCAACGAAAGAATGAAATAATGGTGCGTTAGTTCAGTTGGTTAGAATACATGCCTGTCACGCATGGGGTCACGGGTTCGAGTCCCGTACGCACCGCTTAAGGAAAACAAGTGATAAGATAAGCCTCTGAGAATCAATATCTCGGAGGTTTTCTTTTTTCTGATACTCCCCCTCTTACTCCCCCGATCTTTTATACTCATTTAACCTGTTCCTGTTAAAGGCTGTGAAGAATATGTCCCAAAAATCCTTCGTAATGTTTTTCCGGCATGTACTACAGACCTTTCGTTACTTTCCAAATAATCTTCCGTTCGCTTTTCTAACATTACTCAAAGACGTTTTAAATACAATTTGAACATAACGTCTGTTTCTTCTCCATTGGAATATACACCATGATACACTTTTTATTCCCAAAGTGTTCCCAGAATGTTCCCAGAATCCCAATATTTTGCATTACTGTAAAAAAAATAATTGTATATAATTTACTGATAAACAACGCTTTGACATAATAAGCATATGAGTTTGTGGCTGTTCCCAAGTAAATCATCCCTTTATTTCCCATCTTACCTTTGCTATGTCATTAAGACAAAAAGTATAACGAACTAAAATTTTAAAAAGATGGCACAGCAAAAAAATGAAGTACAATCGCTGTTGGAAAAAGCGATGTTCCAAGCAACTGTTGCAGATTTTTGGATGGCCGGCCTGGAGCTGGGAGTAATAAAAACAAATCAAAGGGATGAAGCGTCTCCGAAAGAGGTTTGTTCCGGTATCCCCCAATTTATAATAGGGGTAAAGGGACTTGCTGGATTTTTGGGTACTTCCGTTTCAACAGTCAACCGTTGGAAAGCTTGTGGTCTGCTTGATGATGCAACCCTGCAATGTGGGAAGGTAGTGATCTTTGAACTGCCTAAAGTAATTGAAATCCTACGTGTGAGTGACAAGAAAAACAAGTTTAACGTTAAAAGTTAAAAGTACAATGGAAAAGAGTCTAATTGATGAAGCAGTTTCCACACTGGATCTGCAAGGGTCAAATGTGAAAGAATCCACTGTAGAGGATAAGGATCTACAGGCAGGTGCATCTGCTGGTGATGCACAACAAACTAATTCAGAAGAAAACAAAGATGAAGCCCCAGAAGCAGTACCGATGAAGCTGACAAAAGGAATGATCTGCACCATATTTGGACTACTCGAAACGGGTTATACTTTCGGGCGTATCAAGATTAACCGTGATATTGATGCGAAACAGGTCAAGAAAAAAATAGCTTCCATTCTGGCCTGCAAAGGTATCATATCTCCATTCCTTGTCGTACCTGCCATTGTTTGCCTAAAAGCGGGGCTGGAACTGGAAGACGAAAACGGAAATCCAATCACAGAGGATACCCCGAACCTCGATCTTATCCTTATTGTAATTGACGGGCAGCACCGCATGGAGGCTCTCAGGCAGTTGAACAAGAAACTAAAGAAAGAGGGTAAGACGGAATATGAGGGTTATGTCTATCTTCCTCTTATAAGCGAGTATGACGTTCCCACGTTGTTGAGAGAGGCCAATTCAGCAACGAACCCTTGGGACGGTATGGATTGGGTGACACAACTTCTTGCCACCGCCAAAGAAAAAGGTATATCAACTGAAAAATTGGAGTGGGTAAAGGAGAAAGCCAAAACCGGATCTGATTCCGCTGCATGGTCTTGGGTAAATGGTGGCAAAACCAATTCAAAGACAGTCTGCATCAAGGCTTCAACCAATGATCAAAAACTGGAGGAGCTGGCTGATACTACATCATTTGAAGAAGACAAGAAGCTTTATGAAGCAGCCGCCAAGTCTTTTGAAGGGAATTCAGCCAAGGTTCTCGGTTGGAAAGTATTACCGGAATGGATTTACAAGCAACTGGACTCCCTGATAAAAAGGGATATGAAACGGAGTGAGGCCATGAATCTGTTGGTTGCATTTCTTGGAGGCATAGGAGCTACCAATGCACAGGAAATAAGCCAGATGAAGAAGAGTGCCAATCAGAGCAAGGATAACATGATTATCACCAAGCTGAACGAATTATTTGCTGATTTCAATCTTAAACACTAATCCCGGTTTCCCCATCATGTGAGAGGTGATGGGGATTCTCTTAACAATGCTCAGAAGATGAAAACATTGAAACAATTTAAGGAGGATGGATATAGTATCTGTCTCCCCCAAAAGCCCAAACTTGATACCGGAATTATCAACAAGCTACAATGTCAGCTAATGTGTCCTACAGATAATGTCATAGTACATGTTATTCCGGTCAGTGATTATCTGATACGTAGAGTGTCTATAGTTGATGGGAACGGTGATCTTATAACTTCCCTTGATAACGGTTTGGAAAAGAAACTGGTTGTTGTAAGTAGCGACCTGAACCTTTGGTACGCTCTACAACAATCTGCTGTTAAGGATGAGGAAATAAATATTGAAACGATTCCCGGCAGATATATGAAATTCTAATTATGAAGTAAGTATAGGCGCCTGCTTACTTTCTTACAAGTAAAATTTATTAAAAAAATAAGATGATGGGAAATAAGATATTTTTCATTACAGGACCTCCTATGCCTGAGAATACCACAGAAATAAAGTATAACAAGTTAATAATCAATTAAAATCAAGAATCATGGTACAATTTAATTGTAACAACGGCAATTTATTTCCATCCTATAGATTGCCAATTCAGAGTAAAAAAGGATATGAATCATTATGTGAAGTAATGTATGAGTATTTAGGGAACAATGCCTGTCTTATGAATGAAATCAGTCAAAAGATAAGGGATAATACCAATCTGTATGAGAATTATTCAAAATCAGACCATTCAGATATAGGTTCACATACTCATGCTTTTCCTTCTTTTAACCTGGGAGATGATTATATCGCTTATATCGGCATGAACTGGCCGGAAATGAAAGAGTTTCTAATTCCTTGTCTGACCAAAGAGTTTATTCTTGAAGATGGGGGTGATGACATGACGCTGGGAATGATATATCCTGATAACCTGGAAGGGAAAATTCCCGCTTTTTTCACAAAGATATTTTTTGAGGATTTCTCTGATTCTACAAAATTCGGGAAAGATCTCTTCTTCCTGGATATTTGTAAGAATGGGTACTTCTTCGAATCCGATTCAGGGGAAGTAAGGTGGTTATTCTCGAAAGGAGTTGCATTCGGTCATAAGTATTGTATGTATTATGTATTCAATGAGTTTTCTGACAAAATGAAATATCAAGGAGAAGAACTGACGGATGAAAGGATAGAAGAACTGATGGATGATGTTTGGAGCCTTTAATGATTAATATAGGTCCTTCTTAACCTGAGGGAGCCATAATCCGCTTCAAACCGCTAAAACGCTCTTCCGTAACCCTCTAATCCTTACTCCTGAAAATGATTCTAAAAATAAAAAATACATTCATTGGAGGTTCAGAATCTTCATTGGATCGTCAGGAAAATACTGCTCCTGATGTTATCGTCAAAAAAGTAAGTATAACTCCGGAAAAGTTCAAAGATGATGTCGAAGTGCTGGCAGGTTATATCGGTGAGGAACATTTCATTTCCGGTCTCAGCATTGAAGTTACATTGAGTGAACTTCTTGCCGTAATTCCAAGAAAGCGAAGAAGATGCGAAGCGTATAACTCTCTGGTAAAATACCTGAGAGAAGAGAGAAACATAATATTAACCATAAAAAGCAATAAGAAGAATGTCAAAGCTTTATAAGAAACAGCCGCTTGATATAGTAGTCAGTGGTATAACGCTAAGATACAGCATGAAATATAACATTTGGGTAAATTGGGCTGGAACTCGTGCTTATCGGAAATATAATGATTCGTCCTGGAACCGTTTTTTACAGATCCATACTGATATAAACGGTTCAAAATTCCTGAATGTCAACCCCAAAACCGTTCAATTGGATGAAGCTGTTGCCGATGCTTATAACCCCATGCCTGATGACGGAAAGAAATATAAGTTGGTACATAATGACGGGAACTTGGGGAACTGTCAAGCCAATAACCTTGAATGGAAAGAGGTTAGAAAATATGCTCCCTTAGCTACCAGACGTAAGATTGGTAATGGTCTGACTGTAACCGTTGAGGGGAAAATATTCGATAAAGGCAAAGAACTGCCGATTGAGAAGGAGACAGGTGATAGAGATACAGATCGAATGGTGGCTATAAGTCCTAAAGTAAGGTATCGCAGGAAAAACAACCGATGGGGAAACTATGATAATAAAAGTGCGAATATAGATGACCTGATGGCTGAAGCTGAATTTGTGGACGGGGATAAATCCAAAATGAAAAGACCGAGAGTGCTTCATAAGAACATGAATTATCTTGATTTTCATGCAGATAATCTTGAGTGGGTGGAAGAAAGCAGCCCTAAATATCAAGAGTATATGAAAAGGAAGAAGGAGGATATGGATAAGCTGGAGAAAGAACTTAACCGTAACAATCCCAATTTCAAGTTACCAGACAATCAATAAATGAATAATCAGGATTGGTCGGAGATGATGGTATGGAACGAAGTGGAATGTAATACATAACTGCAAGACAAGGTGTTATAAAAAAGTCTGCAAATTAGGTACAAATGCTTAAAGAATAGTGTTTTTGTAAGTTTTTTATAACATCCCTTCGGGTTATGTACCATAACTCATACTTCGTATTAGGCTTCTGTCTTCGACTAACCCCATATAAACTAATGACTAATGAACAAGATAACATTAAATGTACCTGCCGGAATAAAGTCTCTGTCAGAATGGAAGGAGTTATGGAACCTTCTGCCTATGAACCAACACTATATCCTGAATAAAAGGATTTGTGGTTGTGGAGCTACTGAAGCCTATATCGGTTCAGACAGGAAAGTGATATTGGCCAGTCCCAGAAAACAGCTCATTTATAACAAGTATTCACAGCATCTCTCCGACAACCTCCATCTCTACCGTTATCAGGGAAACCGTGAGAAGTATTTTGAGAGCAAGTCTTATTCGGAAAAGGATGTCTTTGCTTTTAACGATGAACTGGGGAAATATATAAAATCAGGTGGGGAAAAGATACTTACCACTTACGACTCACTCAGGAAGATAAAGGAGGTTCTGGCAGCTAATGGTGAAAACCTGGATAAATGGACTGTGGTAGTGGATGAGTTTCAAGCCATGTTCTATGATTGCCAGTTCAAGCCTACAACGGAATACGAATTCGGGCAGATCCTGGGGGCTTTCAGTTCTGTGGTCTATCTTTCAGCCACACCTTTTCTGGAATCTTATCTTGATATGACCCGGCAATTCAAGGATATGACTTTCTATGAACTTCTGTGGCCTGAAAGTATGATGCAGATTCCGAAAGTGGAGGTTATAAAATCCAAGAAGTCTGTCTTCAAACTATGTAGTGAGCTGATTGGCAAATACAGGGAAGGAAAAGGAAATAGTACTGTCGTGGATGGTAAGGAATTTGTAGCGAAGGAAGCTGTTTTCTATATCAATGATGTTTCCGTTATAAAGAATATCATAAAGAAAAATGGCTTGAAGGCGGACGAGGTAAACATAATCTGCTCTTCCAAATCAGAAAACATCAAGAAACTGAATGAATTATCCAGGGAGGTGGGAGAAAAGTTTATGATCGGTGATATTCCGGGTAAGGGAGAACCGCATAAGATGTTCACCTTCTGTACTTCCACCGTATATATAGGTGCTGATTTCTATTCCACCAACGCCTATTCCTATATCTTTGCCAATCCGCTGGTGAAAAGCATGACCGTGGATGTTTCAGTGGATTTACAACAGATAATAGGTAGACAGAGGCTTGATACAAATCCGTTCCGTAATACAGCCACTCTTTACTTTAATACCCGAAAATCAAAGGTTACGGAAGAGGAACTGGAGAACTCAATCAAGGAGAAGAAGGATAAGACAAAGAAGCAGATTGATAATTTTAATGCGGTTCCGAACAAGGATGAACAATTGCAGATGATGGAAAATACAATCAGGCAACAGGGACATAAGGAACACTATTGCTGTATTATCAAGGATGCGGATAATAATGTCAGAATTGTTGAGAATGAAATCCTTGAAATATCTGAAAGAAGAGCATGGGAAGTTACAAACCGGATCTATAACAATGATTTTTCCATGTACCGTGCTTTAAGGGTTGGTGCTGTCGTTACAAAATCCTCAGGAAGTGATGATCCTGAAGTACAGCGGATTTTCAAGGAGTGGAATCTGGATAATCAGTTCCCTAGAAAAGCCAGACTGTATTGTGACCTATATGATAATTTCCCTGAACTCTTGGAGGACTGTACTTTCATAGAGGGCAAATATAAGAAATATCATGACGCTCTTGGAAAAGAAGGATTTGAAGCGTTATGTTGGAGGGAAGACTATATCAGACAAGCTATCGAACCTACTCCTTTTGACAAGCTACCCAAGGATCAGATAGCAGTGAAACTAATAGATGCTTTGAAGACAGACAAGACTTATACGAAATCAGAAGTCAAGGATTTACTTCAAGGTATCTATAAGGAACTGAATATAACAGGAAAACCGAGTGCTTCTGATATATCCAAATACCTGACCTGCGAGGATAGGACTGTCAGGATGAAAGGTAAACTGACAGCGACTTTCAAGGTAACATCACACTTCAGAACAAAAATATCATTGTTCGGCAGGATTACAGACATCAATCACCCTGAAGAATATGATATAGATAAGGTACTGGATATAATCAAGACTAACAGTTATTATCATGTAGCCGAAAAAGTTGATGCGGTAAGGAAAGCCAAAGATGATAAAGCCAAGAATGAAGCCAAAATGAAACTTCCGGCTGTAACATGGAACGGAACTTTCAAGACCAAGAACAGAAGCGATCTTATACACTATTCTTCATTCACGGCTCTTGACTTCGACCATATTCAGCCAGAGAAGATGGATGAGTTCGGAAAATGGTTACAAGGATTTCCATGTATCTATGCCTATTATGTCACTCCGAGCGGTAAGGGTTATAAAGCGATTATTCTTCATGATAATTATGAACCGCTTTATCATTATGACCTGTATAATCAACTTTTGGAACTCTTTGATTGCCCTGAGAAAGATACAAGTACAACGGATTTGGCCAGAGGTAATTTTCTGAGTTATGATCCGAACCTATGGAAAAATCCTAATCCTCAGCCTTTTCATTTTGTTCCATCTACCCCTAAGCCTATTATACTTGATACTGTAACAGAAACCATTATAAGGGATGAAACAGGAACTGAAATAATGACGGAGGATGATTCTTACGTAGCCAAGTTCCTGAACACTCTGAGCAGACAAGTTGTTTCCGATGACAGTATAATTCGTATTCTTGGAACTATTTGGACCGGAAAATCAATAGCCAACGGGAGAAACAATACGGCGATGTCCTATGCTGGCGTTCTATGTAAGGCAGGAGTAGAGAAAGACAGAGCCAAATCATTCATCGAAGAGCTTATTCCGGATTATGATATTACTGAAATAATTGAATACGCTTACTCCCATAATACTTTCGGATGTGAACGTAGAAAGTATAAATCGAGAACAAAATAACTCATTTATCAACTTTAAGAAAATCACCATTACCGAAGCAATCAGAAATGAGGTATAGGCGTTGATTGCTGAACTTGGAGAATTTACGAAGATGGAAGTCAAATTCAATGCAAAATGCTGGAACTAATAAATTACCATTAATTAAAAAAATGAAAAGGGGACTGAACTTAATCGCTTGGTCTCCTCTTATTTCTTATCGTTCCCTTCAAAGTCCAGATACCCAAATCGGAAGTGGATCCGAAACTGGCTGAGAAGATTGTTTCTACAGAATTACCCGGAATTATGAACTGGGTGCTTGAAGGTAGAAAACGGCTAATCACTCAATCCGGTTTTACTGAATCTTCATTATGCCAGAAACAATTGGAGGAATACCGTTATGGCAGTGGAGTACGGAAAAAGGTGAATCTAATCCTGCCTGATGGATTTAAGTTATAGGAAATGAACTAAAACCGGAGAAGGAAATCATAATCCTACTCCGGTTATTTTTTTATTAATCCAATGTGATTTTTTAGTTAATAAACATGCTGTATATTAGATAATTATACCAACATACTTATTGATATTATCCCTTAAAGAGTATATTTTATCTAACTTTATCAATAAATGAGTTTTTTGCCTATCTATTTCTCTTCATATTTCTATTTTTTCCTTTGTTTCTTTTACCTTGGAGATCAGATAGATATTTAACAAACATTGAAATACATGGCTTTTCTTTATCAAAAATATCTTCAAAATGTTGCATCGTGATCCTATTGGGTAATTTAATTTTAAAAGTTCCATATTTTGAATAATTTATATCCAAATGATGCAAAGGATGAATATCTCCTTTCTCATTTTTAGGATCATAATCAAAACGAAGATACCCAAAATCTAATAAAGACAAACTACCTAGGATATCATATGTGTCATTATCTATATTTTCATTATCTGAATCTAAAATTTGACGGATATCAGGGTATTTATCTTCCAACTGAGTCAGAAGGCTTAATCCGTCAGACACAACTTTACTATCCACGTTTATTCCTTTAAACTTAAATCTTAGCCCGTTAGATACTTTTATAATATCAAATGGGAATTGAATAGATATGAATTTATTATTGTCTAAATAGACAAATAGTCTATTTACTTTCTCTTTACATATTTTCAAATAAGGACGCTTCGTTGGTACTTCATACAATAACTCACTCCCATATACTTGAAATATTCGTACCGTTTCCAATAGTAGTTTTACACAATCTTTATTGTATTTTACAGAGGTAAATATTGAACATTGGAAAGGTTTTAGTTCTAAGATATACACTCCTTTCATGAAAAAAGTACTTTATAAAGAACCTCTAATTTCTCCTTTAAATTCTCATCCGTAATTTGATTTGAACGAACATCCTCATTATTCATTAAAGTATCTAATATAGTTTGTTGATATTTGAATTCAATATGTAGCTCCTTAAAAATATCATTAGCTCGTTCATGTAGAGATTTGGGTCTTCTTGCCATTCTAAACTCGGACATGATAAGATCCTTTTCTTTCTGCGTAGGTTCTATTACTTGAATACAATGCTTTTCCCGTATATTTTTCATACCTTGTAATATTTTGTTTCCCCATTCTGAACTAGGAATTTCTTGTACTATCAAGTATGAACGTAATAATGAGCGAGTCAGCATCGTATAAAGTGTATTTCTATAACTATGATCTCTTATTATTTGAGTTGTAAAACAAAAAACAAATGGAAATTCTAGTCCTTTCACATTGTTACGGTTACTAATAAATATTGTGTTAGGAACTACTTTTTTATTTTCATATGCTAAATTATAATCCCATCCAAATTTTTCTTTTAAAATATCTCCTAACATCACTGCTTCATTAAAAATATAATTTTCACTATCAACATAAATAATAGCTATATCTTCACATGTAATATTAGGATATTCTTTTTTGAGTTGTATAATAGCTTCCAAAATAGCAGACTTATAATCGTCTTCTCTTACCATCTTTAAAGAAACATAATCGTCTTTAATATCCTCAAAACGACGAATTGGGTCACGAGTTAGTTCGTATTCATTACCATTCTTTATTTTTACATTATATCCACACAACTCCCATTGTTCTTTACTTAGCCACCACAATTTATTATCTTCAAATAATCCCATACCTAATGCTTGGGCAAACATTAAGGTCTTAGGTTCTGTACGATAACATTTACTGAGCAAATAGTCTGAATTGATAGATCTTTGGGATGGGGATTCAAAAATTGATTGGAATATATCTCCTGCTATATATACTTTTTTTTCTGTAACTAATTCACAAAGATTAAAAAAATCTTCTCCAAAATCCTGACTTTCATCTATAAACATATAAGTAAAAGCATAGTCAAAATCCTTATTTTTCTTTATTGCATCTTTTACCTTTTTACATGCTACATTAAAACTCCCTACTTCCCTTAATGAATAAAATGAAACATTATAAAACTCACAAATCCGTCTCAAAGTTCCAGAAGAGGCATTATTTCTTGTTCCCCACGCATTTACACATAATAGTCGATTTTCCCAATCTATCTGCTGACTTACTTTCATTGAATTGAAAAAACTAGTTACGCGTTTACGTAATGTGTCTGCTAACACATGATTATGACATGTAAAACATATCCTACTTTCTTCATCATTTAAATATAAATCTTTCAATTTATGTAATAATAGTTCTGTTTTACCTGTCCCAGAAAGCCCCTGAATTCTTATTGATTTCTTCTGTAAACTAACATTGTCATAAATAAATCTTGTTTGGTCTGTATCAAAAAGTAAGACTTTATTTTTAATTTTATCCAACAAATTAATCTCAGGTTGCAAAGATATAGAACTAGCATCATTGATACTGCCAATAAACAGAGATATTAAAATCTCAATCTTCTTAAAATCCTGCTCATTAACTTTCATTTCATTGTACAAATTCTCAAAACAATGATATTCTCTTTCTTTTGCCACCTTAAAAAGATTATTCCATTGGCGTGGACGACCTAAATGTTCTCTAAAATCAAATTTATCAGAAATTGATGCTATATCAAGTTTTACATCATCCATATAATCTTCGAAAGCATCTTTATCTTTAGAATCATTACTGCTTTGAACAAATGTTATTTTCTTTTTAGGTGTTAATATTATATACGCATATTGATAACTATATAAATATTTATTATCTGTCAAAGGATTGGACAATACATATATTTGAATCTTGTTATTATTTGCAAATTGTTCTATACTTGCCAAAAAATCCTGTGAATAATTTTTATTATTTAGTTTGTTGTAAAAATAATTATTCATAATATTGCTATTTTTTAATCAAGGTTTCATGTTAATACCTCTATTCTACAATCTCAAAAGGATACAATAAACAAATATAGATTATTGTTTTGTATTTAGCAAAATAGCTTCAATAAAATCAATGACAATGAAAGATTTATTTCCCTTATTTATGTGATAAGAGCTTACGCACTCTTAATCTTCTTAGAATTAGTGTAGAAATAAATACACTACTAAATTTAATAACTTAAAAACTATTTTGTTGGTAAATGATCCTGAGACAGCAAGATAAGTACAGGGTGGATGGGCTATGACCAAATCCCAACAACTATCAAGGAAATGTTTAGTACCATTCTCCAAAGTTCCACCACGATTGGCTATTACATCAAACATGTCTCCTTTGAAGTGATACTCGGGATGTCCACCGCTACATTCCTAAAGGTCACAACTGAAAGCCTTATGACCCAGTTTTCTAAAAGCCAGACATACGGCCTGACTTTCTTCACATGCTATCAATACATTCATACCCCTAGAAGATTATCTGCATTAAGATCCGATCCGAATAGCACCTCAGGCCTATATGCTCCACCAGTTGCCCCGTCTCTTCAAACAACTGGAATTTATAGAACCTGATGAAGCTTGTGATTTCGGAATAGAAATTCTTTCCGGCAAAACTCAAGGGATGTATCATTGGGTATCCTCCAACTTGTTGTGGCTGGAAGGCTCCTATTCCCACTCCGGTTATCAAGGCCATGTCAGCGTCAAAAATGATAGGTTGGTTGGGATTATAGTCGAAGTCCCTGACAAAGAACATTCTAATCTCCTTCTCGCTGATTTCCTTTATTTTGAATTGCGCCATTCCGGAAGTGCTCTCATCTAATGTTTCCTGCACCCGTAGTTCCATTTCTTCAATGCTCATATTTGTATTGAGCACTTCTCCGTTTGCTATAAAATAGTTTTTCATAATGATTTAGATTTAGTTTTTTGTGATGTGATTGTTAGTGTAATTCCTAGTTCTCTTTTCAGATATGAGATTAGACCAGAATAAGCATCTACTCTTTTTCGCTCTCTCTGCATAAGTGATAGTGCTTCTTGCAAAGTTAGATCAATGCAGAATCCAGTTTTAAAAGCATCCCCATATTTGCTCTGGAGTAATGCTACGTCTTTTCTGTATTTCTCAGGGATAGATTTGGGGGATGTCTTATTGCTGCCTTTTTTCACGATGACACTCGGCGCAGCATTATTTTCCAAGCGATTAGAAACCGAAGGTCTTCGTTCGGCACCTAATATTCTGTTTATAAAATCGGTGAACATAATGATTACGCTATTTATGTTTCAGATATTAGGAAATGAGGCGGCAAGAATCGCGTTTTTAAGGTTAGGACAAAAAATAACGCACTAAGATTTGTTGTCCTAGTGCGTTATCTGTATTATAAGTTATTTCCCAACTATTATTTTGCTACTGCTGGATAGTTTAAGATTTTAGGTGGAATATGATTGTATTGTTTGAATCTTGAATCAGCTTTAACAGAACGTGTATTAGCTTTATTCATTGCTTCTATCCAATCAGCACGTCCTTGTGTATCAAACTTAACAAACTCTTCATAATCATAAGTCCAAGAATCACCATAAGCTAATTTCATTGCACGTTTATAGATTGCTTCTCGACTTGGAGCATTGAATAAACCTGAGTAATCTATACTCATTATACTAGTTTCGGTTGCTCTATAAACTCCTTTTGTCCAAACTGCTCCTTCATAAGCTCCAAGCTTTTCATTATAATAACGAGAATCATTTATAAAATGTGCCCATCTTATATTTTTTAAATTATTTGTAAAATCAATATTAGCATTACGACCAAATTTCTCATATCTTTGTGTATAATATTCAATGTCTTTTATGGAAGGAGAGGGAGAAGAGGAGGTTATATACTCATCTTCTAAATAACCAAATCCATGTCCACATGCTTCATGACGTACCATATACGCAAAACCTTCTGTCTCATTTTGTGTAAAGGGACAATTAGCAATACTGAATCCATTATGTTCTAATCCTGTAGTAGAGTTGTATGTGTGACAATTTTGCAGCATTATAACTTGAATATTATCTAATACATCTGTTTTTAAAGCTTTTTGAACATATCTCATACATTTTTCTGTATCAAAAAGTATCAAGTTATTACCTACCCATTCTGTAGAGAAAGCTGTTTCACCAATCATCTGATTGTTTTTTGATACAGCTTTTATTAGAATCACATCAAAAAAATCCCGTAATGATTTGAAGGGTTCTATGGAAAAATAATGTTCCATAGTTTCGTTGGCTTTAGTTTCATATAAACCACCTGATACCATATCCATATCTACAAATTGATCTCCCATTATAACTATTTTTATTCCATTTCCTTTTGTATGGGTTTGTAATATACTTACTTCTCCATCCATAGAATAATCAGTAGAGGAGTAAAGGTCTTTAGGATTGACGGTTAATTTATAACCTGATTGTTGTTCAAAGATATATTGTTCAGGATTCCAATATTTCCAGTTAGAGTGATCTAATACTTTCTTGGGAATATTCCCAGACAATCTATTATCAGAAGCATAAAAAAACTTTAGATTACTCATTTTTCCCATACTTTCAGGCAAATTTCCTTCCAAATTATTCCCATTAAGTCCTAATTGGGTAACATTTTCCAAGTTACCAATATTTTCAGGGATCTTTCCTATTAAATCATTATGATCTAAACCTAATGACTCAAGAGAAGTGAGTTCACAGATAGAGTTTGGTATTTCTCCCGTCAAATGATTTGCCGATAAATATAAACCTATCAAACTAGATAAATTTCCTATTCCATCAGGTATGGTTCCGCACAAATTATTATTCATTAAATTAATAGTCATAACTCTTGTAGGATTGTTATGTGCACTAATTCCATACCATTCGGAAACTGGTTTGTCACTACACCAGTTTGTATTATTAGTCCAGTTATCGCCATTGGTAGCTTTATACAGTGCTATCAATGCTTCACGTTCTAGATCTATACGGCTTTGCTTAATTGTAACAACCTGCTTCTTGTCGCTATTCTTATCTTTTACAGTAATAGTACCTTCTCTGTCTTTCTGCTCTGTATTCTTGGAGATAGCGAAACTTAGATTATATTCAGTCAATGCACGTGTCGGTTGTACTTGCTGAATCCATGTATCTGAAACCTCTACATCAAACTCCAGATTGGTTTGTACCGCTAGATTCAACGTACCGCCATCAATGCCGAACTGATATTCATTACGGGCAATAAGGATAGCACCTTTATACATCTGATAGATTGACACTGTATCAGCCACATTCTCATCTTTCGGATTATAGAATACAATCTTAGCCTCCCTAGAATCATAAGTTTCATTAGGAGATATAGTATAATGGTGTGTATGCGTAGAGACCGCACGGCTTTGAATCTCCGTTATCCAATCTATATCGGATAACATTTTAACCTCATAATCGAGTGTACTTTTAATTTCAATATCCACATTCCCACCTTCTTCTGGAATAGTGAAATCCTTTTTCGTCAGAGTTATAAAGTCCTCAAATCCCTGATAAACTTTAATTGTTTCCGATAGCTCTCCACTCTTGATTATAATTTCACCTTCTCGCTTATCTCCGGTTTCATTAGGTTCTATGGTGAAATTCAGATTACTTGTAGTCAATGCACGTGTCTTTTCGGTTTGCTGTTTAATCCAATCAGCCCTTGCTTCAACCTCAAAGTTAATATTAGCTTTCACCTCTACACTGATATTTCCTCCCTTACTTGCTACCTCATATTTGGAAGAAGTTACGGTTAAAGCGTCTTTCTGTTTCTGGGTTACAACAATGTTTTTAGAATCCGAACCACATTTCAATACAACTGTTGCATTGCGTTCATCGTATGATTCATTGGCTGTCGTGGTTATAGTTATTTCATTCTTACCTTTACTACCGGAAGAAGGAGTAACAGCAATCCAACTTTCGGCACGAGTATTGACTAAAGATGCAGTCCAATCAGCAGTAGCAGTGAATGAAATGCTTACCGTACCGCCTTCTTGCGATAGTACGGGATTTAGATTCTCCGAACTTGGTATTGTTATTTCTGGAGAAGGTTCGGGTGGTGTAGGCTCATTGTTATCATCCTTACAAGAACATACTACGGAAAGAAGTAGTATGAATAATGGGAATAAATAAAAAAATCTTTTTTTCATAAGATCAATCATTATAAGGTTTATTATTCCAGATTGTTATCTAATTGTTTCTTCAACTTACTTGCCATAGGTTTGAAAGTCCAGTAAGTCAATGCGGCAGATATGGGTGCACCAATTAATGGAATAACTTTACCTGCACCTTTTGCAAAACTGTCTTTTGTTAATCTTATACCAATCCATTTTCCTACTTGCTTCGCTACATTATAGAAACCATATCTTGTTAATGCTACTCTAGGGAGTCTTTTTACAACTTGTTCTGCTAATGCTTTAGTTATTGCATTTATAGCTTGAACAGCCTCACGAGATCCCATCATAGCACCTACAAATAAAGTAAGGATGTTCGCTGTTTCATCGTTTAATTTACCTTTTTCATCTTGTAAATCAGGCCAACCGTATAGATAAAGTAATTTTTGAGTTAAAGCAAAGATGTGGGCATAGAACTGTGCTATATCTGCTGGAATAGCCGCTGCCAAAAACCAACCACCAGGTAAACCAGATAATGCAGAAGCAGAACAGACCAACGTTGTATGCCAATTTATACAACCATTTGCAATCTTATTCAGTTGACTTTTAGTCAGGACCTTTGTCGGAGAGTCACTAATGGCTAATGCTATTTGCTCTGAAGTGCAATAAGGAGCTAACTCTTTTTGAATAAATTCTATACGATTAACTTTTACAACAGGCAGGGCAGTTGCTGCTTTTAGTGTTTTGTTCCATAGTTCCGTTGTTTCCATAATACTTCCTTTACACACCTATAAGTCCTCCAAAGTCAGCATTAGATTTAACTATACAAGAAAGGCGTGAGAACTTGTCCTGCTATTCATCAAGATCTGGTGTCTGGAAATACCTACTTGGAAATGAATATGAAGAAACAATACTCACGCCATTGGCTATGTAGAATGATACAGCATTGGCTATACCATATACATGCAAACAGAATGAGCGTTACATTGTCCCTATCCTTCCAAGTTTCAAAATTTTCCAGACTTTGATCTTAGGATAAAGCAAAAAACGCTTTCTATACATCCGACCATTTCTCCGATCAGACACCGCAAAGATAGTATTTTTTGTTCAATGTAACGCTCTTATTATGAGTATTATTTCTTCAAATATAAGGAAAACAATACCTTCTGGAACGGTAAAATTAGAAAAATATCATTGAACGGCGGGCTTTGAAATGAAATCAAATGTAATATTCCGTTCATTTTTACATCATAATCATCTATGAGTTAACCGAAGGCTGGTTTTATAAGAACTATACCAAGGTTATTAATCCACTTAAGCGGCGTGAGCCTACAACTAACGAAAGAATACAATGAAACTTTTCTTATGCAACTTTTTTTGTCAGAATCGGTATTATTACTTAAAAAGAATAGATTGCATAAGGAAAAATATTGTTGCGTTCCGTTTACTCACATACCCTCCTAATGAACAAATAGAAATATTGCAGAAAAAGAAAAATAAGAGAAGCCAAGCATTACCTTAGCCTCTCTTTTTCTTTATTTGTCTATTCCACTACCGTAAACTCGTGAAAAGAGTACCAAACATCATCATCTTCTTGTTCGTCCATATATTCTTCCAATGCAGTTTCAATTACATTCTTATCCGGCTCTACCATCTTGCCTACTATCTCAGAAACACATTGAGCCGCTTCTTCGATAGTTGTAAAATACTCCGAATCATCATTGCCCGAATCCAAGTAGTAACGTTCCGGGAAATATTCGCCACCTGCATCATTCGTGGAATATACACAACATCCCGATTCTTCCTCTTGAAAATATACTTTAATGGATGGGAATTTTTCTTCGATAATATTTCGTACTCCTTCCTGCTCACACCAAGCTGTGGATTGACAGATAGTGAGAATATTATTATTCAGTTCATAATAAGTGATTTCGCCACGACATCTATACTTTTCCCAGTTACCTCCTAGTTTTGTGACTAAATTTCCCAGCCACCACTTGCCAAAGCCATTTTTCTCAATGCTGGTCTTACGTCTATCAATATACTTCAAGATCTTATACAACGACTTTACTTCCTTCAAGTCACCGACACATTTATAAGTACAATCGCACCAGTTAGGCATAATCCTCTACCTCCCTTCCGTTTTCGTATCTGCAAATATTCAATTCCTCAGTTGTCATCCATTGGCAGTTACTGAGCCTGAATCCGTACTTTTCTTCGATAGTTGAAAGGAAAGATTCAAAGTCCTCATATTCCTCCGATTCTCTTAATTCTTCATCCGTCAGCTTTATGATATTCAAACAGCCCACACAAAAGTCTAAAATTAAAACATACCTTGGTTCCATAATTTCAATCTCATTTTAAGTTATACCTTTTGATTAATTTATATACAGTCGATTTTGAGAAGTTACATCCCTGAGAAGTAACGAAACCTTCCCTGTTCAAAGTGTCTGCCATGTTTTTCAGGGTGTATTCTTCCTTGATTAATGTCCGAAGCATCGCAACGGCTCTTTTGTTATTAGGGTTGTTGTCAGCTTTCTCCTTACAACTTCTGATACTGTTCCGGATGGCTTGTTTATGCTTATCCATCAAGTGCTCAGGATTACCCAATTTAAAACCTCTTGCTTTCTTGGCTTGTAATGCAGATTTGGTTCTTACCGCTATCAGTTCCGCTTCGTATTGGGATATTGCGGATAAGATATGAAGTACCATTTTATTTGCTTGTGGGAAATCACAGAAGACAATCTCCACATCACTCTCTAAAAGGTTTGACAGGAAGGAAACATTTCTCGCCAGCCTGTCCAGCTTGGCTACGATAAGTATCGCGCCTTCTTTTCTGCAAAGGCTCAACGCTTCTTTCAGTTTGGGTCTCTCTTTTTTACGGCCGGATTCTATTTCTATATATTCAGCAACTGGAACTTTGTTTTGAAGGTGTTTATGTATTATCTCCCTCTGTGCCTCAAGTCCCAGTCCTGAATATCCTTGTTTTTGTGTACTTACCCGTAGATAAGCCACATATTGGGTTCCATTCTTCATTGTTATTCGTTTTTTTAACAATAGTTCCACTGCTTAGATGGACGTCTAATCTATGGAACCATTTACATTAATACATAAAAAAAGGCTTTCCATGAGATTTCGAGTTCTTATAAATTCTACTCTCCCACAGAAAGCCAGTTATCACATTTCCCGATTCCTCAGAGAACCGCTAATACTTTATAATATTAGTATGTATCAGAAACCCTCTTTTCATAATCGTCCGTTTTCTCCACAAGTTCATCCACCACAGAAACAAGCATGTCAAAGTAGATGCCCTCTCTTTTATCCCTGATTTCTCCATCCTCACCAATCAGACAGACTTCAAACAGGTCAGCACCCTCATTCAATACAATCTGGACCTTTCCGGTATGTTTGAATCCGTTGACCTTGAATTCAAGACCACATGTTATTACTTTCATTGTTTCAATCTCAACTCCCCAAGACATAAGGACAGGGAGATTGGATTTCAGGATTGACCAGATATATCCGGCCAGTTCCAAATCGTAGTTCTTATCTCTTTCCATGATTCTTTGTTTTTCCGTTCACGATTCTTTTTTGTTTTCCCGTAAGGACTTCAAACCTGTAGAAATCCCCGTCACAATTCATACACTGAAATGCATAGCCTTCAATCCTTGATCTTAAAAGCATACGCCCACATTTAGGACAGAATCTTCTCGTTTTCATATCCGCTTTTGTTTAAACTATATTCATCTTCACCCCAAAACATCCGATAATCCTCACATATCCTTCTATAATCCTCCAATCCCAAATGAGGAAAATTGGTGGAATACATATAATGAAGGTCTTCGGGAGTAAGGTTTGGATCATTATTCAATATATCATAAACCTCATCCTCAAACTCATAGGGACTGAAATATGGATCATCCTGAACATGGGAATATACATCGGTACAGTCCTCTATGATATGTTCTATAAACATCAGACTCTTCGTCAGGTATTTCTTTACCGTTATCTCCTCATCAGTATGGGCATTGTAATAGCCGCATGAAACGTTGATACAGGAAACCCCAAGTCCGTTCCCTTTCAAGGTCAGGATATCGGTCATCAACCCGTTCTCCTCCATGTAACCCCATTTCTCAGGTTCAAGGGCTTCTATAAACTTATCGGAACACAAGCCGGCATATCCTATACTTGTAATCAGATCCGAATCACCCTTTCTGTCTGGTTGGATAACAAATCTCACATCATCGAAGAAAGACATCACCGCCTCAGAACTTCCCTTGCAGCCTGTTTCTTCCTCTCTGAAAAAGACTACTTTCATAGAATCATATTTCTTCAGGCATTCAAGACAGATGAATACCCCATTCTTGTCATCGGCTCCCAGATTCTCAAACCTCCTGTTCTTTGAGGAATAACCGAATATGACTTCCCTTGTCTCCACCGCCTTAAAATCTTTCGAATGCTTGCAGTGTGAAACCTGGTCGATATGGCTCACCAGGCAGGGATAACTTTCCGCTTCTCCCTTGACTACATACAGGTTCCCGAACTTATCCTTTGACACGGATATATTTCCGGGAAGCTGTCTTATATAGGAACAGAGGAACTTTACCATCTTCTGTTCCTTTCCACTCGGGCTGTAGATACTATACAGCCGCTTCAATAATTGTATATTCATGATTTATCTCTTTTTTAAGTTTATAGCCGTATGGAAGGTTGGTACTTGGATTTACTTTATCGAACACCTCATTGTCAAACTCCCATGCTTCCTCATTTCTCAATAACCAGCATAATGTATCCGTACCGATGCTTTTATTCTCATAGATACCTTCCGGTTCATTCCAGATATTGATCCGGGTTATGTCGGTGTAATCCTCATACCATTCATCATCATATTCGGAGTAATGCCAGTTCTCCCGCTTGAACTCATTTTCCGCTTTCTCCATACAGTCCTTGCAGCAATAATATTCCTCCGTCACTTCCGAACACATGGCATCATCCAACAGGATATATGTTCCACATTCATCACAGCAGACACAATCGTTTTCATGGTGGTATTCCCGTGTTGATTCTATCCATATAAAATCATCCAGGTTTTCAACGTCTACCCGGATCTCCCTTCCGTTCCGATAGCAGAGTCTTGTATCATCACAATAGTATTGGTGGTAATCATCCCATTCCCGATCATCTTCATCGCCGTCAGTATCACCATATAAGTTCAAGTCTGTGGTGTCAAGGTTATATGAAAAGTGTGAGTTTTCGTAGTTATAGGCTTTATTCAGGTTATAACTGTACCATTTGAAAGAATCCTGATAAGAAAGCGTGTCTTCCAGTTCCAGATCACAGTCAATCTCAAACTTCCTGTCGGATAATGAGTTCCCATGAATATCTACAAATGCATTAGCTTCATGACAGGATGCACCCACGATTTTATAACCGTCTATGTAATCACCTTGAATGAGTTTGTCAATCAGTAACCGTTTCAACACGTCATCACCTCCTGAAGAGTATTGCCTTTCAAGTAACCTCCATTTATTGCCATCCTGATCCGTAACGTCAGTAAATAGAATGGATCTTGCTACAACCAATCCTGTTTTGTCTGTTATGTAAGCCGCCTTGGCTTTTACCGAATCACGATAGAATGAGGTCCGGTCTTCGTCCACCATACATGAACCGAAATTACCTTTGCAATAATCACTATCATATATTTTCCAGAACTCATTGTTTATATGTAGTTCCATATCAGGTGATTTCCCATGTGTATAAGTACACCATTGCTGAGTGAAAACATCTCCTGCAATCCAGTTTACTACACTGGGTGAGAGTAGCTTTCCGATCTCTGTTTCAAGAATAAGCTCTCTCATGAACTTTCCGGCCCTCATCTTGAAGATCCGGTTACGCCCGACATTTATATAGCGGATTGAATTCTTGTCCAGATCCTCACATATACCTTTGGTTTCGTCAGTCTGATATCGGGAGGAATAATAAACCTTGCCTATCAGTTCTACTTTATAAGGCAGTTTTTCATCATCCTTTCCTGATTCAATGACAGCATCCATTACTTTTTTCTGTAGGTCAGCCATATCATATATATGTAACAAGGCATAATCATCATGTTCCCTGCAATATCTGAGCAGTGCAGGATTTTTCAGGTGGGCCAGCAGTATCTTGTTCTTTCTTACCGCCACACCATTGTCTCTCTTCTCAAGTCCGAAACGGGCCTTGAATTCTTCATAACCATAAAAATTATAGTATAACATAATCTTCTGAATTTTAAATTGTCAGTAAATAAAAAAAGGAGAGATACTTCCTTTTAATCGGAAATATCCCTCCCCGGAATATTAGTCTTGGTATGTTTCAACCTTTTCAGATGAATGGTATCGTCTTGTCTTCCAGAACTCCCGATTCCACTATCTTCTTACATATCTCATGTGAAGCCTTGTTCCTCAGGTCATATCCGTAACCTTCACTTCCCATGACTCTTATTACTTCAACCATACTTCTGAATAAGGTCTGTTGCAGGGTCCTGTGGAATGTGGTAACTGCAATAGCAAATCTTTTCTCATTCCACCCATAGTCGTTCAGGGCATGTTCAAGTTCTTTTGCAGCCTTGAATTCCCTGCTGTTTTCCAGTTCATGTCTTTCCATAATATTCATTATTGTTTATATATTATTCCTATTGCAATGATTTAGAATAAGCACCTTTCTTACATTCATCTATACGTGACTGACATTCCTCCGTTACTTCCTTTAGAATCTCAGCACATCTTTTATCAGAACAGCCTTGCAGCAATCTGTCTATGTATGTCATAATATCATTCACTTCCATATCATATATCTGTCAAAGGGTTCAACAAAAAAAGGAGAAAGAACCGGTTTGCCATATTTTAGTTCTTTCTTCCTTGTGAGTTAATTTATTTTCAGGTCTAACTCAAAAACCACCCATAGTTCTCTGTATCCTCACCGTTCAAGACTCTCTGGATACCAACAGCAAAATCTGTACAGTTCTGATTGCGCTCCAGGAATTTGTCTATGTAGGATTGTTTGGCGGCATCATTGAGTAGCTGCATCAAATCCCAACAAGTGATATTCTCTCTGCCACGTAACCCGAAATTAGGATTCTCTATGTAGCCTTTCGTAGCCGCATTGATATTTGAGTCACCTAAAATCACCTTTGGAAGTTCTTTTAGTCTGTATGCCGGTAATGCTTGATACAGTCTTAAACGACCAATTATCTGACAAAACTGTTCTTGTGAAATTTTCGTTCTTCCCAAGTTTTCAAGAAGTCTCAAATTCTGTTCAGGGTTAAAGTCTTGAAATAATCTGAGTGCTGAACTATAAATATCTGCATCACTCATCACTTCCAGTCTTCCGGTCAAGCCATCGTTGGTCAGCATCAGATTTGAACACACACAAACCCTCCATCCTATGAATATCTTGAATTTCTCGGGTGATTTTCGGGCGTATAAGTTTTCCTCGTTCAGGCTTCTTACACCTCCAATACATAAATGGACTTCCTCGCCGTTCATCATTCTGCTCATGGAACGGATATGAAAACAGAAGGCCATACGTTGATAATAGATGGTCTCGTCCTCCGGTTTAAGCTCTTCTTTCCTCTTGGTCAATGCACTTGGCACTCTGCCCAGGATTTTATGTGATACTCTGATTTCTGTGTTTCCAAAGTTCTCTCCGGTAAAATATACTCTCGCAGCATCTTCTACCTGGTGGATAAATTTCTGGTGGCTGATTGTTAGCTGGTTATCCCCAAAACTAGGGACAATACAGTTCCTTTCAAGTTCTTCAAGCGTAATGCCCGAAGTGTTACTCTCAATAAAATTAGGATGCTCTTTCTGTTCTTCTTCAGATACGATTACAGCATCTTCGATATTAACTGCATCCATCATTCTTGTTACCATTCCGATTGTTCTTGGAATGACAGTAAGTTCATTAGTCATTGTTTCCATACTCTTGTTATTTTTTTAGTCGGTTAATAAAATGCGGTGAAAAAACAAAAAGCCAAGAGGTGTCATTTCTTTGCTTTTATGAATATACCTCTTAGCTTCTTTATTCCTTTGAGTATTGAAGTTGCTACCTCCAATATTGTTATTATCACGTCCGCTTTCTTGTCATAATCCATTCACAGACGTTCTATCAGTTTTCAGTCGCAGCATCAACGGCCTTGACTTCACTCGTGGCAATCTTCTTTTTTCCGAATTTGCCACCATACTTTTCTGCAAGTTCGATTACTACTGAACCTGCCACGATAATCTCGGCCACATAAGCTGCGACCTTCAATCCTTTAATTAAATTTCCCATGTCTCTTAAATTTTAAGTTATTAATATTGTTATTTCTATTCTCAATTTCTCTTATATACTTTTCTCATATATAAGGCTTTGAGGGGAAATCAAGGAAGGGGGAGAAGAAAAAAATAGACCGGTCTTTCGACTGGTTGTGATAGTTGAACCGTTGTAAACAGCTCCTCGCATTTACTTGGCCTATCATGCGGCATACATTCTTTCGTGGGGAACTTTATGTCTTGTCCACATACTGAAATTGCTACGCATCATCGAATCTCCAACTTATACATTTTCTGAAAATAAGTGTGACCCGGTAATTGTTTTTTGTTATAATGCTTGAAGCTGACGCACCTTATCTTAATGGTGCTGAATTATACTCCAAGCTTTTTGTCATATATAAGAGTTTGAGGGCTTTGGAAATGGAGAGATTTTTCGTAAATTTGGTACTCTGAATCTTTTTGTTTACCTTTGTAGTAACCAATATATTAGACAATTATGAATAGCAACAATAAGAATCAGATAATCCGTTTTGACTGGGCTATGAAACGTCTGCTCAGGAACAAGGCGAACTTCAGTGTACTTGAAGGTTTGCTCACTACGTTATTGGGTGAGAAGATTATTATCCAGCGACTCCTAGAAAGTGAAAGCAATCAGGAGGATGAGTATGACAAGTATAACCGTGTCGATATGCTTGCCGAGAATTCCAAGGGTGAACTGGTGTTGATAGAGGTACAGAACAATAATGAATACGCCTACTTCCAGCGTATGTTGTTCGGTACTTCCAAACTGGTGACTGAATATATCAACAGAGGGGAGAGCTATGATAAAGTTCGTAAGGTGTATAGCGTCAATATAGTCTACTTCTCTCTGGGACATGGAACTGATTTTGTTTATCATGGAAAGACTGAATTCAGAGGCATCCACACCAACGATCTCCTTGAACTCACTCCATTCCAGAAGCAGACATTCAAGGTGGATACGGTAAGTCAGCTATATCCTGAATATTATATCCTGAAGGTGAACGGTTTTAATCAGGTAGCGAAAAGTCCTCTGGAAGAATGGATCTATTATCTTAACACTGGAGAAATACCTTCCACTGCCACAGCTCCCGGTCTTGAAGAGGCCCGTGAGAGATTGAAACTGGATAGTATGACCAAGGATGAGCTTGCTGCCTATTACCGTCACTTGGATAATATTGTAATCCTTCGTGATAACATCAATACTGAACGTGAGGAGGGCAGGGCGGAAGGTCTTGAAGAAGGATTAAATAAGGGAAGAGAAGAAGGAGAGAAACAAAAAGCTATAGAAGTAGCCCGTTATTTAAAATCATCCGGCACTTCAATAGAGTTGATTATCGGAGCAACCGGATTGACCAAAGAAGAGATTGAAGAACTATAATAGCGAGAAGGGGGATTCTACTCCCCCTTAGTTAATTGGGCAGTTATAAATCTTTCCTTGAGGCAGTTGTTTTTTGTTTCTTACGTTCCTCTCTCATTTTTTCATATTTTTTTCGTTGTTCTTCTCTTTTATGTGTACATGAGCTATTAATTTCTTTTGATGTTATTATTGCGTTTAAAATAGGGTCATGCGTCCACAATTTTTTAGCAGCGTTTACAAGCTTGGTATTGCCTTCTGTATATTTTGTAGAACAACTAAATTGAAAAATTTTAATAATCTCATCCCGAAATTTAGAAAAATCCCTATTAAAATAGTTCTTATTAAAATATTTACTTTTCCATAAGACTAAAGCAAATCCTACCACATTCAGTGAATTGTCGGACGCTTTCAATTTAGAGACAGTCTCTTTTATTATTAGTGGCAAATGAACATTTGTAAATGTTTCAAGTTCCTCATTAGTAACTTCCTTATTGAAGAAAACAGACATAGCTTTACTTACTTCTGATACATTCAATAGGAAAGCAAATGGAATATCTCTGCCACGACCTGTTATCCTCCGGTATTCGTCATATCTTTTTTGAACATATTGACCCAAACCTTGTTCTTTTAGCTGAGCAAGTATATGTTTGTATTCATCCATGTTTAAAAAGTCACTATTTATCATTTCAAAAAAACATTCCCAATTTTTATTGTTCAGCCAATAGTAATAAAAAAAGCATATTTCTATATTACTATTATTATCAATATCTATCCTTGCAAATATATTCAGTTGTCTTTCCATTAACACTTTGTTCAGCCATTGGTTGTAATGATCCTTAAACGAATTTGTAATCCAGACAAAGAACACCCAAACAATTCTACGTAGAGATAAAGGGAAAAATGAATTTAGATCCATTCTATCGGTAATGTGATATTTTACATATTCTTTCCACTGTAATTTACTTCCTTGAAATTCCATATCTATGTATTTTTGAATTCTATCATCATATTTATTTATAAACCATTCATAGAAATGAAGATCAGATTTCGATTCTTCATATTTATTAGCCATTAATTTTTTTCTTTTTGGAAAAATAATTCAGGGAATAAACTCTCAAAAATTTTTTCTATTGAAATTATATCTATAAAGACATATATAACATAGATTATAAAAGCATAAAAATCTTCATCAGATGATTTGAATGTATTTTTCGGAAATTTGGTATAATTATCTGTCAATTTGGTGAATTCGGCTTGAATGACTGCCTTTGGCAAGATATTTTTCAAGTCATTTGGTAATGAATCAAGAAAACATGAAAAACGCCATGTTAATTCTTCATCTTTACTTGGCTCAAAATGGTCATAAGTATATACTTCCGCAAAAGTTCCTAAAAGGTCTCTGACAACTTCTCTTTTTAATGCAGGTTTAATAAATGTCTCTTTTAATTCTGGTGCAAAAAACAGTTCCGTTATCTCATTGCAACGTTGTAAGAAGGATATAAGTTCATCTCTAGTATAAACTTTGTTTTCTATGGTATATTCATTCCAATGTAAATCGTAATCTTCAATATTTATGTAAGGATAACCTAATATATCTTTAACGATTTGCTCAATAACTTCTTGTTTCTCCATTTTTATATTAAATTATTATTGGTTAAAAGTCTTTTAATAACGCCCTAATATTCTGGTAACTATTCAGCGAATATAAAAAAGCGAAATACTGAAAGGCTGCTACAAAAACATAACAAACGGATTTCGCCCCTAAAGCAGACAATTTAGAAAAAATATTGCCACACTTAACTCATAAACTACTGCAAATCAGCAACAATAAATTACTGAATACTAACCATCCCCGATTACTGCTTTAAATATATAAAAAAAATTATATTACGCTATACTTTTTACATACTCAAAAAGCTGTTTTAGCTGTGCCGAGTTCATTTTTTCCATACTTTCTATGATTCCCGACTTATATTGATGCGTGTTCCATTTCTCCATTTGCATTTTCTGTGTCTCGTCAGCAACTTCAATGTAAGGTTTCATAGTGGCATAATCCGAATGACCTGTTGCTGACATTACGACACTGGCAGGAATACCAAGAGCCAACGAACAACATACAAAAGTTCTTCTTGCATCATGACAACTGATCTGTTCCCAAAACTTATAGGTATCCTCATGTCTGGTATTACCCTTGAAATAAACCTGGGATATTTCACGATCCAGCCCGGCAAGTTTGGCTGCTTCTTTCAGGTAGTCATTTAATTTCTGATTGCTTGGGACTGGAAAAATTGTATCACCTTTATACCATGAATATTTTTCAATGATCTGTTGGGCGTGTTCATTCAGAGCGATATGCAGTTTGTCATCGGTCTTTTCAGTACAGAAATCCAGACACCCATCCACCAAGTTAACTGGTTTGAGTGCGGCCAGGTCTGAATATCGTAAAGAAGTGAAGGCCATGAAGCAGAACATATCCCTTGCTTTTGACAGGTATTCTTTCTCCTTGGGAAATTCATAGTGGAAGAAGTGCATCAATTCCTTATATTTTAGAAAGGTTACGGTTCGAGGTATTACTTTCAGCCTGAGTTTGAATTCTAATACGCCAGAATTTATTGTATATCCATGCCTTGAAACCCACCGTAGGAATGATTTCAATATCCTGATTTGTTTCTGTATGGTACGGTTACAATAGTCATTCTTTATATACCATCCGACAAGCTCCTGAACTTTTGACTGATCTAGAGTTTCAAGTGTAATATTGGGGTCACAACTGCTTAACTGAGTCCACATCTGGTCATATTTCTCATGGATCTTATCACCCCAATTACCTTCTTGTGGTCGAAGCAGCAAGAACTCGGAAAATATATCCTTCAACGTTTTCATCTTATCTTCATCCACCGTTTCTTGTTTTACCCTACCCAATTTCTCATTCACCAGCTCTTTCAAGTCAGTTGTCGTTGGTATTTTGGAATGAAGGTCATATTTGGCAAACACTTCCTCAATACAAACCAGAAAACTACGGATTGCATTGTTAATCTCACGGGCATAGACAATCTTTCCACCAATTTTATGGGTCGTATTACTTTTTACCAGTTGTTTGTCACTATCCCATTTTAGAGGATCGATAGTATAACCGACAGAGAAACCGACTTCATTCTTCTTACTGTTCCATCTTACCCGAATCATTACCTGCCCGTTCTTCATTACATAGGCTCTTGTACTAAAATTTGTCTTTTTCATACGTTTTACTTAATTTTACCGCGAATCTAAAGAGAAGATTTTAAAGGAAAAATAGGCTGACATTACATGAATATACATGATAGTACAAACTACTTTCCCTTGTTCTATCCACCTAATTTCAAGAGCGAAGATACGAAGACTAATCAGGGGGAGTAACACCCTTTAACTACTCCCCCGATTTACGAGAGTATATAATATTGGTTGAAGTTATAAAGTTGATGAGATTTTATTATAATGTTGATTACTAATATTTTGTGGCTTCTTTAAAAATCAGACAATATCATTCAGAGACTCCCGTACGCACCGCGAAAGCAAATAGCAAATTAAAGCAAAGCTCTGAAATTCAAGTATTTCAGAGCTTTTTCTTTTTCTCGCTCCGGCAAAAATGGGGACCCGAAATATCCGGTGCATAAGCAATTTTCGAGTTTCAGCTTTCTCAGACTTACATCACAAGAATAAGAAACTGAGCAGCAATGAATGGGCAGACCGTCCTCCGGATAGGGACAAAACTGGAAGAAGGTATAGGCAGAATCCACGTATGTCCCATGCTTTTTATTATGAAGGTTCATGTAAACCCTCGTCCCACGCACGTGGGCTCGACGGTTCACGCAGGCAAACCGGCGAACACACATGCGTGGGACGAAGTTTTGTAATAAGGTTTCGGGAATTATGCGCCAAGCTTCTCTGCATTACACACAGGACATGAAGGGAAAAAATGCCCATATACGGGGAGCCAAAGCCATACTTCCGGCACTATAGACAACGGAGTTCGCCCCTTAATCACCATATTTGCACAAAGAAAACGGAAAATAAGCCCAAAATAGACATTAACAAATATTATTTATTATAAACAAAAAAAACAGAAAAAAAACACGTGGTTAAATTCTTGCTGTCAGATAGTTAAAGCCGAATATGAGAAGAAAAAGTAGTGCTGGCAAAAATGATGATTTTTAAAATCGGGGTCTGACTTACGAACTACAACTGCATGTGTAAAATAGGATATTCTTTACCTTCTCCGTCCAAATCGGACCTTTTGTATACGCTAAAGCCTATATATTTATAAAAACCGACAGCTTGAATATTCTGCTCGTTCACATCGACTTTCGTTACCTGCAAATGATTTATGGCATAAGTAACCAGTTTTTCCCCAATTCCTGTGCCTCAATAATTATTGGTAATAAACAACATTTCAAGATTTCCTTCTGCAATTCTCATAAATCCGATTAAGATTCCCTCCTGTTCAAACCCGAATAGAGCGACATACTGAAAATATACCGAAAGCTGTTCCTTATAGTAATAGAAAATCTTCCTCTGTAAGAAAATCATGTGTACTCAATACTGCAGTTTCCCAAATTTCTATCAAACGTGGATAATCCGTAACTTTAATTTTTCTAATCATAATTGTAATTGCTATTTAAAACCGCAAAGTTCGGAACTTATACATTCAATACACTGAACCCAAGTTAAAAAATACATTTACGGATTTTGCTTAGTACTTGTGGCATGATACCCAAATAAGAAGCTATATCTTTGAGTGGTATATAGTTTAATGTAATGCCATATCCTTCAATCATCTGTAGATAATACTATTCAGGAGAATATTTAATCAAGTCGATATTTCTTTTCAAGAGTTTACTCAGTAGTATAGCATTCAAATCTTCAAATACAGTTTTTACCTTAGGAATAGCAGTATACAGTTCATCTACTCGCTTCTTGTCTATTCGGTAAATAACGCTATCTACAATTGTCTGCACATTAAATGCAGATCTTGTTTGTAAGGTAAAAGACATGTTCGACATTGAAAACGTACCTTCTTTACAAAACCAAAAAATTTACTCTTCCCCTTTATGATTCAAAAGCCAACAACGCAACATCCCATCAAAAACGAAATAACTATATCTTTCTATTTCTCCTTCCTTAATCAAAAATGTATCTTTACTAATCAATATCCGCTCAAAATATTGGTCAAATGACTTAGATTCCTCCAAATTAAAAATATTGATGCTAAAATTAAATCCTTTAAGTAATTTTTCTAAAAAGCATAATATTTACAGACTATAGTTTTCATCAGTTTTGATAGCCGATTTTTATTCCAGAATACCGAAACGAACCAAGGCGTTCCGGACACCATTCTCATCCACCGCCTCCGTTATATAATCGGCAACGCTTTTCACAGCCTCGGAAGCTCCTCCCATAGCTATTCCCATCCCGGCTGCACGAATCATGGAAATATCATTCCCGCCATCACCAAAAGCGATGGTTCTTGAAACATCAAATCCATAATAGGAAGCAAACTCATTGATACCCATAGCCTTGTTTACTCCCGCCACATTGACATCCGCGAAGAAAGGGTTCCATCTGGAAACAGAAAGTCCGGGAAGTTGTGCCATTACTTCTTTTTCCATTTCTTCATCACAATATATGCATAACTGACAACATTCGCCTCCCATAAACTCTTTTTCGATGTCTGCCACCGGCGGTGTAGGGTGATTGACCAAGCCTGGCCAATTCGATGACGGTCGGGTTGAGTTCGTTGACAAAAATACCTTTATTCGTTTCGATAGCCAGAGCAAACCCATAATGTTGAGCCAATACCAGTACCCTCTGAAAATCCTTTTCGGGAATCTGTTTACGAGATATAGGAGTGCCATCTCTCAGTACACAATCGGACCCATTCAAAGCTATCACTGCATCGTATGGAATCTCTTCAAGTTCGTGAAGATCGGTAAACGCCCTCCCAGTTGCTATTATGATTTTTATACCGGATTCATGAACTTGCTGCAACGCTTCGATAGCCGACTGCGGAACGCGGTGAGTGTCGAAACTCACCAATGTTCCGTCTACATCTAAAAATATAGCTTTGGTCTCCATTATAAAATATTTTGGTCTAATAAATTCATTCTATCTGCATCATCTCAATTTTGTGAATATCTATATTCATTCGGTGCAACTCCCGTTGCTTTCTTAAACACCAGACTGAAATATTGCACACTCGGATAGCCCAGCCGACGCGCTACGGCAGCAGGTGTATTACCGCCTTCCGATAACATTTTCTTGGCCGTGTACAAGCATTTGAACTGGAAGTATTCAGCCAATGTCTTACCCGTCTCAAACCTCAGCAAATCATCAAAGTAAGCCGTCGAAAGATTCAGTTTTTCGGCACAGCATCCGGAAGTGGGCAGCTTCCCCTCCTGCAACTTTCCGGAAGTGATATACTCGTCCAATATCCCTTCCATTTTCCCCAGAATCATCTTGTTCTTATTCTCACGGGTGATGAATTGCCGCTCATAGTAACGTGAGCAATAATCCAGCAGCAATTCGATGTGACGGGACAGGATGGTATTGCTATGCGTATCAATGGAATGATGAAGTTCATCATCAATATTCTCAAGGCAACACGTCACTTTGGCCGTTTCGCGCTGTGACAGATGCAACGCCTCCTCCTTGCGGTAGAAAAAGAAAGTATAGTTGTCGATATGATTCTTTAACGTAGTACAAAGCAATAAATCGGGATGAAATGCCAGCAGCCAACCTTTGTCCGGAAGCGTATTGTTCTTGTTCATCCGGAATATCTCGCCGGGAGTAAGAAATACCATCGTAGCATTGGAATAATCATAATATTTCCGTCCGCAGCAGTCACAATCCCCTTCACAGTCCTCAATCAGTAGGATGGCATAGAATTCAAACTTCACAGCATCCTGATACACACTAGGATTTTCCAGATTAATAATGCTTACCTGAGGATGCAACGTTTTACATCCCAGGCACCGGTTACATTCACATACGGTCTTTATGTCCAATGTATTGTCTTTCATCACCTATAAAGTCATTCTCATTATTGTAACTTCAGATATATAAAATCTTAAGGATATGTTTTCCACACCTTCACAATATACCAATTACAAAATTAGAGGAAAATCCAGACATCTTCACTACCCTTATTACGGATTATATAACCTTAGTTACTGTTTTTATATCTGGCTACGTGACTTCATCTCCAGATACTTGTTTATCACGTCCACAGAAAGATTTTCCGGTGTAGTCAGCACAGAACTGATGCCGTGCTGCTTCAAGGTGGAGACTATCAGCCGTTTCTCGAATACAAATTTCTCGGCAATGACATGGCGGTAATACCCTTCCGTATCCCTCGCAGGAGTGGCGACGTACTCTTTCAGAGCGGCATCTTCGAAGAAGATGACCAGCAACCGGTGCTGGCGGTTCAACTGCTGCAAATAAGCCAACTGGCGATTCAAGCTGCCGATGCCGGAAAAATTGGTATACAGCACCAAAAGACTGCGTTTGTTGACGCGCTTGTTCAAATGTACGCACAATGAGGAAAAGTCGGTCTCCCCAAAAGTAGTCTGCTGGCTGTAAAGGTTCTCCAATAACGCCTGCATTTGTCCGGGCTGTCGGGAGGCGGGGATAAATGTATCAAAGTGCTCATTAAACGTTACCAGTCCGGCTTTATCCTCCTTCCGCATGACAACGTACGAAAGAACCAGGGAGGCATTAATAGCATAGTCCAGCAAGGTCATCCCGCGAAATGCCTGCTGCATAATCCGCCCCTTGTCTATCACGTTATAGATTTGCTGGGAACGCTCGTCTTGATAGACATTTACCATAAGTTCGTGCCTCCGGGCGCTTGCTTTCCAGTTTATCGTGCGGTAATCGTCGCCTTTCACATACTCCTTTATCTGTTCGAACTCCGTATGATGCCCCACCCTGCGGATACGTTTGATGCCCAATTCCGTCAAGTTGTCGCTGATAGCAAGCAACTCATACCGATGGAGCATCAGATAGGACGGATATACCTTGACATCCAGCGGAGCATCGCAAGTATATCTGCGGGAAAGCAATCCCATTCTGCCTGCCACAAACACCCGAATCCGTCCGAAAGAGTAAATCCCCCGCCGCGTGGGACGCAGATGATACGTAATCGTCCTGCCCTCATTCGCCTGGAGCCTCATCCGGAAATCAATATTCCGCAACTGGAATGCAAAAGGAATCTCATCCACCACTTCCACAGCCACCGGATGCGGATAACTGCTCTCCACACGTATGTTCACGGTGTTCTCATCTCCGTTGGAGAAGCGGGTAGCACACTGGCGGAATGCCCGGATGCCGCGAATGCGATAGAGCATCACCCCATCCACCAGCGCCGACACCGCCAAAACAAAAAGCGCCCACTGCCCGATTGCAAAGAATGGAGCAAAGACGTACCCGATACCCATCAGCAGGACTATCAGAACAAGAGCAATATAGAATCGGCGGCCTAATCTCATTTCGGCACTTCCACCTTATCAATCAGACGTTGCGTCACCTTTACCGGCGAATAGCCTTCCATCTCGGCTTCCGCTGTCAATATCAAGCGATGCTGAAGCACATACGGAGCAACGAACTTAATATCCTCCGGTGTCACAAAGTCACGTCCCTGCAACAGTGCATATGCCTTGGAGGCCTGCATCATTGCCACGGACGCACGCGGAGAAGCTCCTAAATATACAGCCTTGCTGGTACGCGTCTGCTGTACAATCAACGCGATGTACTGAAGCAGCGTGCGGTCTACAAACACGTGTTCCATCAGCCTGCGCAACGAAAGCAGTTCTTCTTTTGTGAGCACGGGCGCCAGGCTCTCCAACTTCACCAACGAAGCATTGGCGTGGTGGCGCTCCAGGATGTCCACCTCCTCCTCCAATGAGGGATATCCCATGGTTATTTTCATCAGGAAGCGGTCCAGTTGCGCTTCAGGCAACTTATAAGTCCCCTCCTGCTCCACCGGATTCTGGGTTGCCAGAATCGTATAGAGTTCTCCCATCTGATGCGTGGTACCGTCAATGCTGACCTGCCGTTCTTCCATAACCTCGAACAAGGCTGCCTGCGTCTTGGCGGGAGCGCGGTTTATCTCGTCCACCAGCACGAGGTCGGCAAACACCGGTCCTTGATGAAAGTCAAAGTCATTGGTTTTCATGTTGAAGACCGTAGTACCCAACACGTCACTCGGCATCAAGTCCGGAGTAAACTGAATGCGGCTGAAGTCCGCCTTAATCAAGCGTGCCACCAGACGGGCAAGCAGTGTCTTTGCCACCCCCGGCACTCCCTCCAGCAACACATGACCGTTTGCCAGGACAACCGTCAGCACCAGGTCCACCGTCTGCTCCTGCCCCACTATGACCGTAGCAATCCGGTCCTTCAACGCTTGTATCTTCTCGGAAAAGAGAGTCAAGTCCACCCGTTTTTCTGTGTTCTCTTCCATAAATATCTTCTTTATATATGATTGATTATTTCATTCATTCTATCAATAAGCCGTTTCATCTCTTCCTCAGAGATACTGCGCCCTCCGTACACCACCGGCCTCACCTCGCGGATGAACGCGGCTATTTCCCCCGCTTCCATACCCGTCTTCCGGGCAATCCTGCCGAAAGAGCGCTCATCCTCTGCCACTTCCTCCACATCCACTTGTATTTCCCTCCTCAGTTCCTCCGCAAAATAGAGATATTTCTTGCGGACTAAGTCAGCATGGTCCTTCTTCTGATAATAAAGAGTACCTATCAACTCTGCAAACTCCAAAGACTTATTTTCCGGTTCGCGGATAACCGGAATGGCGCGCTGCTTCCTGCGGGCTGTAAATATCATAAAGAGCAGGATGGAAACCATACTCAAGTACAATGCCCAGCGAAGCGGCGGCTGCGAAAGGAAATAGCGAAAAGGAGACATCTGTACCTGGGCTGTTTCTTTCATATAGCCTTCGGTACGGACAATGGGAAATCCACCCATCTGGGACAATATACGAAAAAGATAAGCCGCATTCTTCCCATCCAGCACACCATAGTTCGTAAAAAGCAGGGGAGTGGAAGCCAGTATAACTTCCCCCTTTCCCCAAGAAACCGACATGGCAACCGGATGAGCAGCTTCTCCGGTAACAGTTTTTTCCGCCAACACTTTACTAGAAATGGAATCTGCAAAGAAATAAGACTGACAAAGTTGGGGATAGAAACAGAAAGTCTGCTGCGGATAAACCGCCGAATCCCCCACCCAGCACAAACTGTCTTTCGAAAGCAATGCAGTGGCATATTTTTTCAAAGCCGACGGACTGAAATAGGAATAGCTGCACTCAAATCCCAGCGTATCTTTCAAAATACGGCTGAAAGAGCTCCCCGCCAGCATAATCCGGTCTCCCCGTCCCGCCATCTTCAACATCGCCTCCACATCTACATCCGTCAAATGCAGGTTATCGGTAACAACCAGTATTCCGCGGCGGAGCGTCGTATCTTCCTGCTCCAGTTCATAAAAAGTCTTTCTCGACAACGAATATCCCTTCGGCAACGATGAAGACAGCAGGCTATCGAACACGGCACAGCCGAACGGTTGCTTGTCATAATGGCTGAACGTAGGGTTCCAGACAAACTTCTTTGGCAGACGGCACTCTATCGCAAACATCAACACCAGAAAAACAATGATACCGGCTATAAACCAATGGTTCCCCTTCATGCCGCCCCTCCTTTCTCCACTTCTTTCTGCAAATCCCGCATCGCATGGAACAAAGTTTCGGTCGCTTCAAAATTTCCGTAACGTACTCGTAGAAAATGGTTGGTCATTTGGCGGAAAGCTGGCAGACGGACTTCATAGATATATTGTGTTGGCGTTTTATATAACTGCCAGTCTATACGTTTTCCATCGCTGAGCTGTTTCAGCGTCTGCAGATAGAGCAAACGCACCGCCTCCCGATAATCCGTCCGGGCAAGCGCATCGGCAATTCTTTCCGCAAAATCCACTCCATAGATGGTGTCCTCCCCCACTGTATAGGGCAGGGTACTCTTGCGCGAACGCATGAACAGTTCCGGACGCTTCTTGTACACAAACCAAATGACCAATACCAGGATAAGAACGGCAATGCATATCAATACGACCTCCGAATATTCTGCCACCAACGTATTCCCGAATATCTTGTCCAGCAGCTTGCCGAACCATCTGCTGAACCACTCAAGTACATTAATTTCGGGAGCTATCAACTCACGACTGTAAGCAAACGCCGGGTCAGACTGCCAAGCGGCAACCTGTGCAGTATCACAAACCAGTGTATCAGCCGGAGCCATATTCATAGTCCGTTATCAGAGTTTATCAAAATTGTCAATATCACTCTCCACCATCACATAATCTATCTTTTCCGAAGCATGACCGTATTGATAAGCCAGTCCCAGCAATGAGAAAATCATGGACATATAAACGCCGAATGCCTGGACCACCGCCAGCAGATAAAGCACAAAGCTATAGGCTGCCGATACAGTGGCACCGCCACCTGCATCAGTCATTGCAAAGATATATTTCACAATAGTCCCGATATACCATGGAATCATCGTCACTCCCTGCAAGATGGCGGCGATGAATCCCATAACAATGGAAATCAGTACGATACCTCCCCAGGTAGCGAAACCCAGTCGGTAGGCCTTCTTCAAGGCATCTATGATATAGATATCTTCGAACAGATAGACTGGAGCCCAAATAGCAAGTGGCACAGACACCACCACAACGAGCAGAACGAACAAGAACGCAATCGCCATGAACGGAATGACGGTGGCTATAAAACCAACAATAAGCCCTACAAACAGCACCAAAAGCACACCGATAATCATTATCAGAAATACCCTTCTGACATTACGGAACAACAAGGGCTTCAGCATCCCTAACGTCACTCCCTCCAAGCGTTCTTCCCGTTCATTGTAAGTACGGACCAATGCGTAGACCAAAGAGGTCAGCATGACAGTTCCTAGCAGATAGAGAACGGCATACAGACTGTAATAAGTCACCAGTGCCATGATGGACGCTCCGACAACAGAAGAGTCGAACGAGCCTCCGGTCATATCACCCAGAGCCATTGTACCGCTCATCAGCCCGTTCAAGCTCAGTCCCTGAAGCAGACAAAGCGGCAACATCAGATATGTGGTGAATTTCATCAACGGCTTCCAATTCTCTTTGATAAAATCAAAGGTAGCAGTTAGTTTCTCTCCAAAAGAACGTTGTACATACAGTGCGATTTTAGGTTTCTGTGCTTCCATGCTTCTTTCTGTTAGGTAAATAAATATAATAAAAAAAGATAAACGACAAAGAGAGTAGAATAAAGCCGAACCTCAAAGCATCCGGAAGTTCGGTATGGCGGGTAACGAATCCTTCTATAAATCCTGCCATGATGAATACGGGTACCGTACCCACCACTATTTTCAGTCCTTTTTTGGCTCCCCGTTTGAAAGATTCCAGCCTTGAATAGGTTCCGGGAAAGAGCCATCCGTTGCCCAGGGCAAGACCGGCGGCACCGGCTACAATAATCGCCCAGATTTCGAGTGTCCCGTGCAGCCAAATGGCAAGGAAGGACTCCCAAAGCAAGTCGTGCTGATAAAAGAAGGTTTGGAAAGCCCCTATCATGATACCATTGTTAAGGAGCATGTATCCGGTGCCAAAACTGGTCAGCAACCCCATGGCAAAGCAGTTGAAGGAGACCATGATATTGTTCAGCGTGATACTCAGAAACATGGGGAACTCGGAGGAACCGTTATATACAGCCATAGGTTCACCATTAGCGATATTGTTCAAAGTCATATCCACATAGGAGTTTCCTAAAATCAAACGCACAAAATCGGGGTCTCCGGCAGCGGATACCACTCCTATCAATGCGCTGACCACAAATATAATGAAGGAAGCCACCAGCTCACGGCGTGCATCGTGCATGGCCGAAGGCACTTCACGGGTCCAGTAGGTGATAATTCTTGACCATTTCTCGCGCTTGTTTCTATAAATGCGGTTGTGCAATGCCGAGGCAAGATTGTTCAGATAGATAGTGATGCGGGAAGCGGGGAAATGCGTTTGGGCAAAAGCCAGATCTGCCGTAAGCTCCGTATATGCGTCGGCAAGTTCATCGGGAGACAGACTTTCCGCCTGCTCCACCATTGTTTCTGCTCGTTTCCATTTTTCGATGTTCTGCCGGATAAACGTCACTTCTTTCATACCCCATGACTATTTCAGAGAAGTTTTGTCTGAAATAGGTAACAAAAATAAGAGAATAATGATATATTTGCAATGAAATACTAAAAATGTTTTATCAGGAATGGCAGAATCTACAATTATCACCGGACAATTTGTCCGCATCAGTCAAACGCCTGCCAGTATCGGTGAGCGGCTCATTGCACTGGCCATAGATTATATTCTGCTCGGATTCTATGTATTTTCTACTTTGGCCTTGTTTTCACGGATTCATCTACCCTCTGATTTCACGATGCTTTTCTTTTTTACCATTGTCTACCTGCCAGTCTTGCTTTATGCATTTCTCTGCGAAATGTTCAACCAGGGACAAAGTTTCGGCAAGCGGCTGATGAACATTCGTGTCGTAAAGGCAGACGGCTCCACGCCCGGCATAGGCTCGTACCTGCTCCGATGGCTTCTCTTCCCTATCGACGGACCGGTGACCGGTGGTCTGGGACTTCTGGTCGTCCTTTTGACCAAAAACAGCCAGCGAATGGGAGACCTTGCCGCCGGCACCATGGTAATCAAGGAAAAGAATTACCGCAAGATACACGTCAGCCTCGATGAGTTCGACTACCTGACCAAAGACTACCGACCTACCTATCCACAAGCTTCCGACTTGTCATTGGAGCAAATCAACGTCATTACCCGGACCCTGCAATCGGGTAAAAAAGACCGTACACGCCGCATTGCCTCCCTTGCGAAAAAAGTGCAGGAACTTCTCTCCATCACTCCTCATGACAGTAACCCGGAAAACTTTCTTCAGACCATTCTCCGGGATTACCAGTATTATGCCTTGGAAGAAATTTAATACGAACTTCCAACAAAACCAAAGAAGTGTTAAGTCTTACGCTTATTTAAGATTCAAGCTGCATCTTTTTGGCTTTTCATTTGTTAATCAACCAGAAGGTCTTAACTAAATAACAAAGAACAATTATGAAACGAATCATTACATTAATCACACTGGTGTTGGTAAGTGCATCGACCCTGATGTATGCACAGAGTAGCAGCGAAACACGCCAAGCAGAGCGTAAAGCCCAACGCGAAGCCCAGAAAGCACGCGAAAAAGCAGAAAATGAAAGGAACTATGCCATTGCCGTCCAGGCATTGAAAGAGGGCAAGTTTGTATTGGAAGCAGACCAGCTGGTGTTCAAGAGAGGACGGAGCGCATTTGTTTCATCGACAACAAACTTCGTTCTGATGGACGGTGAACACGCATCCGTACAAATAGCTGCCAACAATGCCCTTGCAGGCCCCAACGGAATAGGCGGCATCACAGTGGACGGCAGCAGAAAGGAAATGAAAATCACGACCGACAAAAAGGGAAACGTGAATTGCAGCTTCAGCGTACAAGGCATCGGAATATCCGCACAAGTGTATATCACACTGACCAACGGCGGCAATAATGCATCGGCAAGAATCAGCCCGAACTTCAATTCGAATACCCTGACGCTGAACGGAGTCCTGGTTCCATTGTCCCAGTCAAACGTTTACAAAGGGCGGGCTTTATAAAACACCCCTTTTGTCCGTACAAAGTATAAAGAAAAGAAGATATTCATATCGTGTTCGCAGGATACGAATATCGTGTAGACACGATATTAACAGAATGCGATACAAGGAATTAATAAACTGTTATACAGAATATTAATTCCTTGCATCGTACATAAAGGGAGCTAACAGAATGTGGACATTTATTCTTTTATCTGTTGACACGTTGGGCAATAATATACCGAACCACCCATATAAGCCTCTTTTATGATGGTACTGCCACAACGGAGACAAGGATTCTTCCATGTTTTGGCAGAAAGAATGGTTTTGTAACCTCCGGCGTTGCCATAAAGATCTGTTTGCGTATCGCGTCCGCCCTCGAACGTCATATCCACCAATGTTTCTTTTAGAGCATTAAAAAGAACGTCTTTCTGATTATCCGACAGAAGTAGCACTTTCTGTTTGGGATTTATCCGTGCATTGAACAGAATATCCTGCGTTACGCCGTTACCTACACCGGGAATACGCTGATTGGTTGCTAATAGAGCTTTAGCAGAGAGGGTCTTCTTTGCTTCGGCAACGAGTTTCTCAAATTCCGCTTCGGTGTATTTATCGCTCAACGGCGAAATGCTTTCCCGACTCAATTTATAGTACTTATTGTCGATATAGCTATCAGGATAAACATTGATAAAACCATACATTACAACCGTGAAGACAAGGAATGAATCATCATTAAACGTCAGCAACAACTGGTAATTGGCAGGAATCTTATCTCCCGCATTGTAATAACGGACACTGACTCCGTCGCCTATATTCATGATCACATTATCCGAAAGATTGAAATTGACAAACATGCCATATCCTTCGGATGAAAGGATGGTTTTACCTACGAGCAGTTTACCATACTCCGACGGATTGCCGTTATAGAACGTAAACTTATGCGGTTTGGTGGCATTGAATACCTGCGTGATTGTTTTACCGCTCAAGGCGTTGTTCACTTGTTTGCTCAGGGTGATAACTTCGGGTAATTCCAACATATTATCTTACTTTTATTTTCGATAGGGATATATATTTCCGTTAATAACTCGTCAATAGCTAATCAATATCGTTCATTATTTTAACCGGACCACTTCCCCTATAATAGGCATCAACACGTTCAAAGAGTCTTTCTCTTTCAGATTCATGGCATTCTTCAACGGTTCGTCCCAGCGGTGTCTAGCCAAAGCATATTTGGAATGATGGACAGTCAGAATCTTTTCCGCATTCAAGTCCCTGGCCACTTGTCCCAAATATTGGGGCATGGTATGGATATATTTCCAATCTTCGTTATACTGCCCATTCTCCAATATGGCAAGGTCAATGCCAGGATATTGCTTGCCTATTTCGGCAAAATGCGTATCATATCCACTATCACCGCCCATATAAATCTTCTGCGAAGGGGTTTCGATAAGGAAAGAGGCCCATAGTGCCTGATTCGCTTTCAACGAGCGGCCCGAAAAATGCCGGGCGGGCAAGCAATGAAGCAGAAATCCCTTATCCAGTACAGTATCTTCAAACCAATCCAGCTCAACCAGGGATGATTTCTCAAATCCCCAATACTCGAAATGTTCACCTACCCCCAAAGGACAGACCACCTTATCTACCCGATTTTTCAGCTGCATCACCGTTTCATAATCCAGATGATCCCAATGGTCATGTGATATCACCAGATAGTCAATCTCCGGCATATCGGCAGGCTTGTAGGCATCCGCCCCCTTGAACGGCTTGTTTACAAACGAAACCGGAGAAGCCCCACAAAATACGGGGTCTACCAGTATACGCTTTCCGTCTATCTGGATAAAATAGGATGAATGTCCGAACCATACCAATACATTCTCGTCCTTGCTTATCTTGCTGAGGTCCGTCTTTATAACCGGAATCTCTTTTTCAGGACGTAAATCGGTTTCTTGCTTAAACAAGAATCCCCAGAAAGCTCCCAAACGTCCCTTTTGGGAAGTCATCATCATCGTACTGTGCAGATTCCGGAATTCTCCGTCTTTGTAATGAGGCGACTTCTTAATCCTCTCCAACCGTTCTCCTTGAGGAGCCCTCCCGAAACTCGGCTGATTGACAAAAACGAATCCCACTATGACCGCAACAGCCACAATACCCACTATAATGCCAACTATCATACGTACTCTTTTCGTTTTTAATGAATTCATATTCAATGAGGCTACATTTACAGCTGCAAATATAGTCGAATTGTTATTAAATCACTATCTTCGCGCCCAATTTACGGAATCAATACAATAAAGCAATAAAAAGCCAACAAAGAAATGAACACACACAGTCTATGTTGCATCGGTTATATTACCCAAGATAAAGTCGTAACCCCTAAAAATACCATATATATGCCGGGAGGCACCTCCTTCTACTTCGCACATGCCATCAAGCACTTGAATGCTAACGATTTTTTATTGGTAACAGCTTTGGCTGATACTGACATGGGCATTGTGGAAGACATTCGGAAAGAAGGTATTTCCGTCAAAGCCTTGCACAGCACACATTCCGTCTGTTTCGAGAATATTTATGGAGAAAACCAGAACGAACGTACACAACGTGTCACGGCAAAAGCAGACCCTTTCACCGTGGAAGGTTTGAAAGATACCGATGCACGGATTATCCACTTGGGCAGTCTGCTTGCCGACGACTTCTCTTTGGAGGTCATCAAGTTCTTGTCCGGAAAGGGACTCCTCTCGGTAGATGTGCAGGGATTTCTCCGCAAAGTGGATAATGAAAAAGTGCTGGCAGTAGACTGGCCGGAAAAGAAAGAAGCATTGAAGTATATCCATATTCTGAAAGCCAACGAAGCTGAAATGGAAGTACTGACCGGATGCAGTGAACCGCACGAAGCCGCATTGCTGATTGCAGACTGGGGCGTCAAGGAAGTGCTGCTGACCCTGGGAGATAAAGGTTCGCTGATATATGCCCAAGGAGAATTTCACGAAATCCCCGCCTATCCTGCCCTTCAGATTACAGATGCAACAGGATGTGGAGACACCTATATGGTGGGGTATCTGTATATGCGCAACAAAGGTGCATCCCACCGGGAAGCGGGATGCTTTGCTGCCGCCATGTGCACCATAAAACTACAATCACACGGGCCATTCTGCGGAACGGAAGAAGCGATAAATAACGTGATAAAAGGATAAAGTGATAGGGTGATATAACACCCTACCATCTTTATTTATAATCCGAATTTTTTCAAATCATCTTCCACACTACCGATACCTGCGATATGAAACATATCAACCAGTACCTTCACAACATTCGGAGAAAGGAAAGCGGGCAATGTGGGGCCTAAGTGAATATCCTTCACCCCGAGACTCAGTAATGCCAACAATACAATAACCGCCTTCTGTTCGTACCATGCTATGTTGTAGACAATGGGAAGTTCGTTGATGTCATTCAGCCGGAATACTTCTTTCAGCTTCATGGCTATCACGGCCAGTGAATAACTGTCATTGCACTGTCCGGCATCCAATACACGGGGAATGCCGTTGATGTCTCCCAAACCAAGTTTATTATAGCGGTATTTGGCACAACCTGCGGTCAGGATAACGGTATCTTGCGGCAAGGCTTTGGCAAACTCCGTATAGTAATCGCGGCTCTTCATACGTCCGTCACAGCCTGCCATTACGATAAAGCGGCGTATGGCTCCGGTCTTCACGGCATCTACCACCTTGTCTGCCAGTTGCAGTACCTGGTTATGGGCAAAACCACCGATAATCTCTCCATGCTCTATCTCCACCGGCGGCTGGCATTGTTTGGCAATCTCTATGATTTCAGAGAAGTCTTTCCTGCCTTCCGCATCCTTATCAATATACTTGCAACCCGGATAACCGGTAGAGTTGGTGATGAACATACGCTCTTTATACACTGCATTAGCCAAAGGAGGAACGATGCAGTTGGTGGTAAACAGAATCGGTCCGTTGAAGGAAGTGAATTCTTCACGCTGTTTCCACCAGGCATTGCCATAGTTGCCTACAAAATGAGAATATTTCTTGAAAGCAGGATAATAGTGGGCAGGCAGCATTTCACCATGTGTATAGACGTCTATCCCCGTACCTTCTGTCTGTCTCAATAATTCTTCCATATCCTTCAAGTCATGGCCGCTAATCAAAATTCCCGGACGATTCTTCACACCGATATTCACCTTTGTAATTTCGGGATTACCGTAAGTACCGGTATTGGCAGCATCCAGTAGAGCCATTGTCTTTACTCCGAACTCACCAGCTTCGAGAACCAGCTTCACCCATTCCTCTGCCGATAGAGACTCAACCGCAATGGTAGCCAGTGCACACTGCATGAAAACATGAACTGTATCATCATTGAATCCCAAGCGCATAGCATGCTCCAGATAAGCTGCCATACCTTTCAAACCATAGACAAGCAATTCTTTCAACGAACGGAGGTCTTCATTCTGTTCACGCAGAACACCTACTGTCTTCGCTTTCTCGGCATAGTCGTCACGCGTTCCCTGCCAAGTCAGTTCATCTACTTGGGGTAGGAACACTTTGTTGTGCTTGGCCTCTTGAATCAATCCATTACGCAAAGCAAGTCCCCTATCCACCCGTTTCAAGATGCTTTCATCATCGAAATTCGCATTCGTGATAGTACAAAACAAAGCATCCGTCACAAAAATATTCACTTCTTCAGAGACTGGAGAATCTGCCTTGCGTAATGTATCGGCAACAACAGAGATACCCCTGACTACAAACAGTAACAAGTCCATAGCTTGAGCCGTATGACTTTCTTTTCCACATACACCTTTCAATATACAGCCGGTTCCTTTGGCTGTCTCCTGACATTGATAACAAAACATGTTTGGTTCCATATTCCTATTCATTTAAAAGTTTGCATAATCTTTTGATAAGATAAGCAGCACCTCAGCAATAAAAATAAGCAGGCTTATGTTCTATTGCATTCGATTTGCATTATCTTTGTGCAAAGATGAGAGTTCTACAACGCACAAACTGTCACGAATGTTACATCGAATCACAAAAAAGTAAAAAAAGAATGGAAATCCATACATTATTGGAAATGCCTCCTTTCCAAGACATAACAGAAGAAGAATTATTATCCCTCATCCTGGCACCCGAACATGCACACAGGCAATACAAACCTGCTGACTTCATTGCCATGCAGGGAGAAGCATATCGTTCTCTATTCATATTGTGCAACGGCAGTGTGCGTACCCAAATGGTCAGTGCGGAGGGGAAGCAACTCACCATCGAAACGCTGAAAGCCCCGCAACTGCTTGCCCCGGCTTTTGTCTTTGCCTCCGAAAACCGCTTCCCGGTAAATATCGAAGCTAAAGAGAAATGTGAGATACTCGTTATAAACAAGAACATTTTCCTGGAATTCCTGCATCAACACCCCGCTGTGATGCGCAACTTTCTGCAACTGGTATCGGACAGAACCCTATTTCTCTCCAAAAAGCTAAATGCCTTTGCCCTACAAAGTCTGAAATCGCGTATACTGAACTATCTACGCATGCATGGCACGATACTCAACCAGCAGGAAGTGGCACAAATACTGGGAGTGGCGCGTCCCTCGCTGGCACGTGCCTTATCGGAACTGGCAAGCGAAGGGTGCATCCGAATGGAAGAGAAGGAAATGCGGATAAATGCAGTCTCCGCCCAAAAGTATTTATAAAAAACGTCCGCACTTATATATTATTCTTACCTTTGTCCAAGAATAAAAAGCTATGGAAAAGATTCTACTGGATGAAAAGTACGAACAGTTGTTGTTCCAAATCCCTCTACTAAGGGATTTGCCACATAATATCAAGCAATCGCTGCTTGAGAAACTGGAATATTCAGTCTATTCTATAGACAAGAAAGATATAGTTGCCCGGCAAGGCACCCCCTGCAAGAAGCTATATATACTATTGGAAGGTAAATTGCGTGTAGATATTATAGACGGTCTGGGCAATAAAGTTATGGTAGAATACATCGTTGCCCCCCGGGCCTTTGCCACTCCCCATCTCTTCGGCAGCAACACCACACTGCCGGCAACTTTTACTGCCATTGAAGACTGTATCCTATTCACTGCCACCAAAGAATCCACCTTCAAGCTTATCAGCCAGGATCCCAAAGTGCTGCACAACTTCCTTTGCATAACGGGAAATTGCAATGCCTGCACGGTTTCGCGATTAAAAACCCTTTCCCGCAAAACAGTCCGCGAAAGGTTTGTCGTCTATCTGTTTGAAAACAGAATTTCCAACTCTACCAGCATCACCATTGCGCATACCCAATCTGAGCTGGCAGAATACCTCAATGTAACCCGCCCGGCACTTTCAAAGGAAATCAATAAGATGACCAAAGAAGGTATTATCCTAATGACGGGTAAGAAAATTGAGGTATTGAATGAAGCAGCTCTGAAAGAGTATATCTAAACTACCATTTTACAAACAAGATTCTCGGATTGATGTTGACAGATACCCAGCCCCAATCCTGCCAGCGTTTATGGTCGCCGCCTTTCACCACGTCCATAGACTTCGTACCCCGCATAATGGAGTAACCGGCAGAAAGCTTCACGTCCTTCATCACATTCCAGTCAAGCTGATAGTCCATCTCCGAACCCAATCCCTTTTTTACATCATCCAGCTTGGCAGCAGTAGCAAAATAGTGATAATTCAGTTGCATACTCACCTGCTTGGATGTCTTGAAGTTGACACCCAACTGGGCATCCTGCAAACCGGGAGCTACTCCCTGCCAAGCAGAAGCATAGAAATAGTCCATCGCTCCATAGAACTTATGATGTGTTCCGTAAAGAGGATCGAATGCTTTGAACTTGTCACCTTTCCCGTCACTGCCACTCAGATAATCATAACCCAAGCTCACACTCCATTGCTTGTCTATGGCATAGGCAGCCTTCACGCTTACCATAAAGGCAGATACACTCTGCGCATTCTTGTTCTTTCCGGTCTGATAATAGAAAGCAGCCTGCACAGGTAGCCAATTTCCCGATTCCGGCTGATAAGTCACGTAAGTACCGAACGTCTGCAAATAGCGGGTATGGGAAGTTTCTGTTTCTGCATCACCGGTTTCCAGGCCCAGATTCATGAATAACAAAGAGACATCAAGGTTGGGGGTTTGCGCCGCATAATGATACCAAAGGGTCTGCATATTCTTATAAGGTTGTGCACCGTCATAATAATAGGTACCGCCTTTTGCCTTTTCCTTGTTCTGGTTGAAGGCAAGAATGAAATGCAGTTGGTGGGCATTCTTGGCATAGCCCAACTTCAATGCATCGTGATAGCGACCGGCCACATTCCAGTCCAGCCCTCCCAAAATACGTTCGTCGTCATAAGACAAGGTCTGGCGCCCCAGTTGTGCAAAGAAACCGGCACCAAAGTTGAGTTTTGCCCATGCTTCGTTCATAATGAAACGCCCGTTAGTGTCTATCTGCGGGTCCTGCCCCCATACGCCTACATGTTGGGCCGAAATCTTCATACTCAAATCCGAACGTTTATACTCCATGGAAAGACGTGCACGGTTGTTGATAAATGAAGCAGCCTTGTCTCCCTCGAAACGTGGTAACTGTGCTCCGTTACGGTATTCTGCACGGGGTCTGATTTGCATCGACATGGTGAATTCGTTCTCTTTCTCCGAACCTTGTGCCCACAACATTCCGGGCAACAGCAATAAGCCTAATGCCAAATAAACTGTTTTCATAAGTATTTTAATTTAAGTTATACGTATGTACACTCACTCCTTGTGCCGAGGGCAAGTAATTGATGCCATACCAACACATTTGCAACAACAGAAAAGATACAAGCAAGCCAAACAGTGCCTTACGATAGGCCGCGGGGCATCCCAATCGGAAATGGATATATGCCAGATAGGAGAACCAGGTAGCCGCCGCCCAAGTCTCCTTGGGATCCCATGCCCAATAGTGTCCCCAAGCAGCTTTCGCCCAGACAGCACCGGACAGCATACCCAGTGTCATGAAGGCAAGTCCTACATAAGTCAGATTATCGCACAAAGCCATCTCATGCCGTTCAATTCCTTTTTTCTTGAACCACAGCAGGTAGACAGCCATCACCGTAGCGGCACCCAGCATGGCATAGGCAAACATATAGACAATGACATGAGGAGTGAACCACGGACTCTGCAAAGCGGGCATCAACGTCTTGTTGTGTATTTCGGGCCTAAAAATATTGATGCAGACAAACACCAAGGACAAGACGGAACTGAAACCGAGAATCCATTTGTACCTCCAACGACTGTAAGTGATGATTCCTGCCAATGGAAGAAAGAATGAATACCACAAACGCGTCTCCCCCATCGTCCGCATCGGAGGACGCTCCAAAGAAATCCACATGCCGACAATGAAGCTGAAAAAGACAGCCAAGCCCAGACAAGTCAAAGTGTATACCACTACCGGACGTTTACCACGCCATGCAGCGAAAGCTCCCAATCCCCAGAAAAGTAAAGCGACAATGGCAAACAGAGCAAAATAATCCCAACTCATACCGTCTCCTCCTTTCTTTCTTCTGTTCCTTTCGGTGCATTGACAAACAAGTAGACTGCCCCCAGCACCATCATTATGATGCCGGCATATACAGCCGGAAGCCAGGGATCGCGTACCAGTTCAAAAACACTGACATCACTCCACCGTCCTTTCGTTTCGTCATAGCTTAATTGATAAATGTTCCATCCGAATATCTTCAAAGGACGGTTCACTTCGATTGTGTCTTCCACTACCTCTCCTGACTGCGTATAAACCGTTACAGCAGAAACAAATCGCTGCGGCTCACGTTCGGGCATCACCAGACTGGTCTGTTCCGACAAGCGCAATGCCTTATAAGGAAACATGAAACTACCGCAACTCACCCATCCCTCCTTCGACTGTCCGGAGGTAGCATTCACCGCCTTCAGATAAACAGCATAGGTAGCTCCCATCGAATGGAATTCGGTAAACTTCAAGGTATCTTCCGCAGCTACAGAGGCAGCCATCGGAATGGATTGAAGGATAGAGATGTCCCAATCCAGCAACCTCCCCCGTTCTACCTTCTCTTCCAACAGCAAATGTTCCGGCACATCCTTCGGCAGTGCCTGCCCGGTCTCATTATTTATCAGCATCAGCTTGGGAGGGTATTCATGTATGGTGAATTCTTTCAGTTCAATGGCAAGCGGAAGCTCCGTCAGCTTGCCATCCTCATTCGTGGCACGCCATTCAGTCTTGCCCAATTGGGTAATCATTCTCAGTCGTTGCATATCTGCATTGCCCAGCGTTGCCGTCAAGAGGGCGACAAACAAGCCGACATGATTCAGCAGAAAAGGAATCTTACGCAATTTTAAAGGAATACATACACGGAGAATGGTCAGTCCCAAGACAGTAACCAGCCAGATATAAAGCAACACGAACGGCCAGAAAGAAAGCATCTTCGAAAAGCCGATGACATCTGCCGAAGGCTGGGTAGAAGGAACCTGCCGCACCAATCCCATAACGACAGTGACAACCGCCACACATACCAGGGAAGAAACTGCAGCCGTATAATGACTGAGCCATCCGAAACAGTACACCCGTCTACGAAATCCATGCATGCATGCCAACAATAGCAGGAACAACACCAGAACGATGACATTGACCGGCCACGCAAACAAGCCCCAACGAATATCTCCAACGCTCCACTGCAACAGCAAGCCCGTGACGAACAGTCCTGCCCCACAGATAAAACCTTCCTTATACCTCCACGGTTTCTTCCACATCTTCTGATTTACGATTTGACGATGTACGATGTACGATTGGAGTTAGATTGTTGATAGAGTCAATCCGGGATGTACATATCGGGGAGTAATCCCAATCGTACATCGTAAATCGTCCAATCGTAAATAAATTTATTTTAGTGCTAACCGGTTGTTGGCTTTGGCTTTTTCCAACCAAGCCGGTACGGTAGTCTTCAAGAATTTGTCCTTTGCAGCTCTTTCGGCATCCATATCGAGGCCGATATATTCCTGCGCCTTGTCTTTGGTAGAGATATCCGGCATGGGAACATTGTCCGTATATCCATGCTTTGCCAGCACTTTGGAGACAGCCAAACGCGCCTGCATAGCTCTATCCAAGCCGTGAGACAAGACACGCTGGATTTCCTGTGGTGCATGGAAAGCACCTCCGTGAGATGCCACACCGAAGTCCCAACGCCATTGCGCCTGGCGAATCAGTGCCAGCACTTCTTTCATCTGCTCTTCCGTAGCTCCCTTGTCCCAGGCAAATTTAGCTTCGATATGAGCTTTGGCAAGTTCCTGTTCAAGGCGGTTGCGGATTTCATTGGCCTTGCGCTGGCGTTCGTAGACATTGTTGCGCAAAGTCTCCTCACTTTCGCGATGGCAGGTTTGGCAGGTACGGTCTATCATAGCCAACGGACTTTGTATATGGTGGTCGCTGAACTTCACGCCACCTTCACTCTTATAGGGCATGTGGCAGTCCGCACACGATACGCCACGCTGACCGTGAATGCCCATCCGGGCTATTTCAAAATCGGGGTGTTGCGCTTTCAGGATGGGGGTACGGCTCAACTTATGTATATAGTCGTAGAAACCGGCCTCATCATAATAGGCTTCCATGTCTTCCACCGTAAAACCTTTGTCCCAGGGGAAAGTCAGGTACTTGCCGTCACCCTTGAAGTAATATTCCACGTGGCACTGTGCACATACCAGCGAGCGCATCTCCTGCGGAGTGGCCTCGGTAATATCCTTGCCCTGACGTTCAAAAGCTTCTATCAGAGCCGGACGGCTGATATGCAGATTCATATTTTCCGGTTCGTGGCAGTCCGCACAACCAATCGGATTTACAATTTCACCACCCAAAGCGCCCCACTTATTATTATAGAAAGCATCCACACCGATGGCTTCCATCATACGGGGGACATCGGGACTCTTGCAAGTCCAGCAAGTGGACGGTTGCGGACCATCTGCATCAGTGGCAGGCGCACCGGTACGCAGGGTTGCCGTAATATCCTCGATGGCATGCATGTGTCCGCGCGGAGTGGAATAGTCTTTGGAGAAGGCATATCCAGCCCAAAGTATCACCATTTCGGGACGCTGTTCCAATACATCCACAGCCACATTTCCATTGAATTCACTCTGGAAGTCGGTCTTGGCGGTTTCAGTCCACGTCTGATACTCACGTGGAAAGTCACTCTTGAAGACTTCGTTGCGTGCCTCAATTCCTTCAATCACAGTTTTGCGGTTATTGAATACACTTGCCAGCTCGGCCCTGCGCTCCATCAAGGCAGAAACGCATAGACCCAAGACAAATACAACGACCATTGAACCACCGAACAACAGCCATCCTTGCCACGATTTTAATCTCTTTTCCATATATATGAAGATTTATTGTTATTATTCCTTTATCAGTTTCTGCAACCACTCCGGTACGGGAGATTCCGGATAGGGTACCAGTGCAGCGGGCGTGGACGAGAGGCTGTTCATTCCACCATGAGGCACATCACGGTGGCAGTCCCAGCATGCCTTTCCGTCGCCGATGAGGGTCATCATGTAGTCTATCCTGCCGACATCCACAAACTCGTTGGTCAGTTGCGTATGGCAACGGATGCAATTATTCATAATGACCTGCGCACTGGCTTCCTCGGCTTGGATGGCCTGCGGTTCGCTTTTAGTGAGAAAGGCACCTACGTGCTTCATGCCGTCCATTCCCTTAAACATCCATTTCTTTACCATATTCTCATGAGGGACATGGCAATCGTTGCAAGTGGCATCCCGGCTGTGGGAGCTGTGCATCCAGGTTGCATAATAGGGAGCCATGATGTGGCAGTTGACACATGCCGCAGGGTCATCTCCCAGATAAGTGTGCGCCCGGAGAAGATACATAAACAAGCCTCCGCTGCCGACGAGGACACCGCAAACAATGAGTGCCGTTACTTTCCACCTGTAGGATGGAAATAGTTTACTTATGATTGGTAACTTCGCCATAAAATGAATATTTTCAGCAAAAATAGGCAGTTACAATCTAAAAAAGTGTAATCATGATTACATTTTTCCATTTATTTTTCGGTATTTTTAATAAAGCATTCATTCTCACGCATACCTATATGAAGATGTCCACAAAACACGCACGCCTGCGCATCTTGTGGACATCTTCATCCTTTTATAAAACTGCCTGCTTTTTTTAAGCTGCTTTCTTTAATTGAACATTCACTTTTCTGCCACTCTTCCGGACCAATCTTCGAATCCAAAGATAATAGCCCGTCAACGGCAGGCTTGCGCCAATCAAAGCGGCCAGAAAGCTCAAGATGCGGGTGGCCCATCCTCCCCAACTGCCTACATGGACGGAGTATATCCAGCCACGGATTTTCCCGGAAGTGTCGGCATCCTTATATAAGGTAGTCCCGGTGATTTCACCATTACGGGGATTGAACGTATAGCGGTCGGCAGCACGACGGTTGCCCAACCGATTGAAGGAGACTGTAGCAGAGCCACGCGATACGGTTATCTGTTTATAATCAGGACTAAGCTCCTTCAGTTCTTCGTAAACCTTCTGCCAGTTTGCAAAAGGAGAGAAAGGCTTTCTTTCACGATTCTCGCCACCAGACCTGCCTTGAGCCCTATCTCCTCCGTGGGCAGCAGTTTGTGCCTGAGCACCATGTCCTCCACCCCCTTGCATGGTTTCCACTCCAAAAACTTTGTAGAAGCCGGTGCGATACCAGGAGAAAGACCATGTCAGTCCCGTAAGTGCCATCGCCAACAGAAAAATCAGCGTGTACATGCCGCCTGCCACATGCAGGTCGTACCAGAACCGGCGCCAACCTTTACCGGCAACAATCTTCAGACTGTTCTTTAAAGCCTTTTTTGTACGGGGCCACCAGATGACAACGCCTGACAGCAGCACAAAGACAAGCATCAGTGTGGCAGTGCCCACAATCATTTTCCCCCAGAAGATACTTCCATCGGGCTTCATGCTGTCCAACAGCCAGCGGTGCAGGCGGAACATGGTCATGAAAAACGGCGCACGCTCATACCGGCCCTTCACCTCACCCGTGTACTGGTCCACATAGACGGAGGCACGACGAGGTTTGGAAAGATTCACCTGCCAGGCACGTTCCGGATTGGACGATGCAGTGATACCCGTCACAGAGACACTATCCGGCAAAGTAGCGGCTACTTTTTCGGCCAACCGGCTCATGGGAAGCGGTGCCGGTCCGGCTTTTTCTACATAGTAGAGGTCGCGGCGGCAAAGCTCCATCACTTCCGTCTCGAATACCAGCATGGCACCGGAGAAGCAGATAAGGGTAATCAACAGTCCGAAGGGGACTGAAAGCCATAAATGTATCTTACTGAAAATTTTCTTCATAAGTATGTTCTCTTATTCATTTCATATCAGAACCTTTATTCCAGTTTACCTACACCGTTCAGTTGGGTTGCATTGACCACCAGCCCTTTGGTAGCCGTTGCATTGGCAGGGTCTACCTTATAGATGGCAGGATAGCCGGAAGAGGTAGTGACTGCCACATATGCGTTGCCATTTTCCATGTACGGGGTATTACCAAAGCCAGAGACATCGCTTGGAAGGCCGTTCACATAAGTCAAAGCTCCGGTGGAGGCATTGAAGACGGCAAGTTGGTTGGCAACCTTGTCTGATGCCGTAATTGCCTTATCATACATCAGCAGCAGGAAATAATTACCTGAAATATACCAAGTCCGCAAGAAAGAGGCGCCATTGGCTTTCTCTTCAAGATTATAGTAATAAGCGGCATCAAATTCTTCTGCTTTGGTATCGATGCGTACAACTCCAGCAGGCAATGTAGTCTGCTGACGCGAATCACTCATGGTCTTGGCATAGCTCGGAGAAAATACATATACATAGCCGTCGTCGGCAAGCCAGTTCATCTGGTAGTACTGTGAACGGTTACGTCCGGCAGCATAACTGATTTTGTCTGTAGTGATGACCTTATGAGAATTCAGTGTCTGATCACCAAAGATAGCGATATGGCATTCATTAGGATACTGGGTCCATTGCAATTCGTCCTTCTCATAGGCACCGCTACCCTGCCCGCCGGATTCTGTCTTTATTAAATCCTCATTACCGGAAAGCACCCACTTGTAGCTACCGTCTTCGTTCTTCTGCATGCAACCATACTGGCTAAGCCCCATGGGAATGGCTGCTGCATAAACCTTACTGCCCACTTGTTCTATACCGGCCAGTGTTACGTATTCACCATTTTCAAGGAAATTTTCGGCAAGAAATGGAGTATCCTTTGTTACCGAGTTCTTTGTATAAGTCTGTTTCTCGACATCCAGATAGGAAATCAAAAAAGATTGGGGAGTATATCCATTTGCATCATTCAGTTCCGTAGGGCCGTCGCCGGTAGAAGTCGTCATTATAAATTGGTCATAATAGCCGTAGGTAGTGAAACGATTGACGTTATACTCCTGGCTACGTTTTTCCAGTTCACCGTTTGTATTCATAATGAACGACTGGGTAGTGCCTGCATTTCCCTGGTGATAGTTCAAGGCATACAGATATTTGTTTCCGTAGAACACCCAGTAAGTAGCCCCATCGTTCACAAGGCCATTGCCGGCAGCAGTAATTTCACCGCTTTCCAGTGACTCGGCTGTCAGCAGGACAGGAACGGAGCTACCTGAAACTGTAGCCGTGGCAGCTATCACATAGTTACCCTTTGAACCGGAACCGGAGCCGGAACCCGGTTCGTCTGTGTCTGTACAAGAAATTAAAGCCATTCCGGTCATTGCCATTGCCAAGAGGCCGGACAAAAGATAATTCTTCTTCATTTGTTCTTCTTATTAATTACACCTATTAAAACCATTATATTTATTAATCACCAAAATGTACACGTACCTTGCCATAGAACGCACGCCCGGCTTTCTGAAGACTGAAATTGTCGTACAAATCCTCGTTCGTGAAGTTGCGGCATTCAAACGAGATATTATAGCGGCCATTCTTCAGACTATAGCTCAATGTCAGGTTATGGGAGAACTGGTCGGGTACCATGAAATCCTTGTTCTTGCTACCGATGGCCTGCGAATAGTAGGAGAAGCTGTGCATGTACTGGTTGTCGTAAGTCACGGACAGCATATTCCCTTTCTTCCAGAGGTCGCGCCAATAGAAGTTTACGTCAAAATCAGCAAACTGATAGGGCACATTGGGAATGCGTGCCTTGTAACCGAGATTTTCCACAGAGTTGCCGGTACTGCCGATTTGCATCTTCTCATTGTCACGCACATTCATCTGCGTGAAGTTGCCGCCCACACTCAGCCAGCGTCCGAAGCCATAGCGTGCCGATACATTGTATCCCTTCGTCAGCACCTTGCCGTAGTTGGTATAAGTGGCCCCTTCTTTTCCTCCGCTCAAGTCCTGGATATTGCGCTGGATATAATCCTTCGTATTGCGGTATACCACACCGCCTTCCACGTAGACGGAATGTTTTCCAAAACTCCGGGAATAACTCAGGTTCAAGTTGATGTTGTCACTTTTCTCGGGACGGATGCCGATGTCTCCACTCTCCAGGTCTTCGTCACCAAACATCTCTTCGATAGTGGGCAGGCGGTAAGCTTTTTCATAAGAGAGCTTCGCCTGCAAGCCGGGCAGGATGAAATAGGTTCCGGCAGCACCATATCCCCAAGAGTCTACCGTACGGCTGGTGCGTACATAATTACTACCGGTATCATCCTCGGCCATAGGTCCTGCCACATACTGGCGGTAGTATTTGCCGAATGCCGAGAAGTTCCACTTTTCGGAAGGCATCAGGCGGTATGACAAACCGGAGATATTCTTGCGGGTCTGCTTGGCAATGGCATCCGTCTGTTCTTCCACCGCCAACAGTGAAGTATTATCACGCTGGAATGCACTCAACACATGATTGAAAGTCAGCATGTGGACTCTGGCAATGCGGTAATTCAAGGTCAATGTACCGTTCCAATTGTCATTATCGGCACGGGAATACTGGCGGGACTGTTCGCCGGGGCTGTTCAGCGGATGTTTCTCACCAAGCCAGTTGTATTCGTAGCGGGCAGTATCCACATTCGTAGTGGCATTGCGATTGTAGTTGGCTGTCAACACCATATCCAGCCCCTTGATTATCAAGTTGCGTTTGCTGTATTCCATCGAAGGCATCAGTGAATGGCCGAAGCGGTGCTTTTCTCCGAAGACTGTCTTCTGGCGTACACCGGTCTGTATGTCCTTGTACATGTGCGAATAGGTGAAACCGAACATCAGCCGGTCTGCCCAACTTTTGTCCACAATACCCGCTTTGGCCACAATGGCTTCGTTGTGGTAAGTATCATTGAAACGCTTCACGCGCACCTTCTCACTTTCGTTGAAACTGCCCGTCTCAAAATCCTTTACCGGCGCATCTACATGATAATCGTTGTCCGAGTAGTTTTGAAAGGCATTGATTTCATAGCTGAAACCGTTCTTGAAAGTCTGTCCGAAGTTAACGTATGAGCGGTGGGTATTGAACGAGCCGTAAGAATAAGAAGCATCCAGGAACCAGTTCCGGCGTTTCTTGTTGGTAACAATATTGATGACACCGCCAATGGCATCCGTACCGAAGCCCACGGGAACTACACCCTTATATACCTCTATACGGTCGGCAAAGCTCACCGGAATATTGTTCAGGCTGAAGGAGCTTCCCACACCTTCCTGCGGCACACCGTCAATGAACACCTTGACGTGCTTTCCGCTAAAACCGTCCAGCATCAACTGCATGTCCGAACCTACCCCACCCGACTCACGGAGTTTCATGCCCGGAGCCTTGGTCAAGGCATCGCTCAGATTCTTCGTGGTGTTCTGGAGTTCCTTTGTATCGACTGCCACAGCATTGAATGCCGACCTCTTCACCCGGCTTACTCCGGTAGAAACGATAGTCACCTCGTCCAGCTGTTGCGTTTCGGGAGCGATGGTTATGTTCAGCTTCATCCGCTCATCATTGACCAGTTTCACCTTTTTCTCCACCTTTGTATAACCTACGGCAGACACCACCAGCGTATAGTCGCCGGCAGGCGCCTTGATGTGATAGAGGCCTTCCTGATTCGTGGTTCCTCCATAACTCGTCCCTTTCAGATAAACAGTCGCAAAATCCACCGTTTCTTTTTCCGTAGAAATGATTCTACCCGAAATCATCCCTCCTCTCCTCTGCGCATGTACAGACAGAGAAGCCAACAGAAGGAAAAACAGCAGCGAGAATTTAAGTGTATATGCTTTCAATTTTATAATAATTATAATGTTGTTAGTAAACCGGTGCAAAGGTCATTATTAACAGCCAGCTGTGCAATCACTTATTGTAGGTAATTATATGGAGTGGATTTATCGTATATATCATATTATGCAATCACCATTGATAGGTATTATCAATAATAAATCTAAAAAAAGAGGAGCCGGGAAATGAAAAACCCCTATTTATAGGTATTGCCCAATATGCCTTTTTGTACGACCTTTGCTGCAAATTAAAACAAGACAACGGACAATAAATTATTAAAGTTTAAGTATGAAAATTGAAAAGATTGTAGCCCGTGAAATCCTTGATTCACGCGGCAATCCCACAGTAGAAGTGGACGTTATTCTGGAATGTGGTGTTATGGGACGCGCAGCAGTGCCTTCCGGTGCTTCTACCGGCGAGCACGAAGCGCTGGAACTTCGCGATGGCGACAAGCAACGCTACGGTGGTAAAGGTACACTAAAAGCAGTAGAAAACGTCAACAAGATAATCGCACCGGCACTGATTGGCTGGTCGTCACTGGAACAGCGTACCATCGACCACAAGATGCTTGAGTTGGACGGCACGCCTACCAAATCCAAGCTGGGTGCCAACGCCATTCTGGGTGTCTCACTGGCAGTAGCCAAAGCCGCCGCCAATTATCTCGATATACCTTTATACAGATATATCGGTGGAGTAAATACCTACGTAATGCCGGTCCCGATGATGAATATCATCAATGGAGGTTCACACAGCGACGCTCCTATCGCTTTCCAAGAATTTATGATTCGGCCGGTAGGCGCCTCTTCCTTCCGTGAAGGCCTGCGCATGGGAGCCGAAGTATTCCACGCCTTGAAAAAAGTGTTGCACGACCGCGGCCTCAGCACTGCTGTAGGCGACGAAGGCGGTTTTGCACCGGCACTGGCAGGAACAGAAGATGCGCTGGACTCCATCATGAGCGCCATCAAGGCTGCCGGCTACGAACCGGGCAAGGATGTGAAAATCGGTATGGACTGTGCCTCATCCGAGTTCTTTAAGAACGGTATCTATGACTACTCCATCTTTGAAGGCGAAAATGGTAAAAAACGTACTGCCGACGAACAAATAGCTTACTTGGAAGATTTGATTAATAACTACCCGATTGACTCCATCGAGGATGGCATGAGCGAAAACGACTGGGAAGGCTGGAAGAAGTTGACCGAACGCATCGGCAACCGTTGCCAGCTGGTTGGCGACGACCTGTTCGTGACTAACGTGGAATTCCTTGAAAAAGGTATTGCCATGGGCTGCGCCAATTCCATCCTTATCAAAGTCAATCAAATCGGTTCACTCAGTGAAACGCTGGATGCTATCGAAATGGCACACCGCCACGGTTATACCACAGTGACTTCTCACCGTTCCGGCGAAACCGAGGACGCCACCATTGCAGACATTGCCGTTGCCACCAACAGCGGACAAATCAAGACCGGTTCTCTGAGCCGCTCCGACCGCATGGCGAAGTACAACCAACTATTGCGCATCGAAGAAGAACTGGGTAACCTTGCTGTCTATGGCTACAAAAGAATAAAATAACCCTTTGTAGTGAATAAGTCATAAAGAGGGAATAGCGTCTTTGGGAAAAGGCGCTATTTTTATTAAAGAATCGTCTATATCTTTGCAAAAGTCATCCCCTACTATCCTCTATAGGAAAGATTCTTTCCAAGATGGTAGCAGGTTAATGTTTCATTGACTAAAGACTATTCGTCCGACAGTCGTTACATTATCGTCCGACATATGTTTAATTATCGTCCGATAGCTGTTGGACGATAATTAAACATATGTCGGACGAATAGTTTTTAGTAAGCAAGAATATAAAATATAGCGGCGCAACAATCATTTGCTCCCAAAGCCTCCCTTTATTATTTACGGAGGCCTTCAAAAACAGTCCTCATTCACGGTTCATCAAACGATGCTCTGCCATCTGCTCGAACTTCGTGCCGGGACGTCCGTAATTGGCATACGGATAAATGGAGATGCCTCCGCGCGGGGTGAAGATACCCGTCACCTCAATATACTTAGGGTTCATCAAATGAATGAGGTCTTTCATTATGATGTTCACGCAATCCTCGTGGAAAGCACCATGATTGCGGAAGCTGAACAAGTAGAGTTTCAAACTCTTGCTCTCTACCATCTTGACATCGGGGATATAGCAAATACGGATTTCTGCAAAGTCCGGTTGCCCCGTGATGGGACAGAGGCTGGTGAATTCGGGGCAGTTGAAACGCACCCAGTAGTCATTGCCGGGATGCTTGTTATCAAATGCCTCCAATACTTCGGGGGCATAGTCCTGACGGTATTCTGTCTTTCTCCCCAAAAGGGAAAGTTGGTCTTTCAATTCTGTCATAGCCATATATTTTTAGTGATACAAGTGTGCCTCATTTAGTAGAAGCCAAAAACTTTTCCAATCCTTCTCTGCGCAACGTGCATGCCGGGCAGTGTCCACAACCATCTCCCGGGATACCGTTATAACAAGTCAGCGTTTCGTGACGTATAAGTTCGAGCACTCCAAGCTCGTCTGCCAGCGCCCAGGTCTCCGCTTTGTCAATCCACATCAGTGGTGTGTGCAGTACGAATTGCTCGTCCATAGCCAGGTTCAGCGTCACGTTAAGCGACTTGATGAAAGCATCCCGGCAATCGGGATAACCGCTGAAATCGGTCTGCGACACCCCCGTCACAATATGATTAATCCCCCGCTCGCGGGCGTAAACGGCGGCTATACTCAGGAAAAACAGATTGCGTCCCGGCACAAAAGTATTCGGAAAGCTGTCTGCCGGCTTCTCCTGGTCCATCTCCATGCCGGCATCTGTCAATGAGTTATGTCCCAGCCGGCCGATAAAGGAAACATCCATTACTTCGAACTCCACACCTGCCTTACGGGCAATGGCCCTCGCCAAGTCCACTTCCTTCTGATGTTTCTGTCCATACAGAAAACTCAGCGCATACACTTTCTTAAATTCACGTTTTGCCCAAAAGAGGCAAGTGGTCGAGTCCTGCCCGCCACTGAATACCACCAAAGCAGTGTCCCTATTCATCTTGTTAAAAGCCTCTCCCCTTGCCCTCCCCCGTAGGGAGGGAAACAGAGAGGGCATTGCTAATTATTTGTTTGACATAATAACTGATTTCCCCTCACTACGGGTAAGGGGCTTTAAATATCGCCTATTTTCCATACTTTATAGGAGATGCCTTCATCATAGACATCACTACCGTCTATCCGCTTAATAGCTTTTACCACACGGATAGTCACAGGCAGTATCAATACCTCGTACATGGACTTCAGCAGAATCTGGATACACATCATCACCAGCAACTCCCGCCATGCAATGATTCCTCCGAACGCAACCGGAAAGAAAATCAACGAGTCTGCCGTCTCACCAACCACCGTCGACCAAATGGCACGTGCGGAGAAATTACGCCCATTGCTTGCCAGTTTCATGCGGCTCATTACGTAGGCATTCAGAAAAGAGCCCACCAAGAATGCCGTCAGACTGGCTATGACAATACGGGGCGCCATTCCAAAAACGAAATTGAAATGCGCGGCACCATCCCAGAAAGGGGCGGCAGGCAACGCCACGGCTATCAGTCCCAGCATTACCACAAAAAAGTTCATGGCAAAACCGCTCCAGATAATCAGGCGGGCTTTACGAAAGCCCCAAACCTCGGCTATGCAATCGTTGATAATATAAGAAATCGGGAAGACCAGCAATCCGGCTGTTACGGTAATACCAAAAACCTGGATAACTTTAGTCTCAAGAAGATTGGCTGCAATCAAGCATACATTGAACAGAATGCCCAGCAACATAAAAGGTACAGATACTTTTTGTTTCATACTCCTGTTTTTTACGTGGTGTTCTAGAATACACGACCGCTATTCACGGCATCATACATTTTAAATCCGGTTGCAAAGGTACAACAAGTTTTGCAAATGAACAAACAACATATATTTTAACTAAATCCCAAGCAAGACAAAGCTCCTTTTTTTTATTCGAAGTAATTACAGACAGTGCATATTTAGTTAACGAGACTTAAATAAGATTTCCCAAACCAAGAATATTATTTACAATAGTTTTAAAAAACATAAACCAATAGCATAAAAATCAATATATTAACTGATTTTAGCACAAAATCAAAAACATGCAACCAAGTTTGCTCTCAAACAAGATTTCATTCACGCAAATTTCTTAAGCAAATAAAATAATGGACAACATATTTTAATACATACGATTCTATATTTTAAATAATGAAAATTAGGATTATATTTGATAACAACAATCCGGAAGCTCTGGAAAGCACATTGATATTAACCAAGAATATACCATATTATATATAGTAACCTTAGAAAAACAATGAATGCCTATGATTTACCCGAAAGCCCCAAGACACTATTAGTGTCATCTTCTATTCAACCTATTTATTTTGAGATCCATTAGCTTAAACAAAAAACATCTATTATGAATGAAAATCGTAAACGAGGAACATCGAACAACAAAATCCTCACAGCAATTGCCATCGCCTCCCTATTTATAGGAAGCAGCAAAATCATGGCAATAGAGACCTATTCGGAAAATTCATTCGGAGTGACAGAACAGATGCAGGCACAAACAGCCCGCGGTATCATTGTCGACCAGAATGGAGAGCCTATCATCGGAGCAAGTATCTTGGAAAAAGGTACTACCAATGGAGTTACTACCGACTTATACGGTAAATTCTCGCTAAACGTAAAAAGAGGTGCCACCCTGGTCATTTCCTACATCGGCTATAAGACGCAGGAAGCCAAAGCAGATGCCAACATGAAAATCACCCTTACAGAAGATTCCGAACTACTGGATGAAGTAGTTGTTGTCGGTTACGGTGTACAGAAAAAGAAACTTGTCACCGGCGCCACTGTACAAGTGAAAGGAGAAGACATAGCCAAGCTGAACACTGTGGATGCCCTGGGCGCTTTGCAGAGCCAGTCACCGGGTGTCAACATCACGCAAAACAACGGCTTCCTGGGTTCGGGCTTTAAGGTGAATATCCGCGGTATCGGTACTACCGGAACCTTCTCCCCGCTTTATGTGGTAGATGGAGTTGCCAACGGTAGCATCGACGGGCTGAACCCGAGTGACATTGAATCTTTGGACGTCTTGAAGGATGCCGCTTCCGCCGCCATCTATGGTGCGCGTGCTGCCAACGGCGTTATCCTGATTACCACCAAACGAGGTAAAACCGGCGTTGCCGAAGTCAGTTACGATGGCTATGTCGGTGTGCAGAACCTCTACAAAATCCCTACTATCCTCAATGCCCAAGAGTACATGATGATGCAGGATGAAGGCCGTGTAATGGACGGATTGAGTCCGTACAACTGGGCGACCTATATTCCGGAAAGGGATTTGCAGGCCATACAGAACGGAACATGGAAAGGGACAAACTGGCTGAAGGAAGTGCTGAATGAAGATGCGTTGGTACAGAACCACGCAGTCAACATCACCGGAGGAACAGACCGTTCCAGATATGCCATAGGTATTTCATACACCAACCAAGAAGCTACCATGGGAGTTCCCGGCGAATTTCCAGAAATGAACCGCTACAACTTCCGCGTCAACTCGGACCACGTAGTCATGAAAAAAGGCAATCTTGACTTCCTGAAAGTGGGCGAAACCATCAACTACAAATATTCGCAAACGCAAGGTTCATTCGGAACCGGCGGCATTTATTGGAACGGAGTGCACAATATGCTCATCATGAGCCCGTTGATGCACCCTTACAATTCAGACGGGGGCTACTACCTCTATGCAGACCAGGAAAAGGATAACTACAAATGGGATATCTCCAACGGAGCCAATAAAAACCCGATAGCTTATCTGGACTACTATATGAACCAGAACCTAAGCAAGTCCCATTACATGCAGAGCAGCTTCTATGCAGAACTGCAACCCATCAAGAACCTGCGTATCAAGAGCCAGTTCGGTTACATCATGGGAGCCTCCAGTTATCGTTCCTATTTGCCGAGATTCGATTATCTGAGTGCGTCACTCAACAACGCAGAAGACAAGGTTACCCAATCCATGTCTATGTATAACCGTTGGTCATGGGACAATACAGCCAACTACATCTTCAATATCGATGACCACAACATCGACGTCCTGGTAGGTCAGAGTATTGAAAAATGGGGTATGGGAGAAGAAATGAGCGGTTCAGCCATAGGCTCAAACTTCTATGATTTCAAGCACGCTTATTTGTCCAATGTTCCATTGACCGCCAACAGTGTGTCCTCCTTGACTGGCAAGCCTAACGGGGAAGGTTCCATCGCCTCCTTCTTCGGACGTGTCAACTACAACTATCAGGAGAAATACATGGCTTCTGTCATCATGCGTGCGGACGGTTCCTCCACTTTTGCCCGCGGACACCGCTGGGGATACTTCCCTTCAGTATCCGCAGGATGGGTTATCAGCAACGAGTCCTTCATGTCAGGAATCAAATGGCTGGACTTCTTAAAGCTACGCGCTTCCTGGGGGCAAAACGGTAACTGTAATGTATCTACTTTCCAATATCTTTCACTGATAACTTCCAACAACGGATATGGCGGTTATACGTTCGGCGACTCCATGGACCTCATCAGTACCGGTTCATACGCCTACCGACTGACCAACCCGGACCTTACCTGGGAAACACAGGAGCAATTGAATTTCGGTATCGATGCACGCTTCTTGAACAACCGCCTGGGCTTTGAATTCGACTGGTATAACAAAAATACCAGAGACTGGCTGGTTACGGCTCCGGTACTCTCTTCCTTCGGTGCCAATGCAGTGTCCGTCAATGGCGGTAATGTAAAAAACACGGGTATTGAAGTAGGACTCCACTGGAACGACAACATCGGAAAGGATTTCCAATATGGAGCCAACCTGACCCTTGCTCACAACAAGAATGAAGTGACCAAGATTGCCAACAAAGACGGAATCATCCACGGTAGCGGCAGCGTTCTGTGGGAAGGAGCCGAAGAGTGCTTCCGTGCTGAAGTAGGCAAACCCATCGGCTACTTCTACGGCTACAAGAGTAACGGCATATTCCAGAACCAGGAACAGATAGACAACTACAAAGGTCCGAAACTGAACGGCGACAAGACACAGCCGGGTGACGTAATCTGGGCAGACACCGACAATAGCGGTACGCTCGATGCCAATGACCGTACTATGATAGGTAACCCGAATCCCGACCTGACAATGGGACTTTCCCTGAATGTCAGCTGGAAGGCCATTGACTTCTCAATCACTACTTACGGCGCATTCGGCCAGCAGATTCTGAAGTGTTATCGTGACTTCTCCTCCTCACCCTTGAATAACTATACAGCAGAGATATTCCAACGCTGGCACGGCGAAGGTACGTCCAACAAGTTCCCGAGACTGTCCAGCGCTTCCAGCTCCAACTGGAACAGAGTATCAGACATTTATATCGAAGATGGAGACTATCTTAAGATAAAGAACATCACTGTGGGATTCGACTTCAAGAAAGCATTCAAGAAGTTACCGGTACAACAGCTGCGCCTGTATCTGACCGCACAGAACCTCTTTACCTTCACCGGCTATTCCGGTATGGATCCGGAAATCGGTTACGGTGGCGACGATTATGGTTGGGCATCAGGCATCGACCTGGGCTACTACCCCAGTGCACGTACCTATATGATAGGCTTAAATGTAAAATTCTAATTAACCGAAGAAATTATGAAAAAGATATTATTCATAGCATCAGCAATACTGATTCTTCTTTCAGGATGCGAAAACTTCCTCGATTCGGAACTTTTGACCGAAAAGACAACCGCCAACTTCCCGGAGACAGAAAAGGATGCCCAAGAGATGGTGACGGCCATATACGCCCATCTGTTGTTTGAAAGTCCTGAAACCTCTTCCCAGTATTACATTGCCCAGTTGGCAGGTGACGACTGTCTGGGAGGCAACCTCTCCTACTCCAACAACTGTGCCACCAACTTCCTTATGTACAGTGGCAATCTGAATACATTTGCCGGCATCTGGGACCGTTGCTACACCCTTATCAACCGTGCCAACAATGCCATCAACACAATGGAGAATGTGAAATCATGGTCCAGCGAGAGCGAACGTAACCGACTTTTCGGTGAGTCCTACTTCCTGCGTGCCATGGCTTATTATGAGCTGGCACAAGTCTTTGGCGGAGTTCCTTTACGCACCACACTGGAAAGTACCAACCTGCCGCGTGCATCCGTAGACGAAATCTACACCCAGATTGCAGCCGACTTGAAAAACGCTATCGAAATGATGCCGGCAAAGATTTATCCGAAAGGCTCAGACATGACCGGACACGCTACAAAATATGCTGCCGAAGCCATGATGGCACGTGTATTCCTTTTCTATACCGGACGCTACGAAAAAAACGAACTCCCCAACGGAACTACCAAAGAGGAGGTCATCTCTTGGATAGATGACTGTGTAAACAACTCCGGTCATAAACTGGTGTCCGACCAACGCAACATCTGGGCCTACACCAACGATGCTACCGAAGACAATACCGAAGGGTTCCGTTACCAATACGTTATCAACCATAACCTGAAATGGGAAGGAAACAGTTCCGACGAAACTTTATTCGCCAACAAACATAACCTGAAATCCGACTGGACCTATACCTGGTTCTCCAACACATGCGCGCAATTCTATTCACCGTCTGCCGACAACTATTCCAACAAAGACAGTTATCCCTTCGGCACCGGTTGGGGAGCTGGCCCCGTATCTCCGGCTATGGTCAACGAATGGAAAGACTGGGCCGCCAAGCAGACCTATACGGACGGTTATAAGGAGGATCCCCGTCTGACCGGTTCCATATGGTCGTACAAAGCACTTGATCCGAATGTTGCCGGCAATGTGCTGATGGACTGCACCATGGACGAGGGTGAACCGGAATATACCGTATCCTATCGTTACTATGAACAAACCGGCTATTTCCAGAAAAAATACATCAATATCAATTCCTACAATGAAGGCAAAATCGAACCTTTCGGCAAGCAGATGTTCCCCGGAATATCTTCGCAGACATCCCAACAGCTACTCCAAATTGCCGACTTGATTCATATCCGTTTTGCCGACGTCCTGCTCATGCAGTCCGAGCTGAAACAAGACGCTACGGGTCTGAACAAGGTACGTGCCCGCTCCCACTTGGCTCCGGTGGCCTACTCCCTGGAAGCCATCAAGCAGGAACGCCGCTGGGAACTTGCATTCGAGTCCATCCGCTGGTGGGATATCCTTCGCTGGTCGGGTCCTTCGCTTGAGGAAGCCGGTGACATACTCAACAAACAGACCGGGTTCAATATAATAAATGCCGCTACGGTGGTACCGATGGTAAAATTCGACTATAAGAAACGCCTACAAGCAACCCAAGGCTACTGGCCCATTCCGCAAGACGAAATCGACATCTCCAATGGAGTCCTTGAGCAGAATCCAGGCTGGGATGCATCTGCCCAGTTCTCGGATTGGAACAATATGTAAGAGTATTAACCTATAAATAAAGACAATATGAAAGTAACAAAAATATTGATAGCAATGCTTGCTTCAGCCTTCATCGTTACTGCATGCGATCCTATCGAAGACGAAGACTTGCGAGACAAATATGTGACTGATGCCGGTACACCCATAACCAAAGAGGCATTACAAGCCGCCATATCCATTACCCAACCCTTCCCCAACCAAGACGGAGTAGTGGAAGGCGACCAGTATATAGCCCTGAAAAACTCCCGCCCGGACATTGGCGGTTCATGGCACATAGAATGGGGGGGCGAAGGAAGTAAACAAAGTAAGACTCTGGTCACGGACAACGCTACGGTCATCATGGAGTCCAATGCGGACTATTCCATCTACTATATGGGCATTTCCGCCAATCAGATTATCAAGACAGATCCGGTTGTAGTGACTGTGACCAATGTATTCGACGATTGGTCCACTTACTTCACCGGTGCAACCGACAAGAGTGACAAATCTGCCAAGAAGACCTGGAAATTCCGTGAAGTCAGCTGGGGTTCCGTCTGCAATATGGGGGCTCATGGAGGCTGGAAATATACCAGTGCAGGCTATACTCCCGAATCAAATTTTGCCTGGTGGGCCAATGTCACTGCCGCCGAAGCGGGAGACCAGTCCATGGTATTCGAATTCGACGGAAACAAGATGAAAACCTATGATGCCAGCGGAAACCTGAAGGCAGAAGGTACTTTCTCCTTCACACACGAAAAACCGGAAGACGGAGTACTGGGTGAACTGATAACAAGTATCCCCACCATCGGAGGAAATTATGACGACAACGGACAAAGCGTAGGCAGCAACAAATTTTGGCTGCTGACACTGGATGAGAACTATATCACAATCTATCATCCCGGCAAGTATAGCGGTGGTGTGGATTGGGACGACAGCGGCTGGTATGCTTATTTCAAGACTGAAGCAGAAACCGATTCTGAATAATATGCACTCTCTATGAAAAGGAAACTGCTATTTATAATAGCTACTGTCTTTCTAGTAGCCGCATGTCACAATGACGACTACATGCCCGGACTGCCAGCTCCGGGAAATGAAGACAACGAGACCGAAATGGCCGAGCAGGTTGCAGGCCGGGTTGCATTGGGCTACGTCACTTATTATGGCACATCCATACCCGATGCCAAATACCTGACCCACATAAACTACGCTTTTGCAGAATTATATGTTAAAAACGGAATTTATGAAAAGTTTGGCCTGCAAGGTGATAAATCCCGTTTTGATAAGGTAAAGAAAATAAAGAGCCAGTATCCACATGTGAAGATATTACTCTCTTTTACCAATAGCGTTTCCAATACTGACAATTCCCAGGACGGAGGTTTCTCCGCCCTGGCGAAGAGTCCGGAAATGCGCAAGCAATTCGCACAAGACTGCAAAGCCTTTGTTTCGAGTGAGGGCATAGACGGTATTGACATTGACTGGGAATTTCCCGGTATGACCTTCGGCAGCAATGCCTATGACGAGTTGGTAGATGTGGAAAACTTCACCCTATTGATGAAAGACCTGCGTGCAGCGTTGGGGCAGTCCACCCTATTGACCTATGCAGGTTATTGCATGGACAAGCGTCCCCAAGGCGAAGGCTATAAATATATTGATGTAAAGGCCGTAGACCCGTATGTAGATTTCGTCAATATCATGGCCTATGATCTGGTTGATGCCCCCCAGCATCAATCAGCATTGAACAAGCCAAGTAATTACTGGGACTGCCAGCGTTCCGTAGACGAATACCTGAATGCAGGGGTATCTGCCGACAAATTAGTGTTGGGAATTCCGTTCTACGGAAGAGCCGATTTCAATGCCGGCGGCAGCATCAATTATCGGGATATTCTCAACCTGAGTAAGGATGACGGCTATGTCATCGAAAATTGGGATACAGAAGGCAATGTCCCCTATGTCACCAAAAACGGCAGTTTCTACTGTGGTTACGACAATCCCCGCAGTATTGCCGCAAAAGGTGAATGGATATTAAAAAATGGCATGAAAGGCATGATGTTCTGGGATTATGAAGGCGATGACACCATGGGAACCCTACGCAAAGCGCTGTGGAATGCCGTCATGAAAAAATAAGTAACTTAACACACATTCTCAGGAGGTTATTCCGGAAATTAGGGTAAGGGTAATTTTGCATACGATCTTCATTCAAGGCAAGAATACTGACGGAATAACCTCCTTTCCTCCTCCAAGACTACAAAACCTTTTTTCATTTAAGTTGTTGAAAGCACATTCATCAAAACCTAACTTAAATGAAAACAATCTTAAAAGCAATGTTTCTGTTGTGCGTAGCCGGACTTCCCTTGTCCACTATCCATGCACAAAAAAAAGAGATTATCGATGACGAAGCCCCCAACGGCATTGTCATAGTTACTATCGACAAAGCGGGCGACGAGATTATCCGCATCATGAATGAGTCACAATTGCCTTACATCCATGACCCGAAAGCTCCCCGCTTCTTATTGATGGACAAACAAGGCAAATTCGCCCTGGGTATCGGAGGGTATGTCCGTGCCACCGGCGAGTATGATTTTGGAGGTATTGTGGATGATATTGACTTTGTTCCTGCCAACATTCCAAGCAGTAGTAAAATCAAAAATCAATTTCAAATGGATGCCAGTACGGCCACTATCTTTCTGAAATTAGTCGGACACACCCGGCTATTGGGTGACTTCACAGTCTATACAGCCGGAAATTTCCGAGGAGGAGACAAAACATTCCAGCTACGGAATGCTTATATGTCATTCCGAAATATAACGGTGGGATATACTTACGGCGGTTTCATGGACTTAGGCGCCCTCCCCTCCACCATTGACTTCCAGGGGCCCAACGGTGCCACGTTCTACCGCGCTACACAATTGTCATATACTTATAAAGGGCTGAAAGACTTTCGTTTCCAAGCTTCCATCGAGGCGCCTGCCGTTGACGGCACAACAAGCAGCCAATTCGAAATTGCCCAGCAACGCATGCCGGACTTCACAGCTTCGGCACAATACAGTTGGAACAGCAGCAGTCATCTGCGTATAGGAGGTATCATCCGCAGCATGACATATACCAGCACGAAAAGGGACAAGGCTTCCAGCGTCACCGGATACGGTGTACAAGCCTCAACGACCTTCAACCTCGGTAAAAAATGGCAGGCATTCGGACAAGTCAACTATGGTAAAGGTATCGGGCAATACCTGAATGACATCAGTAATCTGAACGTCGATATTGTCCCCAATCCCGAAAAGGAAGGCAAAATGCAGGCATTGCCCATGCTGGGCTGGTATGCAGGTCTACAATATAACATTTCTCCAAAGATATTCCTTTCAAGCACTTACAGCATGTCCCGCCTTTACTCTGAAGACGGTTATCCCAACGACCTGCCAAGTACCTACCGCTACGGACAGTATTTCGTAGCCAACGTATTCTGGAACGTAACCCCGAACATGCAGGTAGGCGCTGAATATCTGCGTGGCTGGCGCACCAACTTCGACAATTCCACCAACCATGCCAACCGTATGAACCTGCTTGTACAGTATTCTTTCTAATCCAATATAAAATAAGAAAGAAGCCGCCTCAAATCGATATTTGAGACGGCTTCTTAATATATAAAGGTAGGATTGTGAAATCAGAACTTATAGTCAACACCAAGACCAAACACTTTATTAGTACGGCTATAAACATTCTTGGTGGTTTCACTTATCTTCTTTGTATAATCATCATAGTTTGTCCAAAAATAGGCTATATTCATAGTCAAATGCTTTGTCATTTTGATGGCAGCACCAAACCCCAGTGAATAAGAGTCACATGAAAAACTTATATCACTCTGAAAATCATCAGCCAAGCCATAATCTGTACGCTGATAACCACCACTGATGGTCAGCTGTTTAGCTATATCCCATTCTGCACCAATCAAAATTTCATGTGTGCCATGCTTCAACGCTTTCTGCTTATCATTGGCCATCCCTGCCGCTTTATCAAAAAAATGGTGATATTCCAGCGTTGCACGAAGCGTAGGAAGGAATTCATAACCAACAGCTGCAGTCAATAATGCAGGGATATCACTCGGAGTATTCACACCATCCTTATAGTCAGCCAAAGGATTCCCTTCATCTCCCATAGCAGTTCCCATTGCACGCACTTCAGCTTTTTTGGTTTTATTTTCGAGATTAAGACTTGTCATAAACTCGTACTTCAACCCAATATTCCATTTGCCCAACTTCACATCAGCTCCCAAGATAGGGGTCAATCCCCAGCCGGTCTGGTCGCAGTCTAAATCGATACCAACCAATTCCATGCCACCATAAGTAGGAATATTACTGTGTGCTGTTGCAGTCAGAAATCCTTCATACCCACCGGTAAAATAATTCATACGTCCACCGGCAAACACACCTAACCAATCATTAACTTGATACGACAACCCCAATTGCACACCATAAATAAACTGGCTTCCATCCATTGCACTATTGATAGAATACATATTGGGAGTGATTTGACCACCCGAAATAGTATGGACTTGTCCCATCACCATTGAATCGAACATACCCAAACCATCATCAAACGATGCCTTACCGCCACCACCTACAACAGCAAAGCTACCGGAAATAGTCCAGTCTCCTTTTTTATATGCACCTTGAAAACTAGGAATGAAAGGAGCAGAAGCTTTTCCTTTATAATAACGTGTATTCCCATCTTCAATAAACAAGGGAAATGTCGCTTTTATGTTACGGGTCTGATAAGCACTTTGTCCATTCAAAGACAAATAGAGACCATCTTCCGGCAAGAAGGCCAAACCGGCCGGATTAGAATAGACACCGTCAATATCAATGGAAGCACCACGCGCTAACATTCTAAGAAAAGATACATGCTGATTTGTATTTGTTAGGATACCACCCGCAAAAGTTGGAATTGAAACGATTAACATCGCAATGCCAATCAACGAAAATTTTCTCATCTAAATCTTTTTTAATTGTTTTCGGGCGCAAAGGTACAATAATATTGCACACGAAAAAGAATTTTGTGCATAAAGTTATCCTAATATAGAACTTTAATTGAAATACCAAATAGTTTCTGATGAAACAAATAGAAATAATTATCATTTTATGAATCCTTCCGGCCACTGAACCATATCAACTTTCCACTTGTTATCTCCCTATAATTATGTAACATTTTAAAAAACAACAAATCCCATGGCATACACTATCGCATTTTTTGGCAGCAAACCTTATGATGAAGCGTCTTTCAACGAAAAAAACAAGGAATATGGTTTTGAGCTCCGCTACTATAAAGGGCATCTTAACAAGCACAACGTTATTTTAACCCAAGGAGTAGACGCAGTCTGTATTTTCGTGAACGACACGGCCGATACCGAAGTTATCCGTCTGATGGCAGACAACGGCGTGAAATTATTGGCGTTGCGCTGCGCCGGCTACAACAATGTAGATTTAAAGGCAGCTGCCGACCGTGGCATTACCGTAGTGCGTGTCCCTGCTTACTCCCCTTATGCCGTAGCAGAATATACCGTTGCCCTGATGTTATCCCTCAACCGTAAAATTCCACGTGCTACCTGGCGGACACGAGACGGAAACTTCTCGCTGCACGGACTTCTGGGCTTCGACATGTACGGAAAAACTGCAGGCATCATCGGCACGGGAAAAATAGCCAAGAAACTGATATGTATCCTGCGTGGATTCGGCATGAATATTCTTGCCTACGACCTCTATCCCGACTATAATTTCGCCCGTGAACATCAAGTGGTATATACCAGCCTGGATGAGCTATATCACAATTCGGATATCATCTCCCTGCACTGCCCGCTGACTGAACAGACCAAATATCTCATCAACGACTATTCCATCAGTAAAATGAAGGACGGAGTAATGATTATCAATACCGGACGTGGACAACTCATCCATACCAACGCCCTGATTGAAGGACTAAAAAACAAGAAAATCGGCTCTGCCGGCCTGGATGTGTACGAAGAGGAAAGCGAATACTTCTATGAAGACCAATCGGACAAAATCATTGATGACGATACCCTGGCGCGGCTACTGTCCTTCAATAATGTCATCGTCACTTCGCACCAGGCCTTTTTCACACGCGAGGCACTGGCAAACATTGCTTCGACAACCTTGCAGAACATCAAAGATTTTATGAACCATAAGCCACTGGAAAATGAGGTCAAAGCATAGTTCCCACTCATTTACAAATTATTAGACATCGGTTTTAAAACTTTATAACTTTCCAAAGCGTTACTAGTATATAAACCATTTTAAGAAAAGGAATAAATTATGAAAAAAGTTATAGACAAATCAGACAGCAGAGGTCATTCCCTATATGATTGGCTTGACAGCCACCACACCTTCAGTTTCGACGAGTATTACAATCCCCGCCGGATGAATTTCGGCGCCTTGCGTGTACTGAACGACGACCGTGTGGCTCCGGGAAAGGGCTTCGGCACACATCCTCATAAAAATATGGAAATCATCTCCATTCCCCTGAAAGGGAAACTGAAACATGGGGACAGTCATCAGAACAGCCGCGTCATCACTCCGGGAGATATACAAACCATGAGTGCCGGCACCGGCATCTACCACAGCGAAATGAACGGCAGTGACACTGAAGCGGTAGAATTCCTGCAAATCTGGGTGATGCCCGAAAAGCTGAACACACCACCCGCATACCAGGACTTCGACGTACGTCCACTTCTGCGCAAAAATGAAATGGCACTAATAGTATCCCCTGACGGCGATGCTCCTGCCAGATTGCTACAACAGACCTGGTTCTCTATCGGTGAAATAGAAGCCAGAAAGAAGATTGACTACCACATGCACCAATCGCATTCCGGTGTCTACATCTTCGTAATGGAGGGTGAAGTCAAAGTGGACGGCACAATACTCTCACGCCGTGACGGAATGGGAGTATACGAAACCGGCAGTTTTGAGCTGGAAACATTGAAAGACTCTCACATTCTCTTCATAGAAGTACCGATGTAGCGTGCTTTTGCATAAAATAACAGCTTAAACCGGAAGTTTGTGTAGCGTTTTTTGTAATATTGCGCTATAATTCAATCCGTAAATGAAACTTGATTACATCTACCATAGCGGCTTCGCGATTGAAGCGGACGGAGTGACGGTCATTATCGATTACTATAAAGATTCCTCGGAAGAGGTTTTCAATAAAGGTATCGTGCACGACTATCTCTTGGAAAAGCCGGGCGTACTCTACGTACTATGCTCGCATTTCCATCCCGACCACTTCAATCGCGAAGTTCTTTCATGGAAAAAACTGCGGCCCGACATCCGCTACATATTCTCCAAAGACATCCTGAAGCACCGCCGCGCCTCAGCGGAAGATGCCACCTACATCAATAAGGGCGACACCTACGAAGACGAACATATCCGTATCCAGGCCTTCGGTTCTACCGATGTGGGTATCTCCTTCCTGATAGACCTGCAGGGCAGGCGACTGTTCCATGCCGGTGACCTAAACAACTGGCACTGGAGCGAGGAATCTACTCCGCAGGAAATACGCAAGGCCGAAGGTGACTTTCTGGCCGAAGTGAGAGAGCTGCAGCAAACTGCACCTGCCGTAGATGTAGTCATGTTTCCGGTGGACAGCCGTATCGGAAAAGATTATATGCGTGGAGCAGAACAATTCGTGGAACGAATAAAAATCACTATATTTGTACCGATGCACTTCAGCGAAGATTATCAGGGAGGCAACGCCTTCCGGCAGTTTGCCGAGAGCAAGGGATGCCGCTTTCTGAGCATTGCACACCGTGGTGAAAGTTTCGAACTCCCCAACTTGTAGCCCATAATTCGTAAATTAATAATTAAAACACATACTATTATGAAAAATTTGACACAACTTCTTTTTACACTGTTTTGCCTTTGTCTGCCGGCCATGCTGCAGGCGCAGGATAAGGACGACAGTAAATATCTGGCCGGTGCTGTTCCCGAGGTGGACGGCAAAGTGGTATTCACCAAAGAGTTCAGCATCCCCGGCATGTCTCAGGATGAAATCTACGAACGTCTGCTCGGCTGGATGGATGCCCGTCTGAAAGAGAATGAAAATACCAGCCGTGTAGTATTCTCAGACAAAGAGAAAGGACAAATTGTAGGTATCGGGGATGAATGGATTGTATTCAGTTCTACGGCTCTGTCATTAGACCGTACCAAAATCCTTTACCAGCTGACTGTGACCTGCCAACCCGAAAAGAGCGTGCTCGAAGTAGAAAAGATACGGTTTAACTACCGCGAAGGAAAAGAAAAATATACCGCCGAGGAGTGGATTGTAGACAAGTATGCCTTGAACAAGGCGAAGACCAAACTGGTACGCGGACTTGCCAAGTGGCGCAGAAAAACCGTAGACTTCGTTGATGACCTTTGCCTGGGAGCAGCAGAAGCATTGAGCGCCACCACTGCCAAAGCTCCGGTAGAAGAAAAGAAGGAAGAAAAGAAAGAGGTGAAGGCTGTCGTCAATTCCGGTCCGACGGTAATCACCCCGAAGAAACAAGTTACCGTGGAACCTGCCCAGGCTGCTGAAAAGGCATCCGAAGGCATCGTGAAAGATGCCCAAGTCATCGAAGTGCCCCAAGTCAAGAAACCTGCCGCACTGGTTCCTGCCCAAAAGAGCCAGCAGCAAGAATACAAAACCATAGCCCCCGAGCAATTGTCAGCCGATGCCATCCAGACCGGAGCAGGCAAATTGGTTATCGTCATCGGCCAAGAGCCTTTCAACATGACCATGATGACAGCAAACTCCGGAGGTTCTTTGGGCAAAGTCAACGGCAAACCAGTTGTATTCAGCATACTGTCGCCCGACCAGCCGTATGAACAAATGGAAAAAGCAGAAAGCTATACCATCCGTTTCTATCCTACGGGACAGACAGAGCCTACGGTCATTCTGGAATGTAAGAAGCTGCCTTCACCGGCAACGATGGAAGGTATGCCACGCACGTATGTAGGCGAAATTCTGAAAGCAATGGTCAAATGACCGCACACGCAGACTGCAAATTGTAAATAATCAAATCAGGAATAAACAAATGGAAATAAAAAGTAAATTCGACCATTTTAATATCAATGTCACCAACCTGGAACGTAGCATCGCATTCTACGAAAAGGCACTGGGGCTGAAAGAACATCATAGGAAAGAGTCGTCCGACGGCTCTTTCACTTTGGTCTATCTGACCGACGGCAGTACCGGCTTTCTGCTGGAACTGACCTGCTTGAAGGAGCACCCACAAGCCTACGAATTAGGAGAGAACGAGAGTCACCTCTGCTTCCGCGTATCCGGCAATTACGACGCCATACGCCAATACCATAAGGAAAACGGATGGGTATGTTTCGAAAACACAGCAATGGGACTGTACTTTATCAATGACCCGGATGACTATTGGATTGAGGTACTGCCGGAGAAATGATATTTTACATCACTAAAACAACGAAATATATGAGTATAGAAGAAGCGATGATGGGTGGTATTGTCTTCAAAGGCAAAAAGGACAAACCTAAAGAAGAAAACAAGATAAAGACCAAAGCCAAGAAGAAAACCTACATTACCGGGCAACACGGTTCCGCCTCAGCCAAAATGAAAGCAGAAATCCGCCGCAAACGCGCTAACAGACATAAGAAATGATAAATACAGCCTTATTGCCTGCCGACAAGGACCCGATGGGCGCAGCCATAGCCGATTACTTTAAACGGCATAAAGCCGACCGCCTACGCGTGTTCTCTTCACAATTCGATGAGGACGAAATTCCCGTCGAAGAGCTATTCCGCACAGAAAAGCAAATGCCCTTGCTGGAGCGTACTGCTCTGCAAATGGCGACCGGAAAGATTCTGGATGTGGGTGCCGGTAGCGGTTGCCATAGCCTTGCCCTGCAAGAAGCCGGAAAAGAGGTCCATGCCATCGACATTTCCCCGCTTTCCGTGGAGGTGATGAAGCAGCGAGGTGTGCGTAGCGTGTCACAAACCAATCTGTTCAATGAACAGTTTGCCGATGAATACGACACTATCCTGATGCTGATGAACGGTTCCGGCATTATCGGAAAGTTGGAGAATCTGCCTGATTTTTTCCGGAAGATGAAGCTGCTGCTCCGGCCTGGAGGCTGCGTTTTAATGGATTCCAGCAACCTGAGCTATCTGTTCGAAGAGGAAGATGGCAGTATTGTTATCGACCTTGCCGGTGATTACTACGGAGAGGTAGACTTCCAGATGCAATACAAGAATGTCAAAGGAGACTCCTTTGACTGGCTCTACATCGACTTCCAAACCCTGAGCCTTTATGCTGCCGAAAACGGCTTTACTGCAAAACTGGTGAAAGAGGGTACACATTATGACTATCTTGCCAAACTATCCCGACAAGCATAAAATGAAGTGCCCCCTAAAAGTTAGACAAAAACTTTTAGGGGGCACTTCTTTTTTTTATATCTTGCCTATGCCTGCTATTCAGAAAGCATCCCGTCAATCTCCTTCACCAGAGAAGCAAATTCTTCAGGGTTATACAAACGTGTCAGCTTCACAATACGCCCTTCCTTATCAATTAGGACATTGCGTGTGATGCCTGCCTTGCGGAGCGCATACTTCGCAAATATATCCGCTCCCGGGTCCAGCCCCAAAGGATAGGTCACTCCGGTTGACTTACCAAAAGCAATCACTTTCTCCAACGGCTCGTCACGGTCGATGCCAATCAGCATAAAATCCGGATTCGACTTATGCTTCAGCCATATATCCTTCTCAATGAAAGGCATCTCCTTACGGCATACCCCACACCAGCTCGCGGTAAACTGCAACATGACCACCTTCCCACGAAGTCCCGAAAGGGTAATGCTTTTCCCATCCGTCAGCTTCACTGTAAAATCTGGAGCCATCTCCCCTACCTTAACGATGTAGCCGATACTGTCCGCCACTACATCCTGCGCCTTGCCTGCCATGCTGCACATAGCAAACAGACAGAAAATCAGAAATCCAACTTTTTTCATTTTATTCAATCTTTAATAAGTAAGCTGTAACTATTCAGCGAATGATATTTTATAGAATGGGCAAACAATTCCCTATAACAAAAAACTCCGAAACACTTTTAAAAAGCAGTTTCGGAGTTTTATTCTTCGAGGTACCTGGCAGATTCGAACTGCCGTACACGGTTTTGCAGACCGCTGACTAAGCCACTCATCCAAGGTACCGGTTCTTACAAGAACTCTTTATTTCTCGTTTGCGGATGCAAAGGTAGCACTTTTTTTGAAACTACCAACTATCCGCAACAACTTTTCTTCTTTTTTTCGTCACTCCACTGCACTCCGCACGCTTCTTATCATACAAATTCTTTAGTTCACAGCCACTTGCACAACTATCACACGGATTACCATTTTCTTTGACCCGATGAGAAAAAGAATAAATACTCATGCCAATCCGCACAGCGCAGAGCAACAACAATAAGGCTACTACCCACTCCTGCCAACTATTCATCATAAAAACAGACCTCCTATCTGATAAATTGCGAAAGACATCAGCCAGGCCAGCGCAGTAGTATAAAGCCCCGCAAACACGGCCCACTTCCAACTGCCCGACTCCCCTTTAATGGCTGCCAACGTGGCGATGCACGGAAAATAAATCAGCACAAACACCATGTAACCGAAAGCCACCAGGGGCGTTATCGGAATGCGTTCACCCAAGCTTACGGCATCTGCCTCGGCATCGTCGGCATAAAGCACTCCGAGCGTGCTTACCACCAGCTCCTTGGCGCCCACGCCGGAAAGGATGCCGATGCCCAGCTTCCAGTCGAATCCCAACGGTTCGATGACCGGTTCCATGGCTTTACCAATCCGGCCGATGTAGGAATTCTCCTGCTGTTCCGTCACACTTTCATATTCATCGTGGTTGGGATAATATCCCAATGCCCAGATAACGATGGATGCCACCATAATGATGCCTCCCATCTTGCGGAGATACTGCGCCCCCTTCTCCCACGTATGGCGGAAGATGGCCTTGGACGTCGGCATACGATAAGGCGGCAGCTCCATGACAAACGGCGTATCGTCTCCTTTCACCAGAAAGCGGCAGAAAAGACGTGCCATGACCACTGCCAACAGAATGCCGATGGCATAGATTACTAACAGCACAAAGCTCGCATTGTTCGGGAAGAAGGCGCCTACCAGCAATAAATAGATGGGTAGACGAGCGCTGCACGACATCAGCGGATTGATGAGCATCGTCACCAGACGGCTCTTGCGGTTCTCAATGGTACGCGAAGCCATAATGGCGGGCACATTACACCCAAAGCCCATAATCAGCGGAATGAAAGACTTTCCATGCAGCCCCATTTTATGCATAATCTTATCCATAATGAAAGCGGCACGTGCCATATAGCCCGAGTCTTCCATCAAGGAAATAAAGAAATAGAGCAACAGAATATTCGGCAGGAAAACAATGACACCGCCCACACCTCCGATAATACCATCCACCAGAAGGTCCTTCAGCGGTCCTTCGGACATGTTGTTGCATATCAGGTCGCCCAATTCGCCTACCAGCCATTCAATCCCCTGCATAGGATAGTCGCCCAGCACAAAGGTGCCTTCGAACATCAGATAAAGGAAAAGGAAGAAAATGGGATAACCCCATACACGGTGAGTAACGATTGAGTCTATGATTTGAGTAGTGCGCGACGTATCCTGATGATTGTCCACATAGGTCTCGCGCAGGGCACCGGCTATAAAACCATACTTGGCATCGGTGATGGCCTGCTCGCTCTCCTCGTTCACCACCTCGGCAATCCGTGCCTCTTCCCGGTCGCGGACAGCAAGAATCTCCTTTCCATTGGGCAACTCCTCCACAATCTTTTTCAAGTCTTCGTCGTTCTCCAGCAACTTGATGGCAAGGAAACGCGTGGAATATTTGTGGCGGATGTTCTCATTGACGCTGATGACGCGCTTCACCTCCTCAATGCTACGTTCCAGCTCGGGACCGTGATTGATATGGATATGACGGTAGAAGCCACGCGGCTGTTCTATCTCTTCTTTATGGCTGCCGAAGTCATGGTCGGGAACATACTCCTGATGCCAGCTGCGAAGGTCACTCAATATCTCGCTGCGCATCCTGCCCTTATGGTCGAGGAAGTCGCCGCCTTCGTAAATATTGATAATCACATGGAACAGCTGTTCAATGCCTTTTCCGCTACGGCTGACCGTAGGCAACATCGGAACTCCGAACAACTGGCTGAGCTTTACATAGTCCAGCGTGTTTCCACTGGCTTCCAGCTCATCGTACATGTTCAGTGCAATCACCATGCGCACGTTCATGTCAATCAGCTGGGTGGTGAGATAGAGATTGCGTTCCAGGTTGGAAGAGTCCACAACATTGATAATGATATCCGGCGTTTCATTGATAATGTGCCGGCGGACATAGATTTCTTCGGGAGAGTAGGCCGAGAGGGAATAGGTTCCGGGAAGATCGACAATACGGAAATGGTAGCCCTGGAAGTCAAAATATCCCTCCTTGGCATCTACCGTAACGCCACTGTAATTGCCCACATGCTCGTGCGAACCGGAAGCGATGTTGAAAAGAGAAGTTTTACCACAGTTGGGATTTCCCACCAAAGCCACATTTATGGTGCGGCGTTTGCCGAGGGCCAGTTGCTTCAGCTCATCTTCGCCCAGATGCATGTTTTCGCCCAACCCCTCGTGGTAATCGGGCTGCACAGCCTGCTCCTTAGCTTCCTGCTCACTGATAATCTCTATCATCTCAGCCTCCTGCCGACGAAGAGAAATCTCATATCCCATTACTTTGTATTTGATAGGGTCGCGTAGTGGGGCATTCAGCAAGACCTCCACTGTTTTACCTTTAATAAATCCCATTTCCACAATCCGTTTGCGGAAACCACCGTGTCCCAGCACTTTTACGATTACACCTTTTTCACCGGTATTCAATTCGGACAAACGCATAGTCTTTCTGCCTTTCTTTTCTATTTTGGGGGCAAAGATAATACTTATGTCCGCAAGGCACAAATAATTTAGAATGTTTTTAAATAAGAGACACTAAACAATAATGCCCAGAAGGCAAAACACTACTTCCAGAGATACTAAATCGTAACTTCACCACACCTTTGTTCTTTTCTTACCACAGCTGTGGTAAGAAAAGAACAAAGGTGTGGTATGCATAAAACACAGCTGTGGTAAGATTAGCTTTTAGCAAATACGACCTTAGCCGATAGAGATTCTGAAAATAGATACTTGCAGATATGGCAATAAAAATCGTTTGCACTATCTTTGCACCACTCTATAGTTGAATATGCAGAAGGTAGTACAATACATCGAGCGCCACAAGCTCTTCTCGCTGGACGACAAGATACTTGTGGCACTGAGCGGCGGGGCGGACTCCGTGGCGTTGCTGCGCCTGCTCCTCAGCCTGGGATACACATGCGAAGCCGCCCATTGCAACTTCCATCTGCGCGGAGCGGAATCCGACCGCGACGAGCACTTTGTACGCCAGCTCTGCCTGGAGCACCGGGTGACGCTGCACACCGTCCACTTCAACACGGAGCAGGAAGCAAAGGAACGGCATATCTCCATCGAAATGGCTGCAAGGGAATTGCGCTACGCGTGGTTCGAAAAAACAAGGGAAGCATGCAGTGCAGCTGTCATTGCCGTCGCCCACCATCAAGATGACAGTGTAGAGACATTGCTGCTCAATCTGATTCGCGGTACCGGCATCAACGGATTGCGGGGTATACGCCCCCGAAACGGACATATAGTCCGCCCCTTGCTCTGCCTGGACAGAAAGGAAATCGTCGGTTATCTGGAAAGTATCGGGCAAGCCTACGTGACGGACAGCACCAATCTGCAGGACGAATATACCCGCAACAAAATACGCTTGAACCTGCTTCCCATGATGCAGGAGATAAACCCCTCCGTCAAGGAAAGCATCCTCAAAACGGCAGAGCATCTGGACGATGCCGCCTCTATATATAATATAGGTATAGAAGAAGCCAAACTGCGAGTCAAGACACCGGAAGGCATAAGTATCGGCGCCCTGAGGCAAGAAGCGGCACCGGAAACGGTCTTATTTGAAATTCTGCATCCGCTTGGATTCAACGCCGCACAAGTAAGGGACATCTGCCGGACATTGGACGGACAGCCCGGCAAAGTCTTTGCCACCCCCGGCTGGCGTGTCATCAAAGACCGCGGCTCGTTGTTGATAGAACCCGTACAGGAAGCCGTAAAGCCGTTATTGGAAATGAAAGAGCATCCCTATGCACCGGATTTCATGATTCCACGCGACAAAGCTACCGCCTGCTTTGATGCCGACAAACTCCAGCATCCCCTATCACTGCGCCTTTGCAGGCAGGGAGACAGCTTCGTGCCCTTCGGCATGAAAGGCCGGAAGAAGGTAAGCGACTACCTGACCGACCGCAAGTTCTCCCTTCTGCGCAAAGAACGGCAATGGGTGCTTTGCTGCGGAGATGACATCATCTGGCTGGTGGGAGAACGGGTGGACAACCGTTTCAGAATAGACGAAAAAACCCGGAAAGTGTTGGTCGTATCAACCATTGACCAGTAGCCATCACAGAATGATTCTGTCCTCCTTCTGTTTCTTGAAGCAATCGGAAAGCAATACGGCAAACGGCGTGTCATACGTGCGCGCCTTCTGCGGACAGCCTTTCACACAAGCACAACATTTGATGCATTTCTCTGCAACCGTATTGCACTCGTCTCCTTTTATAATGGCTCCTGCAGGACAATGCTTCACGCAATATCCGCAATGCGTACAACGTTCCGCATCCACTTGCGGAGTACGGGGCATAGGCACCCCACTCTTACGCAACTTGACGACTCTGCGCAAAAAGCGGAGCAACGGGAAGAAAGGCTGGCGCGGACGCTGGATACGGGTCACATCCACCCCATACAGTTTCTCCATATCTTCGGCCGCCGCAATTTTAGCACGTATTTTTTCACCAAAAAGCTTTGCATACTCCAAGTCGTCCGCATCCGGACGTCCGGATGCCACCGGATATTTCTCACTGCTATAAGAGTGCTCTCCTACAAACGTAGCACCTGCAATTACCTTGAAGCCCAACTTCGTGACAAAAGCATCCAATTCCACCAAAGCCTTCTCATAGGCCCGGTTGCCGTACACCACCACAACCACGGCAGGTGCACCGTCAGCATGAAGCTCCTTCATCCGCTCCAATGCCAAAGGAGCCACATGACCGCCATATACGGGCACCGTGATGACCGCCAAAGCATGGGAAGGCACTTCCCTTTTACCCGCCGCCTCCAAGGTGAGGTCCACTTTGGAGACAGACGAAATTCCCGTTCCGTGAACAATTGCCTCTCCCACTTGTTTAGAGGTACAAGTAGGTGAAAAAGTTATCAACTGTACTTCATCTATATTCATAAACCAATCCTTCATGTTGTTGTTAATACAGCAAAGATAAAGTTTTAAATTTAAAAAAAAGATGATTTGTTTATGAAACCAAAAATATTTATTACCTTTGCACCGTTGAAACATTCTGCGACTTCTTGCTGTGGCAAGAATTGTTTATCAGATTTCCGGTTCAATAATAAATATCCCATATAAATCATATATCACAAGGTAAACTTGCCCAAGTTGCTTCCTACAACAACTGCAACTGTGCACTTATGCCTTTCAATAAAAGTAAATTTTAAACCATTCACATATATACTGTATGTATAACATCATTCAACTGAACGACAAAAATTTGTCGGAACTACAAACTATTGCCCAAGAACTGGGTATAAAAAAAACAGACTCACTCAAAAAAGAAGAACTTGTTTACAAGATACTTGACGAACAAGCTATCGCAGGCGCTACCAAGAAAGTTGCCGCCGACAAGCTGAAGGAAGAGCGTAAAGGGGAAAAGCAAAAACGCTCGCGCGTCACTGTAAAGACCGTAAAAAAGGAAGGTGCCGACAAAGTGTTCTCAGCCAATAAAAACGGAAACCTCACCAAAGCCAAAACAGAGGAAGCACCGGCTGCGAAAGAACAACCCAAAACTGTGGAAGCACCCCAAGAACCGACCATAGAAGCTGCAACGCCGGCGCCAGCCAAAGAAGCCGCCGTACCCAAACGCAAACCGGGACGCCCCCGCAAGGTAAAGGAAGAGACTGCTGCACCCCAAGCAACGGAAACCCCGAAGGTTGCCGAACCGGAATTGAACTTCGAGGCTAAAGCTCCGAAAACAGAACCTCAGGCAGAAGCCAAAGCAGAAAAGAATATCGTACCGGACGAAAGCCCTATCCTGGCCGAAGCGGCAGATGACTTCATCCCCATTGAAGACCTCCCTACGGAAAAAATAGAATTGCCATCCGAACTTATCGGCAAATTCGAAGCGACCAAAGCGGAAACTCCCGCCACTCCCACTCCTGCCGCTGCCCCAGCCGAACCGCAACAGCCACAACGCCCGCGCCTCCGCGCCCGCGACAACAACAACCCATACAATAACAACAACAATAACAACCGCAACGGTGGCTATAACCAACAGCGCCCCGTGCAGCAGCGCCCTGCACAACCGTATAACAACGGAGAGAACTATCCCGCCGCTCCGGAACGCAAACCCGTAATAGAACGCGAGAAGACGTACGAATTCGATGACATCCTCACCGGAACCGGTGTACTGGAAATCATGCAGGATGGCTACGGCTTCCTCCGTTCCTCCGATTACAACTATTTGTCCTCACCGGACGATATTTACGTATCACAATCACAAATCAAATTGTTCGGCCTGAAAACCGGTGATGTGGTAGAAGGCGTAATCCGTCCCCCGAAAGAAGGCGAAAAGTACTTCCCGCTGGTAAAAGTATCCAAAATAAACGGACGTGACCCGGCTTTCGTACGCGACCGCGTACCGTTCGAGCACCTCACCCCCCTCTTCCCGGACGAGAAGTTCAAGCTTTGCAAAGGTGGATACTCCGACTCTATGTCGGCCCGTGTCGTAGACTTGTTTGCCCCCATCGGTAAGGGCCAGCGTGCCTTGATTGTGGCACAGCCCAAAACCGGTAAGACCATCTTGATGAAAGACATTGCCAACGCCATTGCCGCCAATCATCCGGAAGTCTACATGATTATGCTGCTCATCGACGAACGCCCGGAGGAAGTTACCGACATGGCGCGTACCGTCAATGCGGAAGTAATCGCCTCTACCTTCGACGAACCGGCAGAACGCCACGTGAAGATTGCCGGCATCGTCCTTGAAAAAGCAAAACGCATGGTGGAATGCGGACACGATGTTGTCATCTTCCTCGACTCCATCACCCGCCTGGCACGTGCCTACAACACCGTATCCCCGGCTTCCGGCAAAGTGCTTTCCGGTGGTGTGGATGCCAACGCATTGCATAAGCCCAAACGCTTCTTCGGTGCAGCACGTAACATCGAGGGCGGCGGTTCACTGACCATCCTTGCCACTGCCTTGATTGACACTGGCTCAAAGATGGACGAGGTTATCTTCGAAGAATTCAAGGGTACGGGTAATATGGAGTTGCAGCTCGACCGCAACTTGTCCAACAAGCGTATCTTCCCGGCTGTCAACATCGTTGCCTCCAGCACCCGCCGCGACGACCTGCTGCAAGACAAGCAGACACTGGACCGCATGTGGATTCTCCGCAAGTACCTTGCCGACATGAATCCGATAGAAGCCATGGACTTCGTAAAAGACCGTCTGGAGAAGACCAAAGACAACGACGAATTCCTGATGAGCATGAACAGTTAACAGCAACTGCATACAGATATTGTACAAAAGCTTCCATTTACGTTCATAAACGTAGGTGGAAGCTTTTTTTATATCCGTTTTTTCATACATTTGCCACCATACAATAACCTTGAACAAATAAAATCCAAATCTGATGAAAACGATTCACTCTTTTATGGGAATGGCATTGTGCAGCTTTCCGGTAATGGCACAGCAATCGCCCAATTTTCTTATTATCCAATGCGACCATCTGACCCAGCGGGTAGTAGGCGCATACGGTGCCGACCCCAGCTGCACTCCACCTATAGACCGAATTGCCTCCCAAGGTGTAACATTTGCCAACGCATACGTGGGATGCCCCCTCAGCCAACCGTCACGCGCTGCCTTATGGAGCGGACTGATGCCGCATCAAACCAATGTACGTTCCAACTCGGCCGAACACATCAATCCTCCGCTGCCCGACAGCATTCCGACCCTGGGAAGCCTCTTCACCGCCAACGGTTATGAGGCCGTCCACTTTGGCAAAACCCATGACATGGGTTCCCTAAGGGGATTCCGCCACAAGGAACCGGTTGCCAAGCCCTTCACCGACCCCGAATTTCCCGTCAACAATGACAGCTTTCTGGATGTAGGAACCTGCGAGGATGCCGTGGCCTATCTCAGCAATCCACCGCAAGAACCTTTCATCTGCATAGCCGATTTCCAAAACCCGCACAATATCTGCGGATATGTAGGCGAAAATAAAGGGGAGCACATAGATAGCCCCATCAGTACCCCACTCCCGCTACTACCCGAAAACTTTGAAGTGGAAGACTGGGAAAAACTTCCGTTGCCCATTCAGTACATCTGCTGCAGCCACCGGAGGATGATGCAAGCCGCCCACTGGAACGAGGACAATTACCGGCACTACGTCGCCGCCTTCCAGCATTACACGCGGATAGTGGCCAGACAGATAGAGAGTGTACTGGAAGCCCTCTACTCCACTCCCGCCGGCAAAAATACAATTGTCATTGTACTGGCAGACCACGGAGACGGAATGGGGTCACACCGCATGGTAACCAAGCAGGTCAGCTTTTACGAAGAAATGACAAATGTGCCCTTCATCATAGCCGGTCCCGGTATTCATCCCCGTCAAAAACCGGTGGAAGATTTACTGACCCAACCCACTATCGACCTGCTGCCCACTCTCTGTGAACTGGCAGGCATTCCGGTGCCTTCCTCCAAGCCCGGCATCAGCCTTGCCCCTTTCCTGAAAGGCGAGAAGCAAAAGAGACAGCACCCCTATGCAGCCTCCGAATGGCACAGTGAATACGAAGTGACCGTCAGCCCGGGACGGATGATACGCAGTCCCAGATACAAATACACACACTATCTGGAAGGCAACGGGGAAGAACTGTATGATATGCTGAAGGATAAAGGAGAAAGACGAAACCTTGCCCATGACCCCAAATACTCAAAGATTCTGGCCGAGCACCGGGCACTGCTGGACGACTACATCCGCCGCACACAGGACGACTACCGAAGCCTGAAAGTTGAAGCCGACAAGAGATGGCGCAGCCACGCACCGGGATATCCCAACCACGAAGGACCCTGCGCCAGAGACATTATCAATAGAAAGTAAGCAAAAAGAACTAAAAAAACAGAATAATATAGATGATTATCAGTGCCTTGACCGGCACTTCCATTCTTTTCGCCCATCCCGCTGCAAGTCTTCAATAATATTCTGCTTCAAAAGAAGGCAGTTAAAGGGATTTTTTGTACTTTTGCGCCTCAATAAGAGTAATTTGTAATTTAGTAATTGTAATTAGATACTATGTTCGATAATTTAAGCGAGAGACTTGAAAGGTCGTTTAAAATTTTGAAAGGTGAGGGCAAAATCACCGAAATCAATGTTGCGGAAACCCTGAAAGACGTACGTAAGGCACTTTTGGATGCCGACGTGAACTATAAGGTAGCCAAAAACTTCACCGATACCGTTAAGGAAAAAGCCTTGGGACAAAACGTGCTGACAGCCGTTAAGCCCAGCCAGCTGATGGTAAAAATCGTACACGATGAACTGACCCAGCTCATGGGCGGCGAGACTTCTGAAATAAACCTCGACTCCAAGCCTGCCATTATCCTAATGTCCGGTTTGCAAGGCTCCGGTAAAACAACTTTCTCCGGAAAGCTGGCCCGCATGCTGAAGAGCAAGAAGAACAAAAAGCCGTTATTGGTGGCTTGTGACGTGTACCGTCCTGCCGCTATCGAGCAGTTGCGTGTACTGGCTGAACAGATTGACGTACCGATGTACTCGGAACCGGACAGCAAAAATCCGGTAGCCATTGCCCAAAATGCCATCCAAGAAGCCAAAGCCAAAGGTTACGACCTTGTAATTGTCGATACAGCCGGTCGTCTGGCAGTGGATGAGGAGATGATGAACGAGATTGCCGCCATCAAGAAGGCCATCAATCCGGACGAGATTCTGTTCGTAGTGGATTCAATGACCGGTCAGGATGCAGTGAATACCGCTAAGGAATTCAACGAACGGCTCGACTTCAATGGTGTAGTATTGACCAAACTGGATGGTGATACCCGCGGTGGTGCCGCCCTTTCTATCCGTTCGGTGGTAAACAAGCCCATCAAGTTTGTAGGTACCGGTGAAAAGCTGGATGCCATCGACCAGTTCCATCCCTCACGTATGGCCGACCGTATTCTCGGTATGGGTGACATCGTATCTTTGGTGGAACGTGCGCAGGAACAATATGACGAGGAAGAAGCCAAACGCCTGCAAAAGAAGATTGCCAAGAACCAGTTCGACTTCAACGACTTCCTGAGCCAGATTGCACAAATCAAGAAAATGGGTAACTTGAAGGAACTTGCCTCCATGATACCGGGCGTAGGCAAAGCCATCAAGGATATAGACATTGACGACAATGCCTTCAAGAGCATTGAAGCCATCATCTACTCCATGACTCCGGAAGAACGCAGCAATCCGGCCATTCTGAACGGTTCACGCCGCCAGCGCATTGCCAAAGGTAGCGGTACGAATATTCAGGAAGTAAACCGCCTGCTGAAACAGTTTGACCAGACCCGCAAGATGATGAAGATGGTCACTGGCAGCAAGATGGGTAAGATGATGCCGAAACTTAAAAGATAAGATAACAGCCTATGACACTGATTGATGGAAAAGCAATTTCAGAGCAAGTAAAGCAAGAGATTGCAGCAGAAGTAGCCGAAATAGTGGCTCGTGGGGGTAAACGCCCGCATCTGGCCGCCATTCTTGTAGGACACGATGGAGGTAGCGAAACCTACGTTGCCGCCAAAGTAAAAGCATGCGAAGTTTGCGGATTCAAGTCCTCACTTATCCGTTACGAGGCAGACGTTACCGAAAAGGAACTGCTCGCCAAGGTACGCGAATTGAACGAGGATGCGGATGTGGACGGTTTCATCGTACAGCTTCCCTTGCCCAAGCATATCTCCGAGCAGAAAGTGATTGAAACCATCAACTACCGCAAGGATGTGGACGGCTTTCATCCCATCAACGTGGGACGGATGTCCATTGGCCTTCCCTGCTATGTATCCGCTACTCCCAACGGTATCCTCGAACTGCTGAAGCGCTATCAGATAGAGACTTCAGGCAAGAAATGCGTGGTATTGGGACGCAGTAACATTGTCGGCAAACCCATGGCTGCCCTGATGATGCAGAAGGCTTATCCCGGCGATGCCACAGTGACCGTATGCCACAGCCGCAGCAAAGACCTGGTAAAGGAATGCCAGGAAGCGGACATCATCATTGCTGCGTTGGGACAACCGAACTTTGTTAAGGCGGAAATGGTCAAGGAAGGCGCTGTCGTTATTGATGTAGGTACTACCCGTGTGCCCGATACCTCCAAGAAATCCGGATTCAAGTTGACCGGTGATGTGAAATTCGACGAAGTAGCTCCCAAATGTTCATTCATTACCCCCGTACCGGGAGGCGTAGGTCCCATGACCATCGTTTCCCTTATGAAGAATACATTGCTCGCCGGCAAGAAAGCAATCTACCAATAACAAGGCGATGAAAACGCTCGCCGTCTTCATTGTTGTCCTACTGTATAGCGTAACCCTTTCCTCGCAGGAAAGGATTACGCTATTATTTGTCGGCGACCTGATGCAGCACCAGGCACAAATAGACGCTGCACATGTATCTGAAGGAAAATATGACTACTCCTCCTGCTTCTCCCTCATAAAAGAGCAAATATCCCAGGCAGACCTCGCCATAGGAAATCTGGAAGTCACATTGGGGGGCAGGCCCTATCGGGGCTATCCTATGTTCAGCGCCCCCGATGAATATCTTCAGGCCATAAAGGACGCCGGATTCGATATTTTACTGACAGCCAACAACCACTGTCTGGACCGTGGAAAAAAGGGAATGGAGCGTACCATACAATTGCTTGACTCCTCCGGTATTCGTTACGCAGGCACCTACAAGAATCTGTCGGAGCGCAGGCAACGCTATCCCCTGTTCATCAACAGAAACGGCTTTCGCATTGCCCTACTCAACTATACTTACGGCACCAATGGTATCAAGGCTACCTCTCCCAATATCGTAAACTATATTGATAAGAATACCATCCTGCAAGATATCCAAAGTGCCAAGGCACGCCAACCGGATGCCATTATTGCCTGCATGCATTGGGGAGAGGAATATCAGTCCCTTCCCAACCGTGAGCAACGCGAACTGGCCAACTGGTTGCTCCAACAAGGCGTAACACATATTATCGGTTCACACCCTCACGTCATTCAACCGATGGAACTACGTACCAACGGTACCGAACAGCACATCATAGTCTACTCCTTGGGAAACTTCATTTCCAATATGAGCAAGGCCAACACTGACGGCGGCCTTATCTTCACTTTGCAGTTGGAGAAACATCCTCTCCCCCAACCCACCCGTCCCTCTTACACCGGTCAGAGTCAGACGCCCCTGCCAGACTCCAATCCTCTGCCTTTTCCATACTGTCGTGTTTCCTATTGTGGATATAATCTGGTCTGGACCGGCCGGCCGGAACTTACTAAAGAAAAAAATTACATTCTTTATCCTGCCAGTTTTCCTACAGAACATTTAACGCCGGAAGCTCGTAAACACCTGGAAATCTTTGTCAAAAGCTCTCGAAAGCTGCTCCAGCAGCACAATATAGGTATCTACGAGAAGAAAAAATAATGCAGAAATCTCAAAAATTTTCGTCTCATTCTTTGCAATATTAAAGATTATCCCTATCTTTGCACCGCATTTAAGAAATGCACTAACATGGTGGCTGTAGTTCAGTTGGTTAGAGCGTCAGATTGTGGTTCTGAATGTCGTGGGTTCGAGTCCCATCTGCCACCCGCAAAGAAGAGGAAATTCGAAAGAATATTCCTCTTTTTTTGTTATTGTCCAAACAATCCCCCAAAGGGAGGCAACGTGGAATCAATGTAAAAAATTGTAGGGATACTCCTCACAGAGTATCCCTACATCATAGGAAGGAATCAATTACCTAAACCAGTCCTTGTACAAAAGAGTTTACTTTCTCAAAATGTTCAAAATAGCTGGAAACTTATTCCGATATTTTGCATTCTGTATCAATCACACTTAATAGTACTTCCTTCCTTACTTTATCAAGCCAGTGATAAGACAACCCGTTATCACCTTATAGAAATAAGAATACAAAAAGAATATTTCATCTTTCAAAAAACATTCTATACCAATAACTCTACTATTTTCGATTTCCGACATGCAAATATAACCCTTTTTGTTTATACGAAAAGCAAAATCAGTTATCTTTGCAAAGATGAAATTCAATCAAATATGAAAATTCTCTGGATAGACCTCAATAGCTCGTATGCACACTCTTCGTTGGCACTCCCTGCACTGCACGCACAAATAGCAAAGAACAATTCCGTAAAATGGGAAATCGTATCTGCCACCATCAATGAAAACGTAGGAATGATTGTCGACGAAATATACCGGCACCAACCCGACATCATTGCCGCAACGACATGGTTGTTCAACCACGAACAACTGTTGCACGTCACAGCGAGATTAAAAGCATTGCTTCCCAATAGCTGCTTCATCTTGGGTGGACCTGAATTCTTAGGAAACAATGAAGACTTTCTGCATAAAAACCCTTTCATCGACTGTGTATTCAGGGGAGAGGGAGAAGAAGCATTCCCCCAATGGCTGTCTTGCTGGAACCAGCCGGAAAAATGGAACAGTATTCCGGGACTCTGCTATATGAATCCTCAAAAGCAATATATAGACAACGGCATAGCCCGTGTACTTAACTTTTCACGGCTCGTACCACCGGAAAACAGCTGTTTTTTCAACTGGAGCAAACCATTCGTACAACTGGAGACTACCCGAGGCTGTTTCAACACATGCGCATTCTGCGTCAGCGGTGAAGAAAAACCGGTGCGCACACTGTCCATTGAAAGTATCCGTGAACGCCTTCAAATTATCCACAGTCATGGAATAAAAAACGTACGCGTCCTCGACCGGACCTTTAATTATAATCCGCGCCGTGCTAAAGAATTACTGCAACTTTTCCTGGAATTCAACCCGGACATATGCTTTCACTTAGAAATACACCCTGCACTATTATCCGAAGAGCTGAAAAATGAATTGAAAAAGCTACCTAAAGGATTGCTCCATCTCGAGGCCGGTATTCAAAGCCTGCGCGAACCGGTCCTCCAGAAAAGCCGTCGGATGGGAAGCCTGGAGGACTCACTGCAAGGTCTTCGTTTCCTATGTTCCCTACCCAATATGGAAACACACGCCGACCTCATTGCCGGCTTGCCTCTATACCGCCTATCCGAAATATTTGAAGATGTGCGTACACTTGCCGGATACAATGCCGGCGAGATACAGCTTGAATCCCTGAAGTTACTTCCCGGCACAGAAATGAGAAGAAGAGCGGAAGAACTAGGCATCCGATATTCTCCTCTCCCCCCTTATGAAGTGCTTCAAACAAATGAAATCAGTGTCAACGAGCTTCAAACAGCCCGGCAACTGTCACGTCTTCTGGATGGATTCTATAACACAACTGCTTGGCAAGCCATCACCCGCAAGCTGATTCTGGATGACAACGACTTCCTACGTCGCTTTCTGGAATTTTTAATCGATAAAAATCTTATAGACCAGCCCATGAGCCTGGAAAAGCGAGGCCTCGTACTCTATGAATTCTGCAGTATGCATTATCCGGCCTATAAAATCATGGTCACCATTGCCTGGATAGAGGCAGGCATGTCATTAAAGAAAAAACCAGCAGAGAAAGTCAAGACCAAGCGCCAGATGCCACCGGAATATTGGGAAGTCATCTATGGAAACTACAAAGAAAGCCTCCGCTTATGTTTTCTACCCATTGACGACAATACCCAAAATGGTTATTGGTTCGGCTTCGAATCGGAAATACAAAAAGCAGAACCAGTATTCAAAGCCAAAGGAATAATGGAGAGGTATCAAAATACACAATCACCGCAGATTAACACAGATAAAAGTTCTTGATTATCAGAAATTCTATAGCAATCTGTGTAACCTGCGGCGAGTTATGCCCTCATTTCTTCTCCTATCCGCAGTGGAAATACTTCTCGACCAGTTTCAGCATCTCCTCCGGACTGTCTTGTATCTCTGCACGCAAGGTTCTATCCTCGTAAGAACGCAGTTTGGAAATAACCCCATCAACCATTGCAGGACTGAACACATGATATTGCTCAAAGACAGCACGCTGTCTTTCCAAACAATCGGCAGAAGCGGCACAACTGTCAGGAAGCTGTTCCAGTTGTTTCAACTTATCTTCATTTTCTTTCTTGTGGATATTTACATTGACATATGTTTTTTCTGCAATTCCTAAAGCATCGTCTATCTCAAATCCATAACGGCAAGCTACAGCAAGTCCGGCAATCAATTGATACAAATCGGCCGAACCGTCAGGCGAACGCATTTCCACCGTCTGTTTCTGTGTAGTATCATAATGACTTGGGGTCTCCAACGGATTTGCCAACATGCACATATCCGTTTTTGCCGACCAGCCCAACGGAACGCGTACCAATACCGAACGGTTGCGGTCGCCCCAGCAAATGTTGGTCGGTGCTTCCTGATGAGGAACCAGACGAAAATAGGAAGTAGGATTTGTATTACCGAAAGCTGTAATGGAAGAAGCCAGCTTCATCATGCCCGCAATGGCCTTACGGGCTGTTTCAGAAAGTGCCCCATCTTTCAGCATCTGGTTCTGCCCGTCCTTCATGATACGCATATGTATATGTAATCCGGAACCGGCTTTTCCTGCCGTGATTTTCGGTGCAAAAGTAATGTTATATCCATACTGGCTAGCCAGATTACGAATAACCCATTTTGCTATCACCAGTTGGTCAGCAGCCTCCTCGGCACGCACCGGCAGGAATTCTATTTCATTCTGCTCATAAATCTTATCGTCCAGCGTAAAATTACCGACTTCAGAATGCCCATACTTTATCTGTCCGCCTGCCTGCGCAATATATGACATACATTCCGTACGGAAATCATTGAACTTGGCATAAGGGGCCGATTCGTGATAACCACGCTGGTCGGTAGCCGGGAACAATCCGTCATTTTCAGAAATGACATAATATTCCAATTCTCCCATAGCCTGAAATTCCATCCCCGTAACCGTAGTGAATGCCTGACATGCCTTACGCAGGGTATATTCCGGAGAACTTTCCAGCGGTTCACCATCCTTATTGAAATAAGAACAGAGCATTGACAGTGTGGGCAATTCAGAAAAAGGGTCTATAAAAGCGGTCCGGAAACGCGGCACTACATACAAATCACTGCTACCGGCCTCTATAAACGGAAACAAGCTGGAACCATCTACGCGTTCACCACATGTAAGTATGGCATCAAGGTATGCTTCATTATTGATGACAAAGTTCAGTGTCTTCAGTCTCCCGTCTGCCGCAGGATACATGAAGTTCACCATACGAATGTCGTTCTCCTTTATATAGGAAACAATGTCTGCTTTCGTAAATTCGGAAGCCGGTTTTTGAAGGGCAGCCACCAATAGATTGGGGCTCATGGATAATTCCTGGTTCATAATACGCTGATTGTTTTTAGTTTTCTATATGGTTAACAAAACACATGCAATTTTCTGTCACAATAAAAAACTGCTGTTTCGCAAAGATACTAAAAGTTGTATCAGAAAAAAAAGCAAACAACCTAAATCTTATCAGTGAGCCTCAACCTTTTCCGTCGTATCCCCACTTCACGTAAATAGCTCCCCAGGCAAATCCTGCTCCGAATGCTGTAAAAATCAGTTTATCCCCCTTTTTAAGCTTATCCTCGAAATCCCATACACACAACGGAAGCGTGCCGGCACTTGTATTTCCATACCGTTCTATATTGACCATTACCTTTTCGGGAGATACTCCCAAGCGTTGCGAAACTGCAGTAATTATACGCATGTTTGCCTGATGGGGAATCACCCAGTCAATGTCCTCCTTCGTCAAGTGATTCCTCTCCATGACCGCCTCACAAGCATCCGCCATATTGGCCACAGCATATTTAAAGACTGTACGTCCTTCCTGATAAATATAATGCATCCGATTGTCCAGTGTATAGTAAGATGGAGCACATACGGAACCTCCTGCTTTGATATGTAAAAAGGGCAGACCTTTCCCGTCTGTTCTCAATACGGCATCCATTACTCCCATATCTTCCCGGGTGGGTTCCAGCATGAAAGCGGCAGCACCGTCACCAAAAATCGGACAAGTGGCACGATCGGTATAATCAATCACCGACGACATTTTATCAGCCCCTACTACAATGACCTTCTTGTATTTTCCCGAACGGATAAAATTGGCTCCAGTTTCCAATGCATACAAAAAGCCACTACAAACAGCCTGCATATCAAAAGCAAAAGCATTCTTAAGCTTTACTCTCTCACATAATATGGATGCTGTTGAAGGAAAATGATAATCGGCCGTTGTAGTGGCCACAATCACCAAATCAATATCATCAGGATTAGATTTTGTACGTTGCATTAATTGTTTTACAGCTTTACGGGCCATAAACGAAGTCCCCAATCCTTCTTCGTGCAAGATACGTCTTTCCTTTATACCGATACGCCCCATTATCCACTCATCTGTCGTATCTACCATTTTGGATATTTCTTCATTGGTCAGAATATAGTCAGGAACATACCCTCCCACTCCCGTAATTACTGCATTTATTTTCTCCATTAATTCTATCTAGTTTAGTATTGGAATCGGCTCAAAGATAATATTCTTAAAACGCCGAGCGCAAATATACTGAAAAGAGGGTAAAATCCAATAAAGGAAGAACAAAAAGACACTCCCGACAAACTATCACATGGATATACAAAAAAAATCAACTGTCCTTTTTCTATCATTCTTTTGTCAATTTTGTATCAATGAGTTTGAGCAATACAGACTAAATTTGCATAATAAAATGTATCGGGTATTTAAAGAGCAAGTAACTAATCAAAAATACATACAAATAAAATTAACATAACATTTTTATATCTTATGAAACAAAACCGCTTAATTAGCATTGGGGCTTTCATTTTAGTGCTTGCACTTTCAGGCCTTATGACAGGTTGTATGGAGAAAGACGTATACGACCCGAATCGTGAAAAAGAACCTCTTCCTGACCCGGATAAATATTTCGGCTTTGAGATGCGCAGTGATGTCCGGCTTTCTGTCAACTATGACATTTACGGGTTTATTCCTTTGATAGAAATTTACGGTGAAAATCCGATGGAAACAGTGGAAGGTACGCCGATAAAGAAAGAGGGTATAGAAGCCTTGTTCAAAACCTATACCGACAACAGCGGTAAGTATGAGGGAAAAATGCAGCTTCCTACCTATCTTAATAAAGTTTATTTATATACTGCGACATGGGGATTGCCGGGATGCATAGAACTTGAAATTAAAGACAATGCTGTCATTTTTGACATGTCGGCAAAATCAAATCCTAAAACAAAGTCTGTCACTCGCGCTTCGTCTGATGTACCTTATTTAGTAAACAAATCCCAAAATCTATACTCACTGTGCTATTGGGGAGAAGGAGGTCAGCTGAACAGCCAATATATGACAAAGGAAAAAAATATTGGTAATGAAAGTATTTTGGATTTGACAGACCGGATGAAAACATTCTTCAATAAAGGAGGACAAGACAATTCAAAATTACTTGGTAATGGAAAAACTATCAATATTTCGATAAAGGAGGACAACACCGCATTGAATCTCATTTTTCTCAATCGAAGTGCAAGTTATAACAATACTTTCGGATATTATTTTTATAAAACCGGAACGTCCGTCGATGTAGACCAAGTGAGGAAATACATTATATTCCCCAATGTGTCTTTTGACTGGTATGGCGGCCAAATATTGATTTTAGAATCCGGGAATAAAGTTCGTCTGCTTTACTTCGATGAAGACGGCCAAGCCCATGATACATTCCCAGCAGGATATACAGTAGGCTGGTTTCTTTATGCCGACGGTTTTAAGAACGGTTATGGAAATAATTTAGAAGATTATCTTAAATTGCCTGATTTATATAATCCATACAATTCAAATCTTCGCACTTCCAATCCCCAAAACAACATGTCGGCCTTTGTCTCTGTTAAAGACCAAAAAAGCGGCAAGACGATTCTTGGAGCAGAAGATGGTGTAAATCAAAGCTACTGTGACCTTTTATTTTATGTAGATGCTACTCCGGGAAGTTCTATTGACGATCCTGAAAGGCCGTCTATTCCCGATGAAGGTGATAAAGAAGAACCCAAACCCGATGAAGATGAAAATGTTACCGGCACACTGGCATTCGAAGATATTTGGCCTTCCGGTGGCGATTATGACATGAATGACGTAATTGTAGAATACGAACGCAAAGTCTATTTCGACAAAAAGAATATAGTAACGAAGATCGTTGACGAATTCACTCCGGTACATGATGGCGCTACATATGTTAACGCATTTGCCTATCAGATAGATGCAGCACAAATTGGCGATAAAATCACTTTGCCGGAAGGTGCAATATTGGAAAAAGAGACTTCGTCCATTATCGTAATGTCCAATGCCAAACAGAATATAGGCAATAAATATGTAGTCACCAGAGAATTCAACGGTTCTTTCCTAAAGAATCAGCTATTGTCCTATAATCCATACATCATCGTAAAATATTCACAAGGAGAACAGAATCGCACAGAGGTTCATCTGCCCAAACACAAAGCTACAGCTTATGCCAATCAGTCATTGATTGGCAGCAATGATGATGCTTACTATATCGACCGTAAAGGAGCATATCCATTTGCTATCGATATACCGATGCTAGGGTTTACCCCGGTAACAGAAAGGAACAGAATTGACAGCCAATATCCCGGTTTTGCTACATGGGCAAAATCAATGGGAAATGACTGTAAGGATTGGTATAAAAAATAACAGAACAAAAGACAATGAATCATGTGTGGAGTGCCCCCTTATTCGGACGCTCCACCTGTTTTTTTTGAATTATTGCATATTGACTTGGAGAAATATTATATTCTGCCATGAAACACCTGGAAAAATAAGAAGGATTGGAATAGCCTACCATATACATTACTTCCGATACAGTGAATCTGCCTTGTAATAAAAGTGTAGCGGCTCTTATCATCCTAACACGCCGAATAAGGCTTACTGGAGTAACCCCCGTCAACTGTTTAATCTTTCGATACAACAGTTTTCGATTCATTCCCAACAGTTGACAGAGCATAGCAACATTAAACTCTGTATTTTCCATATGCTCTTCCAACACTGAAACAAGCTTGTTAAGCCAAATTCGTTTCAATTCCAGTTGTCTGTTTTCCAATGGTTTGCATGAATCCATTTTCTCCAATTTTAATATTCCTTCTAAGATCTGTTTGGCTTGTAGTGAGTCCATACCAACTTGATTTTGCAAAGCCTGCAGTTCATTTTTATCTGGTAAAGACACAATAATATTAATTAAGACTCCAGTATCATTTTCCTCACATCTTATGTCAACCTGGCCTTGATATAGATTAACAAATTTGGGAATTAAATGTAACCCCACAAGAGCGATTATTTCATCTATTATTTTAAGATATTCTTTCATATCTTTCTTGCCTTTTGGTATAAGTACAAATTATCCAAATATCAGACAAACATTCTCTCACGGTATTCTGACGGAGTAGTGCCTGTATGCTTACGAAAAAAACGTGTCATCGTAGAATTCGATTGAAAATTAGTTCGTGAAACCACTTCCTTTATTTCAAGATTGGAGTCTTTCAATAAGACTTTTATCTCAAGTATGGTATATTCCACAATCCACTCTTTAGCCGAACGACCAGTATTATCTGTTATTAACATTGTCAGATATTTAGGTGAGATACACATCTTATCTGCATAAAATGCCACATCACGACTTATAGTATGATACTCTATAACCAAATAAAAGAATTCAAAAACCTGCTTCTCTTTACGTACAAACTTCACGGAAGCCATAGCCTTGGGGTTACTCTTATAGCCCACATACAAGTCCCAATAATAAACCCTCAATAAATACATCACCGATTCCCTCCTAAGAAAGGCACAAGATAAATCTACACGGTATGACAATATATGACAGAAATGAACAAAGCGCTTATACTCTTCTTCACTGAGCGGAGAGCTATAATATTTCCTCATATAGAAAAAATAGTCAAGTGTAAGCCTACCCAGCCCATTAATGGTATCCATAAACAATTTCTTTGGTACTTTAAAGAAAATAACGGCAAAGTCTGTACTGATTTCGGTTATACTTGCCAACTGATAAGGAAAAATAGTTATCAAATCATTCTTCACAACCCTGCGTTTATTAGAAAACACATTAAAAAGAGCAGAGCCTCCGGTACAAACTCCATTTATCCCTTCTTCTAGATATGTCGGAATCCCGTCAAGAGGCAAATCAATTACCTTTGTATAAATATTGAACTCCTCTAAATCAAACACACCACTTGAAAAAGGCCTATTATCTTTTGTAGCTTTTACCATATTTGTTTTAAATATTATGCTAAGTTACAAAAGAAAATCATTTTTAGATTATTTGTTCTAAAATTGCACATATATACTGAAGTTCAGTCAAAACTAAAGTATAAATTCTTATTCTATAAAGGGCTAAATAATATCCGATAGGGCAGAGATAATGGAATAAAAAAAGTCCCACAAATCGTTGAATTTATGAGACTTACCTATTCATTATCCAGTTAGTTCAGCGGAGAGACAGGGATTCGAACCCCGGGTGCCTCGCAGCACAACGGTTTTCAAGACCGCCGCAATCGACCACTCTGCCACCTCTCCAAAACTTCTTTTTCAGAAGTGCTTTTCTTTTAAAGCGGTGCAAAGATACAAATCATTTTTTATTCTACAAACTTTTCTGCACAAAAACAGAGCAATTATACCAAAATTCTTGTTTATACCCACTACGGAACGAACATAACGGCATTTAGGCTATTTGTTGAAATTTATCAAGGGCAAGACAGAATTTTATAACTTACTGGCTATCAGTATATTTACAAAGAGCCACATTCAGTATACGATTGAACCCTATTCAGTATACGACTGAATGGCATTCACTATACGACTGAATTAGGTTCAGAATACGACTGTTCCTTAAACCTACATCATTTGTAAATAATGCAGATTATTATTCGGTTCTTGTTTCAATTCATAAACCACATATAAAGAAAGTATTAACATCTCTACTCCCCCGGACATTCACTACCTAATAATAGTTATTTTATGCTGTTCAACATAAAAAGAGAAGTATCTCTTATAAAATTACGGAATTTATTCAGTATTTTTGCACGCTCTAAAGGATAACATTATCTAACCTACTAACAAAAACAAATTTTATGGAATTGAACAAAACCTTTACCAATGGGCTTTGGAATAAAGAAATCAATGTCAGTGATTTCGTCAGTAAAAACATCGCACCCTATACCGGGGATGCATCTTTCTTGCAGGGACCTACCGAACGTACCAAACGTATCTGGGACATCTGTCTGAAGGCTCTCGAAGAAGAAAGGAACAACAATGGCGTCCGTTCACTGGACAATACCACCGTATCTACCATCACTTCTCATAAAGCCGGGTATATTGATAAGGACAATGAACTTATTGTCGGTTTGCAGACTGATGAACTGTTGAAACGATCCATCAAACCTTTCGGAGGCATCAACGTGGTAGCAAAAGCATGCCGTGAAAACGGAGTGGAAGTGGACGATAAAGTAAAAGACATCTTCACCCATTACCGCAAAACACATAACGACGGCGTATTCGATGTATATACCGAAGAAATCCGTTCCTTCCGCTCACTGGGATTCCTTACCGGATTGCCCGACAACTATGCCCGCGGACGTATCATCGGCGACTACCGCCGATTGGCTCTCTACGGCATCGACCGTCTGATTGAAGCCAAGCAGGAGGACTTGCGCAACCTCACCGGCCCGATGACCGAAGCACGCATCCGTCTACGCGAAGAAGTGGCAGAACAAATCAAAGCTTTGAAGGACATCAAGGTTATGGGCGAATATTACGGACTCGACCTCAGCCATCCGGCTACATCAGCTCAAGAGGCCGTGCAATGGGTATACATGGCATATCTTGCTGCCATCAAAGAGCAGGACGGAGCAGCCATGTCACTGGGTAACGTATCTTCGTTCCTCGACATTTTCATCGAATACGATTTGGCTCACGGCAAGATTGACGAGACGTTTGCACAGGAACTGATAGACCAGTTCGTCATCAAACTACGTATGGTACGCCATCTGCGCATGCAGTCGTACAATGATATCTTTGCCGGCGACCCGACTTGGGTGACCGAAGCCATCGGCGGACGCTTCAACGACGGACGCGTGAAGGTCACCAAGACTTCTTTCCGCTTTTTGCAGACGCTATACAACCTCGGTCCTTCTCCGGAACCGAACTTGACCGTATTGTGGAGTCCCGAACTGCCGGAAGGCTTCAAGGATTTCTGCGCCAAAGTTTCTGTAGATACCAGCTCCATCCAGTACGAAAACGACAACCTGATGCGCGAAGTGCGCAACTGCGACGATTACGGCATTGCCTGCTGTGTATCCTACCAAGCCATCGGCAAGCAAATCCAGTTCTTCGGCGCACGTGCCAACCTTGCCAAGGCCCTGCTGCTTGCCATCAACGGTGGCCGTTGCGAAAACACCGGAACTGTCATGGTGAAAGGTATTCCCGTATTGACCGGCGAGACACTGAAGTTTGAGGAAGTTATGGCCAACTACAAGAAGGTACTGACTGAAATAGCCCGTGTCTACAACGAGGCCATGAATATCATCCACTACATGCATGATAAGTATTATTATGAGAAAGCCCAGATGGCATTCATCGATACCGACCCACGCATCAATCTGGCATACGGTGTTGCCGGCCTTTCCATCGCCATAGACTCACTGTCCGCCATCAAATATGCCAAAGTCACTGCACGCCGCAACGAAATCGGCCTGACCGAAGGTTTCGACACTGAAGGCTCATTCCCCTGCTTCGGCAATAATGACGACCGTGTGGACCACCTGGGAGTAGACCTCGTTTACTATTTCAGCGAAGAACTGAAAAAGCTGCCTGTCTACAAGAATGCCCGTCCCACCCTTTCCTTGCTGACTATCACCTCCAACGTGATGTACGGCAAGAAGACCGGTGCCACTCCGGACGGACGCGCCAAAGGTGTTGCCTTTGCTCCGGGTGCCAACCCAATGCACGGACGTGACAAGAACGGTGCCATCGCTTCCTTGAGCTCCGTAGCCAAATTGCGCTACCGCGACTCGCAGGACGGCATCAGCAATACGTTCTCCATTGTTCCTAAATCACTGGGCCCGACACCGGAAGAACGTGTAGAGAACCTGGTAACCATGATGGACGGCTACTTCACCAAAGGTGCCCACCATTTGAACGTAAACGTACTGAACCGCGAAATGCTGGAAGATGCCATGGAACATCCTGAAAAGTATCCGCAACTCACCATCCGCGTTTCCGGCTATGCCGTGAACTTCGTGAAGTTGAGCCGCGAGCATCAGTTGGAAGTCATCAGCCGTTCATTCCACGAAAGAATGTAATATGATAAATGTACACTCCTACGAAAGTATGGGAACATTCGACGGGCCGGGTCTCCGGCTCGTCGTTTTCCTGCAAGGATGTCCGTTCCGTTGTCTGTATTGTGCCAATCCGGATACGATTGATGTAAAAGGAGGCACCCCCACCCCCCCGGAAGAAATCCTGCACATGGCTGTCAGCCAAAAAGTATTCTTCGGAAAAAAAGGAGGCATTACCTTCTCCGGCGGCGAGCCTACCCTGCAAGCAGAAGCGCTGATTCCTCTTTTCAAGGAGCTGAAGGCGAACGGCATCCATATCTGCCTGGACAGTAACGGAGGCATCTGGAATGAAAAGGTGGAAGAGCTCTTTAGCCTGACTGACCTCGTGCTGCTGGACATCAAGCAATTCAATCCCGAACGCCACCGTACGCTGACGGGACGGAGCAACGAACAGACACTCCGCACCGCTGCCTGGCTCGAAGAACATGAACGCCCCTTCTGGCTGCGCTATGTACTGGTCCCCGGTTACAGCGATTCGGAAGAAGACATCCGCCTGCTGGGTGAAAGTCTCGGCAAATACCGGCAGATACAACGGGTGGAAATACTTCCTTACCACCGTCTGGGTGTTCACAAATACGAAGCCATGGGATGGGATTACAAATTGAAAGAAGTGAAGGAAAATGCTCCGGAACAACTGGAACGGGCAGAAAAACTGTTCAAAGAGTATTTCACGAATGTGATAACCAACTAAAACAGAAAAGCAAGGCTGTCCGGATATGATTCCAGACAGCCTTGCTTTTCATTTATAGGGTAAGAATCCTATTCTTTCAAGTTATAGGTAATCTGCTGTACATCATCACTACTGCCACCCACCATAAAGACGAAATCACCAGGTTCTACCATATAATTCATCTCATTGTCATAGAATCCCAGTGCATCGTCAGTTATCTGAAAAGCTACAGTTTTGCTTTCACCCGCATTCAGATGAATTTTCCTGAAGCCCTTCAACTCCTTTATCGGGCGCGTAACAGACGCTACCTTATCCTGCACATACAACTGGACTACTTCCTCTCCTGCACACTTACCGGTATTAGTCACTTTTACCGACACCTCCGTATGGACGCCTGCATCCTTGCCCGGCAGCAGTTTCAAATCAGAATATCCAAAATCCGTATACGAAAGCCCATATCCGAAAGGATAGGCAGGCTCAGTAGAAGCATCGATATAGGATGCCTTATAAGTCTGTTGCAATGCGGTAGGACGACCGGTACTCTTATTCTGGTAATAAATGGGAATCTGCCCTACGTGTGCAGGAAATGTCATGGGCAATTTAGCCGAAGGATTATACTCTCCCCACAACACATTGCATATGGCATTGCCGGCCTCACTCCCCAGCCACCAAGTACACAGTACCGCATCAGCATGTTCCCTTATCTCATTGAAGATTACCGGACGCCCACACATGACAAGAGCAATGACAGGTTTTCCAGTCTTTGCCAGTTCCGACACCAGCTTCTGCTGCCCCTCGGGTATGGCTATATTCACTTTGGAAGCCTTCTCGCCACTCTGACCGAATCTCTCGCCTACCGCCACAACAATGACATCCGAAGCCTCAGCAGCCTGCAATGCTTCCTGCAATCCGGTCAATTGATTGCTCTTCATATCATAGCCTTCAGCATAGTTCACCTCCAGTCCTTTCCGGACCAGTGCATCATACAAGGTCACCACTTTGCTCCGGTCCGTAGTGGCGGCCCAAGCGCCTGCCATATCGTATTGGGATTTTGAGAGTCCTCCTATCAAGGCTATCTTCCTCGTCTGTGCCGTCAACGGAAGTACGGATTCCCTATTCTCCAGCAATACAACGGAACGCTCGGCCATACGGAGCGAAGCATTGCGGACTTCGGGTGCATTGAGTATTCTGGCTGCTCTTTCCGGATTACAGTAGCGAAAAGGGTCCTCAAACAATCCCAACTCATATTTCTTCTCCAAAATACGCCGTACTGCATCATCAAGCACACTCTCCTTTACTTTCCCTTCTTGAACAAGCTCCTTCAGATAAGTCAAGTAGCAGGTACTTACCATCTCCATGTCCAGACCAGCATTCAGCGCTTTGGCTGCGGCATCTTTCTTGTCAGCAGCATAACGGTGGTTCACCAATTCCTCTACCGAATTATAATCGGACACAACAAATCCCTTAAATCCCCACTGCTCTCTCAATAGCCGGTTGAGCAAGAAATCATTGGCAGTACAAGGAATATTATTAAAATCATTGAAAGCACTCATCACGGTAGCTGCTCCTGCCTTTATGGCCGCCTTATAGGGAGGCATATAAAAATTGGCAAAGTGGCCCATTGACATATCCACACTATTATACTCCTTTCCTGCTATCGGTGCACCATATCCGGCAAAATGTTTCATACATGCCATGACAGTCGTCGTGTCCGCCAAATCGTCTCCTTGCAAGCCTCTGACACGCGCCTCCGCTACCCGAGAACCATAATAAGGGTCCTCACCGGCCCCTTCCATGACGCGTCCCCAACGTGCGTCCCACGAAATATCCACCATCGGGGCAAAAACCCAGTTCAAACCATCGGCGGCACTTTCCAAAGCATTGTAGCGTGCAGCTTCCTCAATCATGGCCAAATCGAAACTTGCAGCCTCGGCAAGCGGAAGCGGAAATCCGGTACGATAGCCGTGGATAACATCCAGTCCGAAAATTAAAGGAATACGCAAACGCGATTGCAAAGCAAGCTCTTGATAACGGCGTATATCCTTTACTCCTATCACATTCAGCATAGAGCCTATTCTGCCTTGCCGGACATACTCTTCTTTAGGAATATTTCCACCGTCGGGTCCGGTAAAATTCCCTCGGTAGGTGCATTGTGCAAGCTGGCCTATCTTTTCATCCAGCGTCATCTGCTTCATCAAGCTTGAGATGAATTTCTCCTTCTCCGTAGTTTGTGCCGAGGTAAAGGTGTTACCAAGTCCCCACAGACAAACCATCAGTATTATTATCTTTTTCATACTGCCATTCTTGTTTTGATATTTATTTTATCATAAAACAACAGTTGCCTTCAATGGTAAATCAGCTGAAGAAGGACCTGCCAGAATCTCAAAAGTCCCCTTTTCCACTACAAACCGATGTGATTCCACATCATAGTAGGCAAAGGCTTCCTCATCCAGCAATATCCGGATGCGCTTGGTTTCCCCCTTCTTCAAGTAAACCTTATCGTAGCCTTTCAACTCCTTCAATGGACGCGGAACAGAACATTCCACATCCCGCACATATACCTGAGCCGCTTCTGCAGCATCCATCTTTCCAGTATTCTTGATGTCAAAGCTTACCGTAACCCGGTTTCCACCCGTCTTCTCAACACTCAGATTACTGTATTCAAAACTACTGTATGACAGTCCATACCCGAAAGGATAGAGCGGCTGTTTTCCATTCCGGTCATATCCCCTATAACCTACGAAAACACCTTCGGCATACTGCACCCGTTTATGAGGTACATTGCGATTGTCATAATAATTACCATATACCGGATTATCTTCCCATTTTTCCTCGATGCTGACTGGCAGTTTGCCACTTGGCGAAAGCTTGCCCGTAATGATTTCGGCAAGGGCCTTTCCACCCTCCTGCCCCGGATACCATGCCATCAAAATAGCTTGTACATTCTGCCCCCAATTGCGGAAATCTATTCCACCTCCGGCATTCACCACCACAGTCACATTATCATGAAGTGAAGCCACTTTATTAATGAGATATTCCTGCCCGTATGACAATGCAAACGGACGGTCGAACCCTTCACCTTCTGTACTGCTGTTGAACCCGGCACATACAATAACATTCCTGGCATGCTTCAGTGAAGAGGCCAAACGCTCCTCATCCATCATTCCTGCCTGGAAACTGACAGTCGCCTCACCCACATTATCAAAATATTCAATACGCAGCCGGTATATCTCCCCTGTACTGACCTGCATAAATGCACTGCGGGTACTGAATGAATGGTTCCCCCAATCTCCGGTAATCAGCTTATCGTTTACAAACAGACGGTATCCGTCATCGCCAGCCAGCTGGAACTTGACAGTTCCATCCTTGTCAGCCTTGTAAACTCCCGTCCAACGGGCAGAAAACTGATCTACCGGCATGCCGTCGAACGGTGCACCGTATTTCCAGGCATAGTCTATGGCAGGCTCTATGACAGCCTGAAAAAGTTCTCCGGTAAGATTACGAGTATTATAATATTCGCTCTTAAAACCGTTTTGCGTAAAACTGTCATCCGTATAAATCTGTTGGGACATATCCTTATAAAGAAGGCTGTCAGACAGCAGTTCTATCTGTCTGCCGCCCTTCAACTGAACCATACCGTCATAGAGCGACACTACCGAATAAGGAGTGACAAATCCGCTTCCTCCTCCTGTGGGAATAATATCGGCATTAGGCCCGATTACCAATGTTCTACCGTTCCGGTAAGGCAACGTACCGTTGTCATTTTTCAATAACACTACTCCTTCCCTCGCCAAGTCAAGTGCAATTTCCTTAGACTGTGCATTGTCTTTATCGATAGATTTATCTTCTCTCGGAGTATCAAGTGCTCCAAAAGCAATCAATGTCTGGAGTATATGCCGGACTTTGGCGTCAATGGTCTCTTCCCTCACGATACCATTCTCTATTGCCGGAATAAGAATCTCCCTGGTCATGAATTTACCGACGGGCATTTCCAAATCCAACCCTCCATTAGCGGCTCCCACACCGGAATATACAGATGTCCAGTCGGACATCAAGATACCTTTAAATCCCCACTGCTTGCGTAATACATCAATGTTCAGCCAGCTGTTTTCGGTGGCATGCACCCCGTTCAGCGGATTATAGCTATCCATGACCGCTCCTACTCCTGCTTCCTGCACAGCTTTTCGGAACGCGGGAAAATAAATTTCCTGCAACGTGCGTTCATCCACATCCGAGCTGGCATGATGCCTGCTCCACTCCTGGTTATTGGCTGCAAAATGCTTCACCGTAGCCATGACTCCCTCTTCCTGCACTCCCAAGATATATTCTTTGGCTGTTTCGCCCGTCAGATAAGGGTCTTCACCAAAATACTCATAGTTTCGCCCGCATAGAGGAGAGCGGTAGATATTGACTCCAGGCCCCAACAGAATACTTACCCCACGGGCCTTTGCATCCCGGGCCAAACCATGTCCCAGCTCTCTAGCCAACTTACGGTTCCATGTCGAAGCCGACAAGATGCCACAAGGATACAAGGTACTTTGAGTATTGTTACGTATGCCTTGCGGACCATCGGCCATCCTGATTTCGGGTATGCCAAGCCGGGGTACAGCCCGGATATAAAAAGATTTGGGACCGGAAATGTAATCGATTTTTTCTTCCAGCGTCATTTGAGAAACCAACTCCCTGGCACGCTGCTCCACCTGGGGAGTAATACACACTTGTGCTTTTGCCGTGATTGCACAACAAAGCAATAGCCCGCTTAAGGCTACTTTCTTTTTAATCTTCATTTTGTCTATTTTACTACGTGTTTGTTATATTGCCGGGCATGTCCCGACCTACTTTCTTTCTTCTCAATCAATAAAAAACCGTGTCCCTTCATCCACCAACGAAGAAACACGGCCGAAAGTTATTAAGAAAATTCTGAATCTACAAGAAAGTGGACAAAAACATGTCTGTCCTGCTATCAATAAGTAAGACGTATACCGGCCTGCAACGTAAAGTTACACGGGTTCTCCTTGCGTATAGTCTGTATCGACGAACCGTCATCAAAGAAATAGGATACTCCCGGTTCCACATACAGGCCCACCCTATTGCTTATGTTATACTGGGCACCGACAGCACCCATGACAGAAAGCTGTACCGGTTTCACAGTCTCACTCTCAGTACCAATCTTGCCATACACACATTTTTCAATGGCACCCCCCGCCGAAACATACATCGTAAAGTTCTTTGTATCCACAAAGTTCCAGTTGGCCCGTACCGGAATGCCAATATAATGCAGCTTCTGGCTTATCTTTTCCGAGCTGCCCTCATACCTTACGTCAGAAGCAAGATAGGTATACGTCAGCCCGCTTTCCACAGAGAAACCCTTCGCCAAGTTTTTCCGCACCGAAACACCGAAACTGAGCGGTTGTTTATGGTCTATATCCGCAATTTTCTTTTCGCGTCTTTGCAGATAGGGCATACCATCCTTAAAAACCAGTTCCTGCCCGTCGGGAATAGTAACAATGCCATTGGCCGTAGAGGATAAATCTACGTTACCGCCATAAATAGGACTTCCAGGCATGTAGTCCGACATCACATTCGCTTCCCCTTCATTCGCCAATGAAAAACCTCCCGTATTTCCTACGGACAAGCCAACCGCCCATCCTTTAGCATCCCTACCAGAACTGTTTTTTTCCGGAAGATGCAGTTTGTCCCGGCCTGACGGACGATAGCGGTCTTCCCTTGTCTCCGGTTCCTCGGCCTGCATTGTAGTTTCATGGTCCGTATCTTCCACTACCGGTTCTTCCGCCTGCTGTCCAATACCGACAACCTCATCTGCAGTTTCAACCGGCAGCATTTCCTCCTGCTGTTCTTCGCCAACCGATATTCTGATATGTTGTGCAACCAAAGGGTGACTTGCCTCCTTATTGGGCGCCGATGCATTTCCATGTGCCCGATAAGCAGGCTCTATGGAATTAGTCCGTATGGCAGGTACTGTCTGTTCCGGCAAGACGTCCGGAGCCACAGCCAAAGCGGGCACTGACGTATGCCGCATTTCATTCCCTACCGGACTCTGCAACAGCCACAGACTGACGGACGAAACCGCCACCAGCAACACAGCTGCCGCGGCCACCGCCCAGCGACGGAAAGGTATCATCCTATGCGGTCCGGTTATCGGAGCTCCGGAAACGGACAATTCCTTCTCCAACCGCTCCCATCCGGCAACCGGCAGCGGTTCGGAATAGTCTTCCAGCTTGTCCTTTATCTTTTTCAACCACAATTCATCTTCCATACGTTCCTTCATTTAATCATTTCTTTTCATCCACTCACGTACTTTTGCCGCTAAAGTCGCTTTAGCACGCGTCAACTGCGAGGCAGAGGATTTTTCATTAATTCCCAATAGTCGAGCAATCTCCTTATGGGATTTCTCTTCAAAAATATATAAGTTGAATACGGTACGATAGCCGGCAGGCAATTCACTGATAAACTGCATCAGTACTTTTTGAGGAATGACATCTATTGACGAACCTTCCGGTTCCTCATAAGCTTCGGGTGCATTCTCCAAGGCCGATGACTGATTCATCACATCATTTTTCCGCAAATACTGCAATACCGTATTCACCATTACGCGTTCCATCCATGCCCGCAGAGAACCCTCTCCCCGCCAAGTGAACTTATCGAAAGAATCAAAAAGCTTCAGAAAACCGTCATGCATCAGGTCTTGGGCAGTCTCCCGGTCACCTGCATAACGGAGGCATACGCTGAGCATGCGTCCCGCATAGCGCTCATACAGTTCTTTGCGGGCAAGATTGTCTCCTTGCCTACAGCGTTCTGCCAATTCCTGTTCTTCCATTCTCTCTTTTAACACGTGTTTACCCTATAAATGCAATCGGCGCAAAAATACTGCATCAGGCAGAGAAGAAAATCATACTTTCATTTCTTTAACAGTATACTACGCAGTATTTAGCTTTTCACCGCATTTTCTGAATACAAAAATAAGTTTTAAACAGAAAAAAGAGCTAAAACCTACCACTTATGAAGAAACTGAGAATGACATTGGCAGCATCCATACTTTTATTCCTGACTGCCATTGTATTGCAATCATGCCTGGACGATTGGGATGACAAATATGACACTTTGTTCGCCGTAGGTACGGTAAAGGTCATCGAAGGAAAAGACTACTATTTCTCACTGGACGAAGGCAGTAAACTATATCCCAGTGACACAACCTATGTTCACGACTATGCCGTAATAGACGGCCAGAGGGCTTTCATCTACTTCCGCGAACTGGAAGAGAAACTTCCAGGCTACGAATACAATGCCCAAATAAAGCACATCGAAAACATTCTGACCAAAGACATCTACTCCATGCCTGCCGAAAAGGCGGACAGTATCGGAGACGACAACATCAACGCCACGGATTTATGGATTACGGGCGAGTATCTGAACATCAAATATCAATTCTACCACAGCAACAACGAAGACAAGAAGCACATGCTGAACCTGGTCATCAATGAAGCATCCACCGGCGAAAACGACAAACCGGATTACGTCAATCTCGAATTCCGCCACAATGCCTACAATGACAGCCAGCTCACGCTGGGCACCGGACTGGCCTCCTTCAAGCTGGACAATATAGCGGAACAGCTGAAAGAGAAAAAAGGACTGAACATCCGTGTCAAAAGTCTATATGACGGTGAACGGTTCATGACCATAGACATTAAAAAAGAAAACAACTAAATCTCCTGAAAACACATCTTTCAACATCTCAATGAGAAGCGGAGTGACATTGCAATATGTTGCTCCGCTTTATTTTTCCATATCCCGCTTAAATTCATCTTTTTCTTTGTCTATCCACCGGGAAACCCCTACATTTGTAAGAATTTTCACAATAGCAAACATTAAAACGGTCCAAAGGATATGAAATACATACTGGGAGCAGTAATTGCAATACTCTGCTCGTTCACCTGCACAGACACCCTATATGGAAAATCTCCCGCAACAGACGTCGACGATATTCTGATAATCAACACTTATACAGAAGCCAATCCCTGGAGTAATGATTTCATCACCTCCATTGTGAACATGGCATCACAGAACAGCCACATCGGAGTATACACCGCACACATGAAAATGCTGACACTTGACGAGGAAAATAAACTGGAGACATTCAAAGAGAGCTTGTTCAAGAGTTACAAGAACCCTAAACTTATCGTGCTTATCGGATGCGGAAGTTTCATCATGTGCGATGAACTGAACCGGCAGTGGCCCGATATCCCCATGATATTATGTGGTGAGAGGGATTATACCGGTCCTAAGGAAACAATGATACGCGAGCACGCCCTGCCCCGCACAGAGCGTATTCCCATCAGTGACCTACAGAAGAAGTACAATCTGACCTTAATGCAATCCAGTGTATACCTGAACGAGAACCTGCAACTCATGAAGCAACTCATCCCCAAAATGGATAAGGTCATGTATATAGGGGATGAAACATACATCTGCCAGCAGAACGACTATGACTTGTCCGAGATTATCCGTGAAAAGTATCCGGAGTTGGATTACCAGTTCCTTAGTGCGAAAGACATCCGAACGGACAGCCTTTTCAATATACTGAACCACGTGAATCCCCATACTACCGGAGTCATCTTTTCATCCTGGCTGTACAAGAGCTCTCCCCATGACAATATCATGAGGAGTAATTCCCACCGGGTCATCTCTACCGCCCCCATCCCTTTGTTTTCGCTAAGGGCCATCGGTATTGAAGAAGAAGGGGGGATTGTAGGCGGCTACATTTACAACAAAGAGAAATATAATGCCCGGCTACTGGAAACCATCCACAAGATATTGGATGGTACCCCGGCACGCAACATCCCGTTATACTATCCCGACGACGGAGCCCCCGTATTCAACTATAAATCCCTTCTGCAGCGTGACCTGAATCCGAAGCTATGCCCCAAGGGTACCATATTCTACAACATGCCTCCCACCTTCTGGGAGAAGTACGAATATGTCATTATCAGTATCACTGCCGCAATCATAACTCTGCTGTTCTTTTTCCAATATCTCCGCCTACAGTCACTGAGTAGAATCAAAAGATTACAACAGCAACAACTGGACAGCAATCTCAAATACCGAAATCTGATAAACAACATGCCCATCCTATACATGTATGAGAAACTTATAAAAGATGAAAAAGGGCGCATTACTGACACCTTATATATAGATGTCAACAATTTCTTCGAAGACAGATTTATCATGCGCAAAGAGGCTGTCGGCAAGCGGGGAAGCGAATTATTTCCCGAATCCATGAACGAGTTCCTCCATTTCATGAATATTGCATTGAAGGAGAAACGTTCCGTAACTTTCCCCTATTATTACAAGAAGATAGACACTTTCTACGACATTGTAGTCAAGGCAAGCGACAATGGCGAATACATGCACGTCTTCTGCGTTGACAGCACCGAGTTGCACCACACCCAAATACAGTTGAGGTCGACAAACCGGAAACTTTCCATGGCACTCGACGTTGCCAACATCGTACCATGGAAATGGAACCTCCGGACACACACCATACTCTGCGATGTCAACAAGCCGATAGAGCTCAGCAATAATGCCGGTATCATGGACGATGAACAGCTGTCCGTACCCGACAGCCAGTATTTCTCCAAAATACACAAGGAAGACCTGGAAAAAGTGAAACAAGCCTATACAGACCTGATTGAGGGACGTATCCAGAAAGTCAAGGAGGAATACCGCGTCATCAATCATGCCGACAGACACAAACACTTCGACTGGGTGGAGGCCCAGGCCGCCGTAGAAACCTACGACGAGAACAATAAGCCGCTGACCCTGGTGGGCTCTTCGCTGGTTATCACCGAACGGAAAAAGATGGAGACGGAACTGGTTTCCGCCAAGAACCGTGCGGAAGAGTCGAATAAACTGAAATCCGCATTCCTCGCCAACATGAGCCATGAAATCCGTACGCCGCTCAATGCCATTGTGGGATTCTCCGGAATATTGGCTTCCACCGAAGAGGAGGAAGAAAAACAAGAATACGTCAGCATCATTGAGAACAACAATACTTTGCTGCTGCAACTCATCAGTGACATTCTGGACTTGTCAAAGATAGAAGCAGGCACAATGGAATTCATTGATACGGATTTTGAATTGAACAAAGTGATGAGAGAGCTGGAAAGTTCGCTCTGCCTGAAGCTATCGCCCGAAAAGAATGTCACCCTCTCCTTTGAGCCCGGACTGCCCGAATGCCACATTCATTCCGAGCGTAACCGCTTGTCTCAACTCGTCATCAATCTGGTGACCAATGCCATCAAGTTTACCCAAGAAGGCAGTATCCGTTTTGGCTACAAGCTGCAAGACGACAAGATGCTTTATTTCTACGTATCCGATACGGGATGCGGTATCCCCGAAGACAAACAAGAGAGCATATTCGGCCGCTTTGTCAAGCTCAATAATTTTGCCCAAGGCACCGGACTGGGATTATCCATCTGCCAGATGTTGGTACAGCACATGGGAGGCAATATCGGACTGACTTCCAAGCCCGGCGAAGGCTCTACCTTCTGGTTCACCCTCCCCTATGTGCCGGCAAGCCGCATCCGGCAGGCAGAAAGCAAGACCGAACCTATAAAAGTAAAAAAGCAGAAAATCACCGTCTTGGTTGCCGAAGACCATGACAGCAACTTCCGGTTGATTGAGTCCATCCTACGAAAAGACTACAATCTGATACATGCGTGGAATGGTCAGGAAGCCGTGAATATGTTCAGGGAATACGACCCGCAGCTTATTTTGATGGACATCAACATGCCGGTGATGAATGGTTACGAAGCGACCAGGGAAATACGCAAATACTCTACACAAGTCCCCATCATAGCCGTCACCGCCTTTGCCTATGCTTCTGATGAACAGCAGGTCATGGAAAACGGCTTCGACGCATATATGGCTAAACCTATCAATGCCAATCAGCTGAGGACACAAATATCAGCTATACTGAAGCAGCATATTATCTTTATGTAAAAAACATCCGGACGGAAGAAGCATGCCAACGTCCGGATGGCGAGTATCAGAATTCATTGTTCAGGCAAGTCAGCCTCAACGAACCGTTGAACGCTTCGGCAGACAATCGCGTCCTGACCTGCACCTGCACGCTGCTCTTCGGCTGGACATCAAAATAATTGTCGCTATACACACTTTCATTGTCAGCAACGGACAAGCATACAGCACGGGCAAACTTGTCTGCCGATACCGTCACTTCATATCCGCCTTCAATGGAACGGACTTCAGTCTGCAAATCCACCTTCGGATAATCCATATCCTTCTGCTTGCCCAGACAGTAGTTATTATGGTACACCCTGCCCGATTTGTCCGTATAGTCTACGCGGACATATACTGTTCCTCTATTCGCCCCCTCCAGCAGCTTGGCAAGCGGTGCGGAAAAACAGACACGGCTGTCATTACCGGAGATGCCGACAGACTTGCCCCAGTGATGAACCACGGTTCCGTCGAACTGGCAGACCTGGAGTTGCAGCCGGCCGGAAGTATTCTCCAAGCGGTCGGACACTGCATATACTTTCAAATCATCCCCCTCCACTACCGGAGAAATCAAGATGTCATCATAGGCCTTGCGGACATAATAGTGCTGCGCCTTCCAGCGTCCGTAATAGTCACGGCTCGCCCAGGAAGCTACGGGCCAACAGTCATTGTGCTGCCAGAAAAGTGTCCCCATATTATACGGCATCTGGCGGCGGTGCGACTCGATGGCCGTCTTGATGGCATCTCCCTGCAGCACATGATTCATATAAAGGAATGCCCGGAAATCACGCGGTTTTTTATATTCATTCAACAGGTAAGTCTCAATCAGCCCGTTGGCATGGTCGCCACCACGCTGATGGGACATCATCACCTCGGAACGTATATCCCAGTCTTCGGGGTAAGGAGCATAGCGCTTGACGGACTCGAACTCTGGAAAAGACTGAAAGCCGTACTCGCTGAAAAAGCGGGATTTCTCGCTGTCATAATCAGAAATGGGTGCTTTACCATGCCAGACACTCCAATAGTGACGGTCCCCGTCAGTAGTACCGGACATCTCTCCCTCGAATGCGAACGGAGAAGAAGGCCAATAGAAGGTTCCGGGTGCATACTCCCTGACCACCCCGGGTAAGGTGACATGATACTGCTGCCGGTACTGTGCCCAAATCTTGTCGGCATATTCCTTGTTCTGCCGTTCTATCTCACGCTTCCAGCCCCAGCCCAGCCAGGCATCCTGGCATTCATTATTTCCACACCACAAAGCAATGCAAGCATGATTGCGCAAACGTTTCACATTGTCCACCGCCTCCTGATGGATATTATCGAGCAGGGCGCCTTCTGCCGGATACATGCTGCAGGCAAACATAAAGTCCTGCCAAATCATAATTCCATGCTCATCACACAAATCATAGAAGACATCGTTCTCATAGATACCTCCGCCCCAGACACGCAACATATTCATGTTTACACCGGCGGCATCGAGAATCGTCCTTTTATAATTCTCGGGAGTGACGCGCGGCAGGAAGTTATCCAAAGGGATGTAATTGGCTCCTTTGGCAAAAACCGGACGCCCGTTCAGCTCTATATAGAAAGTATGCCCGTCCTTATCCGGCTGATGCACCACCTTCAAAGAGCGTATGCCCACCCTTTCGGTTTTAGAGTCCAACAATTCCCCGCCTGCAATGATATCCGTACGGAAACGGTAAAGGAAAGGCTCCCCCAGTCCATTACTCCACCACAGCTTCGGCTTGTGAAGGACAAAATCAACGGTCACCCGATTGGTGCCTCGCTTCAAATCCGCTTGCCACTCGCCAAGCACTCTTCCGGTAGCCTCGTCTGTTATCGTGACCAGCACTCCGTCCATATCCTTATCGGCATCCAGCTCCACATGTCCGGCAATCACGGCCCTGCCTGCACCGACTTCCTTCTGCTCGATAAACACATCGTTGATTCTCAAATCGCTCCAAGCCCTGATATACACCGGACGCCAGATGCCGGAGGTAACCAGACGCGGCCCCCAGTCCCAGCCATAATGATAACCTGCCTTACGGGCAAAAATGCTTATCTTCTTGTTGAACAAGCCCCCGTTTTCAGACTGGTCATTGGATGCCGGATACTGGTAGGGAAGTGCATCCCATTTGGGGACGTCTATCTTTACCGGCGAATGGAAGTACACCTTCAATATATTATTCTCCTCCCTGATGTACTGCCTGACGGGGATAGACCAGCGGCGAAACATATTGTTCGCTTTCAGTATACATTCATCATTCAAATAAACGTCAGCGTAAGTATCCAGCCCCTCGAACACAAGCTCCATATTCTCTTTCCGCATCATGTCGGCAGCAAGAGTAAAGCAAGTTTCATAAACCCAGTCTTCCTTGTCAATCCATTGCAATCCCCGTTCGTTCAACCGGAAAAACGGGTCTTCAATAATCTTGTTCTGCAGTAAGTCCGTGTGGACTACTCCCGGAACTGTAGCCGGATACCAATTGGTCAGTCTCGCCTGCCGGAATTTCCAGCCTTCATGAAGGTTCTTTACCGCTGTTTTTAGTTTCATACGAGTGTGTTTCATAGTTTTCTTTGACTACTCTAAATTACGGATAGACAAAAATACGACATTCAAAGGATACTTTATAATATCTTCTTAACGAAACATGATACAATCCCGTACACACCTACCGGGTCAGCGTCGCTGCACATCTGCTGCAGTGTGACTGCAAACGTGTTGCAGCGCTACTGCATATATGCTGCAGTGACACTGCATATGTGTTGCAGCGCCACTGCAAAGCTGAATGCAGTAGCACTGCAAAAAGCATGCACTTGCTTTGCAGTGGCAATGCATTATCCCATCGCCTTATTATGAAAGGAGATGTCATCCAGCTTTCATTATCTATAATTAATTTACAAAGACATAGTTTCCAAGTCTTTCAAAGCAAACGGAGTACAAGCAAAAAAGGTCTACAAATCATAGATTTGTAGACCTTTACCCGCTAGTTTTCCATCTTATTCAGAACTGTTGCGGAGAGAGGGGGATTCGAACCCCCGATACCCTTTAGGGGTATACACGCTTTCCAGGCGTGCCTCTTCAACCACTCGAGCACCTCTCCTTGTTCGGGGCGCAAAAGTAAGGGAAGTTTTTGGAATTACCAAATGTTCGGGCAAATAATATTAAAAGTCCGTTCAAGCAACCAATGCCGGAACGGACTTTCAACACTCAATAAAACATACTTATCATTACCGTGATCTGACTTCCCGTCTCATAAATATGACATACGAAAGAGCAAAACAGATGACAGTAGCTGCAATCAGTCCGGTGAGCTGCGGCCACACCACCAAAAGACTCTGTCCCAATGGCAGCGGACTGGGAATGGCCCCCTGAACCTGCTCCATAGTAAGCGGCCCCAAACTTCTGACGGAAGGCATCAGCAGCGTTGTGGTCGCCTCATTGAACAGTTCGCTAGGTGCCAGACGCATCAGACCGAGAATAAATTTCTGGTAACTGACTATCTGATAAGGAGATGCCAGCTGCGAAGGGCTCAATGCCTTGGCAACCAGATTGACAATCATCGTATAGAACACGCTGAAAAACAACCATACCGCCACCGAAGCCAATGCCGAGGTGGCCGCCTGACGGAAGCAAAGCGAAAACAGAATGGCCAGATTCAGCCAGAATGCCACATAGAACACACTGATTATGAGAAAGAATACAATCCTCCAAAATTCTTCTGCTGTGGGAGGAATGCCTATCGCTATCAACCCGCAGCCCATTACGAGGAATCCCAGTACAAACAGCATGATACCTATCACAATCAATGCAGCCACGAACTTGGCATTGATAATGCAATCACGATGAACAGGCTGTGACAGCATACGGCTCAACGTCCCCTTGTTCTGTTCCGAATTTATAGCATCGAATCCCAGCGCAATCCCCAACAACGGCCCCAGAAAGTTGATAAACTGCACAAAAGAAGGCAATGTGCCATCCGAGGCTGTGAACAACTTCAAGAAAAGGAACGAACCGTCCGGGTCATTGGGCTTGATGGCGGCACCTATGTTGGTAAGCGAGGTATAGAGTGAGCCCATGCACGTAAGCAAAATGATTCCCATCAAGATAATGAACCGCCAACTTTTCACATGGTCGGATATTTCCTTGTTGACGACTACCCGAAAAGGATAATTGACTTTATTCATGCCTTTCTCCTCCTTCCTCCATATAATGGTTATAAATATCAGATAATTCCTGATGCTTGTCCTTCAAATCAGACATATCAATCAAGGTGACCAGCTTCCCACTGTTGAACAGTCCCACGCGGTCGCAAACTTTCTGCACCTGGTCCAGGTGGTGGGAAGAGAACAAGACGGTCAGTCCCTCCTTCCGGCTCAACTGCCTAATGAGCTCGATGAACTCCTGAACACCGGCAGGGTCTATTCCCGAAGTAGGTTCATCCAGGATTATAATTTCCGGATTTTTGATAAGCACGTCTGCCAGCCCCAATCGCTGGCGCATACCGCGCGAATATTTCCCGGTCTTCTTTTTCATCTGTCCGGCAAGCCCCACATGCTCCATCAGCTCCAGCGCCTTGACTTTCGCTTCGGCATCCGAAATGCCATTGAGACGCGCAGTATATATAAGGTTTTCCGGACCGGTCATGTCATCATAAAACCCCACATCTTCGGGCAGATAGCCTATTTTCCGCTTTACCTCGATAGGATGCCTGGTAGAGTCGATACCGCAAATCTCCACAGAGCCGGAAGTGGGTTCCGTCAGTCCCAGCATCATCAGGATGGTAGTTGACTTGCCGGCGCCGTTTGGCCCCAATAATCCGAAAATCTCCCCTTTACGGATAGTCAGGCAAATGCGGTCTACGGCAGTGAAGCGCCCATACTGCTTGGTCAAGTCTGTCAATGCAATCACTCGCTCGTCCATGCTCACCTCCTTCCATATTTACGGAACAGATAGCATACGGCACCTATGGCAACGATTATTATCAAAACGCCCACCCATCCCCATATCATCGGGGTTTTCACGGCAATGCGGAATTGGGCGTCTGTATTCACTTCAGGAGTTTTGGCCGTCATGGTAGCCACATAATCTCCGGGCAATGCCTTTTTGGATGCTTTCATGGTAGCTACGACATTGGCCGTTTCCCCCGCCTTCAGCATATCAATCTTCGAAGGCTCAAAAGACACTTCCCAGTCCACGGGCTTATTGGCAGAAAGCTGGATATCTTTCAACAATGAAGAACCGGTATTCCGGACCACCAACTCGATACGCTTCACATCTCCTGCTGTGATTTCGGTACTCAACAATCCTCTGGGCGTGGACAATTCCATCTCGTAGGAACCCGTGACAACAACTTCCAGCTCCAAGTCGGCAGAAGTCGTACCAGTAGCCGCACGTACCGGAATCTTGTAATTGCCGGCTTCCACATTGGCGGGAGGGACAATCTCTATACTCACATTCTGGCTGCTGTTCGCTTCCACCTGGGCAGAAGTGGCCTGCTTATAGTTAGGCTTGAACACGACACTCCAGCCTCTGGGGGCATTGGCCATCAGCGCATACAGCTGCTGGTCGGCCGTCTGGTTTTTCAAAGTGGCATTGAAGGTAAAGGTGGACTTGGAATTGCCCTGCATATTGGGCTGGTCGGTAGTGAACTCGGTCTGGTAAGTTCCTTTCTGGGCCACGATCACCTCCAGCGGCAGTTTGGTTTCTCCGGCAAATACTGTGAAATGATAACTTCCTTTATTTACTTTTAGAGGAACTTCCACTTTCAAATTGAACGTTTTCTTTTCCTTGGACAGTACAGAAAGCTGGCTGAGGGTCCAGCCGCCTGACTTGATTTCATGCTTCCAACTGCCCGGCAATCCGCTGACCGAGAGATTTGCATTTGTAACCCCGTCCGTGTTGTTAATCAAATCAATGCTGTAATCAATGGACGCTCCGGGCGTCACGGAAATTTTTGTGTAAGGAGTGTACAGAATTATGCTTCCAGATTCATCGGCATGTACACGATTTAAGGGAAAGGCTCCCAACAAAATAACTAACAATAAAATACAATTTGTTCTCATAGTCATAAAAAAGTTCTTATGGTTGTTTAATTATGAATATTTTCCAAATTTGTGTGTTGCAAAAATAAAAGATAGCTATATTAGTAGCTGTTAAAAGAAACAAAAGAATATAATTGCGGACACGATATACCCTGCGATGACCTGCTTTTCTTATCTTTGCGATTCCTATTGATACAAACGAATACCATACCGACATGAGAATCCCTGAAATACGCTTACAGAACCAGCAACTGTCCACTCCACTCTTCGGCCACCCGAAAGAACTGGTCTCCTGGATGGGCGCCATGCAGGCACAAGACTATACAATGGTGAAATGGGCCGTAGGTATGCGGCTGAAGTCACCGGGAATTCAAGCCGTGGAAAAAGCCCTGCATCAAGGGGAAATACTGAGAACCCACGTAATGCGTCCCACATGGCACCTGGTAGCAGCAGAAGACATTCGTTGGATGCTGAAACTCTCTGCACAACGCATCAAATCTGCCAATGATTCTTATGCAAAAGGACATGGTCTGGAAATCACGGAACAGCAATATGACAGAAGCTACACCATACTTGGGAATATCCTCAGCGGGAAGCGAAGCCTGACGAAACAAGAGATTGCGGAACATTTTGAACGTTCGGGACTGCTTGCAGACAACTACCACATGACCCGCTTTATGTCGCGTGCCGAAGTCGAAGGAATTGTGTGCAGCGGAGAATGCCATGGACGGCAACACACCTATGCCCTTCTGGACGAAAGAGTTCCACCTACCCCCGAACTGACGAAAGAAGAAGCGCTGGCCCGCCTGGCTACAGCCTATTTCCGCAGCCATGCCCCTGCTACCCTGCAAGACTTCTCCTGGTGGTCTGGTTTGCCTTTAACGGAAGCAAGGCAAGCCATTTCTCTGATAGAACCGGAACTGATGTCCGAACAATGGAACAGCCAGACATGGTACATCCATGACTCCTGCCGGACATCTGGAAAGGCGACCGGTAACCTGCACCTTCTTCCCTCCTACGATGAATACCTGATAGGATACAAGGACCGGACGGACGTCCTACCCAAAGAGGACTATTCCAAAGCTTTCACCAACAACGGATTGTTCTTTCCGGTACTTCTCTATAAGGGGCATGTAGTAGGAAATTGGAACAAGGCGTCCAAGAAAAAAGAAATCTTCCCGGAGCATTCGCTTTTCCGGAAAGACATCTGCCTGAAAGAGGAGTTGCTGAACCAGGCTAAAGAAAAGTACGTCCGGTTCCTAACACATTAAAGGCGGTCATCGAAGATTTTCATTGAAGAATCTCTCTATTTTGCCGAATGGAATTACCTCTATATTGTCATACAAGTCTACATGGTTTGCACCGGGAATAATCAGCAGTTCCTTATTATCACCCTGCAACTTTTTAAAAGCATCTTCACTGAAATAACGTGAATGGGCCTTCTCACCGTGCAGCATCAACACTGCACTACGGATTTCATCACTATATGAAAGGATAGGCATATTGATGAACGAAAGCGGTGAAGTCTTGTTCCATCCGTGGTTAGAGTTGAGTGACCGCTTATGATAGCCGCGCGGTGTTTTATAATAGGCATGGTAGTCCTTCACAAATTGTGGAGCATCGGCAGGCAACGGGTCTACTACACCTCCTCCAAGAGCAAATGTACCGTTTCTATAATCCTCCGTACGCTGAGCATTAAGCTGGCGCCGCAATTCATGCCGTGCATCGGCATTCATAGAATCGAAATAACCGTTAGCATTGACCCGGCTCATGTCGTACATGGTTGCCGTAACTGTAGCCTTGATGCGAGTATCGATAGCCGCTGCATTAAGCGCCATGCCTCCCCATCCACAAATACCGAGAATGCCGATGCGCTCTGCATCTACATCGTCACGGGTGGAAAGATAATCGACCGCTGCACTGAAATCTTCCGTATTGATGTCCGGCGAAGCCACATAACGGGGCTGGCCGCTACTTTCTCCCGTATAGGATGGATCGAAAGCAATCGTCAGGAATCCACGTTCTGCCAATGTCTGCGCATACAAGCCCGAAGCTTGTTCCTTCACGGCACCAAATGGGCCACTGATGGCAATGGCAGGCAATTTACCCGTCACATTCTTGGGTACATACAAATCGGCGGCAAGTGTAATGCCGTAACGGTTGTGGAAAGTTATCTTTTTATGGTCTACTTTATCACTCTGTGGGAATGTCTTGTCCCACTCTTGAGTCAGATTCAAATTCTCTTCCATAAATTTATTATCATTATTAGGATTATTTTCTGTTGCAGACAAATGTCCTGCAGCACAAAGGCTAATAACCATCGCCGCACATATGTTTTTTACCATGTTCTTCATCTCTACTTCTTTAAGTTTCGGTTGGAAATTCATTTCTTAATCCATTGCTTGACAGTTTCCCGGCTCGCTCCATTCAGCAGCCTGCCTTTTCCCCAGTTTATGCCGGGGTAATTCGTCTGCAATTCCTTTTCTGCATTAGAAATACTGCTGCTTCCCGAAGTGGCGAATGGAATAACCGTTTTACCTGCAAAATCACCGCTTTCTATAAATGTATTGATGATTCTTGGAGCCAAATTCCACCAAATAGGAAAACCTATATAAATGGTATCATACTCCGCGAGACTTCCCAATTTAGAATACAATGCAGGACGTGATTTGGAATCCGACATCTCCACACTGCTGCGCGAAGCTTTGTCGTGCCAGTCCAAATCAGCAGCCGTGTACTTTTTCGCAGGCTGTATTTCGTAGAGGGTCCCATCAACAGCTTCTGCCACCAACTTGGCAGCCCTTGCCGTTGTTCCCGTTGCCGAGAAATAAGCTACCAGTGTCTTACCACCTTTTTTCTGTGCGTTAACAGTAATAGACAACAGCATAACTGCCATCATAAACAACACCAATCTTTTCATACGATATATTATTTAGTTGAAACATATAAATCCAATTGTTATAGCGATACAAAAGTAGCGGGTATTATTATTACATAGGTATCCAGATTACTGATTATATAACCCGAATTACTGATAGATGTCCGAGAAGAGAAATAAAAAATCCCGTAAAATCAAGGTTTTACGGGATTTGTCATACTTTGAATCCTTTTTGTCTTTGGAGCTCTGCGGAGAGACAGGGAACGATTAACTTTTATTTCCCCTACTCATTATCAGCATCTTACCAAAAGCCTCTACTCCTATGACACCGAATAATTCACCGCAAATATGCTGCAACTTTCTTCCTGTTACACTCTTCCTTTTACAAAGGTAGTAAAAAAATGGCATAAATACAAATCAAACGCTTGATTTAACGAACATAACTTTTATAATTTTCTTCCAATAACAATTGCAATTTTAGAAAGAGGATAAAGAAACTTACCACCTATAACAGTATAAGCTATCCCCTTTTCATCACGTAACTTTTGCAAAGTTCTGCTTGATATATGCAACACGCCACATACCTGTTCACCAGTCATATAAACCTCATTGGCGATAGGAACAGGCAAATCTTGAAATTCAAGTACCTCTTTAGAACATTTCTTAAGTATCCTCATCATCATTATGTACTCTTCTGACTGCTTTGTGATTACTCCATCCATATGTTATCTTGCTTTTTGAGTTAATACTCTGACCAAATCACTCTCTTTATACATATATTTGCCACCTATAAAAGAACACGGAATAATTCCGTATTCCCTATAGCTTTGCAAAGTTCGTTTGGAGATATTCAAAGCCAAGCAAACCTCCTGGGCATCCATTCATTTTTCCTTTTCAACAATTCCAAATTTCTTTTTAACAGCTTCAATCTGTGTGAATAAATCCTCAACCTGCTGTTTTAACCGTAAATACGCATTTTTCTCAATTACAACTAACTCCATAATAAATTTGATTTATGATTTTACTATTTGTGAAGCAAAGTAAAGCACATTTCCACATCCGACAAAACTTCCGGAATCAAAGTCACCCATTGGCGTACATTGTCCCCTAAAACATACCCTGAAATATTGTCATGTCATTTCTTTCCCCATATTTACTCAAAGTAAAAACTTTCAGAATCCCGATATAAAGGTGAAAGGCACATCACCGACATCCGCCGGCAATGCGCCTTCCAACCCTCACTTGTTTTCCGTTATCCCTTATATCCTTATACTTTTACTGTTCCGTAAAACTACTTTTTCCTTTATCTCCACCTTCTGCCGTGTATCGGAAAATTGCTCGCGCAACAGTTTTCCGACCAGTTTCTTTGCTCTGTCCTGCATCTCGTCATAAACATTCCATCTGTTCCGGCCCAGTAATGCTCTTTCTATCCTTTCAAATTTCTCATAGAAACTGAAATTATCAGGATACTCATCCATCAGTCCGTCCCTCGGATAACCCTTGTCCATGATATGAAGCAAGGTCATCCGGTCATAGTTATCCACGCTCTGGAACAGGCCAAGCCCCTTCTCATTGTCCGGCAGCCGGGCATAATTCTCCCACGTGAGTGAAAGGTCATACACCTCTGTCTGTACGCTTTTAAGAGCCGATTTATCAAGGAAGGCATCCGGTGGAATCTTCTCCAATAGTAACAGGGTATCGTTATCATCATAACAGAGGTTTATCTTCCCCGCCATCAGCGAAGGCCATCCCCGAAGTTCATACACGGTCAGCGACTTTCCTTCAAAGTCCGGCTCAAAGAAACATCTCTCGATATTCTCCTCCATAAAGGCCCCATATTGGTGGTTCCCTTCATAGTTCCGGCTGAAAAGAAGCCCCCCTTATCCGTTTCAACGCCCGTATAGAACTTGTTCCCGTGCCTCAAATCATCCAGCATATCAGCCACCACTACGGGTGATAACTTTATTTCCTCCCACATTTCCGGAGTGAGCCGGCGGGTATAGGTATCATCCTTCGAGAACGGTTCTGTTTCATTTCACAGGCAATACACCACTTCCGACAGACGCTGGAATCTCTGTAACATAATCCCATGACTACATATACACTGCCGTCTTTTAGCGTTCCATTCTGTTCATTTTCCATATATCAAAGAGTTAAATGTTCATACTCTGTTTTTTCTTTTTAAACGGTATCCTCGTCTTCACTTCCGGCGGCGGAAACCGGGCATTATCCGGTCGCGCAACCGGCGGCGAGACAATCCATCGCTCATTGAGAAGCGGCGCACAGACCAGTCGCAAGTCTCCCAGCCTGTTGAACTTTCTCAGTGTGGGTGCCATGTCGCACCGCTTCGTGCAAATCCCGTATCGGAATATATCCGGTGAGGCGGTCTTGCAGTCCCCGATTTCCGCCCGAAATTTCGCGTCCAACGGTGCCACCTCATGGAGTCTTAATTCCTTTGGTTTTCGTTTCTCGTCCAAAAAGTGTACGGTCAAATCGTTCAAAAACTCTTCATGCGTTCCGACAGCCAACATATCAGCAAGCGGCTACGGCTGCATATCATGTGTGAAATCCACGAGGCTATCTGCCGCCTTCGCTATGGCGGCGAGCCCGTGGACTGACCTGCCAACCCCACACCTGAATATCCATCTTAAAAAAGTCGGGCAATCCCTATGCGGCTGCCCGGATTTTCAATATTTTTCCATACCTCTTTCACTCAATATGATTGTCTATTCATGCCAGTTCTACACATAGTCCAACACGATGGTCGAGGAAGAGAGGCTGCTCCGCATGACCATCTTATCCACCGTGATCGGAGTAATCACGTAATCATATTGACAATAGTGTGGAACCCACCCTAAGCATTCACCCTACCTGATGTAACGACCAGTATCAAGTCGATAGTACTCTCTCTGTTTTTTATCAACTCATCAACGGCTTCCCACACTTCCTCCCCCATGGCACCGATAATCGGATAGGCTTTCTTTCGGATGCGTTCCCATTGCTACTTTGCGGTATTCACTAGGGCTTACACCATAATGTTTCCTGAATACTTCCCTAAAATATTTTGCATCACTGAATCCGGTTGCATCCGCAACTTCTATTATCGTGCACCTTTCCTGGATTAGCAGGTTTGCCGCATGTTGCAGGCGGATGGAACGGATGTAGTCGGCCGGTGCGTATCCTGTCAATGTCTTGAGCTTGTTGAAGAAACTCGAACGGCTCATGTGCTGGATTTCACAGAGGGTGTCCACGTTGAAATCAGGACTGGTAATATGTTCCATAACACATTCTCTCACGGTGGCAATGAATTTCCAGTCCAATGCGTTACTGCATCCTTCAGGTAACGGGCCGGTACCAGATTTTAGTCCGGCATATGTTTTTCGGAGCAATATCCGGTTGCGCAGTATGCTCCTGATGTTCGCCTTGAGCACATTCACACTGAACGGCTTGGTTATATATGCATCGGCTCCCTTGTCCAACCCCTTGAGCATATTTTTCTCATCGCTGAGTGCCGTTAGCAGGATAACCGGAATATGGGAGGTTTCAATGTCCGACTTGATGGCTGCACATAGTTCATCACCGCCCATCTCCGGCATCATGACATCCGAAAGGATCAGGTCCGGGTTATATTCCCTTGCCACGACCAACGCGTCGCGTCCGTTTGTGCAGATTGGACGTGGTAGTCCTGTCCCAAGAGTCTCTCAATGTATCCCCGCAAGTCATCGTTGTCCTCCACTACAAGAATACGTGATGAACTTTTGCCATTTTTCATCGTTTCCATGCGCAGTTCGACAGAACACGTTTCCGGTTGTGGCGGGGCTGCATCTTCCGTCTTTGCCACTGTTATGAAACGTGCCTTGCGCAAATGCCTGTTTCCCATGGGGAATGTAACACGTACACAGGTACCTTCCCCTTCCGTGCTTGATATAATGATCCTTCCCTTATGCAAGCGAACCAGTTTGCAGACCAGCATCAGGCCGATTCCGCTTCCCGGCACTTTCTGATTAACGGCATTGCTGCCCCTGAAAAACCTTCCGCCCAGATATTTCCTCTCCCCGGCGGGAATTCCGATCCCCGTATCACTTACCTCTATGCTCCATGTATTCTGTTCAGTGTAGGCACAAACATGGACATTACCATTTCGGGGAGTATATTTCAAGGCATTTGACAATAGATTCTTCAGTATAGAATCCATTTTGTCCCTGTCAAACCAGACATTCATAAAAGGGAACTTACTTTCACATGAGAGGTTGACGTTTTTCTGTGACGCATATGTCCGGAAAGTTTCGCAAGTACTTTCCAGGTAACTGTGCAGCTCATATTCGCCAACATACAATTGTGAGGTGTAAACGTCCGCCCTTTCGAAATTGATCAGGTCGGTAACTAATTGCAGGAGGTTATTCACGCTTCTCAAGGCCACTCCCACGTTATCCGTCCCTTCCTCTTTTACCTGCTGCCTTTCCACCACTTCTTCCAAAGGAGCTTTTATCAGGGTGAGGGGAGTACGGATATCATGGGCGGTATTTATGAAGAAGCGTGTCTTTTCCTCCGATAGCCTTTTTTGTCTGCGCAACATGACGATCCTGACTGCTATTGTAACGGCTGATATGGCAAGAAGTGCATATCCCGCTATGGCCCATGCGCTCGCCCATGGTGGACGGGCGACAACCACTTCAATACTTTTCTCCTCATAAACTTTGTATTTTTCTTCGTTGGATATGGCACAGATACGCAGGATGTACTTGCCTGGGGAAAGACCGGTGACCTGTATCTGCCCGTCCTGCAACGGGTGGCTCCAGCCGTTATAGGCGCCTTCCAATTTCCATGAGTACAGAATGTTTGAAGAATAATCATAGTTGATGGATATTGCTTCCAGGGAGAAGCTGCTCTGGTCATAAGCCAGTTCAAGTTTGTAATTACCGTCAATATCCTTTTTTAACGGTGACCCTTCCTCACCGGGATAGACCGGACATGAAGAGACTGCAAAATCCCTCAGGAGCATCTGTGAGAACTGTGGAACGGGAATCTGCAAGTCAACCGGGAATATGACGATGCCATCATTGCTTCCGAACACAAGACTGTCCCCATACTGGGTTGCAGCGCCGGCATTGAAGCATACGCTCATCAATCCTTGTTCCGCCGTCCAGTTTTGGAAAGTCCGGTCTTCACACAGGAAAGTAACTATGCTGTTTTCCGTACCGAGCAGCAAGCTGCCATCCGGTCTTGGAATGACAATATAAATGTTATCAGAGACAAGGGCACAGTTTTCCATGTGGTACTGGTGTATAAATTTATCGTTTGCACCGTCATATACAAGCAGTCCCGCTCCTCTGGTCCCCACATATAGTGTGCTGTCCGCAGCCTGATACAAAGTACTGACATGGACTGTCTCGACCGGGAAATCTATGCGGCGGTAATCTCCCCGGAGCTTGTCCAACAGGTATAATCCCATAGTTGTACCTACCCAGATGTGTTCCGCGTCCTTTTCCAGTATGGCGGTAATGGACCCCAGTCCCGGGTAGAGTCGTATGTCACCGCTTTCAGGGTTGATGCGTTTGAGATTACAGTATCCGCCTGACCATACATCCCCTCCGGAGTCCTTTATTATGTCACTGATATATTGGTCAGGGCTTATTCCTGCCAGGGAGGAAGGTGAGATGTATTCCACCGTGCCTTTCTTCTTGTCAATCCTGTATATACCTGATGTATACCCACCTGCCCAGATAATGCCGGGTAATACCTCACAGAGGCTCAGGAAGATATTATTGTCATCGCCTTTCAAGTGCTCGGAACTGCTAAGGAAGGAAGTCCACTGACCGGTTGCGCTGTGAAGCAGGCTGATCCCGTTGCTGGTGGCGAACCACAGGTCACCCTCGCCGTCCCGGACTACATCATGGACCTGGTTATTGGCCAGCGAACTGTTGTTGCCCGGTGAATGCTTGAGCCATTTGTAACTTCTGTAACGGTCGTTGCGTATTGTAATCCCGGTAGGATAATTGGCCATCCATATCCGTCCGTCCCCGTCCACATAAATATCATTGATGTTGTTCCCGTTCATACCGTTATAATTGCTGTAGTCGGCGGTTATATAAGGCCGGGCGGAGAGAGAATCAACGTCAATCTTGTATACTCCCCTGCCTCCCGTGGCTACCAGCAGTTGCCGCTTTCCAAAGGGGGTGATTCGTTTGATTGCCACGTTCTGTAGCGGACCGTCCGCGATGATGGTTGAAGTCGTGTTCATTCCGTATGCTATAATTCCTTCCTTGAAGGTTCCTATGAACAGTTTCTTTGAATCTTGGTGGAAATAAAGCTCACTTACCGGTATACAGATACTGTCAGTATATGTTCCGGCCACAGTTTCCAGGACACCTTCCTTTTCTATGGTTTGCAGTAACCCGTTTGATGTCCCTATAAAAAAGTTTGTACTGTCGGTCTGCGTGATTGCAGTAATATCGTTCGAGGCAGGGGAGTCTATTCTGTCCGTAGTGCCTGCGCGGGTATCATAGCGTATAATACTGTCACCATGGCAGAGCCAGATACGGTCATTACTGTCCATATAGGTACAATTGACGGTGCCTGATGTTACGTCATCCTGCAGGCCGTTAAGCTTGTAGGTCATAACAAAACGGTCACGGGCGGTGTCGTACCGGAATATGCGTCCTTTTCTACCCACAACCCACAGCCTGTGCCTGCTGTCGGTATATAGCCAGTTCAGGTTGATTTGCGGCGCCACCTCCATACTTCCGTCAAAGACGGCATAATGTTTAATCTTGCTTCCGTCATAACGGTCTATCCCTTCCTGGGTAAGGAACCACATGTACCCGTGCCCGCCTTTCTGGATGCGAAAAATTCTCCGGTTGCTTAGTCCGTCCTCTATGCCCAGGTATTTATAAATTTGACCCTTGCAGGTAGTAAAAGTGGCTATTAGTAAAGGGAACAGAAAAAGCGCCCTCTTTAAAATCTGAAAGTATGTCATTTGTAGTAAAAGTGTGTTAAGTTAAATGTTACCCGCAAAAATAATAAAAATAGTTTAAATTTAAAAAGGCAATGCAAGTTAGTCATTGCCTTTTATAATGCGGATATCAGTTGGCCCGATTTCAGAAAAGATATAACATGCTTAAAAATGACATCAACCTGTCATACTGTTTGGGGGACCGAACTTCTTACTTGATTTAATGAAATACTGTCAGATATCCACCCTTTCTTGGGTCTTCCTGCTACCGTAGGCACCTGCAATACAGCACAATACCGCTCCGGAGAGAATTGCAAGGAACGAAATCAGTGCGGACCTCGCTGCGGCATCCGTTGCCTTATCGGCAGCCACGAGTGCCTCATGCTTGATTTCTTTCCATTCCTGTGCGGCTTTCTTCAGGGTCACCTCCAGTTTGTCTATCTGTTTGCCGGCTTCCATACGTGCATTTTCCAGCAAGTTCATATATTGGTCAATAGTTTTATTTGCTTCCGCTTTTGACATATTGGTGTTGTTTGCTATAGCTTTAGCCAAATCATTCCGGTCTATATTTTTGCTGATACTTTCTGTACGTTGTTTCAACCGGTCAAGGAAACTGTCAATGCTCTCATCCGCTTGTTGTGGGGAACGTACTATTTTTTTTACGGACGCTTCCAGGTCATCCTTCACTTCCGCCAGTTGCTTCTGCAGGTAATCCGGCTGAAGTTCCTTCACATCGCTTTTTAGAAGTGCGGTACGGATATTCTGCGGTATATTCCCTTCTTTCAGGGTTGCATTAAAATCGATTTTTCCGAACAGCTCCTTTGCGTCTTCAGATAATGCGGCAACTCCGTTTCCAACGGTATCACCTGTTCCAGACAAAACGCTGCCCGTAACGGACGAGACCGCTCCAAGAGTATTCACCGTCATTTTTGCCGCACCGACAGCCAGAAAAATTCCCAGTACCACAGCCACAATCAGTGTGGTCGCCCAGACCAGAAATCCGTGTATCATTCCGTCCATACCGGCCAGTTTCCCGGCCACAAAGCCTCCTGCAGCCATGCCGGCAACCAGAATGATAGCGGATCCGATTCCAACAGCAGTGCCGATGCCCGCAACCGGGTGATCTGATAATGGATCAAACATAAACAAACCAATACTTGAATTTAAAATAGACAGTAACACGGATATTGCCAATACAGTCATGACACCGCCGAAAACACTGCCCCAGGACACTCTACCCTTCAGTCCTGCGAAACTTAATTTTTTCATAATTGTCAGGTTTTTAATTAATACTATGATTTGTATCTCTATAAAAAAACAGCATTGAAAGAATATTTGTTTGATGAATATTTGTCATTTCAACAGATATTTGTGTTAAAAAACGCATGTATATATAAAGTTATATTTGATGCCGTTATATATAAATCCAAGAATTTGCACCTTATATATCTATGATGTGCTTTCACTGCCAATACAGGCTTCTGGCACCATCCGACTTCTTAAATAGATGTTAAATCCATTTCTATTTTTCGAACCATCCTTTTTAACGGGCTGTTTTTTAAACAAAGGTTATGACAAAGTAATTCATTAGATTATGCACAGTCATAACTACACAACAGACAGTACAACGTGTGTGACATATTTATTGTATCACTATTAATTTATTTAATTATGAAAAAATCTATCTTTGTTTTAGCACTAAGCATGAGTATTCTTACCATGCATGCGCAAAATGACCGTACGGCCCTTGAAGGCACACGCCCTGGTGACAACTGGTCTATTGAACTGAAAGCTGGTGCTGTAACCCCTTTGACTCACAGCTCCTTCTTAAAAAATGCCCGACCGGCCTTCGGATTCGGAATCGGAAAACAACTTACTCCTATATTCGGTCTAGGTATTCAAGGTATGGGATATGTAAATACCTCAGCCAGCAAAACTGCATTTGATGCTTCCGAAGTGAGCTTACTCGGTAAAGTCAACCTGATGAATCTCTTTGGAGGTTATATGGGCGAACCACGCATTTTTGAAATCGAGACTCTGACAGGTATCGGCTGGCTACATTACTATCAGAATGGCCCCGGTGATACAAATTCCTGGTCTACACGCCTTGGTCTAAACTTGAACTTCAACCTAGGTGAGGAAAAAGCATGGACACTCGGTATCAAACCAGCTATCGTATATGATATGCAAGGAGACTTCAGCAAAACTAAAAGCCGTTTCAACGCCAACAATGCCACTTTTGAACTGACTGCCGGACTGACCTACCATTTCATGTGTAGCAACGGCTCACATCATTTCACAACAGTGAAGCCTTACGACCCAGTAGAAGTAGGCGAGCTAAATAATGCAGTCAACCGTCTGCGATCACAACTGAGCGACAAGGACATGCAACTGAGCAATGCCGTACAACAGGCCAACAACTTACAAAAGGAGCTGGCAGATTGCAGAACCCAAGCTGCCAACATAGAAACCGTGGTAAAAACCAACCGCATTCCAGAATCCATCATTACCTTCAGACAAGGAAAGTCCGTGGTTGATGCTTCCCAACTGCCTAATGTGGAACGTGTAGCCATTTACATGAAAAAACATCCTGAAGCTAAAGTCGTCATCAAAGGATATGCCTCTCCCGAAGGTAACCTCGCTTTCAATGAGAAACTGGCAAAAGCACGTGCTCAAGCTGTGAAGTCCATACTTGTAAAAAAATACAAGATTAACGACACCCGCATTACCGCCGAAGGACAAGGAATCGGTGATATGTTCTCCGAACCGGACTGGAACCGTGTCAGCATTTGTACTATCGAAGAAGGCAAATAATCTACTACCGTAAACGGAAAGCAAATTTCAATAAAACGGCTTTCCCATTTCTCACTCCCCCCTTACTTCACTCCTGTTTCTCAACAGGAAGAAAGTAAGGGGGAATTAACAAAATATATTATGGACTTACATTCAGGTTTACCCTATTGGATCGTCAGAAATTCCCTATTGGACTATTTCCACCCTTTGGAGGATGATCTGTCAACAGATATCGTCATCGTAGGTTCGGGTATAACAGGCGCTTTGATGGCACACGAATTGTGTCGTGCCGGAATAGAATGTTGCGTGATTGACAAACGCAGCATCGCAACCGGAAGCTCTGCTGCAAGTACCGCTTTACTACAATATGAAATAGACGTACCCCTCTGCCGGATGGCAAAAATCATCAGGGAAGAAAATGCAGCAACCGCCTATCATGCATGCCTGCAATCCATTTCTGATATAAAGAAAGTACTAAAGGAAACAGATGTCGATGCCGGATTTGAGCAATTGTCCAGCGTCTTTTATGCCAGCTGCTCGGCAGACAACAAACTTCTGGAACAAGAATACGAAATACGGCAAAAGCATGAATTGCCGGTCAATCTGCTCAAGAAACAAGAAATCAGAAAACGATATAAGGTGAAAGTGCCCGGCAATGCCCTGGTGAATGAAACATCCGCACAGATGGATGCCTACAGAGCTGCAACCGGACTGCTCACCTATCATATGAAGGAGAACGGTCTGAAGGTCTTTACCCATACCAACATAAAGAAGTGCACTGAAACATCTGATGGCTGTATCATGATAACAGACAAAGGAAATAAAATTAAGTGCGGATATGTAATCGTAGCCACCGGATTTGAGGCCGGACAATTCCTTCCCAAAAAAATTATGGATTTGACTTCTACTTATGCACTCATATCACATCCGGTAGCCCCCGAATATCTCTGGCCGGAACATTGCCTGATCTGGGAAACAGCCGATCCATATCTTTATATCCGTACCACCGACGGAAACCGTATTATTGTAGGTGGTGAGGATGAAAAGTTCAGCGATCCAGAGCACCGTGACTCACTACTCAGAAAGAAAATCCGTATTTTGGAGAGAAAAGTCAGAAAACTATTCCCCGATATCCCTTTCAAAACAGAAATGGCATGGTGCGGTACCTTCAGTAGCACCAAAGACGGGCTACCTTTCATCGGCAATTGGCCCGGCAAGGAACGAATATTTTTCGATCTGGGATATGGCGGAAACGGAATCACTTTCAGCATGATCGGAGCGCAAATAATTTGTCATAAGCTACAAGATATTAAAGATGAACGTAGTCACGTTTTCGGCTATGATAGAATCGAAAAATATTGGTAAGACAGACAAGAAGAAAAGACCTCTCTCTGTGCATTCTTTTAGGTACGGATTTCACGGTTTTAATTTACCCCGCGTAATCCGTGCCTAAAATATTATCATAATGACAAGTCTCATATACTTTTGACATTACCTTTGTATACTCCTATACAAACATCCCAAAACAAAAATAAATCGGTCACTTCTATCAACCAACACATTTTTATTTTGGGATATTCCTATCTATTCAGCATAAACAGCTATGTGACCATCAATACCTTTCAAGACCGGTCCCCAGCCACTGTGCCATACGAGGCTTACCATAAAAGTAATAGAACAACAATCCTACCCAACTGGTCAAAACTACCAGGATAATGGCTATTAACCTTCTTTCCGCCGGCGCATGAATACGCCATATCTCTAGAGCAGCTTTGATAGTTAAGACCAATCCTATAATCCATATTACAAATCCAATCATAATTCTTCTTTATATAAGATATTACTACTAACAGAATGATATATAAAAAAATCAATCAAGTTTTTTACTTGCTTCTTTTTTTACATCTTCATACCCTTCCTTTATTTCTGTCTTGGCCTTTTCAGCTCCTTGTTTGACATCTTTCTTCGCATCTTTCAATGCGTCCTTTACAGCATCAGCGCCATCTTGAACTTTATCGGCTACCTTATCCACTACAACTTTTCCGGTATCCGCCACTTTTTCCTTAGCTTCATCTAACAGGTCTTCCGTCTGACCGGTTATCTTATGAAAAACGTTACATACTTTTTCCTTCAATTTCTTGGCTTTTGAAGTACGTGAGAAACGATAAGCCAGAGTACCGATGACCGTACCTATTCCCAGGCCGATCCATAAACTAGAATTTCTATTTTCCATAATTAAGTTGGTTTTAAACGATTAAAATAATTAAAGTTCAATTTTCTTTCTGTTATAAGACAGAGAAGCGATCCCGATAACAATGTACCATAAAAAATACATAAACTATTTTTTAAAGTAACACACTCAGTTCTGAAATTTACATGTAAATATATAGATAGATATATCATCCGCTTATTTCCAATATAAAGGCATATCCTGCGATCCTTTATTTTATTATCACTTTACCTACCTGCGGGAACTTGAAAAGAAATAAACTATTGCCCCGATGACAGAACTGGCTATTAGCCTGACCCGCAAATCAAAACTTAGACTTTTCATGGCTGTAGATTTTAATAATGAAACAATCCTGATATTTTATCCTTTCGTAACAATGCAGGTTCAGTCAGTTACGACAATGTAATATACCACTTGCTCCTTTCTCTACAAACTGGCAATTCAAATGTAACCAACTTTAATCCCTGCCATATACTAAAAACACAGCATTAAAAAAAATGGTTCGAGGCATAAAAACGGAATTAACATCATTTTTTGCTTTATAAAAAATTGAGAAAAGCGCTCGTATATTAACATCAAAAGTCTTTGTATATGTAACAATATATAGCAAACAAATGTAAGCAAACGTTTGTTATTTCCATTAAAAGGAGATCATTCTTCTTTTAAATAAATATTTTATTAACTAAATGCCTTAATTATGAAAAAATTATTCTTGCTGGCCATGATTGCATTGGCATCTGTGGGCATAAATGCCCAAACAGTTAAAGGTGAAGGCTCTTTGATGGGCAACATCGGTTATCAAACGAACTATGAGAGGTTCGGTTTGGGAGTACAAGGACGTTACGCGATAGCGAATAATCTCCAGATTGCTCCGGATGTAACGTTCTACTTTCCTAAAGACAAAGTTACCGGACTGGATGTAAGCGTGAATTTCCATTATGTATTCAACTTTAAAGAAGACGGCCAAGGATTTTCGGTCTATCCCCTTGCAGGTATCGGCATGCAGAACAACTTCTATGGCAAAAAGAGTGTTGAGATAGACGGGAAAGAAATGGAAATGGACCGGAGCAACTCTACCAAATTCGCTTTCAATTTGGGAGGAGGTATCACATTACCCATCTCCGAACGGAGTTATCTGAATGCAGAAGCCAGGTTTATGTTTGCCAAAGATGACAATGTGGCAATCATGCTGGGATATGGATACAGATTCTAAAAAGCCAGCACGCTGATAATCTAATTGTTTTTCAAATAATAAACACCTTTATCAGGCATTTACAGTGTCATTTTACCGTTAAGTAAAATGACACTGTATCTTAAGTAACACATCGCTCACGCTCTATATTACCTGCTCTTCCATTACACAAATTCAATGCAGAATGACGGGGTCCTGGTCTACCCCATAATCTTCCGGTTTATAATATCTATCTTTGGAAGGAGTCGCCAAAAAACAACTATTTCCCAACACATCACAAATAGCAGGATACACTTTTCCTCGGGGCGTTCTCAACAGTAAGATACAATATTCGTCCTTAACAACATATCCCAGCTGGAAGGAAGTTCTATCCGGGCTTTTAAGCATCCTGCTATGTATTTCGGGTTCCCCTCCTGCAAAGAGCAAATCCAGTTCTACCACACCATCTTTTGCCAAATCCAACTTTAACAAATTACGATACGGAGAAGCAAACACAGCTCCCAAAACGTACCACTGCAAGCTATCCACTGCCTGTAAACCACCTGTTGCCTGCTCCGGTGCGGACAGCACATCACATCTTTTTTCCCTTATGCGTTGCATCAGGGAGAAATCGAAAGGACTTAACAAGTGAGAATTTCTCATTGCACAATTCACAAACGAAAAATTCCCCTCCACATCATTCTTTATAGCCTCAGGGCCGACATCAAAGATTCTATAACCCTGTTTTGCCACTTCGATGATACAGTTCGACATCTTCGCTTGAAACGGAGTCGCCGCCTTATGGTCCCGATAGAGGAAAGAAGTCCCGAAATCCGACAAATAGGAATAGAAGATGTTCTTGTCCAGCACCAACGTAGGATTCCTGTCTGCCGCAACCACAATGCCACGGTCCACCGTGTCATAATACACCTCGTTAAAAATGAAAAAGCCATCCGCTTCCACACGTATCCCTTCCGTAGAACGGAAACCTTTCAACCCCAAGTCCAGACCGCCAGTGGTGTGCATGGAGAGAATATGCAGGTTATTCAAAATATGTCCTGCCGACTTTGTCACGAGTCCATACTTCGTACTGTATATAAAGGTATTGGAAATCTTACAGTCACAGCAGGCTTGGTCTATATAGATACCATATACCTCTTCGTTGGACGAAATGCCTTGTATGGTCACATTGTCTATTTTGGTGTCACTGCTTCCCGTTCCTCTGAAGTCGTCGGTAACGCCGATGCGGATATGTGTGTTGCGCCCCTTAAACAGACTGATGTATTTCAGGGAAACCAGCTGCTTTAAACCGTTGACCATAATCCCGTTGTCCACGTTAGAACAGTCGAACATTCCTCCTTCGACATAAGAGAAGCGCCGATGAGTAACATCGGGCGTTGTCATCTCCGAATAACCGACTTTCAACAGTGCTTCCATCGGTAAATCGGTCTTTATCAGCGCATTTTTATCAAAGAGGATGTTCACGTTCTTCGTATAGTCGTAGGGAAGGACAACGGGTTCCGACAGATTATATATGCCGGCGGGGAAATACAATGTCTTCCCGTAACTTCTCGTTACAAGTTCATTCAGTTCAGAGCCTATCACAGCCCCATCGTTCCGAATGCCATGCTTAATGACAGAAACAATGTCACTTCCCTGCCCCACTCGCTTTCCCGCCCGGAGCGGCAGGAAAGCATACAGCAGAAAGCCACAAAGAATAATCAAACCATATTTCTTTTCTTTCATGATTCCATTTCTTCAGATTAAAAAAACTACTCAGCTTTGAACACCTTCGTCTGGACATCACGGCTGTTAGGACCGACCATCACTTGAAACTCACCCGGATCATACCCGTATTGCAAGTCCGAATGGTAGTATTTCAAGTCCTCCTCTGTCAACGTGAACACCACTTCCCGCTTTTCCCCCTTCTTCAAGAAGATGCGCCGGAAAGCTTTCAGTTCCTTGACGGGACGTGCCACCTCAGCCATCACATCACGCAGATAGAGCTGTACGATTTCCGTACCGTCACAAGTACCGGAATTGGTGACCTCCACAGAAACCGCCAGTTCTCCGTTCTTGGGAAGGCATTCCGAACCAAGCCGTATATCGCCATACTCAAAAGTCGTATAGCTCAGCCCGAACCCGAAAGGATAAAGCGGTTCATTACTTTGGTCAATATAGTTACTCTGGTAGCGGTTGAACACCCCATCTTGCGGATCGGGGCGACTGGCACTCAAATGGTTATAGTATAACGGCATCTGTCCTACGGCACGTGGGAAACTGGTAGTGAGCTTTCCGGCAGGCACGGCGTGCCCAAACAATACATCGGCTATGGCATCGCCCGCCTCACTGCCCGCAAACCATACGTTCAGTATAGCAGGAACATGTGCCGTTTCCCAATTAAGCACCAACGGACGTCCCGTAAACAATAACAGCACCACCGGCTTTCCCGTCTTCACCAGTTCTTTCAGCAACGCTTGCTGCGCATCCGGCAGTTCCAGTTCCGTACGTGAGGCCGATTCACCCGACATATCCGCACACTCACCCAAAGCGGCAACAATCACATCCGCACGGGCAGCCACCTGCAACGCCTCCCGAAGTAATTTCCCATTGTCTCCACGCTCCAAAGGACGGAAGCCGACGGCGCCTTTCTCCATTTCCTCCTCGTAATAGATATTGCTGCCTTTGGCATGAAAGACTTCGCCCCTGCCCTTCATCGCGTCGCGCATCCCATCGAGCAGGGAACGGTGGTCGGAAGGAACACAAGTCAGACTCCACATGCCGCACATATTGTTGCGGGCATCGGCCATAGGTCCTATCAGCGCTATCTTCTTATCCATAGAAAGAGGCAGCAGACTTCCCTCGTTCTTCATCAGCACGAAGGTTTCACGTGCCACCTCACGCGCTTCCTTGCGGTGCTCGGGCGTAAAGATTTCCTTCTCCGCACGTACCGTGTCGCAGTATTTGTAGGGATTGTCAAAAAGTCCCATTCTATACTTAGTCTCAAGCACCCTACGACAGGCACGGTCAATATCAGTTTCAGAAATGAGTCCTTCCTCCAATGCCGACTCCAAAGTATCCAGAAAACCGGCGGTGACCATATCCATGTCCGTTCCCGCCTTCAGAGCAAGCACGGAAGCCTCTTTCTTGTCGGCCACGCCGTAAGTTTTCATCTCTCCGATGGAATAATAATCGGTAACTACCATGCCGCCAAATCCCCACTCGTTACGAAGAAGATCGGTCAGCAGCCACTTATTGGCAGTGGCAGGAATGCCATCCACAAGGTTGAACGCGCTCATCACGCTCCCCACACCCGCCTCAACGGCTGCTTTATAGGGAGCCAGATAATTGTTGTACATGCTCAATCTGCTCATGTCCACCGTATTATAATCACGTCCCGCCTCGGAAGCACCATACAGTGCAAAATGCTTGACACAAGCCAGTATTTCATTATTAGCCTTCATAGCATCGCCCTGATAACCATGTACGTATGCCCTCGCCATCAAAGCGCCCAAGTAGGGGTCTTCACCGTTCCCCTCGGCAATGCGTCCCCAACGGGCATCGCGGCAGATATCCACCATCGGACTGAAATTCCAGCAGATTCCGTCGGCACTGGCCTCAGTAGCCGCCACGCGTGTCATCCGTCGGATGGCGACAGTGTCCCAGCTACACGACATGGCAAGCGGTATGGGGAATATTGTCTCATAACCGTGTATGACATCGGCTCCTACAATCAAGGGAATCTTCAAACGGGTTTCCTCCACGGCAATACGTTGCATCTCTCTGATTTTCCGTACTCCCTTCACATTGAAGAAGCCCGTGATTTCCTGCTTCCGTATCATTTCCGTGAGTTCGCCGTTCATCACCGTACCAGTCACTAAATCGCCTCCCGAGGGCAGGTTCAACTGGCCCAGTTTCTCCCGTACAGTCATCCGGTCCATCAGTCCGGTCACAAAACCGTCCATCTCCGTGCTATCCTTTCCCACAAACGAAGAACAAGCCTGCAGGAAGCATGCAAGCAGTACAACTGCAAAATATCCAACTTTCATATTTCTAATATTTTAATGGTTCACCTCTTCCAGATACAATATCCGACTGGCATAATCACTCATTTTATCTGCATCCATCCTATGTTCTCCGGGAATCTCCAGTCCGTGGCTCATCAGGAAAGAGCCACTCAGTACCTTTCCTTCAAAGGCAAGAGGAATATTGTCAATGCGGTTCAGCTCACGAATACGGTACTGTTTCCCCGCATCCAATCCTGCCATCCTGACACGCGGCAACTGCCGATTGACAAACTGTTCCAGCTTCCACCAATAGAAGACGGCTTTCGACTTATCTTCGCTGGCATACAACAGTGAGGCTACCCCCTGTCCGTCATACGGTGACACCAGCCGATAAAGTTCACCGAACTGCACCACCGGACGAATCTCTTTGTAAGCAGCAATCGCCTCACGGCAAAGATTCTTCTCTTCATCCGTCATATTCCGGGGTTGTATCTCCATACCGAGCCTTCCGCTCATTGCCACATCAATGCGATATTTCAAGGGCAAGCTGCGATGCGTCTGATGGTTGGGCGCAGCGCTGATATGCGCTCCCATAGCGATAGCAGGAAAGAAATAGGACGTTCCCCACTGGATATAAACGCGTTGCAAGGCATCTGTATTATCGCTGGTCCAGAATTCATCAAAATAGGGCAAATAGCCATAATTGACACGACCGCCTCCACTGGCACACGCCTGAATCGTCACATCAGGATATTTTCTACGGATGCGTCGGCACACATCCTCAAATCCCTGATGATAAAGAATACTCAGATGGCTTTGCTCGTCCTTGTCCAAATGGACAGAACCGTGGTTCAGCACCGGCATATTGGCATCCCACTTGATATATTCTATTTCCGGATAACGGGCCAGCAAGGTATCCACCGTATAAAAAATGAAATCCCGCACCTGGGGGTTGGTAAGGTCAAGCACCGCCTGCGTGCCACCGCGCGCCGTAATGAAGTCTTGTCCGGGGACTTTCATCACCCAGTCGGGATGCTTCTCGTATAGTTCGCTGCGTGTGTTAATCATTTCGGGTTCAATCCAGATGCCGAAACCGATATTATGTTTCGCGGCATCACGCAATAGTCCGGCAATGCCGTCAGGCAGTTTCTTCGGGTTCACCACCCAGTCCCCCAGCCCGGCGTTGTCAATATCACGCGGATGCTTGTCGCCAAACCAGCCATCATCCATCACAAAGAGTTCGCCTCCCATCAAGGCTATGTCTGCCATCATCTGCTCCATATCCTTCTGATTAATGTCGAAATAAACACCTTCCCAACTGTTCAGCAGTATCTTGCGGGGCTTGTCTCCATTGGCCAGTTTATGTTTCCGTCCCCATTTATGGAAATTACGGCTTGCGCCGCCCAATCCCTCTTCCGAGTAGGTGAGCGCCAACGGGGGAGTACGGAATACCTCGCCTTTTTTCAGCCTGAAGGAAGCACCTTCCTCATCCATACCAGCAAAGAAGTGGTGATAATCGCCGTCATCCGTATTGATTTTCAGCCTATAGTCACCGGTATAGCAAAGGGCTGCGCCGATAGTACGCCCTGTGTTTTCCTGTGGTTTCCCGTCCAGCGAAAACATTACTTCGGCATGAGCAGTATGCGAATTGCGTACGCCATCGATATTCTTTATCAGCCTGATGCCGGGTTTTAAAGGTTCCTGAAGCAACCTTGCCTCGTTGCCCCACCCACCGTAGAGGCTGGAAAGCCACACATCGCCTCTGCGGAGAGGAAGATAAGACGAAGCAAATTGAAGGAGCGTTACCGGAGTCTTCTCCGAATGGCTGAATTCAGTCCAGGTTTCAATCACATCCACATCGCGATATGCCTTGTAGCAGAGATTGACGTAGAAGGGATAAACACAATCCTTCAGTTTCACAAGGGTGAGCATAGCATCCGGCTCTTGCCTCACTTCCACATCCTGCACATAAAGCCGGGTGGCTATCGCCCCATCGGCATGTCTGATACGGAGAGCGGATTCACCGGGCCATCCTATTCCATAAGAAGGATAAGCAACATGATGGCACGTACCTGCCACATTCATCTGCCGCAAATCATCCTCCGATAATCCGGTTCCGTAGTAGAGATACCTTAGTTCGCCTCCTACCGGAGCATCAAGCACCAATGCGAAGGAAGGGGTGGACACAACAATCTGCCCGGCGGCAGCGGGCAGTGCAGCCAATAACAGTCCTGCCAGACAGAGCCACAAAATATTTTTCAAATTTTCCATACCAATAATCTATAAACCAATTCATATCAATCAAGTCCCGAACAATGCGGCTCCCTGGCGTCACATTCAGGGAAGCATCATCGCAAAGTGTCGAATATCGCCTCGGCTATCTTTCGCATGCCCCGGTCGTCGGGGTGGGCAATAATAAACTCCTTGGTCACGGTATAAGGCTTTCCTTCCACATCATGGAGGGTATCGCCCACCTTGGGACGCGAATCATACAGACGGTCTATCCAGTCAATCGGAATAAAGGAAATGCCGTGGGTACGGGCGGCATGAATAATGGCACGCTCCTTCTCGGCATCTTCCCAAAAGCAACCGGTGATGACCACCCTGCCCGCTTTCTGTTTGCAATATTCCACCAGGCGGAGAATGCCCTGACGGAACGCCTGCTTATCCTGCACATTCTCACCCAGACGAATCACGACAAGGTCTTTGCCGCGAACAGCCGAACCTATCAATGAATCAATATCGCACGCCAGATTGCGTTCCCAGTAAGCGATGTTGAGCGGGGTAACCACCGTGCCGGGATGTTCTGCGCAGAGCAGCTTCTGCAACTGGTGGCAATAGTCGTTCTCTTCCTTCGAAGCTGCCATGCCCCACTCCGAGAACCATTCGATATCAGCCTTATATTCATGCCGCGTAATGGAATTTCCCAGGCAAAGCACTTTAAGGGAAGCTCCGCCCGGTCTAGACTTCTTATTGTTTCCTCCCGAAACGGGAAGACAGATTACGGCCATGATACAGGCCAGTAACAAATGTTTCATACTCTTGCTTGATAAAAATTAAAATTCATTCACCGTCTCTTTACCGTCCAGCCAGGCAGCCATGTTCAGCACCAGCAAGTTCCAGTTCTGGAAGCCCTTGTTGAGAATGGGCTCGCCGTTGTCGGGCATGTAATATTCGTGCAGCGCACCGAAACGCTCATAGTCGCGTCCCAGCAGCAACACGGTCTTCTCCGCCAACTCCCGGGCATCTTCCGTATAGCCGTAGCGGAGCAGTCCCCGGAAAACAAAGTAGTTGACGCATATCCATACCGGTCCTTGCCAGGAAGAAGGATTGCCGCTGGCACGCACGTCGTACATTTTTTCCAATGGAGAAAGAGAACGCACACCTGCCGCTGCATTGAACAAACGGGAATCGCGATATTGCCGTTCCACGATTTCGCGCGCCTGCTCGGGAGTGGCTATTCCTGCCCACAACGCCATGAAGCCGCTCCACACACTGAAACGTTGTATCAGGCAGTCGTAAGTACGGGGCTGCCCGGTGTGGTAATGAAAGCCCGGCGCAGCGGGCTTTTCCACCGGAAGCAGGTTAAGGTCTACACTGTAGTAGAAGCCGTCGCGAGGGTCCCAGCAATGCTTGCGGATATTTTCTTTCAGTTCCTCCGCTTCGCGGGTGAACCGATTTTCCAGATCGGGCATGCGGAGCTGTCTTGCCAGGTAAGCCATGGCAAGCAGTTCCCTATACATCAAGGCATTAAGGAAGATGGAGCCCGAGCTTCCGTGAGGACGATAGAAGGTACTGGGGTCATTGTCCACGCCAATCATTTCATCGTTTTCCCAATAGAGCAATCCGGTGGCCTTGTGGCGATGGTAGTTGAGGTACTTGCCCACAAACGTCTGCAAGTTATAAAATCCCTCACGCAGCCATTCGGCGTCACCGCCCGTCTGCTCCACTACGAAAGCAGCATGCTGCGCCAGGACGGGTTTGTGCATATTGGTCTTCCATGGATTGATTTTCTGCAGCAACTGCCAGCGCTCTTCCGTATTGTCAAAGATGCAAATGGGAATCCATCCGTCGCCTCCGCCATAGCTGAGGAAGTTGAGAATACAGCCTTTCTCGTAGGCAATCAGTTCCTCACGATCGTCACTGGTGCCGTTTTCCACGATGATTTGCCGCAGGGCTATGTCGCTCAGCCATGAATCCCAATCCCACAACTGGTTGGCATACTGCCCGCTGCCGGGCACAAGGAAAGGATACTTCAAAGCACCGACCGGTTGCCGGTACATGCCCTTCATATTCTTATAAATATGCTGCCGGCAGATTGCTTTGTATTTTTTCAGGTTGTCGGCATTCCTTTCGGGTAATTGCGCCGTCAATGAAACGCTGACCACAAGCCCGAAGCACAAAAACAGTATCTTCTTCATATATTTCAAAACACCTATTGATTTTTCATCTTAATCCCTTCTTCTCCAAGGCTGCAATCAACTCGGCAGGCACGTCCGTCTGAATCATCCGCACAGTGGGGAATATGTCAAACAGTTCGTCAAGTTGCCTGTCGTCCAGTGCATATTCGGGTATGGCCTGGTCGAGCACCCACAGCAGGCAGACGGAGGGAATCATGCCCAACTCTACCGAATCGCCCAAAGAGGGGCTTCTGCCTTCGGTGGCATACGATGTCTGTACGAAGAACGTACGCGGCAATCCCTCCAGCAACTTGTGCCCTCCTACCCAAGGATAGACGTTGGCATCCTCCACCACACCGAGCACCTCACGGGTACCCTCTTCCACGCCACTGTAGAAGAATACGGCTTCCATCATACCCGTCCGGCACACCACGTCCACCACTTTCCCGAAGATACCTTGTCCGGTACATTTGTCGATGTCTACATACGCCCGTCCGCGTACGGCGGTCAGATACTCTTCCAATGTGGGCATCTTCTCATCGGTGGGTTTTCCGGCACGGTCTTTCAGGTTGTACTGCAGGATTTCGTCATAGGTCATGTCGGCAATCCGGCCTTGTCCGGTGGTAGTGGCGTCGATGGTCTCGTCGTGACATACCACGAGAACACCATCTTTTGTATGCCTGACGTCGCACTCCAGAATTTCAGCGCCGGCGGCCACGGCAGCCTCTATCGCACTGAGAGAATTCTCGGGAATGGTCTTGTCCTGCGTATGCGCCCGGTGGGCCATGACCCACACCTTCTTGTACGAGGGGTCTTTGAACTGCTGCATGGCAACGCTGAGCGCCGGCAGGTTGCAGACGTGTATACCGGCAGCCAATGTTCCGGTTGCCGTCTGTGCCTTGATGGTGTAATCACCCTCCTTGGTATAAGCGTGTGTCAGGAGTCCGTTGTTCCTGCCCGTTTCCACAGTTCCGTCTCCGAAATCCACCGTCACCTCCATGTCCGGAGCAACGTTGTCCAGCTTTATCTTTACCACCTCATGCAACATGGCATACTCACTTACCGATATGCGGGGTGTTTGTGTCTCTACTTCCTTTTTCGCTCCCTGGCAAGCCGTCAGAAGAACCAGCAGAAGGCCGATGCACAGATTCATTTTCTTGTTATAGTTCATATTTTATCTCTTTAAAGGAATTTCTACCAGTTTTTCCATCAATATTTCCGGTAAGGTTCCGTCATCATATGCAGGGTTTGCGGAATCCATACCTTGTAGCGGCCTTTCGGAGCCCAGTCGTTGCCCGCAGAGGCAAAGTCACAGAAGCGCACGGGCTTGGCCGTCTTGTTGGCGGCATCTTCCAGGTCGGTGCCCAGCACAGCGGGAACTTCCAACGTAATCCAGGCAAATGAGCCGGACATATTTTCGTGTACTGCGGCCTGCACCACACCCCGCTCATCGCTCCGGATGACGGCACACTCATCCACATCGCCGTCGTCGAAACGGCTGTCGCGGGCAAATACCAGCGGACCGCGCACCACTGCCTGGTGGTTATGATTCTTCACTACTTTGGTTTGAAGGTCGAATTCCAATGTCACTTCATCGCCCCGCTTCCACATACGGTCCAGGCAGAGATAACCGCCCCGGTGCAGCACTTCCTGCTCTTGCCCGTTGACAAAGGCCTTCGCCCCGTCTACCTGCGAAGGGATGCGCAAGGAGAGTTTAAAGCGTTCGTCCCTCTGCGGTTCCACTCCGATGCTTACCTTTCCGTTTACGGGATAACCGGTCTCTACTTTCAGGGCCACTGCATTTTTCCTGCCCGTCTTCACCGTAGCTTCCATCGGCACATAGAGATTGAGGAATACACCGTCTTCTTTTGTCGCCACCGCCATCTTCGGAATCAGGGCGAATCCCCGGGGACCATTGGCGTTGCAGCAGTTGATGTGCATGCCGCATTGCTCCTCACCCGGCTGTCTGCGTCCTTCCAACGGACTGTACTTGGAAATCTGTCCTCCGTCGTGTTTCATCGAGGCGAACAAGGCATTGTACATCGTCCGTTCAAACTCCTCGACGTAGAGCGGATTGCCCGTGTCGCGCCACAAACGGCTGCAGAACTGCATGTAGGTGAACGTCACGCAAGTCTCCATCGTATGATAAGCCGGCAGAGTCTGCTTGTCCTTGCCTCCATACCAGCACTCGAAGGCCGCACCCGAACCGGCAATGTTTATCTCGTCGCGCCGGATACTCCCGGCCGTACGCTCGGCGGCTTCCTTGTAAAGAGGGTCGTCCAGCACACGCCCCAGTTCTATCAGACCTTCGTAGCAGGACATCATCTCGTAAGCCTTCTGCCCGTTTTCGAACGACCACCACGATGCCGGATAAGCCGAACGTTGCGATACCGGCACATCTTTCAGCGCTTTGGCTATGAGTTGCGAACTGCCCTCCCGCTCGATGCCCGCCACGATGCTTTTGGCAAAGTCGAGGTAACGTCTCTCGCGGGTAATGTCATACAGATAGACCACCGGTTCCAGAATGGAACAACTTGCCATACCAAAGTAATTGCCGGTACGGGCAATGTCGATGTGCTGTTCGTGCAACTGCTTCATCAGGTAATCCACCGAACGCATAGCGGTCTGCAATGCCGCCTTGTCGCCGGTCAGGCGATAGTATGCCACCAAGGCAAGTGCCGAATATTTCCTGCCCCAGATGTCCCAGTTGGTCAGCCGGGCTTCGGGGATGTAGTTACCTATGTAGCCTTCCGGAGTCTGGGTCTGCATGAAACTCCGCACGCCAGTCTTTATCTGCTCCAGCAACGCAGGGTCCTTGCAATACTCGTAAGACGAAATGGCCCCCAGCAGCCACTTGCCAAAGAATTCGGACTGCCACAGGCTTGTCTCCCCGCGATGACGGAAAGGCTCTACCAGATGCTCCACATCCTGCGATTTCACCCGCTGCTCGATGCAGGTATGAATGCGTCCGCCTACAAAACCGCCAATGCGGATGTCCTCTACCCTGCTCTCCTGCCCCAAAACCGGCAAAGAGCCCCAGGCACACAGTCCTAACAACAATACTCTATAATTCATCGTATATCCATATTTTGATAATATCCATAAAAAACATGCAAGTGCAAACAGTATTTTTTGTCCGAATTTATATACACGCAATCCAACATTCCGCAAACAGCTAAGCATCAACCATTTACGGATCATCCTATCTCAGTCGTATACTTAGGGTATCTCAGTCGTATAGTGAGATACCCTAAGTATACGACTGAGGTACCCTCATTATACGACCTTGCCTGAAAACAATCCATCTTGTAATCTTTTTATACCTTATTCCCCAAAAAGACGAAGTGCATAAAAAAAGACAAATCTCCCCCCGCAATCTTTTCCGGAGAACAGAATACGGAAGGAGATTCTTAGTGTTTGCATCCAATCATCATCCTGCTTTATCAATATCCGGGGTTTTGTTCAATCACACCGCCCGACTCGGTAATCACCTTCGGTGGAATGGGGAACAATACCATGTGGTCCTTGGCTGCGGTACATCCGCGATTTCTGGCAAACTCAATATATTTACCGAAGCGTATCAGGTCCTGACGGCGCCAGCCTTCCATAAAGAGCTCGCGCCCTCTTTCCATCAGCAGGAATTCTTTAAACTTCTCCTTGCTGGATTGTATATCTGCCGGAATGGTATGCGTGACGCCCACACGGTCGGTAATCTGTTTCAGATAGCCCAGTGCCTTGTCCGTAGGTCCGTTCAGCTCGTTCTCTATTTCGGCCAGAGAGAGGAGTACGTCCGCATAACGGAAAGCCACGATATGCGTATTGCCATTGGAATACTTCTCGGAGTCGTTACACAGATATTTCACCGGAACAGCCCCCTGCTGGATACGGTCATCACTTGCGCCACCTCCCCCGGGACGGGTATAAAGCGTGCCGTCTGCGCTCTTGTAAGAGTCAAATATCACCTCCAAGCGTGCATCTGCCTTGTCGTACGTATCGTAGAACTCCCACGGCATCAGGTAACCTCCCCAACGGTTTGCACCGGATTTATATTCAAAGTCCTTTCCAAAGGTGATACAGTTGGGCGGGAAAGCATAGAAGAAATATTCATTGCCGGCAAGCTCGCCACTCGGAACAGCCCACACCGTCTCATCGTTCATTTCATTGATAAAGATATCCTTATAATCATCAGACAGTTTGTAGCCCATCGTCTTCATACTCTCGGCATAAGGCAAAGCCTTGTCATACTGATGGTCATTCATATATGCCTTCATCAGCAGCATGGTGGCAAGCCCCTTGTTCACACGCCCCCAATTGCCCGTACCGTTGGTCTTGTCATAGAGGTATGGAAGCGATTCCTGCAAATCGCTCACCATCCGGTTGAAATAGGTCTCTTTCGTGGGACGTGGCGTATAACCGATATTGCTCAATTCTTCCGGTTCGAGTACACAAGATACCGGACCGTACAAGTCATAGAAACAGAACATCAGCCATGCACGCAATGTCTTCGCCTCGGCTATCTTGGTAGCCTTTGCCGCTTCGGGCAGACCACCCACCTTCTCCAGCTGGTCGAGAATGAAGGTGCATCGCGTAATGTTACGGCTAATGGTATAAGTCATGAACGTGTCCCAGGCACCTGCCCAGTTGAAATCGTATAAGCGGTTGCCCTGATGGCGGCATTCGTCCGAAGTAAATTCCGAATAAGCCCACCAGCCATCGCCTGCCGCATAGATAGGCATGGCCCAGCCACCGTTTGAATCGTCCCACATACCGCCTGAATTGGCCTTGAAATTAGCATACATCCCTACCACCAACGCATCAATATCTTCTACCGTTTGCGGAAAGTTTGCATTTGTCAGGCTCGAAAATACTTTTTGGTCCAAGTCGCATGAATGGAGCATCACACCCATGCACAAGGCAACCGCCCAACTGATTATCTTTTTTGTTTTCATCTCTTCTTGGTATTTTTAGTTTAGAAATTAATGTTAACACCCAATACGACTGTAAACGGAATGGGGAACGGTGCAAAGTTGGTTCCCATTTCCGGATCCAGACCATCGTAGTTGGTCAGCATCAGCGTGTTCTGCAAATCCACGAATACAGAAGCATCCGAAGCAATCTTATTTCTCTTCAGGAATTTCTCAGGCAGCATATAGGTCAGCTTGATATCCTTGAAGCGCCAGAAATGTACGTTCTTCAGTGTAAAGTCGTGCATGCCGGTCTTATTGTTTCCGCCCGTCACATCTTGTGCAATACCGGGATACCAGCCGGTAGGATTGTAGGAAGTCCATCTGTCCTTTACGCGTACACTGGTGTTATCGTCGCCGATGCCTCTGAAGTGCCATGCATCGTGTGATTTTCTGCCCAATACACCATACGTGTCAATATCCAGCATCCAGTTTTTGAAGCGCAGGCTGGCACCCAGACCGAAATTGGCCTTCGGATCCCACGTACCCAATTTCACGATGTCATTATCATCCATCACGCCGTCTCCGTTTACGTCCACATACCTCAGATTACCCGGTTTGGCATCCGGCTGGAGCACCTTGCCATTCGAAGTATAGGCTTGCACCTCTTCCAAAGAGTGGAAAATCCCATTGGTTTTCCAGCCGTAAATCGGACTAAGGTCATCTTTTTCCTTCAGCCATGGGCTGATAGCCACTTCCGGATTACGTTCCACCCACTTGGAACGGTTATGCGCCACATTGGCATACGCCGTCAGCGTCCAGTCTTTCTTATCGATGAGGGTACCTTTCAATGACACCTCGATACCTTGGCTTCGGGTAGAACCTACATTCTTGGCAATATTCGTCACCATACCGGTCACGGGAAGCGGAGTGAAATTGAGCAAATCCTTGGCTGTACGCACGTAGTAGTCCACACTACCGGTCAAGCGGTCATCGAAGAAACCGAAGTCGAGTCCGGCATTTATGGTAATGTCCGTTTCCCACTTCAAATCCGGATTACCTTGCTGTTTCTGAATGATACCCTTATGATAAACTCCACCGAAGTAGTAATAGTCACCGTTAATGGCATTGCCATACGTAGTCAGCGAATAAGTACCGCCGGTCAGGATGCTTTCGTTACCGGATGTACCGTAACCGGCTCTCAACTTCAGGAAGCTCAAAGCGTTAAAGTCTTTCATGAATTTCTCCTCAGAGATAATCCATGCAGCGGAAGCACCGGGAAACCATCCCCACTTGTGGTTGTCGGCAAATACGGAAGAGCCGTCGTTACGGAGCGTAACGCCCAGTATATAGCGGTTCTTGAAGGTATAGTTCAAACGGCCGAAGAAAGAGAGCTTGTTGCGCCAGGTCTTCCACGAGCCCAGATTGCTTCTTTCAAGGTCGGCCGTAGAGCCGATGTTGTTATTCTCGTACACATCCGTAGGAAAGTTGTAGCCCATCACGTTGTGCGCCTTGGAAGTGGTGATGTAGTATCCCGTACCCACCACTGCATTCAGGTGATGATTCTTGGCGATGTCCTTGTCGAAAGTCAGGTATTCTTCTATTCCGTAGTTGTCGTTGAACGAATCGGAGAAACCACCGTAGTTCTTTTCTATCTGTGCCGGCAACTTAGCCTTAGATGAGCCGAAAATCTCGCGGTTCTCGTCTGTCTTGTCCACGCTCAACTGCACGTTTGCCTTGAGCCACGGCAGGAATTTCACTTCCAGATTGGGCGAGAACATCAGGCGCTTTGTCACAGTCTGGTTCTTGATGTGGAACCAAACGGCCGGATTAGGCGTCAGCGGAGAGATGGAAGTGGTCGTATTTCCGTTTTCATCGTATAGCGGCATGTTCGACGGGAAGTAAATGGCAGCGTTGGTCTGCACCGCCTCATTGGCATTCGAATGGGTACCCGCATCTCCCGCCGACGGATTGTTTGCCGACAAATGGGAGTACATGCTTGCCACGCTCAGCTTGACGTTCTTATTGAAGTTGGCCTCAAAGTTAAGACGGCCGCTGAAACGTTTCATGTCACTGACCTTCAGAATGGAATTCTGGTCATAGTAGTTGAACGAAGCATAAAGCCTGAACTTCTCCGAACCGGCATTGATAGCCACATTGTGATTATGGATAAGTCCGGTACGCGTAATCTCGTCCACATGGTCGTAAGTCTGCGCATTGCGTATTTCCTCGGCCGTAAATGCCTCTGCCCACCCCGAAGCGGGAGCCGGTTCCGTACCGTAAGGGAAGTAGTTGCCGCGATAGAGGAACTGCTCCATTCTGGAAAGGTTGACGTTGGTCATGTATTCCTGAGCATTGAGTACGTCATAATATTTGCTCAGCCCCTGCACTGAAAAAGAGCCATTGTAAGAGATGCGGGGCTTTCCGGCCTGTCCTTTCTTGGTGGTAATCAGAATCACACCGTTGGCAGCAGACGAACCGTAAATGGCGGCAGCACTGGCATCCTTCATCACATCGATGGAAAGGATGTCATTGGGATTCAACGTAGCGAGCGGACTTCGGTCGGCACCGTCGCGCAAGCTCAGCTGGTTGGGACCTCCGTTGGAAGCCTTGTTTCCAGTGCTGCTTATCACTACCCCGTCAATGACATAAAGCGGAGAGTTAGAACCGTTGGGAGAAAGTTTTCCACGAATGTTCACACTCATTCCCGAACCGGGCTGTGCAGAGTTCTGCGTAATGGTAAGGCCGGCCACCTTGCCTTGCAGCAGATTGTCGGCACTCACCGCATTGGGCGCTTCAAGCTCCTCGGACTTTACGGAAGAGATGGCACCCGTCACCGAGCGCTTCAATTGTGAACCATATCCCACAACCACCACTTCTTCCAGCAACTCGGCATCGTCCTGAAGAACGACGGTATATTCCGACTTCGAGTCTACCGGAAAAGCGTAGGTCTTGAAACCGATAAACGACACCTCTATCACCTGCCCTGCTCCGGCAGAAATCGTAAAGCGTCCGTCTATATCCGTTATCACACCCGACGTAGTGCCTTTCACTATCACGTTGGCACCAATGACCGGTTCACCGGTCTTGTCTTTCACCACTCCGGTCACATTCTTCTTTTGTTGTACCACTTCCGTCCCGTCTGCTGAAGGATTTACGGCTTCTGCGTGTAAGCCCTGAACCGAACCGAATGAAAACAGACCTACCATCCCCACCATCTGGAGAAAACGGCGGCCACGGTATGTTCCGTTCAGGATTGTGCTTACCAAAAGCGTTTCATGCTTTTTCATAATACGAATGTATTTAAGAATTAATTAAAAAAATTTCGCTGCAAACTTACCTGCAAAAAAGATTAAAAAAGGATAATTGCTCTTCAAAAAAGGCAAATATCCGCTCATTCATGCGTTTTGAACAGTTTGTTTTCATCCTTCACCACCTTCACCTTTTCCCTCAACCTGCCTATCCACAAGCTTTTCCGGTGAAACCGGTTTTACCCTATGCCGCTTTCCCGATGAAACCTCTTTTCTTCGCACTTCCAATTCCCGACAACTCCAAAAACATCTGCAGTTCAAATCTGTTTCACTATAATATAACTATGTATAAATCAACAGATAATTACTGCAAAATTCTGCAATAGTTTTGCAGTAACACTGCAACCATACTTGCAGTAACGCTGCAATAGTTTTGCAGTGACGCTGCAACCATACTTGCAGTAACGCTGCAACAGTTTTGCAGTGGCGCTGCAACTAACTTTCAGTAGCGCTGCAACCAATTTGCAATGATGCTGCAAATCGGTTACAGTGAAGTTCGCCGCCGGCAATTGACAACTCCCGAAACATAAACGCGAGAGCGAACACAGAATTAAACCGGTTTCACCGGAAAAGCCTATGAATAGAGGGATTGAAGGAAAAGGTGAAGGAAGTGAAGAATAAAAAAAACGCTTTTATTCCATTTGGTTTACTCAAGTTTCACAAGCTCACTTCCGTAGCAGACTACGAATACCTTGTCAACATAAGAAGTCGGGCTTGCGAAACTTAAAGGCAGGCTATCGTTTGCATTTTACTAAAAAAGCAATCCGAAAACGGGATTAAAAGACACCCCCTATTTACCGGTACGTTGAACCACCTCCTGATACAACCGGTCGAAAGCAGGTTTCAGATGGCAGCTTCCGGTCTTTACACCCGGCTGGAATCCGTTCTGGTTGTAAGTGGCGTCTATTTTCTTCATCAATACCTGGAGGGCCTTGGCATGAGAAGCGGCTTTCTCCAGTTCCGTCTTTTTGCCGTCACACTGTGCCGCCAACATGCACAGCACTTCTCTTCCATATTCACCCAGCAACTTAAACTGTATCAGCCAAGGACTTATTTCCTTGATTAATGCCGGATTTTCATCGGAAGCCAGCAGCAGGTCGGCAGAAGCAATCATACGTTCGCATTCCTCGGTTACAGCCGATGCAGCGGCGACCTCCCGCTTTCCTTCGCGGCAATAAGCATCCAGCAACCGCTCCAAAGCAGGACGAATCTGTTCTGACTCTTCACGACGGAAATCATGTTCGTTCCCGCCAAGGTCGGAATTGTGTGAGGCAAAGACCTGAAGAGCTGCGGCATGGCCGGGCATCAGGTACCGGACAGCTCTTCTCCACGATGCATCACTCTTGTAGGCATCCATGTTCCAAGCATAATCGGCTATACTGAAAAGGGCGATTTTTGAAGCCTCGGCATGTTCCATAGGGTTGGATATAAAAGCACTTATATCGTCATCGATATCTGTCCCATTGCCATAGACAGCCCCCAGCAAAAGGCGGTCGCGCACATAGTCGGACACGGGGAAATTCCACCAAATGAATGCTTTGCGCTTCAACAGCGGATTGACAAACTGCATCGTAGGCTTATCAATACAAGCCACCACTTTATCGCCCGTCCACAAGATGCCTATGTCCGGATGAAGCTTGCCGCCCAGCGTCGCGAGATAACCTCCCTCGAGCTTAGTCCACAGACGGTTGTACTCCGTAGGACACATCAGCAACGGAGCAACATCCCCTTTCACTTTGACGAAGTTATGATAAATATCATTCAACAGCTCCACCTGCTTCTCCGCCGATGTCCCTTCGCCGGAAATATCATCAAAGAAAACGGCAAAGGCCCTTATCCCCAAACGATACATGCTTTCGAACTTTTCCATCAACAAATCACGGTCTTCCGTATTCCAGCGAATGTCCTTTCCCGGATGGATAGCCCAATAGAAAAGCACTTCGTTCCGCCGCGCACATTCCACCAGTTCTTTCAGCTGTTCGGCTTCCTGAGCAGGATAGGGCTTGCGCCAGTTGGGCGAACTGTGGTAAGGGTCGTCCTTAGGACCGTAAATATAGATATTCATCTTGTTGCGGCCATAGAAATCAAGCTGCGACAAGCGTGCTTCCCGGCTCCAGGGAACGCCATAGAAACCTTCCACCACACCACGGTAGGGTACGTCGGGATAATCCGTCACCTCCACCAACGGCAGTTTGGGCAATGCAATCAGTTGGACCAGCGTCTGCACACCGTAAAAAACCCCTCTACGGTCGGCACCGGCAACAACAATACCTTCCTTGTCTATCTTCAGATAATAACCCTCTGCCTGTTTAGGGATACGTGCAGCATACTTCCTCACAGACTTATCCCCCTTCATACCGATACAAACGGAAAAATCGGCAGTCACCGCAGCATCCGGAAAAAGACCGGCCAACAACTGCTCCGCCGCACTTCCCCGCAAAGTGGCTCCTACCTGCAAACTATATCTTGCAGGGATAAAAACAGAATCCTCACTTCCCACATATTTCTGCGGAGTGGGCTGGAGGTGAAAACCCTGCGCATCGGCTTCCGCCCATGAACAGAGAAACAAGATGCACAAAAGCAATACCATGTTTTTCATCAATACCATATTTTTTTAAGATTCATACTCACAGCAGAAGCACACGCAACTGCCGGATGCAAAATAAGGGCATTTTCCATGGAAAAAAGAAGAAATTCCGACCGAAAAAGGAGAATTTCCGCATCCATAAGGCAACTTCCGTGCCGATTTCAATCATCATTCGCATGTGGCGTCCCCGACGGCTTGCGCAACAGCGTATCCTGCCTTTGCGGACATCCCAGTATCGGAATACCGTCTTTGTCCCACTCCACCTTCTGCATACAGACTTCATACTTCTCTAAAGAAATGAACATATCTTCCAAGTCCTTACGCACCTTATACAGATAGTAATACTCCGTCTCGTCCGGCGAGGGTATGAAACAGACGATGCTGGGAGCATAGAGTTTATCGGCGGTGTTCGAGCTGAATACCGGAACCGGGCACTTCTTCCATGAAGCGGAATCAAGCAAATCGGCAGAAGCATCGGCCATCAGCATGCCTTCACAATAATAAGGGGTCCAACGGCCACTGGCAGCATAATAGAGCAGAATCTTGTCTTGACGAAGCGACCTGAACACCTGAGGACACTCATTCACATAAATCGGATAAGCCGTGCGGTTGCCGTCAATACCTACCCACTGGCACTCCCACTCATATTCGGGCCTCGATATCAGCACGCGCTCCGAAGACAAAGTCCAGGGATTCTCCATTTCGGCAATATAGATACACTGGTTTTCTTCATAAACCCTGCGGGAAGGCCAGCCGCACCACACCAGATACAAACGGCCGTCCTGCTGGAATACCGTAGAGAACATGGCCACATGATTCTCCTTATCGGTGTCAATGCGCCCTTTCAGCCTGAACGTACCCTTCAGCGGATCGGGCGAATCATTCTCCAGCACATAGATACAACGATTATCCAGGTTATTGTCATTCCCGGTGAAATAAACATACCATTTGGAATCAATGTAGTGCAATTCGGCATCATCTATGTTTCCGACAGAAGGATCGGCAGAACTCCACACATTCTTGAATTCTTTCTCCTTGAGCAAAGTGGCATCCTCAGCCGCACGCAGGTATATACCCGACATCCACCCCTGGATGCAATAATACATACCGTGATGAAACAAGACATGACACCCCAGAAAACCGGTAGAAATAGGATTGACATAGCACTGCAAAGAGTCTACTCCGTCCACGTTTTCAGAACGCTTTCCCGAATGGCAGGAACTGAACCACCCGACAAGCAAACAAAGAAAAGCACACTTGATTCTCATCATACGGAAATCATTTAATTTAAGGTATATATACTCAAACAGAAATATCCTGCGACTATTTCCGTTTGGCTCCAAATCTTCCAAAGCCGTCGCAAAGTAATGGATTTTATTCTTAAGAAAAAGCAGCTGAAACAAAATTCGCCTTTTTTGGTCAGTTTTTATCCTTTCATAAAGACGAATTGGAGCACCTTTGCCCAAATTCCGCACGACAGACGGAAACAACTATAATTTATAAACAACAGATTGTTATGAGAATGAAAAAATTGGCGTTAGCATGTGCTTTGGCATTAGGCCTGCAAGCCCCCTCCCTCGCCCAATGGAAACCGGCAGGCGACAGAATAAAGACGGAATGGGGAGAGAAACTGGACCCTGCCAACGTTCTGCCGGAATATCCGCGCCCGATGATGGAACGAAAAGAATGGAAAAACCTGAACGGACTGTGGGACTATGCCATCCGCCCGTGTGGAGAAGCAGAACCGAAAACCTACGACGGCGAGATATTGGTGCCCTTCGCCGTAGAATCATCGCTATCAGGAGTAGGCGTGCACTTGGAAGACAGTCAGGAATTGTGGTATACACGGCAATTTGAAGTACCTGCCGGATGGAAAGGGAAAAGAGTACTGCTGCATTTCGGTGCCGTAGACTGGAGAGCCCATGTGTGGGTGAACAACACCAGCGTAGGCAAGCACGAAGGCGGTTATACCCCTTTCTGCTTCGACATCACCGATGCACTGCAAAAAGGAAGCAACAAACTGACCGTACGTGTATGGGACCCCACCAACAATGGTCCGCAACCCGTAGGAAAACAAGCCAACCGCCCGCAAGGCATCTGGTATACAGCCGTCTCAGGCATCTGGCAGACTGTGTGGCTCGAACCGGTAAACGAAAACCATATAGCCTCCATGAAAATCACACCCGACATCGACCTCAACCGGCTGCGGATTGAAGCCCGGACCGGTGAAGGCGAATGGAAAAAAGGATGCCGTCTGGAAGCGGAAGTATATGACAACGGCAAACTTGTAGCCTCGGGAGCAGCCATCCGTGGGGAGGCCATAGACATCACCATACCCGGAGAAGTAAAGCTGTGGTCGCCCGACACACCTTTCTTATATACACTCAAAGTACGTCTGAAACAAAACAGCACGGAAACGGATGCGGTGGACAGCTATGCAGCCATGAGAAAGTTCTCGTCCAAGCGCGACGCAAGCGGTGTGATGAGAATGCAACTGAACAACCGCGACCTGTTCCAGTTCGGCCCGCTGGACCAGGGCTGGTGGCCCGACGGCCTCTATACCGCCCCCACGGACGAGGCTCTGATTTACGACATACAGAAGACGAAAGACTTCGGCTTCAACATGATTCGCAAGCATGTAAAAGTGGAACCCGCACGCTGGTACGCACACTGTGACCGGATAGGCATCATCGTATGGCAAGACATGCCCAACGGCGACAAAATGCACGAATGGAACCAACGTGACTACTTCACCGGTGCCGACCTGACCCGCACTCCGCAATCGGAAGCCATTTACTTCAAGGAATGGAAAGAGATTATGGATTACCTCTACTCCTACCCCTGCATCGGCGTATGGGTACCCTTCAATGAGGGATGGGGACAGTTTAAAACAGAAGAAACAGCCAACCTGACCAAACAATATGACGGCACCCGACTGGTGAACGCTGCCAGCGGTGGCAACCATTATACATGCGGTGACATGCTGGACATACACAGCTATCCGGGTCCCGAACCGTTTCTGTATGATGCCCGACGGGCCAACGTGATAGGAGAATACGGCGGTATAGGCTATGTAGTGAAAGGGCACGTATGGGAGGCCGACCGCAACTGGGGATATATCCGGTTCAATACCTCAAAAGAAGTAACCGACGAATACGTGAAATATGCGCAAGAATTGAAGAAACTCGCCCTGAAAGGTTTCACCGGTGCGGTATATACACAGACCTCGGACGTAGAAATCGAAGTGAACGGCCTGATGACGTATGACCGTAAAGTAATTAAAGTGGACGAAAAGCGTATCAGGGAAATCAACCTGGAAATTTGCAATTCTCTCAAATAAATTCTATTTTCGCCATCACTATGAAAAGACTGTTTCTCATATTGTGCTTTCTTATCGGAATATCCGGTTATCCGGCCACTGCTGCCGAAATATTATCGGTAAGGAGGCTCAATGTGGAAAACGGTCTTTCATACAATACCGCCACTTGTTGCCTGCAAGACAGCTACGGCTTCATCTGGATCGGTACGGAAAACGGCCTGAACCGCTACGACGGCTGCAACAATCGGATATACCGCAGCAGCAACCATAAGCACTCCTTGGGCAACAGCCACATAAAAACACTTGCAGAACTAGACCAAGAGTTGTGGGTAGGAACCGAAAACGGCATCTATATCTACCGCCATGCCTCGGATGATTTCTCACACTTCGACATCACCACACAATTCGGCGTCATCATCAGCAGCGAAATACGAAAAATAGTCAAGACACACAACGGCCTCATGTGGATAGCCACCATAGGCCAAGGGCTCTTTATCTACAATCCCCAAACAAACACAATGAAACAGGATTGCGTATGGAACTCCTTCATCAACGACATCTGCGAAGACGAGGACGGCCGTGTCTATGTACTTTCGCGCCAGAAAGGATTGATGATATATGATGAAGACGGAAACCGGAAACCCGCCGACACCCCCTTGGCCGAAATTGCCGAAGGCACCGGAATAAACTTCCTGCAATGTATCGGCGGCAACCTCTGGTTCAACCAAGGCAGCAAGCTGTACTGCTACCAGAAACTGCTGGGAAAAACCGAAGTGTATGAAACAAACGGAAAACGGTTCGGAACCATCTTCTGCCTCATCAAGTATAGAGAGAAAAGCCTGCTGATAGGAACAGACAAAGGAATTTTTGCCCTGCAACTGCCACAATGCACCTTCGAAGAAATCAATCTGCCCACCAGCTTCCTGAACATCAAGCAACCGCATATCAATGACCTTATGTGCGACAACGAGGGCAACTTCTGGATAATGACCAACTACAATGGAGTGGAAATCATCAACAACCAGCTGAAACGCTTTGAATTTTATACCATTCCCACCACAAACACACAACCGGAAACCGGAAGGACTGAAATAAGAGCCTTCTATGAAGACAATCAGAAGAAAATATGGCTGGGCACCGATAAAGGCTTGTGGATATTCGACCCTGCCAGCAAGAACCTCGAAGAATACCGACCTGAAAACATGCCGCCACACCGGCCTGACATCTGCTGCCTGCTGCCAAGCAAGGAAGATCTGTGGATAGGTACTTACAAAGAGGGCATCTACAGACTGAACATGAACACCGGAAAATGGAAAAACTACCGCCACTCACAACAAACGCCACATACAATACCCAGCAACGACGTATTAAGTCTGTATCAAGGACATGATGGAACCATATACGTAGGCACAAATATCGGCCTATGCCGATACCGTGCAGAAACTGACAATTTTCTGCCTATCATCCAAGTGGGGGCAATGACAGCGGTAACGGACATTCTGGAAGATTCACATCAACACCTCTGGATAGCCACCTCAAACAGCGGGGTTTTCAAGATGATAAACCTCAATGCGGAAAGCACTGTGTGGAATCATTATAAAAAGACAAATCAGAATACCAACAGCATTATCAGCAATTCCATCACAAGTCTGTTCGAAGACAAAGACGACCGGATGTGGTTCGGCACCAATGAATCGGGCATATGCCGTTTTTCCGAAGCAACCGGACATTTCTCAACCCTTCTTCCCGGCAGCCGGACACCGCTGACCGGCAACATGGCATGTGCCATCAGGCAAGACCGCGACGGAGATTTATGGGTGTCGAGCAATAACGGTATTTACCAGATTCCCCAAGATAACCGAAAAGATATCAGGCAGTTCACGATGAACGATGGCCTGCAAAGCAATCAATTCCTGCCCAAGGCATCGCTGCTCTCTTCAGACAACAAACTCTATTTCGGCGGTATCAACGGATTCAATATCCTGACCCCCGAAGACATTAAGAACAATCCATATATTCCTCCCGTATACATCATGGAGATAGGCTTCCCCCACATGAGCGACAAGGAGGGACAAACCGACTTTGGCAATGCACTCTATATGCGGAAAGAAATACGGTTGCCGTACGAATACAACACTTTTTCCCTACGGTTCGTGGCCCTCAGCTATGAAGAGCCGCTTAAAAACCAGTACAAATACCGCCTGAAGGGTGCCGACAAAGAATGGATTGCCAATACCTCCAGCCACTCGGCGTCCTACACTCACCTGCCGCCCGGAGAATATGAATTCCAAGTGAAAGGAGCCAATAATGACGGCTTGTGGAACGACCGGACGGCTTCGCTGCGCATCATCATCACTCCCCCGTGGTGGCTGAGCATACCGGCCTACATAACTTATGCGCTGGCACTCTTTTTCATCATCGGATATATCACCTATCGCTGGAGGATGCACGTCAAACGCAAGTACCATCAAATGATGGAAGACTTCCGCATCACACAAGACAAGGAAATCTACAAACAGAAGATAAGTTTCTTCATCAATCTGGTACATGAAATACGTACCCCACTCAGTCTGATATGCCTGCCACTAGAGAAATTGCGCGACGGGAAGATAGAGGAACATGGCAAACATCTCACCCTGATTGAGAAAAACGTCAGCTATCTGCTCGAAATCACCAACCAGCTTCTTGATTTTCAAAAGATAGAGAACAAAAAAATGAAGCTCGACCTGAAAAGACATGATATAAATGCAATCATAAAAGACATCGCCGAACAATTTAAAGATGCGGCATCCATCAAAGGCCTTGAGCTCTCCGTCAGCCTACCTGCACCCGAAATGGAAGCCATAGTTGACAATGACATCATCCGTAAAATCATGGTCAACCTGATGAGCAATGCACTGAAGTATGCCGCATCAATGATTGAACTGAGCCTGAAGGAATCTGACGGGCACATTGTCATTTGTGTCAGCAACGACGGTCCCCGGATTCCCGAAGGACAAAAGGAAAAGATATTCCAAATCTTCTATCAAATACCGGATGATAAAAAACAAATGCCAGGAACCGGTATCGGACTTGCTTTCTCCAAATCACTGGCAGAATCCCACCAAGGCACTCTGTCCGTAGAGAACCTGCCGTCGAGCGGATGTTCGTTCATCCTCTCACTACCCCTGAAGAGAGCTACGGAAAAACTTCCGGAAACGGAAAGCCATCCGGAAAGCGAAGGGTTTGAACCGGACCTGCCCCAGACAAAGAACAAACGCCACACCGTGCTGATTGTAGAAGACAACATCGAATTGCAGAATGAAATACGGGAAGCACTGGAACAATGGTATAAGGTATATACTGCCGGCAACGGAAAGGAAGCGCTGGAAAAACTTGAAACGAATGATGCCACAGACGTTATCGTCAGCGACGTCATGATGCCCGAGATGGACGGTATAGAGATGTGCCGCCACATCAAGACGAACCTTACTTACTCACACATCCCCATCATCCTATTGACAGCCAAGACCAATCTGGAATCAAAGACAGAAGGCATGGAGAACGGTGCGGAGGTATATATGGAAAAGCCGTTCAGCATCAAGCAACTGCACAACCAGATAGAAAATCTGCTGAAATTGCGTTTGGCCTTCCACGAGCTGATGCTCCGTTCGGCAGGAACCACACACGAAACGCCTATATCGGAATATATTCAGTCCGAATGCGACATCACCTTCATGAAAGAGGTGGATACTGCCCTTACAAAACATCTGGACGAGGAAAGTTTCTCCGTAGACAATCTGGCCGATGCCATGAATATGAGCCGCACGAATTTCTACCGGAAATTAAAAATGCTGACCGGAATGGCTCCCAATATCTATATCAAGAACTTCAGGCTCAACCAGGCAGCCGAACTGCTTGCCCAGAACATGCGCATCAACGAAGTGATGTTGCGCGTAGGATTCATGGCCCCATCCTACTTTGCCAAATGCTTCAAAGCCAAATTCGGCAAACTGCCCAAAGAATATCAAAACACCATCAACAAGCAAGAATGAGGAATCTGCTTGTGAAAAAACAAATATACATTGATATGAAACCACTATCACAGAAGCTCCGGAAAACCGGCTTATCCCTCCTTTGGGGCACAACAGTGTGGCTGTTCTGGAGGATAGTCTATCCGGGCCACCTCCAATACCACGAGCAATACCAACTTTTTTTGTTCGACATGGAATATTGGAAAGAAAGAATCGCCATCCCCGGCGGAATGGCCGACTATATAAGCGAATTCCTGGTGCAGTTTTATTATCATACGTGGATGGGTGCCACTATGCTGGCACTCTTGTTCATAGGGCTGCAACTCCTGACATGGAAATTAGCAAAAAGACAAGGAACACCGGAAGTGTATTACCCGTTGAGTTTCCTACCGGCAATAGCCGTATGGCACTTTATGTGTGACGAAAACGCCATGTTGTCGTTTGTGGTGGCCCTGCTGATGACATTGGTTGCCAACTATTTCTACACCTTCCTGCACACCAAATGGAAACGTGCGATGTACGTGCTGGTATGTTTCCCTGTCCTTCTTTGGATGGCGGGAGCAACACATCTCATCTTTATGGGCTGGATTATCATCAGCGAACTGCACACCTGCTTCAAAAAAAGGAAATTCCTCCAAGGAATCGGAATCGTGGTAGGGATGTTCGCATTGAAAGCCACCTGCACGCTATTGATAAGCATGCAAGTGCAGAACCCCATCTACCAGCTAAGCGGATTTCTCGGCTACTACCGTTTCCCTGCGGTGATTCCCCGGATGGAAATGACAATCATCCTTCTGTTCACCGTGCTCCCCTATCTGCTGGCCCGGCTCCCCCGGACGCACAAGCATGTATCTCTATATATAGCCTTACAGAGCATGGCATTAGTAGCAATAAGTTATCCCTATATTCTTTCAAGCTGCAATTTTGATAAGGAAGAGGCAATGGAGTACAATCAATTGGCAAGAAACCGGCAGTGGAACCAAATCATAGGAAAAGCGGAAAACAAGTCCCCGGTTTCCCCGCTCAGCGTAACTTGCCTGAATCTGGCTCTGAGCAAGACCGGACAACTGGGCAACCGAATGTTCGAGTTCTACCAGAATGGGACGGAAGGCCTGATAGCCAAGTTCCAGCGAAACTTCGTCACTCCGCTTCATACGGGCGAAGTATTATACCATCTGGGGATGATTAACGACGCACAGCGTTTTGCCTTCGAAGCCATGGAAGCCATTCCCAACTTCCGCAAAAGCGGGCGCTGCCTCAAACGGCTGGCCGAAACAAACCTGATTAACGGACAGTATGAAGTGGCGGCCAAATACCTGCGTATTTTAAGCAAGACACTGTTTTATAAAGACTGGGCAAAAAACACGATGACCTATCTATACAATGAAGAGAAAATCGACGCACACCCGGAATGGGGACGGTTGAGACAAATGCGGTATACAGAGAACTTCCTGTCCGGAAGCCACGAAACGGATATCCTGCTGGCACGCTTGTATGAACAAAACCCGCAGAACCGAACGGCTCTTGAATACCTGCTGGCATATACACTGCAAAAACGCGACCTGAAAGGCTTCATGAATTACTATCCTTCAGACGCAAATATCAATCATGAACCCATTCCGCGCAGTTACCAGGAAGCGCTGGCATATATATGGGGACAGACTCACAAGGATTTCCGGGACATACCTTGGAAACTGTCTCCGCAAGTAATGCAGGATTGCAAAGATTTCATGCGGATTTACACATCACAACCGAATGGGCGGCAAATACTGCAAACTCTGTATACCGGCACATTCTGGCATTATCTGTTATTTCAAAAATAGGATAAAGAATGAAGAAGCATTTGATTTGCATACTATCGGTATGGTTGCTGACAACCTGCAGCCATCCGGTAAACAATCCGGAGAAGACGGAAGAATGGCCGGAAATCTATCCCGACTACATAGGAGTGACAATACCCGCCACCATTGCTCCGATGAATTTCGACTACATCGGCGGAAAACACGACCGCATAGACGTAATCGTAACGGGAAGCAAATTCGGAGAAATACACGTAAATGCCCGGACAGCCTCCTTTCCGGAGGACGAATGGCACAAACTCCTGGAATCCAACAAGGGAGACAGTCTGTTGTTTACAGTATCTGTCAAGAACGAAAACAAATGGAAGCAGTACCGCCCTTTCTCCATGTATGTCAGTGACGCTCCCATAGACTATGGAGTGGTATACCGCAAAGTCATTCCGGGATATGAAGTATATAGCAAAATGGGTATTTACGAACGGAACCTTTCATCCTTTGAAGAACGCGTTTTGCTGGAAAATGCGATGGTACCGGGCATGTGCCTGAACTGCCATGCCTTCAACCGGACAAATCCCGGTCACCTAAGTCTGCATATACGCGGACAGCACGGTGCAACCCTCATGCAGATAGAGGGAAACCGCGAACTTCTGGATACCAAGACAGATTCCACACTCTCCGCTTGTGTCTATCCCTATTGGCATCCGGAAGGAAAATACATAGCCTATTCGGTAAACCGGACCACACAGTCCTTCCACACAGCCAAGGTTGAACGCATCGAAGTGATGGACATGGCCTCGGACATATTAGTATACCAACCGGAAACGCACGAACTGCTGCTTTCTCCCCTACTGCAGAAAAAAGAAGTTTTTGAAACCTTCCCCGCATTCTCGGCAGATGGAAAGAAACTGTATTTCTGCTCGGCAGCGGGTAAACCGATGCCCGAGAAATACGATGAGATACGCTATAGCCTTTGCTGCATAGACTTCAATCCGGACAACGGCACGTTCGGTGAACGGGTAGACACGCTGATAAATGCAGAAGACCTGAAAAAGAGCGTTTCCTTTCCACGTCCTTCATACGACGGGAAATACATCATGTTCACATTATCCGACTATGGGAACTTCTCCATCTGGCACAAGGAAGCAGACCTATGGCTGCTGAACCTGCAGGACGGTACCATGCACGCCATTGAAGAAGCAAACAGCACCAATACGGAAAGCTACCACAGCTGGAGCAGCAACTCACGCTGGTTCATATTCAGCAGCCGACGTGACGACGGGCTATATACCCGCCTCTATCTGGCATACATAGAACCGGACGGCCGCGTATGCAAACCTTTCATGTTGCCTCAGGAGAAACCGCTGGAATATTACGACCGGCTGATTTACTCTTACAATGTACCAGAGTTTACAAACAAACCGATACAGCCGGAACCCCGTAAGATAGAAAATGAAATCGTATCAAATAAGCGTGTAAAGGTAAAAATACGTAAATAGCGGTATTACCATTATTGACTGGAATGCAAAACAAGGGCCTCCAGTTGTCAAGCCTCACGTACTTCAACTACTTTCGTTGCTACCGCATATTCATCTGGGAAAATTTTGCTTCCCATTTCATTAGCCCATGCTTTAGTGAACTCTGCACCTGCGTAGACAATAATAGCAGAATAATAAATCCATGTAATAAAAACAACCATGAATGCCGCTGCACCATAGATAGTTCCTACATTCGCAATTCCGATGTAAAAGGATATTCCCCATTGCCCTACCAACAATAATAGCGTTGTCACTACAGCTCCAATAAAAACATCCTTACTTTTTATTTTTGCATCAGGCAGAACCTTAAAAATCAATACAAAAATAATAACTGTAATACCTATGTTTAATATTTGTCCCACAACTTTCACAATAAACCCTGCCACTTCCGGATAGCTGGCCATAAACTTATTGCTCAAGTCTCCAATAATATTGGTTATACTAAATGTTATCAGAAGCACGAAAGCAAATACCAAAATTATCGAGAATGAAAGTAACCGATTCTGAATATATTTCAGCCAACTCTTCTTTGGCACGGCCTTTATTCCCCAAATCGAATTTAAGGAACTTTGTATTTCTGCAAAAATGGTAGTAGCACCAAATATAGAAATTCCCAGGCTAACAATAGCTGCAGATGCGGAAGAGTCCGTTCTTTCTGCATTTTCTATAATTAAGCGAAGTGCCCCAATTACCTCCGCTCCCACTATCGGTTCCCACTGAATATACAACTGATTAGCCAAATCCATATGCAAAGCTACCCCAATAGTAACTAAAAGAGAAAGAAAGGGGATAATTGAAAATAGTGTCGCATAAGCTAACGATCCGCTTAATCTAGTGACACTATCATCAATAAACCCTTGTCCGGTATCCTTTACAATCTTGATTAATAAGGATAGGCTTAACTTTTTCTTTCCTATGAATTGTTCCGTCATCTCATGCTTTTTTTACCCAAACAGCAAGATTACGCGCATCCACAGAGAACTCTCCATTTCCTTCTTTATCCAAAGTTACTTCATCCGGAATACTTCCGGTAATTTCGCACCACACTTCACCCGCATGTTCTTTCCCTAAACACATCGTTTTACTTCCCGCTTCATCATTCGAGATTAAAAATACCAAGCCTGAGTTAACATGTTCCCCATCTCCTGTACGAATAAAGCCTACGGTTGATGGATGGTCGAAATAATCAACTTGATCACCATACGCATACTTTTTCCTTGCATTCAATAGAATATCTATAATTTTAGTATGTGGCGATTTTTCTCCTTTCACCCCATAATAATCACCATAGAACAAACAGGGATAACCATCCTTCAGCAGAAAAATAAGACCATATGCCAATGGCTTGAACCAATCTTCAACCTGTGATTCCAAAGAACTTCCATGCTGCGAATCATGATTATCAACAAAAGTCACAGCAAGTTCACAATGGTGCTCCACTAAAGTATTCTTCAGAATATTCCGTAAATCATAATCTTTTCCTTCTTGTGATGCCTGAAACATATTATAATGTAACGGAACATCAAACAAGTTAACTTTATGCCCTACTGCTTCCAGATAATTATCCAATGTTTCCAAGTCACCGTTCCAATATTCTCCCACAGCATAGAAGTCATCACCTCTCTCACTTCTTACCGTATCCAGAAACTGTGCAACGAACTGATCTTTCATATGCTTAATTGCATCCAAACGCATTCCATCAAGATCAAGTTCATTTGAAACCCATTTGCCCCAACGATTCAGTTCGGCGACAACCTCAGGGTGATCTAGGTCAATATCATTACATAAAAGAAAATCGTAATTGCCATTCTCTCCATCTACACCATCACTCCAGGCTTTTCCTTCTCCTTGAATCTGAAATATACCACTTCGCTTTCGAGCATCATCAAATCCAGTCCCGGAAAAATGATAATAATGCCACTTAAAATCCGAATATTTATCTTTACGTCCATGAAAGCTATATCCGGTCCATCCTTGTATTTCATAAGATTTCCCCAAAGCTTTATTTCTTTGATCAGGATCTACTTCCACCACCATAAACTTTTCCGTAAAATCACCACCTGCTTTATGATTCAAAACGACATCCAGATATACAGCAATCTTATTTTTGTGAAGTTCATCAATCATCTCCTTCAATTCATCTTTCGTCCCGTATTTAGTCCTCACAGTTCCTTTTTGTTCAAACTCACCCAAATCATACAAATCATAAGTAGCATATCCTTCATCCTGCTGTTCATCTGCTTTATATGCAGGTGGTATCCAGATCGCTGTCACACCAATTTCATGTAGATGCGACGCATCCTCTTTCAACTGTTTCCACAACTTTCCGTCATTCGTAAGATTCCACTCAAAATACTGCATCATTACTCCATTTTCCATAACTATTTAATTTAAAATTGATGAGTAACTTAACAAAATAAATAATAAGATGGTTCCCACTATAAATGTAAATTATAGTTTAGTAAGAAAAAAGTATAACACAACATCACATTAAGCATTATAAAAACGCCTCCAAGGTTTTTAACCATCTCCAATAGAGTAATAAAAATTATCTTAATGTTTCTTTTCATATATATAATTTACTTGATTATGAATAGGATTTTTCCTTTATCCGTTTGTTTTTACATCATCCAAAATCAAGGATATTCCATAAAATGTTTAATTAAAAAATTTCCAGCTATGTTAGAAAGAGAAATCTGGGGAAATACTTTAGAAGACTGGGGTATTTCCATACTTATTATTTTAGGAACAATTGTTTTGATGAAGTTAATATCATTCTTCAGCAGAAAAGTACTCAATCCATTTATCACCCGTACCAATAATCGGCTGGATGATATAATTTATTATTCTTTAGAATCGCCCGTCAAGTTTGCAATTATGTTATTAGGTATTTGGATAGCTATTCACAGGCTTGTTTCTCCGGATAGTTTTGTAAAAGTAATAGATAATGCTTACAAGATACTGATTATTCTGGATATCACATGGATATTTGCCCGATTATCCAGTAGTTTATTGCAAATCTACTGGGGACGACAATCGGATGGACAAAACAACAAAATGATGCCCATTATCAGACGGACAATACTGGTCATTGTGTGGATAATCGGTCTTGTAATGGCCTTAAGTAATATTGGAGTCAATATTGGTGCATTATTAGGTACTCTGGGTATTGGAGGTATCGCATTTGCCTTAGCAGCCCAAGACACTGTAAAAAATGTGTTCGGCGCTTTCACTATATTGACAGATAAGCCTTTCAACATAGGTGATACGATTCGCGTGGATAATATCGAAGGTACTGTGATTGATGTTGGAGTTCGAAGTACAAAAATCATGGACTACAATAAACGTATCATCACTTTCCCTAATTATAAAGTTACAGATGCTTCTATCATAAATATCTCTTCCGAACCGATGCGTCGAGTCGTCTTGAAACTTGGATTGACATACAACACAACATCCGAAAAAATGAAAGAAGCTTTAAATATACTGAAAGCCATTCCTAAAAGAATAGAAAATGTATCTTCCAAACCATCAGATACCACAGCTGTTTTTACAGAATACACAGACTCTGCACTGAATATCATGTACATATATTTTATAGAAAAACAGGGAGATATTTTAATGGTAACTTCAAATGTAAATATGGAGATTCTAGACTCATTCAATAAAGCAGGCATTGATTTCGCATTCCCAACACGAACGATTTACGTTGAAAAGGATGAATTGGCTGATTTGGCAAAAGAGAAAAAATAGTACGCACACTTTATCCTCAAATCACCCCACTAATATAAATCCAATGTAACAAAAAAAATCCCGACGGTATATAATGATTTCTATACCGCCGGGATAATACAGATACTTTTTCAATTCTATCACACTCATACCACACCAATACTCAACCCATATCTACCTTATTTACAATCATCTGAAAAAGACTCAAGTACCTTTTTCGCCATTTCAACCCGTTTCTTTAAATACATGCAGACAGTTTCCCATCGATAATAAGGAAAACGGGAAGTTGAAACAGGAAGTGTCATTTCTTTTTCATTCAAAAGAAATTTCACCCATATTTCTCGAGCCTTGTCATGATAAAAAATCCACTGTACATTAGCAGCCATCGGAGCAATCTCATAATCTTTCCAATATTTAGATACAGAATCAGGAACAACAACTTTAACATCCGTTCCTTCTATACCCATTAATGCTACAAAAGGAATAACTGTCTCTGCATGAGCAAAACGAAAGTTCGCCCTGGTATCCGACTTGCCCTTTATCACTTCATCAGCTGAATGAATAAATTCTGATAGCAGAGGCCATGCAATTGCAACAGGCAACATTCGCCCAATCGGCGAAGAACTTTTACTCATATATTGTCGCAAATTCTGAGTCTGCCAGTAATTATCCCATTCACCTATTGTGAAAAGACCATCCAAATTTATCGGAGTACCTGTATCTGGTAGTATGGCAGCAATGGAGAATAAAGCCATGACAAATTCCTCTGCCTCCTTATCTGTTTCCTGTCCTGATTCCAGAAAGAAGTTTTCCATAACAGAAGCAGAAGAAATCTTTCGTCGCACAAAAGTCTCGTATATAGGACGCCAATCACCATTTTCTTTATAATCAACATAAGATTGGTTTAAATCGAAGAAACGAAGAATATCATTATATTGCTTCCCTTCATTGCGTTGTATGTGTAAAGAAGAATTAAACTCTACCATACAAGCAAGAAATGCATCCATACTATGTATACAACGGGGAACATATGTCGCAATTGCCTGCACTTTGACAGAATCACTGAATAACTGTGGATAGCGTTCTATCATACGTCTGGCAATACCCCGTTGTTCCTCCTCTCCCACTACTGATAACTTCCCCCATTGTCCGTCAAAAGTTTCCGATAGATTCTGTATTGTAGAAAGCAAGGTTACCCCTCCTGATGTTAGCCTATTTTCCCGCTGAGCCAATTCCAGAATCTCCTTCACTCTATTCAAAGCCTTTCCTGAAGTTGGAAAACGCGCTCCATGTCTTCCCAAATGGTTAACATAAAACGGAACCATACTATCCTGAAAAAAAACAAACGAGTCTTTCACAATAGGATACGGCATGGCTGTCCCCGCGTATTGTTGTATCCTATCCTGTCCCCATAAGATGGAAACGGGGCAAAACATAAAAATTCCAATTAACAATAATCCTTTCATATCATAAATCTTATATGTGTAGATTATAACGATGAAAGAAGGATTATGTTTACTTATAAACGACTCTGAGAGAATTCAATACCATAGTATGAAGGCATCTTCGGTTGTTATACATCTTCAGCCAACGGCCATCAGAAAGAACGATATATGGAGTTATATCATTTATTATCAAAATATTAAGCCACAACTTTTATCTATTACAAGTTTGAAATATTGACTGCACGGCATAGTTACTTAGCAATAAAACACTACATGGGATAAACATATAAATAGTACTAATATAGCCAGCCAGCCTATTATTAAAATGAAAATTGTTGTTAAATCCTTTTTTTACACCCAAACCATTTTCTTACACAACATGTTTTTTTTCAAAACGGGACCGATGGTTTTCCGTCTGATATGATTCCTCAAACCATCTGTCCCAACAATATTATTTTAACTAAAACTTAATATTATGTATTTTATTTGGTACATTATCATTGGAATCGTTGCCGGACTCATAGCCGGCAAGATTATGAGAGGAGGCGGTTTCGGACTTCTCATTAACCTACTCGTAGGTATTGTAGGTGGCGTATTGGGTGGCTGGGTATTCGGCTTGTTGGGAATTACTACCACAGGCCTTCTGGGTAGCCTTTTCACCTCTGTTATCGGTGCAGTCCTATTATTGTGGATCATATCCTTCTTTCGTCATCCCAAGAGAACTGATATTTAAATTTTTATTAACCTAAACCCTTTTTGATTATGGAAACTAGTAAATCTAACTTTTTGATTGGGCTGGCAATAGGTTCGGCCATCGGAGCACTTGCTCAACGTTTTTCACGTACGGCAAAAGCCAAGATGCTAAAAAAGAAAATTCATAATGCCATGGCAAAGATTGCCGATCGCGCTGAAAGCCTTACAGAAACCGTGAGAGACAAAGCACTGGATGCAAGTACCAAAACCGCCGACAAGGTTGCAGATGCGACCTTTGACGTTGCCGAAAAGGCTGACACTCTGAAAAGTAAAGTCCATGCAGCTGCTTTAGAAGCCAAAAAATAGGCTACTATAACAAACAACTAAAATTACGGGATGTATTTTCAATGCTTCCCGATCCATTTCACCTGAATTAATGATTAATGAATATGAAATGGAACAATAAATGCCAATATACTCCCGCATCCCTGCGGGAAAAGAGTTATGAAGAACTGTACACGCTATGCCTGTCCGCCTATACAGAGGGCCGTACGGATGAGAGGAATAAAAGCTTGGAAGCGTATAGACTCAGGTGCAGCTGTCTGTTCGGAAACAAATGTATGGACTCTTCCCTTTCCGTGGGAGTGCGGAAAAGGATATGCGACGGAAATTGTCATTATATAAAGAAATATATGTCTGAACTGGACAAACTGGAGGAATAAAATTCATTTTCTCCGATCCTTTCTCATTTATATCTCTACCGACAACTTTACCCTCTTGACTTGATTGGACAAACCTCTTCCGGTCTGTACATACGGCCCGGCAAGGATATTCCTATCTTTAATATACAGATGTACATCTAAAATTAACCTGAATTATTAACTTAAAAATGAATCTGTTATGTTTTACCATGTAAAAGATCTTCAGTTCAATGCCCGTGTATCACAGCCGGATCCTCGTTTTGCTCGTGTGATGCTTGAGGCATTCGGAGGGGCCAACGGTGAGTTGAAATCCGCTCTACAGTACTTTGTACAGGCATTCAGTTGCCATAACCCCTACCCTGACAAATATGACATGCTCATGGATATTGCCACTGAGGAATTCGGCCATCTTGAAATCGTAGGTGCAACCATCCAGATGCTCCTCGGACCAGTAAACGGAGAAATGAAGGATGTATTGGAAGATACTCCTCTGCGTACCATGATGGGAGGAAAAGCAGGCAAAGAGGATCTTATCCACCAAGCCTTCACCAATCCTGCGTTTCTGGTAACAGCTCCCGGTAGTCCCGTACTGACCGATAGCAACGGGAACCCATGGTGTGCCACCTATGTATCGGCCAATGCTGACCTGACAGTGGACCTGCGTTCCAACATGGCGGGTGAAGCACGTGCCAAGATAGGTTACGAAAACCTTATCCCACTTACGGATGACCCACTTGTAAAAGAAACGCTCACATTCCTTATGACTCGCGAAGTGACCCATTTTCAACAGTTTGAGGCCGCTCTGGAAACTATTCAGCCTAACTTTCCTCCGGGAGTATTCCAAACATCCCCCCGATACAGTAACCTTTATTTTAATGATTCCAAAGGAAAGGAAGCCCGCGGACCATGGAACGAAGGCAAAAGTACGAGGCTCAAAGAAGAATGGCAATATATTGAGAATCCACTGGAGGAAGTCAGAAGTACTGACGGACTACTTCAACGTAAACCTAAAGGCACCAAACGTACGGAAAAGGAAGTACGCCAGACAGATGAAAAACTAGCCAAGGAACGGAGCAGCGAGATACTCTCCCATATCCCTAAAGGAGAAATGCGTTGGTGTGAATATGGAAATGCTAAGAACGGAAACAAATAAGACTTCCAGTTCTACTATTGTTTAACTTAAAAACTAAATTTTATGACAACAAAGAACGAAAAAAAACAGATGGAAGCAAAGGGTGGCAAAAAGTGTACCCAAAGCAAAGCTAAAGAAAGTAAGCCTGCTGCTTCAAACAAAAAATCGGAAAAGAAATAACTTGATCTTCCGACAGTATGAAGTCTAAATCTTCATCCCGGTGGAGAACTGGTTTCTCCACCGGAAATCCTAAAGCATATTGTATAACAAGCAAAAATAGAGAACTATATGAAAAAGATAATGTTTATCACACTGACAATTTTATTTGCACTGTCCGCATCATCCTGTCGGGACAAAAAAGAACAGAACCGGACAGAACAGCAGATTGAAAATGCAAAAGAAAACGTAAATGACGCATTAGACAAGGCCTCTAACAAAATAGAGGATGGTGCCGACAAAGTTAAAGATGCCTGGAAAGAAACCAAGAAAGACGTGCAACAAGGTACAGAAAAGGTAAAAAAAGAAATAAAAAAGGATTATAACAAAGCTAAAGATGAAGTAAAAAAGCAGCTTGATTAAGACTGCCATATAAGCCTTTATATCTCGATTTACTATCTCTCATTTAATTTATACAGGTATGAATATTCTTGCTATTTGGGTCGTTGGAATAGTTCTGACTATAAGATGCGCCTGGGAAATAGGTTGCCTGAGAATACCGAAAGAAAAAAAACTTATGGCAATCCTGCTGGTAGTCCTTACAAGCTGGATAGGAGCATTCCTCTATACTTTCTTCTTTAAAGAGAAGGTAGGAGCATGGCTAGACAGGTAATGACGAAAACCAAATTGGTAAGATATTCGGGTGTTTAAAGTTCTAATAAGAAAAGGACAGTGCGTGATGCATAGTCCTTTTGAAAATATGGCAAAAAAAGAATACTTGGATATGTTTATTTGATACAGTTTTAAGTTGTTATTTGACTGTAAACAGATTAAAAAGAATACACATGAAGTGTACACTGCGGGGGCGTAAAATAAACTGTGTCATGCGGCGTTTTCTTCCAAGCTCATCGGTCGGGGATCGGCCAGCGCCAAGGGGGTGCACCAGCACTCCCGACGAGCGTAAAGTTACAACAATTTAAATCTGTCTCCAAACTTTATCGCTAATTGTTGTGCGATGGCCGCCCAGTTGGCTATGGGCATGGTCCATTTCTTACGTATGTTGCGGTAAGCGAGATAAACCAACTTTTCAAGGGCGGTGTCGTTAGGGAACACGCCCTTGTTTTTTGTCACTTTCCGCACTTGGCGGTGATAGCCCTCGACTGTATTCGTGGTATAAATCATACGTCGTATATCCGACGTAAACTGGAAGTATTCAGTAAGCCTTTCCCAGTTATCCTGCCAAGACTTGATAACGATAGGGTATTTCTCACCCCATTTTTCTTCCAGATTAAGAAGTCCTGTCGCAGCGGATTCCTTATTTACCGCACCATAGACATGTTTCAGATCCCTCATGAACTCTTTTTGGTGCTTGCTGCCGACATACTTGACGGAGTTACGTATCTGATGGAAAATACAGAGCTGGACAATAGTATCAGAAAACACACTTTGGATAGCATCTGGGAAGCCTTTCAATCCGTCAACACAAGCTATGAGTATGTCACAGACACCACGGGTCTGCAAGTCTGTCAATACATTCAGCCAGAAGTTAGCGCCCTCATTCTTAGAGATATACATCCCTAACAGATCCTTATGTCCCTCGCTGTCCAGAGCCAGTACATTGTAAATCGCACGGGTTACGGCACAGCCTCTCTCGTCCATTACCTTATAATGGATGGCATCCATCCAGACTATCGGATAAACGCTCTCTAGGCTACGGGAACGCCATGCCTTTATTTCCGGAAGTACACGATCGGTGATGGCGCTAATCGTCTCGGCAGACACACGATTACCCAAGTTCTCCTCCATCCAGTCACTTATCTCACGTGTGCTGTTTCCCAAAGCATAAAGTCCGATGATGCGCTCTGCAACACCTTCCGCAAGAATGGTTTCACGCTTCTTTTCCAGAACCTTTCCTTTTGCCGCACTCCAGAATTCCGGAAGAATTGTTTTCTTCACTGAAGCATCAACCCGCACTCCATTCACTGTAATTCTCATCATTATCGGAGCCTCACCGTTCCGATTCAATTTCGTCCTACGAATGTAGAACAATAGACAAAATGTTGTTCTTTCCATCTTACTTGTTTTTTAATCACAAAACTAAATTTCCAAGAGCAACAAGTAAAGACACAAAACACTGATAAACAATCAATTATTTACTTAACAGGTGTACCTAACATTGAAGGTAATCAAGTACACCGAATAGTACACCGAAAGAATGCTTTGATATGCTTATTTTTGCTATGCACCAAAAACAAAAATCCCCGTAAAGTATTAATTTACAGGGATTTTCTTTGTTTTGCAATTCTTTTCAGCGGAGAGACAGGGATTCGAACCCCGGGTGCCTCGCAGCACAACGGTTTTCAAGACCGCCGCAATCGACCACTCTGCCACCTCTCCTAAAACTTCCTTTTCGGGAAGTGCTTTCCTCTTTAAAGCGGTGCAAAGGTACAAATCATTTTTAATTCTGCAAACTTCCTTTCTCTTTTTTCATGAATTAATAGTACTTTTGCACCATGATATATCCGCAGAACTTTGAACAGAAAATAGGTTTCGACCAAATACGCCAATTGCTGAAAGAAAAATGCCTCAGTACACTTGGCGAAGAACGGGTGATGGACATGGCATTCTCCGACCACTTTGGAGAGGTAGAGGAGCGTTTGGACCAAGTCACTGAATTTGTACGCATACTCCAAGAAGAAGACAACTTCCCGGCACAATACTTTTTTGATGTACGCCCGTCACTGAAACGCATACGCGTGGAAGGCATGTATCTGGATGAACAAGAGCTCTTTGACCTACGCCGTTCACTGGAAACCATACGTGATATTGTACGTTTCCTACAGAAAAGCGACGATGATGAGGAAGAGGGCGCTTCCCCCTACCCTTGTCTGAAAAGATTGGCAGGAGACATCACCGTTTTCCCACAGCTCATAGCAAAAATAAACGGCATCCTCTCTCCTTACGGAAAAATCAAGGACAATGCCTCTACAGAGTTGGCACGCATCCGCCGGGAACTGGCAAGTACTATGGGAAGTATCTCCCGCTCACTGAACAGTATTCTACGAAATGCCCAGTCCGAGGGCGTTGTGGACAAAGATGTAACGCCCACCATGCGTGACGGCCGTCTGGTCATTCCCGTTGCACCAGCACTGAAACGGAAAATACGCGGTATTGTACACGACGAGTCGGCCAGTGGTAAAACCGTATTCATCGAGCCTGCCGAAGTAGTGGAAGCCAACAATCGCATACGAGAACTTGAAGGTGACGAACGCAGAGAAATTATCCGCATCCTGACGGACTTCTCCAACCAGCTGCGCCCCTCCATCTCCGACGTACTGCTATCATACGAGTTCCTTGCCGAAATAGACTTCATACGTGCCAAAGCATTGTTTGCCGAGCAAATATCCGGACTGAAACCGGCTCTCGAAAACAAACAACTGCTGGACTGGACAATGGCGGTACACCCACTCTTGCAACTTTCTCTCGCCAAACATGGCAAAAAAGTCGTACCGCTTGACATCGAACTGAATGAGAAGCAACGTATCCTCATCATCTCCGGTCCGAACGCAGGCGGCAAGTCCGTCTGCTTAAAGACAGTAGGCTTATTACAATACATGCTGCAATCCGGACTACTCATCCCGATGCACGAACGCAGCCATGCCGGAATATTCAGCAGCATATTCATCGACATCGGTGACGAGCAGTCCATCGAAGATGATTTGAGCACCTACTCCTCCCACCTTACGAACATGAAAATCATGATGAAAAGCTGCAACGAACGGAGCCTCATCCTGATTGATGAATTCGGGGGCGGAACAGAACCCCAGATAGGAGGTGCCATTGCCGAAGCCGTATTGAAGCGTTTCAACCAGAAACAGACGTTCGGTATCATCACCACACACTACCAGAACCTGAAGCATTTTGCCGAAGACCACGAAGGTGTAGTGAATGGCGCCATGCTCTACGACCGCCATCTGATGCAGGCACTGTTCCAACTACAGATAGGCAATCCGGGCAGTTCGTTCGCTGTGGAGATTGCCCGCAAGATAGGTCTGCCGGAAGATGTCATCGCCGATGCCTCGGAAATTGTGGGCAGCGAATACATCAACGCCGATAAGTACCTGCAGGACATTGTGCGCGACAAACGCTATTGGGAAGGCAAACGCCAGACAATACGCCAGCGTGAAAAGCACATGGAAGAGACCATCGAGCGTTATCAGACCGAAATCGAAGATTTGCAGAAATCCCGGAAGGATATTCTGCGCAAAGCGAAAGAAGAGGTGGATCAACTGATGCAGGAAGCCAATGCACGCATCGAGAACACCATACGCTCCATCAAAGAAGCCCAGGCAGAAAAAGAAAAGACACGCCAGGCCCGCCAGGAGTTGACGGACTTCCGCGAATCAATGGAAGCGCTTGCCAACAAGGAACTGGAAGAAAAAATTGCCCGCAAGATGGAAAAGCTGAAAGAAAAGCAGAACCGGAAAAAGGAAAAGAAAGCAGGCGATGGAAAAGAGAACGGACCGTCTGCCCAGGCTTTGGCAGAACAGCAGGCGCGGAAAGAAGCGGAACGCCTCGCGGCAATCGTCCCCGGCTGCAACGTCAGAATAAAGGGACAGACCTCTGTGGGCGAGGTAATGGAAGTGAACGGCAAGAATGCGATTATCGCGTTCGGCAGCATCAAGACTACCGTCAAGCTGGACAGGCTGGAACGCACCAACGCGCAGCCCAAACAAGCTGACGTGTCCGCCAAAAGCACTTTCATCAGCGTCCAGACCCAAGACAGCATGTATGAGAAGAAACTACATTTCAAGCAAGACATTGATGTCCGTGGCATGCGTGGCGACGAAGCGCTGCAAGCCGTCACCTATTTCATTGATGATGCTATCCTCGTCGGCATGTCGCGTGTGCGTATCCTTCACGGAACAGGAACGGGTATCCTGCGCACGCTTATCCGCCAATATCTGGAAACCGTTCCCGGAGTGCGCCACTTTGCCGACGAACATATACAGTTCGGCGGAGCAGGCATTACCGTAGTAGACTTGAGTTAATGGATAATTGACAGTTGATAATTAAATCATAAATCTGAAATCATAAATCTGAAATATATGAAATCAATCAAAGAACTCTACCGTATCGGTACCGGTCCATCCAGTAGCCACACTATGGGGCCGCGCAAGGCAGCTCAGATATTCCTGGAAAGGCATCCCGAAGCAGCCGCCTTCCAAGTAACCCTATACGGAAGCCTCGCCGCTACCGGCAAGGGGCACATGACCAATGTTGCCATCACCGAGACACTGCAACCCGCAGCACCGGTAGAAATAATCTGGGAGCCCAAAATATTCCTGCCCTTCCATCCCAACGGTATGAAATTCGTCTCTTTGGACAGCGAAGGCAAGGAGACCGACCAATGGACCGTATTCAGCGTCGGCGGCGGTGCCCTGGCAGAAGAGAATGATGGAGCATCATCCGTAAACACCCCGGATGTATACGAAATGAACAGTATGACCGAAATACTGCAATGGTGTGAACGTACCGGAAAAAGTTACTGGGAGTACGTCAAGGAATGCGAGGAAAGCGACATTTGGGATTACCTGCAGGAGGTATGGAAAACCATGCAGGCTGCCGTAAAACGGGGATTGGATAGTGAAGGAGTCTTGCCCGGCCCTCTGAATCTGCGCCGAAAGGCTTCTACCTATTATATACGTGCCAGTGGCTACAAGGCTTCCCTCCAGTCGCGCGGACTGGTATTTGCCTATGCCTTGGCAGTAAGTGAAGAAAATGCGTCAGGTGGGGTCATTGTCACTGCACCTACCTGCGGTTCGTGTGGCATTGTACCGGCAGTGCTCTATCATCTGCAAAAAAGCCGGGAGTTCAGCGACACACGCATACTTCGTGCCCTTGCCACAGCTGGACTGATAGGAAACATCGTGAAGACCAACGCTTCCATTTCGGGAGCGGAAGCCGGATGCCAGGCAGAGGTAGGTGTAGCATGTTCCATGGCATCAGCCGCAGCCAACCAATTGTTTGGAGGCAGTCCGGCACAAATAGAATATGCCGCCGAAATGGGATTGGAGCATCATTTGGGTATGACCTGCGACCCAGTTTGCGGACTGGTACAAATCCCGTGCATCGAACGTAATGCCTACGCCGCCGCACGCGCCTTGGATGCCAACCTTTACTCCTCCTTCACCGACGGCATGCACCGCGTGTCATTCGACAAAGTGGTGGAAGTCATGAAAGAAACCGGAAACGACCTGCCCTCCCTCTACAAAGAAACCAGCGAAGGAGGACTGGCGAAGGATTATAAGCCGATGTAGTTAAGGATAAGGGATTAAGGATTAAGGGATTAAGTTTTCAATATGATTGCACAACACTAATGTCCTTAATCCCTTATCCTTAACTCTTCTCTAACCAAGTTTTACCGGCCAATGCGTATCATCCCTATTACCGCTCACATCTTTTGTCTGTAGCAAGCCGCCTTCTTCCGAATAGAACAATTGATACTCTGCATTTCCCTTTTCAACTTCAATGACAAACTGCATAGGCACTACCGGATACTCCAAAAGAACAATCTCCTCTATCTTCCAACCGGCATACTCACTGGCGCTGAAAGAGGTCTGTACTGTTCCCGGAAGATTATTCCAAAGCAATTCGGTTTCCGTCAGTTGCCATTCCGCCTGATTATTGAACCATACATCCTTTTCCTGCCCATCCACTTTACAATCTGCAACGAAATAGCCCCCTTTCTGTTCCCATTCCACATGGATTGCGGAAGGGTATTTGGACTTCAATGCTTGTGACATTGCTTCGGGCACTTTGACATCATCCTTGTCGTCATCATCACTGCATGCACCAAGTGCCAAGGCGGCGATGAACATCATCGCCAACATTTGAATCTTCATTCTCATCATTTCTCTATAAAGTTTAGGTTAATAGTTACTGGAGAATCAATCGTCCATGCTGACGAACTTTCCCTTTTTGTTGAACTTCAAAGAGTAGTCATTACCCAATTCAATTTCCACACCGGTACGTCCGCGTTCGATTTTAGTAATAATCTCTCTCGGGAAGTTAGCCTTCACATACTCCTTTACCGGAACCGGAATCAATGCTTCGGGAACAGCGGACTTCTTGCAATCCACTTCCAACCAATTTCCTTTCTTGTCGAAGTCTATTTCCGTACGGTCTGTCAACAGCACTTCATATTTTTTAGTCTGCAATATTTCACTTTCAATCTTGATGTGTGAAATGTGCGGTTTCGAGAAATACTGGTTGATAAAGTTGCGTGCCGTCAGCGGAAGCTGCTTGGCATCCTGAGTGATAACATCACCGGCAAAGGCAAACTGAACAGCTACAAGAGCCAACACAAGAATAGACAATACTTTCTTCATAATCGTTATTTTTTAATGTTACTAATAAATTTCATATTATTCACACTGCAAATAACGGTAGAGAATTAGGAAAGATTTGGGAATAACCGCAGTTAACGGTAAATTTTACTTTCTTTAACCAGACGGAAGGTATGCATACCATTCTGCCATTCATACGTGAGCTTCAATGAAGACGACAACGCAATGGAACGCGCTATGGCAAGCCCCAGTCCGGTGGAGTCCTTCTTGCCATCCATGCCATGATAGAAACGCCGGAACAACTTCTCTCCATCCAAAGGGGCATCCCCCGTATTCCTGATGACCAGAGAAGCGGGAGTAGTAAACACCTGCAACTCTCCCCCTTCCCTATTGTGCAGCAACGAGTTCTTCACCAGATTGGAAACCAGTATTTGCGCCAGCGAATGGTTGCAACGGATGATAAAAGGCTGCTCCTCCCGTTTTCGTATCAGTCTCACCTGCTTATGTTCATAGATATCCATCAAGTCGGGCAAGAGTTCATCCAATATCTCATCCACCGAGACATCCTCCATCTCGGTATACTGCCCGTTCTCTATACGGGAAAGCAACAGCAGGGACTTGTTCAGTTTTACGGCACGCCCCAGCGTGGCATATATCTCGTCCAGCTGCTCCATTTGCTGTTCCGTCATCCCTTCACTCTCAGCCAGCAGTTCCACTTTTCCCCTCACGATGGCAAGCGGTGTCTGCAACTCATGCGAGGCATTCTCGATGAACTGCTTCTGCTCCTCGTATGCCTTGTAGCTGCGGTTACCCATATCCAATGCAGCATCGCTCAGCTGGCGGAACTCCCGTATCTTCGTCGGGTTGTCCAATGGAGGCACCTCCTTGCCGGGCTGAATGCAGTGCAGCCAGTCAAGCAACCTATGTAACGGACGGAACACTCCCTTCAGCACCAACTGGATGCCGATGGAAGTACAGATGAGAAACAACAGGAACAGCGCTCCCAGATACCAAAGCATAGCCTCCACCATGTCATCCCGCTCCAAAATGGAAATCATCAGTTTCAACTCATAATATTGCCCGTCGGGCATACGGAAAGCGGTACACATGACACGTACCGGTTCGTCTTCATCCTCCAGTTCGATATAAACCGTAGCATCATAGAACACTTGTCTGTAATGCCGCCCTTCCTCTTCGGATATAGGGGTGAACTTATAGAAAGACATCAACGAGCCTTCCGTTTCGAGTATCGAGGGGTCGTGAAGCGCACTCTCCATCAATATCTCACCGTAATTCTCCAACGTATCGTCCGTCTCATCCACCACCTCGTCAATGATTGCGTAATAGAACAGCACACCCCACACCGCCATCAACAGAAACAGCAGCAATGCAAGTTTGCGGTAGGTGTAGCTCAGCAGCTTCATAGTTCGGAGAGTTTGTAGCCGAATCCATAGACAGCCTTTAATTCTATGGTAGCCTCAGCTTGTTTCAATTTCTTACGCAGATTCTTCACTTGCGAGTAGATAAAATCCAACGAATCCGCCTGGTCTATATTGTCTCCCCACACCGACTCGGCAAGGCTCATTTTATTGATGACCCGGCCGGGGTTGACTACAAAATAATAGAGCAGGTCGAACTCCTTGCGGTTCAGCTGCAAGGGTTTTCCGTTTATCTCTACCTGCCGTTTGTCGGGGTAGAGCAAAAGATTTCCAAGGGTGACGGCCACATCTCCCTTCGCCTGCCGCCGACGTATCAATGACTTGACACGTGCATTGAGTTCTGCCAGATGGAAAGGCTTTGTAAGGTAATCGTCGGCTCCCAGTTCCAGCCCGTCCACCTTGTCGTCCAGCGAGTCTTTTGCCGAGATTATAAGCACACTGTCACTGCGGTGCAGCCGTTTCAGCTCACGCAGCAAGTCCAGACCGCTCCCGCCAGGCAACATGATATCCAGCAGAATGCAGTCGTAATCGTAGTCATTGATTTTATCCAATGCCGAAAAATAGTCGGCAGCGGTCTCTACAACAAACTTTTCTTTCAAGAGCGAAGTGCGGATGGTTTCCCGCAAATCTTGCTCATCTTCTACAATCAGGATTTTCATACCGGCAAAGATGGTCTATAAAACTGGAAACAATCTGGAAAACTATCCACTAATCAATGCTGTCTGTCTGATAGTCCTCCATCAGTTCTTCTTTTGCCATGGAGATTTTCCCGTCAGCCGTAATGGTCAGTCTGATGGGAACATAAAGGTCGGATTGCGGATAGCAGACGCTGGCCGCGTATATGATTCCTTGCGGAGTGGTCTTGTCATAGACCAGCCCCTCAAGAATAGAGTACTTCATGAACTTGGCATCCACCAACGAAGCAAAATTATCTTTGGTGAACACTTTATCCACCACCTGCTTCCCGCCGCACGTGATGCGCAAGGTGATACGGTTATCCACAAATTTCTCCCCCTGCTCGTTTTTCACTATCGGCAGAGATTCATCCGGCCGGCGCACTACAGAAGACTGATACTCTTTTCCCTTATACGTAAAGGATGTTTTTACATCAGACACCTGCATGCGCTGTGGGCCGGCAATTTCTGTACTATCCTGCATCAATACCTGCGTACCGTCTTTCTTATTCTTGTCTTGCGACGAACAAGCAGTGAAGAAAATGACCGATGCACACACTAAAATATAGACTATATTCTTCATCGTTCTGTTTTTTAGTAGTTGACCGGACAAAAATAGTACAAATTGAATGCAATAGAAAATTTATTTTCTTTTAGATTCCATTTTTGCTTTTCTATCCTGCACTTTCTTGCTGTATGCAGCATATTGTTCTTCCGTCATAATCTTCCGGAGTTGTGAATCATAAGCAATACGGGCAGTCTTCATCTCTTCACGCTTCTTTTCCATCTCCGCTTTTTTCTGCGCGCGTTGCTCATCCGTCAATTGATGGCGCTTACCATCTCTCTTATGATGCTTGTGTGCTTTGGCACGATGCATCGGCATATCTCCCATTTTCTCAACCAATGCCAGATTTGCCTCCAGCAGTTGTTGTTTCTGCGTATCGTTCAAGGAGTACTCTTTCACCATCCGTTCCGTCATGCGCTCGGCACGGACTTTCGGTTCGGGCATTTTATCACTGTGGCGGGCATGTTGTGCCATTGCCATGCCACCCATTAGGAAGGCGGCCATCCATATCAGAACTATTCTTTTCATCATTTTTCTCTTTTTTTAATTAATACCTTATGTTAGTTATACCTATTGTGTTGCAACGTATCTATGACAAAAACAAAAGCGGGAAGTTTAACCGCAACTTCCCGCTTTAACATAATAAATGAGGTTGAAAAGAATATTAAGGTTCGTCCAGATACTGTACGATAAGGCTCACCTGCTTCGGCATGAATGTCCGTGTCCTTACATTGTACCCGGTATGCGCCAAGGCTTCATACAGTTCGTGATTCCGTTTTATCCACCGCGTCAGGGTGCGGATGGCGCAACGTGCAGTAGCATTGGGGCAATAGAGGCATGCCAAATCTTTCTTTTTATAAGTCGTGATACGAAAGCCATTTTCTGTTTCCATAGCAGTTTGTCTGATTTTTAAATGATTGATGTAAAGATACGATATTCAAAAGGCGAAGTCAAGTATTTCAAGGAGAATATGAACCTTTTTCTGAGAAAGTTCATATTCTCCTTATTTACAGAATGTTTATCCTAACGGATTTTCTCCCTGGTCGCCATCGGAACCGCCGCCATCCGGATTTGGTTTGGAACTACCCCCACCAGAAACGGTGCCGTTGCCCGACCAATCCATCTTCTCTACGCTGGCGCGGGTCAGCATGTCCTTAAAGTAGAAGCCCGGGGTGAAGATAATCTTGCGGCGATAAATCGTGCTTGCCGTCACGTCTTCCAGTTTGTCCTGGCTCTTAGCGTTGATGCCGGGACGGAAACAGCCGAACTCACCCAGCTGTACCGAAAATCCCTTGTTGATATCCATATTCAAGGTGTCGATCAATCCGTCCAGCACCAACTTCACCACACCGCGAGGCGCCATGCCTATCTTGGAAACCTCGTCGCATAAATCCTTAAAACCTACCACACCCAAAGTTTTCATCTGCGCCACGTACTTTTCCGTTTTTGTCTCGTCAAAACCGAATACTCTCTTTTTTACTTCATAATTCAAAGCCATAGTTTTTTAATTTTAAATTGATTAATAAAAGTCGGTCTTGTTCGCTCGTCAGTCTGCAAAACCAGTTTCTTTGTGACCACGATGCAAAGATACAACGGGCAGAAAACGGGGTGGTGCTTTAACGGAGGTTTAAGGAGGTTTTCGTAGGATAAAAAAGGATATTGGAGAAAAAGAAAGGAACTGATAGACAATGACTAAGAAATTTTATTCCTTAATCATACATTGTTTTTATCCTTTACGGCATCTTTAATTGACAGCGTAAAAAAGTTCAGGTTCTTTTCTCTCTGAATTTGCGCTTGCAAACTCCAAACTCTTTTTTCCGAAAAATGGATAGTGGTAGTTTCGTGAGCCGACAGGACATAGGGCAATGCACCTTCCACATGAAATACATTGACTTTCATCTGTCTTTATGGGGTTCTCCGACGCAATGGCACGTGTCGGGCACTCTTCCTGAATAGGACGGCACGCCTACGACCAACAATTCATTGCGTCCCAATCTCAAACCGGGGGATTAAAACATTACTCGTAATGTCATGTTGGATATTATCGGCGTGCAGCTGCTTGACGATACCCTGCACGATGGCTTTGGTAGTAAATGTAGCACTGAAAAAAACAGAATGGACTTTATGTATCTCCATAAATCTTAATTTATCCGATTAAATTTCTAATAACCGTAAATTTATTGGTATCCGTTCAAGGTCAGGCAGAAGAAGTCACTGTCATCATACGGATAATCGTATTCGATGGGGAGTTCTTCTTTCTCTATTTTCTTGAATCCGGCTTTCTCATAAAACAGATGTGCTCTGTCCGTATTCTTGGGGGTGTCGAGAATGATTTGCCTCCAGCTTTTTCAATATGCGGAATAACAGCCCTTTATCCATATTGAGCTCACGGGATATGTCCTTTGCATTTCGATTCGGATGCAAATACACATCTTGAATTTTACCTCTTTCTGGCATACACCACACTCGGCCCCATCCCATGCCTCATCAGCACCCCTTCTTCTATAAACCTATTCAAATCGACAACCGCCTGCTTATAACTACGTCCTGCCAGCCGTGCATACTGGGAGCGATTGATGCAGGGATACTGCTGCAAATACTCATCCAGCAACTGCCAGCGCTGCTCCACGCCCAACGCCTCATCGGCAGACGAAGCAGGCGCCGATGCCGATTGCGGACAACGCTCCAACTGCATCTTACCTTTCAAATCCTTATAGAACTCCCTGCCCAGACGGAAATTCAACCCACGCAAAGCGATGGAGGCAGCACGAAGCTCTTTCTTGTCCGTCGCCTGGCGGGTACAACTCAAAGAGGGGGTGAAGTAACCCAGTTCGCCCAGCTCCACCGTCCAGCCATTGGCAAGGCAGTCGCGCAACTCGTCCATAAAGCCTGCCATCGCTCCTTCCAGCAGGCTGCGGCTGAGGCCGGTGAAAAGATGTACACGCTCGATAAATTCCTTGCGGTCGATGGTGCCCTTGGGGACAAAGCGGGCATAAAGGAATTGTTGCTCGCCGGTCTGGCGGACGTCGGGTTTCTCGAAAAGGTCGTAATACGCACTCATATATATTCTGTTTTTAAATGGTTCTGCAATTCCGTTTTTTCTTCTTCCCTGGCATTAAGGAGAAGAAATGCTATTCTTTAATCGTTCCACCATGGAGAAAATATCATTCCACCACGGAAGAAAAATCGTTCCACCATGGTGGAACGATTTTTCCCACACGATGGAACGATTTAATAGTAGCATACAAATATACTAATCGAAAGGAGGAAAAACAAGAAAATTCCCATAAAAAACATATCTTTACGCTGGAAATGAAACATATAAAAAATACACACCAAACTCACTTTAGAGTCATGAAGAAAATATATCCCAAAAAATGGTTGGAACTGCATCCGTACAAGCAGACAAACAGCGTTGACCAGTACTACGTCGGCATTGCAAACGAAATCCACAAAAGACTTTACTCTTCAACGATAGCCGACGCCTTCGAAGAAGAGGAAAACATACGCTATACAAGCCTCTGCCTCGCCGCATGGTTTGAGGACGTCATCTCCCAGACCGGCATCTGGCAGGCATTCACTGCCGAGTGCCGGAAGCGATACGGAGCCTATCTGCCCTTCTACCCCATCAAAGGCGATTACTTTCCGGATGAAATCAATCTGGAGGACATACGCTTTCTGCTTTGGCACCATATACAATATCTGTGCCGGGGAATAAGCGCCATCAACCCCGAGAATCCCGGAATAGAGCAGACTGCACAAGAGATATACGGACTGCTTGCAGAGGAATACGAAACCGCTCCCGAAAATGAAAGGATGCAGGAATTTCTATACCACTCTGCCATGGGAGAAGAAGACTTCTTCCGCTACCGGGAGATACTGGATTGGTTTCACTACCAATGCTACTTCAACATCGAAAATGTCGCCCAATGCCGGGACGAAGCTGAACGGTTGCTGGATGATGAAAAGATTACTCCCGAAATGGCAGAGACCCTCATATATGCCACACGCACCTCACTGACGTTCAAAGGCCGCCGCAACCTGCTGTCGCTGACCTCACCGGAATGGCTGGCTCTCATCGGCAATGCCCATCCCGAACATCAGCTTTGGGGCAAGGTGAAGGTACGGGAAAACAGTTGTTATCTGCTGGAGAAAGAAGATGACAGGTATCTGTACGTCAAAGATTTGTGCAGTGAGGACGAAGGCGAATTCAAGATAACCAAGAAGTCCTTGAACCTTTCGGCCATCCGTAGCCGAGAGGTAGGGAAAAGCACCCTTATCTGCGAACTGATTTATTTTGGCAACGCATGGTGGCAGTGCGGCATGCTTCTCGAGAACAAGTACAACCAGAAAATGGCGGAATATGTGGACGACTTGACGAAACAGAAAGAAAAGACGAATGAAAAGGCTGCATTCCATGATTTCATAAAAGCATCCGGCGGGAAATCTTTTGTATTCTGCCAATCGCAAGAGGAGATTTCTGATTTTCTGCTGAACAAGATGGACTACAATTTGAAAGAAGGCCTGGACATACCACGCATAAATACGGAAAACGGAGCCATGCTGATGGCCAACCCGCACACCGGCCTACATATCCAATTCAAGCTGTGCGAATGCATCAAATCTCCGGACAACCCTAATTATAATAAGGAGGAAGCAGAGAAAAACGCCATTATGTTCATCGTCAACCCAGACATTATCCCCTACCAATTGAGTTGCATCCTGCAAGACGAAGGCATGCTTCCGGATGCTTATCTGAACAGTTTGCAAAGAAAAGAATACGGGCAAGAGTTCATACGCAAGAATGCACACTTCCTGACTGATTATTTCCATTATCGGTGTCGGGAGAAAGACTTTGATTAGTTGAAAATGGGGGGTGAATACCACTTTTGACACATTTCCAACTACCAATTATCATAGTGCTTTCCAGAACTTCTGGAAATCCTTATACCGTCCGTAGCACACTAACTGGTCGCCGGCTTGTATCTGGTCATTTTCCGGCAGTTCGTTCAGTACATTGTGTTGCACATACGAGACGCCCAGGCAATTCTTCAAAGTCTCGGCACGTTTCAAGGCGAGCATCTTCAGGCCAAACTCCTTATCGAGATTCAATTCATTGGCATAATAGCCAATGAACCTGTCCGGAACGGTGAACTTGACTACATAATAATCCGGTGCCACGCGGAAGGTCTCCATATCGGCACCGAATTCCAGCAACTGTACCAGTCCGCGTGCGGCATCCTCCTCGGGAGTAAGAATGCGTTCCAGCTCAAAAGCCTCGAGTACGGAACGGTGGACAGCGTCAATGGCGCGGGCATAGATATGCTGCACCTTCTTCTGCTTCAGCAAAGCCACTACACGGATGGATGCACCGAAATTCTCGCCGATGGCAACAATCACCACATCCACACTGTTCAGCGGCAACACGGACAAGGCCTGCTCGTCCGTAGCGTCGATGACAAAGGCTGTGGCAATCTTTTCCTTCAGACTATCCACCCGGCCGACGCTCACGTCCGCACCTATCACTTCGTGCCCCAGTGCAGAAAGCTCTTCTGCCAGCACGTGACCATAATTCCCTAAACCGATAATAATATACTTCATCTTATTTAATTGATTATAATCTGACCACTCGGATACTGATACTTCGTATGCTTCTTCTGCTTGATGATGCCAAGCATCAGCGTAATTAGTCCCACACGCCCCACAAACATCAGCAGTGCCACCAGCAGCTTGCTGTCGTCTCCCAACCGTGGGGTAAGGTTCAAACTGGACCCCACCGTGCTCAATGCCGACACACACTCGAAGGTAATGGCCAAAAGCGACGTACCCGGCTCCAGCATACTGATGATGAAAACAAACAGCAACAAGACGCCGAACGACATCACCACCGTGGCATTGGAACGACGGATGGAATCATGTGACAGCTCACGGCCAAACACCTCTACCCGTTCCGTGCCGCGCAACACAGCCACCAGATTCAGCACCACTACCGCAAAGGCATTTACCTTGATACCGCCTGCCGTAGACTGTGAACCGCCTCCCACCCACATCAGAAACAGATATATAAGCAATGTCTGTACCCCCAAGCCTGCCAAGTCCACACTGGTAAAGCCTGCCGTACGGGGACACGTGGCATTGAAAAACGCCTGCGTCCACTTGTCGGCCACCGACATGCCGGCGAAGGCGGCATTCCACTCAAAGACAGCAATGCCCACCGTGCCCAGTACCAGCAGCAGGAAGGTGACTATCAGTACAATCTTTGTATTCAGGTTGTACAGATGGTAAAAACGCTTGCCGTCCCAATGCCACGTACGCAGAAAGTGCCACAGACGACGCAGATGGTAAAGAATAATATCCTTGAAATTCACCAGTATGGGGAAACCGATACCCCCCAAAATAATCAGCAGAGATATATAGATGAAGAACGGATTGTGCCCCGTCATCACCAACGGATTACCCAGATTTCCGGGCAACGTGGAGAATCCCGCATTGCAGAAAGCGGAAATGGCATGAAAAGCGGAAAAGGCCAGCTCTTCTTGAAGGTCCATCCCCATCGTCCCGTGGATGTCTCCCCAGATAGCAAGCATCCCTATTCCTTCAATCACCAGCGTAAAGGCCAGAATATAGACCAGGGTGGAGAGCAAGGAATTCAAGGAATTGGAACTCACCATGTCGCGCACCACCAACTGATTGTACAACGAGGTATTACCCATGAAGAACATGGCAAAGAAGCTCGTCAGTGTCATCACTCCCAGACCGCCTATCTGAATCAGCAGAATGATTACCACAAAACCGGTCGGGGTAAAAGTGGACGCCACATCGACAGACGTCAGCCCCGTGACGCACACCGCACTGGTGGATATGAACAGCGAGTCGACCCACGATATGCCGTTCATCGTGCAGCGCGGCAACATCAACAGCCCCGTGCCTATCATTATGATTATCAAGAAACTTGCAGCCAGAATAAGCGAAGGGTTCGTACGCCGCCCCAGCAACCGTACCAGCCCGTTGGAAAGGCTGAAAAAGGAAAACACCAGCAGCAGGACAAGATGATAGGCCTTGCCATGCAGAAATTCCCAGAACTGCAAGATGGCGCCCTCCTCCTCCGGACGATGGAAAATGACCGGGATAAGAGTCAGATAGAGCAGAATGGTCAGTATCCAGGTGAGCTTACTGAAGGTGCGCCGGGTATCCTTGTATTCCAGCAAAATGCGAAGGGTGACATCTACCAGAAAAACAATCCACACCCCATGGTACAAGCGTTGGAGCTGATGCGCCTCGACCTCTGAAATCGTAAAGCCATGCTCATAGACCACGCCGACAATCAGCAGGATGGAGGCCAAATAAGTGATGGAAGTCATTACTCCCACTGTCATCCGTACGTAAGGGTGAATCCATTTATTTTGATACAAAAGGAATTTATGATAAATCTTCATAAATGCATCGATTAATGAAACGCGGCAAACTTAGACAAATATACCTTGATATACAAAAAACAAAAGGAAAAAGAAATTGGTTCAAAAATAATAGCTACATTTGGGCATTGAATTATTAATAATTTTAACCACTATGAGCAACAAAAAGAAAAGATTCATTCTCCCGGAAGAGGAAATCCCACAGTACTGGTATAACATACAAGCCGATATGGTGAACAAGCCCATGCCACCGCTTCACCCCGGCACCAAGCAACCGCTGAAAGCAGAAGACTTGTATCCTATCTTTGCCGAGGAACTCTGCCGCCAGGAACTGAATCAGACCGACACGTGGATTGAAATCCCCGAAGAGGTCCGCGAAATGTACAAATACTACCGCAGCACTCCGCTGGTGCGCGCTTATGGATTGGAGAAAGCGCTCGGCACACCGGCACATATCTACTTCAAGAACGAGAGCGTCAGCCCGATGGGCTCGCACAAGCTGAACTCCGCCATCCCACAGGCATACTATTGCAAGCAGGAGGGAGTGACTAACGTGACCACCGAAACCGGTGCCGGACAATGGGGAGCTTCCCTGGCATATGCCGCCCGCCTCTTCGGACTGGAAGCCGCTGTCTATCAGGTAAAAATCAGTTACGAGCAAAAGCCCTACCGCCGCAGCATCATGCAGACATTCGGTGCGCAGGTTACCCCGTCTCCCTCCATGTCTACCCGCGCCGGAAAAGATATACTGACCGCCCATCCCAACTATCAGGGCTCGCTGGGAACAGCCATTTCCGAAGCCATAGAGCTGGCACAGACCACTCCCAACTGCAAATATACCCTCGGCTCCGTATTGAGCCACGTGGCCCTGCACCAGACCGTCATCGGACTGGAAGCCGAAAAGCAGATGGAAATGGCGGGTGAATATCCCGACACCGTCATCGCCTGCTTCGGAGGAGGTTCCAACTTTGGCGGTATCGCCTTCCCCTTCATGCGCCACAACATCCTCGAAGGAAAGAAAACACGCTTTGTCGCCGCCGAACCTGCTTCATGTCCGAAGCTGACACGCGGCAAATTCCAATACGACTTCGGAGACGAGGCCGGATACACTCCGTTGCTGCCCATGTTTACACTGGGACACAACTTTGCCCCTGCCAATATCCATGCCGGCGGCCTACGCTATCACGGTGCAGGTGTCATCGTATCACAACTGCTGAAAGACGGTTATATGGAAGCGGTGGACATCAAGCAGCTCGAATCATTCGACGCCGGTTGTCTGTTTGCGCAAGCAGAGGGCATCATCCCCGCCCCCGAGTCCTGCCATGCCATTGCCGCCACCATCCGCGAAGCAAACAAATGCAAGGAAACGGGTGAAGAGAAGGTGATTCTGTTCAACCTTTCCGGTCACGGACTTATCGACATGGCATCCTACGACAAGTATTTGTCCGGCGATTTAGTGAATTACGAGCTGACGGATGCCGACATCCAGAAGAATCTGGACGAGATAGGCAATCTGGCTTAATAGATATTCGCCATACTGACAAGCGGTTCATAGAGTTTCTCTATGTCCTGCGAGTCCATCTCAATCTGTACCTGGTCCCCCGGAATCAAACGAGTTCCTGCGGGGACCAGATTTTTTCCATCCCGATGTACATTGATAATGACGCAACGCTCCGGCAGGGACAGTTCGTCCACCAGTTTCCCGTCCAGATAAGAATCCGTCATAATCTCCACTGAAAGCGTATAGCGTTTCTCTTCTTTAAAATCGGGAGCATGAATCATATCTTCATAGAGGGAGACGTTGGAAGGCTTCATTTGCAGAAGTTCCGTAAAATAGTAGGTCAACCCACCAACAACCACCGAAGGGTAAAAGACCTCAAAATGCCCCGTAATCTCCGTAATCAGCACAATGGCCGTGAGCGGTGTACGGACCACGGCCACCAGAAAAGCCGACATGGAAACAAGCATGATATAACTGACATTCTCTTGCCCGATGACACCGTACCTCACTCCTACCAGACCGACAATCTGTCCCAACAACCCTCCCGTAACCAGCGTCGGAATGAAACTGCCGCCCGGCAATCCGGAAGAGACAGAGAAAACTGAAAAGACAAAATGCAGCAACATGACAGCCGTCACCCACATAATCTGCGTACTGCCGTTCTGTGCCTGGGCCAGCAGAAACTGCTCCCCGCCTCCAGTCAGATTGACCTGCATCAGCGAAATGATGTAGGCCACCAGCACCAGATAGAACATCTTGACATACGCCGGAGAATTGACTTTGGCATACACATGCCTGAAAGCATTCATGGTGGAGGAGTAGAACTTCCCGCATACGGAGACAATCACCGCCAATATCAAGAAATACTTCATCTGGACAAAGAAGGCGAAAACCGGTTCCGTTACTTCTATCAGATGGTAAGGATTCACGGGAAAGACCATGCTTGCCACGGCTCCTGCCACAACACCCGCCAGCAAGGTAGTGATGGCCGTCTTAGGGGCATCGAAGCGTTCAATGGATTCTATTACAATGAGCGAGGAAGCCAGTGGCGCTGCAAAAGCCGCAGCGAGCCCCGCTCCCGCCCCGGCTGCCAGCAACTGTTTCTGTTCGCCTTTCAGGATATGGGTCCAGCGAGATACCAGGCTACCCACATAAGAGCCTATCTGCACGGAAGGCCCTTCGCGTCCCAAAGACAGCCCCGCCGAGAAGGACAGAATGCCCCCTACAAACTTGGATACCATCTCGATGAAAGGATGCCGGTAAGTGATGCGCCCGTTAATCACGCCGCGTGTCTGCGGAATACCTCCCCCACCGATAAGCGGCATTTTCCCCACGAGCCACATGACGAAGACGAGAATGCCCCAAGAAAACAGAAAGAGTGGAATGTGCCAGTACCAGGCCGGATGCGAAGCGAAGAAACCACTGCGGAGGTGGAACAGATAATAGAGAAGATAGTGATAGGGTACAGCGACCAGTCCCGTCAGCAAACCGACGAACATGCTGACGAAATACAGCCGGGCATCCACCAGCTTCAACTTCCAGATGTGCCAGCCGCGTACTGTTTTCCAGTTCTTGACCCTCGTCCAAAGACGTTCTGCCTTATCCCATAGTTCCATAACAAAACAACTCCCGTTAACTTGCGCTTTACAACAACAAGCAACGGGAGTTGTTTTATACAGAAACATTATTTACCAAAATCTGTTCTTTGCAGGATTATACTCAAATCCCACGAGCTTCAATTTTCGTACAATGTCCTCTTTCTCTACGTTCATATCCTCGCAGAGCGCGTCCAGCGAAGGATAGAAATCACGCAGTTTCATGTTGATGAAGCTGTACAGCATCACCGGGTCCTCAGGTAATCTCATAGTTACAATCTTTAAATTTAAACTAATACCGGGGACAAAATTACAATAAAAAAACAAAATAGAGATAATTTTAGTGTGGAATATACAACCTACCCGCCGCAAACGATTGAGGGCCATGTTTACGGAGCTTCCGTCTGCTCTATCTTCAGGGAGACCTTCTCGATAATCTTGCCAAGCTCCTCTTCCAGCGGAATCACATTAAAGTCGCCCCAGAAATCGGCATCATACTTGAAGTCGGTTTCAGAGAAGACGGTATGCACCGGCAGCCGTTCCGCACGCGGGAAGCGCGTCACGTTCTCCCCGTCAATCCGGCAGGTCACCATCTCGAACCAGGTATACAGAGTGGGATTACTGAAGAGCATGCGTTTTCTCTTCATCTTGAAGTAAAGGTCGCCACGGATGTGGTGGACATAATAGGTACCGTTCCAGGGTTTGTATGAGACGGTATAGACAAGTTTCTCCGTTGTCAGCCTGATTTTCGGAGCCTGGCGTATCACGAAAAGCCGTGTGGCGGCCTTCACATACCGGGGATGAATCTCGAAGCGGGCACGCAGCAAGGCGCTGTTCTCCGAGTCTATATAGAGTTCTCCGCAGAACAAAGGCTCCTTTACCCCACGTTTCTGCTCAAAATAGACGACGTTGGCAGTACGGTCGTCCACCGATACGATGTCGCCCGAAGTATAGGTATAAAGTTCCTCGCCGGATTCCAGCAAGAGGAAGTCTGGAAGATTCTTCATGATGTCCAACTGCAGACATGCCTCCACCCCGGAGCTGATTTTGGCAAGCACACTGTCCGTCTGCTCCCGGTTATCTATCTTGCTCATCTTGAGCAGTTTCACCTGGTCTTTCTGTCCGGGTTCCATCGTCGGTGATTTGTAGACCTTGAAAACGGCCTCCGTCAGGCTCTGGAACTTGTTCTTCAGTTGTACACCTTCCCGGTAGAAGGTGGTCAGATAGACCGGAGAAGTGGAGCAGTTCCTATCCCGGTGCTCTATCATCTCGCGAAGCAGCTTTTTAGGCTCCACCAAGCGGATAAGCACTTCTTGCAAGGAAATGACTTTCGGCTCAAGGCTCAGAACATTGCTGCGTCCTTCCAAAGCAGAGGCTTCCACCGTTTGCCCCACATAACCCAGATGGGAGAAGGAGAGCATGCAGCGCCTCAACGAGTCGGGCAGGTTGAGCCGGAATTCACCGTTCTGGTTGGTAATGTTACCCAGTGAGGTTCCTTGTGCGATGACCGACGCACTGACGACGGGCTCTCCCGTCTCCTTGTCCAACAGGATTCCGGCAATGGTGGAATACGCCGGTCGGGGCGGCAGGAGTACCGTTTCTTCCATACTCTTCCTTTCTGCCGCCCGTGTTATCAATATATGGTTGCCTAATACCTTCAATTCGAGGTTCCGACTGCCGGTTATCCTATGAATGGCCTGTCTCACGGAACACTCCTGCTTCCTGACCCTCACTACTGAGTCGTTATGGATGACCTTGCTGTCATAGATAAACAGATAGCCGGACTGCTCCGAGACTTTCCCCAACAGCGCATAAACCGTTCCCTTCATTCCAGGCAGCCGGACGATGCGGTCCAGCACATCGCCTCCGTCCGCTCTTGCACTGCCTGCCAGGAAGAAAATGAAGAGTGGCAAATGGAGAATGAAGCATTTCATTGAATTCATTGTTCCGACAATATCAGTCTATTGCCCTGACGTGTACACTTCAAGTCGAACGTCCAGCATATCAGCTCGGCCACAGACTCCGGGGAGTTATTCGAAAATTCGACCGTCAGCCGCCGTTTGCCCAGGGTTGGCGACGCGGCTTCTATCTGCCAGCCGGCAGACTCCTTATTGATGGCACGCAGCACATCCTCCAGGCACTCGTCCTTGAAACGGATGTTGCTGGTGTAGCGGTCAAAGAGCTCCGGATTCTCCGTCTCGCTGACGAGCAGACTGCCCCCCTGCAAGATAACCGTTTCTCCCGCCTCTACAAAGACCGTCTGTTCCTCTTGTTTCAGCAGCACCTTCACCTTCCCGCGCTTCACGGACAAGCTGAAGGGGACCCCTTCATTGCTCCTGACATTGAAAGCCGTGCCCAGTACCTCCACACGCACCCTTGCCGTCTCAATCGTAAAAGCCTGCTCGGGTTTCTTTGCCACATCAAAGAAGGCTTCGCCCTGCAGGTTCACTTCCCGCTTGTCTTCCGCAAAATGTTCAGGATACTTCAGCGTGCTTTCCTGCGCCAGATATACCACCGAACCGTCTTCAAGGGTCTTGACCAGTGTGGGCTTCTCCCGGTTCTCCTCCGTCAGCAAGCTACGACTGTCCCCACCTTGTTCCGGTACGGCCCACCATGCGGCAAAACATACGATTCCGGCAATCACGGCTGCCGAAACGCTCCCCCACTTGAGGTAAAGCCTGCGGTGCGTTGCCGAAGCGTGTTCCGCATCTGCCGGCAGCAGGCAGTCCGTTTCGAAGCGGGCATAAAGCCGTACCCATGCCTCGTCGGTCCTTGTCTTCTTTTTATCTACTTCCATCATTGTGTCCGGATATAATTATCAATTTCATTTCGTAAGGTTCGGAGTACCTTGGTCATTTCCGCTTCCACCGTCTTGACGGACAACGAAAGCGACAAGGCAATCTCTGCATATTTCTTCCCCTCCATGCGGTGCATCCTGAAAATCTGCTGCCGGCGCCGGGGCTGCTTGTCGAGCGTATGCCGGATGAGAGTCCGTAGTTCCTCGTACTCCAAATGCGCGTGGGGGTCGGACGAATAGCCCGGCCCGGACTCCGTACGGACAGATGCCCGATAGCGCTCCTTGACCTCCTGATGCTCACAAAACTGCACGGCTTCATTCCTCACAGAACGGTAGAGATAGCTTTTCACGGACTGGAATACTTGTAACCGCTCCCGATTCTTCCACAGCACGTAGAACAGCTCCTCCACAATTTCCTCGGCGGACGCCGTATCACCCGTGATGCCCGCAGCATACCAGCAAAGGGGGGAATAATACCGGCGGAAGATTCCTTCGAACGCCTTTATATCGCCCTCCTTTATTCTGGCCAGTATCATCAGTTCATTCAGCATACTATGTTGAGGTACAGCTTATCTTCTACAAAGATAAAGAAAACTATCAGATAATCAATTGGATTGCTTCCGCAATTTACTGACTGCATTCTCCAGGGATTCCGTAGGTTCTATGATATTGTAATTCCTCCAGAAGTCTTCGTTCCAATACTCATCCACCAGGTCGTAGAATACCTGCTTCCGTTTGAAGGTATTCTTGTTGGAGATACCGGAGAGAGGGCTTTCCGTCCTGTCGGTCACCACCATTTCGGAAAAAGCGGTGTAGCTGGAGGAGAACAGCCTTTTTTTCCAGTCGCATTTAAAGCGGATGACATTCCGTATATAGTTCAGGTAAGTCTTGGCCCCCTGCTGCTTGTAGGTCACCAGATAGGTGACTTCCTGCGGGCGGAACCGTAAGCCGACGGGCTTCTTATGCAGAATGGCCTCCACTGCCTTCACCCGGTTTGCCATGTCCAGGCCAAACTCGGCACGTGTAAAGGAAAGCCGTTCGTAGTCTATATACAGTTTCCCGATGAACAAGGCATACATCAGGCTGACCCGCGGACGGAAGCTGACCACATACTGCATGCGGTTATCCAGATTGACGGGGTCCTCCATACGGAATTCATAATAGTCCAGATTGTCCGTGCTCAACAGTGCATCGCCATTCTTCACAATGTCCAGATAAAGGGACAGATTGGGGCCTCCCACCACTTTCACAGCCAGCGTGTCACTCTGCTTTTGGCTCAGCAGGCGGCGGCCCTTCAGCAGCTGCACCTTGTCGCGGTCTACATCGCGGGAGTTATAATCCGTCTTATAGACATCCATCACTGCCTCGGATACGCTGATATAGCGACGGCGCTTCTGCACGGTTTCCCGATAGAAGGCGGTCAACATGTTGTCATTGCCAGAATAGTTTACTGGAATTTTCTTGATGGCCTCTTCCACTATGACGCGGGGATTATTGCCATAGACCACAATCTCGCTCAAAAGATTGGGGGCCGGTATCATCCAGATGGTCAGCTCGCCCGTTTTTTCAAGTTCTTCCAGAGAGAGGTGTGTAGTGAGATAGCCGATATGGGAGACTTCCAGTCCACGGAAAGCTTCCGCTTCCGCTACTTTCAAGGAGAATGTGCCGTCGGCATTGGTCACCGTTCCGATATTGTTGCCGACAACAGAGACGTTCACGTTTTCGAGTTTCTTCCTGCTGTCCTTGTTCTTGACCGTACCAGTGATGACGAGCTCGTTCACTGCCGCGTCCTGCGCCATCAACGGGGTGATACCCGAAGATAAGAATACAAACAAACACCCAAGTGTAAATCCTACAAAGTTTTTCATAAGGCATGTTTTTAAGGGGTTTCTATTAATAAGAGCGGTAAGAAAGATAAAACCCTATGGAATGGAGAGAAAAACACCAAAAAAGTAGTACGTTGATAATCAGAGAGAAATTTTGCCAAGACATTGCCATAGGTTTGGCAAAACTTTGCCATGCCTATGGCAAAAGTTTGCCAACGCGGTGGCAAAGTCTTGCCAATAGTAAGGCAAAACCTTGTCAAGCTGTTGGCAATAGCTTAGTTGAATTGCTGAGGCTTCCGCTGGCTCAGAATAACGTAGATGATGACCGGCGCACCGATAATGGGCGTGACGGCATTCAAGGGGATAATACCCGCTTCGCCGGGCATGACGCAAATCAGGTTGCAAAGCAGTGCCACTGCACCGCCACTCAGGATGGTGACCGGCAATAGGGAATTGTGATTGGCTGTCCCCAATATCATGCGGGCCACATGCGGCACGGCCAGACCGATAAAAGCGACTGGGCCACAGAAGGCGGTGGTGACAGCCGTCAAGAGCCCGGTGATAATCAAAAGCCAGTTGCGCACACGGCAGATATTTACACCTAGATTTTCGGCATAGCGCTCTCCCAGCAACAAGGCGTTCAGGGGCTTTATCAACAATAATGAGCCGAACAGTCCCACAATGGTGACCAGCGCAAAGGCCGGCATCTGCTGTAGGGAAACTCCACCGAAGTTGCCCAGCCCCCATATCATATAGGACTGCACCCCCTCTGCCGTAGCAAAGAAGTTCAGCAGGGCAATGGCCGAAGAAGCGATGTAGCCTATCATGATACCCGTTATCAGCAGCATGATATTGCTCTTTATCAGCGTGGAAAAGAAAAGGATAAGTGCCATAATCAGCATGGCTCCGATAAATGCGCCAAGCAGTACGGAGAAGAAGCCGGACAGACTGAACGCCCCTGCCGTGATGCTGCCGCCAAACAGCAGCATGACGAAGGCCACTCCCAGACTTGCCCCGGCGTTGATGCCCAGAATGGATGGTCCTGCCAGCGGATTCTTGAAAGCCGTCTGCAACATCAGTCCGCAGACAGCCAATGCGCCACCGCAAAGCAGCGCCGTCAGCGCTTGGGGCAAACGGGATTCCCAAAGAATGAAGCTCCAGCCTGCCTTCTCCCCCTCTCCACCGAGCAGGATACGGAAAACATCGGCAGGCGGAATCGAAACCGACCCCACCAGCAGATTGCCCGCAAAAAGCAATAAGATTACTACTCCCAACCCGATACCATATTTCCAGCCTTTACTCATAGTTACATTATTTAGCACACAGAGACACGGAGGCACAGAGTTTTCTATTACTTTCACAAAAGTTCCGTATCTCTGTGTTCATCACTCTTTCAGTCTGCAAAAATAGCGCAAGCCTCCCAAATCTCCTATTTCGGGATGCAGAATCTGTATCAGATCGGATAACAAATAATCGGGACGGAACGGAGTCTCCTCATAGAAAGGAACTTTTGCCGTATTACAACCATAGACATTCCGGGCCTTGAAAGCCTTAAAACCGGTGTAGCCGATATAATCCGCCTCCAAATCAGCATAGCTCATGTCGCGGTCGCGGTTGAACTTCACCAGCCAGACGTCGGCATCGCCCGCCTTGTCGAAAACGGTCTCGAAAGCCAGAGGAACAGAGCCGCTGTGGGTATCGTCGGCAAAGGCGTAACGCCCGCAAGCATCCTGAAAAAGCCTTCCTATGGTGCTACGCCCTCCCGGTACGTACCATGCCGAGCCACTTTTCAACTCACTGACAACGGAGAACGAGGTGGATGAAAGTTGCGCACGCATCTTGAGGCGTTGGTAACAACTGTCCACTTCAGCAAAAAGGCTGTCGGCTTGTGGCGCAACCCCGAAGAGCAGTCCGTAGAAACGCATCCACTCGGCACGTCCCAAAGCGGAGGTTTCCATGTAGTCGGCACATTCGATGATGGGAATATCCAGTTTCTCGATACGGCCATAACCGCCACTGTTCTCGAACGGAGACAGAAGGATGGCATCGGGATGCAGGTCGATGATGCGCTCCATATCGGGATTCATACCGTCGCCACAATCGGCGATGGCACCCCGGCGGCAGGCTTCGTGCACGGCGGGTAGTTTGATGTACTTCAAGTCACAGACACCGCCGATGCTACCAAACACACCCAGATTATCCATCAGTCCGCAGTGGACGGAAGAGTAGATGACTGATTTGGAGAGTGGGGTACGTACCACAGTACCTGCCGGAAGATGTGCCGGGAGTTCGCGGTCTTTCGGGACCAGTATATAGGTATGTAGCGTGTGCAACGTATCCCAAGGATTGCGCAAGGTGGCAAGGGTATAGCCGGGATAGGACATTAAGGTAAGATTCTCTGCATAACGTAAGGGAATGGTGTCACCGTTGGCCAAAGCAGAGGCAGTCTTGCTCCTTCCCCCGCAGGAGGAAAGAAACAGGACTGCGAACAGACAGATAAGTAAACTATTTCTTTTCATTGATATTAATTGAAGAAGATAGCAGAATTAGGATTCATACCTCCTGCATCGAACTGCTCTATAAAGGTACCGTCTTTCTTGAAACGATAAATGGTGCCGTTCGTGGTATATTCAGAAGTACCAATATAGAAATCACCGTTATTATCATTTACTTCCAACATATAAATCGTAGAAGTTTTCAACTTTTCCGGTATATCCTTCAAGAAAGAAGCTTCATCCATCTTTCCAGTCTTTATATTATAAGTAAAAAAAGAAGCGGTAGGATTGGTGTAATTTGAATAAGTCAAATAGAGAATATCATCAGTAGCACACATACGGGTGGCACTGCCTAATTCCGTCACCTTATTGTTGGCAGCAGGGTCTATCATCTGTAATGAATAGCCAATATCAACATAATTACCCCATGAAATCAAAAAAACCTTATCATCCTCTTCAACCAAAGCATTGGGGTTCAAACCTACCGTCAACGTCTCTTTCAACTTGAAAGTACGCAAATCTATCACCTTTACGTCATTGTGATAAGTGCTCCAATCAGCAGTACAGCTATTCGCCACATAAAGCATATCCTCGCAGATTGCCACACCTTCCAGATTGTCGCCAAGTCCGGTCAATTTATCCACTACCTCCAACGTTTTCGCATTGATTTTAGCTACAGCTCCTCCGTAGAAGGAAGCATAGATATATCCATCCTCAGCATCGATATAACGAATGCCTGCACTGAGGTCGTTGTCGTCTACAAACGAAACACGTTTCAACTCCACACCCGCAGCATTCAGCTTAGTCAGATAATTGGAACCACTTACAGCTATATATATTTCATCTTCATACTCAATCATACTCTGACCAAGGTCACCCAACTTGGCGTTGTTTTGAGTCTGGTAAATATCACTGATGAAATCCGCATCCTTATTGGGTGCATAAAAGGCAAGTCTTGCGTTATTAGCTCCCCAACCACCCTCATTCAGAATATAAACACGCGTCTGCGGCAGTGTCACCTTCGACCCGCCGTCATCCAGAGAATCGTCATCGTCGTCACTACAAGATGCCAAAGAGGCACCCAAAGCAAGCATGCAGAGCATACCGAATAATAAACTTCTTACTTTCATAATCACAGTTGTTATTGTTTATAATTAGTTTTTGTTGTTCATAAATAGATTATTCAAAACTTGAAAGTACCCGTCAACCGCCACGAACGACCCGGCATAGGATAATATTTTATCACGTCATACTGTTCATCGGTCAGATTTATAATCTCGGCCTGCAACAGAAGCCGGCAACCGCCCAAAGCAAACTCATGAGAGAGGCTCATCGTATGCTCCAGATAGCCCTCAATCTCATTCTCCGGAATGTTCTGCGACAAATAGTAACGCTTTCCCACTCCTACCGCCGAGTAGCCCACATTCACCCACGGCGTTTCTACAATGGCGGACGCGTTTCCGCTATGAAGAGGAGTATAAGGCAATTGGTCCTTATAGTTCTTCGCGTCGGAATCGGTCAGGTCAATGGCCTTTTGCCATGTATATCCGCCCGACATAATCAGTCTTATTTTCTCCGTCAATGGAACGGTTGCCGCCAAAGTGGCATCCACACCTGCGGCATGCACCTTGCCGTAGTTCGCCATCTTCCACGCATAGGTGGTGGGAAAAGCCACAATCTTATCCGTCACATCATTATAGTAACCGTCGAGCGTAACGGAGATATAGTCGAACACAGACAATCCGGATTTGCTCCATGTGATACCGACATTATATTCGTCTGCCTTCTCGGGTCGCAGATTACGGTTGCCCAGCCGGTAGTAATAGAGGTCGTTGAAAGTGGGCAGACGGAACGTACTCTTATACATCAACCGGAAATACAGCGACTCGTCCTGCCAAGGCTGCATACTGACTGATAAAGAGGGGGCAAAGCGATGGAAGTCATCGGGGACCGTACCTTTCTCGGCATGCTCCGAAGTGGCAGTATGCACCAGCGAAGCCGTGGCCGTGAGCCATCCTTGCCGGTAGCGTGCATTGAAGGCACTGATGGAAGTATATCTTGTAGGGAAAGGACATTCCGGCAAACTGTTGCGCAACTTGTTTATCACCCCATCCTGCGCCAACGAAAGGGTCAAAGCTTCCAAAGGACGGTAGAGAACGGTCGCGGAAATATAATATTCGTCTTGCCGGTGATTTTCCCGATAATATCCGTCGGCATATTCCTTGCCCTCATCCTTATATTGGTTCCAGCCATGATTATACTTTGCCTGTGCCTGCAAACTCCACCGGGGCGAAAAATGCTTCCTATAACGTGCCTGCACAAAAGTATTCTCATCCCAAAGCGTTTCATCGGAAAGGGGATTATAGAGCGTAACCGCCCCTGGAAGTCCCCGGCGGGAATAGAAGTAATAACCCTTCACATCCAGTTCGCTGTCATCCTTGAAAGTATGATAAAAGGTAGCTTCGCCCTGCCAGGAATAGATGCCGGAGTTGTTACGTTTCTCTTCCGTCACGTATTTCCCATTGACCAGCGTGAAAGGGTAATTACCGTCTGCCCTCATATAACCGGCATCTACCGCCACGCGTGTACGGCAGCCCAGTTTCTGCCACCAGCGCAGCGAGGGGCTGACCATGCCGAACGACCCTCCGCGCACCCGTGCCTGAAAAGCGGCATTGCGCCCGTCATCAAAATGAGGTTTTTCCGTCTCTATGCCCAGCACACCGGCCGACGCATACAAGCGGGCGGACTGCAACAAGTCCTCCGACTGCCCGATGGCGAGCGAAAGCATGGAAACATTGTCCAGCGAAAAACGCCCGATATCTATCTGCCCTGCCTGACAATTACTCACCGCCACCCCGTCATAACTGACAGCTGTATGGGCTGCTCCCATATTGCGTATGGAAACCGTTTTCAGTCCTCCAATGCCTCCATAGTCCTTTACATTGGCTCCGGCAAAACGGCGTACAGCATCTGCCATATTCTGTATTCCCAGCTGGCTGATATCCTGCCGTGACATCGTCTGTATGGGTACGGCAGAAGTCGCTTTATTGGGCGACCTGCGTGCTGTCACTGTCACTTTCTCTATCTGATGCACTTTCCCCGTAATCGTATCTCCCCCCACCTCCTGGGCAGAGAGCCGGAGTATACTTGCACCCAATGAAACAGCACAGACCAGTAATACCTTAGTCCTTCCTGACATAGAATAAATGAAGATTATCTTAAACCATTTGCGCACTGCCCACTTTCCTCGAATGGACAATTTTTCGACTTTGTTTTGCAGGTCTTCTGACTCGTTCCCGGTACATCGCCTTCCCGTTCTTCCCGAAGAACAGTGGCACAAGTATGATACACCGAGCATGGAACTCACAGCAGCGGGACTGTTCGGGACTTTCACCCGATTCCCTTTTCATCCGCTTCTCCGGATAGAGAACGCGGAACAAAACGTGGACAAAGATAGGATAAATAAAAGAAGTTTCAGTAAACAATAAAACGAATATTACCGTTTTAACAGTCATTTTTTTAACTTTGTAACATAATAACCCCAAAATCGAGTTGCCATGAAATATAAGTTATTGGTTCTTGATGTAGATGGAACGCTACTCAATGATGAAAGAGAAATTAGTAAAAGGACATTAGCTGCTCTGCTAAAGGTCCAGCAAATGGGAGTGCGCATAGTTTTGGCATCCGGTAGGCCGACTTATGGATTGATGCCACTGGCCAAAACCCTCGAACTCGGCAATTATGGAGGGTTTGTTCTCTCCTATAACGGTTGCCAGATAATAAAAGCACAGAACGGAGAAATATTGTTTGAACGACGCATCAATCCGGAAATGCTGCCTTATCTGGAAAAGAAAGCCCGCAAGAACGGCTTTGCCATCTTCACCTACCACGATGATACCCTCATTACGGATAGTCCGGACAATGAATATATAAAGAATGAAGCCCTGCTAAACAATTTGAAGATAATCAAGGAAGATGAATTCTCTACTGCCATAGACTTCGCACCTTGCAAGTGCATGCTGGTGAGTGACAAGGAAAAAGCTCTGATAGGGCTGGAACAACATTGGGAAAAACGCCTGGCAGGTACTCTGGATGCTTTCCGTTCCGAGCCTTACTTTTTAGAGGTGGTGCCCTGCGGAGTCAATAAAGCGAATACGTTAGGCGCCCTATTAGAGCATTTGGGAGTAACACGGGAAGAAGTCATTGCCGTTGGAGATGGCGTATGCGATGTGACCATGCTCCAATTGGCCGGCATGGGGGTAGCTATGGGACATTCACAAGATTCTGTAAAGGTCTGTGCAGACTATGTGACCGCATCGAATGAAGAAGATGGAGTGGCCCTGGCCGTAGAAAAACTAATATTGGCAGAAGTGCGTGCAGCAGAGGTGCCTCTTGATTTACTGAACGAACGGGCACGACACGCATTGATGGGAAACTTGGGCATTCAATACACATACGCTTCGGATGAGCGCGTAGAAGCAACCATGCCGGTCGACTACCGTACCCGCCAACCCTTCGGCATTCTGCATGGCGGTGCCACCCTTGCCTTGGCAGAAACCGTTGCCGGGCTCGGCTCCATGATTATCTGCGAACCTGATGAGATTGTCGTGGGAATGCAAGTCAGCGGAAATCATATTTCTTCTGCACACGAAGGAGATACCGTAAGGGCAGTGGCAACCATCGTTCATAAAGGGCGTTCATCCCATGTGTGGAATGTGGACGTATTTACTTCCACCAATAAACTGGTTTCCTCTATACGGGTAGTGAATAGTGTTATAAAGAAAAGATAAAATAACTGTTATAAACTACGTAATGTAAATGCATGAAAATCAAAAGGGAACGAGGGGGTTAACCAATTCCTCGGTTTTATCCTTACTTTTGTAAACTATATTAGAGAGTTATCCCGAACAACAAAAAGAAAACGATGCAGATACGCAACAATACATTGATAACGGAATGTTCAGCTTATGATTTCAAGGAAATGTTGGAACGTAAGAAAGTGAAGTCATGGCTTAAATCCGTGTCGGCTTTTGCCAATACGGAAGCATCTTCTTTCTTCACTACATTCTATAATCTGAATTGGGGAAAGAACGAAAGAATACCCGTAGAAGAAGTGGCCGAAAGGGTAAACAGTCCCCTCAAAAAGTATCCTGCAAACGAAGAAAGTTCGGTCGAAAAGTTCGGTGTAAATGCGAAAATGTTCGGTGTAAACGACAAAAGTTCGGAGACAAGGTTCGGAGAGAGCACAGATGCCCCTAAAAACATAGGAAAGACAGCACAGAAGATTATCGATTTCGTCATTTCCGATCCTCCTATGTCAGCCGAAACTATGGCTTACAAGATTGGTATAAGTTCTCGTGCCGTAGAAAAACAAATTGCAAAATTGCGGTCTATGGGTATCTTATCTCGTGAAGGTGCGGACTTTGGTGGCTATTGGCGCATTGTCATTAATCCTCAAACTGAAAAATAAGTATATAAGATTGACTTGAAATTCAAAAACACAAGAGGCGTGCAACTTAATGGATTACACGCCTCTTTTTTCTATAAAATCACCTATTGCAACTTACTTCACCTCCTCAAATTCAACAGTATCTCTGTATGAGCAACTTGCGTGAACGTGTTGCAATTATATCGCAAATCCGAAAATAAGCATCCATAAGCAACCACAGCTCTTGACTGCAAAAGTATATAATTTTTCAATAAAAATCGTGATATAAACGCATAATAATCAAAAGTATGAGGTCGTTTTAACAGAATCTCCGGTTTTATCCTTACCTTTGTATATGATATTGGGGTAATGTGCCCTAACAAGTATAAGAAAACGATGCAAATTCATAACAACACATTGATAGCGGAATGCTCGGCTTACGATTTCAAGGAAATGCTGGAACGTAAGAAAGTGAAGTCATGGCTCAAATCCGTGTCGGCTTTTGCCAATACAGAAGGTGGGAGTCTGTTCTATGGAGTGAACGACGACGGAGTGATTGTCGGTTTGGAGAATCCACAATCCGATGCCGATTTTATCAGCGAAACCATCAAGGCAAGACTTGACCCTGTGCCGGAAGTACAACTCATCCCGATAGAACACGAAGGACACTCCTTGCTTGAAGTGAAAGTGAAAGCCGGAACGCTTACACCTTATTATTACTATCAGGACGGAACACGTACCGCTTTTGTGCGGGTTGGCAATGAAAGTGTGGAATGCAATTCGCAGCAACTCCTTTCATTAGTATTGAAAGGTACGCACATGACATGGGATTCGCTTCCTACCCAAGTGGATGCCGGCAAACACTCCTTCATCATCCTTGCCAATACTTTCCGCGAACAGACCCATCAGGAATGGAACGACAAGTATCTGGAATCATTCGGCTTGGTAACGCCGGATGGTAAACTGACCAATGCCGGACTGCTATTTGTGGACAACTGCACAGTATTCCAATCCCGTATCTTCTGTACCCGCTGGACGGGACTCTATAAAGATGATGCCATCAGTTCCGTAGAGCATCGTGCTAACCTTGTTTTGCTATTGAAATATGGTATGGACTTCATCAAGAACTACACCATGAGCGGATGGGTGAAGATGCCGAACTATCGTCTGAACCTCCCCGATTATTCCGACCGTGCCATCTTTGAGGGCTTGGTAAACCACCTTATCCATCGGGATTATACCATAATGGGCGGTGAAGTGCATATAGACATCTACGATGACCGCGTAGAACTGGTATCACCCGGTGCCATGCTTGACGGTACGCAGATTCAAGACCGGGATATATACAAAGTGCCGTCCATGCGTCGCAATCCTGTCATTGCAGATGTGTTCACTCAGTTAGACTATATGGAGAAACGCGGCTCCGGCTTACGCAAGATGCGTGAGCTTACAGAGAAACTGCCCAACTTCCTGCAAGGAAAAGAACCACAATATCTAACGGAGGCTACTTCGTTCTACACCACTTTCTATAACCTGAACTGGGGAGAAAACGGAAGAATACCTGTAGAGGAGGTAGCTAACAGGGTAAATACTACCCTCGAAAAGTACCCTGTAAACGAAGAAAGTTCGGAGAAAAAGTACCCTGTAAACGAAGAAAGTTCGGAGAAAAAGTACCCTGTAAACGAAAATAGTACCCTCAAAAAGTACCCTGTAAAAAGGAATACCAACAAACCTGTTGGTAGGACGGCTCAACGTATTATAGATATGGTTATATCCAACCCGATGATAACTCGTGAGAAAATGGCAGATGAATTGGGTATCTCCTTAGATGGTGTCAAGAAACAGATAAAGAACCTTCGAGATAGAGGAATCCTTACGCATGAAGGTTCGGATAAAGCTGGCTATTGGCGTATTATCGTTAAACCATAAACATGGATTCCATGGCAATATTCATATTGGTCTTCACCTTGCTTGTAGCTTTCTTAGCCATAGCCTTGTTGCTTGGCATAGCCCCAATAAGTTCAAAAGCCAAATACAGAACAATGTATGTTGGTGCAACGCTTATGATACTAATCGCTCTTATGACATGCGATTATATTGACATGCAAACTGACATGACATCAAGAATAAGATTTCATGCAGTATTAGTCTTTGCCATTGCAGTTGGATATTTTTGCATCGCTGTAGCGCATACGGAAAAGTACAACACAGTGAAACGCAGGAATCAAAAATTAGAAGAAGCCCTTACGGCAAAAGAGCAGGAAAAGGTATCTATTCTATTGGAACATCAAAATGAGAAGCAAAAAGCCCTTCTACAAGGGGAACTTGAATGGCTGGCCGGGAAAATAAAGATGTTTACCGAGGAGGAGCAAAAAGCGATTCTTGCCAGTGCATTATCGTTTGCCAAACATGAATTGATACTACCTCCTTCTATAAAAATCCAGCCCAACGAAACGTGCAGTCAGCAAGAGCTTATGTACTACGTTTGCTCTGCATTTTTCAATATGGGTAAGAAGCGTAATGACATTGTAAGTTTCTTGATTCAAGTCTTTCCGCTCTATTTCCCTGCCGGAGAAAGTACTTTGGCTAAAAAGATGCCAGGGATGGATAAGGTAAGAGAGAGAAGGGAGAAAGAAGAACAAACAAGATTATGAGTATGAATAAAGAAACAATCATATCAGCTATTATTGACGTTTGTAAAGCAATGGGGTTAGACTATACAACCAAAGTAAGGTCTGCCACATGGAATGCATATATAGTTGTAGAACATGAAACATACAAAGTAGCTTTCAACGTGTGTAAATGTCCTCGCAATGTAAAAGCCACATACAAAGCTATGCGTAAGGAACGTGTTTGCGGGTGTTGGTTACTATTGCCAACTAGAAACTCGTCTTATCAAGAACAGAGTCTTCCATGTTTTAACCTTATATCCACAGATAAGGAATTTGTATGTCTCAATTCAAAATCGGAAGATAATTCCATTAATCAAATTGAATTATTTACGTTCCTTCATTCCATTATTGATGGCAAGATAAAGTTTGCGGAACAAGCAGAAATCAACAAAGTAGAATTGTGCTTCTATAAAAACAGATGTTGGAAGTGTCATAAAGAAAATGATGTATATTTCGTCAATCGCCTCTTTTCACAAAAAGGTGTGGTGATTGATGGACAGAATTTAATGATAGATGAAGACCTCACATTCAACCCTTCTATCATCAAGGGATTCCAAAGGTATATACAAGAACATCCGTCAGAAACATTCATTATGGGTGAAATAAAACCTAGATATAGCAAAACGATTGGAGAAACATATCCTTCATTCGGCTGTGCTCAATGTGATAGTATCTTTGGGAACTTCTATCTTCAAGAGAATATGATAGAACTTATGTACTGCACAGACAGTTTACGCAAAGCTATTATCACTCTCGATGAACCTATAAAAGTATCTACCAATTGTTGGCACAAGGTAAACGATTGAAAACATCAGAAAAAAAATAGATAAGCTCTCTGATTTATTGGAGTATATTGCAATATAAAGCCGTTGTTCTACACTTTCTTGTAGGAAAATCATTACAATTAGAACGGAATGTCAATTATAATGAGTACCTTTGTATTTAGAACATTGCATAGAACATATGAATAAAGATATAAATCGTTTGAAGGTCGTTTTAGCCGAAAAGAAACGTACCAATAAATGGTTGGCAGAACAGTTGGGAAAAGACCCGGGAACTGTTTCAAAATGGTGTACTAATACCATGCAGCCGAATTTGGAGACTTTAGTGGAAATCGCAAAAGTCCTTGAAGTGGATACGAAGGATTTATTGTGGTCAATCAAAAATTAGATAACAAATGAACATATTTTCATTCTTTGCAGGTGCCGGCTTTTTGGATTTAGGATTTGAACTGCAAGGCAATTATAATGTTGTTTTCGTGAATGAATTTCACGAGGCATTTAATCATATTTATCGTTTTGCAAGGCAAAATATGGGACTGCAAGAACCCAGATACGGACACCATATAGAAGACATAACTGAATATATTGATGGGAAACATGAAGATAGGCTTCAAAGACTTATAAATTGGGTAAATGAATCAAAAGAGGAAGAACTTACTGGTTTTATAGGGGGACCTCCATGCCCTGATTTTTCTGTAGCAGGAAAGAACAGAGGACGTGATGGTGAAAACGGTAGGTTATCGGGGACGTATGCACAACTGATTTGCACAGCACTCCCTGATTTTTTCCTTTTCGAAAACGTCAAAGGACTATATAGGACTGCAAGGCATAGACAATTTTTCGAAGAGTTGAAACAACAATTTAGAGTACATGGATATTCTTTAACGGAACAACTCGTAAACTCTTTAGAGTTCGGAGCTGCACAAGATAGAGATAGAATTATATTAATAGGATTTCATCAAGATGCTATTGAGAGATTGCATCTTCATGCAAAAGACGGAACTTTAATAAGCTTTCCTTGGGAGGCTCATAAGAGATACAATTTGAAAAATGTCAAGAATCTCCCTTGGCCTGACAAATCCCCGTATCAAGAAAATACACCTATACCTATGCCTAATGGTATTATAGAAGATTTAACCATACAACATTGGTGGATGGAAAACGATGTAGTACACCATCCTAATGCCAATATGTATTTTCAACCACGTGCAGGAATTGTAAGGTTTAGGACTAAGGAAGAAGGTGATGTTGAAAAGAAATGTTATAAACGTTTGCATAGATGGAGGTATTCTCCGACAGCGGCTTATGGGAATAATGAGGTTCATATACACCCCTTCTTGCCACGGAGAATATCCGTAGCAGAATCATTGGCTATTCAATCATTGCCAGCAGATTTTATTCTGCCACAAGATGTCTCACTGACGGATGCCTTTAAGACAGTTGGGAATGGTGTTCCTTTTGTATTAGCTAATGGCATAGCAAACTCTATTAACGACTATATTAACCACATAAATGATTAGTTTATGGCTTTAACTTTAGAACATTTCTTGGATTTAATCGATGAATTACCCAAAGGGGTTAATATGGATTATGTAAAAGCTGGAACAAATAAAATTCAGCTTGATAGTGTTGACCGTGTTGAAAAATACATATCAGCAACTAAGGTTGATACAGAAAAAGGGGCAACAAAAAGTGCCAACATAACAACAGAAAACCTCCGTATGTTTGTAAACAAGGTTGTTGAAAACAAACCTTTACACATAGAATCCGTTTGGAACGGTTCTGGTAGCGCCCGTTCTGCATGGGAGGGCTTATTTGCACACACATCAGAATTTTATACTTATTTTTCAAAAGGCAGAAAACACTTGGTGTGGATTCCAACTCATCCGCACACAATTGGAGAAATAACGCCCTTGACAAAAGAATTGCTTGACAACCTATCCACAGACAAGTGCGCATTAGATGAACGAGTCTACAAATACATCGACATCATTACTGCCATTAAGACTAAACCATTCCTTTTACTTGCCGGCATATCCGGTACAGGAAAAAGTCGCATTGTCCGTGAACTTGCCCGTGCATGTTGGGACGAAGATTCCACTGAATACAAAGCGCAGAAGCCCAAGAATTTCGAGATGATTCAGGTAAAGCCCAATTGGCATGATTCTACTGAACTCATGGGATATGTGAGCCGAGTTAGCGGAAGCCCTATATATGTGATTGGAGATTTCTTACGGTTTATTACACAAGCATGGGAGAATCTGGACACGCCTTATTTCCTTTGCTTAGATGAAATGAATCTGGCACCTGTGGAACAATACTTTGCGGAATTTCTTAGCGTGATTGAGTCGCGTAAAAGTAACGAGGACGGTACGATTACAACAGACCCTATCCTAAAGAAAAGTACAGAAGATTGGTATCGGGTATTGACTGCTGAACTGACAGGAGACAATGAGACTTTAAGAAATCAATTCCTGGAAGAAGGTATAACTATCCCACAAAACCTAATCATTGTGGGTACAGTAAACATGGACGAAACCACATTCTCTTTCTCCCGCAAAGTGCTCGACCGTGCTATGACCATAGAAATGAATGAGGTGGATCTGTATGCCGGATTGGACAGCAAATATGAACGCATTGGCAAGCTGAATGGTGAGATGCTTATCGGTACTGCCGTAGAAAGCGTGGATGTATATGCTGACAACGAGGAGGTCTGCAATAAGGTGTTGGCCTATTTGCAAGCGGTAAATGATGTTCTCAATGGCACACCATTTAAGATTGCTTATCGCACAAGAAACGAGTTCTTGCTTTATGTGGTGAACAATTTGCCTTACAATGTGGATGAGAGCGGTAAAGAGTTCAGTGAAGATGAAGTCATTGCAACGGCATTGGACGAGATAACAAGCATGAAGATTCTATCACGCATAGAAGGCGATGACACAAAGGTCAAGCATTCGCTTCTGGAGGAATTGAAGACTACTATTGCAAACCAACTATTAAATTTGACGGGAGAAGAAAAGAAAATAGAATCCATCTCCATCGCCAAACTAAAAGAAATGCAAGAACGGTTATCTTCCGGTTATACAAGCTTCTGGAGCTGATTTGGGAACTATCATAAATATAGCCAAACAAAGATTTAGGATATGGAGTTACTTACCATACAGCATCAGGATTTTGAAATGATTGTCGAATGTACCAAGTTCGATGACATTTGGTCTAAGGCAAAGAATAACATAGGGGCAGACAGTTTGCACTCTATCTATTCTTGGTCGGAGGGGGTATCTTCTGTTATCCTGAATCATTGTGATGGAGAAAATGTTTCCATTGAAAATGGAGAACAAGCTCCAGCGGTATTCTTCGACAATGCCGATTATCCCATTTGGGTGGAGTTCAAAGATTATGTGAAGGATGCGAAGTTCGGCTCTATCCTTCAGAACGAAAACGAGAAGTTCACTTTCCGCAGGCATATATTGGCCGGCTTCTTGAATTATGGGAACGAGGTGGGGCGTAGCGAGATACAGCTTATCTATCAGGTAGGAACAGAAAACCGCAGGTTCACCTTTTCCTTTGAGGTGTTGAGTACGAAACTCAACTATCATGAGCATTGGAAGACGATTATCGAAGATATAGAACGGGAATACAGGATGCTTTCGCTGGACTATATGCGAAGAACCTTTCATGGCTTTTCTCCTGACACAAGCGGCGAAACTCCTGAAATAATCTGGTGGAGCGTGTTTGCCAACGAACAAAAGAAATTCATTCAGGCATGCAAAAGCATCATTGACCGTCCCAGACATCGCCTGCATGGGAAAGCATCCTATAAGCGTGCGGACAAGTTGACGTTTATCCCTTCCTGCATAGAAAACGAACTGGCGGAACATCGGACTGACAGTGCGCACCTATACCATGTGGAAGAACGTGTGCGGACAAACGACACAAAGGAAAACAGATTCCTGAAATTCGCACTGGGACAGATTGCAGATAAATACGAGGTCTTGAAGAAGCGCATAGAGGCCGTGAAGAATGCCTCGGATGTGATGAAAGAGGATATGCAAGCCACATTGGCAGCACTAAAACACTTGCAACGAAATCCATTCTTCCGCACCGTAGGAAATTATAAGGGGATGAATCAGGAAAGTCTGGTTTTGCAAAAAGCAACCGGATATAGTCAGGTATATCGTACGTGGAGCCTGCTCCGCCGTTCTTATTCTCTGAATGATGGCATATATCGTTTGCAGACCAAAGACATTGCCACACTCTACGAAATATGGTGTTTCATAGAAGTAAGCCACATCGTGAAGGAGAAGCTTCATTTGTCCGATGAAGACGTTGACCATAAGAACCGCATGGAAATGAACGGCCTGTTTACATGGGACTTGGGCAAAGGGGAACATTCCCGTATCCTTTTCAAGAAAGACAATGTGGAATTGGCAGAGTTGGTCTATAATCCCAAGAGCACGGAAAAGATGAACAGTTCAGTAGGTTTAAAAAACCTTGTGGTTCCCACTGTTCCGCAAAAGCCCGACATAGTCCTGCAATTGACCAAGAACGACCTGCAGGAAGGCATGAAAATGACTTACCTGTTTGATGCGAAATATCGTATTGACGGGAAAGACAAAAACGGTGTGGATATACCGCCCGAGGATGCTATCAACCAAATGCACCGCTATCGTGATGCCATCTATTATAAAGACTATCAATCGAATACTCTGAAAAAGGAAGTGATAGGCGGCTATATTCTGTTTCCAGGTGATGGAGAGCCGACAGATGTCGCCATATCGAAGTTCCGTAAGACCATAGACGAAGTGAATATCGGTGCATTCCCACTTCGACCTAAAGACCAACACAACCGTCAGCTATTAGAACAGTTCATTGAAGAACTTATCGCCACAAAGTCGCAGGAAACCATCTCTAAAGTGATACCGCAAAAGGGAACATTCGTAGAAGTAGGAAACCGTGTACTCATCGGGCTGGTGACCAACAGTAGCCGGAAAGGTTATTTGCAAAGTTTCAAGGATGGTAATGCCACTCTATATTATACAGGTAGCCATTTCCCGACAACTATCGCTCTGCAAGACCTGCATTACTTCATGCCTTATTTCAAAGGAGAAGGAATCCTTGATGTCTATGAGATTGTACGAGTAAGGACTATAACAGGGAAAGAGGCAAAGCAAACAGATGGAGAAGAAAACGCCGATGACCTTCGTCTCGCCTTTGAGTTGCGGTATTTCCGTAAGCAATATGCAGACATTCAACCCATCAATACAAGCAAGATGATAAACTACACATTTATTGATACGACTTTCGATGAGTTGGATGAGATAGTTGTTGGTGGATGAAACTTGCGAATTATCTACATTTGCTAAGACTGTTATTGGTGAAAAAGAGGGATATAGAATGAGAAAAAGGAGCATTGGGCATTATACGCATGAGTGGCAAAAACTTTAACTGATTAGTAATTATGTTTAATCTTGATTTTAGAAATATTAGATCCTTGAACGGGTCTGCAAATGACGGTTTTGAAGAATTCGTGTGTCAACTAGCTCGGCGAGAGAATATTCTATGTCCAACGAAATTTGTGCGCAACGGAAAACCCGATGGAGGAATAGAATGTTATTGGATTCTTGAAGATGGAAGTATTATTGCTTGGCAGGTCAAATACTTTTGTAAGGCATTTGAAGATTCACAATATCAACAAATAGACAGGTCAGTAAAAGAGGCTCTCAATTCCCATCCAAATTTGAAGCGGTATATCATAGTAGCACCCACAGATCCATCAGATGCCCATGTCTCTGGTAGGATGAGTATGAAAGAACGAATTGATGGATATGTAGAAAGATGGTCAAATATTAATCCTCATGTTACTTTTGATTTTTGGTGGGCATCTGACTTAATAGAAAGACTTCAGAGCCCTTCTAATCAAGGCCTGCTTCGATTTTGGTTTGGGAAGCAAGAATTTACTGATGAAGATTTGATGCGATTTAATGCAGATTCCATAAAAGATTTAGGTAAACGGTATACACCAAAATTAAATGTTACAGTTGAGTTTGTTCAATATTTTGAGGTTCTTTCACGAGGAAATTCATTGAAACACTTCTTTGATGAGGTACTGAAAATAGCAGAAACTACTATATATAAAATAGAGAAGAATGAGTATTGCCAAGATATTCTTTGTTTGGTAGAGAATGTTCGCAATGCAATTAAACAAATAAAGGAGACGAACGTCACCGGGATAGATAGAATAGTTTTAGATGAATTATTATCAGCGTTGGTGTCACTGGGAGAATCTGTTCAAAATACTGCCAATAATCTCGTTGAGAAAGAAAAGGTAACAGAAGAAGAGAAGAGAGCATCGAGTGACATATACGAACTGGGTATAGATGTTTTACGCATTTACAACGATTTGCATCAAAAGATAATGAGGTTAATAAATGACCCTATTTTAATACTTGAGGGAGATGCAGGAGTCGGAAAGTCGCATTTGATGGCTGATGCCGTACAAAGAAGGGAAAGAGAAAAACAGTTTAGTTTATTTTTCTTGGGACAGAAATTCATCACTGATGAAGAACCTTTCACTCAGATGATGAGAATGCTTAACTTCTATGGATCTTCGAATGATCTATTAGAAATGCTTGAAACTAAGGCAGAAACAACAGGACACCGCATCATCATCTTCATAGATGCAATAAATGAAGGACATGGGCTGTCTATTTGGCAAAATAACATCCGTAGTTTTGTTGACAAAATACGACAGCATCCGTGGCTTGGACTAGTATTAAGTATCCGCACATCATATCAACCTGCAATATTTCCATGGGAAGAATTTGGAAATGATTTCTGTGTGAGGGCAATACATTATGGATTTGGGGGTAATACACAAAAAGCCGTACAGCTATATTTTAAAGAATATGATATATTGTATCCTTCAGTTCCACTCCTCAATCCCGAATTCAAGAATCCATTGTTTTTACATTTGTTCTGTGAAGGAATGAAGAATAATGGTTACAGGAAGATACCTGATGGGGTAAAGGGTATAACATCAATAATGGATTTGTTTTTTGATGGTATTGAGAAATCTCTCAGAAAGGCCAAACATTATTCTCCATCAATCAAATGTGTAGAAAAGGCAGTCCGTGAATACATAGAATACACAACTAAAGAAGGAAAGCATGAAATGCCAATAGACACGGCTATAAAAATCTTTTCCGATATTTATCCTCGTGTGTTTACAGAAAGTGAATTATTGGATTGTTTGATATCTGAAGGTGTTTTCAGTAAAAATGTTTTTCATAATACAATTGGCAAGTACGAGGAGTGCATATATTTTACGTATGAACGATTTGAAAATTTTCTTCAAGCAGAATATCTAATAGATAAATTACAATTTGACGATAAAACTCTAGAGGAATATGTACAAACAATAAAATCTCCTTATATAGTTGGTGGATTATTAGAATCACTGGCAATTTTATTGCCAGAACGTAAAGGTATAGAATTATATGACTCATTACCCAAATTCCATAATGATAAAGCCGTTGTAAATGCAGTTCTTTCTAGTTTAATATGGAGGGAAGAGAGAACAATAGATTCACATCTCGACACATATTTTGCAGAATTTATAAGTAATGAACAATTCAGAGATAGCCTTATTCGAACTGTTATGGAGGTCGCATTTAATGCGGGAAACTATTATAATGCCGATTATCTTCACAAAATACTAGCACCAATGCAGTTAGCAGACAGGGATGCTATGTGGGTACCTACATTATATCGTATTTATAGTAGTCAGAATGGAATAATAGAAGATATTATTAATTGGGTATGGTATGAAAGCGATAAAGTCAATATGGATGAAAAGTCCGTTAAGCTGGGAGCAACTTTATTGTCTTGGTTTTTAGCAAGTACCAATCGACAACTACGCGATACAGCGACAAAAGCTCTCGTACAACTTCTGCATAATAGGATACAGATACTTATACCGCTTTTGGAGAAGTTCTCAATAATAGATGATCCATACATTCATGAAAGACTTTATGCCGTAGCATTAGGATGCGCATTAAGATCAAAATCAAAAAAACATCTGACCAGTTTGTGTCAATACATATATTCATCGGTTTTTAATATAGAGGGTGAGGTTTACCCTCACATCTTACTGCGTGATTATGCACGGAGTATCATAGAATATGCTATTTCTAATGGAGAAAAAACGAGTATTGATATTAATAAAATACGACCACCATATAATAGCTCTTTTAATTATCAGCCTGTATCTGACGAGGAAATAAAGTCTATATTAAACGAATGCGAGGGATACAAGAATTCTCCGGGTATGTGTAGTATGCTCACTTCTATGTTTACAGAACATTCAACCATAGGTCTTTATGGCGATTTTGGAAGATATACATTTCAAAGCGCATTGAGCAACTGGAGAATTGATGCAGAGCACCTAAGTAATGTGGCCATAAAAATCATTATTGAAAAGTATGGATACCGAGAAGAAAAGCATGGCACATTCGACCAAAAGATTGGCTCTGGAAGAGGACGTTCAACCATACCTAATGAACGAATTGGCAAAAAATATCAGTGGTTGGCCTTACATGAATTGTTAGCTCGTGTAGCAGACAATTTCGAAAAATTAGAATATTCATGGAGCGACAACATCGTAAAATATGAGGGAACTTGGGAACCAACTGTTCGTGATATAGACCCAACAACTCTTATTCGAGTGGATGAGCTTCGCCAAGATTCAGGCTTCACAGAAGATTTCTGGTGGTACGGAGGGGAATATGCTAATTGGGAGCATAAAATGTCTGATTGGCTTAATATAAAGGATGATATTCCAGCAGTTGAGCCAATCATAGAATTGACAGATACTGACGGATGCGATTGGCTTGCGCTGGAATGTTATCCTTCTTGGAATGAACCACATAGTAAAAACAATATATATAAAAAGCTATGGTATCAAGTAAGAAGTTGCATAATTAACGAAGATGATTTCCCTCTTGTTTATAAATGGGCTGAGAAACAAAATTTTGGTGGGAGATGGATGCCAGAACATTCTGATAAATACGAATTGTTTTATCGTGAATATTACTGGTCACCAGCATATAAACATTATGATATTGAAGGACTTACAAAGAGAGAAATATATGATAAAAAAACGAATCGATTTATAACTCATACAGAGATAACAACAATCGGTTATTTGTGGGAGGCAGAAGAAGACCATTCTAAAGAAACATCTTTTTACTGCCTCATGCCTTCAAAACAATTATTTGATGGTCTTAAAATGCAATATGCTGACGAAGAAGGTATCTTTCTAAATGAAGAAGGTAAAGTGATTTGTTTCGATGCAGGAGTTGTAAAGAAGTCAAAAAACTATCTTTTAATTCGGAAGCCTGCCCTTTTGGATTATCTTAAAACGCATCACAAAAAGATATTGTGGTATGTACTTGGTGAAAAAAACATCATAGGACTACATAATTATAATAATGTTCCTAATCTTCCTATGTGGCCAGTAATGAGTGGTACTTATACATTAAATGAAGAAGACAAGGTGGTAGGATGCATAAGAACGTCCCATAAAAGATGGTGACTATACATCCATTGTCTTAATGGCTTAGCGAGAATTTAATATATGAAATGGTAGTTTGGGCTACGTATACACCTCACAAATATGGATAAGCTAACCAAAGAACAACGTCATCGTTGTATGTCCGCTATAAAAGAAAGGAACACGAAACCAGAAATACTGGTTCGTAAGTTCCTTTTTAGCCGTGGCTTCCGCTATCGGCTGAATCATCCTCGTCTTCCCGGTCATCCTGATTTGGTGCTTCGCAAATACCGGACAGTCATTTTTGTGAATGGTTGTTTTTGGCATGGTCATGAGAACTGCAAATACTTTCGTTTGCCCAAAACGAACATTGATTTTTGGTCAAGCAAAATAGAACGGAATAAGGAACGAGATAAAAAAGAGCAATGCCAGCTTGCTGCTATGGGCTGGCATTGTATCACGATTTGGGAGTGCCAACTAAAACCGAAAGTCCGCATACAGACACTTGAGTCTTTAGCCTACACGCTGAACCATATTTTTCTTGAAGACAGGAAAATAAGAACATACGAACTGCCTGATAAGGACAATACGCTTATGGTAGCAGAGTCAGAAATGGCTTATGGCAAAAGAGAAAGCAAAAAGACCTGATATGTATGAAGACTATTCCGTATTCCTCTTTGTTTCCATTCCTATCTTTTCAATCAAGTTTTGGTGCTGCTCCTTCACTGCCCGATACATCGAATAGCATGCAAAGGCTTCCTCTCTATTCTTAGTGCTACTGATAGATGCAGCAATAGCCCATGTAACAATGAAGACAATAAAGGCTACAACATAGCGGAGTTTTATATGATAGCCACGTATAAACAATCCATTGATATTGGGTGGAATAACGGTTTGGGGATTTTTCAGCTCATTGATTTTTGCAAGAATTTCATTCTGCCGTTTTAATATGCTTGCGGTGTTGGCTTCGATAGTCATGCGATTCAAGTTGTAGTCGCAAACATGCCTGTAAAGATATTCAAGAAGTTGGGACTTCTGCTTGAACAAATCAATGAGTTTCGGGAACCATAGTGAAAATGGCAATGTGTCCGGTTGCTGTTTCCATATATGATTCCTCACTACAGACAAGGCTTCATTCCAGCAAGCACAGAAACTTTTGGCAATTCCATTATAAATGGTCTTTTCGTCCAATTCCACTTTTGCAGATTGCTCCGGTTTAGGGGTTGCGGTATTCTGCTTCTCAACACACTCTTTTAGTTCGTTGATACTTTGGCGCAAATTCGCAAGATTCGCAGCTATTACATCTTCTTTCATTATCTTCTACGTTTTGAGGGTTTATAAAAATGTTCATGTCTTTGTTTTTCCTTGTCTTTGTCATCTCGCCATCCTTGTTCGTTGTTGGTTCCTCCACCTGTACCTGGGGTAATGGTTTGATGAGGTTGTAAAATGAGTTCTACAGCCACACTGCCCAGTGTTGCACAAAGGCGATTGAAGCTCAGATCCGGGTCAAGTCTTGAACCAGCAATGCTAAATTCATCCATACAGAAGGAGACACCACGAATCTTATCCGAATTTTCAGCATGATTAAATCGCAAATCTATCCCTTGACTTTTGAGAATACGAAAAAAGTCACGCCATGAATGAGACACTGCCAACGCATCAAGAGTTGAGGAACGAAGATTGTACTTCCGTAATTGATGAGGACGCAAACGGCTCTTATTTCGGGCTTTGCTGTTTTTAGGAGCAAAGTATAATCCATACTCTTCAGTCAAAGCTCGACATACTTTGGCATTGCGTATTCTTTCATTGCTGTCAGAAATGAGATTACCATCATTGTCTATCCGATTGAACACCAAATGGCAATGAGGGTGTTCCGTATCATGATGTCGGGCTATGATATATTGCGTATTGCGAATCCCCATTTGCTCCATCCATTTCTTGGCAATCTCCACCATAAGAGCATCTCCTTCTTCATTATTGGGGAATCGGTTAATATCCTGTGAAGAGAATGCTAATGATACGTGTTTCACCGGATTTTTTACATTCGGACGCATGGATGTTTGTATCTGAAAGGAATCCGCGATGGCTTTATTACTGACGGCACAAACTCCTTCATGCGCTATTAGCGTGGCACACTTTTTCTTGTTCTTTTGGTCATTGGCGTAATTCACTATTCCACCGAAATCGGCTCTTGTCTTAATCTTCGCTATCATGGCAGTTGTTCTTTACTTGGGTGATGATTCTACTGATTGCTGAAATGATTGAAAAGCATTGTTGTTTGACCGCTTCCAAACCATAGGTGTTCATCTGATGGGCAATCTGGTTGACATTATTGGCAATGCCGGAGAGGTCACGGATTGCCGATACCATTTCCGGACTGATACGTTGACAGACCTGACAATCCATTGCCGCCTGATGGCAAAACTCATTGACAGATAATCCTGCCTGTTCAGCTTTGGATTGGATATAAATGTAATCGTTCTCGGTAAACATCACCCGAAAACATTTCGTGCGTTTCTGATAACTCGCCAGCTTGGGGCGACCACCAAGTTTCTTTTCTTTCATACGTGATTCAACTTAATGTTCATAAATTGATTTTTTGAGAGTGGCAGCTCAATTCGCTTGCCACATAGGTTTTAGTGACACTAAAACACAAACTTGCCACTCAAAAAATCTTCCTATATTTCCCTTGCTCAATTCGGCATAGCTTGCCATCTTTGATAAAGGCCTCTATCCACTTATTAGCCGTACTTCCATTCTCGCCCAAAGCTATGACTGCCGTATCATAATCCTTTTTGGAGAATGTATCAGGCAACATTTTATAAAGGGTGTTTCTTCGTGCATAAACACCAGTCTCTTGCGAAGCGGTATTGAATCGTTTGGACTGATTTCCTGACAAATTCCGATAGATGAATACGGCATGACAAAGCAAGGTCTCACAAATACTCATGGCAGTAGAATAGTCAAGCTCATGACAGACCAACTGTATAGTTCTGTCGGAAGAAGATGATTCGTGAGTTACATTCTCTAAATACCGAACAGCGGTCAACACCATCATTATTCGATAAGCAATCAACCCCATCCGTCTGACTACTCCCTGCATTTTGTTATCCACTTCGTCACAACATTCCTCATTCACGCGACTGAGATATTCTATAAAGTGTTCTTGCAAATCTGAGGGAAGGGAAAAAAAATAATTCCCCTGCCGTACAAATACCTCATAAAGATGACAGAATTTATCTCCCAACATTTTGAACATAGCATTCTTGGATTGAGAAATATCGCTTGTGGCAAACACGTTTCTTATACCTCTCTTGAAACGGATGATATAGAAACAAAAGCGACTCATCAATCCGTTTTCTGCATCAGGAATCAGCCTTCTTACCTGTTCGGGAGTACCAGCCAATGCAACAGACACTCTTGGATTTGGAACTTCGCAATATTCTCTATCCTTGCGACGGCTCAGACTGACCAGTTCATGGTGGAATGCCTTTCGCAACACATCGGAATAATTACCATAGTCCGACTTTAATGTCTGGCTTAACGTATCACCTTCCGACTCAAACAACAACCCGATACCATCATTATCTCCCAGTATCTTCAAGAAAGAACTTGCGCTGCTGTTAGCCGGAATGACAAGCATACGCATGGGCGGTTCGGCTGGCATGGTCATTCCGCCATTTTTCTTGCCTTTGATGTAAGTATTCATTGCTTCTTTGTATTCCTGTTCCAACCGTTTTGAAAGTTCATGCAAACTGCGGTTGATAGGAACTACCAGTTCTCGGCACAGGGTTAATGCACCTTTTCCCATTCCGGCATCTGCCACCACGAACAGATAAAGATTCGGATAGACAATACGTTCATCGTACACACCGCAAACATTATGAAAGCAAACAGACAAACATACAATTGCCCCAATCAATATCGTATCACAGTCATCTACCGAAATGGAATTATTGACGACTTCATTTAGAAAAGGAGGAAGGTTCTCAAACACACATTCTGGAAATGCTGGAAGTTCGTCTTCTGATTTTATCCATTTACCCGTTTTCCCATTTTGGATATTTGGTAAAATGGATAAATGTTCTTTGTTGAATGGAGCCAATGGGATTCCGGCTTGATTTGCCAAATGAAAGAAAGAACGGATAGTAATACCTTGTCCTTTAGATTGCAGGCAGTGGGTGTACTGCTTGTCTGTTTCTTCCCTTTGATAGGTAGGGTAAAACTTACTGATGCGATGATAATACTCCCGCCCGTTTTCTCCCAAACCATCCACAAGCGCAAAGCCAAGTTCCATCCAATCCTTATAATTGGGTGCTATATCAACGGCTCGTTGTTCTATCTCCCGAACAAGACATTCCACATCATCCTCCACCTTATTATATATAGGTGTTGTTTGCTGTACTGGTACGCTCTGAATTTCAGAAGGGACATTCTCCCAATCTTGGGCGGAAAATATTTTCTTCGACATCATCTTTGTATTTAGGGTTAATATATGCTTGTGGGTCGTATGGAAGGAAACAAGAACGAGCTACATCACTGCCGGATATATCCACCAATGGCAAGCCAGTAGCTTTGATACAGTTGGCAACTGCCTTGAAGTATCGGGAATGTTCCCAGCCTTTCAGGTCAACAGGTATTACCCACTTCAATCCTTTACCGGATGGGCTGACAAACAACAGTTCCGTATCGAAATACTCATGATTGAGTAACTGTTGCTTTAACTCTCCTATGTCTTCCACATGGTCGAAATCCAGACACATCAAACCAGAGTGCATAATCAGTTCCTTCTCATTCCGTTTTCGGAACAAACCAGAGAAAGTACAATAGTCAAAGTGGGTGGCTTTGTATCTCTTGGCTTCAGAAGAGGATTGCATTAAACGCAAGGACTCGGTTTGCGGTTGCGCATAATGCCCGATAATATAGCGATACACATCCACTATACCCACTGCCCTTATCGGTTCGATGTTTTGAATGGGCCTTCGAAAGAACGAAAAACAATAATCTGTCATTTCCATCATTTGACATTTTTTTTAGATTCGACAAATCGTTTGGCCTCTTCCATCAGTTCCTCCTGTGTCTTGTGGGATTTGTTCTTCAACCAATCATCAATCTCCGACTGCAGGAAAGCCAATGCCTTATTTATCTTATGTACGGGAATCTGCTTGGTTGATACCCATCCATAAACCGTTTGTTTGGCTGGATGTGATGGCAGATAAGCGCAAAGCTCATCTATATCCATCCACTTGGGTGAATTACTTGCCTGCTTATGTTGCAAGGCGTTTACTTTGGATTGTAGTGCTTCTACGGACTCAATCAGGTAGGACAACGCATTCGGCATCTCCTCCAACGAATTTACTTTATAAGCCATTTTATTCGCATTTAGGTTGATACCGCAAAAGTATAGGGATGTTTATGAGTGCTAAATAGGTGCTCGTTTACCACCAATCAGCCGCTTATCACCCACCGATTGATTTAATTTTCATTAACACAGGACGCCGATTGAAGTGATAAAAAAAGGGAAGGAGGCGACATTTAGAGTAATGCTCTCTTTACAGGGAACCATTATGAGCCAAAACACCCCTCAAAAAGTAGGTGCTTCATGAGGGGTGAATGGTGGTGGCATTGTAAAAGGAACCATATAAGTTGTTGGTGCTCAATGGTGGAACTCTCCACTGCTGTCCTATAAATCCAAATTGTCTATATGCAGTGTATTAGCCGCTTTTTCTTTTTGCTCATTTACAAGATGGGTGTATATCTGGGTGGTTCTGACATTGGTATGTCCCATAAGTGATTTTATGGTGTATATGTCAACACCATTTTCCAACAATAGTGAAGCGTAGCTGTGCCGCCCACAATGGAAAGTGATGTGCTTCTTGATGCCGGATGCTTCTATCCAGACTTTCAGAGGGCGGGAAATCCAAGAGGCATCCGTTAGTCCTTCAAAGACGAGAGTTTCATCATCACTTGGACGTTCACCGCATAGTTGAAGGGCTTGTTGAATGACCGGCTTATAATCGGGGCGTTTTGTTTTCTGCTGAACCACGACCGCTTGCCATGTGCCTTTACTCGTCTGTTGAATCTGTCGCCATTTCAAAGCTTGGATATCGCTATGCCGTAATCCGGTGAGAATAGAGAACAAGAACGCACGTTTCAAGACATCATCCTTGCATGGGGTATCAACCAGCATTTGCACCTCATTCATGGTAAGTGCCACACGAGGTTTCTCTATATTGGTAATGCCTTTTACCTTCGCACTGATGTCCACAGTCAGGTATTCATCAATGAATGCCTGCTTCAATCCAGCTTTGAGGATGGAGAAATAGGTGGATGCCGTATTCTGTGAAATCGTACCTTTCTTATTTCCTCCCATCGGAGCACGCAATAAGAACATCTTGATGTCTTCAAGCAGCTTTACTGAAATAGATTTGAATGGGATGGGGTTACCCTGCGAATAGATTTTCAACAATTCTCCCACACGAGTCCAATTGACGATAATCGAATTGGAACTATTAGGATGGCGTTTACCTATAATGCTATTGAAATACTTGATAAAATCTTGTTCGCTACGCTCATTCTGTGCTGCGATTTCATTCTCCTTGTCTGTGTAGAGAACGGCACTGTCATATTCATGCTGCCGCAACTTTCGTACATTATCTGCGTATATGCAGGACTCTTGGTCTATCGTTGAACGGCATTGGATGATTCCATTCAAATCACGTTTGGGTTTGTAGTTGAATGTACCATCCGGCAGGATGCGTGCAATGGACGATTTGTCCCAAACAGGCGTGGATATGGTCCGGTTGATGGACTCCACCACACGGCTTGCCCGTTTAGAACCTCGCTTGTAAACGGGGTATGACTCGATAATCAGATACCACTCTTCTTTGTAATTCGACCTTCTGAGCTTAACGGTCACTTTGGTATGGGGTAATGCCTTCTTCATTCTACTTCTGATTTATATAGGTTATCAATTTCTTGTTTAGGTACATATACATAGTTTCCTATTTGCCTTGATGGGATGGAGTATTTCCTAACGTGTGCCCATACCGAACTGTCATTAATGTGGTACTTCTCACAAATCTCTGTAATGGTATAACAGTCTTCCGGCTCTAAACTGTATGTTTTAGGAACAGGCTTGTCTTTTTCTGCAATACTCTCTGACCTGCTTAGAAAGAGCCTTTCCATTTCAGTTCGTTTGATACGAGTGAGCCTTGCGCCAATGTTGATGGTGGGAATACGTCCCTGTCTAATCAAGCGGTATAGAGTGCTGCGTTCCACTCCGAACATGGCGACAGCTTCCTTTACAGAGATATACTCTCTGATGTCTGGAACTTGTCGGGCAATGGTTTCCAACCTCACATTTCTGTCCTTTTCATCCTTTTTGCGTTTCCAAGCCACCTTACCACATTTAGGGGAGCAATAATGGCTGTCGAGTGTTTTCGCAACAAATACTTTGCCGCAGACCTTGCACTTCCGTTTGATTTCAAATCCGATTGCTGGCATATTATCTACTTTTAAGTGTGTATTAGTATGTATAAGTGTGATTAAGTTCCACATTATCTACTTTTTTGTCTTGTCGCAAATGTGTTGCAAATAAGAGATAAATAAGCCCATAGAAAACGCATAGCAACCATGAACCCTATAAACGCAAAAAGCGTGCAACTCATTGAGCTGCACGCTTTTGCTTGTTGTTTATTGTCTGTTTACTTATCAGAATCATTTGACTTCCTCAAATATAAAGTATATTGATAATCAGTTAGTTACTGTTATCAAGATACAAATGATATGCAAATGTAAGTATAAAACCATATAGAAAAAGTACAAATGGACATTACTTTGTATGATAACATCCTTTTCTACAGATTAAGGGTTAACACAATGTTATACTACTGATATTCAGCATATTGAAGCTGTTCTTCCTTGCATTCAACAAAGAGTGTTAAATTATATTAAATCCTACAGGGCAATTATGATTCGTGCAAAGATAATATTTTGCAGTCAAAGGAAGAAAGACTTCTTGAACCACTTCTATGGTTCTATACTTCTGTTTCTGACGTAAGCTGACCCGTACGGTTTTCGGGTTTTAGACGGACATATATACAGTTTACTTTAGGTTAGCATATATATAAGAGCTAACCAAGGTAAACTAAAGTGTTTTTGTCCTGTAGATACTGCACTTTGTGGACTCTTTTCTCCTTTGACTGCAAAAACCTCTTATAGCCTTATCTCCACCTATAACGTCACTTCACACTGCTGTACCATGCAGTCTGCCATGTACCACCCCATCGGGCTTTGATAAGAATTGTGTTGCAAAGGTACCTGTCATGGCGTTCATCCTGCAAGGTCGGTGCCTGTGGTTTGTCCGTGAAATCTCCACGCTCTGATTGTGGCAGAGGTAGTATTTGACGGCAAAACCTTGCATTGATGAGCCATAACACCTTTTGGGGCAACATAATTCTTTAATCAATCCCGATGGTAGTTGGTTCTACATAAGGGAAGAAAATAAAAATTTTATCTTATGGCTAACATTTGCGACACTCAGTACAAGGTGACAGGCTCACGCAAAGCCGTGGCAGACCTTTGGAACACACTCCAAGAGTTGGAGGTGAACAGTAATAATGTGTATCTGTATCTCTTGGCAGAACACTATGGCATTGACTACGAGAAGAAAGGCATCTCGGTGAGAGGACACATCTATTGGGCAGAGTATGAGGAGAACGTGGAAGACGATTATGCCCTCTTGTCCTTTGACACCGAAAGTGCTTGGTCTTCATGCGACTTGTTCTTTGAGGAGGTGAACAAGGCACTTGGCGATGAACTTTCAATCAGTTGGCGAGAGGTTGAGCCAGGTTGCGACATCTTCTATACGCACGATGAGAACGACTTCTTCCCCGAAGAGTGCTACGTCACTGCATACGGAGAACTCTTTGAGGATTGTGAGGGTGCTTACTCCACCTTTGGTGATGCTATCAAGTTGTGGTGTGAGAAGACTGGTGTCTCACAGGACGGAAGAAGCGAACAGAAGATGATTGACTTCATCAATGAATACGAGTATGAGGCAGAGGACACGAATTTCTGCATCAATCCAATCACATTCGGCTAACAAGGAGGAACGGATATGGCAACGATAGACATGGAGCAGTTGGACGGCGTTGTAGGGTGTTTCTGCACCTTGCTTTATCCCCGAAGAGGTCAGACAGAGGGAACGATTGTCGAGGACTTGGGTTGTGAGGTCATTGTCCAGCTCATCAACGGCAAGGAAGTGACGGAGTACAAGGATGATGTTGTCATCTGTGAATAATCAGGAGAGAGTCTGTTGGCTATGTGGCTTGCAGACTCTTTCTTCCTTTGACTGCAAAAACTCTTTTAGGACAATCCTCCAATGAGGTTATGGCTGTTGTAACTGAAATACCTTGGGAGCAAGTTGTGCGGTTTGCTCACTTGCTCCAGTCCTGTTATAGAAGCGATGCTTCGACACCTGTATAGCGATACGTCGCCAAAGTCCCTTCGCCGTTTTAAGCGTCTCTGTACCTTGTTATAGGAATGGTCATTTCGCCTTTTGGTTTTACTCGTCTGTCTTTTGCGACTCTTCCTTGTCGGACACAGAACTTGGTCTTAGCATGATGACAGTGCTATCGCCAATCCTCTGATGTCTGTCCTCTTTTGGCTTGATGCCTCTATTGCTAAGCTGACCCTTAGGCTTGTCGTTCATCGTGCATCAGTGTTCATGCTCCTCACTCTTCTGATGATACAGCTGTAAGGTCGGATTTCCCGCTTCGTTTCTCCAGGCATACAGCCATAGCAGTGCCCCTGTCTGTTGCATACGGATTGCCTCCTTGCTTACAACCTTTGTTCCATTGTTTGGCCCCGTCTTTTTCTGAATTGAGCTATTTGAAAGCCACTTATTTTTACCATGCAAAGGTAGCGTGATGCTGCGAAGGACTTCCTCCTTCTTGTGTGGCCGCTATCGCTGTGACCAATAAAATAGTGCGTAATCTTCCTTTTTCTCCCTTACCGCCAACGACAAAAAGAGTATTGCGAACGATTTTCATGGTGCTTCCCACATGGTGCCACATCCCTGCTTTTGAATGCATGTAAAAATTAAGTTTCACTTTTAAATTCAATTCAAAATGAAAAAGATCGAGAACAACTTCACAGTTTCAGGTTTCGTAGGTAAGGATGCAGAAATCCGTCAGTTCGCAAACGCCAGCGTAGCACGCTTCTCATTGGCAGTAGGCCGTCAGGAGAAGAACGGCGAGGAAACCAACCGCGTATCGGCTTTCATGAATATGGAGGCATGGCGCAAGAACGAGCACACCGAATCATTCGACAAGCTCACCAAGGGCACGTTGCTCACCGTCGAGGGTTTCTTCAAGCCAGAGGAGTGGACAGACAAGGATGGCGTGAAGCACTCCAGAATCATCATGGTTGCAACCAAGTTCTACGAGTGTCCCGACAAGGAGGAGACTCCTGCGGAAGAGCCGGCCAAGCCAGCAACCAAGAAAGGCAAGAAATAGCCTTTCCTCTCCATAACAAGGCGACCTTCGGGTCGCTTTTGTTTTGCTCAGGGACATCAATCTGCTGTTATAGCGTGTGATAATCTTCTCTAATAACAACCATGTGCATTTATTAACCATAACGGCAACGCCGTCTTCCTTTATTCTAACCACTTCGTCCCTCACCATTTGCGAAACGTCACCAAGATGGTTGGCATACAGATATTCCCGGCTGATGGCGACAAAGTCGCTATTAGCCAAGAAAGACAGTATGCCAAGGTCTGAACGCGAGAGGACTGCCATCTATGCCACAAGATGCCGAAGCCGAGGCTTCTGATAATTGTGTCCTTTACTGGCTATCCACTCGCCTTGATATTCAGACCGTCAATCTTGCGACAGCTTCACTACCCACCCACACCTGCTTTACTATTCTTCTTCTCTTTGACTGCAAAATATTTTCTGTTATAAGCGGTGGTTTCGTCCAAGTGCGTTGTATCGCTTCGCCCCACACCTTCAGAACGGCATTACTGTACGGACACCGCACGAATCCCATGTGACAGGCAGCCAACAATGTCACTATCAGAAACTGACACTTCTGATAACTGCCTTTATTGCTGTCTGGCTGTCCCATTATCGGGCTTCGGCAATGTCCGTGTAATGCCATTCTGCCCACCCATACCACCTTTACCACTAATCAACTGTTTTACAATTTCTCTTCTGCTATACAAGAGGCAGTTCTTGTCCACTCAGGCATATTGAATGTGGCAGACATGTCTGCTACGTCCAATCTGCCTCAGTGTCCTGCGGCAAGGACAAGGCACATTTGTCATGCTGACAGGAGTGCCCGATTTGTCCGTTGCGCAACTGTCTCTTCTTGCCTGATATACGTTACTATCTACTTCTAAATTATACTGCTTTGCCCCACGCCTTTGCGAAGCGTTACATGGTCTGTCGTCATACAGACATCCTTGGCTGATGGCAACACGTTGCTATTAGCCAAAGCTGACAGTATGCCGAAGTACCGACGCGAGAGAATTGTCTGTCCGTGCTACAAGCTATCAAGGCTGAAGCTTTGATGACTTGCATCCCGGTCAGCCAACACACTCGCTTTATGTCGGTACAGCAGACCTGCAAACACTTCACTGCCCACCCTTACTGTTTCAATCTTTCTTCTTACCTCTTTATATATAACACATCATTCCTCTTGCAGCCAATATCAATAATCTTCTTCCAATCAGCGCAGTGGTAGGCATATTTCCTGCAAAGTTAGCCGCGTCTGAGACAATCGTCAAATTCTGCTTGAGGTCTTGTGACTGTGAACAATCTTCCTTTTCCTCGGAAAAGAGTATTCTTCACACATAATTTGTCTTTATGTCTTTTCTTGCGGCTTGTGGGAGCAGAAAATATCCCTCCACAGGCTGAAAGGTCTCGAAAGGAGGGAAGAGAAAGAAACGGTTAAGCGAACGCAGAGGGAATTTATTCACTATGCTGAGCGTAAGTTTCTTCAACGTAGTTAAACAAGTCCAGCGACATGGGCGACAAACTTATTTGTATCACTAAAAATAGAAAGGCAATGAAGATTATCATCCTGCATGATGCTGACGCACGCATCGAGTATCTTGACGTAGCCGACCACCTTCTCGGCTCAGACATCGAGGAGTTCCTCACCAGACAGGGCTTCTCAGTGAACAACATCACATGGCTTGTCACATCGGCAGACCATATCCCAGTGGTTTACCACAAGTATGACATCGACTGCAAGACCGGCGAGGCAACCCACACCAAACGAGAGGCAGAACTGCAAGACCTCACTATCCACGGACAACTCCAGGCATTGCAGCACCGGGAGCAGGACGAGCTGAAAGCGGCTCTTCGCAAGTACGGCACGGAGGTGGACGGAGGCTTTGAGGTGCATTTCGAGGGAGAGCAGCCCATCGTGGCAGGTTATCTCTTTGACGAGCCTCGTGACATCGTCATAGACGCAGCACGTTTGGATGCCGACGGAAACTTGTCGCTTCTTGGAGAGGACAAGGAAGTGAGGGATGGACAATACGACATAGAGCCAAGCGACATATTTGGCGGTCAGTTGGACTATGTCACGTCGAGTATAGGTGCATGGATGAAGTAGGAGCATGTATGACCCAGTGCATCGTATATGACGAGACGACCAAGGAGAGCGAGACCTTTTGCTCATTGACCGCAGCCAAGAAGTGGATGCGAGAGCGCATCAAACAGAAGCATGAGGTAAGCGGACAGAAGTACAGAGTCTATTCCGACGGAGAGTTTGTTAATTGCGGCTCTATCAGTCTCACAGGCAGCAACAAGTCTTTTGTCGCCAATACAAGGCAGACGAAGAAAGGATATTAATAACAAGGTAACGGCAAGCCTAACCAACTTGCCACACATATATTGATATGGAAAAGCAAATATTGAGTTTTAATGACTTGCCATCAGCATTGTCATTAGTAATAAACAAGCTGGAGATTTTAGAAGAAAAGTTTTCCACACTAATGACTCAAATTCAGCCCGATAAGGGATTGGAATGGCTTAGTGTTTCCGAATTGAGTGAGTATCTCCCTACCCATCCAGTTGAACACACAATCTATTGTTGGACAAGCAATAAACAAATACCATTCCATAAGAAGGGGAAACGTATCATGTTCCTCAAATCTGAAATTGATGAGTGGATGCAAGATAACAAGAGTAGGTCACGAGCAGAAATTATGAATGAAGCAATAGCTTATGTTCAATCAACAAGAAAAGTCATTTAAATAACAAGGTAACGGCAAGTCTAACCAACTTGCCACTATAACATTTTCACATTATGATTTACACTCACACTATCGGACGCATCGGAGCAAAGGATTGCCGCGTCATCACAGGTACACACGGAACATTCATGGCTGTTGACATCGCAGTGGACGACTACAGTAAGGGCAAGCAAATCACCACTTGGGTAAGGGTGAAGAGCAGCAAGGAGAACCATATCCGTTTGGCTGAATACCTCACCAAGGGTCGTATGGTGCTTGTGGAAGGCACACTGACTTCTTCCATTTGGACAGACCGCAACGGAGAGAACCACATACAGCATAGCATCATAGCTGACTCCATCGCCTTTGTCAATGCAGGGAAGAAGGATGCAACCGACACACCTGCAACAAAGGCACGCAAGGCAGCCAAGGCAGAGGGCGAGGCTCCCGTACCGCCAGCCGATGCACCGCAGGACAAGAGCGAAGACCTTCCCTTCTGAGGGTAGTATCAACTGAGAGTAGTACGTACTAATCGTAGTAAATCCGCTTTTACTATGGTTAGTATGTACTATCAGTAGTAGAATAGTAAAGTAGTATTCACTAATAGTAGTATCATGTTATGACACAGATAATTGCAGTATTAAATCACAAGGGTGGTGTAGGGAAAAGTACGACCGCAGTAAGCCTTGCGGCAGCTCTGCAACTGAGTAAGAAGAACGTCTTGGCTATTGACATGGATGGACAAGCCAACCTCACGGAAGCCTTGGGATTGTCCATCGAGGAAGAACAGACAGTCTATGGCGCAATGTGTGGACAGTACACCTTGCCGTTGGTCAAGTTGCACAACGGCATCACCGTCTCACCCTCATGCCTTGACCTGTCTGCGGCTGAGTTAGAGCTTATCAGCGAGCCGGGACGGGAGCTTATCTTGAAGGGACTTATCACCAAAGCCATCGCCAAAGAGCATTTCGACTACATCATCATCGACTGTCCACCGTCATTGGGCTTGCTGACCTTGAATGCCCTCACCGCAGCCGACTACATCATCATCCCTGTTCAAGCGCAATACCTTGCCATGAGAGGTATGGCAAAGTTGATGGACATCATCCGCATCGTTCAGGAGCGGCTCAACTCCAACCTTAAAGTGGGCGGCATCGTCATCACCCAGTTCGATCGCCGCAAGACGTTGAACCGAAGCGTGAGGGAAATCGTCAATGACAGTTTTCACGAGAAGGTTTTCAAGACCGTCATCCGTGATAATGTGGCTTTGGCAGAAGCACCCATCAACGGCAAGACTATCTTTGAGTATAATCCCAAATCCAATGGTGCCAGTGATTATATGTCTTTGGCAAAAGAAGTGTTAAACTTAAAATAGCATAGCCATGAGCAAGAGCAGTATGTTGAAAGAGGGAATGAAAGGCGGTCTCAACGGACTCCTTTCTTCCACAAAGAAGCCGAGTAAGGAGCAGATAGTCACAGAAACTACACCAGCACCACCTGTGTCTGTTTCTGAGACTACCGAAGTGCCGGTGCATTGCAATTTCCTTATCAACAAGAGCATCCACACGAGGATGAAGTACCTCGCCATCAAGAAAGGGATGTCCTTGCGTGATATTGTCAATGAGGCAATGACAGAATACCTAAAGCGGCATGACACATGAGTGCCGCGCGGTATCATCGCCGAACAGACGATGATACCGCTATCTCTTCTATAAACAGACTTTACTATCCGTAGTATGGTAGTAAAAACTATTCGACTATTATACTATTCGTAGTCGATACTACTTTTAGAAAATACTATCCAACTCATTTTTAGGGCAATAGTTTTCTCTGCTTGTAGGACTGTCTCCATGCTGATAAAAGGCAATGTCGTTCCCTATTACAAGATTTTCTCTTTTTCCCTCATATCAACTATCGTCCTTCCCCATATACAGCTTCGCCCCACGCCATCCCGCCCGTTTCCTCTTTTACATAACAGATTTCTTTTCGCCTGCCTTGCCGCTGCGGATATTGTTTTGCAAAGGTAATGCTGGCGATTGTTCAAACACCAAATCGTCCATTGCATTTGACCGAAAAATCTTCCTCTGCGTGCAGAGCGTATTTTTCGCTCCCGATTTGGCTTTTTGATCGCCATCACTCTTGGAAAGCAAAAAATATCCCTTGGGCAGGCAGGAAAAGCCTCCGAAATAAGGGAAGAAAAAACATAAGAGCAATGGCACACAAGAATGACTATCAAATCCAAAAGCAGTTAGACAAGCCTCAGACTTGGTTCTGCAAATACTATCCCGCACGCATCCGCAATGTGGGTGAGAAGGAGATTGCCGACAGACAATTAGTGTTTGACTTCAAGGACGGAAGAGCCTACGAGGAAGTGGCGCAGCGCACCGCAGAGAATATGCTGACACTCTACGGCAAGGGTTGCGTGAACATCGTCTTCGCCCCCGTTCCAGCATCCACAAGCGAGAGCAACGAACTCCGCTACAAGGCTTTCTGCCACAGGGTGTGTGAATTGACAGGAGCGGAAAACGGCTACGAGCACGTGAGGGTATGCGGAGAGCGTAAGACCATCCACGATAACCGCAAGAACGAGGATGAAGTCCGCAAGGCGAATGTCGTTGAGTTTGATGAGCCGTTCTTCGACAACAAAATGGTGTTGGTCTTTGACGATGTGATAACCAAGGGTCTCAGCTATGCCAAGTATGCCAACCAACTCGAAAGGCTCGGGGCATGTGTTATTGGCGGTATGTTCCTCGCACGCACACATTATAAAGTAAGGTAAAGTATGACAAAGTACGACAAGGCAGTGTCCGTATGCTTCAGCGGACACCGCAGCGTACCTTTCGCCAAGCGGAGGGAGTTGAAGCAATGTCTCAAATCGGAGATAGCCAAGGCGTATGCCGACGGCTACCGGTATTTCTATTGTGGCATGGCAATGGGATTTGACCTGCTGGCGGCAGAAGCCGCCCTTTCGTTGCAATGCGAGTTGAAGGACTTGCAGGTGATAGCCGTTGTGCCGTTCCGTGGTCAGTCTGACCGGTGGAGCAAGGAAGAGCAAGCCAAGTATGATGCCATCCTGCGCATCGTGGATGACGTGGTCGTATTGAGCGAGCAATACTACAATGGCTGCCTTCTGAGGCGCAACGACTATATGGTCAACCGCAGTTCACGTCTCATAGCCTACTTCGATGGCAATCCCAAGGGCGGCACGTTCTACACCGTCAGAGAAGCCAAGAGGCAGGGATTGGACATAGTGAATCTTCATAATAGTGTATAACCCATAAAACAGAAAATGCTTATGGACGATATTGTTGCAATCATCGTTTGCTACTTCGTGTTCGGAGCTTTGGGCAATGTGCTCAGAGCTTTGTTCGGCGGAGAGAGACGAAACGACTTCCGCCGTGACCGCTAAGCGTCTTTAAACCAAGATACGCTGACAGCCATACGTCTGCACCTTACCCCAAAAAGATGCAGCGGATAATTGTGTCCGTAGGCAAGGATATTCAGATTCCTCACCTTAACATTTTGATAAAAATAAAGATACTGCTGCCTATATTTCAAGACAGCAGTATAAACCTTACTCTGCAGGTGCCCATTTGCAACGCACAGGAGAGACGATTGCACCCTCTGCTTTCAGCTGCTTCATGGCTGCATCTACCTCTTTGCGGTCGAGACCGCTGAGTTCTGCGATTTTACCTGCGTTGAGAGGCTGACCAGCCTCTTTCATTGTTGCCAATACTTTTTCTTTTGCGTCCATTGTTTTGATGATTTGATGTTTTGTTTATAATCTTGTTATTAACTCTTGTATTTTGTCTTCCCTTATAATCTTCGGTTGTGCCTTACCTGCCAGAACGAGAATTTTCTTCCCGTTTCTGTAGATGTGCAGCTGTCTGCTTCGTACCACTGCTGTCAAGGTCTCATCATCCTGCATGGCTTGCCATATAGGATAATACACACCTTCTGGTTCAAACAACTTCTTCTGAAGGTGTGAGCACATGTTGGTTGTATCTATTGTCATATCGTTACGTCATATCATTAACATGATTCTGCCAGCTTCTTTTGTGAACATTTCAGGGAAACGGCAGATTGTTGCATACACCTGCTTGCTTGTCACAGGCTGACCGTCCTTTCTCAGGTGCAGCCTATGACGATTGATGGCATCGGCAATCTGGTCGGTTGTCATGCCGCCATTTCGCTTTACCATCACATATACTATGGCTTCTTCTATCTTCATCCTTTATTCATCTGTTTTTCAATCCATGCCATCAATACGGCAACAGCATATTCCTGTTCTTCCTTGGTCAGTGCCCTGCCTGCTGAGATGTGATGCCACTTGAAGAAGCATCCCCGGCAACAACAGCCAGTGGCATGTTGAGCCAGGAAAACAGGATGCCCACGCATGGGAGTCTGCTTGCCGTCGTTCGGTATGACAGCCGGAGCAAGTCTTTTTGCCACAAAGTCCTCTGCGTGTTTTCGTATCGTCGGCAATCCCTTTTCCATTACATACTCCCTGTCTTGCTTGGACAGATGGAACCGGCTGCGAAAATCAGACTTTGCCAATCTCTCAAAGAGATTCGTCAGGTCATACTCTTTCTTATCACCAGGAACGCTTTCTTGCGGCTCTTCCTCTTGGAACAACGATGGATATATGTATTTCTGTGACATCATTATCTGTTGCTTCTGATTTCTAATGTTATATCCATATATGACCGCTTGCCGTCTATATAGTCTGCATAGAGTATTTCTTCGCTTCTGCCTTTCAGAATATGGCACTTACCGCACAGCTCACAGTTGTGCAGACATCTCCATTCATTCAGAACGTAATCCAAACGTTCCTCTCGTGTAGATGATTCAATAGAGGGTGTGCTCATAATCAGTGTCTCCCACAGCGTGGTCAATCAGTGCCTGAAACTCTTCTTCCGTATAGTCTTCTTCCCAACCATACGTTACGTCCTTTATGCCCAAAGTAAACCCTAATGCCTCAGAATAGGATATGCCAATTTCAGCTGCAAGGTCTCTTGCCGCTTGAAAAATCTGCTCTTCTTTGCTTAAGGGCAGTTGTTTCGCTTTCTTATGTTTTTTCTTTGGTTTCCCCATTTGAGTATATTCGTTTAATAATCAGCGTTGATGGGCATCTTGAAATTCCTGTATTTCTTTCGGAGTTCCTCATTTTGCGCCTTCATTTCCTCATACATATCATTCAGTGCGTCAGGAAATCCCCATCCACAAGGGCTTGCCCAACGAAGGCATTGCTTGATTCGGGAATCATACTTGTCCCAAAGGTCATAAAGCACGATGTGGCGCAATGTCTTGTCGAAATTACTCTCAACAGAATCATAGAATTGCTCCCACATGTCTCCATAGTCATAAGTGAACTGACAGGCATTCTCCATATAGAACACCATCAATTCTGCGACTGAATCTTCCGAAGGCTTCAGTTTCTTGAAGTCGGACAATGCCTTGCGGCACACTGAGAAGCGTGTCTTTGGCTCTCTGTTTCTGCTCGGATAGAACTCTTCCCGTATGATGTGCTTATACTCTTCCAGCTTCTGGCCCTCATTCGGCTCTGCATAGAAGTCAAGATATTCCTTTGCCTCTTTCCGTGCAGAATAAAGTTCCAATACCATTTTTATTATTTCACTCTTGTCCATGGACATGAGGACAGACTTTAATTTAGATTTTGACATTTCTGCTCTTTTATCTTAAAAACGGGTCAATCGTTGCCAGCAACTCTGATTTCTGCATCACACCGCTCGTCCTCCACAACACTTCGCCGCGTCTGAACAGCATCAATGTGGGCACAGACTGTATGCCATACTGACTTGCAGTCACCCCATACTTGTCCACATCTACCTTGATGATGCGGATTCTGTCACCCAACACTTCCTTCACCTGCTCAAGGATGGGGTGCATCATCTTGCATGGCTGGCACCAGGTGGCGAAGAAATCGACCAAGACAAGTTGGTCACTTGATATAACGTCTTTGAATGTTTCCATTACGATTTTCTGTAAAATTATGCTATTTTCTTTCCTGTTATCTTACAATACTGCCCTGCAAATGTTAAAATCGAGAAGAATTCAATGAAAAACCTTCGTTATTTCAAAGAATATTCGTACCTTTGCAGCGCTCATCTATAGATAGAAGGAGTTTCGAGACCCGGTTGCCTTTGATGCAATTCGGGTCTTGCGTTTTATAGTGGTGTCTGCAATCTCTTTTTCATCTTCTTTTCCAAAGCCTTTAGTCCATACTCTTTGTTAAGATGGTATGCTGTCAACAGATAGAATCCGTTGCTACGTTGTTGTTCCAAGACAATAACATACTTTTCCACTTTATCATAGATGTATGTTTTCTTGACCTTACGCTTTTTGCCGTCCCTCTCTTCTATGGTAAATACATCCAGATTGTCTGGTGTCAATTCTCTCACATGGTGATTTATCCAATGAAGCCTTTGTGAACGAGCCATCTCGAATACTCGCTTTGGATAAGTCGTACCGTCTTCGTTCTCAACCATGATTTCTTCACAGGTAAGATGCTTGAACAATCTTGCCATGTCAATCTCGCCATCTGTCTTTATAGGATAGATGCGCCACCCTCTGAATGAGAATTGACAGTTATCTTCTATATCACGCTTGAATATTGCATGAAGATCATGCTCTCTTTCTCGTTCACTGAGATATGCCAGTTCCAGCAGCTCAGGGTATTTCTTGATAATATTCAAACTGCTCATTGGCTATTTCAGTGCGATAAAAAACAAATTAAACTTCTTTCTAAATTTGGGAGTTGTGGTGTTGAGACTGATATTACTGTGTTTTTTTATCTTTTCAATCAGCTTCATTTTGGCTCTCACCCTTCCTTCAACTTCTCCCTTTTCATATCTAAGGTTGTAGTTGATGGCTCCCATTAGAACATCTGCCAATTGGATGAAGACACTTTCGTGTGAACGTATAAACTGAAACCTGCCAATGGAAGAGTTGTATTCCATTATTTTTCTGAGCCTCTCCAGCTTATCGCTACTGCATGTGTCCTTGATATCCATATATATGTTATATGTATAATCCATGTCCATCTTGTGATGCAGCAATTGGTAGTACATGCGAAAGTAGAAATCATTAAACGTATAGTCTTCTCGTTTCTCGTCAATCTGACTCTTGTCAACAACCACAGCCCTAAATTCCATGTCATTCATAAAGAACCAGTCTATAAGCTCTGCATAGACTTTATACGTGGCCTCGTGAACATTTGTCCATTTCAGCTCATCACTATAGCCGTGCTTCTTCTTAATATCTTTTATGGCATCTTTTGCCATGCGGATTTGTGTGTATGCTATACTTGTACATCCCAAAAGCATGTAGGGATGACCGTCATGCACCATGTGGGTGCTTTCATCACAGTAGATGTTGAATGTCTTATTCATTGTATCTGTTTTTTGTTTATTCTTTATTCCTTTTCTTCAGCGGTCCACTATGAGGTCCACGGTTCAGCGTCACACCATGCTTGTTGAGTATGCGGAACACGGAACTTCGGCTTGTGAAGCCGCTGATGGCAAAGATGTCATCTATGCTGTGCCCCTCGTTGTACATGTTCACGATATTCTTCTCACGCTCCAGTTTCGACAGTGCCCTTTCCGACTTCTTGGGCGGCCGGATATTCTGTTGCAGATGGATGATGTGTGCCGATGCCTTGCGCAGCACGGCACACTCCTCAGAGAGTGACCCGAACATACGGATGACCTGTGAGGGCTTGGTGTCGGGGAAAAGTTCGTCAAACGTATCGATGCGGTCTTGGATGGAGATGATGCGAACCACCTTCACACGGCAGTATTCTATGAATGTAGCCAGTTCACGGGTGCCACGCAGTGCGTTACTGAACCTCGACACCACCAGCTCGTCGCCGCGCTCCAGACTCGATATGAGCTGCTTCCACATCGGGCGCAGCCTCTCGTGTTCGGACAGTTCCTCTATCACCTGAACACAGCCGTATTGCTGCATCCAAGCCTTGTCTTCTGCATACTCTTCGCCATTGGTGGCGATAAAGATGTAACCTACTTTTGCCATACTGTTGTACGCTATTAAATGAAATCAAGTGCAAAGGTACACTATTTTTCCGAGAAACAATCATACTTGAACGAAAAATCATACTTAAACACGATAATTTGCCATTTTCTTTTCACTTGATTTCATTGAAAATCATACTCGCAAGTATGATACACAAATAAGATTAAACTTACTGTCATTCTTGCAAATATATCGCTGAAACGCATTAACTTTGCACCGTCAATTTCAAAATCAGACTCAAAATAATGACAACAATGAAATATGAAACCCAACTTTTCGGAGGACAAACCAACCTCCATTGCATGAAGCAAATATTGCATAATGCAAAATCAAACTCGCATGGCTGTATCAGACTTGCCATTTGTATTGCCACTGCGTTTGCCGTAGTCATGCTGACAGCATGTTCAGACGGAAACGGCACGAAGTCGTTCCATTCGAGCGATGAAGCCATCAGAGAGTATCATGGCTTTCTGACCACTCTTCGACAGAACGGCAAGGTCTCAATTCAGACATTAGTTAAGATTGTCAACGAATGGCGCGTGTTGGACGATTCCGTGACATCGTGCATCTCACGTGACACTGTCAGGAAAGCCCACTCATACCCGTTCACGGTATATCATGAGTTGAACGACTCCATCCACATCGAGCTGTGCCGTATGGCGATGTCTAAGCAACGCACCTTTCACGACCTGCTCTATCTCAGAGAACAGACCTCTTCCCATGTTGGTGATGAGGAACTACAGCAAGCCGTGAAGGAAGCACAGCCATTCTTCGCTTCCTTGGATAGCCTGCCTATATATAATAAAGGTGGTAAACAGGCGGTACTGAAGCGTTACCTGCTGTTCCTGCAAAAATCCGCCAAGCAAGGCATTCACGGCAAGGAAGACCTGCTCGCTTTCATCAAGGAAGAGCATTTGTATTTCAAATCCTTCCTGCAATACCTGCCGGATTTTGCTGACGATGACATCGGTGACATCAGACGAAACACCGAACACTGCTGTCGGGAGATACTCCGTGCCGCCGACCGCAAGGATTTGTCCCACAAGGATGCAATGATATACCTCTCCATGCGCACCAACCACCGTCTGCTGCGCAACGCACAAGCGGCTATCGAGGATCTGAATAGTGGCAGGGTAAAGGACGAGCACACCATGCACGCCTACCTCCTGATGATGATGCAGCCGTTCATGACGATGGATGACCTTTCCGTGAGCGTGCTCTCCGACAAGGACAAGGCAGACCTCTACAAAATAGCCGATGCGCTCCCCAAGGAGATGGACGGTCTGGCCAAGAAACTGCACCTCGACAAGCAACGCCTGTCGGATATGCCCATGCTCATGATGAAGATTTATGTCACAAGATTATAAACACCCCAAACAGAGAATACGATTATGTTAGAACAGTTTTGCGATGATTTCCTTGCCGTCGTGCCTTTGCAGTTGCCAGAACTGCTGGACAAGCGCAAGATGGAGAAGCCTGTCAAGTATGACGATTACGTGCTTCTTACTTTCCAGTTGAACACCCCTTTCACGATAGAGGAGGTGATGGATATGCTCGAAGACGAGATGGAAATGATAATCCTCTATCACCACATTCCAAGCCGTCATACGGAGTTCGGACACAGCTGCTGTGCCTATTCCAACCCTTCTTTCGGACGGATGTTCAAGGTCAACGGCTCCACAGATGAGCGTGGCATGGTCAGCCAGATAAAAGTGACCATCTATGACTCGCTGGAGCACATGTCGGCAGATGTATGCCTCGACCTCAGTCTGCATTGCAAGAACGGGTTCTTCAAATACATGAAGCCCAAGGAGGAAGTCCTGCTCGACTTCATTTGAAAGTTACATTTGCCAGATGACAGTCCTGTTCTACCGCAACAACGCTCCATTCTGTTGTCCACAACAAAGGCCAAAGTCATGCCACAAGCTCCCGACCATCTGATGAAGGAAACGCTTTACATGAAGATTATCCATCTTCTCGACCGTCACCGCACATGGCTGGAGATTGAGAGCATCGCCACTGTCCGCAACCACACGATAGTCAGGAACGGCAGAATGACCGACATCCTCAGCCGTGTGCTTGTGGTCAAGGCCATCCACCATCATTTCCCCTACACGAGAGGGCAAGTGTGGCAGATAGCCGAGTACGACTTGGAACAGGCTATCAAGAGCCTTCGGACAACCGACGGAGCTTTCCGTCAGAGAATAATCAAGGGAGAACTGACACTGGAGGATGTGGAGCGTATCATATCCACTGCCACACACGGTGTCGTCCAGCCCGACCTGAGTCCACTTCCATTATTCACATGCTATACATATTATGACAAGTAAGATACTGTTTCTCATCCTGATGTCAGCGTTCTTCTTTGTGACGATGATTCTGCACAGAAGCCGCAGACAGTTTATGACACGGTTCTATCTGCGCATGACCGCGCTTGTGACAGCAAGGAAGCTCTACCGGTTGATGCTGCTCATCCTGCTGTACGTGTTCCACTTCCTCTACCTCTGTGTACACTATAACGACATAGGCGTAGTGGCTTCCACCATAGCGTTTGCCATATTCTTTGTCTTTATGGATGTGGAGAGGTGGCTACAGCGTCTGCACGAGGAGCGGACACCCTTCTGCATCGCCGCGTTGGCGGCAGTGGTGTTTGTCTTCACTCCTCATCTGTTCACGCTTGCTGTCACCATCTCCTTTGTCCTTCTGGCATCACTGTTCTATCCCTCGCGCATAGTCATATCGCTGTGGAAGAACAAGGCTGACCGCAAGATGCTCCTCGAAGACACAGAAATGCTCATCATATACTACTATTAAGTATCACCTGTATCATGCCGTTCCTTTTGTATAATGGAGCTGGCGACAAACAACAGTATTCACCAAACAGATTATTGAAATGAAGAAACAGAAACATAGAACGAGTTCCGGCAAGATGTCTGAACGGATGTCCCTGTTGGAGTTCTTGAAAGAGAGGTCCGGGATAAGGCTGTCGAAGCTCGAAGCCTACCTTGACCTTGTAGACAAGGCTTCTGTACAGTACATCCCCAAGGATCTGTGCAAGCAGGAGTTCAGCCTGTCCAACGGGCAGTTTGTAATCACCATTACCGAACTGGCAGGATGCTGGCATTGGCACCGCGCCACTGTCCGCACCTTCATCGAGCAGTTGGAGAAGATGAACCAGATTTCCGTCACCCGTCTCACGAAGAGCCAAATCATCACCATCCCGATGTTGGCTGAGACACCTGCCGTTTCTCCGATTGACGCAGCCTTGGATGTGTTCCGCCAGAAGATGTGTACCGCATTGGACGAATGGCGAAGCGGCAAGATGTCCGCATCGGCTTGCGCCTCGGAATGTGAACAACTCTACGAAGATGCAACAGAGGAAGTAGCCATTATCTTGCAGAAAGCCGACAATGGCAATTCAATTGGCAAGGTGCCATGCGGAAGAAACATTCCCGAATCTGTAGGACACGCCTTTTGTATGACTGCACTCACAGCTGTCTGCGAAGCCACCTTCCATCAGGTGCTTTCGCAGGAAACAGATAACGCCCTCGTTACCTCCCTTCTTCCCTTCTTTTACAAAGACCTGGGAGGAGACTGGCTCTCATTCATCGAGGCGGCAAAGGCAATATCAGAATTGGCATTGGATGGCAGCTCACCAGCCTTGCATCAGGAAAGCGCAGCCATCAAGTCACAGTTTCAGTCACTCTGCCGACCGTTCCTTGCCATTGTAGCCAACCAAGAGGGCTCCTGTCCATCAAAAGGCTGTATTAACCTCTAATAATCACCGTACAACGCTTCTTCTTTTCTACTGGCACAGTGTTTACACGTCTGCCATTGCTGTAAAATAATCGGGCTTGCCCGTTGGTCGGAAATGAGGGAATTTGGGTAGCCTAATACCCCTCTTGGTCTCCGACCATCGGGAGGCTGTCCTTACAAGCAGCAAGCTGGAGACAGGAGAGTTGTACACACATAAAAGGAAATAGGTTATGGCAACACCAAAACAGGTTATGGATTTCCGACCATCTAAGGGAATCACCACAGCACAGAGCAACGAGCACCAACGCCGTTGGACGGAAAAGGGTTGGGGATCCGCTGAATCAACAGGCAACTACGACCGCAGCCGTGAGCGGCTCAACTTCGAGGTTCGGGGCGGCAAGGTTTGTCCTATAGACAAGAGCCGAAGCATCCCGGAGCGCATGGCAGACATCCTGCGGAGCCGTGGAATCAAAGACCCCAACGAGGGACTGGCAGAGCCACGCTTCCGCACAGTGGTCAATTTCATCTTCGGAGGCTCACGAGAACGTATGACAGAATTGGCATTCGGTGACCAGAAGGTGAATCTCACTCACGGAGCGGACAATTCGCATCTAACCCGATGCAAGGACATTGAGGAATGGGCAAAGGATGTTTACCGCTTTGTTGCGGACAAATACGGTGAGGAGAACATCGTCGCTTTCATCTTACACTTGGACGAAACCAATCCGCACGTTCACTGCACCCTCTTGCCAATCAAGGACGGCAAGTTTGCATACAAACAGATATTCGCCGGAAAGGACAAGTACGAGTTTTCTGCCAGGATGAAAGCCCTGCACAGCGAATTTGCCGATGTCAACAAGCGTTGGGGCATGGAGCGCGGAACTTCCGTCTCAGAGACGGGAGCACGCCACCGCACCACCGAAGAATACCGCCGCCAGCTGTCAGAACAGTGCACCACCATTGAGCAGTCCGTCGCCACCCATCAGCGGACACTCGCCTCGCTCCAATCGGACATCCGTCTGGCAGAGCGGAGAGTAAAAGGACTCACCTCAATGGTCAACAACCTCTTGCAGGAGAAGGCTGAGAAGGAGGCGGCACTTGCTGAATTGCATCGGCAGATTCTTGCAGGTCACGACAATCCTGATGCTCTCCGTCAGCAAGTCCAAGAGCTGGAGCAGGAACTGTCCGCTATCCAGTCGAAACTGGACGACAAGCAGGAGAAGCTCTCAGAGGCTGACCGCAAGCTCGATGCCCTGCGTGAGGAGATGACCGCCATGAAGGAGCGCACGGAGGAGTTGCGGCAGGAGGCACACAGATATTCCGATACTATCCGACAAGGTGCGGACACCGTTCTCAGAAATGCCCTTCTCGAAAACATGGTCAGCGAGTTCTCCGAACGTGTGGCACGGCTTTCCAATGAGGGCAAGGACGTGTTTGACGGTTCCCTGCTTCAGGCCTTTGCGGAGAATGGAACGGAGGTGATGTACTGTGCCACGCTTCTATTCCTCGGCTACGTCGATGATGCCACCACCTTTGCCGAAGGTCATGGCGGTGGCGGCAGTTCGTCCGACCTCAAATGGGGACGTGACGATGACGAGGATGAACGCGCTTGGGCACGCCGTTGCATGATGAAAGCTGCACGCATGATGCGCCCCTCTTCCGGCAAAAGGAAGAAACGATAAGCGGCACTGTCACGTATCACCTGTTATAGTATTCACCAGATTAAATTGAACAACATGAGAAAAATACTTATTCTATCCCTTGGCTTCGCCCTTTCATTGGGTGCGCAAGCCAAAGACTATCACCGCACGGCGGACACCACCACCGTTGTATGCAGACTTTCGGCAGACGGTATGCTTCGTCCGCTTAAACCTTCCTACATGAAAGGGGCATTGGTAGCTTCGCCATGGACGGACAACTGGTTTGTCCAAGCGGCAGGAGGAACTACGGTCTTCCTCGGCAAACCGCTCGGATGCAACGACCTATTCGGTCGCATGAAACCGGCATTCTCCGTGTCGATCGGCAAATGGTTCACACCTTCCGTCGGCGGTCGTCTGAACTATGGCGGTATGCAGTTCAACGACTGCAACAACTCCTCGCAGGACTACCAGTACCTGCGTGCTGATTTCATGTGGAATGTCCTCGGCAACCTCTACAAGGACGATGTACACACTCTTGCCAGATGGAGTGTCATTCCATACGTGGGCGTGGGTATGCTGCACAACAAGGTGAATGCCCACAAGCCCTTTGCCATTTCCTACGGCATACAGGGGCAGTATCATCTCTCCCCACGCATTGCTGTTACGGCAGAGATAGGCAACATGACCACCATGCAGGATTTTGACGGCTATGGCAAGGCACACCGCCTTGGCGACCATCTGCTGTCCGCATCCCTCGGCCTCTCTGTCCGCATCGGCAAGACTGGCTGGAAGCGAGTGATAGACGCTCGCCCGTACATCGCACAGAACGAATGGCTTTCGGCATACGCCTCATCCCTTTCTGACAGCAACAGCCGCTATCACGCCCAGCACGATCGAGATTGTCAGACTCTGGAGCAGCTGCGCAAGATTCTTGCCATCGAGGGACTTCTGGACAAGTACGGCCACCTCTTTTCTGACGATGCCGCTTCTTCCGTCACAAATGGCTATCCTCGAAACGACTACAGCGGTCTCAACTCGCTGCGTGCAAGAATGAGAGACAAGTATGGTAATGGTCAAAAGACAAAGGTCATGGAGTCCGCCTCTTGTACAGAAGAATATGGCAATGCTGAAGGTGAGCCGGAAGACGATTACCTATCGCTCATCCACTCAGGAAAGGCTTGCATAGGTGCGCCCATCTATTTCTTCTTTGAACTTGGCACTGACAGGTTGCTCAACAGGTCACAGCTCGTCAATCTCGACGAAGTAGCACGCATCGCCAAGAAATATGGCTTGAAAGTTAAGGTCATCGGCGCTGCCGACAGTGCCACAGGCAGTGAAGCCATCAATGATAACCTCAGCCGTTCCCGTGCCAGATTCATTGCAGAGGAACTGATGAAACGTGGTATGGAAAATGGCACCATCTCTCAGATTTTCGATGGCGGCATTGACGATTACTCGCCCAATGAGGCGAACCGCCATACCAGAATCCTGCTGTATCTATAGCCAGACATACAGCTCCGAACAAGAGCACTAAAACTTTTTTTTCATTGATAAATTTTAGAAAGGGAGGGCTTGTCCGTGATGGATAGGCCCTCCCTTAATCATATATGTATTAACGCATATTCTATGCGCATATCTTTTTTTTATCCGTGTTTCTCAGTACTTGACCAGTCAAGCAGGAAGTCATATATACTCATTATCTGTATGCCGTTTTCGTCGCTCCACTGCTTGGTATGTTCTCCCACGATCAGCAGTTTGCGGAAAGAGTCATCTACAAGACGCAACGACCGTTTCTCCTGTTCCATCTTTTCTGCATCGGGCATACGCCACGCCGACTGGATGTAGATCCGCTCGCTCCCTTTGTTGCAGACAAAATCCACTTCCAATGTCACCCTCTGCTGCTTTCCTTCCGTATTCCTCACTCGATGATAGACGTTACCCACATCCACGAGCCATCCTCGCATACGCATCTCATTGTAGATGACGTTCTCCATGATATGTGTCGGCTCGCTCTGACGGAACGACAGAACAGCATTCCTCAGACCTACGTCCTGATAATAATACTTGGACAACGAACCTATGTATTTCCGTCCTTTGATGTCGAACCTTTCGGATTTTTCGATAAGGAAAGCATCCTGCATATATTCCAGATAAGCCGACACTGTCTTGTCGGTTATGCTCTGCACATTGCTTACGGACTTGAACGTATTGGCTATATTCAGTGCATTGACAGGTGCTCCTATACTGGATGCTACGGTCTTCGACAATTCTTCAAATTCAGGTCTCAGTTCTATGTTGTTCCGCTCGTAGATGTCACGTAGATATACCGTGCGATAAAGGCGACGCAGGAAATCAGCCTTCTTCTCATCCCCAACCTGTGTAAGTAGTTGCGGCAAACCTCCGTACAGTCTGTATTCAGCCCAACCGTCTTCTTTCGAACCATCATACACCGTCATGAACTCCTTGAAGGATAGTGGCCACACATGTATCTCGTCACCTCTGCCTCGGAATTCCGTCACCAGGTCAGAGGACAGGAAACGCGAGTTGGAGCCTGTGACATACACATCCGCCCCTTCGGTAACTGACAAGGAAGAGAGCACCTCTACAAAGTCTTCCACCTCCTGCACCTCGTCGATGATGATATAATAAGTCTCATAGTCAATCATCATCTTTTCCACCCAGTCCAACAGGTAGTCCGGGTTCTTGAACTCTCTGTTCTTCCTACTCTCCATGTCGATGACGAGAATATGGTCTTCTCTCACGCCCTCATCCAATAGATGCTGATGAAAGAGTTTCTTCAGAAGGAACGACTTGCCTGAACGTCGCAATCCTGTGATTATCTTTATGAGCCCGTTGTTCTTTGAACGGCTCAACTGTTCTATGTATCTATATCTGTTTACTATCATATTTTACGAAAAACTGTCACTTGTGACACTTTTTCGGAGGCAAAGTTATATATTTTATCCTAAATCAAAGAAAGAAATAAAGAAAAATGCACTAAAAATCAATGATTTTCCTGTTTTGTAGTGTCTATTCCACTTGCCGATGCCCATTTTTCTTTGCAAAGTTACTGCCCGGGCGAATGGTCAAGTACCGCCATGCTAACAGGCAGAGGACTGAACGACAGCTTTCCGCAAATCAAAGATTTGGGTATTTCATTAACTCCTCCGTCTGTTTTCTTGCCTTATCGCCCTCATTCCGCAGTCTTTTGATGCACGAAAAATCAGTTCCCGACAAGAGGAGCCGAAAGGCTTCAAAAGGAGGGAAGAAAAACAAGTTGAACAAATAATTTCTTTGCGTATGGAATTACACAGATTATCAGAAAACGAGCAGGCATTTGTCGAGTGCTTCTCACGGTTCGTAAACGGTCAGATGGGGTCAGCCGCCAAGGTAGGCAATGCCCTTGCAGATGACCATCGCTATCTTATCAACGAAAAGGGCAAGGTGGTGTTTGCCTTCTTGGAACGCCTTGCCAACGACTATCAAAAAGGTCGTTATGACCAGCGTGACGAGTGGGTGTGCCGATTGGCAGCAGAGGCCATCGAACACCTTGTAGAGAACAGAATGTATTACAGAACACTTAACAACGATTGACTATGGCAAGCAGATTGATTACACCCGTATTGGAGGAGATACTGAAATCCTATCCTCTGTATTCACAGGACGGCAAAGGCAAGGATGCCGTTTGTGTGGCAATATTCTTCATCGGACACGTCCGTTGGTTCGTACTTGAAGGACAGCCGGAAGGTAACGACACCACGTTGTTCACCATCGTATGCGGTCTGCATGAAACGGAGTATGGCTATACCTCCGTCAATGAAATGGAGAGCGTAAAGGTGGATGGCTCCAAATATGGAGTGGACGAGATATTTCAAGTGGAGCAGTTGGACGGCTTCAAGCCGGTGAAACTGAAGAGCATTCCAGACGAGGATTTACAAGCATTCCTTCATAATATGGAATGACCCCAAATTAAATCAGCCGCAGGGACATTACTCCTTGCGGCTGACTATTGTTAGTACCTACTATGAGTAGTAAAGCCTACGATTAGTATATACTACGATACTACTCTCATCTTCGGAAAGCGGACTTGGCAACGTGCTCCTCTTGTACCTCTTCCTTCTGGTACTCCTCCATGTCAAGCAGTTGCTCATACGCAGAGCTGATGTTTGCGTCCATAGAATGGTTGTGGCTGAAAGGGAAGGTATGCTTCACAGAGAGTCCTGCATTGGTCACAGTCCCCACATCCAGGCTATCCTTATCCTTGTTATATTGCAGGTTCAGCAAACCACCATTCGGCATTTGGAATATCGGCATTTTTCGCTGCGCCAATTCCGAAAACTCTTCGGCGGTCATCTCCCTCGCCACAGCCTTCACGTCCTCACTGGCACGTCCTATGCCATAGCGAGTGATATGGTCACGCACTTCTTGCTCCGTATGCTTCAGGAACACCTCATACGTACCGCCGACACTCCCGTTATAGACCACTGCAAAGTCCTTGTCCTCTATTAGCAGGTCATCGCCTCTGTTCTGGCACGGCTTCCTGTAGGTCTGCTCCTCGTCCATGCCGTTCCCGTCATAGTATTCCTTGGCAAGCGTCAGCAGTCCTTGATAGTCACCTTTCTCCTTTAGCTTATCCAGTTCCGATGTGTCATCCGTTGATTGGAGATAGGCGATGGAGGCATAATAGACGTTTTCTTTCGATTGTGAAGGCTCTGTCAGGCTTTTGTACTGGGCAAAAGCCTCCTGATAATTGGTGTCAAGGTCTTTGCCGTGGTCGTAAGGAACAGAGAGTTTCACTTCCAGACCGTTACTCGTCGGCACAGCAATCTTTACAGAGTCCTCCTTCTCATGATGCTGGATATATACAGCAGAACCATTATATGCCAAGACTGCATGGTCGCCGTCATCTATGGATAGATAACTTTTCCCTTGCCCGTTTTCCTGCTCAGCCTTTTTCTCCTGGTCTATCTCCATAGCAATCTTGTCGATATGCTGCGTGAGCATTGAGGTAGCTTTTTTCACATCGAGTAGCGTGGTCTTGATGAACTGCGGCGACTCCTTCAGCGAATCCAGCCAAGACTTCAAATAGGCAGCCGAATCTCCTTTCAGATGCTTTGTCATGCCATACCGCTGAGCGGTCAGCGCAGCCGTCAGTTCTGCCACCAGTTCCTCGCGTGCATACTCTGCCGAGCCGAAGGTAGCGGGCTTGATGCGGTCTAACTGTCCCTCCGCACCCGTGGAGTGTCCCATCTCGTGGAAAAGGTTCGAGTAGAAAGACTCCCCATCCTTGAACTGCCTTTTCTCAGGCATCACAATCTCATTCTTGCTGATGGAGAAATAGGCGGAATCACCGAACATCGGTTTGATGGGACATATCCAACGGTTGTCCGCTATCATCCTATCCACGGGTTCAAAGGCAAACTGCTCGTCCTTCTCTACCTTGGGCATCGAGTATTCCTGTTCCAGTTTCTCCCAAAACTCTGGTCTGACCTCCTTCAGGTTGGTCTGCGCCACATTGAAGACATGGTAAGTCTGAAGCTTTGGATATACATTGTACTTTTCGCGCTCTTCCTGAGAGAGCAGTTTGTAGTCCTCCCACTTGATGTGTTCCTTTGTTTCCTTATTGACCACCGTAAACGTGGTGAGCATCACGGGGAAAGAATGCTCACCTTTCAGTACTGACACACGGGGCTTCTGTTCCTCGTCTTTCTTGCCAGTTTTGTTAAACTGCTGTATGCGGTCGAAGGTACAGAAGCGAGGAATCTTGTAACCCTCCTTCTCGCAATGCAGGAGCAACATCATAGCGTTCATGCCATTATATTCTCGTCCGTTCAGGTTTTTCGGCCATTGCAACGCACCTTCAGTAAACCAGGGCTTTTTCCATCCGTCTTTGCCCGACAGCGACTGAATACGCTCAATCATCATATCGGCAAACAGGTCGAGTGCCTTGTCTTCGGCACTCGGACCTTCCTTAGCATAAGGCTTTCCCATAGTCAATTAACCATTATAGGGCTGCGGAACATATTCGCTCATTTCAGACACTCGGCAGGAGAAGTCCAGTTTGTCATTGAAGACACTGACAGACAATGCCCCTTTGATGTTCGCTTTCACGCCTGGTTGCAGCCATGCCTCGCATTTGCCATCGAATAGGAAGAAACTTACCCAGATGTATTCAAATCCGTCCTGTACTTTCTCTGCGCTGAAAGCGGAGAACTGGCAGTACGGCACACCATTCTTGTCCGTCTTGTCCTCAATGCTCTTGCCCACCTTGCCGCGGAACTCCATCACGCCCTTGATGCAGTCCTCTGCCTCGTCAGGCTGGTGGCTGATGCTGCTTGCCGACAGGTTGAAATAAAGGACATCGCCCCATTTTCTTGGTACCAATACACCGGCTACCTCAATGCGTTCGCCGATGTTGCAGCTGCCCACCTCCGTCAGTGTCCCATCTTTGATGACCGACACCTCGATGGTCTTGTTAATCCCGCTCTTCGCTGGAATGACTACGTTCATGGCAAAGCTCACGAATGCCTTGCCCTCCTTGTTCGTGCGGCAGGTCGCAGCCTTGCTGACCGTTCCGCACACTGTTACATTACATTTGATCATTGCTCGATACTATTTGAATTATACATATCCATCGTCCAAGTGAAATGTCTTAGCAATGACAATAATCTCTTTTCAATCATCATATACTAGCGCACGTATCAGTTCATAGACTATCCACGCTGCTATGATAAGTTGGAAGCCGAGATAGATGATGGCCACGGTCTGACCGAAAAGCCATTGGGTAAGCATGAAGTGTCCTGCCACAGCTACCATACCCACCAGCAATGTACACAGATGACTTGCTATCCTTTTCATTTCCTTTGCAGATTTTGTTGTTGACTCTCAGCCTCCATCCCTTGCTCGAAGTTCTGCGAAGCCTGCTGTGTCGCCACGATGCCTGTCACCATTCCCGCAATCTTCGTCCGTTTGCTTTCTTCCGACAGATTGGCATTGCCCAAAATGAGCGACAGGCGGTTCATCTCCGAGGAGGTCAGTTCACGGTCAATCTTCACCGTACCGCTCTCTGCATGAAGCACAGTCTTGCCGTTCTCACCCACAGTAATGGTGCATTGCCTCATGCCTGGAACAAGCGAGGTCAAATCTACGAGCCGGTTGGCTGCCATGGCAGAGATAAGTCCTTTTTGTCGTTCCTCATCATTGCTGTCAATCTGCGCTGCCAACATCATCAGCGACATGAAGGTGGTCATCGCCATGTCGAGTATAGGGTCATTCGTTCCCGAAATGCCCACGCCGCTGTCCTCCGAGGAAAGGATTTTCTTCATCCAGTCCTCCGACGAAACCTTCTGCTCCTGTGGCGCATTGCTCTTGTATTTTGCCAACAGGTCATTGCCGTTATGCAGGGCCTGTAGCTTGATGTTGCCTTTCTGTCCGATTTCTGCCAGATAAGCGGCTGGATCCATATCCCTTTTTGAGCCGTCAGCCGATACACTCTTCACTCCGAAATGCAGATGCTCGCCAGTGGTTCTGGTGCCGGTATTTCCCGACACCCCCAACTTCTGACTGGCATTAACCACGTCACCTACCTTTACTGCTATGTCAGACAGATGCAGGTAGGAGCATTGCACCTTGCTGCCATCCTCACGGCTGTATTCCACGGTGACGGATTTCCCTCCTGCCGTGTTCGCATTATGGTTCACCGCCACCACCTTGCCGCCGTTCTCCGTGGCCAACACCGCCTCATGGTTCGTCTTGATGTCAATGCCCTTGTGCATCTGCTGCTTGGTGGCATCCATCGGATCCTGGCGATTGCCGAAAGGCGAGGTGATGAAGAGAAACTCCTCTCGCTCCACAGGAAAGGAATACCCGGCAGACTGCGGTACATGGGCAGCAGGCATTTCTCTACGAGGATTATTCTCCACCCCGAACGACCGACCTTCTGCCCGCATCTCAGCCATCACCTCACTGTCATACTTGTCCAGTCCGTTGGCTTCAATGATGCGCTGCAGACTTGCAGCATAACCGCCGCCCGTGGCATAGCCGGCACGCTCAATGCCCTTCGTCCATCCCTTGTAGTCGTCAGGCGACAGCGTGAAGCACTGCGCATAACGCTTGTTCTGCTTCAGGAACTGCGAGTGATGCTCATAACTGTCACCCACGCTTTTGTACTTACAGAATTTCTCGTTGGGCCTATCATCCGTATAGACTCCATACTCTCCGCCATTCTTCAACCACGATGCCGTAGCCTTGATGCCAAAGTGGTTGTTGCATTCGCGCGACAGTTGGCTCTGTCCGTTGCTGCTCTCCAGTATGGCTTGCGCCAAGATGACGGAGGCAGGAATCCCATACATCCGCATCTGTTCTTTGGCTTCCTCCGCATATTGTGCGGCATACGCTGCGTTCTTTCCCATAAGCCTATCTCCTTAGACTGGTGTGTTGTTCTGTTTCTTGACTTTCCTGTGCCATCTGCTTTCCTGTCTCTTTTCCAGGTGACACCATCTCCGTAATTCCACGCTTCGATGATGTTGTCTGCTTCGGCATTTCCAACTGGTCACAGATGGCCACCCGTTCACCAGCACGAATGAGCTTCGGCAGATAGGTGTCGAGGGCATGATATGGGAATCCTGCCATTGCCAACGGCTTGCCTTCATCATCCTTGCGCCCATTGCTCTTTGTCAGCGTAATACCCAATATTTTGGATGCCTTCACCGCATCATCCTTGTAGGTCTCATAGAAGTCACCGCAGCGAAACAAAAGAATGGCATCAGGATGCTTCTTCTTCAAGTCAAGATATTGTTGGACAAGGGGAGAGACAGCAGCCTTGACAGCCTTTTCATCCTTCTTTTCTCTTTCTTTTCCTCTTGTTTCTTCTCTTCCCTTTGTTCAGAGCTTTTATCTTCCTTAAGTACCACTTCCTTCTGTTCATCATGCTTATCGACAATTGCCGTCTCCGCTTGCTTCACCTCCGTCGCTTCTTCCTGCTTCTCTTGTGTACTTTGCTCGACATTGTTGTCTTTCTGCAATACATCAGCAAACAGCGAGGCGGCAAGGTTCTGCTTGTAGGAATCCCTGTCAGGAGCCACCCACAATCGTTGCCATTGTGACGGACTGACACTTCTCGGCTGCAACTTCTTGCCGTCAATAGTGGCTGCACACAGGCATTCGCCCGATTTGGCACGGAATACTGCCACACGCTGGATGCGGTTCAAATCAACCTCCTGCTCATTACCTCCGAAGATGTCCACCTTCAGGTCGGGTTTCGCCTCTGCCATAGCATAATACTTCTGTGCCAGTTCCTCACGCACACGCTCGATGTTGTCCATCGACTGCTTCAAGGTGGTGAAGAAATGATTGAGGTCTCCTTTGTCGGGATAGACGGCAAAGCCCTCCTTACCTTCGGGCTTGATGTACAATGCCCACCGCTCCTTGTCATCCTTTACCAACTGCACATTGTCGAAACCGATGTCACGGCTGTGGGTTACGGCCTCAGAAGCATCCAACGAGGATAGGTCTTCGATAGACCAGTTGCGCAGTCTTGATACCGTGATTTTCTTGTCGGCGAAATAACTGTCGTCGGGACGGAAGCCCAAGGCTCCGTCGGGATTGTAGAAACGCACGTTGTCATAACCCTCTTTCTGCAAGGCATTGGTGAAGCGTTGCTTGTTCATGCCCTTGATCTCGTTGTTCACCTCCAACGATGCACCCTGTGGCAGCACCACATCGGCGGTCTTGCTGGCATCATCACGCACGATGACCACAGTACGCTGCTCCTCGTTGGGATGCTGCTTGATTTCGTCTGCTACGAAGTAGTGGTTGGGCAACTGCACCTGTATCTGCGCCGTCTCTCGCTGATGCTGGTCGGTGGCATACTCCACCTTTTCACCCAGTTCGGCTTTCTTCAACACCTTCAGCGCACCGTTCACCTCACTCTCGATGGCATCAATCAGACAAGGGTCTTCCTTCAGTTCCCTCGTCCAATAGTCCACCATGCTAAGGCTGTCCTTTGACAGACGGGCAGGCAGTCCCAGTTCGAGCATCTTCACGCCCGAAGCTATCTCAGTGATGAGTCGTTCCTTCTTCACGGCATCCTCCGACGGGGCTTTGCCGTTCTTCATGACCATGCCCTCACGTGCCAACCGCTGCTGATGACCGGTGGCAGACACCAACTGACGCATCATCTCCTGTACATAGTCATTGTAGTGCTCGAAGTCACGCTGCCGTGGCAGGTAGATGACATCCTTCTCGGTGTCGTAGTGCGCCACACCCGTGCCGTCCTGACGTACATTCACGAGGTTGTCCTTCATCTTCTGAAGGAATCCGTTGACGCACCCATGCAGCTGCTTGTCCTCCTTGTCGCCATAACCTCTATCCTCCACCGTGCCATCCTTCTTCAATGCCGTAGTGTAGGCTGTTTCGTTAGCCATAGGCAGTAGCGTCTGGTCGATATTGAACAGCACACGGATCTCACGGTTTTTCACTCCCTTGTACTGCTGTTTGTCCTGTTCCGACAGTTCTGCGTATGCCTCCTTGGTGATGACATCGTCGGGATTGTTGCGGTTGACGTACTTATTCCAATTGTAATACAGGAACGGCACACCTTTCTCATGCTCCCTCACGCTCTCACCCCGTGCCTTCGCTTCGGAGAACTGCGTAAACAGATTGCTCTTGCAACCCTTGGCATCGGAGTCAAGGGCAAGGACAAGGGCATTGAACGGACTGACCGAAAAGCCCTTGGGATAGAGCTTCGGATAGAGTTTGCCGCTTGCATTCAACCAATGTCCCTTGGCATCCACCGCACTCGTCAGTGCCTCAGTGAGCAGCGACACCTGCTTCTCCGCCGTCCGCTTCTCAAATTCTGATTTCTCTTTCATGCTTTTATCTTTTTGTTTATCTCAATCACATTCTATAATTGGCTTACCAAGCCACCGTTCCCGACAATTTTGTTGTCGGGCTTCACTGTATTCCCCTCGGTCGCACCACGCTCTCCCGTGCCTGCTCTTCGTACTGCATTGCTGCCATCTGTCGCATCTGGTCGTTCTTGGCAAGTATGGCGTTAGCCAATGTATTCAGCGGCAATGCCCCCGACTGATGCGCCCCAATCACACTGTCAGGCAGTTGAATGGTACAAGGCACATGGTCAATGTTGGCAACGAGACACCGCCCTTGCAGCATCGGGTTGCTGATACGAGGATTGAGTGGTTCATCAGGATATTGGCGGTACTGAATGCGAGATGCAGCAGGACTAACTGTAGGTGCAATGCCTTCCTGCTGTTTCCTGCCCAGCACCTCATGTCCCGCTTTGTTGAGCAGATTGGCACCTCCCATACCCATCAACAGCATCTTCAGTATAGGATTCTTCACGAACATTCCAGCCACGATAGAGGCCAAAGGAAGGAGGCTATTGTCCATATTCAGCGATTTTGTCTTGCCAGTGAACAGTCCCACCAGTACATCGGGCAGCATCGCCAACACATAACCAAGGTTCTTGCCGATGTCTGAAAAGCCGTTCAGTCCAAAACTCTGCAACAGCCCGTCCCATCCATTTTCGTTTGTTTGTAAGGCTGTTTCCTCCTGCTGGACTACAGATGGTGTTGCCTCTTCAGTCGATGAATCAGGAGTTTCTTTCGGTTCTGCCTTCTTCTCCTTCTCAGCCTCTGCATCCAGTCTCGCCTTAACCTCCAGATACTCGTCTTCCTGTCCAGGCGCAACTATCAAGGGCACATCCTTGTACTTGCCTGTACGTTTGGTTGCTTCGTTTCTCTGAGGGTCAAGGAACGTACCTTTGTTCCAAGGAAAAGAGGTCTGCTCGGTTTGTTTCGTCCAATCCATAAAAGTGATATTGCTCGTGGGAATCTTGTTCTTGAAATGGCTGTTGGTAGCCTTGATATAGCTGTTCTCGTGGTTCTTGATGACTTTTGCCTGTTTGCGGAATGAGGCGAAGACGTTGGTGCCCGTACCGAAAACTCCCTTGCTGATACACTCCTCGACACAGACCTCTTGGCTGCTACCTTTCTTGCTTAGGTGCTCCATGCCGACATTCATCACCATATCGATACCGACAAACTTGGCGAAGGTTGCCCATGAGCCAATCCCTCCCATGGCCACGACATCGGCACCCGCTCCGGCTGCCCATCCCGCTGCCTTCTCTGTTCGAGAGGGCTTATAGGCTGCCTCTCCTTTGGCTTCTATCTCTGCGGCAAGGGGTGACTTGTTCAGTTCGTAGGGCAGACCGAACAGACTGCTTTGTGCCGCCTTGCGGATGATATAGTCGGCAGAAGATGTTGGCATACGGTCTTTCACCATTTTTTCTATCATCAGCTGCTCCATGCGGTGATCGATATAGGCGTATGCCAAATCACAACCGAGTTGTTTAGAGAGTGCATCGTACCGCTCTCGTCCTATCTCCGTCACCACCGCCTTGCGCCATTCCTCAGCCATCACGGCAAGGTCACGCTGCATATCCTTGTTGCCGACAATAGCCTCCTTGCACATCGCCAGATAGTCTTCGGTGGTCTTGCTGTTCCACTTGCCTGTAATCTTCAGCGTGGCGTATGGGTCATCACCAGGCATATTGGCAGTGGCCAATGAGCGTAGGATGCCAGCCGTACTGTTGGAGTAGGCTCGCATCTCGTCTGCCTGTCTGTTGGACAAGTCCCGTTGCACCCTGCCCATCACGGGGGCAAGGTGACACCCGAAGTAGTCGCCCATCAGACGCTCTATCTCTGCGAATCGCTGACTGTTCTTAACTGCCATATACCTTGTTTATATATTATACTGCTGTAATATCTGTTCCTTTGTCTGCTCGATGGCATTGTGATATATCTCCATCTGCTTAGGATAGTGTTCCTCCAACCATGCGTCCTTGTCCACTTGGCAGTGGATGAACTGCACGGCCATACGTTCCTCAATCTCCACGGAGGGTTCCCCCTCTTCCTTACCATTGAACCATGCCTTTGTCCACCATCTCACGCCAGCCCGGTCGGGATAGACGCTCACTATCCTCGGAATGTCGAAGCTCTGGATATCCACGTCCAAGTCGGCAAGAGGATCGATGATGCCATCATGCGTCAGGGCTTGCTCTTGGAGTTTTTTTTTAACACCTCGTCCATCGTGGAGAGATATACCTGATGTCGCATGGCAAGATAGTTGAGAAAGTCGGCAATGAGCAGGTTCTGCACCTTAGCCGCCAAAGGCATACAGCGGTTGCCGATGCCCAAGGGATTAGCCATGCTCGGCATGGTTTCGTAGAAGTAATGCTTGCTCGCTCCCAACGAGAAGATGTTTCTCAACGACTGCTCCGTATGTTCGGGCAGAGAGTATGCTCCTTGTTGAAGGTCCTCGAAGTAGGAGGGAAGGAAGCGGAGCATCAATGCCTCTATCTCCTGACGGTCGGTGTCGTAGGGTGAAGGGATGTTCATGTCCAGTTCATTGATGCCCATTTGGGAATTGTGCTCCAATGCCTTGATATTGCCGTAGAGCATGGTGAGGAACTCCAACGGATTGATTTCCTCTCCGTCAAACCTCACCTCCATATGCAGCAGGTCACCGCTGATGGCAATGGTCTGACCGGCCTTGACGCTTTGGGAAAAGTTGGCGAAGACATTGGAGAGATGCCTGTAAGTCACTTCGTATTTGCCGTAGCGGATGGTCTGGTAGATGCCATGCTCCGCGTCCGACCCGATGGCTGACACGGTTCCTGTAGCCACCGCCGACAGCAGGTAGTGGTTCACAGAGAAGTCTATGCCGTGATGGAAGAACGTTTCTCCCGTCACGGGGTGCTTCTGCTCTCCGTAACCCAAGGACATCTGCACGTCCTGCTTAGTAGGCTCCTCAAACGGCATACAGTAGCCGCTCGATGAGCGTAGTATCATTTCTTCTGTATATCTCATATCGCTGTATATTGGTTATCGTTTCATCCCTCTGCTTTGGGTCTCTGCCTCTTCCATGTTCTGCCCATGCGAAGACGTACCGCCTCCGTTAGGCAGAGTTTGCGCCACCTTGGAATTGTTCCCGATGATCATCGCTCCAAGCAGGGCACCCGCAATCTTGCTCATCCAACCAAAGCGTCCGAATACCATGAAAGCGGCAGCCACCAGTCCGACGATGCTCATACCCGACACATTGCCCTTACCGATATTGCCAAAGAGATTGCCTATCATGTCGCATCCTCCGCCACCGAACATATTCCTGAAGAAGTCACTGATGCCACTGAACTGGGTGTCCATCTTTCCGGCTACAGTCTTCACCGCATCAACGGCTTCACCAGTCTTACCCGTCAGACGCTGTACGTCGTTGGCGGTTTGAGCCACCGCTTCCGTGGCATTCTCACCGATGACAGCGTCACCCACTATGCGAGCCACACTCTTGTCCGTGGTCAGTTTCTCCCATGTCACATAGCCTGCGGCACTACCTACTGCGGCTGTCTGCATTGCCTTGCCGGCTCCCATAAGGGTGCGTTGCGGGTGGAGTGCTGCGCTGCCTAAGCTCTTGCCAGTTACTCCGATGACATGGCCGGTACCTCGTGCCGCCTTGCCACCATATTTCAATAATGAACTCCAAAATCCCATATCTTATCGTTTTTTAATCACGGTTTTACGTTCTTGCCCACCTGCTTCCACCGCCTCTTGGCCGCCGCCGCTATCTCGGCTTTGTTCGCCTTGGCGGGTCTTGATTCTTCGTCTATTTCCATCCAGACATCGCCCATGGTGGTGTATTTCACCGCCCTCGTCAGTCGCTTCAACTGCTTGTTCATGGTCTTCAGTTTGGGTCGGATGCCGAAGACTATCTCCACACGCTCCTTCTCGGTCATCTTGTTGCCCGACAGGCATACCGTGCGTATGTCATTCACAATCTCTATGCTGTTCATAATCAGCTCGCGGTATATCTTGTTGCGCTTGGCTGACAGGGCTACGGCAAGTCCATTAGCTGGATGGGCATCTAACTGCGCCACCAGTCCTCCCATGTTGTCCACCAACTGACCTATCTCGTGATAGAATCCGTATATCTGTGCGGCATAGCTGACGATGGAACGGAAAGAGTCCAGATAGTTGTTGAACTCCCGCTGCAGGTCGGTAGTGGCTTCCACTTCCTCCTTGGTCCAGATATGGCCGGTGGATTGTAGCAGCATCACCTTCTCCTGATTCTTCAGTTCTTTCTCCACCTTGTTGGTGTACATCAGAATCATCCCCGCAAGAGTCGGGTCGTTCTGCGCCCGCACTCCTGCAAAAGATGATATAAACATAAAAATGGCAATTGATATGAAATACTTCATGACTGATTCCTTTATCGTTAATCACTGATGGTCATACGTCCTGCTCTGCGCCATCTGCTAAGGGCTTGGGTGGCTATCTCTCCATTGCTTCGGTCTATCATCCCTGCCGTCACGCCGTTCCACACATCGGTCATGGTGTAATATCGTATAGACAGATAAAGACGATGCAGCTTCTTGCTGAAGGCACTCAGCTTGTTGTTCAGTGCCCACAGCGTCTTGCTCCTTTCCGCACCAGTCAGCATGTTCTCTTTGCCTCCTTTGGCGACTGCATCTTTCAGCAGTGTGAAGACGGACACCAATTCCGTGGCGGTCTCCATATACATGTTGTTCATCGAGAGGGTGGCAACGATGCCTTGCGGATTGTTGCTGATAGCCTTGCGCATCTTGCCCAAGGTGATGAATATCTTCACTCCATCATCGTACAGATAGGTACAGGCTTTGAGGGAAGAGGCATAACCGCTGGCGGTCTTCTGATAACTGTTGTACTTCTTCTCCCATTCGTGTATCTTGGTGAACTCCGCGGCGATTGTGTTCTGCAACAGGGCAGTCTTGGTCTGACCCTTGATTTCCTTCTCTATCTCACCGTTGATGGCTTCGTTGCCCTCTGCCAGTGCCATCCATTCCAAAGGATTGGCTGTCACAATCTGTGCATGGGCTGACGGCACGCTCAGTACCAATGCCACGACAACGATCCAAATCTTATCTATTCGTAATCTCATATACGCCCTTTCTTCGTTTGTTCGTTTCAACTCTTGTCCTTATCACACTTACCACGTCATAGCTGTTGCTGATGCCGGTCATTTCCAGTTTCGGTGTCGTTCTGTCCATCGACAACACGGTCACGCTTTTCAGTCCGCACAACTGCTGCATCAATGTCTGATGCTCGGCAAAATCTACTACTCGGTACAGCTCCATATAGTTCACGCTCCGCTGAAACACTCCGTGCTCACAGATGAGTTGCTCGCTCCCGATATGGTAGCGGATGCTCCTCAGATAGATGAATCGGTAGAGTAAACAGAGGGAGGACAAGAGACTGAGGATAAGCAACAGGGTACTATATGCGCAACCGGGCAATCCTCCGATTAGGAGCAATGCCACGCATCCTCCCACCAGAGGCAGCTCGTTGATGAAAAACTGCCCAATGCTGGGTTGCAAGGTGATGATGCTATGGTCTTCTTGTCTCATACGCTTCTATGATATGTGTTCTTTTCTTCTTTTTCCCTTTGTTTTTCTGCCTTGCCGGCTGCGATGAACTCGGCATAGTCGAAGGTGTCTGGCTCGCCCTTGGCTATCAGTTCTGCCGACTTCTTGTTGAGCAGCGCATCGTTCCAGTCCTTGTAGCAACCCAATGGATGATAGGCTTGCACATGCTCGTGACGGAAGCCCATCTCTGCTGCCACCTTCCTGAAGTTTGCAACAAACTGCCGCCCTGCATCGTCCTTGTCAAAACCCAAATAGTGCCGTGCGTTGGGAGTAACGGACAGAAGTCCTCGCATCTGTCCCTCGGTGGGTGTGCCGCCCGTAGATACATACACCATCTTTACAGGATTTATCTGATACTCTGCCATGGCATCGTAGGCACTCTCAAACCATACAATTTCGCTTGCTTTATCCAACGGCTCGCCCGTGAGGTTGGCAATCCACAGTCCTTCACTGCTGTTGCTTCCTTCTGCCTTGCCCTTGTAACCGCCGCTACCGTCCATCTTCGGTCGTCCTCGTTCCTCAAAGCCCACAGTCTTGTCGGGTGTCTTGGGCAGTACAAGCGGAAAGGCAAGGTTGGCAAAGGTAAGTCCATCCGTCCGATGCTTAGTAGCCAGACAGAAATGCCGATGAAAAGCATACTGCGTATAGAGGTCGATGCCTCGGAACTTAAAATAGGGATAAAACCTTTTCTGCGTTTCCCTGTCCTGCGGATTGAACTTGTGGATGTCGTAGTCATTCAGGTTGAATGGCTTTCCGTCCTTTCTTGGTTCTGTAATCTTCGATGGTCTGTCCTCTATGGGTTGGTTGAGCAGTCGGTTGCAGACGAGGTTGACGAGTCGGTCAGGAGACATTCCCACCTTGTTCTCTGAAAACATTTCTGGATGCTCCTTGATGAACGAAATGACATTATACACCTTCTGCTGCGGTGGTTGGAAGCAACATTTCCCATTCTGCGTGACAATGAACTTATCACCACGCACCCGTCTGCCCTCACTGTCAGTACGCACATACGACGGATAACGCAAGCCATCTCTCTTGTTCAGATGATACCCTGCGTCCACCAGTACTTCCTGTATGCTCAACCTGTCCAGAAAGTCATCGTATGTCAGTTCACTACTCATTATAAATTATAAATTGTAAATTATACATTGTTAATATCCTCTCCTTATCTCCGTGGCAACATGATTTGCTTCTGCCTCAAAGTACCTTGCCGCAATCTCCTGTGGCGAATCCACTCCCGGTTTGAAGTAAGGACGTGGACCGCCATGATGCTCTGCATAGAACTCCGGGGCTGGATGGTGATGATGGTGGCTTATGTCATGCGCCACCTCTGCTGTAACGACTGCTCCTGCCGTCAGAGCCGCCAATATCTTCGTGCCCAGTCCGGCGTTGGTTTCGGGGCGTGTCTTCATATCCACTTCACTGAAAACCTTGGAGAAGAGTTTCATGCGATGGTAGTCATCCACCGCCAAGAACTTGTCGTAGTCCTTCTGCTTGATTTCGTGCGTGATGGCTTCTCCATTGATAATGGCGGTCATGCGATACTTATCTTCGCCTTTCTTATCTCCCTCCATCGGAGGCACTTTCTCCACCATGATGTCACCGACTTTCACTTCACGCCCATGCGCTCCCTCACGATACCAACCCTTGTTCTCATTAATCAAGGCAAGGTCTTCACCTCTCACCATGGCATCGCCTTGCAACACGTCACGTCTGACAGTCTCGTCCTCTTCCAACGGAAGCAACCGTTCCTCGTCTTGTTGCTGACGCTGCTGCAACTCCTGTTCAAGTTCGGGATGCAGATGCAGGTCGATGCGCTCCTTGCTATTCAGTGTGTCCATCAGGATTTTGTCAGCAAAGTCGTCCTTGATGATGCCATTCAGCAGTTCCAAGCGTTGAACGACGGGCACTTCCTTGATGGAGTTGGAGGTGAGTTTCTTCAGTTCCTCATCTGTCAGGTCATACACCATGTCGGCATTGACGCTGTTCGACTGAATGGTCAGCGTCTTCGCATTCTCATCAATGATGATGCCATGCGATGCCAGACACTCCTGCCACTTCTCATTGGTGAAATAGACAGGCGAGGTAATCAGTTCCTTATAAGGCTTGGCTGGCTCCGTGCTTCTCGTGCGGCTGATGGAAGGCATTATGATTCCCTCCAAATCTTTCAGCACATCCTGTTGCTGAGGGCTATAACTCTGTTGCTGTCCCTTATAATAGAACCCATAACCGCCGCTCTGCAATTCGCCAGGCTTCATTCTGCCGTCCCAACGTTCAGGCACAATCGGGGCTTCGGGGAAGAACAATCGTCCTCCAACTCTGCGAAGATGGAATCCCTCCTGACTGCGTGGTGTCCAACCTAAAAAGGGTGGTGGCATATCGATGCGCCCCATCCGTCCATACTCGCCGATACCAACACGATAGCCGTGCAGCCCCATAGCTACACGACCGTTGGCATTGCGTGCATGAACGAAGTTCTTGGGCATATAGAAGTCGTTGCCCACAATGCCCGTAAAGGTATTGTAGGCTAACTTGTTGGCATGATTCGTACCCCAGTCGGTCAGAGCCAACATCTGCTTCTCGGTGATGTTATAGGTAAGCAGCGGACTGTCATGCCCTTGCACCACAAGCTGATAGCCGCTGCCATTACTCACCACATGAGCCTGCATACCATTGCGCATGAGCAAGTCACGCATCTCTGGTTGCAGGTCCATCTGTTGGGGATTCGTATTCTTTCTTATCGCCATACTTATTCTTCACTCTTCATTCTTCACTCTTCATTTATCATGCTTCACCGTTCTCTATTGCCTTCTCCAGTTCCTCATCTTTGTGATGGACAAACTGCTCCGCACTCTCTTCACAAATGCAGAGTCCGTTGTTCAGACAATAGCTCTCATATTCTTCCTGCCATTCAGCAGAATGATGGTTGACATACTCCAACCAACCGTACTCGCCGCTCTGTATCTTCTCGACGAGCACATCCTCTGGATAATATTTATTTGATGCCATATACTTATTATATTATGTGTAGATTATTTGTGCATGGAAAAAGAGGCGCGGTTGCGCTCTCCATTCTTCTTCTGCTCATTCCAAAGTTCTTCCGTGTATTCCTCTTCAGGCACATAGTCAAGATTACCGTCATCGCCCATTACCCAACAGCCATAGCACCCGAAGGTGTATTTGTCCCACTCTCGCTTGGTGTTCTCCTTCCACTTCTGACTGTCGCCTTGATTAATCCTTATGCCGGTCTTATCGTTCAGGTCAATACCCACCGTCACCTGTTCGTCCTCCATGATGAGCGTGAGCGGCTCACCCTTCTGCATCACGGTCAGTTCTGCCGAACTCAGTTTCAGTTCATCCTTCAGCACCTCCAAGTTGCGCCCGATGACAGGCGTAGGTACCGACATCACCTGATTGGTCTCCGTGTCAATCTGCACGAAAGCCTTGCTGCTCCTGCCATCAGCATCCTTAACATCGGCAAGGATAGCCTTTCCAGCCAGCAAGTCCTCCTGCTGTTCCTGAGTAAAAGCCTCCAATGGTGATTTCTCCAACTGCGGATAGAAGACCACATCCACCTTGCCGTCCTCCATACGGACCAACGCAAATCGGGTGCGGCTCTTCAATGTCTCGCCCTCATCATTATTCACCTGAATGGGCAGCAACGGTGAACGTCGTCCCTGACCAATATCTTCCAACGCCCACATGGGCAGGTCTTCAATCTTCTCTTGTGTGAGACCAAAACGAGCCAGTGTCTGATAAGGCACCTCGCTCTCTTCAAATCGTACTTGCTTCATACTTTAACTTTGAATTTGAAATTAAACTCATGCAAAGTTATATACCTATTCAGAGACAAGCAGAATTGCATAAGATAATGCGTGTTATTTTTGACGATTATTATTATTTGAGTTTGATTTCTGCTCAAAAATCAAACTCGATTGCTATATTATGTTACAATCTTCTTGTCTTCCCTTTGTTCTTTATGCCAGTCAAAGAATTGCTTGTTACTTTTGCACCATGAAACGATTTCTACTCATCACAATAGCAGCAATATTCTGTTCATCAGCAACAGTATGCGCTCAGTTCAATACCGTCACACAGACTAAGGTACACCGCAAGGCTGTGCCAAAAACGACGCAGTCCGCAACATCCGAACAACTGCCTCCGTGCTCGCCGCATCAGCGGCGAGACTCTCTTGCCTTTGCCCCATTACAAACCCAAACGGAGCAGACCGACCGCCACACGGCACTTGTCAGTCCACTCCGTCATATCTCTGTCACCAGCCCTTTCGGCTACCGCAGAGACCCATTTACAAAAAGAAAAGCCCTACACAACGGGCTTGATTTGAAGGCAAATTACGAACCCACATACGCCATGATGCACGGCGAGGTCATCAAGGTAGGCAAGGACAAACGTTCAGGCCTCTATGTCACCCTCCGTCACGGCGACTTCACCGTCAGCTATTGCCACCTCTCCCAAACTCTCGTCACCAAAGGCACCCACGTCCGTCCCGGCATCATCATCGCGCTGACAGGCAACAGTGGTCGCAGTACTGGTCCCCACCTGCACCTCACACTCAAAGACACAAAAAAAGGACGAGCCATCGACCCGTCCATTCTTCTCAATCTTATCAAGCATCCACTCTAATAGAACGCCTTGTCTTTTGTCGTTCACATCACCCCTTCCGCATTGCAATAATGTCTTAAATATCTAATCCTCAACAATTTCTATTCTTGAAAAACAAGTGTTTTATTCACGAATATAATATGATTTCGTGAAAGATGTCATAAGATGATACTAATATCTATGCTATTTGTCAATAAAGAACCCGTTTCTATGCAGATATTCTGAAACGGTTAGTGTTCCAATCCCTATCTGCTCACACAACAAAGGAAGTTTCTTGAACAACTTACCGTCATTCTGCTGCCTTGTTTCCTCCGTCATTACTTGCATCTCTTCCAGATGGATAGCGTCCGAGTGTCGTACATTCAGTGCATAAATGATAATCTTAGCATCACCTGTTTTAAGGTATTCTTCCTTTTGCTCTATGTATTCTTCTTCAGTCAGTTCCTGCTTCTTCAGTCTTACACAGAAATTGTTGTCTATCATGTTGCTGAATCTCTCTGGGGCACATGGAAATAGATCCTTTGTCGGAATGACCAATTTCTTGTCTTTGAGGAAAGGCATCTTTTCAACTGCAATTCCTTTGGAGGTGCGTTTTGATTCATCCAGAATCACATCAAGTAGCATCAAATCCTTGCGGGAGAACGCCTCTTCCAGGAATGAGTACAACTGTCCGTCCTTATCCAAGGGAAGATAATTCTTGGCAATCATCACCAATGAGCATGTATCAACAACTATCGCCATAACTCCCTCTCAAAATTTGCTGGTTTGACATTGAGTCTCGAACAGAAAGTGGTCTCGTTGACCACTCCATTGAAATAGGCATATTGCATGGTTTTCAAGAATAGCGGAGAAATGATGGGCTTTGGTGTTCGCCCGCCTCTCTTCTCAGAGTTTTTCAACTTTTCCTGTTCCTCTCTTCTTCTGTATTCCTCTGCCAATTCACTCTTGACATTGCTGTAGCTCGAATAGCTGATTTTCCTGTCGATATACATCCTTGTATATAAGGCAAGACGGCTAATGTGCGTCCGTGCACTGATAGCCTTGAAGAGGTCAATGCAGTAGTCGTTACGGGAATCTACACATGCTATGTTAGCAAGTGTTTCTGCTTCTTGTCCCATAATGAACTGATATGCAAAATCATTGCACCATCTTTCGACATCACTGTATGAAGTCTGTGCCGAGATGTCCATCATGTCCACCGACTCCACTTCTTCAATCCCCAATAGACAATGCCCCAATTCATGCGCCAGAGTGAATATTTCTCGCTTGTAATGCTTATGATGCTTAAGCACTATCACATTGGGCTTAAGGTAAAAACCGTCAATGTTGGTTTTCTCTTTCTTGTTCCATGTCTCTATGTATTCAAAGACAAAAATGCCATGATCGGCGATTTTTTCTATCATCTTCACAAGAAACTGCCTATGATTGACAGTTTCCCCGGGATAAAAAAAATCTCTTGCACGTACGGCTACTGTCTTAGGGTCATCTTGTAGGGTGTAGTGTTCTATGTCAAACTTCACATCCAGTTGCGACAGTTTGTTGTATGCATCCAAAGCGTTTTTCAGACTCTCGAATCGGTTTACAGTACGGATCGACTCCAAGTTCAGCTCTGTTCCGAATGAGGTCTTGCGGAAGAAGATACTGCTGCTTGCATTGGTTGACAACTTAGAATAGTCTTGAAAGAAACTGACTTCTTTGTCGAATATCTCACCTATACGCTTCAACACCCCCAAATCAATAGAATCTCCACTGATGTCTGCGGCTCCTGTTATCCGTTTCCTGCCTTTGTTCAGAAGAGACAACAAGTCATCCACCGACATCTTGTATAATGCCAGCAGGTATTCTAAACGTTTCTTGTTAATCTCTACTTTCATATCAGCCTCGATTGAACTATTGTTGTTTTGATGCAAATGCTTAGGCACAATTTTGCGTTGCAAAATTACACATTTTCACTTAAATGGGCGAATTTTCATGCTGAATATCACTGGAATTTATGTTTATTTTGCTAAATCGCTACATTTCGCCACCAAAAAGACACAAAAATAGGACGAATCATCGACCCGTCCTTTTGTTTTTAGCCTTTTTCGTTCTAACCACAGCCTGCAATGTTATTCATCAACTGGTTCATCACTCGCATGTCTCATTTCGTAAACTGTCCATAAGGCTAACACACATTCAATGGCTATCACGGTAATGGCCGCAGTCATGCCCCACCAGTGGGCAATAAGCATAAAGATGCCAGCCTCAATGCACAACGCAAAGAGGATGGTAACAATAAGTGATAATATTCTATTCATTCTACGGTAACTGATTTAGCAAGGTTTCTTGGCTGGTCAACATTCCTATCCTTGTTGATGGCGATGTAATAGGCCAGCAACTGCAATGGGACGGAAACAACGAGAGGTGTAAGGCATTCGGGTACGTCGGGCACTTCAAGGCAATGGTCGGCGATGTCCTTCATTGCGTCATTGCCCTTGGTAATGATGGCGACAACCGTACCGCCACGCGCCTTCACCTGCCTTACATTACTGATTATCTTGTCATACAGCGAGTCCGTTGGAGCAATGACCACCGTGGGCATCTCGCTATCTACAAGTGCAATCGGTCCATGCTTCATTTCCGCAGCAGGATAACCCTCCGCATGGATATAGGATATTTCTTTCAGCTTCAACGCACCTTCAAGGGCGGTGGGGTAGTTGTACCCACGACCGAGATAAAGGAAGTTGCGGGCATAGGTGTATATCTTCGACAAGTTCTTGATTTTGTCAGCAAGTCCCAACACATCTTTTATATATAGGGGCATGTTCTTCAACTCCCGGACAATCCTCTCTACGGTTGCATCATCCACAGTACCACGCATCTGTCCCACGCAGAGGGCAAGCAGCATCAGCACCGTTACCTGTCCTGTAAAAGCCTTGGTAGAAGCCACACCTATCTCAGGTCCTACATGGATGTATGTCCCGGAATCCGTATTTCTTGGGATAGAGGCACCCACGACGTTGCAGATGCCATACACAAAAGCCCCCTTGCTCCGTGCCAACTGTATGGCGGCAACGGTTCCGAGCGGTCATACTTCCTTTGTAACTCCATACACTTCTCAAAGGAGAAGTCGGATGCCTCAAAAAGAGGCTGGATAAGGTGGGCGCATTCGTTCAGCAGTCCCTTGACGATGTGGATGTTCATCTCGTGGCAGTTTCGGCAAATTGCACTGTTGCAGTTGATATACCGATGACTGTTGATGAAGTCATCCACATAGCGGTCATACCGCTTGCCATTCAAAATCACATCCTGAAGATAGAGTTCTCTCGCTTCTAAGAGTAACTCAAACAATTCTTCTGCTACATCCTGTTCGGTAGCGAAGTGGGTCAGGTGTTGCTTCTCTTCAAAAAAAGAGAAGACTTTTTAATTTGTTTTTGCATACTAAATTACTTATTTATAAGTTTATGACGACTGAAATATAAAAATTACACAACATGGTTCAGTATTAGGTTATAATTCTTGTAAAGTTACATTCCTCCTCCCAACGCATGGTAAAGTTTAATTATACTTTGTATGCGTTCAAAACGAGTTTGTAACTGTTGCACTTCCGCTTCGAGAAGAGACTGTTTGGCGGTCAGCACTTCCAGATAGGTGGTATTGGAATGACGCATCAGCGATTCTGTCTTTCGCACAGCGTCGCATAATGTTTCAACCTGCCGAGCATTGATTTCAATTTGCGATTTTGCCGTCTGCCATGCGGTCAGAGCATCGTTCACTTCCTTTCCTGCGTTCAGTAATGATTGCCGGAACAACAGTTTGGCTTCTTCCTGACGGCTTTTGGCTATCTTCAAGTTGGCGATGTTTACGCCCCGGTTGAATAACGGCTGTGTCAGGGAACCGATGGCATTAAGTAACCATTGTCCGGGATTTACGATTACGCCACCGCCGTTATTAGTCCATCCAAGAATTCCCGAGAGGGTAATATTGGGATAGAAGGCGGCACGGGCCGCATTGGTGGCGTAGAATGCTTGCGCCAGTTCCATTTCAGCCTGACGCACGTCGGGACGGTTGGAAAGCAGTTGCAAAGGGACTCCGATCGAGACAGTATCGGGGAAAGCAGCCTCGGCCAGATCACTTCGTCCAATCGAGTGTGACGGCATGGCAAGTATCGCAGACAGGGCGTTTTCTGTTTCGGAAATACTCTTGCGTATGGATAACAGGGATGCTTCGAGTCGCATCACGTTCGCCTTTGCCTGCAATACGCCAGCCTCGTTTGATTTCCCCACTTTTTTCAACGCTTCAAGAGTGCGTACGGTAGTCCGCCAGTTCTCCAAAGTCCGGTTACTTATTGTCATTTGTGCGTCAAGCATGGCAAGGGTGTAGTAACTGTCTGCAATAGTGGCGACAAGCTGTGTCTGTACGGCCTGCCGGTAGGCACGGCTTCCTTGTAATGCGGCGGCTGCGCCACGCTTTGCCGCCGTAAGTTTGCCGAAGATGTCCAGTTCCCAGCTTGCCGACGCTCCCACATTATATGTCTTTGCCGTTGCTCCGTCATGTTTATTGGCATTACCTTCGGCAGTCAGTCCCAGTGATGGAAGATATGATAGTCTGGCAGTCATCAGGACGGCTTCTGCCGCTTCCACGCGTAACCGTGCCACATTGAGGTCTGCGTTCCGTTCAAGTCCGGTTTCAATCAAGGACTGGAGTTTCGGGTCGGTAAACATTTCCCGCCACGACAGGGACGCGATGGTCATTGTATCAATGTCCGCCGGCATGTCCCGATACAGATTCTCCGTTGAGAGGTCAGGGCGATGATACCGGCTGTATGTGCCACAGCCGGCAAGCATCCATCCCGACAATATGATATATATTACTGTCTTCTTCATTTAATTATGCTTAACACGTTCTTGGATATATTGGAATACAATAAACAATGACGGCACAAGGAACAACAGAGCCAAAGTACCTACAATCATTCCACCGATTACACCTGTGGCAAGCGAACGGCTGCCGTTGGCACCCACTCCGTGCGCCATCATCAGCGGGACAAGACCGAACACCATGGACAACACAGTCATCAATATGGGGCGCAGGCGGACTTTTGCCGCACTGTATGCCGCCTGTGCCAGCGTCATGCCTTCCGACCGCCGTTTACCGGCGTATTCGGTAAGCAGGATCGCTGTCTTGGCAAGCAGGCCTATAATCATGATAAGTCCGGTCTGCATGTAGATGTTGTTCTCCAGACCGAAGAGCCACGCAAACAGGAAACTGCCCATCAGTCCGCAAGGCACCGACAACAGAACCGCGAAGGGTATGAACACGCTCTCATACAAGGCGCACAGAATCAGATAGACCAGAACCATGCAGAGCAGGAATATAAGCGTGGCATTGTTGGTCGTCTTGCTTTCCTCACGCGAAATGCCGCCAAACTCGTATGTGTAATTTGACGGAAGCACTTCACGTGCCGTCTCGCCGATGGCTTCGAGCACCTGCCCCGAACTGTAGCCCTGAGCCGGAGACCCGCTAATCGAGATGGCGTTGAACAGGTTGAAACGGGTGAGGTCTGACGGGCCGTTGGTCTTGGTCAGGCGCACGAACCGGCTCAAAGGCGACATGCCGCCATCGGTGGCACGCACATACATGTGGTGCAGGGATTCCGCATTCACACGATATTCCGCCGGAGCCTGCATGGTCACATGGTAGAGCTTGGAGAACCGGTTGAAGTCGGAAACATATTGTCCGGTATAATAGCCCGACAGGGTGGAAAGCACCTCTGCGGGCGACACTCCCGACTGCTCGCATTTGGCGGCGTCGATATCCACCCAGTATTGCGGATAGTCTGTGGCAAAGGAGGAATAGACTTCGCCTATTTCGGGCCGCTGCGACAAGGCCTCGACAAACTTGTCCGCCTCTTTCTTGAAAGCGGTAATGTCTCCGCCTGCCTTGTCCTGCAAGTAGAGCTCAAAGCCGTTCCCCATGCCATATCCGGCTATCATTGGGGGCGACATGGCAAACACCGTGGCATCAGGGATGTCGGAGGTGGCGGCATAGATTTTTCCGATGACGTCGTTGACCGACTGCCCCTCTCCCTCACGCTGTTCCCAGTCTTTGAGTGTCACGAAATACATGGCCTGCGACGGACCGGAACCGCTGAAAGAGAAGCCGGCAACCGCACCGTTGTATTCTATCTCGCCGATACTGTCGAGGCGGCTGTTGATGCGCTCCATCACCTTGACGGTCTGCGCCATTGACGTGCCGGGCTTCGTATTCATGCTCACCATGACCGTTCCGGTGTCTTCTTCGGGGATAAGGCCCGTCTTGGTGGCGTTGACCAGCAGCACCAGCAATACAAAGGACACTGCTATAGAGCTCCACATCAGCCACCGGCGGTGGAGGATGAACATCACTCCACGCACATAGCGTCGGCTCAGACGGTAGAAAACGGCATTGAACGCCTTTCGGAAACGGGCTGCAAAGTTGTCCTTTGTATTGCCGTGCTCGTCGATATAGGGCTTCAGCAACAGGGCGCAAAGTGCCGGTGAGAGGGTGAAGGCATTGATGGCCGAGATGCCCACGGCAACCGCCATCGTGATGCCGAACTGCGCATAGAAGGCTCCCGAAGTGCCGCCCATCATGGCAACGGGAAAGAACACTGCCATAAAGATGATGGTAGAGGTCAGAATGGCCGATGAAACGCCTTTCATGGCATCATCGGCCGCAAGCACCGCCGACTGGTAGCCCTCATCAAACTTCGCCTGCACCGCTTCCACCACCACGATGGCATCGTCGACCACGGTGCCGATGGCAAGCACAAGCGCAAACAGGGTGAGCAGGTTGATGGAAAAGCCTATCATGGACATCACGGCGAACGTGCCGATGATGGAAACGAAGATGGATATGGCAGGAATAAGCGTTGACTTGATGTCCTGCAAGAATACATATACCACTACGATAACCAGCAGTATCGCCTCCAGCAAGGTGCGGATGACCGAGCGGATGGAGGCATACAGAAACTTGTTGGTGTCGGTAAGCACTACGAATTCCGCTCCTTCGGGCAGGTCACGGTCCAGTTCGTGGAGCACTTCGTGAATCTCGTTGATGGTGCTCGACGCATTGGACCCTGCCTTCTGGTTTATCATCATCATGGCTGCCGGATGGCCGTTCACTTGGGAGGAGTAGTTGTAGTATTCATCGCCCAGCTCCACATCGGCAACCTCTTTCAGCCGAAGCACGTTGCCACCCGGCAAGGACTTGACTACCAGTTCGCCAAACTCATCGGCACCGGACAAGCGTCCGCGGTACTTCATTGTGTATTCGTTGGCCGTGGGGTGATTGGCACCGAAGGAGCCGGTGGCGGCTTCGATGTTCTGCCGCGCGAGTACGGCGGATATGTCGTCGGGTATGAGCCCGTATTGCGCCATACGGTCGGGCTTCAGCCAGAGGCGCATGCTGTAATTGGAGCCGAACAGTTGCGCCTTTCCCACGCCGCTGATGCGCTTCAGTCGCGGTTCGACATTGATTTTCATGTAGTTGTTCAGAAACGTCTGGTCGAAGCGGTCATCGGGCGAGTAGAGGGCAAAGGTCAGCAGCTCGGCATTCTGCTGCTTTTCGGTGGTGACACCGGTCTTGGTGGCTTCTGCCGGAAGCTGGCTCAATGCGGCGTTCACACGGTTCTGCACGTTCACGGCTGCCATGTCGGCATTGGCTCCTTGCTTGAAGTAGATGTTGATGGAGGCGTCTCCCGTGTTCGATGCCGTGGAGGTCATATAGGTCATGTCTTCCACGCCGTTGATGGCTTCTTCCAGCGGCACTATCACGGCTTTCTGCACGGTTTCGGCGTTGGCTCCGGGATAGGATGCCCATACATTGATGGTGGGCGGGGCGATGTCGGGATATTGCTCCACCGGCAGGGAGAACATGGCGATGACGCCCAACAGCACAATCACCACCGAGATAACGCCCGAAAACACCGGGCGGTCTATAAAAAAATCGTAGCTTCATTTCGTTTCGTCTTTAGGGGTTATGCTCATGCCTTCTCTCACCAGTCCCACGCCTTCGGCGATGAGGGTGTCGCCGACCGAGAGACCTTCTTTTACGATAAACCGGTTGCCATCGTTCAGGCGGTCCACCGTGAGATAGGCAGCTTCCGCCCGTCCGTTTTTCAGTCGGTAGGCGATGATTTTGTCTTGCAGTTCCACGGTGGCGGTCATGGGAATGGTGATGGCATCCGTTTGGGGGTTCCGAAGGACGATGTTGCCGATGCTGCCGCTCAGCAGTTCGCGTTCGGGATTGGGGAACAGGGCTTTGATCTGCACCGCTCCGGTCGCAGGGTCCACCACACCGCTTACGGTCTCGATGCGTCCCTTCGCTTTGTACAGACTACCGTCGTTGAGTTGCAGGCTCACTTCCGGCATCTTGGCTATCAGGCTGTCAATCGAGCCGTAGCGAGTGGATAGGTGTCGCAGCATGTTTTCCGACACGGAGAAGTAGGCATACATCTCCGCATTGTCGGACACGACCGTGAAAGGCTGCTCCATGTTGGGACTGACAAGCGCACCGATGCGGTAGGGCAATGTGCCTACCACGCCGTTACTCGGACTTTTGATTTCAGTATAAGAGAGGTTGTTTCGTGCATCCGCTTCCTGCGCCTCGGCCTGTTGGAGTTCGGCAAGTGCCACAGCTAGTTGGTTTCGGGCAAGAGAAAGGTCGTATTCGGATATTACCTTCTCATCAAACAAGGCTTGCTTACCTTGCAGTTCGATTCGTGCCGTTTCCGCTTTTGCCCGTGCTGCGCTGACATTAGCCAAAGCTGTGCGTAAGGCTGCCAGATAGGGTGTTTGGTCTATCACTGCCAGTACTTGCCCTGTCGTCACCCGTGTGCCCTCCTTCACGCATAGACGCGTGATGCGGCCGGATATTTGCGGCATGATATCCACATCTTGTCGCCCGCGGATAGTGGCGGAATAAGATTCGGATATTTCCACCGGCATGGACGATACTGTTATGACCCGATAACTCGGTACCGCATCCTGCTTACCGTCCTGCTTGCATCCAGTCGACAGAAACAGCATGACGGCAAATGCGGCGAAATTAATGATAATGAATCGCTTGTTCATATTCTTTTCTTGTTCTTAATTATTCGTAATTGATTTAGCACTGATTGAATTCCATTCTTTTTTTAGAATGGAATAAACACGGGTATCTTCATATTTCGGGGTGCCGTTAGGATTGTTTATAAATGTCACAAATTCCTTGAAGCATCCTTCGCGGCGCATACCAAGGCGTTCGCATAAGCGTTTGGAGCGAATATTGTCATCTTCCACAAATCCATAGATACGCCGTGCACCCGCCTCCCGAAAAAGATAATCCAACAATCCGATAACCGCTTCACGAGCTAATCCTTTGCCCTCAAAACGTTTGTTGAAATGCCAGCCCACATTGTAAGTATCTTCATTTTCACGCAAAACGAAAACATCACCGATTATAAAGTCCTCCTTTTTCAAACTCACTGCATAGCGTTGCATATCTTTTTGGGAATACTGCATATATACGAATGCCGCCTCTTCAGAACAAAGACGGTCGGCGGCAAAGCAATTCACACGAGGATTTGAAAGATATTCCAAAAGTCCAACAACGTCTCTCTTTTGAAAGTCTCTGATTACAAGACGTTCTGTTTCAATTTTCATACACTTTTTTTTGAGATGCAAAATTATACCCCTATAAAAGTTCTTGCAATTCAAAGAGTATCGAAGCGGATAAATTAAAGTCCGAACTATCCAAACTGACAGTTAAGACCGAAAAAAAGGATAATCTTTCAAGTGCAGATCGGTTTTAACAAATACAATGTGTATTTCACCAATAGTTATTATCGTTTCGATAGTAATTTTATCCGTTTCAGCCTGTTTATCCTATCAACCAAAGGAGTAAAGCCTTATCTTTGCCGAATCAAGAGTAACTTTGCACCCGATATGACCCAAGTGAAAATGAAAATAATGAGTTGGAAGAACGGCCTGTTGCTATCTGCCGTCTCCTATGTATTCTACCTTGTCATGTGGTTTATACTCGATGACAAGACCATCGACCAATTGCCGGGAATGACAATCGCTGATTACATGGTCGATTTTCTGCTGTGTATGCTTTTTACCTACATATCCTTAGGATTCTGTTTTCTGGTCTTCAGGGTATTGCCGTTCAGGACATCCTACGTGTGGGGAATGGTCTATGCATCCTGCCTAATGGCACTGAACAATATCGTTGCGTTCGGTATGATAACCTTGTTCAATTTCCTATGGGACGAAACCGACAACAGGGCTTCTCGACGAACTCCTCAACATGAAAGGCGCATACACCTTTGCCATGATATCTACCTTCCTGTCAAGCGTCTATGCCAACTCCTTCTACCTTCAGTCTTACATCAAGGTGCGCGACGAGAAACAAGCACTCGAAATGGCGCTGATGAAGGAAAAAGAGATCGCCTTGCAGTCGCAACTCAACTCGCTGAAACTGCAAATCAACCCGCACTTCATGTTCAACAACTTCAACAACCTGCTGGAACTGATTGAGGAAGATACCGAGCTTGCCGGAAAATTCCTGAGTAACCTATCGAAAGTGTACCGATACATCATCACCAATCTGGACCGCAATCTGATACCCGTTGCCGACGAAATCAAGTTTCTTGATTCATACTTGTATTTGATGAAAGTACGCCACAACGAAGGGTCATTGCAAAAGTAAGTCCGGGCGTCAGACAATGCAAAAGGTTTTCTTCCTCCGGCTGTATTGCAGCTTCTTGTAGAAAACGCAATAAACACAACAGCTTTTCATCTGAACATCCGTTGGTTATCAACATAAAGTTGTCCGATGATTACATAACCGTCTGCAACCTGAAACGACCTTTGATGTCCCCAATCGAATCAACCGGTTTAGGACTTAAAAATATCATAGAACGATATGCTTTACTTTGTGATAAAAAGGTCAAGATAGAGAATGCCGAAAACTTCTATTCGGTAAGTCTGCCCATCATAAAAAACATCAACCCTTATGAAAATACTGATTCTTGAAGACGAACAGCGCAATGCCAAACGCCTCATAAGGCTGCTGAACGATATTGACAGAACATTTATTGTTGAAGGTCCGCTTGCCAGCATCAAAGAAACAGTCGAATTCTTTCAATCTGGCAAAACCACAGACCTCATCCTTGCTGATATCCGGCTAACTGACGGTTTGAGTTTCGAGGCTCTTAAACATGCCCAGGCAACCGTTCCCATCATATTTACCACCGCATACGATGAATATGCAGTACAGGCATTCAAGTTCAACAGTTTTGACTATCTTCTGAAACCGCTGGATCCGGATGAACTTGAAGCGGCCATTGACAAGGCAGTCAAAGCCGGAAAGAATTATACCGACGAAAACTTGCAACAGCTTTTTGACGCCTTACAGAAGAGCAAGTTCCGTTATAGGGAGCGTTTCCTGCTTCCTTATCGTGACGGATATAAGACCGTGCGAGTTTCGGACATCAACCATATCGAAACAGAAAACAAGATTGTACATCTTCGTCTCAACAATGGCACTTCCGAAGTGGTCAATGTGTCAATGGATGAACTTGAACACCAACTGAACCCGGACTATTTCTTCCGGGCAAACCGCCAATATATCATCAATGTAGAGCACGTTTTGTTCCTCGGTAATTATTTTGGAGGAAAGTTGATTGTCCGTTTGAAAGGTTATCCGAAGACGGAAATACAAGTGAGCAAGGAAAAGGCGCAGAGGCTTAAAGAATGGATTGACAGGTAGACTATTCTTGCAAAAAGAGTATCAAATATATTTAGTTTGTAAATCAAGTATCTAGATTTCTATTTATCAGTTAGAAAGCCAGATACTTGATTCTACTATATTTTCATCCCTTTCAGTTAGTTCTTATTCTTAACAGATGTCCGACAATGACATGGTCGGCAATGAAGTTACCCGTCGGACTTCGTTCACTTGCCGAACTGCGAACCAAAGGGACATCCAGCTATACCATAGAATCATCCCGTCTTTGTTGCCACTTAGCCTCCATTTCTCTTGAAAGCTCCATTATCTCCCGGCTCAGCTTCACAAGGTCGATGGTGCACTCCTCCAGCTTGTAGAGCAACGCCATCGCCTTCTTCTCCGAGAAGTGGATGCGCAGCTCCTTGACGACCTGATTGTAGTTCGTGCCTATGCCACGGAACTGGGCATGGAAATCCGACAGCTTGGTGTAGTAGTCCACCAGCGTCTTGTCCACTTTCAGCACCTTGAACTTCTGTCCGAAGAAGTGCGCCTTGAGAAAGACGGCTTTCGCGTACACGTTAGATTCCTCGTACATCGTCAGGAATCTGTTCCATTCCACATCATCGAAGCGCACCATCACGCAGTGCGTCTTCGGGTTCAACTTGGGATTTCTCCCGTACTTGCTCTTCTTTTTCATACTTCTTATTTTTTCAATTTTATGGCTTGTCCATTGTTTAATCTTTGATTAATGAACCCCGAAATTATCCGACTGCGGAGGATAATTCTGCCCACGGCGGTGAAGGTGTTTTCAGTTACTTAGAATTATTCGGGTAACTGAAAATATATCTTGCTATGTCTTTGAAGACATAACAATCCTCCGCTTGTCGGATTGTTTTCCGAGTGTAATCACTCATCTTGGGTATCGGTTAAGCCGATGAAGTGTATTCACCAGCCCAACCGACTTTCCGTCATCCCGTCAGAGCTTGCGCCACTGCTCGATGTCATTCCGGTAGGTGTCGAGGTGCAGACGGACGAGGTTCTCGATCAGCCCCGATGCGCTCATGCCCTTTCCTCCGAGGAAGCGGACAACCTTGTCCAGCTCGTCACGCACCGTCTCGCTGACGAACACGGGCTTGCGGTTGACAATCTTGGGGACTTGGAGATAGGTGGCGCGGTACTCTTTCAGCGACAGTCTGCGTTGCTTGCTGCTGACACGCTTCTGCGGCATAGTAGCTTCCTCGACCGCCATACCTGACGGTTCATCCGTCACAGCGGTCTCTGTTTCTTCCGTGACAGTTTTGCCGGGCTGTTCCGGCTCATCCGGTTCCAGACCGATACGCCTGTAGATGTCATTCATCGACTTGGGAGTATAGGCTTCCCTGCGTCCCATCTTTTCCACGATTTCACGAGCCTGCTGCTCTGTAATGCTTGGTTCTCTCTTCATTGTAAAAAAACAAATTAATTAAGTTATTAACTGTGGTCTTGGCAAGCACCTCGACCGATTATCGGGAGCAAAGTAAGATGCTTCAGTGCAGTCTGTCAAGTACTTGGGTTCTCTTAGACAATTTTGTATGGTTTTGCTTTATGGCGGTTGATAAAGCGATGCGGACTTCACCGATTTGCCGGATGTATATGCCCGAAAGGGCAAAGGCTCAATTGTAGGCGAATTTGAATTAAGCCCTTATTTTGGCTGTGGCATCCTTATTAAATATAGGAATTAAGGGCTAAGGATTGGGCAATTGGTGGGTTATGCCTGTGCCAACCTCTACCACCCTGTGCCACTTGCTGCCAGACCTGATTGAATCCATTGCCGGATGCTGGATTATGTATTTCTTTGCGGTAGAAGGAATGATAGCCGCCAATGGGAAGTCGGCATCCCGGACAATGACTACCGCATCAGCGCAACACGCTTCCACTTTCGGAAAACCTATTGTCAGGTAACGGATTATACATTCCTTTGTGGCATAAGAAACAATAACAACTAAAAGAAAGACTATATGGAAATCGTATCAATCGAGAGAAAGACCTTTGAGGAACTGGTCGCCAAGTTCGACCGCTTCGTCAGCCGTATGGATGCCATCTGCCATCGGCACGGCGAAAAGAGAATGAGTGAGTGGATGGATAATCAGGACGTATGTCGGATGCTCAATATCAGCCCACGAACCTTGCAGACCTTGCGTGACAATGGGACGCTGTCATACAGCCAAATCAACCACAAGACGTACTACCATCCCGAAGATGTGCAACGTATCGTCTCCATTGTGGAGGACAGGCGAAAGGAAGCGAAATTCAAAGGCAGGACAATCTGATAACCGAATAGAGTAATAACAATAATTCCACTAAATCCAGAGTAACATGAACGAACTGATTAACAAAGACAACGAGTGGATAATCCACTTCATGGGCAGCCTTGACCGTCTGCTTGACAACGTAGAGCATCTGACCGCCAACTACCGCCCGACACTGAACGGGGAGCGTTTCTTCACGGACAAGGAGGTGTCGGCACGGTTGAAAGTGAGCCGCCGGACACTTCAGGATTACCGCAACGAAGGGCGGATAGCCTACATTCAGTTGGGCGGCAAAATCCTCTACCGAGAGTCCGACATCGAAAGGATGCTGACTGACAGCTACCGTACCGCCTACCGACAGACGGCTATCTGATTTTCTTGAAAGAGCGCAGTTTGCCGTCTGCCCTATGTTTGCGACAGCAATGGTACAATAAAAAAGGAACGGCTTACGGATGAAGCATCAATGTTTAGCTTCGTCTGTAAGCCGTTCCTTCTCTTTCTTCTGATTTCCCGTCAGTCGCTTGTTTCCGTTGCCGGATGCCCAAAATGCGTGTGGTTGGCAGGGGCAAGGTTTTCGGGCTGAATACGCTCAACCCCGTTGAGGAAGATTCTGCCCGAAACGGCTATGCCGCCCGAACCTTGCCAATGCTGTCAGAGCCACACGCTACCTTTGCATCCGTGCATCGGGAACAGGTGGCTGACGGGATGAACCTCAACTATACCATAGGTTGCCATTCTTACCATAGGAAACAAACAATGTAACCGGGATTCCTTTCTTGGTGGTGCAGATTTCATTTATTACGAACCGCCTGAACAAAAGGGTCTCTTTGCTACATATTCTGAAAGCGATGGCTATAATCATTTCAAAATTATACACATCATAACTGATGCCGTCAGTTTGCTTGATATACTTCATCGTATCAGTTTCGTTCAACTCTTTGTTCTTGTAAATTGCCTGTATCATCTTGCGGATATTGCAAGAGAACACCCCGAACAGGTCGGCTATCTCGAACTGGGTCATCCACACTGGGGCTGTCGGTACGGTGACCGCTCCCATTTTACTGATTGTTATTATTTCTCTGCTCATAATCCCTTTATTTTATGATGATTATATACTGTTTTCTTTCTTTTCGCCAGCCGATATTTTCTTTCTTCGCTCCATCAGTTTGTCCATGTCTTTGGAGATTTTATTATCGGTTATCCGTGCATACCCCTGAGTAGTTCTGATGTTGGAATGTCCCATCATCTTGGCGATGCTCTCAATGGGTATATCCGCTGAAATCAGGAAAGTTCCGAAGCTGTGCCGACTTTGGTGATAGCTCAGATTTTCCTCCTTGCCTATGGCAACACCCATCTCGTGGATGTCAAACCAAAGTGAATCACGGCTTGGGAGAGGAAACACGGGCTTCTCATCATCGGTTGTGTTGTACAACGACAATATCTGTTCCGCTATGGGATGTAAGGGTATGAAAGCCTCCACCTTTGTCTTCTTGCGGTTGATGCGGATATACCGTCTGCCCTCCGCATTCGTCCCGATATGATGGGGATGAAGAAGTTTGATGTCCACATACGCCAGTCCCGTCAGGGTCGAGAAGATGAAAGCCCGTCTTGCCAGTTCCATACGCTTGTCATACATCGGGGTGGAAAGTATCTTTTTGAACTCATCGCGGCTGATGTACCTGTGCCTTGCCTCCGGCTTCGGTTCATACTCCAAGTCCTCGCAGGGGTTCACACGGATAATCTCCTTATCGACTGCCAAATACAATAAACGATTAAGCCAGCACATACATTTGTTGGTTTGGGAAGAGCTGAAATTCTTGCACTTCTTCAGGAAAGCTTTATAGGACTTGCCAAAATCCTCCGTCACTTCTTCAAGAGGAATTTCCTTTTTCCCGATTGACGCTATAAAGTCCGTCAGGTATTTCTGATAATACATGGAGTGACGGTAGGAAGAAGTGGAATCTATTTCCTCGGAATGTTTCTTCAACCGCTCCCGTTCCCATTCACCCATTTGCAATAAGGTAGTCGGATGGATATTATTCAGGGAAATATGGTTCTTCAACATTTCCGCACTGACCACTCCTTGCGATTTAAGTATCTCGGTATAGGCTTCCTCAGTCAGACGCAGGTATTCCCGTAAGCGGTTGTTCTCCCTGACGGTCTTTATCTCATTCTTCCTGCCGTTCCAGTCTTCGGGGCGGCAATAGATACCTGTGCTTATGGCGGTCTGCTTGCCGTCAATGGTTATACGACAGAGTACGGCGGTCGTACCGTCAGCCCTCACCTTGCTGCGGTTAATATATGGCAATAATGAAAATGTGCTTCGCATATTGTTGTTGGATTTATAGGGTTAGTTTGAAATCTTGTGTCGCCTCTATGAACTTGTCCATATCCTCGAAGAGTTTTTTCGGACTGACACGGGCATATACTTGAGTGGTGGAAATGTCGGAATGTCCCAGCATCCGGCTGATGGTCTCAATCGGCACACCCGCTTCGAGCGTTATCAGCGAGGCGAAACTATGCCTCGCCTGATGATAGCACAAATCATCCTTGATGCCAGCCAATGCCGCCAACGCCTTCATGTGTCTTCTAAGATTAGGCCAGCGTAGTAAAGGGAACAATGTGTCCCTGTCCTCACTGTGATACTTTTCAATCAGTGCAATCGCTTCGGGAAGCAACTTCACGCTTGCCCGATGTTCGTTCTTCTTCCTGCGGTATTTCAGCCACAACGCTCCGTTATCGTCCGTGTACAAGTTCTCATCGGTAATGGATATCACATCCGCATACGAGACCCCGGTATAACACCCGAAGAGAAACATATCCCTTGCCAGTATGTGAGATTTACGATGCGGTTCAATTTCCACATCACGGATTTTCTCGAACGATTCACGGCTCAATGCCCGTGGGGTTTTATCCGACTGCTTGGGCAGGGTGAAATGCTGGAAATGGATTTTGTCTGCATAGCCTTCCTTATAAGCCAGACGGCATAATTTTTTTCAGTATGGCAAGGTGATGTCGGACAGTATCTATTGCATAACCCTTATTCTCCATAGCGAAAACCTGATAGTCATGGATGAACTGTTCCGTAAGCTGCCCAAATGCTAAATCCTTGACCTTGTACTGATGCCCAATGAACTCACCAAGTGTCAGACGCATATAATGATAAGTCGAGTAAGAAGTTTTCGCACGGTCAATACCAATACGGGCTTTGAGGTCGTCACAGACAACATCAGTCATTCGCATGAGTGTCATCTGCGTTTCCATACTTCCTTGAAAATGATTCTTCACATCGGTGGCATCGAAATCCATTTTACGGCTCACAAGGTTGTCAAAGGCGTTGTTTACCGCCAACAACAGTTTCTCAATCTTGGTGTTGGTTTCCACCGCCTCCTTGCTCTTGCCATTCAGACGGCTTTCACAGGGATTCCACAGTTCGGGAGGGCATGACAGCTTGCATCCGAACTGCGCCATCGTGCGGTTGACGGTAATGCGTCCCATGATGGGAGCCTTGCCCGACTTGTCCAGTCCGCTCTTTTTGAGGTAGAGCAGCACCTTGAATTTTTCTACTTTCATACGCTTATATTTTTAAGTGCAAATTTACTTGCCATATAAGCGTCCCTTGATGCGCAAAACACTGTGTATTAACGCAAACAAAACGGTGGGGATTTCTTTTCATCGCTTTCCGTTACCTGTTCCCGTTTCGGTAACTGCCCGGCTAACGGTTTGGTAACTGAACAACCTCAATATTCCGTTGTCGTTTGCATTTTTTCAACTTCGCAAAATACCGAAATATCGCTTATTCCTAACGGTTTACGTTTAATCTATACCTGTTCGCTGTTGCTTGCTTTGCCGTGTATATTCCATGTTGGGCGACACTCATACGCAACAGCATTGCTTACAAGTGATATTCCATTACCAGTAATAAAAGAAATGCTTGGGCATAGTGATATAAAAGTAACCCAAATCTATGCAAAAGTGGTAGATAGTAAAAAAAGATGAAGTTGTAAATTGTTTAAATAAATTATATCATGGATAATTCAAACTTGTTTTTAACTTCCGAAGATGTTGCGGCAATTTTAATGGTTAGTAAGCGTACATTGCAGAATTATCGTTCTGAATGTAAACTAAAATATTATCGTATTAGTCGAAAAAAGATATTGTATCGTGTGGAAGATGTAGTAGAGTTTTTAAAGCAAAGTTCTTGTTGCTCCTATCAGAAAGATAGAATTAATGCACTTATAAAGAAATATATAGTGAAATACTAAAACTATGTCAACCTCATTTTTGTAATTTTTTGTGACACACGAAAAAATGATTTTGAGGCACTAAATGATAGTCGTGTAAAAAGGACTATAAAATACTGTTGCATAGTTATTTATCGGCATTTTTTATTTACTGGTTGACATAGACAAGTAGTAGAAAATGAGGATAAAAGGTGGTTGTGAATGACAATATATGAAAGTGATAGATAAATATATATCTGGAATTTTGCAGGTATACATTGAAGAAGTGCGTATTATTATTGTCTATCTGATTAATAGTATATTGTTATATTCGAGTGCTATTTACGTCAACCTTATTTATGGGTAAGGGGGGAGAGAATTAAGAAAGATAAAATTGTAATGTATGAGCTACTTATATCCATAATAATATAAACTTATTGTTTGACGGGGTACCCTTAAATGTAGATGTAGCTATGAATACTGTGTGGGTACTACGTTTAGGCCAGAATGGAATTAGAGAAAACGAGATATTTATCATTGTTATATAAATAGTAAGTATATTTATGTATCTTTGCAAAAATCAAAATTGAATACAAGAAATAGATAGTTATTAATAACATACATATTGATTAAAAGCATTAGCTTTTATTCTTGCTTCTAAAAATCGCCAATTTTAAGAGCTGTCAAGAGTAAAGTGTTAGTGCCCATGCTTATGGCGTGGGCTTTACTCATTTGACAGCACGGTGTTTGGCGATACCATAGAAGCAAATGTAGTTTAGTCCACGTTTTTTTATGGCAGATGAAGAAAAATATACCAAGCTGATAGATGAAATTAAGATTCTCTATACAGAGCACCTTAATAAGCAAAATATCTTACGACTGGATAGGGAAAAGAAATTTTCTATTTTTTGCAATGAGTTACAAGATTTGTATGAGCAGGAAAAAGAAAAAATATATGATGTATATGTAAGACCATTCGTTAATCAATACTCTTTTTTACAAGAAGCATCTTCCCTGGAAGTCATAGGAAAATTAAAGTATGAGACTTATCATTCCTTATTTCTAAAGTATATATGGAGTTGCAAAATCCATTTGGGGCTCAAATCTTAAAAGATTTTTTAATAACAATTGGGCAAGAAAAAAAATGGTTAAACACTTTATTTTGTCGTAATTATGAAGGATGTATAGAAGAACGGACAAAAGCATTAAGAAAAGGGAATGACAAAAACGTATTGATTTGCTTTTTGTCGATAAAAAGAATGAATGGTGCATCGTCATTGAAAATAAAATAGATTCCGAGGTTCACTATTCGGGAAGTCAAAAACGTTCTCAACTTGATTCCTATTATAGCCACTGCGAAAAAACATATATGGGATATAATAAACTATATATTCTTTTGAGCTATAACAACAAAAACACATCACACGTTAAAGGCAATTGGATATACGCTGATTATTATACTGTATTCAAATCTCTATTAAAATATCACGCAAAAGATGACCTTATCAGAGACTACTTAAAAAGCCTCTTTAAGTTATTATTCTCGAATGATATAATGCTTAATAATGAGTATAACACATTGTACAGAGGAATGCAATTCTATAATAATATAATCTCAAATATAAAATGAACATGGAAAATTTATCTCCACTTAATGTAAAATGCTTCGCAAATATGCAAATGATATTGGACTCTCTTTCAGTCTCAATGCCAAAGCTGGGATCTCTAATGGACCCATTCTATGATAAGTTTGAAGAATTACTAAAAAAAGAATGTTTTCCCATTGGTTACGTTATTTCTGATAATTGGGAGCGAGGAACAATCTATGCTTTAGGACATAACACTGACTATAAAGGAAGATACTTAGAAGAAATAATACCAGAGATTCAGCTCTTATATACTATCCCAATAGAGC